>ENA-OQJX01000002-OQJX01000002.1-human-gut-metagenome-genome-assembly--contig:-NODE-2-length-187739-cov-9.668310_pt1 | contig 187739 bp, 201 predicted proteins | sample MGYA00242615_ERZ504782 | MGnify/ENA primary metagenome ERZ504782 (study PRJEB26092, sample SAMD00036354) | human gut metagenome | host: Homo sapiens | study: EMG produced TPA metagenomics assembly of... | reverse complement strand
GAGTTCCAACGCCTCGCGGCGGAACCCGTCGTCGTAATGTCTCCTCCGATCCTCGCGCATATGAGAGAACCGCACCTCCGATCATCGAATCTGAATTTCTTCAGTCCAACAATCGGGGTGCGGTTCAGCCTGACGGCTCCCGGGGTCTTTTCATATCTGCAATCCTTTGCCGCATAATCGCAAATCTAAAACCTGTCTTGCTCCGCAATCACATGAGGGGAATAGCAGGAAGCATAACGAAATTCTCATCGCCACCGGTGCCAACCCACGCAAACTAGGGTTTGCAAACTAGGGTTTGAAGGGGAGTCCGAATACGCTGGTCGCGGTGTGGCCTACTGCGCCACCTGCGATGGCGAGTTCTTTGCCGGCAAGGAAGTACTGGTGGTCGGTGGAGGGTTCGCAGCAGCCGAGGAATCCGTGTTCCTGACCACATACGCCTCCAAAGTCACCGTTCTCGTGCGGGAGCAGGACTTCACTTGCGACGCCACGGTGGCCGCAGCAACCAAAAACAATCCGAAAATCGACGTGCGTTACCAAGTCGAGTTGCAAGGCGTCACTGCTGGGCAAGGCGGTTTACGTGAAGCTTCGATCCTGAATCGGGCCACCGGCCGGACCGAAACGTGGAAGCCTGCTGACAGTGGTACATTCGGCGTGTTCGTGTTCGCAGGATATGTGCCCGCCACGGATCTGGTGCGTGGCGTGGTGGAGCTGGATGATACGCCGCTGTCCACGGAACTGCGGGGATTCATTGATGCGTTGGTCACGTTGTTTGGCGGCAAGCTGAAATCGACGGTGGTCGATGGCGAGTACAAGAAGGACGATACGGGCCGTGCGCGCCGAGGCCTACGATGTTGCGCACTTCCCTGAGCTTAGGGACCAGTATGGCGCGATGAGCGTGCCCTGCATCGTCATCACACGGGCCGATGGCACGCAGCGGGTCGAGTTCGGCAAGAAGAGCATCCCGCAGATGCTCGAATTGATCGGCGCGTAAACACGGCTCTGCGGACGTTTCAGAGCCGTGCGATACGGGTTGGGAAGCCCGTTGCGAAATCACCATCATGGAATCCTGTCTATCAGGAATCCTGATGACCTTCCATAAAAAACGGTGAGTACATACAGCGAGTGTTTACTTTCCGCCTTACGTACACTGTGCACAGATACATCGAGAAAGGGATTGTGGATGTATCTCAAGGTAAGGGATTCACGGTTCGGGGGATTGAAAGAGCACTGACATTCTTTCGGTGACACGAATCCCTGGTACAACGCAAGGAGGGATTATGCGTAAGCATCTTGTAGCTATGATGCGGCGGCGGCATTGCTGTTGGTAGCTGGTTGTGGCGGCACGAGCGGCGGCAGTAATGCGGCATCCACGGAAACCATCGTTGACGGAAGCCTGAACAAGGTCGTGGTTAAGGGCGATCCAAGTAAAAGCCCCGCCAAGGCCAATGGTCGTAAGGACACATTCATCGCCACGATCAATTCGCCGAGCGGTGTGTTTTTGCCGGGGTTTAATGACAATGGCTGGGATGGCAACGCGCAACAGCCGATTTTCGCAAGTCTGGTGGTGACTGATGATTCAGGACAGTATATTCCTGACTTGGCCGAGAAATGGGATATCTCCAGTGATCAGCTCACGTACACTTTCCATCTGCGCGACAATCTGAAATTCTCGGACGGGTCGCCGCTGACCGCAGATGATGTGGCTTTCAGCCTGACGCTGTTCAATGATCCGGCTTACTCGGGCGGTAGTGATTTCTCTGACATCGGCATCAAAGGCGTTGATGCGTACAAGTCGGGCAAGGCCGATTCCATCTCCGGCATCCGGGTGATCGACGAGCGAACTATCACCATTGAGACCACGAAAGTGAATCCGCTGACATTGGGCGTTCTTGGCGGCCAGGTGCTGTCGAAGTCATATTACGGCAAGGACTACCAGCGCGGACACCTTGATTATCTGAAGGATCTGTACGGCAAGCCTTTGGGTGCCGGCCCCTACAAGCTGTCTAAATATGTGGATGGTCAGGAAGTGCGGTATGTTGCCAACAAATACTACTATGGCGGCGAGCCGAAAATCAGGAATCTGATTTTTAAGGTCACCTCCAAGGATACGGCGCTGTCTAACTTCCAGAACGGAGAGACTGACTTTGATGGTTTCAGCCCGGACAAGGATAATCTTGACGCACTGAAACAGCTTGGCTTCGCCAGTGTACGCGAAAGCACGGTGCCGGATATGAGTGAAATCTGGATCAATAATCTCAAGGCCCCATTCAACGATAAGCGAGTCCGTCAAGCGTTGATCTATGGTCTCAACCGTCAGCAGATCATCAACGTGGCGTATAAGGGATTCGGTCAGGTGGCGAACGTGTATGCCGCTCCTACGCAATGGTCGTACACCGATAAGGGGGTCAACAAGTACAAGTTCGATCCGGACAAGGCGGGTAAGCTGCTTGACGAGGCTGGTTGGAAGACCGGCTCGGACGGGATTCGCGAAAAGGACGGCAAGAAGTTCACCGTCCGATACCTGACTTCCAAGGACACGGATGAGACGATCCCGATTGCTACGGAGAACTACAAAGCCATCGGCATTGACTTCCAGCCTGAAGTGCTCGATGGCGACACCATCGTCGAACGATGGACGCAGGGCGGCGATTGGGATTTGATCGGCGGATTCCGCACCAATGGTTTGTCGGATCCGAACGACGCGATTTCCGAATTCGTCTCGCACGACAAGTCCATCAACCTCACGGGCTACCACAATGAGGAAGCCGACAAGCTCGCCAAGGAAGGGCTGTCCACTCAGGATAAGACAAAACGCAAGGCCATCTATGCGGAGCTTTACAAGGTTCTGAACAATGATCCGCCCACCATTCCATTGAGCTATCGGCAGTCCATCGCGGCATGGAACACCCGTGTCAAGGGTGTTGAGAACTATTCGACCGGCAATAGCGATGCGGCGCTCGTCCTCGCAAAGCTTTCGATCGAATAGGCGGTCGGCTGCGTTTCGTGTCCAAAGCGTTGGATAACCGCTGATCGGCATGCATCGTCGTCATGGCCCCTTGCGTGGTTGGCTTGGGGCCACAACGTTCTGCGGTGTTTGGATACGTCGCTGTGATTGTTGGCCATGTCTGAAAGGAAATACGGTTCATGTTGCGATATACGTTACGACGATTCGCCCAGATGGTATTCATGCTTTTCCTGCTTTCCATCCTGGTGTTTTTCCTCTTTGCGTTGATGCCCGGCGATTTCTTCTCGGGCAACAGGAAGCTGAAACCCGCCCGACTGGCTGAGCTGCGAGCATTATACGGACTTGATCAGCCCACCATCGTCCGCTACTTCATATGGCTGAAGAATGTCTTTCACGGTGACTTCGGATGGTCGTTGCAATACAATGAGCCGGTCACGCGCCTCCTGAAGACGTACATGATGAATTCCTTCATCGTCGCTTTGGCCGCTGTGGTCATTGCGTGGACCGTTGCCGTGGTCATTGGCGTGTTCTCCGCGACTCATCAATACTCTCTGGTCGATAAACTGGTCACTGTTGTCGTCTTCGCCTCATTGTCGTTCCCTTCTTTTTTCATTGGTCTGCTGGCTATCAAATTCTTTGCGGTCGATCTTCGTTGGCTGCCGACCGGAGGCATGGTCGATACGGGGTCGAACAGCACCGGTTTCGCGTATGTTCTTGAGGTATTGCGGCATATGATCATGCCGACACTACTATTGGCGTTCTTCTCAGCCGGTTCGTTGACCCGCTATTTCCGTTCCGGAATGTTGGATGTGCTGCGCATGGATTTTGTCCGTTGTGCGCGCGCCCGTGGCATCTCCGAGCGGTCGGTCGTTTTCGGCCATGCGTTGAGAAACGCCTTGTTGCCGGCTATCACGCTGCTTGCCTTCGAGATTCCCGGATTGTTCTCAGGCGCGATCATCACCGAACAGATATTCAATTGGCCGGGTATCGGCAGCATTCAGCTAACGGCCTTGAACGCGCGCGACTATGAGGTGCTGATGACTTGTACGCTTCTGCTGTCGTTTTTAACGATCCTGGCCAATTTCCTGGCCGACATCATGTATGCCGCTGCGGATCCACGTGTCCGGTTGGCGCAGAAAGTTCAGGATTGACATGAAACTACTTCGCAGTGAATCACGATCACGATCGCAGCGATCAGTCAATGGGGGAAAGATGCAGAATTCTGGCGTTCGTCCGTTATGGTATCGCAATCTTGTCCGGTTGATGCACACACGTGCCGCGGCCGTCAGCATCGCCACGCTGGTTCTCGTACTGGTGCTCAGTGTTCTGGGGCCTTTATTCAGTCCATACGGGCAAAACCAGTTGGATGTTCCCAATGCCGAACAGGTCCTACTCTGGACCATCTGCTTGGCACGGATGATTATGGGCGAGATATCCTTACGCGATTGATGTATGCCGGTCGTATTTCCTTGACCATCGGATTGGCGTCCACGGTCCTTTCTGTGGTGCTTGGTGCCACGATCGGCATTGCGTCCGGTTATTTTGGCGGATGGATCGATGCCGTTATCATGCGTATGGCGGATTTGCTGATGTCGATTCCAAGTTTGCCTTTATTGATCATCATGGCCGCATTGCTCTCGGAGTTCAAGGTTCCTGCGAGTTCCCGCATCTATGTGGTGATGGTCATGTTGTCGATTATCGGCTGGCCGGGTATGTCGCGCATGATCCGCGGTGAAGTGCTTTCATTAAGGGAGCGTTTGTATATGAAAGCCACCGAGGCGTTGGGCCTGAGCACAAGGTCGAGGTTGCTCCATCATCTGCTGCCCAATGTACTGCCGCTGTTGATTGTGCAGACCACGTTAAGCGTCGCCGGCGGCATTCTCATGGAATCCACATTGAGCTTTCTGGGTCTTGGAGTCGTGCCGCCGAATGCGTCGTGGGGAAATATGATGGCGGCGGCTTCCAACCTCATGGACTTTCAGAAACGTCCATGGCTTTGGATCCCGCCAGGGGTCGCCGTATTCGTTACGGTGGTGGCCATCAATGTCCTGGGTGATCGGCTACGCGACATCTACGATCCGAAGAATGAGAGGGCGTGAGACATGGCTATTGTTTACGATACGAGAAATGGTTCGGATACGCATGAGCCGTTGCTGCGCGTGCGTGATCTGTGTGTTGACTTTCCTCTGGAAGGAGGAGAGGTTCGCCATGCAGTCAATGATGTGAGCTTCGATGTTCCTCATGGTTCGGTGACGTGCTTGGTGGGTGAGTCCGGCTCCGGAAAATCCGTCACCGCCATGTCCACGATTGATCTGGTGGATGAGCCTGGACGAATTGTGGGTGGAACCATCACCTTTGATGGTCACGACGTGTTATCGCTCAACCATAAGAATCTTGAGCGGCTGCGTGGTGAAGGAATCTCCATGATCTTTCAAGAGCCCATGCATTCATTGAATCCGGTGCTGCGCGTAGGCAAGCAGCTTAGCGAGACCATACAGGTGCATAGCGGTGCTTCCAGGGAATCTGCCTGGAATCGTTCCATGCAATGGCTGAAGCGTGTGGGATTACCGAATCCCGAGCGCGTCATGAACATGTACCGCACGAATTATCGGGAGGCATGGCCCAGCGTGTGATGATTGCAATCGCTTTGTGCTGTGGGCCGAAACTACTGATTGCCGATGAACCTACGACTGCGCTCGATGTGACCATCCAGGCTCAGATCATTCATCTGCTGTTGAAACTGAAGGAGGAGATAGGCCTTTCCATCCTCTTCATTACGCATGATTTTGGCGTGGTTGCGGAAGTGGCGGATTACGTTGTGGTGATGTATGAGGGCAGGGTCGTGGAACACGGCGATGTGTATGGTATCTTCGACCATCCGCAGCATCCGTATACCAAGGCATTGCTGGAAACTCGTCCGATGATCGGCGAGCGTCGTCATCGCCTGCCCACGGTCCGTGATCTGGCGCCTCGGTTCTCGGCGTTGTCTGGTGGGAATCCCTTGGCTGTGCTCGATGATGCCCCGGTGCCCGAGGACGGAGAATGGAATCATGGGCGCAATGATTCCCGCGAAAGCCCGCCAGTGTTGACGAAGCCGGATGAGCCTTTGGTGGAGGTCAAACATCTTAAGAAATACTTCGTGTCGCAAGAAGGTTTCTTCTCTCGCACTACCCATACAGTGCGTGGCGTCAATGACGTCAGTTTCGAGATATTTCCCGGAGAGGCAGTGGGCTTGGTGGGAGAATCAGGCTCGGGTAAGACGACTTTGGGACAGACCGTCCTCCGACTGCAGAACAAGACTGGCGGGGAAGTCAGGTTTCGAGGACGGAATATATTCGATCTGGACCGCGATAGTCTGCGTGATCTGCGCCCGCAGATGCAGTACATCTTCCAGGATCCATATAGTTCCCTGAATCCTCGTCTACCCATCATCACGGCGATTGGCGAGCCGATGCTCGAGCATGGGCTCGCCGACAAGACGAACGTGCGTGATCGGGTGACGGATGTATTGCGGCTATGCGGCATGGATGCCGATGCCTTGGATCGATATCCGCATGAGTTCTCGGGCGGTCAGCGGCAGCGTATCGGCATTGCTCGGGCGATGGGTTTGAAGCCGGATTTCGTGGTGGCCGATGAACCTGTGGCTTCACTGGATGTATCCGTGCAGGCGCAGATCATCAATCTTTTCAGTGATCTGCAGGAGCGGCGAGGCACGACTTTCATGTTCATCTCGCATGATCTCAGTGTTGTGGAGCATCTGTGCTCACGACTGATGATCATGTATCTGGGTGTGATTGTGGAAGTCGGAAGTCGAGAGGAGATCTTCTCCAATCCGATACACCCTTATACGAAGGAGCTTTTGGATGCGATTCCTGCAGCGAATCCGAAGGGGAGGCATGCTCTGCGGAAGTCGGATTCCGAACCCTTTGCGGTTCGAAGATCGTATGCGCATGACATTCGTGACGGGCAGGTGCCGGAGTTACGCAAGGTCAATGAGCATCATTGGGTGGCTTGGAGCTGATGCCTGCAGGATTGTGCATTGCGTCTTTCCTCTGTTGGAGTGGATCGGGTTCACAACGAGTGGGAGGCGGTGCCGGTCCTAGGTCTCGGTGATCTGGGCGGATGGGCCTTGGATTTGTTGCAGATCCGGGGAGGCTACCTGGCGAATGCCCCGGAAGAGGACCTGGCGTCATGGCTGCACACTCATCTCGGCGAGCAAGACGCCCGTATGGGATTCGGTTACAGCGATGTTCTCGCGGACTGCGATGCATGGTTGCTGGCGCGGTCCATGCAGAGCAATTCCTCCGAAAGGTCTTTGTCCACCGCTATGCGGGACATGTTCGCGCAAAGCGAGACGAATCGAATTAAACGGTTCTATCAGTCCCGGTTCAAGGGAAGTGCGGACAACCTGGTCATCGCATTTCGAAAGCTCGTTGATGGAATCGATCTTGGAATATTCGATAACGTATCCGGAAGTAAAAAAGCACTGCTCATTGCGTCACATGCAGACCGACTCCCGAGTCAAGCGGAGGCTGGTATATTGGCATTATCCTATGCTGAATCTCTTGAAAATCCGAACCGTTAATCAATCATGGTTGTGATCGCATTGCGTGGAATGATTCAGCCATTCCACGCAATGCACCTCTGGTAAAACGTCATAGAGTCATTAGAGCGGAAAGTAGCGTTATCACAAGAACGGGAAAGACCATAACCAGCACGAGAAACGATATGATTCCCACAAGGACATGCGAGGCGGAAGGGGAATGATCACGAAGTTCCGGATACGTAGATCGCATATATGAACGCACGCCAAAGATGACAAGCGCCGCAATCCAGCAGACTACCCCCATAATCAATACTAAGGTAAGTCTACGTACATACTCAGTTGCCGTAGTTAAATTCATGCACGAAGAGGAAGAGAACGTTAGAACTCTGCAGATTATAGTATCATCATCGCCATTGGTGCCCCATTCCGCCCACAAAATAAGTGCTGGTGAAAGCAATAGTAATCCCAGCCACCATAACACACGTCTGGCCTTGCCCAAAACCACATAGCATCTACTCGCCTTAAGGAATTTGGTAGCCGCTTTCGGTGCCAAAGCGGATTTCTCGCCGAAAAATTTTTCCGATGCATCTTCCATGCCATGTTTCTTCCCAATGTCATCGGTTGTAGCCGGATTCGCTTTGCAAATGTGGCGTTCGTTTCCGGCATCGCCTCCGCCTTGATGCCGTCGCCGGCCAGTCTAGGGCCGTATGACGCGAGCGGGGAGGCGCGCGCGTCAATCGGCACGGAACCTCCCCGTTCGTCAAGCGGTCGGTCGGCCGGAAATCAGCCGTGTTCTGCAGGCCGGCGGCACGCGACGGGTCGAGTTCGGCAAGAAGAGCATTCCGCAGATGCTTGAACTGGTCGGCGCGTAGGCACTCGATATCATTTAATGCCGGACATCATAAAGCTGCTGATGAACTGACGCTGGAAAATGAAGAACGCGATGAGCGATGGTGCAATGACGAGCATAGCTGCGGCGGACAGGATGAGATTAATGATTTACAGGATCATGCTGTTTGTAGAATCGTTTTTCCGGTGTGGGCTGCAAAGGCTGATCCCATGTGGGACGAGCAGGAGCATCAGTATCAGAATAATATTTACGAAGATGAGCAACAAAGACTCTGGTAGTCAGCATGACTGCCACAGTTGACAGGCAGCATGAAAATGATGGAAGCCTTTCATGCCGTGGCGGGCAAGGGTTCGATGACAAGTCGGCCTCCAAGTGCATCGACGACCTTGACGATGGTGCGGAAACTTGGGTTGCCTTCTTTGTTGAGGCTTTTGTAGAGGCTTTCGCGGCCGACTCCGGCTTCCTTGGCGATTTGGCCCATGCCACGCGCCTTGGCTATGTCGCCGATGGCGGCCTGCAGAAGCGCCGGGTCGCCGGTTTCCGCGGCGGCGTTGAGGTATGCGATGGCGTCTTCTTCGTTTTCGATGTATTCGCTGGCATCAAAATTGCTGATGTTTACCATTGTCCCTCCTTGATAAGTGATTCGAGCATTTTCTGTGCCTCTTTTATGGTCTTGTCCTGTCCGGTCTTGTCCCCGCCGGCGAGCAGCAACATGATTTGATTGCCTTTCTGGGCGAAGTAGACGCGGTAGCCTGGGCCGAAGAAGAAACGCAATTCGTTCACGCCTTTACCGACCGGGTGCATATCGCCGACCGGTTGTCCCGCCAGTGCACACTGTCTGATCCGGGCAGCGATCCGCGCTTTGGCGGCATGGTCGCGCAGTCTGTGCAACCACTTGCGGAACTGGTCGGTTTGTTGGATTTCCACATGCACTATTGTATCCTGTAAGATACAATAATGCAAGCGTGGCGGTCTCGAACCATTTGTTGTCATATCGGAATCCGGTGCTCCCGCGCCCATCCGCTGGCTCGTCCATGTCCCCCCCCCCAAAAAAATCATACGAGGCCCGTTCCGTGCGCTGCCGCCGGCCACAGTCTAGGGCCGGGCGACGCGGGCGGGGAGGTCTTTGCTCGCATTACAGGAGCATATATATGGGAACGCCTCGGCTGCTGGACCGGTTCATCACAGCAGCCGAGGCGTTTGATAAAGACCTTTAGGAATCTTACTTGCTGAAAACCTTCTTGAACAAGGTGGAGGAGGCCTTGGCGAAGGCGAACTGGCTGAGGCCGGCATCCATGGAAACGGTGTTGGCGTTGGCGATCTGGTCGAAGGTGTTGTTCTGCATTTTTTCTTCCTTTCACGCGGCTCGTCGTTTCGTTTGTTGGTTCATGCTTCGTGCGGAGCCGTTTTTCTGTTGTGGCTTCATTGTAGGCATACCTCTGATGTGAAATCTCGTCAGTTTCATCGCTTCTTTTGTATCTTCATCTGGTAAACAGAAATAAATGCTTGTGACGGAGGCATATTGCATATGCAGGGGTGCTTCGTGGAAAGGGTAGTACCCGTAATGGCGGATTTTCCATTGTCTCTGATGTTCTTCGCCTGGTCCATATCGTCAACTGGGATAAACGGGATAAATGCCGAGAATGGCGAATGGGTGAAATGCTCCTGACGCACTACCGCTGTGCTGGAGATACGCAGCTTTCGCGTTCGACGAGCTGCGTGGGAAGAATGAAGTAATTCTGTTCCACCTTTCCCTCCCGTGCTTCGAGAATCAGATCGATGCATTGTCTGGCGATGAGGTCGAATGGCTGCCTGATGGTCGTCAAAGACGGACACATGCTTGCCGCAGGATCGACATCGTCGAAACCGATGATCGATAACTGTTGGCAGACTGATGCCGTGCTGTCGGGCGGCGCGATAGACGTTGATCGCGCCGAGATCGTTGAACGCGAAGATGGCGGTCGGTCGGTCCTGTTCCCTCATTTCAAGGAGATCGCATGCCGCCTTGTATGCCTTGTCGGATACGTAGTCGCCAACCTTGATGAGATGCGGATCCGCGCTGATGCCGTTTTTCTGCAGCGCCGCCATGTACTCGCTAAGTCGCGCTTGCGAGGATTGTGAATTGGTGGGGCCGGTGATGACGGCGATTCGTCGGTGCCCCAATGATATGAGATATTGCGTGGCAAGCATTCCCCCCGGTCCAGTTATCAATGCCCACCCCCAATGCGTCAGCGGAGACCTGTCCGACCGGATCGACAATTACATATGGGATGTTCCTCGTCTGCAGTAGCGATTCCTCAGCCGATGAGATATTCGATAAGAGGAGTATGACGCCTAATGGGTTGCGTTCGATGGCGCTACGGAGACAGTTGCTGGTCTCGTTTCTCGTTGCGTATTCTTTGAAATCTGGTCCGGCGCAGCTTACGGTGATGCCGATGCCAAAATCTCTGGCGTATGAAGTTGTCTCCTTGACCATCTCCACGGATCCGTTGTTGGTCATTTCGTTGACGACCAGTTCGATTGACCGCATGGTTTTGGTTGTGGGAAGTTTTTTGCGGAATCCGGCTTCTTCGAGGAGCAGTTCCACCCTATCGCGGGTCTCGTCGGAGACTCCATCACGGCCGTTGATGACCTTGGACACGGTGGCAGGGGATACTCCCGCCGCTTGGGCGATATCGGAGCCTTCGGTCTATTTGCTGTTTTGATTGTGGTCATGACCCTTCTCTTTTCGTACGCGACGCTGCAAAAAACGTTACATATAGAGTAGAGAAATTTTCGCTACTCTAGAACAGCTTTTCTATCAGCGTGTTGCTGCCTATATAGCGGAGATGGATGCTGTAGCCATGGATTGGCTGCTGTTTCTTCGATGAGTGCGATTTGTGCATATCGTTGCAATAAAGCCCCTCTAAGGCGGGAAAACAAGATAACGAAAATTTCGCCACGCGCAATGAAGTTTTATTTGCTTTTTTTTAAGCTTGTATATTGAAGAACGTACCGATGGATGAAACGGCAATGGCAACGACGTTGTTGGCAGGCTCATTCAGACGGGTTAAGAAGAAAGAGAAAAACTATGACAAATGCAACGGCGAAACCGGATACTTCCGGGATGCGCAAGCCGAAGCGCGAGTACATAGGCATATTGTATTGTCTTCCATACGTGGTGGTCTTCCTGTTCGGCATGATCATCCGATGTTCTACGCGCTTTATCTCAGCTTCTTCAAGCAGTCCCTTCTCGGTGGCACCACCTTCGCAGGCTTCGACAACTTCATCCGAGCGTTCAAGGATGAGGCTTTGTGGGGCGGCTTTAAGAACGTGCTGATTTACGCGGCGATTCAGATTCCGATGAATCTGATTCTGTCCCTCGTGGCGGCGCTCATCTTGGACTCCCAGAGAATCCGCCATATCGCAGTGCCGCGAATCCTGCTGTTCCTGCCTTATGCCGTCCCAGGCGTCATCGCTGCGCTGATGTGGGGATACATTTACGGCGATAAGTATGGTTTAGTTGGCCAAATTTTTCATATGATGGGTGTGCAAGCTCCCAACATGTTGTCGGAACAGCTCATGCTGTTCGCCATCGCAAACATCTGCACTTGGTGCTTCCTTGGCTATAACATGCTGATTTATTATTCTGCACTGATCGGCATTCCGAACGACCTGTACGAATCTGCCCGTATTGACGGCGCTTCGGAGCTGCGCATCGCTTGGTCCGTGAAGATTCCCCAGATTAAGAGCACCATCGTAATGACGGCACTGTTTTCGGTGATTGGCACACTTCAGCTGTTCAACGAACCGAACATCTTGCGTACTTCTGCCCCGGACGTGATCAACAGCAGTTATACGCCGAACATCTACACCTACAACCTCGCATTCAATGGTCAGAACGTCAACTATGCTGCTGCTGTCTCTCTGGTCGTCGGCATCATCGTCATGGCCTTGGTCGCCGTCGTTAAGATCATCGGCAACAAGTGGGAGAACAAGTGATGAGTGAAGCAATCGCAAAACCACGTTCCAAGTCGCTGCAGCGCAGAGACGCCAAGCTGGCGCTCAAGGCAAGCAAGCGTTACAAGCGCATGCAGCAGCGTGAGTCGGCTCCGAAACTGACCGGTAGGCAGCGTGTGTTCAACTGGCTGCTGCACATCATTATGGCTTTGATGGTCATCTACTGCCTCGTGCCGCTGTTGTGGGTCATTTTCTCGTCGACCAAGACAAGTGAGGGTATTTTCAGCTCTTTTGGCCTGTGGTTCGATGACAAGAATGTGTTCTGGCAGAATGTGCAGGATACGTTTGCTTATCAGCATGGTGTCTACACTCGTTGGCTGTTCAATACGATTATGTATGCAGTCGTTGCCGGCGTCGGAGCACGATCATTGCCACATTCGCCGGATATGCCATTGCCACCATGCGCTTCCCTGGGCGTAACGCCCTGCTGGCCGTCACTCTGGCATTCATGTCAATTCCTTCTACGGTAATCACCGTGCCGCTGTTCCTCATGTATTCGAAGATCGGACTGGTCGGTACTCCATGGGCTGTGATCGTCCCACAGCTGGCCACGCCGTTCGGCCTGTATCTGATGATCATCTATGCGCAGACCTCGATTCCGGTCTCGCTGATCGAAGCGGCGAAACTGGACGGTGCAAGCACTTGGACCATCTTCTGGAAGGTCGGTTTCCCGTTGTTGTCTCCAGGTTTCGTCACTGTACTGCTGTTCACACTGGTTGGTGTCTGGAACAACTACTTCCTGCCGCTGATTATGCTTACGAATACCAAGGACTATCCATTGACCGTAGGTCTGAACATGTGGCTGAAGATGGGTGCCTATGGAACTGCAGACGGCCAGGTTCCGAACAACCTCATCATCACGGGCTCGCTTATCGCAGTTGTTCCGTTGATCATCGCATTCATGTTCCTGCAAAAGTACTGGCAGTCTGGCCTCGCGGCTGGCTCTGTCAAGCAGTGAACTCTCGGCCGCACGGTCCCCACGATCACCCATTCGTTGCCTTGGCGACCGTGCGGCATCCATCTGTTTGAAAAACAACAAAAAAGTAATTCATGACGCACAAAGGAGTAATCATGAAGAAGAGTATTCGCCTTATAGCTGCTGTAGCAGCATTGGCTATGACTGCTGGAGCGGCTGCCTGCGGCTCTGGTACTTCGCAGAAAAACAATAAGGCTGATGTGTCTTTGAATGATATTAATTCCGCTTTAACCGATACCTCAAAAACAACGGATTTGACGGTATGGGCATATTCAGCTAAGCAAATCGAAGGTCCGGTCAAGGCTTTCCAGAAGAGATATCCTCATATCAAAATTAACTTCGTCAATACAGGCGCTGCATCTGATCATTTCACGAAATTCCAGAACGTTGTTTCTGCCAATAAAGGCGTTCCAGATGTAGTACAAATGTCGATCAGCGAATATGAGCAGTATGCGGTTAGTGGAGCGCTCCTAAACTTTGAATCAGATGAAATCGAAAAGGCTTGGGGAACGCAGTATACGCAAGCAGCATGGAAAAATGTGCACTTTGGTGGTGGACTGTATGGCACCCCGCAGGATGCTGCACCTTTGGCCCTATATGTTCGAAAGGACATTCTCGATGAGCATGGGCTGAAAGTTCCCACTACTTGGCAAGAATTCTATGATGAAGGAGTCAAGCTTCATAAGCAGGATCCAAGTAAGTACATGGGGTTCATTTCCTCTAGTGATACTTCTTTGATTGATGTATTACGTACCGTTGGTGCAAAGCCCTGGACGGTAAAGGATACAACGAATATTGATTTCTCGCTAACTACAGGTCGGGTGACGGAGTTCATTAAATTTATTCAGAAGTGCTTGGATGATGGAGTTCTTCATGCTGCTGCTACCGGTACAGATGAATTTAATCGTGAAGTCAATGATGGCGTATATGCAACCAGATTGGAAGGGTGCTGGCAAGGCAATATCTACAAGGATCAAAATCCTTCTTTGAAGGGTAAGATGGTCGTCGCCCATCCTTTGGCATGGGGTAACGATGGAGAATCGTATCAGTCTGCTTCCAATGGCTCCATGTTCTCTGTTTCATCAGCTACGCCAAAGGACAAACAAGCAGCGGCATTGGCTTTCATTCAGTGGGTCAATGGCAGCAAGGACGGAGTTTCTGAGTTCTTGACAGCCAATAAAGGTAATTACTTTATGGCCTCTAACTATTATCAGAAGGATGAGAGTAAGCGAGACCAGCAAGAAACAGACGGATATTTCGCAAATACTAATGTGAATGAGGTCTATTTTGAGTCTATGGATAAAGTGAACACGGATTGGGATTATATTCCATTCCCTGCGCAGCTCACAGTTGCGTTTGGTGATACCGTAACTCCTGCTCTGACAGGTAAGGGAGACTTGGTGACTGCATTTACCAAGTTGCAGGATAACCTTAAGGCTTACGCCGAGGATAACGGTTTTAAAGTCACCACTGACGCAGACTGATAACCGCCCATAATATGTTGTTGCAGGGAGGATGGCTGGTCCGCCGTCCTCCCCTTTTGAGATTAAACATTTTTCCAAAGAAGGAAGCGCATCGTGAGCGTTATTACCAAAGTCACCACGTATGATTTCCGGTTCCCGACATCGGCCACCTTCTCCGGCTCCGACGCCATGAACCCCGATCCGGATTATTCCTCCGCCTATGTTGTCATCGCCACGGATGCCGGTGATTCCGGCAATGGATTCGTCTTCACCATCGGCCGCGGCAATGATGTCGTCGTCCGAGCCATCGACTCCATGTCCGAAACCCTCATCGGACGTAACGTCGAGGAACTGCTCGACAACATGCGTCTCGCATGGGATATGTTCGTGCGCGATTCGCAGCTGCGCTGGCTTGGCCCTGAGAAGGGCGTCGAGCATATGGCCATCGGTGCCGTGCTTTCGGCTCTGTGGGACCTCAAAGCCAAGCGCGCCGGCAAGCCGCTCTGGCTGCTCCTTTCCGAGATGGAGCCCGAAGAGCTCGTTGCGACTCTCGATTTCCGCTACCTGACTGATGCCCTCACTCCGCAGGAAGCCCTCGAGATTCTGCGTGCCGCCCAGGAAGGCAAAGCGGAACGCATCGCCCACCTCAAGGAAGTCGGCTACCCGGGATATTCAACCGCCGCCGGATGGCTCGGCTATTCCGACGAGAAGATGGTCCGTTTGGCCAAGCAAGAGACCGAGGTCATGGGCTTTAAGCAAATCAAGCTTAAGGTCGGTCAAAACCTCGAAGACGACCTGCGCAGGCTCAAGCTTGCCCGTGAAGCGGTCGGTCCGGACATCGCCATTGCCGTAGACGCCAACTAGGTCTGGGATGTGCCGCAGGCCATTGAATGGATCGGCAAATTCAAGGACTACGATCTCGCGTGGGTTGAGGAACCGACCTGTCCGGATGATGTTCTTGGCCATGCCGCAATCCAGAAGGCCATCGATCCGATTCCGGTGGCCACCGGCGAACAGATGCAGAACCGAGTCATGTACAAGCAGTACCTGCAGGCTGGCAGCTTCAAGGTCATGCAGATTGACGCGACCCGAGTCGCCGGCCCCCAGGAAATCGTCCTCGAATACCTGCTCGCCAAGAAGTTCGGCGTCAAGGTCTGCCCTCACGCGGGTGGTGTCGGCCTGTGCGAAGCCATCAGCCAGCTTGCGATGTTCGATTATGTGTCCGTCTCTGGCGAGATGGAGGACCGCGTCGTCGAATACGTGGACAACCAGCATGAGTACTTCGTACATCCGACCGTCATCAAGAACGGACGATACGTTGCGCCGCTCGCTCCGGGCAACGGCACGGAGATGAAGCTCGACGAATGCATGAAGTACCTGCACAAGGACTGACCGGTCGAGAGGACCTGAGATGGACCTGCATCTTAAGAACAAGGTGATTATTGTCACCGGAGGATTCAAAGGCATCAGCAAGGGCATAACGCTGCGACTGGCCGAAGAAGGCGCCATTCCGGTGGTGCTGAATCGTTCGGATGGTGCCGACGACGAATTTCGACAGGATATCGAACAGATCACCGATTCGTATGACACCTATCTGATTGACCTGAACAACACTGATGAGATCGCCCCCATTGTTGAATCGGTCATGAAGAAATACGGCCATATCGATGGTGTGGTCAACAATGCCGGCAGAAACGACAACTTCGCGCTCGAGACCACGTCATGGCGTCAGTTCGAGGAGTCTCTTCACGGCAATCTGACCCACTATTACGAGCTGGTTCATCAGTGCGTGCCGGCACTCAAGGCCAGCAAGGATCGGTGGTCAATATCGGTTCCAAGACCGCATTGACCGGTCAGGGCAAGACTAGTGCCTACGCTGCGGCGAAAGGTGCGATTCTGGGTTTGACCCGCGAGTGGGCCGCCGCCCTTGCCCCGGATGAGGTCCGGGTCAATGCCGTCGTCGTGGCCGAAGCATGGACGCCGCTGTACGCGCAATGGATCAAGACGTTCGGCGACGGGCAGGCACAGCGTGAGCAGTTGGCGAAGATCACCGACAGGATTCCTCTCGGTCACCGCATGACCGAGACTTCGGAAATCGCGGACACCGTGGCTTTCCTTCTGTCCGACAGGTCCTCGCACACCACCGGACAATGGGTCTTCCCCGACGGCGGATACGTCCACCTCGATCGGGCACTCGGCTAGGAGATACCGCACGGGGGATCATCGGTTCGCGTTCGCGCGTCCGGATCCCCTGTTTTCGATTCATCGCTCCAACACCGCTCGGCCCGCGGACATATTCGCCACCGCACGCGGAACGCCTACCATATCGTCGAAAGGAAAATATCATGACTTGCAACGTCCAATTCGAAGGCGTGTTCTGCCCCTCCATCACCATCACGAACGCGGATGGGACCATTGACTACGACAATTGGGGCAAGCACCTTGATCATCTCATCGACGCGGGCATCGACGGTGTGCTGCTGTTCGGCAGCATCGGAGAATTCTACGCCATCGACGTCAAGACGAAGGCGGAAGCGGTGCGTTTCGCAGTTTCGAAAGTCGCCGGACGCATGAAGGTGCTCGTCGGAGTGGGAGACACCAACCTAGACAATGTGAGAACATTGGCGGCGGAAAGCGAAGCAGCCGGAGCCGATGCATTGGTTGCAGTATCCCCGTACTATTTCGGACCATCCCCGGATTGCGCGAAGCGCTACTTCTCTGCGGTGGCCAAGGCGACGACGCTGCCGGTCATTCTTTACAACTTCCCAGCCAGGACGGGCAACGACCTCACACCCGAGCTGGTGGCGGATCTCGCAGCGGAGAACCAGAACATCGTCGGCATCAAAGACACCGTCGACACCATCAGCCACACCAGGAAGGTCATTGCTGCCGTTCGTAAGGTGAATCCATCGTTCAGCGTGCTGTCCGGATTCGACGAGTACTACACCGTCAACCGAATCAGCGGCGGCAATGGCGTGCTGTGTGGATTGACCAATGTAGAGCCGGAGACTTTCGTCAGCCTGCATCATGCATGGCAGTCCGGTGATTACGCCACGGCCATCAAATCGGCTGAACGCATTTCCTATCTGATGCGCCTGTACGACACTGCCGACCTGTTCATCAGCGCCATCAAGGGCGCGGTCAAGGCGAAGGGACTGCCAATCGACACGTCCATCCATGAACCCGCCGTGCAGCTGACCGACGAACAGTACCGCAATATCCAGAGCATTCTCAAATAAGCAAATCTGCCAAGGAGACTTTACGCATGAAACTCACATTCGATGGAATCTCTTCGTGCTGGGAAGAAGGCATTCCCTTCGGCAATGGACGCATGGGAGCGGTCCTGTGCTCCGAACCGGAAACCGACGTGCTGTATCTCAACGACGACACCCTTTGGTCAGGATATCCACACGCGGAAACCTCGCCGGTGACGCCGGAGATTGTGGCCAAGGCACGCCAGGCGTCGTTGCAGGACGACTACACCGCCGCCACGCGAATCATCAAGGAAGCCACACTGCAGGAAAAAGACGAGCAGATTTACGAGCCATTCGGAACGGCCCGTATTCAGTATTCGACCCCTGCAGACGGCCGTGAGAGCATGAAACGCCAACTGGATCTTGCAAGGGCGCTCGCCGGTGAAACGTTCCAGATGGGTGATGCCAACGTTCATGTCGACGCATGGTGCAGCGAGCCCGATGATCTGTTGGTCTACAGGATGTCATCGGATGCGCCGATTGATGTGAAGATCAGTGTCTCCGGCACTTTCCTCAAGCAATCACGCGCCTCGTTGGAAACGGTATCCGACGGCCATCGGGCCACCCTCATCGTCATGGGCCGTATGCCTGGACTCAACATCGGACTTCTGCCTCATCCTTCTGAAAATCCTTGGGAAGATGAGCAGGACGGAACTGGAATGGCGTACGCCGGTGCGTTCTCCCTTACCGTCACAGGTGGTGACGTCAATGTGGGCGACAACAGTCTGCAATGTTCGGACATCACCGGATTATCGCTCCGCTTCCGCAGTATGAGCGGATTCAGGGGAAGCGACCAGCAGCCGGAACGAAGCATGACGGTTATCGCCGACCATCTGGAGAAAACCATCGACGAGTGGTCGACCGACTTGCGGACCATGCTCGACCGCCACATCGCGGACTACCGCAGATATTTCGACAGGGTGGCCATCCATCTCGGTTCAGCCCATGATGACGATACGGAACTACCGTTCTCGGCGATCCTTCGCGCGGATGAGAACAAAGAGCCGCATCGTCTGGAGATGCTGGCGGAGGCAATGTTCGATTTCGGCCGGTATCTGCTTATTTCCTCATCCAGACCGCACACCCAGCCAGCGAATCTGCAGGGGATTTGGAACCATAAGGATTTCCCGAACTGGTACAGCGCCTACACAACGAACATCAACGTCGAGATGAACTATTGGATGACAGGCCCATGCGCCCTCCAAGAACTCATCGAGCCGCTCGTCTCCATGAATGAGGAGCTGCTAGTGCCGGGGTACGACGCCGCTGACAGGATTCTTGGCTGCCGAGGATCGGCGGTCTTCCATAATGTCGATCTCTGGCGCAGGGCCCTTCCTGCGAACGGCGAGCCGATGTGGTCGTTCTGGCCGTTCGGTCAGGCATGGATGTGCCGGAACCTGTTCGATGAATATCTGTTCAACCAGGATGCATCGTACCTGGCCCGCATCTGGCCGATCATGCGGGACAACGCGCGATTCTGCATGGATTTCCTATCGGAGACAGAGCATGGACTGGCCCCGTCCCCGGCAACATCACCGGAGAACTGTTTCTTGGTGAACGGAGAACCGGTATCCGTTGCGCAAAGCAGTGAGAATGCCACGGCCATCGTGCGTAATCTGCTTGATGATTTAATTCAGGCTTCTCACGATTTGGAAAACCTTGACGAAGAGGACAGAGATCTGGTCCGTGAAGCGGAATCCGTCCGTTCCCAACTGGCTGAAACGCGATTGGGAGCTGATGGAAGAATCCTCGAATGGAACGACGAATTCATCGAATCCGATCCACAGCACCGCCATCTGTCCCACCTTTACGAACTGCATCCTGGTGCAGGCATCACGTCTAAGACTCCGCACCTGGAGGAAGCCGCTAGGAAATCCCTCGAAGTGCGCGGCGACGATGGTTCCGGTTGGAGCATCGTATGGCGCATGATCATGTGGGCGCGTCTGCGTGATGCGGAACATGCCAAACGAATCATAGGCATGTTCCTGCGGCCGGTGGATGCGAACGCTGAAACCAATCTGCTGGGCGGAGGCGTGTACGGCAGCGGATTATGCGCCCACCCGCCGTTCCAGATTGACGGGAACCTTGGATTCCCGGCGGCCTTGTCGGAGATGCTTGTCCAAAGCCACGATGGCTGGATTCGCATTCTTCCGGCCCTGCCGGAGGATTGGCATGAGGGAACCTTCCATGCGCTCCGCGCAAGAGGCGGAATCCAAGTGGATGCGACATGGACGGATCAGACAGTGGAATATACGTTGCGCTGTTCGAAGCCCACGGAGATTACGCTGAACGTTCTGGGGACTGATATGGGACGTGTCGCGCTATCTCCGGATAAGCCATTCAAGGGATTCATCCGGCGTTAACGTATTGCGTTATATCCGTTACGAAATGTTGCGGACCGTCTTTCCTAATAGGGGAGGACGGTCCGCAATCTTTTTTGATGGAAAAGGGGATTCCTCGTCATAGGGAATTCCCTTTTTGCGTATTGTGCAGCGTATGGATCAGAAATCGAAATTATCCGGATCCGCACCGTTGCGTTTGCCGGTGTTGAGTGCGGTAATGGCTGTCATATCCTCAGACGTCAGGTTGAAATCGAAAACATCGAAGTTCTGCTTGATGCGTTCGGCATGAGTGGACTTCGGCAATACGACGACGCCGCGTTGGATGTGCCAACGGATCACCACCTGAGCTGCGGACTTGCCATACTTGGCGCCTATTTCAGCAAGAACCGGGCTGCCCAGCAGATTGCCTCCGGTACCACCGAGCGGGCTCCATGCCTCAGCGACAATGCCCTTGGAACGTAACTGTCCAATCAACTCATGATTGGTGAACTGCGGGGAGGACTCAATCTGATCTACGGCGGGTAGCACGTCGCTGTTGGCAAGCAACTCATCGATATGGTGCTTCTGGAAGTTGCTGACACCGATGGCTTTCGCTCGGCCGGAGGCATAAACCTCCTGCAGGTCGTCCCACGCTTGTTGCCATCCATCGGCCGGCCAATGAATCAGATACAAGTCCACATAATCTAGCCCAAGGCGATCCAGGCTTTCCTGAAATGCATCCTTGCCGCGATGGGCGCGAATATCGTCATTCCAGAGCTTGGTAGTCACGAAGAAGTCGCCACGAGGCAATCCGGCACGACGGATGCCTTCGCCCACTGAAGCCTCATTACGATAGATCATCGCCGTGTCAATATGACGATAACCGTTCTCCAACGCAGTCTGCACCGCATTCACCGTGGTATCGCCATCCGGCGTCTGGAATACGCCCAAGCCCACCTGTGGAATAACCGTGCCGTTGTTCAGCGTGATTGTCGATTGAATTGCCATAGTTCCTCTTTGCCGATAGCTATGCTTTGCCATATCTTATTGTATGAGGAAATGCGTGGCTGTGCTGAGATTCTACGCACGGCATAACGGTTATCGAACTGAACGGGGAAGCTGATGAATCATTGGTCAAAGAACCATTCGTTGCAAGAGCAAGCCTCGGATGTGGTGCGCAAACACATGGTGATTACCGGACTAGTACAAGGTGTGGGCTTTCGTTATTTCACGGTCATACAGGCCCGTCAACTTGGCGTCAGCGGCTGGGTGCGTAACCGATACGACGGATCAGTTGAAGTGGAGGCCCAAGGCAGCCAGGAGTCGGTGCAGGCGCTGGTGAAACAGCTGGAACTAGGCCCGCGGTGGTCCGATGTACGCCATATCGACATACAGGATGTGCCGGTCAAAGACGATGCACCGTCCGCGTTTCGCGTTCTCGAGTAGCTCATAGCGTTCCGATAATCTCACGATACGGGTGAACATGGGCGTTCCTCGGCGGTTAGACTCCGTACGTTGCTACGATGGGACATTATGAGTGAGAATATCATGCGCATTATTGACCTTCGTGGTCGCAAACTGTCCCGTGCCGAACTGCTTGCTGCGATGCCGCGCGCCGCAATGGGCACTTCCGAAGCCACCGACTTGGTGCGTCCGATTCTGGACGATGTGAAGGAGCGCGGAGCTGCCGCTCTTCGTGACTTCGAGGAGAAGTTCGACCATGTGCGCCCGAAGCACCTGCGTGTGCCGGTCGAAGCGATTCAGGATGCCCTGGCCACACTTGATCCCGAAGTGCGCGCCGCCATTGAGGAATCTGTGCGTCGTGCCCGTGCTGTGGCTGCCAATCAGGTGCCGAAGGACTTCTACACCGACTTGGCCGAGGGCGCTCGTGTTGCCGAACGTTGGATTCCGATTCAGCGCGTCGGCCTGTATGTGCCTGGTGGCAAGGCTGTTTACCCGTCTTCCGTGATCATGAATGCCGTGCCGGCTCAGGCCGCTGGCGTCGAATCGCTGGCCATTGCCACTCCGCCCGCCCGCGATAACGAGGAGGGCCTGCCGAACAAGACCATCCTTGCCACCTGCGCCATCCTCGGTGTTGATGAGGTATACGCGGTCGGTGGCGCCCAGGCCATCGCCATGTTCGCGTACGGCGCCAAGGGCAGCGAGCCTCAGGATGGCGACGTATTGTGCGACCCGGTCGACAAGATCACCGGCCCGGGCAACATCTTCGTGGCCACCGCCAAGTCTCTTGTTTCCGCATTCGTAGGCATCGATGCGGTTGCCGGTCCGACCGAAATCGGCATCATCGCTGATAAGACCGCCAACCCGAGCCTGTTGGCCGCCGACCTCATCGGACAGGCCGAGCATGATGAGCTTGCCGGTTCCGTACTGTTCACCGACTCCACCGATATTGCTGAGAAGGTGCAGGAGAACCTCAACTACCGTGTGCCGAAGACCGAGCACGCCGAGCGCGTCCACACGTCCCTGAGCGGCACCCAGTCCGCCATCGTACTGACCGACAACCTCGACCAGTCCATCAATGCGGCCAACGCTTATGCCGCCGAGCACCTTGAGATCCAGACCGAGGATGCCGATGCCGTGGTCAAGCGTATCAAGAACGCTGGTGCCATTTTCCGTGGCCCGTACTCTCCGGTGCCGCTGGGCGATTACATGTCCGGCTCCAACCACGTGCTGCCCACCGGCGGTACCGCTCGCTTTGCTGCAGGCCTTGGCGTGCACACCTTCATGAAGCCTGTCGAAGTCATCGAATATGACGAGGAAGGCCTCAAAGCCCTGGCTGCCCGTATCAATGCCTTTGCCGTTTCCGAAGACCTGCCGGCCCACGGTGAGTGCGTGCTGAGCCGTTTCGTCAAGGATCCCTATGACAAGGCCACCCTGCGCGAGCAGGAGAAAGAAGCCGGTCTGCGATGAGCTCGATTCCCGCAAACCTGCCGCTGCGCAATGATTTGATTGGTGAGGAACCGTATGGTGCTCCTCAGCTTGATGTCCCGGTATGTCTTAACGTCAATGAGAATCCATATGCATCGGATCCGGCTGTATGCGATACCATTGCCAAGCGTGTACGTGAGATTGCGCCGACGCTGAACCGTTACCCGGATCGTGAACATATTGAGCTGCGTCAGGCGTTCAGCGATTATCTGGCCCGTGAATCCGGCGCCCGTCTGGATGTGGACGAGCTGTGGGGTGCGAATGGTTCCAACGAGATTATGCTGCAGCTGTTCCAGGCCTTCGGCGGCCCGGGGAGGACCGCTCTCGGCGCTGACCCGACGTACTCCATGTACCCGGAATACGCCCGCGACACCTTCACCGGTTGGAAGCTGGCTCACCGCAACGCCGACTTTACGTTGAACGTAGACAAGGTGCTTGAAGCCATCAACGAGGTCAAGCCTTCGATGGTGTTGCTCACCAGCCGAATAACCCGACCGGCACCCCTCTGCCTATGGAAGACATCGAGCGTGTTCTTGCCGCCTGCGAAACCGCTGAAGTGGCTGGCGCGGGTGAGGGCGTCCACCCGATCCTCGTCATCGACGAAGCCTACGTGGAATTCCGCAAGCCCGGCACCCCGAGCGCGGTAAGCCTTATCAAGAACCACCCGAATCTGGCCGTCAGCCGCACCATGAGCAAGGCTTTCGCTTTCGCCGGTGCACGAGTCGGTTACTTGGCTGCGTCCAAGGGCATTATCGACTGCGTGCGCATCGTGCGTATGCCGTACCACCTGTCGGCCGTGACCCAGGCTGCCGCACTGGCTGCGTTTGAGCACACCGACGAGCAGCTGAGCCGAGTGGAACACCTGCGCGAGACCCGCGAGGCAACTGCTTCCTGGCTTAAAGAGCAGACCTATAAGGGGCAGCCGCTTGAGGTGGCCGAATCCGGCTCGAACTTCCTGCTTTTCGGCGGGCATTTCGACAACCGTGAGGCGATTTTTGACGAATTGCTCAAGCGTGGTGTACTGATTCGTGTGGTCGGGCCAGACGGCTGGCTGCGCGTATGCATGGGCACTGACGAGGAAATGGAAACGTTCCGTAATGCCCTTGCCGAAGTGCTTCGTATAGTAGAAGCAGCATAAGAGACTCGTACATCATGCTGCCGTGACCATCATCGATTGCGGCGGCATGATGCGACACCTATCAACCAGGAGACATGATGGCAAGAACCGCACATATTGTTCGTGAGACCAGCGAATCGCACATCGACCTCGAGCTGAATCTCGACGGTACCGGTAAAACCGATATCGATACCTCCGTGCCGTTCTACAACCATATGATGACCGCGCTGGGCAAGCATTCGCTGATTGACCTAACCATCCATGCGCATGGCGATACCGATATCGATGTGCACCACACTGTGGAAGACACCGCCATCGTGTTCGGTGAGGCCTGAAGCAGGCGCTGGGAGACAAGAAGGGCATTCGCCGTTTTGCCGATGCCACCGTGCCGTTGGACGAGGCCTTGGCCAAAGCCGTGGTCGATATCTCCGGCCGCCCGTACTGCGTGTGCAGTGGCGAGCCCGAAGGCTACGAATTCTGCATGATCGGTGGCCACTTCACTGGCTCGCTGGTTCGTCACGTCATGGAATCCATCGCGTTTCACGCTGGCATTTGCCTGCACATGCAGGTACTCGCCGGGCGCGATCCGCACCATGTCGCTGAAGCCGAATTCAAGGCCTTGGCCCGTGCGCTTCGCTTTGCCGTGGAAATTGATCCCCGTGTGATGGTGTGCCCAGCACCAAGGGAGCCCTGTGATGTCCGACGATAAGGATTTCAATTCGGACGATGCGCATTTCTCCGACGAGGAGCTGGAGGCTGCACTGGCCGGATTCGAGAAGGAATTCGAGAACGACACGGATACGGGGGACGACGATCAAGCCGATTCTGCGGCGGATGCCAAGTCGATTGATAACGGCGCTGAGACACAAGCCGCAGATGATATCTCTAGTTCTGTGGCGGATGCCGTCAACGAAGCCATGGCCGATGTGGTGGATCCCTCGGCCGGATTCGATAATGAGCTGGCCGGCCTTCTTGGTGACAAAGCCAAGATGGCGTTAATCGTTACCCGTATCGCTTCGGCGGATCTTCTGGCCGCATTCTGCCAGCTTTCGGACATCTCCGCTGCATGCATCGGTGCCAATCAGGGTGCGGTGGCAGTGCTGAAGAATCTTGATGGGGACGCTCCGGAGGCGGCCGCCAAAGATCTGACCACCGTGGTTTCCGGCATGGTGGTGATTTTGGCGGTCAATCGTGCGGACAAGCTCGAAGTGTCCATGATCATGCAGGGGCAGGTTGGCCAGACCTTTGCTCCGCCGGTGCTGTTTTCGTCCACTCCGCGATTTGTGGAGGATCTTATGCTCGGCATCGTCTCGTTGAATCAGCTCAAAACCCAAGGTTTTGAAGTGGTGGAGTCGGCCGACCTCGATCATGACCAGGCCATGCAGATTCTCGCCGACCACACCAAGCGTGGGCGTGGTGGCCGCGGATCGCATATCGAATAGGCGTAGGAATAGAACAGGTTAGGACAGACTATGACCACAGCGGTTGTTTTCGATTATGGCTTTGGCAACGTACGATCCATGGTGCGTGCTCTTGCCGACCTTGGCGTCGATACCACACTTACCTCCGATTACCGTCAGGCTTTGGAAGCCGACGGTCTGGTCGTTCCGGGTGTGGGCGCGTTTGCCGCCTGCATGGACGGCCTCAAAAAAGTCGATGGCGACCGCGTGATCTATGACCGTATCCGTGCTGGCCGTCCGGTATTGGGCGTGTGTGTGGGCGAACAGATTATGTTTGAGCGTGGCTTGGAACATGGTGCTCATGCCTCCGGTATTGGTCTGATCGGTGGCTCGGTGAATCTGCTGGTTGCCGATGTGGTGCCGCATATGGCTGGGACACCATTGAGGCCGCTCCCGATTCCGTGCTGCTCAACGGTGTGGAAAACGAGCGCTTCTATTTCGTGCATTCCTATGCCGCAATGGAGGTCAAGCCCGCCGACACCGCGCGTTTTGACATTGATCTGCAGACTTCCACTGAACGAGTGAGCTGGTGCACATACGGACGTTCGCGTTTTGTGGCGGCTTATGAGCGTGGTCCGCTATCTGCCACGCAATTCCATCCTGAAAAGTCCGGTGATGCCGGTGCTCAGTTGCTGAAAAACTGGATTGCCACGCTGTAGTTCATAAGAAAGGTTGTTCTCTGATGTCGTTGACTCTTCTCCCGCTGTTGATGTGCGCGATGGCAAGGCCGTGCGCCTGCGCCAGGGTGAATCCGGCTCCGAAACGGATTACGGTTCGCCGTTCGAGGCGGCACGCACTTGGGTCGAGGCCGGAGCCGAATGGATTCATCTGGTGGATCTCGATGCCGCATTTGGCACGGGCAACAACCGCGATCAGTTGCGTGAAATCGTTCACGAACTTGGTGACCGGGTCAATATCGAACTGTCCGGCGGCGTTCGTGATGATGATTCGCTGGATGCTGCATTGGAGGCCGGTGCTGCGCGTGTGAACATCGGCACCGCGGCCTTGGAGAACCCTGATTGGACCGCTTCGGTCATCAAGAAGTATGGCGATCGGGTGGCCGTTGGTCTTGACGTGCGTGGGCATACGCTTGCGGCTCGTGGCTGGACCAAGGAGGGCGGTGACCTGTTCGAGACCATGAAGTTCCTCGACTCGGTCGGCTGCTCGCGATACGTGGTCACTGATGTGGCCAAGGACGGCATGATGTCCGGGCCGAACATCGGACTGCTGCGTGAAGTGGCTGAACGCACCGATGCCAAGGTCACCGCTTCCGGCGGCATCTCCAAGCTTGATGACCTGCGTGCCATCAAGACTCTGGCCGAGATTGGCGTAGATTCCGCCATCCTCGGCAAGTCCCTCTACGCGCGTGCCTTCACGCTTCAGGAAGCGCTCGAAGTCGCTCGATGATGTGTGATTTGGCACTGACAAGCGTTGGTGTTTTCTCAGCGCAAGAATTCTCGAAATAAACCTTGATTGCGAGAATTTCTTGCGCTGAGTCATTGCCAGTGCAAAGATTTCTCGAACAAAATGCTTATTTCGAGAATTATTTGCACTGAGCGCGAGTTAGTGCAAACAATTCTCGAAATGACCGTTTTCTACGAGAATTATTTGCGCTAGAGAATATACCGAACGGACGGCGAGCCCATTGGCGTCAAAGATGACTGCAACGAGCCCAGCAACAACCGTTACTTTGTATCAGGCGCAGGGGAGTTCGCCGGACTTGATGAGTTTCTTGAATATGGCGTAATCCTCATCGTTCTGCTCGGCGTAACTTACAGCAAACGAGGCAATGGACTGGTCGAATTCGTCGGTACCGCCCATGTAGTTGGCAATGGCGATTGAATCGCCGGTGCGGGCATGAGCGTGCGCCAATGACCATGCACACATGCGTGAGAGATCGCTTAAACCTGAGGCATTGAGATTGTCGATGTCGATGGAGCCCTTGCCGTTCCACAGCTGACGCACGTAATAATCGCGCTTGCGTCCATCCTCGGCCATAAAGCTTGACCAACCCAGCAGCACGTCCGCCGTATTCTGAATCAGCTTCTGACCCTGCACCACGCGCTCGCCGTGCGTGGCATAGGGCGAGGCTCCGCAATAGTGCTCCAGCACGGAATATGTGGCTTCCTTCATCTGCAGCATCATCGGATCATCAGCGTCGCGTGCGATCCATACCGAGGCCCATGCACGTTGTCCGACCGAGCCGACGCCCACCACTTTGCGGGCGGCATCCTGATAGCGTAGATGGTCGAACACCCAGCGTCGATCATCGTAGAGGGAATGACGATAGCTTTCGATCAATGCATCGAGACGCGCCTGCAATGCATCCAGGTCGGCATAATCGTCAAGTTGATTGATGGGCACCAGTTCAGGCGGATTCGATTTGAACCGCAGCTTGCCGTTCTCGAATTTGCAGAGCTTGGCTGCTGCCGCGTCGTTGTCTTTCAGCAACGCCTTCATGGCGGCTTCGCGCAATACGCGACTGCGTTTGGAACCGGTGGTTTCAAAACGATCCAGCGTTTCCTCCACATCGAGGTGCTCGTACCAAGCATCGAGATAATCCATCTCGGAGAACCACTTCATGCGGGTACGGTAGGTGCGCACGCATTGCACCACGGCGGCGCGGCGATCCTTCTCCTTGATTTTGTTGGCGCGGCCACATATTTCCACCGAGACCGCAAGTCGCTTCAAATCCCATTCCCAGGGACCACCGCGGTTTCGTCGAAATCGTTGATGTCGAATACCAGTCGTGCGGAAGGGGAGCGGAAGATACCAAAATTACCGATATGCGCGTCGCCTACACACTGCACCGGTATCCCGGTTACCGGCGTGGTCGCCAGATCGTTGGTCATGATGAGCACTGTGCCGCGATAGAACGTGAACGGGCTGGCGCTCATACGCTTGTACCGCAACGGAACCAGTTCGGGCACGCGGATGGCGGACTGCTCCTCCAAAAGGCTGATCGCTTCTCTCCGGCCCTCCTGCACCTGCCAAATGGCATGGGAATCCAACGGCGCCTTGGCTCGAGTGGATATGCCGGCACGTGACCGGTCGCGCGGATCGGTGGCCTGCTTCCAGCTGGTTACATCGACAGGTGGATTGGCGGATGGGGTGAGATGGTCTTCGCTCATGAACCACACCTTAGCGCGGCTTCGCCGCCGAATCATGTAACACGGCACACCGGTGAGATGTTAACGCCCCTCGTAACACGGATATGGAACGATAAGCGATTATGGATAGACAGCAGGAGTTTGCGCTGCGCACGGTCGAAGAACGCGACGTGCGCTTCATTCGTCTCTGGTTCACGGATGTGTTGGGAACACTGAAATCCGTGGCGATTGCTCCGGCCGAACTGGAAGCCGCATTTGAGGAGGGTCTTGGCTTCGACGGTTCCGCCATCGAGGGCATGACCCGTGTGTCCGAAGACGACATGATCGTTCAACCCGACCCCTCAACCTTCCAGATTCTGCCATGGCGCGGCGGCCCGCAAGGTACCGCTCGCATGTTCTGCGACATTCTGACCCCGGACGGCGAGCCGTCGCTCGGCGATCCTCGCCACGTGTTGAAGCGTGCGCTTGCCAAGGCCAAGGATAAGGGTTTCACGTTCTACGTGCACCCTGAGATTGAGTTTTATCTGTTCGAAAGCCAGGATGATTGGTCCAAGGCGCCGACCCCGATTGATGAAGGCGGCTACTTCGATCACGTGCCGCGCAGCCCGGGCATGGACTTCCGCCGCGCCACCGTGAACATGCTCGAACAGATGGGCATCTCGGTGGAATACTCGCACCATGAGGCGGGTCCTGGCCAGAACGAGATCGATCTGCGTTATGCGGATGCGCTCACCACTGCCGACAACATCATGACGTTCCGTACGGTGGTCAAGGAGATTTCGCTGGAGCGTGGCATCCATGCCAGCTTCATGCCCAAGCCTTTGGCCGACGCGCCTGGTTCCGGCATGCACACTCACCTGAGCTTGTTCGAGGGCGACTCCAACGCCTTCTACGAGGCCGGTCAGGAATTCAACATGTCCCTGACCGCCCGCCAGTTCGCCGCTGGCATCCTGTACCATGCGGCCGAAATCTGCGCGGTCACCGACCAATACGTCAACTCGTACAAGCGCCTGTGGGGCGGCAACGAGGCTCCGAGCTACATTTGCTGGGGCCACAACAACCGTTCCGCACTGCTGCGCATCCCGCAGTACAAGCCCGGCAAGGGCAACTCCGCGCGCATGGAGTTCCGCGCGCTCGACCCGGTGGCCAACCCGTATCTGGCCTACTCGGTGCTGCTGGCTGCTGGCCTCGACGGCATCGACAAGCAGATGCAGCTGGGCGAGCCCACCAGTGACGACGTCTGGGAGCTTACCGACGGCGAACGTCAGGCCATGGGCATTCAGCCGTTGCCGAGCTCGCTGGACGAAGCGCTGAAGATCATGGAGCGGTCTGACTTCGTGGCGGATGTCTTGGGTGAGCATGCGTTCGGCTACTTCCTGGACAATAAGCGTCAGGAATGGGCGGAATACAACCAGCAGGTCACTCCTTACGAGTTGAAGAAGTACCTGCCGAAGCTGTGATTGCAGGCGTTGCACATCTGTTGCACCCCGTCGATGCGTGGTTCATCGGCGGGGTTTTCATAGCGTGTGGTGACGACTGATAGCGGGCAGAGGTGGGAATAGTGTTGTCGCGGAGCTGATAGTAATCGTTTGACGAGCAGAGATGAAACAATCACGTCGACTGAGCACACAGACTGAACCCACATAGCCGAGAGCATGCGAGAGAGACATATGACGAACGCACCTGTGACCAATGCGCGTACCGACCGCTTCTTCAACTTTCCGGTCACTATCCTGATTTTCGCCAGTTTTATGCTGGGCATGAGCGAATTCGTGGTGGTGGGTATTCTGCCGGATATCGCCTCGGGTCTCAAGATATCCGAAGTGACCGTGGGCAATCTGGTGGCGCTGTTCGCCTTCGTATATGCACCTTGTACGCCGATCGGCTCGGCACTGTCCGCACGATTCCCTCGTTTTGCCACCTATCTGATATTGATGGGTGTGTTCTTGGTCGGCAACATCCTGTGCGCCCTTGCTCCGAACTATCCGGTGTTGTTGATCGCCAGACTGCTGATTGCCTCCGTCTCCGGCACGCTGGTGGCCATTTCCATGACTTTTGCGCCGGATGTGACCACGGATAAGTACCGCACCAAATTCATCGCCTGGGTGTTCTCCGGGTTCTCCATCGCCTCCGTGGTGGGCGTGCCGATTGGTACATGGGTGGCCAATACTTTCGGCTGGCGTGTCACGTTTTATTTGGTTTCCGTGCTTACTGCGGTACTGATGATTTCGATGGCCTTGGTATTGCCGCGCAACTCACACCCGGCGAAAATCGGCTTCCTGCGGCAGTTCCGCTTGTTCTTCGACCGCCGTATTCAGCTCGGCGTGCTTGATGTGGTGTGCGGTGCAGCGGCTTCCTATGTCTTCTACACATACCTGTCTCCCATCATGCGAGACGAAATCGGTGTGCCCGAACAGTACCTCAGCATTGGCCTGGTGATTTATGGCTGCGCCTGTTTGTGGAGCAACCTGTACGGCGGCAAATTGGCCGACAAAGGGCGCGGTGTGGAGCCGCTGACGCACATTCGCCCGATTTACTGTGTGCAGGCGGTCTGCCTGTGCCTGCTGGCCTTTGCCTCGCTGGTGCCGGCGGCCGGCGCGTTGTTGCTGGTGGTGCTCGGCATGCTCATGTATCTGCAGAATTCCGCGTCTCAGGTGCTATACATGGACGTGGCTTACCAGTCCCATCCAGGCTCGGTGAACTTGGCCGCATCCCTGAACTCCATGTCTTTCAACATCGGCATCGCCATCGGTTCGGCGGTCGGCGGTCTGGTCAACGATCTCCTTGGACTCGCCTGGCTGGGGCCGGTCGGTGCGATATTCGCATTATTCGCTGCTGGCATCGCTACACTGCTGCGTCCGTATATTCAGCGGTGATTTAAGGGCTAGGACAGCGCTTTCTTGATGCGGTTGAGCGATGCCGGCCCCTTGGTACCGAGTTCCTGAGCCCAGAGAGACACATAGAATTCTTCAAGCATCCAACGCGCCTGCTCGGCCTGCTGCGTCAGTGCTTCATGCTTCGGGCCAGCCGGTTCGGCTTTTGCCCGTGCCAATGCTTTATCGACCAATTGCTTGGCCTCGTCGGCCTGCCATGCCCACTTGACGTCACGGTTCTTATCAGTTTTCGCCTTGTTCAGACGGCTCACATCCGCCTTCAGATAACGGCTCAATGATTTCAGCGCATCCGGGGGAGTGCGGCCGATAAAACCTGGGTAGACAAGCGTGGCGATATGGTCACGGATAGACTGCAACACCGAAAGCATGGGCAGATCGGCCTTGCCGGAAGTGGCCTTATCCACGTCGGCATAAGACTTCATGATGCCGATGACATCATGCGCCACCTGGTACACGGTATCCTCATACACTTCGCGTATGTCGAGCACTGCGTTGGCAGAGCTTCATCATCTGCGAGCTTGTCGACGTTCGGCAGCAGACGCTTGACCGTGGCCAGCTGCAAATCCTCAACCAATTCCTTGGTGGACTTGTAGGGGGCGGCAGCCAGCATCAACGCTTCGGTGCCCAGCCAACGAGACGAAATGCGTTCGCCCGGCAAGCGCAACGCATCCAATGCGCCACGCCATAGCATCGTGGCCCTCGACTCGGTAGTGGCACCCGCCTTATGCAGCAGATTCGCCTGTTGCACCAGCTTGCCTTGCTCGCCGGCCTGTTCGGCCTGTTTCTTGACCATCTGACGGGCCGAAGCCTCCGCCTGCGCGGCGAATTCGCGTTGCAATGCCTTCAGATCTTTGGCGGTGCCCAGCACTTTAACCGGCCCGCGTGCGTGACGGCGGCCACGTGGATGTTTGCCGGCCGGCAACTGCTGCTCCACTGAGAACGTAACCCGCAAATACGGGGACAGACGCTCGACCAATTCCGGTCCCAACACCTCAGGATGAATCTGCGCTCCCACGGTAGCGATGGCCGCCTTGGTAAACACATGCGCCAGATCGGGCCAGCCAACAGTGGTGCCTTCCTCATCCACCGGTGGCAGATTCGGTTTCTGCTGCGAGCCGGAACCCGGCAGATTGGGATAATGATCGTCAATCCAATCGCGAATCGAGCGTGCGGCGTCCGGAGCCGGTACGAACTGGACGCGCAACTGCTTGGGCAGTGCCTTAATCATCGCCAGAATCAGCTCATCCAGCAAACCCGGCACATTCCATGTGAACTGGTCGGGCGTAATGCGCGAGAGTACCTTGAGCGGCACATGCACGGTGACGCCATCGGCCGGGTCGGTTGGGTCGTACACGTAGCTCAGGCGCAGGTCGATAGGCTGGCCATCGGAACCCGTGGTATGCCAATGGTCGGGGTAATCATCCAAACTGACCGAATCGCTGGATGCCAGGCGTTCCACCTTGGCCGGGTCGAAATCCAGCAAATCCGGCTGCTTATCGTGATCGATCTTCCACCATTTCGCCAAATCGGCCACACAGGTCACATCATTGGGAATGACGGCATTATAAAAATCGAACAGATCCTCGTCGGACACGGTGTCCGCCAGCTGACGGGTGCGGCTGGCATCATCGGCGGCATCCTCAAGAATGTCGCGATTCCTGCCCACGAATTCGTCGTAGCTGAAGCGCTGCTGAATGTCACCTTCCACCAAGCCTTGACGAATCAGGAAATCACGGGCCTCAAGCGGATTGATGCGCCCCCACTGCACGGCACGATCCTGCACAATCGGCAGACCATAGAGCAAGACGCGTGCGGTGGCCACGGCGGAGCCGCGCGAGCCGGACCAATGCGGTTCTGCATACGTGGTGCGGGTTAGCTGGCCGGCCAGCGGTTCGGCCCATGCCGGGTCAATGGCGGCCGAATACCGGGCCCACAGACGAGAGGTCTCCACCAGTTCGGTGCTCATCACCCATGAAGGGGTCTTCTTGGTTACGGCGGAGGCCGGGAACAAGGCGAAACGAGTGCCGCGCGCACCTTGATAGTCATTCTTCGACATCTTCTGGGCGCGTTTCATCGCGCGGGCACGAGCCGCTCCACTGAGTCCCGCAAAGTCGGAAGCCTTGGGCTCTCGGATCACCTGCATGCCCATCATGGACAGCAAGCCGGCAAGCATCGATTTATGAATGCCGTCCGTATCCCACGAACAGCACAGCGAATGCGCGGCCTGCTGATTCAATGGCAGCTGACGAATCTCCAAACCGGGGCGGGAAGACGGCAACGGGTCGCCGACCTTGAACTTCAGCTCCTTGCACATCTGCCTGAGCTGAGAGACCAGATCCTTCCACTGGCGCATCCTGAGCCAGCTGAAATATTCGGTTCTGCAGATACGGCGCAACGCATTGTTGCTCGGATCGCCATCCGCCTGGAATACGCGATCCCAGATATTCAACGCCGTAAGAAAATCACTGGTTTCATCCGCATACCGGTTATGAATGCGGTCGGCTTCCTCACGCTTGTCATCCGGGCGCTCGCGGGGGTCCTGCAAGCTGAGGAACGCCACCACCACGAGCACCGAAGCCAGAAGATTCGGTGAACCGGCCTTGGCCGCTTCGATGACCATGCGGCCCAGACGCACGTCGATGGGAATACGCGCCAGCTGACGACCGGTATGGGTGAGCGTCACCTCGCCACGCTTGCGGCCTATGGCCTTCAGCTCGGTCAGCTCGTTGAATCCGTCGGACACAGCCTTCATGTCCGGTGGGTCGATGAAACCGAAGTTCGTGACGTCTTCCGCCGTACGGGCCACGCCCACGGAGAGCATGTGCAGCACCACCGCGCCTAGCGAGGTTCGCAGGATCTCCGGCTCGGTGAAACGGGGACGGGTCTCGTAATCCTCACGCGAATACAACCGGATGGCAATGCCGTCGGCCACACGTCCGCATCGGCCGGACCGCTGATCGGCGCTGGCCTGGCTGATCGGCTCGATGGGCAGACGCTGCACCTTAGCGGTCTTCGAATAACGGGAGATGCGCGCGGTGCCGGGATCCACCACATAACGGATACCGGGCACGGTCAGCGAGGTCTCAGCCACGTTGGTGGCGATGACGATGCGCTGATGGGTGTGAGACTCGAACACCTTGTGCTGGTCGGCGGCCGACAGGCGCGCGAACAACGGCATGATCTCAATGGCGTCGGGGCGGTGCATATCATCGGCTCGCGGGCCGTAATGGTGACGCAGAGCTGCCTCGAACTCGTGAATGTCGCGCTCGCCGGAAGCGAAGACCAGAATGTCACGCGGGCCGCGCTCATGGGAGGAATGGATGACCAGCTCGGCACAGGCTCGGGCCACCGCTGTGGGCATGTCGGTGATGCCGTCGTCGGCGTAATCGGCATTGCCGCGTCTGCGGGAATGATCGGCATCGGATTCGGCGATGGCGCTCGCCAGCTCGTCATAGTCGGCGTCTCCGGGGCGGGCGCCGGTCGCAAAGCCCGGCACCTCACGCATCAGTGCGGGTGCGGTGCCGAGCGGTTCGTACACCACCTGCACAGGGAAGGTGCGGCCGGACACCTCGATCACTGGTACTTCTCGTGCAATGCGTGCGCGAAATGTTCTTGGAACTTCACCGAATCGATGGTTGCGGAGGTGATGATGAGCTTCAGGTCGCGACGCTGGGGGAGCAGGGCCGTTAGATATCCGAGCAGAAAGTCGATGTTCAGGCTGCGCTCGTGGGCCTCGTCGATGATGATCGTGTCATACTGGCTGAGCTTCGGATCGCGTTGAATCTGGGCGAGCAGAATACCGTCGGTCACCACGCGCAGACGCGTATTCGGGGAGCTTTCGTCGGTGAAGCGCACCTGATAGCCGACTTCATCGCCCAGACGTACGCCCATTTCGGAGGCGATGCGTTCGGCCACCGTGCGTGCGGCGATACGGCGGGGCTGGGTATGCACGATCTGCTTGCCGTGTGTGCCCCGGCCGAGTTCCAACAGAATCTTCGGCAGCTGCGTGGTTTTGCCGGAACCGGTCTGACCGGAAACAATGACGACTTGTGAACGACGGACAGCGTTGGCTATCTCATCACGTGCGGCGGATACGGGAAGTTCGGCAGGATACTCATATTTCATGACGAACTTCAATGATACGGAAGCCCTTGGAGCTCGCGTATTTGCTTGCAGTGAACCCTTCGCCCAGCGATTCGTCCAGCCAGGGGATCAGCGAGTCGGAGCCAAGGTTCTTTTGCACCACCAGATAAGCCGCTCCTCCCACCTTGAGTTTGGGCAGCCAGGCCATGAGCAGCGTATGCAAGGCCTCCTTGCCGATGCGAATCGGGGGGTTCGACCATATCGCATCGAATGTGAGGTCGCCGGGAATCGGCTCGCAATGTGCGCTCTGGCGGTCGGCTGGCAGTGGGGTGCTGGTTTCATCCACCTGTGTGGTGTGAATATTGCGGCAGCCATTGGCCTCGGCGTTGACATGGGTGAGTTCCAGGGCGCGTTCGTTGACGTCCACGGCCCATACGTTCGCTTCGGGCGATGCGAACGCCAGAGCGAGGGCGATTGGCCCCCAGCCGCAACCCAGATCCAGCACATTGCCGGATACCGGCGGTTCCGGAGCGTGCTTGAGCAACACGGAAGTGCCCAAGTCGACGCGGGAGCCGGAAAACACTCCGTTCGATACCTGTACTTGGGCATCATGACCTTGCAACGTCACATTGAGCGTGCGGCGCACGTCCTTTGACGATGGCTCCGCGGAGAAATACTGTTCGGCCATGTTTCGCTCCATTCCCGCGGGTTTCCCGCTTCTTGCATATGCCAATGCTGTCATGTCACCTCACTCGATGATAATAAGGAGGCATAGAAGAATCGTGAACACTTGACTGACACCGAGGTTCCTTTGACCGACAACACCCAGTACACAGACATTGATCGCAGCGACGCTGATGAAGCCCCATCGGGAGTGTTGTCCGGTCAATCCAATGTGCTGCTCGACGATACCCAACGAGCCGCGGGATGGCATGAAGACTCCAACCAGGAATGGGAGGAGCGTGAGGCCCGTAACGAGCTGAAACATGTGGCCGGCTTGGGTGAGCTTCAGGATGTTACTGAGGTCGAATACCGTAAGGTACGTCTTGAGCGTGTGGTGTTGGTCGGTGTCTGGTCATCGGCGGTGACCACCCAGGCCAAGGCGGAGGAGTCGCTCAGGGAGTTGGCGGCTCTCGCCGAAACGGCAGGTGCCGTGGTGTGCGATGGCTTATTGCAGCATCGGTCCAAGCCGGATGCCGCTACATATGTCGGTTCCGGCAAAGCACGGGAAATCGCGGATATCGTGGCCCGTGAAGAGGCCGATACGATTGTCGTGGATGATGATCTGGCACCGTCTCAACGTCGTGCACTTGAGGATGCCGCCAAAGTCAAAGTGGTGGATCGCACTGCGGTGATTCTCGATATTTTTGCCCAGCATGCCACTTCGCGTGAGGGCAAGGCCCAGGTGGAGCTTGCGCAGCTTGAATACATGCTGCCACGACTGCGCGGCTGGGGTGGATCTCTGTCCCGTCAGGCCGGTGGTCGTGCGGCTGGTGCGGATGCGGGCATCGGATCGCGTGGTCCTGGCGAGACCAAGATCGAGATGGATCGCCGTGTGATTCGTGCGCGTATCGCCCGCTTGCGTCGGCAGATTCGCGAAATGGCACCGGCGCGTGAGATCAAGCGTGGCTCCCGTAGGAGATTCGGGCTGCCTACCGTGGCTGTGGTGGGGTATACGAATGCAGGTAAATCGTCGTTGACCAACCGGCTGACGGGGTCTGCGGAATTGGTGGAGAACGCGCTGTTCGCCACGCTGGACACGGCGGTGCGCCGTGCCAAAACCCATGACGGGCGTGCATTCGCTTACGTGGATACGGTCGGGTTCGTGCGTCGACTGCCCACGCAGCTGGTCGAGGCATTCAAATCCACACTGGAGGAAGTGGGAGAGGCCGATGTGATTGTGCATGTGGTTGATGGCTCCCACCCGGATCCGTTCTCCCAGATCGATGCGGTGAACGATGTGCTTGCGGATATTGAAGGCACCGCCTCCATCCCCCGTATTCTCGTGTTCAATAAGGCCGATCAGATTGATGACGCCAAGCGAGAACGTCTGGCCGCCTTGCAGCCAGATGCGTTCATCGTGTCGGCATACAGCGGTAAGGGATTGGATGCGTTGCGCGATGCGGTCGAAGAGCTGTTGCCCGTGCCGCATGTGCATATCAATGCGTTGCTGCCGTACACGGCGGGGTCTCTGCTTTCCCGTGTACGTGAATACGGCAAGGTGGATTCCGTGGAATATCGCGATGGCGGAGTGGCGCTCGAAGCGGATGTCGATTCGCACTTGGCTGCGCAAATCATGGAGCAATCAATCGCATAAATAACGTGACGAAAATCACATAATGGCTGTGAGCGCTAACAACTGCTGAAAACATTAGGTTATGGCATCATTGGATATGCATTGTGGCCCGCGAAACGTCTTAGCGGTTTATAAAGTGAAACCGTTAGTTACAAGGCCTGCCATTCATCAGCAGACCGCCTTTGAAGAGAGGTTTATCCATCATGGCGGAAACTACCGTTAAGCCACGAAGCTTGCTGTTATTGGTGCCGGTGCCGTTGGCTCTACTCTTGCCTTTGCCGCTGCACAGCGTGGCGTCGCTCGCGAGATCGTGCTCGAGGACATCGCCAAGGAGCGCGTGGAGGCCGAGGTGCTCGACATGCAGCACGGCTCCAGCTTCTACCCGACTGTGTCCATCGCCGGTTCCGACGATCCTGAGATCTGCCGCGACGCCGACATGGTCGTCATCACCGCTGGCCCTCGCCAGAAGCCGGGCCAGTCTCGTCTTGAGCTCGTTGGCGCCACTGTCAACATTCTCAAGGCCATTATGCCGAACCTTGTCAAGGTAGCTCCGAACGCTATCTACATGCTCATCACCAACCCGGTCGACATCGCCACCCACGTGGCTCAGAAGATCACCGGTCTGCCTGAGAACCAGGTCTTCGGCTCTGGCACCAACCTGGACTCCGCTCGTCTGCGCTTCCTGATCGCCCAGCAGACCGGCGTCAACGTCAAGAACGTGCACGCCTACATCGCTGGCGAGCACGGCGACTCCGAGGTTCCGCTGTGGGCTTCCGCCACCATCGGTGGCGTCCCCATGTGCGACTGGACCCCGCTGCCCGGTCACGAACCGCTCGATGCTGCCAAGCGCGAGGAGATTCACCAGGAAGTCAAGAACGCTGCCTACAAGATCATCAACGGTAAGGGTGCCACCAACTACGCCATCGGTATGTCCGGCGTTGACATCATCGAGGCCGTCATGCACGACACCAACCGCATCCTGCCTGTGAGCTCCATGCTCAAGGACTTCCACGGCATCTCCGACATCTGCATGTCCGTGCCGACCCTCCTCAACCGTCAGGGCGTCAACACCGCCATCAACACCCCGGTGTCCGACAAGGAGCTCGCCGCTCTGAAGCGCTCCGCCGAGACGCTGAAGGAAACCGCCGCCCAGTTCGGCTTCTGATAAAAAATCGTTCTGCGGACGTCCTCGTCGTTACGGCAGGCTCGACGTACCTTCGTACGCCTTCGCCTGCCGCGCCTAGAGGCCGCACGCGCAGAACGATTTTTATATCGAACGGGAATCCTCGACTTCGATTGAGTCGAGGATTTTTTATTTGCTGCGAATAATGGTCTGCGCGTGCGGCCTCTAGGCGCACCGAGGGAAGGCGCACCGAGGGAAGGCGCACCGAGGGAAGGCGTACGAGGGTACGTCGACCGAGGGGCAACGACGGGGACGCTCCACAGAGCATCATTCGTGGAGTTCGTTGGAGGAGGGGGAGCTGTAACCTTCGGGCTCCAGTTGGAACGTGGTGTGGGGGACTGAGACGGGGAAGTGTTCGCGCAGGCAATCCTGAAGTTGGGTGAGGATGCCCGCTGCCTGTTCCATGGTGAGTCCCCGTTCCACCACCACATGCGCCATGAGAATCGGCATGCCGGTGGAAACCGTGCTGGCATGCAGATCGTGAACGGCGACAACATGGGGAACGTTCTCCAGATGCTCGCGAACCTTGTCGAGGTCAAGCCCCTCAGGGGTCTCTTCCAGCAGTACCTTGACCGCGTTGGACAGCAGCTTGATGGCACGGGGAATCATCATCAACGCGATGGCCGCGCCGGCCACGGCATCGAAGCCGTTCCAGCCGGTGGAAATCATGACCAACGCAGAAGCTACTACAGCCACGGAGCCGAGTGCGTCGTTCATCACTTCGAGGAATGCGGCCTTCATGTTCATATTGTCTTCGCGCTGCGAGGCGAGTATGAAGATCGAGATGATGTTTGCCGCGAGGCCGAGAATACCGACGAACAGCAGCAGTCCGATATCGTCGATCTCCGCTTTGGATCCACCGAACAAACGCATGCCGGCCTCGATCAGTGCGTAGATACCTACGATGAGCAGCACAACAGCGCCGGCGGCCGCAGTGATTACTTCGAGCCGTGCCCAGCCCCAGGTGCGCGTATTGCTTGGTTTGCGGCGCATCAGTGCCGCGGTGACGGTCGAGGCAACCAATACTGACATGTCGGTGAGCATATGTCCGGCATCCACGAGCAGGGCCAGGGATCCGGTAAGCACGGCGGATATGACTTCGATAAGGAAAACGGAGCCGGTGACGGCCAGCGTGGCTATGAGGCGGCGCTGGTGAGCGGCCGCGTCGACGCCGGATGATGGTGATGGTGCCGGTGCATGATTGTGAGCCATGTCTGTTCCTCCTTGTGCACGGTGTTGAAACCGCTTCTCATTTCCATTTCCGTTATGGTGCAAATACGACGAAACCCCGGCGCGAGGCCGGGGTTTCATGAACTGAGAGCGACTATAACACGATATGAGCGAATCGGCTGCGAGAGAAATTCATAGCTTGCGCAATACGGTGACGACCTTGCCATAATCGTGGCGTAAGTGCCGTCGATGGGGGAGTATGCGGGATTATGCGGCATAAGCCAGATGTGGCCGTTTTCCTTGCGGAAGGTCTTGACGGTGGCCTCGTCATCCAGCAGTGCGGCCACGATATCTCCGTTCACGGCGGAGTTCTGTTCGCGCACCACCACGAAGTCACCGTCGCAGATGGCGGCATCAACCATGGAATCGCCGTGTACTTCCAACATGAACAGATTGCCGGAGCCGGTCAGTCGTTCCGGTAGACGCATGACATCGTCGACGTGCTGTTCGGCGGTGATGGGTACGCCGGCGGCTATACGCCCGACCAGCGGAACATCCTGTGATTCGGCGATTGACTCACTGGGGAATGCGTAGATATCCGCGGCGTGCTCTTCTACGGTGTTCGCGGTGACTGCTGCAGTGTTTTCCGGGGGTGGAGCGACCACCTCGATGGCGCGCCCTTTATTGGCGTTCATGCGAATAAAGCCCTTGTCCTCCAGCACTTGCAGTTGATGTTTGACTGAGGAAGGGCTTTTGAGCCCGGCAGCTTCACCTATTTCTCGGAATGATGGCGCAAAGCCTGTTCGTCGATGTGGAGTCGAATGGCATCCAAAACTTTGCGCTGGCGCTCGGTCAAAGTGGATTCGTCCGGCTCCTGCTGAGGGGGGAGGGGAATGCTGCTCACGTCGGGGCTCCTTTCGTTACCCCATCAGCATAACGTGATATTCATGTGAAATCAAACATCTGTTCGAGTGTTGGCTTGACGAGTTCGAACATTTGTGCCACTCTAAGAACAGATGTTCGATAGAACACTTGTTCGAGAGAGGTGGTCGTGATGACTGGTTCGATGGTGATGGCAACGGGTCGTATGGCGGGGAAGCGCAGCAACGCATATCGTGCTGCGCGTCGTGGTGCGGTGCGTAGGACCAACGCCGTGCGAAGCGATCGTCGCGGTAAGGTGATGGCGGTCGTGTTGGCGGCAGCCTGGCGTGGGGCGGATTCGCCATGCTGACGGCTGAGCCGGCGCGCTCCGATACCGGTGCCACGCAGGTGATCAGCTATATAGTGCGTCCGGGGGACACACTGTGGTCGTATGCATCCTCCATCACGCCCGCCGGGCAAGATGTCGCGGAGACGGTGGATGAGCTGATCTCGTTGAACAATCTGGAGTCAGGGGCTCTTCGTGCGGGACAGCGTCTAATTGTTCCTGCTGAGTAAAGGAACACTCGATAAGTATTGTTTTTCCGTGTGTTCACGTTATTCTGGGGACATGCATTGCCCTTTTTGCCAGAATCCTGACACCAAAGTCATTGATACCCGTATTAGTGACGACGGCTATTCCATTCGTAGACGTCGTGTTTGCCCGAAATGCAATAAGCGTTTCACCACCGTGGAAACCAGCATGTTGCTGGTCACCAAACGTTCCGGCGGCGCTGAACCGTTCAGCCGGGATAAGGTTATCTCCGGTGTGCGTAAGGCTTGTCAAGGCAGACCTGTCAAGGAGGAGGATCTGAAGCTGCTGGGGCAGAAGGTCGAGGAGGATCTTCGCTCTCGAGGACTGGCCGAAGTGACTTCCGGCGAGGTCGGCAAGGCAATCCTCAAGCCACTGCGTGATCTTGATGTGGTCGCGTACCTACGTTTTGCGAGCGTGTATCAGAATTTCTCCGGCCTGGAAGATTTCCAGAGCGCCATCGATGAATTGCGCGAATAATGGTTCGATACCAAGAAAAAGGCCCGTTTGATGACGGGCCTTCTGTCGTGCTGATGCAGTTTATGTCGATGCGGTATCAGCCGATGACACGCATGCGGATGGTGCCTTCGATGCTACGCAATGCCTCCAGTGTGGCGGGGCTGGGCTTTTGAGCCACGTCGGTGACCACATATCCCAGCTCACCTTCAGTGGCCAATGACTGGAAGGAGATATTGATGTTCTCCTCGCCAAGCACGCGGTTCACACGGGCGAGTACGCCGGGCAGATTGTCATGCAAATGCGCGATGCGGCATACACCCTTGCAATCGGTGAGATTGATTTGTGGCAAGTTCACCGACAGTGACGTCGAACCCTTCGACCAGTAATCCTCCAGGCGTTGGGAGACAAAGTGACCGATGGACTCCTGCGCTTCCAGCGTCGAACCGCCGATGTGCGGGGTCAGAATCATATTATCTTCGTTGGCAAGCGCCGTCTCAAACGGGTCGCCGCTCTTCTTGGGCTCGACCGGGAACACGTCAACGGCGGCACCGGACAGATGGCCGGAGTCGAGATGCTGCTTCAGCGCGCCCAAATCAGCAACGAATCCACGAGACAGATTGATGAAGATGGCGTCCTGCTTCATGTGCGCGAACTGATCCTCGCCGAAGAAGCCGGTGTTCGACTTGCGCCCGTCTACGTGCAAAGTCACTGCATCAGACTGCTCAAGTAGTTCGTTCAGCGTCGAGCAACGATGGGCGTTGCCCAGTGCGAGCTTCTCCTCGATGTCGTAGAACACCACGCGCATGCCCAGCGCTTCCGCCAGTACGGACAGTTGGGAACCGATGTTGCCGTATCCGATGATGCCCAGCGTCTTGCCGCGCACCTCATGAGAACCGGAGGCCGACTTGTCCCACAAGCCGTGCTTGATGTGATGCGTATGCGCAGGGATGCGACGCATCAGGCAGATGATGTCGCAAATCACCAGTTCCACAACGGAACGGGTGTTTGAATACGGTGCATTGAACACGGCGATGCCGTGCTTGCCGGCATAATCAAGATCCACTTGGTTGGTGCCGATGCAGAAGCATCCGATGGCGCTGAGGGTCGGGCGGGCATTCAGTACGCGTGCAGTGACATTGGTCTTGGATCGCACGCCGACGAGATCCACGCCCTCTAGCGCGTCGATGAGCTCGTCCTCGTTCAGGGCTCCCTTCATGGTTTCGACTTCGAAGCCATGATCTCGCAGCGATTTGGCTGCGTCAGGATGGATGTTTTCCAGTAACAGTGCTTTAGGCATATCTTTCACCTTAGATGTTCAGGGAACGCTCGTCCTCTTTTGTCCGAACTATAACCAGTTTCTGTGTTGGTCTGGTCGTTGCCACGTAGAGGTCGGATGCGGCGACCAAACGGCTTGGGGCGTCATCTTCAATGCGTCCGGGTTCAATGACGATAACAGCGTCGAATTCCAAGCCTTTGACCATTTCGGTGCCGCATACGCTGATCTGCTCATCCCATTCGGCTGGTCGATAAGACGCTGATATTCGGATGGGGCCATCAGACTGGATAGGCGATGCCTTACTGCTTCGCGCACCGGCTTAATGAGATCGTCCGGGCAAATGATGGCGATGCGTCCAGTGCCGTCCGCCGAAACAAAATGATTGGCCAGCTGTGCCGCCTGGTTGGAAGTAACGGTAAGCAGAGCCTTCATGTCGTCTACCACGTGTCGAGACACGGAATCCGGCAAGGCGCGGACCGCGTTCACCGTGGAAATATAGAGTCCTTCGTTCTGCGCAAAACGGGAGGCGAGGTCGGAGACCTCCTGCGGATTGCGGTAATTGATGGTCAGCTCATTGAGGTCCCAATGGCCTTCGCCGAACAGTCGGTTCATCGTTTTGTCCCAACGGCGGGTGCCGGCCAGTGCCGAGGTCTGTGCCACATCACCCACAATGGTGAACGATCGTGACGGACAGCGACGAATGAGCATTCGCCAATCCATTGCGGTCAATTCCTGCGCCTCATCCACCACGATGTGACCATAGGTCCATTCTCGATCGGCTGCTGCGCGCTGGGCGGTGAGCTCGCCGTCGTCGCCGTTCATCTGATCGAGCAGCATCTGGCTCGATACGATGCCCTGACCGAGGCCGGTTGCGGCCAACGTGTCTTTGGCGTACTGCTCTTCGGCGGCGCGTCTGGCATTGGCGGCGGACTGCTTGGCCACGGTTTTGGGATCGGGTCCCAGCAGATCCATCGCCTCGTCAAGCAGCGGAATATCCGACCGGGTCAGAGGTGAACCTTTCGGCCGTGCGAGAGTGGCCAGATCGTCATCGGTCATCCATCCGGCCAAGGACTTCAGGCGTTCCGGGTGAGCGAAGAGCTGGTCGATAAGCCAGGGGGCGGTCATCGGCAGCCAACAAAGATTCAACGTTTTGCGCACCTGTTCGTTCATGCGCAGCAGCGACATGGCGCGATTGAGCTCCGCCTGATCGGGGGTGTAGTCGAGTTGCTCCGCATACCGGGTCTGCATGCTGCGCAGCATGCAGCGGATAAAGGTCTCTCGGGCCTTGTTATGCGGTTGCCTTGTGCGTTTGGCGTCGGACTGCGCCTGTTCGATGTCGACGGCAAGCATCGGTATCTGAATACCGCTGATGGTGACGGTTGGCAGATTGCCGGGCACACGGATGCGGGAGGCGATGGCGTTGGCGATCACCTGTGCCATGCGACGGTCGCCCTTGAGTTTGGCGGCTTGCGGAGTGTCGATTGCCGATGCGGTGATTCCCGGAATCAGGTCACTGATTGTACGGGAGACGACACCGGTCTCGCCCAACGAGGGAAGCACCTGATCGATGTAATGCAGGAACGCGGAGCTGGGGCCCACCACCAGTACGCCGGAACGTTCCAGTGTGCGTCGATGCGTGTAGAGCAAGTAAGCGGCACGGTGCAAGGCCACAGCGGTTTTGCCGGTGCCTGGGCCGCCCTGTACCACCACGGCACGGTTCATGTCAGAGCGGATAATGCGGTCCTGCTCGGCTTGGATGGTGGCCACGATGTCGGTCATTTTGCCCGTGCGACGCGAGCTGAGCGAAGCGAGCAGTGCACCTTCGCCGGTCAGGGTGCCGGCAGTGGAGGCTTGGCCCACTTGGTCAGAATGCACGTCCAGTACTTCGTCTTCGACGCCTACCACTTCGCGGAAACTCAACGTGATATGGCGGCGCATCACGATGTCGCCATGGTTGGAGGCGTCGCCTCATAGAAGGGGCGGGCCGCTTCGGCTCGCCAATCGGTCAGAATGGGTTCATGGTCGGTGCTCGACAGACCGATGCGACCGATGTAATGACGAGTGCCGTCTTGCGAGTCAAGTCGTCCGAACACGAGCCGGTCTTCCACGCTGCGCAGCTGAGTGAGGCGATCTTCGTACATGGTGGCAAAAGAATCGCGCTCGGTGCGTTGGGTGGGGGAGCCGTGCGAACCGGCTGCTCGTACGGTGCTCAGTCGCTGCCACATTTCGGCGCGCAGGTCATCCAGACGTCCATAGGCGCGATCGACGGCCTGCTGCTCCTCGTGCAGCTGTGAGGCGTAACTCGACATGCTTCTCTTCGTCTCCGCTCGTAATGGTCACAAACTTTAAGGCATTCAAATTTACCGCACGCCCCTACGTCGGGGAAGGGCAGTGGTGCGGCTGCTCTGGTGATGTGCCTGCCCACGCCGCGCGCGATGCGTTTCCAAATCGGTGACGGCTTTTTTGCGTTTTGCGATGGTCGGTGAGTTCCGCTTCGCGGCCGTGTGCAATCGTGACGGTTTTTCCAAAAAAGGTGAGTAAAACGTGTTGTAGTGGGGAAAAATGGTGAATGGTGGGGTAGAGTGGTGAACCAGTTGGCCGAAGTATACCCGGCGAGTACAAAGGAGGTGGAGCCATGGTCGAGAGCAAGCACTCGCGTGAAACCGATGCTGATCAGCAAGGCTCCGCCGGAATCGACGGCCTCATGGCCGGCCTGCCTCCGCTGCTGCTGGGCACGTACACGCCGAAAATCGATGCCAAGGGTCGTGTGGCACTTCCCGCGAAATTTCGTTCCCAGCTTGGCCAGGGGCTGGTAATGGCCCGAGGCCAGGAACGTTGCGTGTACCTGTTGCCGTTTGACGAATTTCGTCGTATTGCCTCCCAGATTCAGCGCACTTCGGTGGGCAACAAAGCCGCCCGCGAATACTTGCGTGTGTTCCTGTCTGGCGCAGTCGATCAGGAACCGACAAGCAGGGGCGAGTTGTGGTGCCGCAAATGCTGCGTGACTACGCCAATCTCGGGTCCGACATTGTGGTGATCGGTGTGGGTACGCGCGCCGAACTATGGAACAAGGATGCATGGGAGTCCTACCTCGCACAAAAGGAAGAGGGATACTCCGATATCGCCGATGATGTACTGCCTGAGGTGGAGTTCTGATGATTGATGTGACGAATATCCACCAGCCAGTGCTGCTTGATGACTGTGTGAATCTTGTGGCGCCGGCATTGCAACACGAAGGTGCCGTGGCCGTGGACTGCACGCTGGGTCTTGCCGGTCATTCCACCGCTTTCCTGAAAGCGGCGCCGCAAGCTCGTCTTATCGGTATTGACCGTGATAGTGAGGCGTTGGCCTTGGCGACTGAGCGTATGGTTCAGGAGGGGCTTTCCGACCGATTCACGCCGGTTCATGCGGCCTTTGATCAGCTTGATCAGGTGCTTGCCGATCAAGGCGTGGAACGAGTGGATGCCGTGTTCATGGATCTGGGCCTGTCGAGTTTGCAGATTGATGAAACGGATCGTGGATTCTCGTACTCCCATGATGCCCCGTTGGATATGCGCATGGACGTGAGCCAGAATCTCACGGCCGAGCGGATTCTCGCTGATTACGATATGGCATCGCTGATTCGCGTCTTCCGGGAATACGGTGAGGAGCGGTTCGCTCGTCAGATCGCGCGTGAGATCGTGTCGCGCCGCACGCAGACGCCATTTACCACAACCGGCCAGCTCAACGCTCTAGTCGAAGATGTGGTGCCCAAAGCTCACCGTCCGGCCGGCAATCCGGCAAAGCGTGTGTTCCAGGCGCTGCGCATTGAAGTCAACGGCGAGTTGGACAAACTGTCATCCACTCTGCCTCAGGCCGCGAATCGTCTTCAGGTCGGAGGCCGTTTGGTGGTGGAGTCCTACCACTCGCTGGAAGACAAGACGGTCAAATCCTTTATGGCACAGGGCCTGAAGATTGATGCGCCGGCAAACCTGCCAATCGTGCCGGATGACGCCCAGCCGTTCTTCCGGGAACTGACCCGAGGCGCAATCAAGGCCGATGATGAGGAGCGGCAACGCAACCCGCGATCCGCTTCAGTGCGGCTCAGGGCGGTCGAGCTGAGCAGACGGATTCCTGAGAGGTGGCGAGAACGCTTCGCGCAAACAGCGGCAAACCCAAAGGAATCGAATACCACACGTAACAACGGCAAACACGGAAGGAGGGGCTGACCATGGCAGCAACGGCACGCGGCATTCGATCCAGTGCTTCAACGCAGTCCAGGCCGCAGTCCAGGCCCCAGGCTCCTTCGCGCCTGAACTGAAGGTGATTTCCGGTCAGCGGGTTCAAGCAGAAGGAAACATGATTGAACGGGTTATTGAATGGACCCGTACACGCAGCGCCCCGCTGATGCATGTCGTGATCGCCATCGTGTTCCTCATGGCCACGTTGCTCGGTGCGCTGGTACTGCGCACCCAAATGGTGCAGAACTCGTTTAAGGCGGCAGCAGTCAAGCAGCATATCAGCACGCTGACCCAGGACGTCGAAGACGATCAGGCCAAGCTTGACCAGTTGGTCGCATCGCTGCCGGATAAGGCCGATGAAATGGGCATGGTGTCGCAAGGCGGATCGGTGACTATTGATTTGAACGGATACCAGCAGTCCGGAGAAAGTGGAGCACAGTGAAAGCCACCATCGCACGCATCGTTCACTTGTACAAGGTGAAGACCTTTGCCTTCAAATGCATCGCCGTGGGCGTGGCATTGGGCATCGTGGCAACAATGTGCCTTGCCCAGCTGGCCTCCACCCAATTGATTGGCGGACGTCAAACCGCACAGGCCGCGACGGCCAGCCGTACTTCGCGCGTGACGCTCAGCGCCAAGCGCGGACGCATCCTTGACACCAATGGCACTGTGCTCGCCCAGAGCGTGGAACGCTATACCATTGTGGCCAACCCCGAGGCTGCCCAGGAATTCGTTCCCACCGATTGCAACGAGAAGACCAAAGACTACTGCGACGAGATCGACGGCAAGCCGGTGGGTGCCACGGGCGCTGCCGCAGTGGGCCGTCTGCTGGCCAAGGCTCTTGACATGAATGCGATGGAGCTGGGCGCGGATCTGTCGATCAGCGGCCAATACGTCGTGCTGAAGAAGGATGTCACGCCACAGGTCAAGCGCACCATCGACGATTTGAACCTTGGCGGCATCGTCTGGGGCGAACTCAGCAGCGAACGCCTGTACCCTGATGGAGAACTGATGGGATCGCTGCTCGGCGGAGTCAACGACGAAGGCGTAGGCGTGGCCGGATTCGAGCAAATGGAGAACAAAACGCTCACCGGCACCGATGGACACCAGATTTACCAGCGTGGCAACTACGGTGGCGAAGAGATTCCCGGCACCATGACCGAATCCGTGGCCGCCAAGGACGGCAAAGACGTTACGCTGACCATTGATCGTGATGTGCAGTGGTATGCCAAGAAGATCATGAAGGAAGTGACAGCCAGTACAGCGCCCAGTGGGGTATCGCCGTGGTGCAGAACGTGCAGAACGGCGAAATACTGGCTCTGGCGGACAGTGATGAGATAGCGGCCGGCAGTGACGAAGCGAAGATGAACGTTTCGCGAGCCGTGTCCCAGACCTTTGAACCGGGCTCGATCGGCAAGGTTATTTCCATGTCCGGTTATTTGCAGACCGGGTTGCGCAAACCGACGGATCAGTACACCGTGCCAGGCCGGCTCACTGTGGATGGCCAGACCTATAAGGACGCCTTCGAGCATGGTGATGAGCATTGGACTCTGGCTGGCATTCTCCAGAAATCATCGAATATCGGCATGGTCATGGCCGGCGATGGCTACACGGATGAGCAGCGGTACGAATACCTGACCAAGTTCGGCATCGGACAGTCCACGGGATTGGATCTGCCTGGCGAGTCCAGTGGCGTGCTGACCTCTCCCTCGTCATGGGATGCGCGAACTCGCAACACCGTGCTGTTCGGTCAGGGGGGATACACGGTCAATGCCTTGCAGCTGAGCAACATCGTGGCCACCATTGCCAATAAGGGAGTGAAGCAGCAGCAGTCCATCATCAAGTCGGATGACGGCAACACCGAAAACAAGAGCAAGGCCACTCGCGTGGTCGATGAGCAGGTGGCCGCTCAGATGATGGATGCCATGGAGTCCGTTTCGGATAGCTACAGCACCTTCGTCAAGGTTGATGGCTACCGCATGGCCGCGAAGTCCGGTACCGCCGAGGTGCAGGGCGCCGATGGCAAGCTGTCCTCCATCATCTCCGATTACTCGGTGGCCATTCCCGCCGACAATCCGCGTTTCGTCGTGACTGTGGTGCTCAAGGACCCGACTGGTTTCGGTGGCCTGACCGCAGGCCCGGTATCCGCGCAGATTTGTGCGTTCCTTATGCAGAAATACGAGGTGCCTATCTCGACGCCGCGTAAAGATGCTATTCCGGTCACTTGGTGATATATCGAAAAGAAAGGCGTTGACCCATGAGCGCAGTGAGCGAATCCATCGCCCAGCGAATGACTTTGGGCATGCTGGCCGAGCGGTATGGCTTCGATATTGATCCGGAATTTGCGTCCAATGTCACCATCACATCGCTCAGCGATGCTGTAGACACCATTTCGCCTGGCGCGATGTATATCTGCGACAGCAATCATCTTGCCGATCTGCCCCGTGCCGAGCAATCCGGTGCCTATGCGGCTCTGCTGCCCAGAACGTGCCGTGGCCGGGATATCCAGTCTGGCATCCCGCTGGTGTTCGGCGATTGCGGCAACCATATGCTCGGTGATTTGGCCAGTTCTCTGGCAGGAACCCCATCCAATGCTATGGCGGTATTTGCCGTGGCCGGCGATGATGATGACATCGTCCATGCCGGTGTGAAGCATCTTGCCGATTTCCTGCACATGCTGGGCAACCCCGTTGCCGTGATCGATTCCACTGGTTCCACGTCGATGACGCGTTCTTTGAACCTTTCGTATCCGTTGGGCATCCTCGATGTGCAGCGCACCCTCGCGGTCTGCGCGGAGGACGGCGTTGCCGCCGTTATCATCGCGATGAATAACGCCACACTGCAACGTGAAGCGTTGGAATCAGTGAACGTGGACGTGCTGGGCTCCGAGCGAGTCGCGCAAGGGGAGGATGTGGCCTCCTTAAAAACCCGATATGCGTTTGTATCCGACCGTGCCCTGGCTCTGACCGTACCTACTGGGGAGTCTGACGAACTGGCGGCCGAATCGCCCGCCATGTTTGACCAGGATAGGCTCGGCCATATGTCTCTTGCTGTTGCCATGGTGCTCGCGGCAGGCGTGCGCAGGAACAACGTGCGTAGTGCTCTGCGAGTGGCCAATAATCTCAGATGACGTGCGGCGGATGCAATACAATACAGCAATATACGACACACTGAAGGAGTTCAAGACACCATGGTCCCGATGAGCGTGGAGGAAATCGCCAAGGCCGTTGACGGTCGGTTGGTAGCAGGCGACGGTCCCGCCATTGAAGCCACCGAAACGGTGACTGATTCTCGTCAAGCCGGTTCCGGAGCGGTGTTCGTGGCCATTAAGGGCGAGCGGGTCGATGGCCATGGCTTCGTGGATAAGGTTGCTGCCCAGGGGCGGCGGCCGCCATCGTCGACCATGAAGTAGCGTGCACAACGATGCCGCAGATCGTGGTCGAAGACACCGTCGCAGCATTGGGATTGCTGGCCAAGCATAATATCGATCGTCGGCGCCAGCTGCCCGGTGCCTTTGACCTGATCGGATTGACCGGTTCGGTGGGCAAAACCACCACCAAAGATTTGCTCTCCGCGCTGCTGAGCACGTTGGGTCCCACCGTGGCACCGATAGGTTCTTTCAATAATGAGATCGGCTTGCCGTTGACCGCATTGCGAGTCAATGCCGACACCCGTTTTTTCGTAGCGGAAATGGGCGCCAACCATATCGGTGAGATCGCGCGGCTGACCCGTATCGCACCGCCGAATACGGTTATTGTGCTCAGGGTCGGAGTCGCGCATCTCGGCGAATTCGGTTCCAGGGAGCGCATTGCCCAAGCGAAAAGCGAGATCGTGCAGGGGCTGCTGCCCGGCGGCACCGCCGTGCTGAATGCCGATGACGATTACGTCGTGCCCATGGCACAGCTGGCTTCCGGCGACGTACTGTGGTTTGGTCAGGGGCACACCCGTGACTCCGAGGTGCATGCCGATCATATTGCTGCAGATGCCGCTGATCACGCCGAATTCACCATGACCGACGCGCACGGCGAGCAGGTCGCCGTACATCTGGGCATTCCAGGCCGTCATAATGTGATGAACGCGCTTGCCGCGGCAACCGTCGCATTGCGATATGGCATGCCGCTGACTGCTATTGCACAGACGTTGGCCGCGCAGCACACCATCAGCCCGCATCGTATGGCTCTATCCACGGTGAGCCGTCAAGGAGCTTCATTCGAGCTGATTGATGATTCCTTCAACGCGAACCCGGATTCCATGAAAGCCGGATTGGACGGCCTGCGAGCATGGAATGCGAATGATGGTCGCCAGCCATTCCGTGTGGCATTGCTGGGCGCGATGCTCGAGCTTGGTGCGGATGAGCGTGAATTGCACGCTTCGGTCGGCGAATATGCGGCCGGTCTGGGACTGGATGCCATCATCACGGTCGGATCGCCCTCAGACGCGCATCTGAACGTGTTGGCCGAATCTTTGGCCGAAGGCGCAACACGTGGGCGTGCGGCTTCGGTAGACTGTGTGCAGACCATTGATGAGGCCGAGCGCATAGTCCTTGACTTGGCCAAGAATCATACGGATACCGTGGTACTGCTCAAGGGCTCGCACGCCTCCGGACTCAGCGCATTGGCTGAGCGGTGGGCCTGACGCTGAACCGACAAGAAGACCGACAAGAGGAGAGAAGTCACACGTGATTGCTCTGATTATTGGAATGCTGGTGTCGCTGATTGTCACCTTGGTCGGCACGCCGTTGCTGATACGTCTGGTGCACAAGCTGCACTATGGCCAGTACATCCGTCAGGACGGTCCTCAATCGCATCTGGTCAAGCGCGGTACCCCCACGCTTGGCGGTGTGGTTATCAATTTTGCGATTGTGCTGGGATGGGGCGCCTCGGCGTTGTATCGATACCTGCGATCGGGTGATGTGCCTCATGGTCTGCTGTGCTGGTGCTGTTCGCCATGCTGTCCATGGGCGTGTTGGGATTCATCGACGATTTTGCCAAAGTCCGCAAGAAGCAGAATGAAGGCCTGACGGTGGGCGGTAAGTTCATCGGCCAATTCATTCTCTCCACTATCTATGCGGTGCTGGCTCTGATTATCCCCACCAAATCCGGGTTCCCCAGCGCACAGCCTGGTATGAGCTTCATTGAACAGCCGTTTTTCAGCTTTGATTTTGCGGGCCGTGCGGTGGCCATCATCCTGTTCGTTATCTGGGTGAACTTCCTGATGACCGCATGGACCAACGCAGTGAACCTCACCGACGGTCTGGACGGGCTGGCCGCCGGATCGTCGATGATCTCCTTCGTGGGATTCGCCGTCATCGCGTTTTGGGAAAGCTACCACATCAAGGGTGGCGATCATGGCGGCTATTCCTATGCCGTGTCCGATCCGCTGGATCTGGCCATCATCGCGATTTGCGCTGCGGTGGCGTGCTTCGGCTTCCTGTGGTACAACTCGAACCCTGCGTCCATCTTCATGGGCGATACCGGTTCCCTGGCACTTGGCGGCCTGTTCGCGGCTCTGTCCATTGCCACGCACACCGAGTTCCTGACTGTGATCCTCGGCGGCCTATACGTCATGGAGGCCATGAGCGACGTCATTCAAGTGGGATACTTCAAAATGACGCATAAGCGTGTATTCAAGATGGCGCCGATTCACCATCATTTTGAACTTGAAGGCTGGACGGAGACCAAGGTGGTAGTGCGTTTCTGGATGATTGAACTCATCTTCGTGCTGCTCGCCCTGACCATTTTCTACGGTGACTGGGTCACCCGATCCGGACTGCTGTTCAGCTAGCGGAAATCTGAAGGGCCTAAGCTCGCCCACGGTATTCCTAAATTTGGGAGGAATCATGCAAGTAGCGGATAAGACAGTGGTGATTGCCGGACTGGGAGTGTCTGGCACTTCGTTGGCCGAGGTGCTGCGGGAGCGCGGCGCCCATGTCATTGGTGTAGATGAACGAAAAAGCGATGCTGATTTGCATTCCTTCGACGAGGTGGATTGGGATCAGGTCGATTATGTGATGGCCTCGCCGGTGTTCAATCCGCGTACTCCGTTCATTCTCGAAGCGCAGCGTCGTGGTATTCCCGTGATGAGCGAGGTGGAATTTGCGTGGTGTCTGCGCGCGGATAATGCGAGGACCGGCAAGCCTGCGCCTTGGATCGGCATCACTGGAACCAACGGCAAGACCTCCACCACCGAAATGACCTCGGAGATGCTTACCGCGTGTGGTCTGGATGCACCCACCGCCGGCAACATTGCCTCTGGAGACATGAGCATGAGCCTGTCCCGCTGCGCCACCAACCCCAAGCATGATGTGCTCTGCGTGGAGTTGAGCTCCTTCCAGCTGCATTTCACCGATTCCTTGGAACTTGACTGTGCAGCCATCACCAATATCGCCGACGATCATCTTGACTGGCATGGCGGGCGCGAGAACTACGCGGCCGATAAATCCAAGGTATTCCGCGCCGCCCGGCGCGTCATCGCCTATAACGCGCAGGACGCCAAAGTCAGCGAACTGGCTCAAGCCGCACCCGTTGCCGCAGGATGCCGCAAAGTAGGATTTACGTTGAACGAGCCCGAAGCCGGCCAGATTGGCATCGCGGACGGCTGGATTGTGGATCGCAGCGGCGTTGCCGGCGGCAAAGTGGGGGAGCCTGTCAAGCTCGCCGCCATCGCCGATTTCACCCATTTGATGGAGCCGGATGGCTCGTTGTACCCACACCTGGTTGCCGACGCCCTGACCGCGCTGGTGTTGGTTTTGGGCTTTGGCGCCGACCGGGAAACCGCTCTTGAGGCGTTGCAGACATTCAAACCGGGCGGACATCGTATCGAAACCGTGGCCGAAGCACGTGTGAACGGCGGCGTTATTCGATTCGTGGACGATTCCAAGGCCACCAATGGCCATGCCGCCAACGCTTCGTTGTCCAGCTTCTCGGCCAAGTCCGTGGTCTGGATCGCCGGAGGCTTGGCCAAGGGCAGCCGTTTTGAGGATTTGGTCAGCAATCAGGCTCATACCATTAAGGCCGCCGTCATTATCGGCAAAGATCAGCAGCCGATGATTGAAGCCTTCCGCAGCCAGGCACCGGACATTCCGGTGACCGTCATCGATCCGCAGGACAACGATACGGTGATGGATCGTGCGGTGGCTGCCTGCGGAGACTATGCGGCAGCCGGAGACGTGGTGCTGATGGCGCTGCGTGCGCGTCCATGGATCAGTTCGTGTCTTATGCCGATCGAGGCAATCGTTTTGCAGCCGCAGCCAAGGCATGGAGCGAGGTGCATGGTCTCCGATAATTCTTCGGTTCGCAAAGCGCACGGGAATGCAAATAAGCCGGCTCTGGTCATTACCGATTACACCGGCAGGCGAAGCCTGCTCAATCCGCTGTGGTGCTATAACGGTTTCCGCATGGCGGTGGTGGGACTGACCTGTTTTGGCCTGATCATGGTGTTCTCCAGTTCCACGGTCACCATGGCGGCGCACGGCAGATCGCCATTTGTTCAATTGCTCAATCAGGGAGTGTTCTGCATCCTTGGCCTGATTGTGGGATTTTTTGCCATGGTGATGCCGGTCGGGTTCTGGAAACGCATCGGTCTGCCGCTGATGCTCTGCTCGATACTCGTACAGGCGTTGACCTTCACACCGTTGGGTATTGACGTGTACGGCAACCGAGGATGGTTGAATCTGGGATTCACCACCATACAGCCGGCCGAGTTCATGAAATTCGCGCTGTGCGTGTGGCTTCCCACCGCGCTGAGGGCCGCCAAAAAGCTCTATCGCAAACAAGGCATGAAAGCCTATACAGTTCCTCTTGGCGTTTCTGCGGTCGGATTGTTGACCGTTATTGGCGGTAAGGATCTTGGCACTGCCATGATTCTGATTTTCATCGGCATTGTGGCTTTCCTGATTGCGGGTTTTCCGGGCAAATGGATGGGCATAGGCGTGCTGGTGATGGCGGCGATGGTGGCGGTGCTGGCGATTTCCAGCCCGAACCGTATGCGGCGTATTCTCGCCACGTACGGGGATTGTTCTGCGGCCGACGCACAGACAGTGTGCTATCAGTCCATGCATGCGAAGTACGCCATTGCTTCGGGTGGCTTCCTTGGTGTGGGCATTGGCAATTCGCGTGAGAAGTGGAATTATCTTCCGGCGGCGCATAACGATTTCATCTTCGCTATCATCGGAGAGGAAACCGGCTTCGTGGGATGTGCCATCGTGCTCCTGTTCTTCGCGATTCTGGGATGGTGCATGATCGTCGTTGCGCTGCAGGTCGCTGATCGGTACGTATCGATGGTGCTGATGTGTGTGACCATCTGGATTGTGGGACAGGCCATGGTCAATATCGGCGTGGTCGTAGGAGTGTTCCCGGTGCTTGGCGTGCCTATGCCATTCGTGTCGGCAGGCGGCTCCTCAATGGTGATGTGTTTGGCGGCCGCAGGACTAGTTGTGGGACTTATGCGATGCCAACCGCAGATTAAGCAGTCTCGCCAGAGCGTGTAGAGTACACTCGGTAGTCATGACCCAAGGAGCACCTCATATCGTTCTTGCCGGCGGCGGAACCGCTGGACATGTCAATCCATTACTCGCCGTCGCCGGGGCGATTCGCGAACTTGAACCCGCGGCACAGGTCACTGTTATCGGCACTGCGGTCGGCCTGGAAAAAGATTTGGTGCCTCAAGCGGGATACGAACTCGACACCATCGAGAAAGTGCCGTTCCCACGCCGCCCCAATGCGTATTTGCTGCAATTCCCGGCCAAGTGGAAGCGCGAAACGGCCAAAGTGCGCACCATTTTGGAGAGCAGGCATGCCGACGTGGTCGCTGGCTTTGGCGGTTATGCATCGGCCCCCGTGTATGCCACGGCGCATAAGATGGGCATCCCCATCGCCATACACGAGCAAAATGCGCGTGCCGGCATGGCCAACAAGTTGGGAGCGCGATGGGCCGACTTCATCGGTACGGTGTATGACGAAACCGGTCTGAAACCCAGAAAAGGCGCTGAACTCGAGCGTGTCGGTCTGCCGTTGCGTCCGGCCATTGCCGCGCTTTCCCAGCGACTGGAAGTCGACCGCGAGGGTGTGAGAAAGGAATCGGCCGCTGAGCTCGGCATCGATCCAAACCGTCCTGTGGTTGTGGTCACCGGAGGTTCCCTGGGCGCGCAGAGCCTGAATCGAGCCATTGCCTCGTCCGCCGCTGATTTGCTGGCCCATGCTCAGATCATTCATCTGACCGGACGTGGCAAAAGCGATGAGGTGCGCAGTATGGTCAGCAAGTCGGTGAAGGCTGATGTGCTTACTGGAATCGGCCCCGATTCGGCAGGTCAAGGCGATTATCACGTGGCTGAATATCTGGAGCGGATTGACTTGGCCTTTGCCTGCGCCGATCTGGTGATATGCCGTGCTGGAGCCGGTTCGGTATCGGAGCTGGCGGCGCTGGGATTGCCGGCCATTTATGTGCCTCTGCCCATTGGCAACGGCGAACAGCGCTTTAATGCGGAGCCGGTGGTGAACGCTGGTGGCGGTCTGCTGGTAGCGGATAAGGACCTGACGCCGGCATGGGTGCATGATCATGTGCCGGGCATGCTTGCCGACCACGAAATGCTTGCTGAATTTGGACGCAAAGCATGGGAATACGGCATACGTGATGCCGCGCGCATCATGGCGCGCCGTGTCCTGCAGCTTGCTCAATAGGAACCGGTAAATTCACGTTTGATCAGAATCGGCCATACCTCGTTGCGTTGGCACGGGGTACAGCATAATAGAGGTGCTGGAAATCCCTCAAGGAGCGTCAATTGTCCCAGAATCAGCCCATTGTGCTTGACCCTACCCATGCTTCGTTCGATGCTGCGGCCCGTCCCGCAGATCTTGGCCCTACGCATTTCATCGGTATCGGGGGTGCCGGTATGAGCGTCCTGGCGAGATGCTGAACGCCGAGGGCGTGTCGGTGGACGGCTCCGACCGTGAGCGCAGTGCAAAAACCGATCGACTGGAATCATTGGGTATCACCGTTGAATTCGGGCAACGGGCGGAAAATGTGGCTTCGGCTTCGACCGTTGTCTATTCCAGTGCCATCAAGCCCAGCAATCCGGAAATCGTTGCCGCGAACGAGGCTGGCCTGTACATCGTGCATCGCAGCGATATTCTCGCTTTACTGATGAACGGCAAGCGAGCCGTGACCGTGGCCGGTGCGCACGGCAAAACCACTACCAGTTCCATGCTTGCGCACATTTTGGTGCATACCGGAGCTGATCCCAGCTATGCCATCGGCGGTTCCATCCAAGGGCCGGACGGTACCACCTTGGACGGTGGCCATGCCGGTCAAGGTGACGTGTTGGTGGCTGAGGCCGATGAGTCCGACGGCAGCTTCGCCAAATACCACCCCACCATCGCCATCATTACCAATGCCGAGGCCGACCATCTTGACCATTACGGCGATGAAGCGCATTACCGTGCCGCATTCGTAAATCATGCCGGCCATGCAACCGGCCATGTGGTGATCTGCGCTGATGATCCGGACGCGCTGGCCGTGTTCCAGGCGCTGCCTGCCGACGTCAAGGCCCATACCGTCGTCTATGGCACCACTCCCATTGAGCAGCTGCCTGATTTAGGGGGTGCCGCGCATGTGTGGATTTCCTCCGAACAGGAGACCGCCGGCACCGGCGTTGAACGGCTTACCTTGCACCTTCCCGCCGCGGTGACCTCTGCAGATGCTGTGGCCCAGCGTGTGGAACTCAAGGTTCCCGGCATCCATAATGCGCGTAATGCCGCCGCGGCAATCACCGCCGCGGTGCTGTTGGGAGTCTCTCCCACCGACGCCGCACAGGCTGTCGGTACGTTCCTGGGAGCTGCACGCCGTTTTCAGGTGCACGGAACCGTTAAGCAGGTCACGGTGGTGGACGATTACGCGCACCACCCTACGGAGATCGCGGCTCTGCTGGATGCAGCACGGCGCCGTTATCCGCAGTCGACCATTCGCGTGATTTTCCAGCCTCATCTGTTCTCCCGTACCAAGTTCTTTGCGCGCGAATTCGCCGAGGCGCTGGCCAAGGCCGATGATGTCATCGTCACCGGCATTTTCCCTGCCCGTGAGAAGCAGGAGGACTTCCCGGAGATTACCGCGGCCACCATCGTGGATGCTGCTGCCGGCATCAAGGATGCGGCTGCCGGCGAGTGGATTCAACCGGTTGAAGACATGGGTCTTGCCGCCAGGATGATGGCCATGCGAGCCCACCATGGGGATGTGATCTTTACCGTGGGCGCCGGCGACATCACTGATATGGATCAGGTGCTGCTCACCGCGCTCGAGGCCCATCGCGAAAGTTGTGAGTAATGGCAGGTCGTACCGTCAGTTCTGGCGGCGCGAAAGGAGAGCGTCGCAAACCCCGTTCGGTGGAATCGCACCAGCGAGGTCCGGGCAAGGCTGGAAAGTCGCGTAAAGCCCGTTCCGTGGCCTCCCGTCCGGAAATCGTGGACGAGTCTCGGCCTCAGGAAGTGACGCGTGCCATCGGGCAGGAAGGCGCGTTTGTAGACGCGCGCGAGCTGCATAGTGAGGATTATGTTGCTGAGACGCTGCATCAGACCACCGGTACGCTGGGAGTGATTTCCCGTCCGAAAGTGGTGGATTTCACCGAACGAGCCAAGGAGCGCAAGCGTGCGGGCATGCGCGTCATCGCGCTGCGAGTGGTAGCCATGGTAACCAGTGTGGCGGTGCTGATTGGGCTGGTATGGTTGCTGTTCTTCTCTTCGGTGTTCCGCCTGGAAGTGGGTGCGATCAGCGTATCTGGAGCCAACGAATGGGTCAGTGAGCAGACCATTCGCTCCATTGCCGATAAGCAGGCGGGTAAATCGCTGTTTTTGGTATCCACGAACGACGTGTCCAAACAGCTCGGGGATATTCCCGGCGTGAGTGAGGCCAACGTCTCCAAGCAATTCCCGAAATCGATGAGCGTTGAGGTCAAAGCGCAACGGCCCGCCGCCATGCTGAAAAACGGGGATACGTTGACTGCGGTCGATTCACAGGCTCGCGTATTGAATTCGGTGACGGACGCGAATGTGGACGGCATTCCCGTTATTGAAGTCAAGGATGTCGATAAGAGCCTGAAGAATCGTTCGATCAAGGAAGCCCTGACCATTCTGGGTGCGCTACCGGAATCAATGCGTTCGGCAATCACCCAGGTCACTGCGGAAACGCAGGATTCCGTGACCACCACACTCAATGACGGCGACCGTGTGATCGTGTGGGGCAATTCCTCTCAGCTCAAGCTGAAAATGGCAGTGGTCGATAAGATTATCAATGACTCCAATGTGATTGGCGACCGTCATCAGGTCGATGTATCCGCGCCGTTGAAACCTATCATGAAGTGATGTTCCTGGTCGTTTGGGCTGACTGACGTGAGCGGGCTTGTTCGTGGTCTGCTGTGAGCTGATTTGCAAATGCATAGATACAGGTGTATGGTGAAACGTCCGGCCGAAAGGCTGGAAGCTTGATAATTCAAGATTGGGGTCGATCGGTTTCGACGGTGACCTGTTCGCTGCAGGGAAGCGTGCCGAGAACGCCGGGTCCGCTCGTGGATGACCCCGGCAAAAGAATAAGTGCTAAATCTAACCGCACTGAGTTCGCTCTCGCTGCCTGATTTTTAGTCAGGATTAACCAGTGAGCAGCCGCTCCGTTCACTCCTCTTCGTCTTTGGGAGGATGCTGAGCGTCGTTAAGAAGACTTGCTGATGGAGTTGAGCCTCAGGCTCCATCGGGACTTTTACTGCGGATATGCTCGCCATCAGTTGTCTGCGACAGCGATGGGGGCAGAAAAACCGCCAACTTGGCCAGCAGACTACGCACGTAGAAGACTGTGGGCTCGGTCATCGGACCGGGGTTCAATTCCCCGCGACTCCACCAAGACAAGCGTCGTTTCCGTAAGGGGACGGCGCTTTTTTGTTGCTGCTGTAGGGAGTCATGAGAGTTGTAGTGCAACGAGTATCTGCAGCATCCGTGGACGTGATCAATGAGTTGGGCACATTGGACCCTACATTTGAGCCCCAGCAGATTGGTCCGGGATTCATGATTCTGGTGGGTGTGACCGATGAGGATGGTGACCAGCAGATTGCGTGGTTGACTCACAAGATCCTCAATCTGCGGGTATTCGAAGATGAGCAGGGCAAAATGAACCGCTCGATTCAGGACATCGGTGGTGAGATTCTCTCCATCTCGCAGTTCACATTGTTTGCCGATGTGCACAAAGGCAACCGCCCGAGCTGGGCGTTCATGGCATCAGCCAGGGCACCCATGATGGGCGGGAAGATGGCGCCGCCGATCAGGCCCATGAGCATCAGGCCGGAAATCTCGTTCTGGCGCTCCGGGCGGTATTCAGTTATCAATCACCTGTTTTTGGGCATGGCTCACGCCGGGAGACAGGGTCTGGCGAGTGCCGGAACGTCATTGTCCCAGCGTGAGCATGAGCCGAAAAAGGCTGGAAAAGTATGGCCTATTGGCCGGTGTTGCCGAAGGCTTACTTGCCTGCGGCAACGAGGTAGTCAGGCATCTCAGCCGGATATTCCGGCCAAGCGCCGGCCTGAGTGCACACGAAGGCGGCGGTGTTGACGGCCTTGCGGTGAGCGTCGGCAAGCGAGTCGCCGAGCAGAGTGCGAGCGGTGAACGTGCCGGAGAAGGAGTCGCCGGCGCCGACGGTGTCGACCACCTCGACATGCGGGGTGTCCAGAGTGGAGACCTCGCCCTTGCGGGACATGATGGTGGAGTAGGCGGAGCCGGCGGTCAGAATCACGTAATCGAGATCGAACTCGTCCAGGAGCCAGCGGGAGGCATCCTCGCCGGAGGTGCCGCGAATGTCGAACATGTCACGCAGCAGCAGGAGCTCTTCGTCGTTGATCTTGAATACGGTGGCGGCCTTGAGCAGCTCCTCGATGAGTTCCTTGGAGTAGTGGTCGCCGCGCAGGTTGATGTCGAAGAACTTCATCGCGCCCGGCTTGGTGTGCTTGAGCAGCTCGGTGATGGTGGCATGCGATTCGGGGGAGCGCAGGGCCAGGGTGCCGAAGCAGACGGCGTCGGCCTTGGAGGCCACATCGATGAGCTGGCGGGTGTACAGGATGTGGTCCCAGGCCACGCCCTTGACGATGGTGTACTCCGGGATGCCGTTCTTCAGGGCGACTTCGACGGTGGAAGTCGGCCAAGCGTTGCGCTGGATAACGGTGTTGATGCCGGCTTCGTCGGCCTTGGCGATCAGCTCGTCGCCGAGCTCATCCTCACCGACCGCGCTGATGGCCCAGCCTTCGGTGCCGTTCTTCATCGCGTGGTAGGCGAAGTTGACAGGGGCGCCGCCGGCTCGCTTGCCGCCCGGCAGCATGTCCCACAGCAGTTCGCCAAGGCTCAGAACGATTGGGGTAGTCATGGTTGGTTCCTTTCCTTATGGTTTCTCTGATTGCTGATTTCGTATGGAAATCTCTGGTCGGCGCTTCGGTCAGGAAACGTCGAAGAACACCGAGGGGTGTTCCAAAAACTGGGTGACCGCCACAGCCGCCGCTCCACAGACGGTGGAGTCAATCGGCAGGGTGGAGAGTGTTATGGAGGTGAAATCGTTGATTTCGGGGATGGCTCGTTCGGCCACCGTGGCGCGAACCGTGTCCAGCAGGAGAGGGCCAGCCTCGGATACGATATCGCCGATGATGATGTGTTCGGGGTTGAAAGCGTTGAAAATGGTGATGCAGCCGTAGCCGATATACCGTGCCACTTCGCGAACCATGGACTGGGCTGCGGCGTTGCCTTCGTTGGCTTTGGCGAACAGGGCTCGGGCGGCTTCGGCATGGGTCATGTCTGAGGCGTCCGGGATAACCGAGCCGTCCTCGATAAGCATGTCATGGATGGCCGGGGCGGAGCAGTAACGTTCCAGGCAGCCGACGTTGCCGCAGTCGCAGGGCTTGCCGTTGACGTCAACGGAGATATGGCCGATTTCGGTGGCTGCGCCTTGCGCGCCGTTGACGAGGTGGCCATTGTCGATAATGCCGAGTCCCACGCCTTCGCCGACCAGATAGTAGGCGAGGTAATCGTTGGTGTGGAATGCGGGGTCGAACAGGTAGTGGGCCAGCGCGCCGGCGCGGGCATCCTGCTCGATGAAGACGGGCACTCGGAACGCGGCGGAAAATTCGTTGATGAAGTTGATTTTGCGCCAACCCTGCATGCTGGAGACCACGGCGGTGCGGCCGACGTTACGCAGGTAAGGGCCGGGGATGGCCATGCCGATGGCCACGATGGACGGATCGTCATCAAGCAGCTCGCTGATGCGTTGGTGGATGGCCGTGATGGTGTCGCTGATGGTGTGGTCGTACACCGGGGGCAGGCTTTCGATGCTGAGCGCATTGCCGCACAGGTCGAACACGCCGATTTGCACGAGGGAACGGGCGAACTTGACGCCGATGACGCGGAAGCGAGCGGTGTCAAGTTTCAGCCCGATGGAACGGCGGTTCTTGGAGCCTTCCAGGTCGCCGGTCTCTTCAATCATGCCGGCTTCGATAAGCCGTGCGGTGATCTTGGTGATGGCGGCCGGCGTGAGTTCCAAGGCCTTGGCGATTTGTGCGCGGGAGCTGATGCCGTTGTGGTAGAGATGCTTGACGATGCGGGAGCGGTTGGATTCGGAAACGCTGGCCTGAGAAGTGGCGCGTGCGGTATCGTCTGCCATGTCATTCTCCTTTGTCCTGCGTCGTTGCCTGGGTGACATCCGCTCGTCTTTGAATCTGAACTTGATTAAGATATTAACGTAGTTAATTAATTTACGCAATCAACTCATGTTTCGGCGTGTCGCGTATGAAGCGCATGGCTTTCTGTAATTTGTTAAGATAGTTGTCAATGCATGAATGCATACTGATTCCAAGCATATTGTTCGACGAAGAACGGGGGATAGGCAATGACTGATAACACCGTGAACAATTTCAGGATTGGTGTTGATGTAGGCGGCACCAAAATCGAGGCGGCGCTTGTCGATGCGACGGGCGCGGTGTTGAACTCCGCCAGAATCCCTGCGCGTCATGGTAACGCTGCGGTGGTCGAGGACATTGTATCGGTCGCGCGGCAGGCCGCGGGAACCCGCTTTGACGAGGTCTCGGCAATCGGCATCGGCACGCCGGGCACGGTCGACTCCGCCACCGGACACGTGGGCAACATCGTGAATCTTGATGTGGTTTCTCTGGATATGGGCCCCGAAGTCTCCAGACTGGCAGGCGTGCCGGTGCATGTGGAAAACGATGTCAACGCTGCCGCAGTGGGTGCTGCAGTGCTGTTGGGAGGTGCGGATGGCTTGGACGGCACCATCGCGTTCCTGAATTTCGGCACCGGACTGGCTGCGGGCATCGTGCAGAACGGGGTGCTGCTGCATGGATACAGTGGGGCCGCAGGCGAAATCGGTCATATTCCGGTTGAGCCGCATCGTTTGAAGTGCCCCTGCGGCCAGTATGGGTGTCTGGAAACCGTGTGCTCGGGGGCTGCGGTAGGTAGGCTATGGCCGAACGCCGATCCGCCGATGCCCGACTTGATTCGCTGCGCCAGCAGACGTGAGGCGAAGGCCGTGGATGTGCTGGATATGGTGGTGAGGGCCATTGGCGACACCATCCAGATTCTGGCTCAGTCGGTCGATCCCCGATTGATCGTGTTGGGTGGCGGTATGGCCAAAACCGGCGAACCGTTGGTTGAGGTAATTACCGCTGAGCTGCGTCGTCGAGAATCACAGTGCCGCTTTGTGGAGTCGCTGGATTTGCCGGCTCGGCTTCGTCTGGCCCCGGCGGGGCAGCCGGTGGGGGCCATCGGAGCGGCTATGGCCGCATAGTGCTGCCACCCGGTGCTGGCTATCTGACTATTTGGCCAGATACTGGAGCAGCACGGCGATGGCTTCTCCCTGCACGGTGATGTCCGGCCCGCATTCGCAGCGCCTGATCACGGTGTGCTTGTGGAAGGACGATGACGTGCTGGCATCGAGATAGGCCTGGGCGGCGTCGATGAAGGTCGTGTTGATGATGTCCGGTTGTCCGAATATGCAGACGTCGGACATATCCAACAGGCCCACGGGCATGGCCAAGGCCTGGCCGAGGTACCGTCCGGCGCGGACGAGTATTGCCTGCCGCTCGTCATCGTCGACGTTGGCCATCTGTTTTCTCAGCGCATCGGCGGAAATCATGGTCTCCAGGCATCCACGTTTGCCGCATGGGCATAGTGGACCATTCAAGTCGATGGAGATGTGGCCGATTTCGCCCGCCGCATGCAGTTCGCCGATGACTGGGGTGTCGCTCAGCAGAATCGCCGAACCGAGGCCGCTGTCCATCCGCACGAACAGCATATTCGGCCCGCCCTGGCCGAAGAAGCGTTCGGTGAGCATGGCACTGGTGGCGTCATTGCTGACGGTGGTGTCGATGCCGAAATGCTCGTTGATGGGTGTGGCCAAATCGAGATTGCGCCATCCGCGCATCGTGGAGGATCGCACTACGCCGCCATCGACCACACCGGGGGAGGACACGCCGATGCCGATGACCTCGCCGTCGGACATGCCGAGCATCTTCTCGATGAGTTCGATGATGATGTCCACGGAAACATATGCTCCGGCATTCAAGGTGACTTCGGCGTGGCGCAGCGGTTGTCCAAGCAGATTGGTGACCGTGCCATGCAACAGATGCTCCTGCGTCAAATCAATGCTGATTATGCGCAGCCGGTTGGTGTCTATGCTCAGCAGCGTGCCTCGTTTGCCCTTGCCGCCGCTGGGCGCCTGGCCGGTTTCGCGCAATAGGCCTTCTTCGAGCATCTGGCCGACCACGTCAGACACGGCCACGCGCTCAGTCCGGTGCGGCGGCCAAGTTCGGCGCGTGAATACTGTTTGGTGGGAAACAGCAGGGCGAAAATAAGCTGACGGTTTTTGCGGCGTACGTCGGCGGGGGAGGCTTTGGTGGTACGGTCATCCGTCGCGATGGCGAGACCGGGATACGACATACATTCCTCCTGCCTGAACGATGACTGCGCATGTGCCGTGGCGGCTGTATGTCTATATAACCACACGGTATGTGAGATTCCGCTCGGCGTTGAATCTGTTATGGAACTTCACTAATACATTCCAGTGTACTCGATTGTTCTGGTTTGGGAACGCCGAATGTCCGTACGTCCATAATTGTAAGTAGCATTAACAAATAACTGGTTAGGTTGATGCGAACATCGACATAATCGGATCGCGCATTGTGGAAAGTGACAAAGAAGTTGCCATGAACCATGATGGGCGGCTTTGGGCAGAAGCCCGTGTCTAGCGGGCCTCATGAACGGAGGAAGATACCTATGCCGGAAATCATCATTGTCAACAACGAAGCCGAAGCAGGCGAGATTTATGGCCGTTGCGTGGCCGATCTCATCAAAGCCAAGCCGAACGCAGTGCTGGGCCTGGCCACTGGCTCCAGCCCGCTGGCAGCCTATCAGGCGCTTGCCAAGATCGTGCATGACGAGTCGATCGACGTCTCCCAGGTGAGTGGCTACGCGCTCGACGAATATATCGGGCTGCCGCTGACCCATCCCGAGTCCTACCATGCCACCATCCACCGTACCGTGGTGGAGCCTCTTGGCCTGGATCCGTCCAAGGTCCACGTGCCCGGTGACGTGCTCAATGGCACGCCGCTTGAGGATGGCGACAAGGTGGCGCTTGCCGGCCCTGCCTACGATCGCGCCATCGAGGCCGCTGGCGGCATCGACGTGCAGATTCTGGGTATTGGCACGGACGGCCATGTGGGCTTCAATGAGCCGGGCTCTTCGCTGGCTTCCGGTACTCGCGTCAAGACTCTGGCGGAGCAGACCCGTGTGGATAACGCGCGCTTCTTTGACAACGACATCAACCAGGTGCCGACCCACTGCATTACGCAGGGCATCGGCACGATTATGAAGGCCCGCCATCTGGTGCTGCTTGCCTTCGGCGCCGGCAAGGCCGAGGCCATCGAGGAGACCGTCGAAGGCGGCGTCTCCGCATTCTGCCCGGCCTCCGCGCTGCAGATGCATCCGCACGCCACGATTATCGTGGACGAGGAGGCTGCGAGCCGCCTGCGTCACAAGGACTACTACCGCTACGCATACACCCACAAGCCGGCCTGGCAGGGCATCTGAGTTATTGGTTGGCTCCCCTCTCAAGGGGGGGCAACCACGTGGAGGAATTGCATATGTCTGATAGGGAAGAAATTGTCTCCCGTGTGACGGCGGCATTGGAAGGCGCACCGGCTCCGGTGGCCATTCGCAATGCCCGCAAGGTGGATGCGCGCGGCGAACAGAGTGGGTATTGGGTCGTGTCCAACGCATCCGGTGCCATCGTGGCATCCGGTGTGGGCGATGAGGCTTTCGAACAGTATTGCGGCACGGTGGGCATCGACCCCGCTGACCGTAATGCAGTGGTGGATGCCGAAGGGCGAATCCTGACTCCTGGCTATGTGGACATTCACTCGCACGGCGCATGGGAGAAGAGCTTCGATGACGGCCCGGATGGCATTGATGTGGCTCGTGCCGGGCATGCCGTGCATGGCACGACTCGTCAGGTGCTGTCGCTGATTACCAATCCCGTGGACGTCATCTGCGGCAATATCCGCAATGTGCGCGCCAAAATGGAAGCCGGACGCCCCGATATTTTGGGATGCCATCTGGAGGGGCCTTTCCTGGCCTTGGCCCGCAAGGGTGCTCATGACCCGGAATGCCTCAAGGATCCGGTTCCTGAAATCGTGGATGAGATGCTGGAGGCCTCAGGTGCTGTCAATGGCAAGCTGGGCTGCATCCGGCAGATAACCATTGCCCCTGAATTGCCGCATGGCATTTCCGCCATCCGCCAGTTCCGCGCCGCGGCGTGGTGCCTGCGGTGGGGCATTGTGATGCCGACTACGAGACCGCCAAGGCTGGTTTTGATGCAGGGGCCGGCATCATGACGCACATGTTCAACGCGATGAACGGCCTGCACCATCGTGAGCCGGGCCCGATTCCGGCCGCAGTGGAGGATCCTCGCGTGACCATCGAGCTGATCAACGATGGTTTCCACGTGCAGAATCCCATGGTGAAGCTTTCGTTCCGTTTCGCGCCGCATCGTACCGCCTTTGTCACCGACGCCATGGCCGCCACCGATTGCCCGGATGGCGCATACAAACTCGGTGCGCTGGACGTGAATGTGGTCGATGGTCATGCTCGTCTGGTGTCCAACGGCGCCATTGCCGGCTCCACATTATTGCTGGAGGTGGCTGTGCGTCGTGCGGTTAACGAGCTCGGCATCAGTGCCGTCGATGCGGTCGAGGCTGCGACGTTGACACCGGCAAAGGCCTTTGGCTTCAATCGGCCAAATGAGGTGACTGGTGCTCCAATCGGCCTGATTGCGCCCGGTTTTGCCGCCGACTTCAATCTTATCAATCCCGCCGACTGGACGGTCGAACAGGTTTGGTGTGCGGGGCGCAAGTTGAAATAGCTGCAATGGCAAGGCTTCGTTCCTGACCGATTAACAATGTGGGGAGCTCCCGGTGTGATACCGGAGCTCCCCACATTCATGCTGTAGCAGGATTTTGCTAGTGCTGTTGCCCGTCAAATTGGAAGAGGGCATGAGCGTCGCCATGCTTTTTGTTCTCCAAATACTGGTGGAACAGTCCGAGTCGTTCCGTGGTACTTGCCGCCAGGGGAGAGGGCAGGTCATCCAGGTCGAACCAGCCCACATTGAGGCTTTCCTCATCACCGACAAATGGCTTGACATTGCCTCCCGGCTTCAAAGCGCACAGGAACGAATGATCATGTACATGGTGTTGTCGCCATTGGCGTATGTGATTACCTTGTTGGACGAAGTAACGGCCACCAGATCGGTGACGATGGCATCGACCCGGTCTCTTCTTTGATTTCACGAACCACGGTGTCAGCCGGCTGCTCACCCGGCTCATTGATGCCGTAGATCATCGCCCATTCGCCGGTGTCGGAACGGCGGCCGAGCAATAGTTGGCCCTGGTCGTTGAGCACGCAGCCGGTCACACCAATCAGCCAAAGCAGATCATGGCCGATTTTCTTGCGAAGTTCCAACACGAATTCTGGAGTAGGCATGTTGCCTCCCTTTTCACAATAATTGGCTCCCTCTCCGAAGGGAGCTGTCTGCGAAGCAGACTGAGGGGAGTTTACGTGAGCTGACCCTCCTCAGTCACCTACGGTGACAGCTCCCCTCAAAGAGGGAGCTGGTTTGATTACTTCGCCTGTGCGGCTGATCGGCCATCCACTGCTCGACATCATCGATTTGCTTCGGGATGCCGGCGGAAATCCATTCGGGGCCGTTCTCGGTCATGAGCACGTCATCCTCGATGCGGATGCCGATGCCGCGATATTCCGGCGGAATCAGCAAATCATCCTCGCGGAAGTACAGACCGGGCTCGATGGTGAAAATCATGCCCGGGCGAATCGGGGCTCCCTGATAGGACTCGAATCGAGCCTGTGCGCAGTCATGCACATCAAGACCCAGATGGTGAGCCACACCACAGGCGAGCCAACGACGGTGCTGCTGTCCTTGCGGGGAGAGCGACTCCTCAACGCTCACCGGCAGCAGACCCCAGTCGTGCAGACGCTCGGCGATCACGCGCATGCAGGCGTGATGGATGTCAGAGTAGGTGGCACCCGGCTTGGCAGCCTCGAAGCCGGCCTGTTGCGAGTCCAGCACTGCCTGATACAGGCGCTTCTGGAAGTCGGTGAACTTGCCATTGGTCGGGAAGGTACGGGTGATGTCGGCCGTGTACAGGGAATCGACCTCGACGCCGGCGTCCACGAGCAACATGTCGCCGTTTTTCACCACGCCGGTGTTGCGCATCCAGTGCAGGATCGGGGCATGAGGCCGGAAGCCACGATGGAGTCGTAGCCGACGGCGTTGCCCAGCTCGCGGGAGACGGCGTTGAACGCACCTTCGAGGATGCGCTCGGAACGCGGCTTGTCGAGCGCGGACGGCAGCGATGCGAGCAGACGGTCAAAGCCATGCTTGGTGGCATCCACGGCTTTGCGCATCTCGTTGATCTCGTAGTCGTCCTTGACCATGCGGGCCTCGGCGGCGAACTCGTGCAGCTTGTCATCGGCGGCGGAATTCTTGTCCGGGTCGGCGAAGCCGTTTGCCTCACGAATGGATTCGACCATCGAGGTGACCTGCGGGTCGGTTTCGCTGACCACGCGTACACGAACGGCTCCGGCCTCGGCTCCGACATCCTTGCCGAGCGAGTCGGCCAGCTGGGCGATGTCATGGGTTTCGATGCCGGTCATCGACTGCATTTCCTTGAGGCCTGCGCGCGGTCCCACCCAGTACTCGCCATAGTGTGCGGACATGAAGAAGTCCTCGGTGGAGTTATCTGCGCGCGGAGCCACGAACAGTTCCGGCGTATGGGTCTTACCGGCTCCGGCTTCGGGGGAGTCAGGGTCGACCGGGTTCAGCACCAGCACGGCACCGGCTTCGTAGTCGGAGCCTAGGCCCGTGTAATAGGCGAAGGTGGTGTCCGGGCGGAAGGCGTAATCGCAATCATTGTTGCGTACCTTCGGCTGGCCGGCAGGAATGACCAGACGCTCGCCGGGGAATGCCTTGCCTAGCGCCTCAAGGCGGGCGGGAATGTACTTGGAGGATTCGAGCGGCTTGATTTCCGGGTCGTCGTCGGCCCAGCCGGACTTCATGAAATCCTTGAATGCGGGCGATTGCGGACGCAGCGATCGATTGTTCACGCGGTCACTCATCGACTGGTTGTCGCCGGGCGCGCTCTTGCGCTCTTCGGCCTCATATTCCTTGTCCTTGGCGGTGATCACTTCACCCATTGCCACTCTCCTGTATGTAGTTGTTATCGAATCATCGATTTCCAACCTCATACTAGTCGGACATATGCATTCCTGGCATGATTGTGGAATGGAAGCGGAACTCGGCACGGAATGTGGACAGACTTGTGGACATGGGCCATACTATGGGCGCAACCGTCTATTGCAATCTGCTCGTTCCTGTATATCCGGATTATCCGTCGGCATCCGTTTTCGGGATTCCGGCCTTGAGCAGCTTGATGCGCAAAAGATTGCATTCCATGACATCGGTATATGTGAAATGGACTATTTCAGTTTTCTGAACAAAATATGCGAGGCGGTTTCACTGAGCGCGCACGATAAACTACCCCGGCGGCTAAGATGGAGGAGCTTGGGAGAGTGCGGTTTTGCGCATGCGAAGGCATGAAGAAAGGTCGCGCGCAACCGAGTTACACAAAGCAACACATGCGGATATGTACGAACTCGTGTGGACACATACGAGCTCATACGGACACGCATAAATTCGTACGAACGCATAATGGGAACGTACGGATCAATATGAGCATCAATTGAGCGCAGAGGTCAGAAGAGTACATGTCATTCGAGCATCCGAATCGGAACAACGAGAGCATGCGGGACGTCGAACTGGATATCATGAGCCGTCCGCCGGAGCACAACACCACAAATCTGGATCTTGACCGGATGAATCTGATGCTCGATATTTTGGGCCACCCGGAGCAGTCGTTCCGTGTGATCCATGTGACCGGCACCAACGGCAAGGGCTCCACCGCGCGCATGGCCGAAGCCATCTGCCGTGCGTACGGCATGCGTACCGGCCTGTACACCTCGCCGCATCTGGAGAAGGTCAACGAGCGTATCGCCATCGACGGCCAGCAGCTTTCCGATGACGATTTCATCGACGTATGGGACCAGACCAAGGACCTCGTGGCCTTGGTGGATGCCAAAATGGAGGAACAGGGCAAGCCGAAGATGAGCTTCTTCGAAGTACTCACCGCCATGGCCATCTGGAAATTCGCCGACGCTCCCGTGGACGTGGCCGTTGTCGAGGTCGGCATGGGCGGCCTGTGGGACGCCACCAATGTGTTGAACGCGGATGCCGCGGTCATCGGCCCTGTCGACATGGACCACATGCAATGGCTGGGGGACACCGTCGAGCAGATCGCAGGCGAGAAGGCCGGCATCATCAAGCCGAACTGCACCGCCATCATCGGGCGTCAGCCGCACGAGGAAGCGGTCATGCCGATTCTTGAGGAGGCCGCCGAACGCAACCATGCCACTGTGGTGCGTGACGGTTACGAGATGACCGTGTCCGATCGCATGGCCGCGGTCGGTGGCCAGGTGGCCACTCTCACCACGCCCAATGGCACGTACGAGGGCGTGCCGATTGCCAAGTTCGGCGAGCATCAGGCGCACAACGCGCTCGCCGCGCTCGCCGCCGCCGAAGTGGTGATTCCGGTCAACGGCCCACTGGACGGCGATCTGGTGGCCGAAGCATTGGGCTCGGTGAAGATTCCGGGTCGCATCGAGCAGATTCGTACCTCGCCGACCATCATTTTGGACGGCGGCCATAACGTCAACGCCGCCGAAGCCCTGCGCAAGGCCATCGAGGAAAGCTACGACTTCAAGCAACTGGTCGGTGTGGTCGCCATGATGCGAGACAAGCAGGTCGAAGAGTATCTTGGTGTGTTGGAGCCGATTCTCAGCTCCGTGGTGGTCACTGAGAATTCCTGGCGCGAGCGCGTGATGCCGGCCGATGAGCTGGAGAAGATCGCCGTTGAGGTGTTCGGCCGTGATCGTGTCATCAAGGAGCCGAATCTGCCTGATGCCATCCAGACAGCCGTCAATATGGTCGATGCGGAAGATGAGCTGGGTGTCGGCTATGGCCATGGCGTGCTCGTTTGCGGCAGCTTCGTGACCGCCGGTGACGCACGTACCATGCTCGCCGAGCATGCCAGCCCCACGATGCAGCAGGCTATGGCCATCCATCAGCCGGCGGTCGATCTCGATGATGCCACAGATGGTCACGGGGATCAGCCCGGCGCCGATACGCTCGAGGATAACGTCAGCCCGATGATTTCGACGTATTTGATGTGCTCGGCCTCGGCGATGCGGCGAAGAACAACAATGCCGACGGTTCATCTGACCAGGACTCCAGTGCGGGCTCGGACGCCTGACATACAGTAGTCCGTAACACCCATCAACGAAAAACGTTCAAGTTATGTATCTCAAGGAACTCACCCTCCGCGGATTCAAGTCCTTTGCCTCCGCCACCGCGCTGCGTTTTGAGCCTGGCATCACGGCGGTCGTGGGACCCAATGGTTCGGGCAAATCGAATATCGTCGATGCCCTGACCTGGGTTATGGGTGAGCAGGGAGCCAAGAACCTGAGGGGCACGTCGATGGAGGACGTGATTTTTGCCGGCACCTCCTCCCGCCCGCCGTTGGGCCGCGCGCAGGTGAGCCTGACCATCGACAATTCCGATCACACGCTTGACATCGATTACACCGAAGTCACCATTTCCCGTACCATCTTCCGCAATGGCGGATCCGAATACGCCATCAACGGTTCCCAATGCCGACTGCTGGATATTCAGGAATTGCTTTCGGATACTGGCTTGGGCCAGCAGATGCACGTCATCGTGGGGCAGGGCCGTCTGGATGCGATTCTTAAGGCCGACCCGTCCGGCCACCGTGCGTTTATCGAGGAGGCGGCGGGAATCCTCAAGCATCGCAAGCGCAAGGAACGCGCCCTGCGCAAGCTGGCTAATACGGAATCAAATCTCAACCGACTCGATGACTTACTGCGAGAGATTCACAGGCAGCTTGGCCCGTTGGGCCGTCAGGCGCGCATTTCTCGCCGGGCCGATGCCATTCAGGTTTCCGTACGTGACGCCCAGGCTCGCATCTATGCCGAGGATGCCCAGCGTTCGATGGTCGCCGCGAGACGGTGCGCAAGGAACTCGGCGATGTGCGCAGTCAGCTGTCCGTTGCCCAACGCGAGCTTGCCCAGGTCAAGGTGCGCATCGAACAAGTCGAGGCGTTGAGTTCCGAATCCAGCCCGGCCATTGCCAAGACCAATCAGTATTGGCATGAATTTTCCCAGATCCGGGAGCGTTTGCATGCGCTTGCCCAGTTGGCCGAGGAACGCGGACGTTCGCTCACCGGCCAGATCGTCAGCAATTTCGGAGAAGACCCGGACATGCTGCTCAAGAGGGCCGAAGAGCTGGAGACTCAGGCTGCAGCGCAGACCAAAGCCGTGGCGGACGCCCGCATCGCACTTGATAAGGCCACCGAAGAGCGCGCCGACGATGAAAAGAAGCTCGCTTCCATCCGTCAGACCTTGACCGAGCTCCGTAAAACCGCGCAAGAGCGTGACGCTCATATCGCCAGTCTGCGTGAATTGATAGCCCGAGAGGAATCCGCCGTACAACTGGCGGACAGCCGCGCCAAGGATCATACCGGGCAGCGGGAGACGCTCGCCAAGCAGCATGATGATGCGCAGCATCAGTTGGAATCGCTGCGCAGTGAGGCGCAATCCGTGGCCGATGATGACGGTGCCGCATTGGACAAGGCCCGTGCCGCCCTGGCAGAGCGTCGCGATGTGTTGAATGAGCTGACCGATCGTCAGCGTGACATACAGTCCAAGATCATCTCGTTGCAGGCCAAAGCCGATGCACTGTCCGACACGTTGGACAGCCGCAACGCCTCCGGATCGCTGGAACGGGACGAGCAGGTGGCATCCCTCGGGCGTCTCACCGACTTTATCCATGTGGCTGATGGTTGGGAAGAAGCCGTGGCCCACGCGCTTGACCAATATGCCAGTGCCATCGTGGTGCCGGAAACCGGCAATATGCTTCATGCCCTCGAGCGTGCCCGTGAAGACAAGCTCGGCAAAGCCGTGGTGCTGACCGCAATGCCGGCCGATGAACCATTCGCTGCTCTTGCCGATACCGATATATGCTTGGCGAACCTTGTGACGGCTAATCCCGAGCCTCGGATAAGACGCAGGCCGCGGCCTGCGTGCGCACCGTGCGGCTGCTGCTGGCCGATGTGGCCGCAGCCGAGACGGCTGATGAAGCGCAGCGTCTCGTCGCTTCCGGAAAGGCCCCACGCGCCGTCACCAAGCATGGCGAGACCTTTGCCCACGGTGTGGCCGCAGTCGGCGGATCATCGATTTCCCAGTCCGACCTGTCGCTTGCCGCCCGCAGGGACAAGGCGCTGGCCCAGGTCAAGCAGCTTGGTGTCGAGGCCAATGAATTGGTTGAGCAGGTGAGCGAGGCCAAATCCAAGCGTGACGAGGTCGCCCGTCTGGTCGATCAGGAATCCGCCAAGCGCACGGAAGTCCGACTCAAGGCTCAGCAAGCGGAAAAGTCGCTGAGATCCGCCGAGGATAGGGTTGCGTCGTTCGCGCGTCAGCTTGAACAGTTGGACAAGAAAATTGCTGACACTCAAGAGAATCGTAACGAACATCAGCTGAAGCTCGATGATCTCAACCGCTCTTTGGAATCGGCGCAGCAATCCACTGACGAGCATGCCGATTTCGATGAGCTTGACGAACGCGAGCGCACACTGGAACGTGACTTGAACCTGACCCGTGAGCATGAGGTCGCCGCGAAGATTGCATGGACTGAAGCCAGTCGCAAGGGGGAGTCCCTGACCCGACAGGCCGGGCTGTTGCGCGATAATGCCAAGGAAGCCGTTGAACGTCGCGCCCGTATCGAATCGTTGAACGAGCGTCGGCGTGATCAGGCCGCCCATCTGCAAGATGTGGCTGATGATGCACGCGAGGTGGCCGCCATGGTGGAACGCACGCTGCAGGGCGTCGCCGCTGAGCGGGACAAGCTGCAGGAGGCGGCGTCCAGTCATGACGATGAGCTCAAAACCCTGCGCGCCCAGCGCAATGAGATCGAGCCGAAGGTCACCGATCTGACAGGCCGCGAACACGCCTTGGACGTGAATCGTGAGCGTCTGGCCGCCGAAGCCGGTCAGCTCATGCAGAAAGTGTCCGATGAGCTTGGCCTCACCCTGGAGGAACTGGTACGCGAGTATGGCCCCGATCAGCCGGTCCCAGTATTTGACGATGATGGCAATCCTGTGCCACTGGAGCATACGGATGGCGAGAGTGACGGCAATGCCGACGATGCGGCAACCGATGCCCCCGACGCCGCAGCAAACAGCATTACGGACCCCAGCCGCTTCCAGACCGTGCCATACAACCGCCAGGAACAGCAGAAGCGACTCGACAAGGCCCGCCGCGACTTGGCTGCGCTTGGCAAGATCAACCCGCTGGCAACCGAGGAGTTCGAGGCGCTGGAAGAACGCAATAAGTACCTCAACGACCAGCGCAACGATGTGGTCAAGTCTCGTGATGATCTCATGCAGCTCATCAAGGATCTTGACTCCACTATGGTCGAGGTGTTCAAGTCTGCGTTTGACGATACCGCCGAAGCTTTTGAGAAGATGTTCGCCACACTATTCCCGGGTGGCACAGGACGGTTGCGTCTGGAGAATCCAGAGGATCTGCTCACCACGGGCGTGCTGGTCGAGGCCAGCCCGGCAGGCAAGCGCGTCAAACAGCTGAGCCTGCTCTCCGGTGGCGAGCGCTCGCTGACCGCATTGGCTCTGTTGTTCGCGATTTTCACCGCGCGCCCAAGCCCGTTCTATGTGATGGATGAGGTCGAGGCCGCGCTGGACGATGTGAACCTGACCCGTCTCATCGACGCGTTCAACGAGTTGCGTGCCCATGCCCAGCTCATCATCATCACGCATCAGCAGCGCACGATGTCAATCGCCGATGCGCTGTACGGCGTGACGATGCGAGCCGATGGCGTCACCGCTGTAGTGAGCCAGAAGCTGGACAAATAAGCACTCCCGGGTTTATTGGCGGAACGCTCGGCGCACACCTTGCACGGCCTGCAATGTCTTGTAGAAGACCTTCTTGAGCGGCACGTCACGGGCCGGGGTCACCGGTGTGATCGTCTCGGTGAACTTGGTCTTGATTGCGTTCAGACCCTTGAGCGATGGCGCGAAGTCAGAGCTGATACCCATCAAATCGTAATCGGTGATACCCTGCGAGCCCAGCATGCAGCATTCGGCATACAGCAGTCGATCGGTCACATGAATACGCATGGCAGTGTCGCGCATGGCGGCATAATAACGCACCGCATACGAGCCTTCCACCGTAACGATGGACCAGGTCACCCTTGTCCATCGATGCGCGCGGCGAATACGCGGCAGTGTTCCGCGCCCAATGCGCCAATCATGTCGAGATAGTCTTCAATGGGCAGCGTGATATCGCAACCAGCGGCTTCTTTTTCAATATCACGAAATGTCGTTCTGGCGACAGCAAGCATAACTCCAGCCTCTATGCGTCGATGTATTGATAATCATTGGTTATTGTGCGACGCTCACGTGGCAGAACGATTAGAATCTGCCCACAGAAGCTGGAGCTGTGCTGAATGTTTTCTGGATGACGATAGCTCGTCATCAGGGGGAAGCGAGCTTAGTGCTTGTCCGCGTTTGAGCCTTTACGCAGCTTCTGAATGAAGCGCAGCAGGCTGTAGAAACCGCGCTTGACCGGAATGTCATGGCCTGCCGCCACCGGAGTAATCTCCCGGGCGAACTTGGTCTTGAACTGGTTCAGTCCCTTCAAGGACGGTGCGAAGTCAGAGCCGATGCCCATCATGTCAAGGCTTTCCACGCCCTGCGCGCCCAGTGTGCAGAAGATGTGATAGAACATCTTGTCCGGCACGCGCAGACGGCGTACGGCGGTGCTCATGCAACCGTAGTAGTAGACGGCGCGATTGTCGTTCAAGGTAATCAGGCACCAGTTGACCACCTTGCCGTCGATACGGCTGACAAACAGTCGGCAGTGCTCAGGACCGAGCTCCTGAATCATATCCTCATAGTCCTGCTTCGGAGCCGGGGCAAAGCCGTCGCGCTTGCCGGTGTCGACCATCACGCCGTAATACTCGTCGAACGATTTGGAAGCCTGCTCGGTTTCGTCGGCGCAGGTGGCCGGGCTTTCGCGCAGGGCCTTGCGCACGTTTTGGCGGCCACGCGCCACCATACGCTCAAGAATCTTGTCGTCGCCGCCGGTCAGGTCAACGATCACGGTCTGGTCATACGGTACCGTGGACAGCACACGGTAGTAGCCTTCATCGAACCATGTATCCACGCGCAGGAACGCCACCTTGCGGTCGTGGGAGCGCACGGCCTTGACCAGTGCGTCCATTACCTCGTGCTCCTCCTCCTGGGAGGGCTTGGTCTTCCACACCGGACCATGCAGCGAACGCAGATAGTGGTAGCCGTGGGTCTCGTAATCGATCAGGGAGATGACCGCCACCAACTCACCATCGCGGCGGATAAGGTACGCGCCCCACGGGTGGCGTCCCGGCACCTTGGCCTGATAGCGGCCCCAGGCTTCCGTCTGCTCAATCGGCAGTACGATGCCTGCCTCTGCCGCGGCCTGTTCCATGGCCGGCAACGTGACGTGTTCCAGCGTAATCAATGATTGCTCCTTATCCTCTTGCTTTTCTTATTCCGATTGCGGGTTCAGATGGCTGGCTGATCAGTCGTTCAACAGTCCGAACAGGCGCTTGACCACATGGTCATCGCCCTCGTAAGGCGCGTGCTTGCCATCGACCTTGATCCAACGTTCTTCACCCTTGCCGATGACCAGCAGAATGGTCAGCCTGTCCGCATGGGCGTGCGCATCCTCGACTGCTTTTTCGATGGCCTTCGCACGATCGAGCTCGATATCCGAGACGACTCGAGGATTGGTGATATAACCCTGCATCTCATGAAGAATATCGATCATGCGCTCGTGCACTGTGTCTTCCGCAGTCAGAATAATGCGATCCGCATAATCCTGCGCACCCTTGATGATGCCTTCACGGCGGTCCACGGCTTTATCTCCCACGGAGCCAGTGACCACGACGACACGCGGATTGCGATCCGCGTATTTATGTGTCACGAACTCGGCCAGGGTCTTCGTGCTCACATAGTTGTGCGCATAATCTACGTACGCCACCATATTGCCGGATTCATAATGTTCCATACGCCCGGGAATATGCACACGTTCCAGAGCGCGGAAAGCCTCTGAGCCAGCTGGTACGCCGACTGCACGTGACAAGGCAATGGCGGCAGCGGCGTTGGCGGCATTGAACTCGCCTTCCAGTTCCAGCGAAAAATCGCCAATAGCCTTGCCCTGCTCCTGGAACAGGTAGCCTGAGGATGCATCCGGCAGCGCGACGAAATCGGCATGCGTGCCGTGCCCGTCCGCAGCATGCAGCGCAAAAGTGGTGACCGGTACATTCGAGGCTTGAGCATCCTGCCGAATCAAATCGGCATGATCGCAGTCGGCGCCGATCACCAGTGTGCGGCAATTGTGTGTGATCTGCCGCTTGCAATACAGATAATCCTCGAATGTGGGGTGTTCGATGGCGCTGATGTGGTCAGGGGAAATATTGAGGAATGCCCCAGCATCGAACGTCAGGCCATACACGCGCTCCACTTTGTATGCCTGGGAGGAGACTTCCATCACCAGATACCGCATGCCGTTATTCGCGGCTTCGCGCATCATGCGGAAAGCGTCCATCGACTCGGGCGTGGTCAGGTCGGATTCTGCATATGTGTGGCCGTCCAAGCAATTGTCCACCGAAGAGAACAGTGCGGCCCTGCCGCCGGAATAGGCGTTGAGCACGGCCTGCACAAAATAGGCGGTGGTCGTCTTGCCCTTGGTGCCGGTGATACCGATGACGGTCAGCTCATCCTGCGGGCGGCCATAGAACTCAGCGGACAGCAGGCTCATGGCCTTACGCGCATCATTGACGATCAGTCAGGGCGCGGGTGACGGCGGAATACTCGGTTTCGGCCATGTATGCGGCAAGTCCGGCCTGATCGATGTCCGTCAAGTAATCCGCCTTGAACCGGCCCTTGCAGCACAGGAGCGTGCCGGGAACGACCTTGCGCGTGTCATAGGTAATGGCAGTGAACGGCTTGTCAGCGTCGGCAAGATTCGCTGCATCGTCGGTCCAGCAATCGCCTTGGATGATTTCGCGGAGCAGATGATGTCGGTCGAGCAGTTCGGCGGCCGCAGCCAAAGTCAAAGCCATAAATCTTTTTCTCCCTATTCCTAGCCGATTAGCCATTCTACAGGGCGGTCATGCCGTGGCGTGGCTCACATGTCATCAGCCACGATATGGGCACAAGATTTGGCTAGAATGGAGAATTGTGACGACAAGCGAAGCAACAGTGCATACCGGGATGCCGGCCGAAGCCGGGGAATCCATGGCGCTAAGCGCGCTCGTTTCGAGCAGCTCGCCATGCCCGCCGTCAACACGCTCTATCGTCAGGCCATGAGGCTGACCAACAACCCCGACGATGCGCAGGATCTGGTGCAGGATACGTTCGAGCGCGGGTTCAAGGCGTTTGATTCCTTCCAGCCTGGATCGAACTTCGAGGCATGGATGACGACCATCGAACGAAACGCGTATTTCAACCAGTACGCCAAGGCCAAACGACGTCCGCAACGCGCCAACGATTCGACCGGCGAATATGATGACTGGGACATCTACGATGCTTCCGAACATACTTCAGACGGGCTGAAATCTGCCGAACAGGAATATCTGGATGCCTTTGCTCCGGAAGAGATCATGGCTGCGCTCACCAAATTGTCTCCAGAACGTCGGCAAGTGTTCATCGATGCCGCCATCGACGGCAAGTCCTATCAGCAGGTGGCTGACGAGCAAGGGGTGAAAATAGGCACGGTGATGAGCCGGTTGAACCGTGCACGTACACAACTGAAACGGGAACTTGCCTCATATGCCAAGGATCGCGGATACATTACCGATTCACCATCAGCGAAGTTGGGCGAAAACGTTGGTCAAACCGTGGAACACGTCCATAATGGAACTAGTGAACATACTGTTGACAGCGATGACGCCGCGCAAACCATCACGGATACGGTAGCACGCGCTCGCATGCTTCGACAGTCTCGTAAGCCTCAGGGAAATGAGATGCGATGAACGACCAGCCGACAGAGCATACCCGTCACATCTCCATAACCCGTACTTCGTCCGATGGCACGGTCAGCCAGACGGAAGTGCACATTACTGCAGTACATCATCGTGACGATGAGACTGGAACGGCATCGGCTGACGTGCATATCGTGGCCGAGGGTGACTGTTTTGACCCCAGTACGTGTTGCGATGCACGTGAGCAGGCGTTGATTGCCGCGATGCGCGCCTACCTGCGGCCGGATGTGGCTCCTGAATGCCTTATGACTCGTCTTAAGGCCACACTTGACCATTGCTGTGGCGAGGATAAATAACGGCCGGTAAGAACTAAGCACAAAAAAGACCCGTCTGATTGCTCAGGCGGGTCTTTTGCGTTTATATCAAACGCGAAGAATCAGGCGTTTGGACGCTTGCCGTGATTGGCGGCCTTCTTACGACGATCCTTGCGCTTACGTCCGCGCATGCCCATGATGGACTCCTTTGCTGCAGTAAAAAATTAAGCCTTCGGAATTATGCCACATGAGCGCGACGTTCTCAAACCGCGCGTCCATGTGGCGCACATTCGGCTGATTGGTTCAGAGCTGCTCGGCCTGGAACGTGACCACAGTGGTGTAATCAGCGCCTGGTTCGAGCACGACCAGATCCTTGCCGGTACGGAATGCATCGGCGTAGGCAGTCATCGGTTCGACGGCCACACCGGGCTGACGGACTTTCTCACTAATCTCGTTGCCGGTGCAGACCTGCCAGGAATTGATGGTCTTGTCGCCGGTCAGAGTGACCTTGATGCCATCGGGGCGGGTGAATACGGCGGAGGTGCTGCCGTCAGCACTGCGGTTGGTGATGTCGGTCCAGGCGTCATCGAAGCCGCGCCCCTCAAGGGTGGGGTTGCCGCGCAGATCGAAGATGCCGGAGACCGGCTCTTCGCCAGTGGGCAGCAGGTGCTCGTCAACAGTCACGTGAGTGTCGCAGTGCAGCTCGAGGCGGCATGGCTCGTTGTCGGCGGTGATGGCCAGGCCAGTGGCATGCTTGCCGTTGGCAAGCCACGGGTGAATGCCGAACGCCCACGGTGCCTTCACGGCGTCGTTGTTGTGCACGGTGAAGGTCTCCGTAAGGCCGTTCTCGTCCAACGCGTAGGTGGCGGTGATGGTGATGTCGAACGGGTATCCGGCGATGTCGGGGGAGCGCCAGGAGAGCGTCACATGCGATTCCTGCAGGTCCTCAAGCTCCCACATGTAGCGGTAGGCATAGCCGTGCAGGGAGGATTGACGGCCAAATTCGTCGATCGGCATCTGATAGTCTTCGCCGTCAAAGGAGTACTGACCGTTGGTCACGCGGTTCGGGTACGGTGCCAGCACCCATCCGTTGCAGCAGGGAATCACCTTGTCCGGGTCGAAGGGGACGATGATGTCTTCGCCGCGCCATTTCAGTTCGCGCAGGCTGGCGCCCAGCTCAGTGACAACGGCACTCCATTCGCCGGCCGAGATGGCGTATTGGTTACCGGTGCGAGGCTTCAAAGCCATAGTGCACACTCCTTTGTGAAATCGTATTGTTACCGCTCACAATCGTATCGCATCAGCGTTGGGACGCGGCGTATATAGATAACAAAATTGGCTCTCCTCAATGAGGAGAGCCAAGTCATAAGGCTATTTCTGGATTACTTCTGAGCTACTTCGTAGCGCACCACAGTGGTGTAATCACTATCGGGTGCGAGTGTCACCAGATGGTTGCCGGTGCGGAAGGCGTTGGCCGGGGCGGTCATCGGTTCGACGGCGATGCCGTACGGATGCTCGGCAAACGGAGCTCCCGTGGCGGTGTAGCACTGCCAGGCGTTGATGGTTTCGTCGCCGATCAGCTTCACTTCGATACCATCAGGACGGGTGAACGTGGTAGTGGTCGTGCCATCGGCGGCGCGCTCCACGTCAACCCAGGCGTCATCGAAAGCGCGGCCTTCGAGCGTCGGACCATCGTTCAGATCGTAGATGCCGGCAACAGGTTCGGTGCCGGTGGGAATCAGCGCCTCGTTCACCGTCACATGACTGGCGGCCTTGATCTGCAGGTGGCAGGCCGCGGAATCAGCGTCACGCTCGGCGGAAGTCGCGCCCTGCTCGCCGTTGGCAAGCCACGGGTGCAGGCCAAGAGCCCAAGGTGCCGGCTCGTCGCCATCATTGCGGGCATTGATGGTCACGGTCATGCCATTTTCGCCCAATTCGTAGGTCACGGTCACGGTCACATCGAACGGGTATCCGTCCAGGTTGGGGAAGCGCAGTGAAAGCGTCACGGCGCTGTCGGTGAGCGATTCGAGCTTCCACATGTAGTGGTAGGCGTATCCATGGTTCGCGTTGTTGCGCGGAGCCGGGTGATATTCGTTGACCGGAGCGCAGTAGTGCTTGCCATTGAAATCGTATTCACCGTTTTCAATACGGTTTGGCCAAGGGGCCAGCACGTATCCGTTGCAGGTCGGGTCAGATCGTTGACCCCGAATGGACAGAAGATTTCCTTGCCGTTGAAGTCGAACCGGCGGATTTTCGCGCCTAGCTCGCAAATCACAGCGGAGTAGCCGCCGTGGTGAATCGAATACTGGTTGCCGGTGCGTGGCGTTTTGCTCGTCATGGAATCACTCCCGTAGTGAGGATGGATGGTTCGGTAGCTCCTGCTATCGCTGGCCCCAGTCTAGCGCGTTTCCGCTGTCGAAGCGGGATTGGCGGCGGCTATGGAGTCGGCACGTGTATCAGGAAAGAGCATTGCGGGTGGTGAACGTGGCGAGTGTCACATCGTACGCGAAAAACGCGGGGATTCTTTGAAAAGATGGCGGAGCACGGGCTCTGGCACAGGAGGTTGGCAGTAACCTCCTGTAGTCCCTGCTTTACACTGGAGAACAGTGTTGACATTCAGGAGGTTCCGATGACCAAAAGTGTGGTGCTCGCCGACCCGCGCGGGTTTTGCGCTGGTGTGGATCGTGCGATTCTCACCGTGCAAACGATTCTTAAGGCTGCGGAATCGTCTGGGAAGCTCCACCGTGAGGATGGTCTGCCACCGGTGTATGTGCGTAGGCAAATCGTGCATAACAAGCATGTGGTCGAGGATTTGGCAGGCCAGGGTGCGGTATTCGTCCAAGAGTTGAGCGAGATTCCGGATGCGGCCGCTGCGGCTGGCATTCCGGTGGTGTTTTCCGCTCATGGCGTATCTCCGGTGGTGAAGTCGGAGCTCAGCGCCGTGGTATGCACGTGGTGGACGCTACTTGCCCGCTGGTAGGCAAGGTGCATCGTGAAGTGTTGCGTTTTGTGCGCGAGGGGTATGAGATTGTCTACATCGGGCATAAAGGGCACGATGAGGCGGTTGGCGTAGTGGGGGAGAGCCCCGAGCATGTGCATCTGATTGAGCATGAATCGGATGTCGATTCGCTGGATTTTGCACCCGACACCAAGTTGGTGTTGCTTTCGCAGACGACATTGAGCGTGGATGAAACGGCCGGCACCATTGCTGCGTTGAAGGCTCGTTTTCCGTGGATTGAGGAGCCTCCGAGCTCTGATATTTGCTATGCTACGTCGAATCGTCAGGCGGCGGTGAAGTTGGTGGCCCAGCAGTCCGATTGTGTGGTGATTGTCGGATCGGCCAACTCTTCGAACTCCGTACGTCTGATGGAAGTGGCTCAGGAGGCTTGGGCGAGCGAGGCAAGGCCTACCGCGTGGATGATGCCAGCGAGCTTGATCCGTCATGGTTTGAGGGCGTGGAATCCGTGGGCATTTCCTCGGGCGCCTCCGTGCCGGATGAGTTGGTTTCCGGTGTGATTGATACTTTACGCAATCAGGGTTTCACCGGCATGAAATCGGTGGAAACCATCAAGGAAAACATGCACTTCGTGCTGCCTGCCGAGCTGCGCCGGAAGAAATAGTCATCCTTGCTCCCCTCTGCGAGAGGAGCCAAGACAAAGTCACCACGTGCCGATTGGCGCGGCGACGGCGTCCAACACCTTGAGCAGGTCCTGCGGATTGACGCCTACGGACAGGCCGCGCTTGCCGCCGGAGACCAGAATCTGGTCGAATTGCAATGCGCTTTCGTCTAATACGGTTTTATGATGCGTCTTCTGGCCCAAAGGCGAAATGCCGCCGACCACATAGCCGGATTCGCGCATAGCCACTTTGGGGTCGGCCATCGAGGCCTTCTTGGCGCCCGCTGCCGCGGCCAGAGCCTTCAAATCCATATGCCCGCTGACCGGCACCACGCCCACCACACGCTCCGAGCCGGTGTCCGCCATAAGCGTCTTGAACACCTGGTGTTCGTCGAAACCGAGCTTGGTGGCCGCTTCCACGCCGTAGCCATCGTCCATGTGATCGTTGGAATGCTCATATTCATAGACGTGGAATTCGACGCCCGCTTTTTCCAGCTGGACGGTCGCCGGAGTGGATCCTGCGCCTTTATCGTGCTTCTTCTTTGCCATGATTACCGTTCTACTACGAAGAGACCCCCGCACAAGGCGGGGGTCTCACAGCTTAGTTCTCAAACGAACCGTAGCGGCCTAGACCGCAGTGGTTCACTCGGAGATCTCAGCGAAGTACAGCAGGGTACGGATCATGTTGGAGGTGAAGCCGTACTCGTTGTCGTAGAAGGACACGGTGCGAGCCAGGGTCACGCCGTCAATGGTGTTGACGTCGGTCTGGGTCGGGTCGAACACGCCACCGTGGGTGTCGCCGAGGATGTCGGAGGAAACGATGCCCTCATCGTTGTAGCCGTAGTAGTCGGTGTCGGAGAAGGCGGCCTTGAAGGCTTCGTTGATCTCGTCGGCGGTGGTCTCGGTGTTCAGAACGGTGGTCAGCTCGGTGACGGAGCCGTCCGGAACCTGGACGCGCTGGGCGTGGCCCTGCAGCTTGCCGTTCACGGACGGAACGACCTTGCCGATGGCCTTGGCGGCGCCGGTGGAGTGGGCGATGGTGTTGATGGCGGCGGCGCGCAGGTTGCGGCCGGTCTTGGTGCCACGCGGGCCATCGAGCAGCATCTGGGTGCCGGTGTAGGCGTGGATGGTGGTCATGAAGCCGGCCTTGATGCCGAACTTCTCGTCCAGCAGCTTGACCATGGCGGCCATGGAGTTGGTGGTGCAGGAGCCGGCGGAGACGATCACGTCGGAAGCCTTGAGGATGTCGTGGTTCACGCCGAACACGACGGTCGGGGTGGTGTCATCCTTGGCCGGGGCGGAGATCAGGACCTTCTTGGCGCCAGCGTTGATGTGAGCCTGGGACTTCTCGGCGGAGGTGTAGAAGCCGGTGCACTCGAGCACGTACTCGACACCGTCGTTCTTGACCCACGGAATGTTGTTGGCGTCCTTCTCGGCGTAGACCTTGTATTCCTTGCCGTCGACGATGATGGAGTCCTCGGTGGCTTTGACGTCAACCGGGGTGCCGTCGTCATGACGGAAGGTGCCGTGGGTGCTGTCGTACTTCAGCAGGTAAGCCAGGGTAGCCGGGGTGGTCAGATCGTTGATGGCGGCAACCTCGATGTCACCAGCCTGGCCGCCGCGAGCCTGCAGCTCGAAAATGCGACGGAAGGCGAGACGACCAATGCGACCGAAGCCGTTGATACCAATCTTAACTGTCATGTAATTCTCCCTTGTAGGGTGCCCGTGGTGCGCTCTGGCACACCGGGCCATTGTTTACCAACAGTTGCTACTGTAATGCCGACTCTGTACACATGGCAATGTCTGAGCGTGCGTTTTGAGCAAAAACGTCGTATTTTTTGTGAGCGCTCACATTGTGGATCGCCGGCAACCGATATGCGGTTTCCCGTATTGGGCCGACGGCGTGAATCCACGGAAGCCGGGGCTCGCGTCCGGTCAGCGAACCAACAGCTTGGACACTTCGGTGTCCAGCTTGCCGATGCCGCCACTGAATTCATGGAAACGGCTTACCTGAGGCAATGCCACTTCGATGGGGAAGGTGACGATCAAGGTACCATGTTCCACGCTGATGGCGGCATCTATGCCGTCGCGGAACTCATTGCTGACGCCTTGCACCATCGTGTTGGTCAGCGTGCTGTCTTTGAGTTCGTATTTCAATCCTGGTTCGTTCACGCCAAGTGAAACATCGGAGTGGGAGAACGCCGACACCATTCGTCCGTCCTCGGGTACCGGGTGCGCGGGGAAGGAGAGCTTGCCATCCGTGATTGCTGTGACTATCAGTCCGTCGCCATACAGATATCCGCTTGCCCCGTGCCCAGCCAGCAAGGTCATGAGCTGAATGCCGGAAATCGTATGGTCAATGCGTCCGCCCAGACCTCCATAGACATGGAATTCGCGGCAGCCCGCCGCCCAGCCGACTTTCAAGGCGGAGAGCATGTCCGGGTCATCCTTCAGCGAGGGCAGCGTAATCGTGCGTACGTCGGTGCGGGACGGGCGTCCTTCCAATGAGTCGAAATCGCCCACCACCACATCGGGGACGATGCCCAGCTCGCGCGTATGATCCAGTCCGCCATCGGCCGCTACCACATACGCGCCATCCGGCACCACGGGAGTTCCGGCATAGTATTCTCCGGCTCCGAAAATCACGCATACCTTACTCATATCCGACTACTGTAGCCGTTGCGCGGCCTGCGGGGAAGAAAATACTGATAGGTTACGCAACAGAACAGTAGTGATCAGGCAGGGGAACGAAGGTGATGGCACAGATTACCGAGGCGAGCGAGAGACCGATTCTCAACTCGAAGGTGTTCCTCTACGTCACCGAGTTCTTCTCCGGCGTGTCCGTCATGGCCGCGGAACTTGGCGCGTCCCGTCTGCTTGCGCCCTATTTCTCCAGCTCGCAGATTGTATGGACCGATTATCATCGGCACCATCATGATCGCCTTGGCGTTGGGCGCGGTGTTCGGCGGGCGCTGGACCGACAAGGACCCGAACCCGGACAAGCTCTATATGCGCATTATGGTGGCCGCCGCGCTGATCCTCGGCATGGGCACCGGCACCTACGCCCGCCAGCTGAAGCAGTATTATCCGAAAATGAACATCGCCAGCGTGTTCGGCAATGGGAACATGCTGACGGCCGACGTGCCGAATACCACGAACCGCGAACTGTTCGCCAAGAAGCCGGGTTCCGGCTCCGAAGAGAACTCCATGCAGCAGGCCTCCAAGGCACTCAACCTGCGTGAGACCACTTACGAGCGAACCGGACTCATCGTCGACCATTCTCACAGACGACAAAGCGCCGGTCGAAGTGCCGGGCATGCATGCCATTAATCAAATCATCGCCGAGGAAGCCGGCCCGTATCGTCAGATTCTGAAAGATGAGGGTATTGGCGGCCTGCTGCGCGCCGTGCAGTAGGGAACCCGACACACGGCCCGTCAATGTCCGGGCATATGGTAGACTTTCCATTTGGCTTGAGAAATCAAGAAAGCGGGGCACCCCCACCTGGAAGCTTTTCAAGGCCTCGGTTCAAGGCAAACAGCCTAGCGATTGTGCCAGATGAATGAGCACAATCAGGAATGACGATATGTCTGCGTGCATGTGCGTGAATGCGTATGTTCCGGCTTGCCATGAACCATCGAGCGTTGATTGCATTCCATCAAGGAGCCCTGCCCAAGGAATTGAAGCAGAGGATTGGAGTCATCATCAGCGACGAACCACGCATTAACGACGAGATTCGCGTCCCGCAGGTACGCTGATCGGCCCGAAGGGCGAGCAGGTGGGCGTCATCGCGACCACCGTCGCGCTGAACCTGGCCAAGGAGGCAAACCTCGATCTCGTCGAGGTGGCCCCGAACGCGAAGCCTCCGGTCGCCAAGCTCATCGATTACGGCAAGTTCAAGTACAACGAGAAGATCAAGGCTCGTGAAGCTCGTCGTAACCAGAGCACCGCGGAAATCAAGGAGATTCGTTTCCGCCTGAAGATCGACGACCACGATTTCGACGTGAAGAAGGGCCATGTGACCCGCTTCCTCAACGGAGGCGACAAGGTCAAAGTCACCATCATGTTGCGCGGTCGTGAGATCTCCCGCCCGATCGGTGGTGTGGAACTGCTGCAGCGTCTGGCCGACGATGTCGAGGAATTCGGCACCGTTGAGTCCAAGCCGAAGCAGGAGGGTCGCAACATCATCATGACCCTCGCGCCGAAGGGCAAGAAGGTGCATACCCAGTCCGAGCAGCGCCGTCGTGGCGCCGAGTCCCGCGCCGAGCGTCAGGCTCGTCAGGCGGCTCGCCTGGCGGCCAAGCAGGAGTCGCAGGCTCAGGCCGCGGCCGATGCGAAGACCGCGATTTCTCAGAAGACTTCCGACAAGAAGCAAACCAGCAAGGAGGGCAGCAATGCCGAAGATGAAAACTAATTCCGCCGCTTCCAAGCGCGCTCGTATCACCGGCTCCGGCAAGGTGATGCAGGCCGGTTCCGCCATGCGCCACAACCTCGAGCACAAGTCCGCTCGCAAGCGTCGCGCTCTGTCCGCCGATGCCGTGCTGCGCGGTGGCCAGGCCAAGAAGCTGCACCAGCTGCTGCAGAAGTGAGCTTAGGGCTTACAGGAACAAACAAGACTTTAGAAAGCTGAGGAATAGATTATGGCACGTGTCAAGCGCGCAGTGAATGCCCACAAGAAGCGTCGCGTTGTTCTCGAGAGGGCTTCCGGCTACCGCGGCCAGCGCTCCCGCCTGTACCGCAAGGCTAAGGAACAGCTGCTGCACTCCTTTAACTACAACTTCCGCGACCGTAAGGCTCGCAAGGGTGACTTCCGCAAGCTGTGGATCCAGCGCATCAACGCTGCTGTCCGCGCTGAGGGCATCACCTACAACCGCTTCATCCAGGGCCTGCGTCTTGCCGGCATCGAGCTGGACCGTCGCGCTCTCGCCGAGCTCGCCGTCTCCGACTCGGACACCTTCAAGACCATCGTGGACGCCGCCAAGGCTGCTCTGCCTGAGGACGTCAACGCTCCGGTTGAGGCCTGAGTCTATCGACATCTGGTAAGAACCCCGCCATTGTGCGGGGTTTTCGCATATGTGGCGGTAAGGATTCGCTATGAAATTTGTGATTGCACCGGATTCATTCAAAGGATGTATGACGGCAAAGCAGGCATGCGCGGCTATTCGAGATGGTTTGCTGCGGGTGTTTCCGGATGCCGAATACGTGATGGTGCCGATGGCCGATGGCGGCGAAGGCACGGTTCGCTCTTTGGTGGATGCCACTCATGGTCGCATATGCAGTGCGCAGGTGCTCGATCCGCTGCAGCGAGAGACCTTTGCGGAATACGGCATTCTTGGGAATGCTAACGATTCCGGACTTACTGCGATAATCGAGATGTCCGCCGCCAGCGGCATTCAATTCGTCGACGAACACACCCGCAATCCGCTCGTCGCCACCACTTATGGCACAGGCCAGCTCATGAAGCACGCGCTTGATGATGGAGTCCGCACGATCATACTTGGTGTGGGAGGCTCAGCCACGAATGATGGCGGTGCAGGCATGGCAGAGGCATTGGGCGTCCGCTTCCTTGACGAACACGGCAATCCCATTCCCCGCGGTGGCGGTTTTCTTGATCGACTTGCCACGGTGGATGTGTCGGGGCTTGACCCGCGCATCGCAAACACGTGCATACTGATTGCCTCCGATGTGACTAATCCACTTGTGGGGCCGACCGGAGCCTCGGCGGTATTCGGTCCGCAGAAGGGCGCGACGCCGCAGATGGTCACCCAACTCGACAATAATCTTGCCCATTATGCGGCGGTGATCAAGGATCAACTGGGCATCGATGTGGCCCATACGCCCGGAGCCGGCGGCGCAGGCGGTCTTGGCGCGGGACTGCTCGCCTTCACCCAGTCCACGATGCGTGCCGGCGTGGATATCGTCTCTTCCACGGTCCGTCTTGTCGAGCGCGCCGAAGGTGCCGACTACTGCTTCACCGGCGAAGGCGGCATTGACTTTCAGACGAAATTCGGCAAAACGCCGATGGGAGTGGCCAAGGCGGTGCGAGAGCGTAATCCGCATATCGGTGTGGTCGCTTTTGCCGGACATGTGGGCGAAGGCATCGACCAACTCTATGACGTGGGCATCGATGCGGTGTTCGGCATTGTTCCCGGTGCCATGCCATTGAACGAGGCCATTGCCGATGGGCCAAGGAATCTCATTCGCGCGGCGGAAAACGTCGGACGTCTGATACGTCTCGGACGGCGTTGAGGCCGGCACAGAACGATGGCGTAATATGAGCCGTTATGGGCGTTGACGGATTCGGCACACTGCGGGAGCAGTTCCTCGTGCATATCGCATCGAACGGGGACTCGCCAAAGCCACCGTCTCCGCCTATGAATCCGACCTCAATAAATATGTCGCCTGGCTTCAGACCCATGGCATCACCAAGCCGGATGATATAGCCAAACAGGATGTCGAGGACTATATCGCCGCACTTGATGCGGACGGGGAATCCGCGCGATCCAAGGCCCGCCGATTGGCCTCCATCCACGAATTTCACCGTTTTGCCTTGGCCCAGCATGCGGTATCGGCGGATGTGGCCGCTTCGGTCAAAGCCCCCAAAGGGGCCAGTGTGTTGCCGGACGTGTTGAGCGTTGACGAGGTGTCCCGGCTGCTGGATGCCGCAGCCGTCGGCGGTTCCACCGACCCGGTGGTGTTGCGGGACAAGGCCCTTCTCGAATTCATGTACGCCACCGGATGCCGCGTCTCGGAGGCCGTGGGCACGAATCTGGACGACATCGACCTTGAGGAGAAGGTCGTCCGATTGATGGGCAAGGGGTCCAAGCAACGGCTGGTGCCGTTGGGCAGTTATGCCCGTAACTCAGTCGTGGCGTATCTCAACGCGGGTCGAGGCGAGCTGGAACGCAGATCAACGGCCAAAGTCCCTGAGCGTCGAGCGCTGTTCCTGAACAAGCGAGGCAAACGCATCTCACGCCAATCGGTATGGGAAATCGTCAAAACAGCGGGGGAGCGGGCCGGCATCACCAAGCCGCTGCATCCGCATACACTGCGGCATTCGTTCGCCACTCATCTGATTCAGGGCGGTGCGGACGTGCGCACCGTACAGGAACTGCTGGGCCATGCCAGCGTCACCACCACGCAGATATATACGCACGTGAGTCCCGAGGCTCTGATCGAAACGTATCTCACCGCGCATCCCAGAGCGCGTTAGCGGCGATGAGACGGATTGTTTCGGCATACTGGTGTGGCGCGATGTGGTAACGGTGGCAGCGAACGGATAAGAGTAGCTAGTCGGGAGAAATCAGAGTTTGATGGAAGGTTCAGGCATGGCAGATCGTCGCGGCAGCAGCACATTCCGCCAAGGTACGTTGCCGATGGACGAAACGTATGTCGCTGCACCATCTCGGAACACGGATATTGATAAGGTAGACGATATGCCTACCGATTTTCTTGGACGTGAATACGAAACCTTCCCGGCTCCCGAACCGTTGCAGCAGCACGGTCCGGCTCGAGTCATTGCCATGTGCAACCAGAAGGGCGGTGTGGGCAAGACCACGAGTTCCATTAACATCGCCGGAGCTTTGGCACAGTATGGCCGCCGAGTGCTTATCGTCGACTTTGATCCGCAAGGTGCCGCCACCGTGGGCTTGGGCATCAATGCGAATACCGTGGAGAGCACCATTTACACCGCATTGTTCGATATGTCTGTGGATCCCCATGATGTGGTGCAGCACACCGCGTTCGACAACATCGATGTGATTCCTGCAAACATTGACTTGTCGGCGGCCGAAGTCCAGCTGGTCACCGAGGTGGGCCGAGAACAGATTCTCAACGGTGTGCTGCGCAAGCTCAAGGCCGAATACGATGTCATCATCGTGGATTGCCAGCCTTCGCTTGGCCTGCTCACGGTGAATGCCCTGGCCGCAGCCGATGGCGTGATCATTCCGGTGGCCGCCGAATTCTTTGCCCTTCGTGGCGTGGCTCTGCTCATGCAGTCCATCGAGAAGGTCCAGTCCCGCATCAATCCCGCGTTGGAGGTCTACGGCGTGCTGGTGACCATGTACACCAACACCCTCCACTGCGAGGAGGTATGCCAGCGTATCTATGAGGCGTTCGAGAACAAGGTGTTCCACACGTTCATCTCCCGATCCATCAAGTTGCCTGACTCCAGTGTGGCTGCGGCCCCCATCGTTATCTACGCCCCCGGGCACAAGACCGCCAAGGAATACCGCGAGGTGGCCCGCGAGCTCGTGTCTCGCGGCATTGTGGCCTGATGAGCGAAACTCTCGTAAGCCAGCAGGAGGAAGTCGAGGCCGCCATAGGCTCCGGCTTCCAGGTGAATCTTGAGGTCTATTCCGGGCCGTTCGATGCGTTGCTCGGCATGATCGCCAACAACAAGCTCGAGCTGACCGAGGTTTCGCTCTCCTCGATCACCGAGGAATTCCTGGCTTATGTGCGTGGCCTTGACTTCACGAAGAACATGGACGAGGCCAGTGCGTTCCTGGATGTTGCTTCGATTCTGGTGGAGGCCAAAAGCGTGGCCATCTTGCCCGGTGGCGAGGAGAATCAGCATGACGAGCAGAGTCTCGAGGCCCTGCGCGAACGCGATCTGCTGTTCGCTCGCCTGATTCAGTACCGCGCCTACAAGCAGGCGGCCGGCGATTTCCGCGCGCGATTCGCCGCCAATTCCGGGCGGTTCCCCCACCCGGCTTATATGGATGAGGCATACAGGCCATGCTGCCCGAGCTCGTGTGGACGCTCACGCCCGCGGAACTGGCGAAACTCGCCGCACAGGTGATTGCCAATGCACCGGCCTCCGAGGTGTCGGTTCACCAACTGCATGTGCCGTTGGTCGATTTGCGGGCGCAATCCGTGGTGGTGCGTGACCGATTGCGCAAGGCTTTGGAATCTGGTAGTCAATCGATGTCATTTAGCGAGCTGACCCAGGATTGCGCATCCCGTATCGAGGTGGTTGCCCGGTTCATGGCCGTGCTGGTGTTCTTCAAACAAGGTGTGCTGCAATATCGGCAGAATGGGCCGTTCGAGGAGCTGCATCTGCGATGGGTCGCCGGTGTGGATGATGCCATGAGCGACGTGAACATTTCCGAAGGCGATTTTGCGTAAGAGAGGTGACCGATGAGCGAGCGCAACGAATATGACGAACATAATGGGCAGACGGAAGTAGCGGAGCAGTCGCGTCCCGAATATGTGGACTTTACCGTCGATGATTTTCCCGGCGGGCTGGCCGCATGTCTGGAGGCCATCCTTATGGTCGCCGACCAGCCACAGACTGTAGAGGATATGGCCCGTGTGCTGGTGGTGGATGAGGGCGACGTAGAAGATGCATTGCAGACACTGCGTGCCGAATATGAGGGTGATGCGGCTCGTGGCATTCGCCCGCGAGGATTTGAACTGCGTCATACCGCACGAGGATGGCAGTTCGCCAACCGCGCCGAATTCGAGCCGGTCGTCTCCGCATTCGTCACCGATGGGCAGACCGCGCGGCTGAGCCAGGCGGCTTTGGAGGCGCTGGCTATTGTGGCTTACCGGCAACCGGTCACCCGTGCGCAGGTGGCGGCAATCCGTGGCGTCAACTCTGATGGCGTGATTCGCTCGCTCGCCGTGCGAGGCCTTATCGCGGAGAACGGAGTGGACCCCGATTCCCGTGCGGCGCTGCTGGTCACGTCCGAGTTCTTCCTGGATCAGATGGGATTGAATAGTCTCGATGAATTGCCGTCACTGGCTCCGTTCCTGCCATCCGTGGCGGAAATGACCAAACCCGGCGTGCCGGACGAAGAGCCGGTTTCCTGACAGCACGGTCTGCAGTAATGCAGGCCGTTTTTTGTTACTACTCTCATGCATATTGTGACTTATAGTCATTATGACTATAAGTAGTGCTATGCTGTCTGACCAGAAAGAATATTTCACTGGAAAGAGGCAAGGCATGGGATTCGGCAATGTGTCGGAGCGCCGCAGTGCACCACCGCAGGTTGGTGTGTCCGTGGTGATCTTGGCGCTTGGTCCTGATGACATGCCCGAACATGGCGCAACGCAAGCCGAATCTGCTGAGACCGGAGCTGGAACACCTCATTCCCGTCTGTGGTTGCCGTTGGTCAAGCGAGTCCGTCAGCCTTTCCTCGGCACTTGGGCTCTGCCCGGAGGCGACCTGAGGTCCGATTGGTCGCTGGAACAGTCCGCTTACTCCGCATTGGAGTCAACTACTGCGCTGCATCCTCGCTACCTCGAGCAGCTGTACACCTTTGGCGGGCCAGAGCGCTCCCATGGTGGATTGCCGATGGTCTCCGTCGTGTACTGGGCGCTCGTAGGCCAGGCCGAGGCCGCGCATTTCGAGGATGGCGATAATGTGCGCTGGTTCCCCGAGGATGAGCTGCCGCCGTTGGCTTTCGACCATCGCGAGATTATCGACTACTCACTGCTTCGGTTGCGCTCCAAAATCGAATACTCTGACGTGGCCACCCGTCTGCTCGGTCCCACCTTCACTTTGCGGCAGTTGCACGGCGTATACGAGGCCATCGCCGGAGAAAGCCTTGATTTGGCGAATTTCCGTCGCAAAATGCTCTCCTCCGGCGATCTTGAAGACACCGGTGAGAAAGTGCGTGAAGGCCGTCAGCGGCCGGCAGCCGTGTACCGATATGTGCCTCAGCTACCTGCCCATACCGGAACGCCGCATGAATTCGACGGCAGTGGCATTGCGGCAATGGCCAAGCGCAACGAACGCAAGGATGTGCTTGCCGCATTGAGCCCATCCGCACAGATTTGATTTTTGCCATGCCTGCAGGCACGGCGCATAGACGTTACAGAAAGGAACCACTATGACCGCATCATTCATTGCGCCCTCCGTTGACGAGATCATCGCCAAGCTGGGCGCGCAAAGCACCTGCGATGCAGGACTGACCCAGGACCGTGGCACTTCGACACCACACACCCAGCTATGGTCCGGTGCCTCGATGCTCGACCGTCTGCCCGCCAACGCGCCGCGCCAGCAGGTGCTGCCGGACGAATACCGCAAGGCCTCTGATGAGGAACTGCAGCAGCGCATCACCGACGCCAAGCAGCGTCTTGGCTCTAAACTGCTGATCCTCGGCCACTTCTACCAGCGTGATGAGATTATCAAGCATGCCGACTTTGTGGGTGATTCCTTCCAGCTGGCCAAGAACGCCACCGAACGCCCGGACGCCGACCATATCGTGTTCTGCGGCGTGCACTTCATGGCTGAAACCGCCGATATCCTCTCCACCCCCGAGCAGAGTGTGACCCTGCCCAACCTGTCCGCCGGCTGCTCCATGGCCGACATGGCAAACATCGACCAGGTGCAGGAATGCTGGGATCAGCTCGGCGAGATCTGCGGCACCGAGCCGGATTCCGATGGTCGTCAACAGATTATCCCTGTCACCTATATGAACTCCTCCGCGGCGCTGAAGGCATTCTGCGGACGCAACGGCGGCATCGTGTGCACGTCCTCCAACGCGCACGCCGTACTGGAATGGGCGTTCGCGCGCGGCAAGCGCGTGCTGTTCTTCCCTGACCAGCACCTTGGTCGCAACACCGCCCGCGCCATGGGCATTCCGCTGAGCGAGATGCCGCTGTGGGATCCATTCAAGGCTCAGGGCGGTGCCTCCGACCCGGCCGATTACGCCCGAGCCAAGATGATTTTGTGGAAGGGCTTCTGTTCCGTGCACCAGCGTTTCACTGTCGAACAGATCGAGCGTGCACGCAAGGCATACCCGGGCGTCAAGGTGATTGTGCACCCCGAATGCTCGATGCAGGTGGTCGACGCCGCTGATGGCACTGGTTCCACCGCATACATCGTCAAGGAGATCGCCAACGCGCCCGCCGGTTCCGCCATCGCCGTGGGCACCGAAATCAACTTGGTGAACCGTCTGGCCGCGCAGTACCCGGACAAGACCGTGTTCTGCCTGGACCCGGTGGTCTGCCCGTGCTCCACGATGTACCGTATCCACCCGGCCTATCTGGCCTGGGCGCTGGAAAACCTCGAACAGGGCAATGTGGTCAACCGTATCATCGTGGATGACGACACCGCCCGCGAGGCCAAGGTGGCATTGGAGCGCATGCTGCGCGTTCACCCGTGACCTCTCTCCGGCTCCCGCTGGCGGGAGCGAACCAAAAAACAGAGGAAAGCAACACAATGAGCAACGTTGAAATCGTCGTCGTGGGCGCCGGCGTCGCCGGACTGTCCGCGGCTCTGGCCGTGGCCGGTACCGGTCATGACGTGACCTTGGTGACCAAGACGGAACTGGTGGAATCAAACACCTACCATGCGCAGGGAGGTATCGCCGCCGCCATTTTCTCCGATGACGACCCGAAGCTGCACGCGGCCGATACCATGGCGGCAGGTCACGGTCTGTGCGACCCGAAGGCCGTGGACATTCTCACCCGTGAGGGAGCTGACCGTGTTCGTGAGTTTGCCGCGGCCGGTGTGCACTTCGACCGGGATGCACAGGGGCATATGCTACGTGGCCTTGAGGCGGCGCATTCTCGTGCCCGCGTGGTTCATGCCGGGGGAGACGCCACAGGCAAGGTGCTTGAGTTGGACGTCTCCGCCATGGTGCGTGAGAATCCGCGTATCCATATCATCGAACATGCCTTCCTCAAAGACCTTATCGTGCGTGACGGCCGTATTGCCGGCGTCCGGCTGCTGATTGACGGGCAGGACAAGGATCTTGCCGCCGACCGCGTGATTCTGGCCACCGGTGGCGCGGGACGCATGTACCTGTACACCACCAATCCGCAGGTTGCCACTGCTGATGGTGTCGCCGCCGCATGGCGTGCGGGGGCACAAGTTGCCGACTTGGAGTTCTACCAGTTCCATCCCACCGCCATGGCCGTGGGCGAGCACTTCCTCATCTCCGAAGCCGTGCGAGGCGAAGGCGCGGTACTGCTGGACGAGCACGGGCGCCGATACATGAAAGACGTGGATCCGCGTGCCGAACTTGCTCCGCGCGACGTAGTGGCCCGCGAAAACTTCCGCGTGATGCAACGTCAGGGAGGCAAGCCGGTCATGCTCGATGCCTCGCCGATGGCGAAGGAGAATCCCGATCTGGCAGCCTTCCTGGCCCACCGATTCCCGACCATCGACGCCTACACGCGCTCGCTGGGCTTCGACTGGAGCAAGGAGCCGATTCCGGTGGCACCGGCCGCGCACTATTACATGGGCGGTATCCGCACTGATTTGGACGCTCGTGCCTCGATCCCCGGCCTATATGCTGCCGGCGAATGCGCCCGTACCGGTGTGATGGGCTCCAACAGGCTCGCCTCCAACTCACTGCTCGAAGGACTCGTTTACGGTCGCCGTGCCGGTTTGGCCGCAGTCGCGGACGGTGATGACACGGTCTGGGCTCCCGAACTGTTCCTGAACTCCGCCACCGGCGAAGCATTCACGCATAAGCCAATTGCATTGAAGCCCCCGGTGCTCACCAGCGATGACGCAACCGCAGATGTGTGGGATCGCACCCGCATCCAAAACACCATGTGGCATGGCGTTGGCGTACTGCGCGACGCGGATGGGCTGCAAACCGCCATCGCCGAACTCGGTCAAGGACTTGCTACAGCAAACGCACAGGCCGACGTGGCCGATGCTGAAGCACTGGAGAACCGTAATATGCTCACCGTGGGCTATGTGGCCGCCACCGCCGCGCTCGCCCGCACCGAATCCCGAGGCGCCCACGCCCGCACCGATTATGCTGAGCCGCAGGACGAATGGGCTCACTCCGTCGCCTACATCAAGGATTGACCCATGCTTACGCAACACATCATCCATACCGCCGTCGAAGCAGCGCTCGCCGAAGACGCACCCTACGGCGACATCACCTGCGAGACCACGATCCCCGCGGGCGAAACCGGCTCTGCGCATCTCACCGCACGCGAAAACGGCGTGATGAGCGGCATCGAGGTGTTTCGCGCTGCGTTCACCACGCAGAACCCAGCCGTCACTGTCACCGCTGCCATCAAGGACGGCGAACGATTCCAAGCCGGCCAAGTGCTCGCCACCGTAACCGGTCCGGTACGTGACCTGCTTACCGCCGAACGCATCGCCCTCAACTTCACCCAGCGCATGAGCGGCATCGCCACCATGACCGCCGCTTTCGTGGACGCGGTGAACGCCATCTACAGTGACAACTATGACGGATCGGTCACCCGTCCTCACCGTTACGAACGCACCCGCATCGTCGATACGCGCAAAACCACTCCGGGCTTGCGCCTGTTCGAGAAGTATGCCGTGGTCTGCGGTGGCGGCCACAACCATCGTTACGGACTGTCCGATGCGGTCATGATGAAGGACAATCATCTGGCGGCGCTCGCCGCACGTGGTATCGACCTGACCGGTGCCATTCGTCACGTGCGCGAACAGGTGGGCCACACCACGCATATTGAGGTGGAAGTCGATAGCCTCGAGCAGATTCCTGCCGTGCTCGAGGGCGGCGCAGACACGATCATGCTGGATAATTTCTCACTCGATGACACTCGCCGCGGAGTAGAACTCATTGATGGCAAGGCCATCGTGGAAGCCAGTGGAAACATGAATCTGGAGCGTGTTCCGGCCGTGGCTGCCGCCGGTGTGGACGTGATTTCCGTGGGCGCGCTCACCCATTCCGTGCGCAGCATCGACCTCGGATTGGACTGGATCTGATCATGGCCGATACTCCCAACACGTCCAGCGAAGCCGGCGAACTGTATCTCGATGCCGCTGCCACCGAACCGGTAAGCCCGGCCGTTCTCGAAGCCATGACTCCGTTCCTGACCGACGCCTATGCCAATCCGGCCAGCGTGCACCAGCCCGGCAAAACCGCGGCCCGTGCGCTGGACGCGGCACGCGCATCGTTCGCTGCGGCATTGGGAGCCCGGCCAGATGACGTGATCTTCACCTCCGGTGGCACCGAATCGGACAATCTTGCCATCAAAGGCATTGCCATGGCCCGTATGCGGCAGTTGGGATTACAGCCGTTCTATGGACTTGCCGAAGCCGATGGCGAGCAGTTCGGCACCGACCTGGCCGACCCGTCCGCCTCATCGCAGACTGGAGAGCAGACGGCAAACCACCGCCCACGCATTATCATCTCCGCCATCGAACACCCGGCCGTGGCCCAATCGGCGGCATGGCTGCATGAATGGTTCGGTTTCGACGTCGTGCATATTCCCGTGGATGCGCAAGCACATCTCGATCTCGACGCGCTGGAACACGAGCTCGACGGCGAGGCGGGGGAGCGCACCGCGCTCGTCTCCACCATGCTGGCCAACAACGAGGTCGGCACTGTGGAGCCGGTGGAGGAGTTGGTTCGCATAGCCCATAAGCATGGCGTGCCCATTCATGTGGACGCCGTGCAGGCCGCCGGGCAGATTCCGATTCGTTTCCGCGATTGGGGTGTGGATGCTCTATCCGTTTCCGGCCACAAGTTCGGCACGCCCAAAGGCTTGGGCGCGCTGCTGGTACGTGGCCGCACATCCATCGAACCAGTGCTTTCCGGCGGTGGGCAGGAGCGTGGCCTGCGCTCAGGCACACAGAACGTGGCCGGTGCAGTGGCGCTCGCCATCGGGCTCAATGAGTCGAATGCGCGCATGCAGGCGCATTATCGCGAACTGGTTGCCTCCCGTGACATGCTCATTGACGCGGTTCGCCGCGTGGCTCCCCGTGCCAACCTGACCGGCGACCCCGAGCGTCGCCTGCCGGGCCACGCCTCGTTCATCTTCCCCGGCGTCACCGGCGAAGCCTGCTCGTCGATTTGGATGCACGCGGCATCGCTGCTTCGTCCGGTTCGGCCTGCGCGGTTGGACGTCACGAAATTCCGCCGACTCTGCTGGCTATGGGGCTCGAACCATCCATTGCTAAATCGGCATTGCGTATGACGTTCCGCACACCGTTGACCCGTGAACAAGTCGAACGCATCAGCCTCGCCATCGAAGAGTCCTACACCGATCTCACCCGATATTAACTTGCCCCCACTGGCGGGGGCTGTCAGCAAAGCTGACCTGGGGTGGTTTTCGCAGATATCGCGAATTCTGCCCCCGCTACCAGAAAGGAAACGCCGTGAGCACCACCACTTCAGCGCAACCCGCGCAGCTCACCCGCAACGAGCGCCTCGACCGACTGCCGTTCAACAAGGCGCATCGCAAACTCCTCGTCGCCTCCGGCGTCGGCTGGGCATTCGACGCCATGGACGTCGGCCTCGTCTCCTTCGAGGCCGCCTTCATCCTCGCCTGCATAGCAGCCCTCTGCTTGCCCGAGCGCAAAGGCCTCAATCTCGAAGACTGATTACACTTCAGCCTTCACTACTAAAGTGGCCCACACCAATGTGTGGGCCACTTTTTGTCTTATAGCTCCCGAATGACACGGCAAGAGTTGCCGTATGTCACTGATCAATCGAGGGAGCGACGGGTGAGATTGCGCGGTGGTTTTGTGACCAGCCACGCCACCAGCAGTCCGGTTGCCACTACGCCGAATGCCAGCGCCGCCTGCAATCCCCAGATCGGCACGGTTTCCAGCCAATGACCGTCCACGCCGATCCTGCGGTTCCATGCCACATGCAGCCATCCCAACGCCACGCCGGATACCACGCCCACTGGCGCGCCGGCCAGCAGAATCACCGCAGCCTGCGTCAGGCCGTAACGTCTGAGGAATCGGGGTGGCGCGCCCACGGCGACCATCGTGGACATGTCGCGCTGGGCCTGCGTGCGAGCCAGCAGCAATGAAACGAGCGTGGCCATCAGTGCCAGCAATGCCAACAGGCCAATGGGCACCAATGCCATATTGTCACCCCACGGCAGGCGATTCCCGTCAGTGCTCGTGGATGCCAGCGGCAGATTTTCGATTGCATAAGCTGAGGCCTTCTTTACGGTAACGGGGGAGTTGCCACCGGCGAAGTCTAGATACTCACCCAGATACTGCAATTGTTTGATACCGAGTGCCTGTGCTGTTGCCGGGCTCATCACCAGCGGGAACGCGCCGCGCACGTAGATGGCCTTGCGCTTCTCGATATGTGTGGCCTGAGATTCGTTTGCAATTGCCGGATTCGGCGAAATGGCCACACGCACCATACCTCCCGCGTCGATTGTGCCGGCATCGCCGACCACCACACCGCCCGCATCAAGCACCTGTGCCGCCTCATCCGCGTTCGGGAAGCCGGACAAACGCATCGCATTGCCATCCATAATGAGATTCACGCCGCGGAGACTCGGCAGTATATTCGAATACGTTGGCTGATAGGACCGGTCTATCGGCACACAACGTATCGGAACGTTTGGATACAGGGCTGAAGCGGCATCCTGGCCCACCCATGTGGACGTGTCCGGTTGCTCTTGAATCGTTGGGTTATCACAAGTGTGACCGGCCGGGAGCAATGCAGCGGCATACATGTAGCCGTGTTCGGCGTTCAACTTGTCGGAATCGACTTCGGTCGTATCATTGAGCTTTGACCATCGCTTGACATCCTCGGTGTACACCGGGTAATGAGCGCGTATCGGTGTCTCTTTGCCAAGCCGGCGTATCGCATCCGACACCACAGCACGGTCGAACTCATTGCTGACATGCACGTCGGCCCCAATGGCCATCCCCGACGGTCCATACGTCATCGTCATCGTGGAATTTCGCTGGTCCGCCACCATGGAGCCGGTGATTACCAGTGTGTACGAGGCGATGCACATGGTAATCAGCACCGCGCATGCCGCCGGAACGAACCGTCGATGATGCTCGGCTGCATCCCTGAGTGCCAGGCGTGCGCCGATGTTCAGTTGGGAACTCGCTTTGCCGCACCACCGTGCAAAAGTGCGAATCGACAACGCAAGCCCTATGACAGCCAACAAAATCGTGGCAACAAGCAGAGCCATATGCGCTTCGGTTCCGGCCGGAACCGCGCCCGGATTGTGATCGGCCAGCGTGGGCAATGGCAATGTCAGACTGAGCGCGGCGCATACGATGGCGGCCAAGACCAGAATCGGACCAACCGCAACACGGAGCAGTCTCAAAGGATTACGGCGAAGCTTCGTATCCACGCCATTCGCGGATTCACCGTAGCCGATTTCCTCTCTTGTCGGGCAATCCTTCAACGCATCGACTGGATGCATGCGCGCCACATGCCGAGCCGGCGCAATCGTCGCGGCAAATCCAATGATGATTGCCGTGACAATACCCATCGGCAGCGAGCCCCACGAGAATCCGTGCAGGATCTCCAGCGGCGTGGATCCGCGCAATGCACCTATCGCAGGGCCGGCCGCCAAGGTAAGCGCGAATCCCAATGCCGAGCCCAGCACGCCACCGATGGCGCCGATAACGAGACCTTGCGAGGAAATGATTCGACTGAGGTCACGTGGTGCAGCACCGGATGCGGCCGCGAGCCCAAGCGCACGACGTGACTGATCTGCCGACACCGTAAACGCGGGCGCGACCAGAAACAGTACCAGCAGCATACCCACCAGCATGGTGATGACCACAGTGACCATGTGGTTCAACATGGTAGCCGCATCGATCTGTATCGGGTAGAGCTGCGATGCGGGCGGATAGCCGTCAGTCAGCACATGGCGGGAAATGACGATGGCCTGCAACAGGTTCATGCTGCGGGTGTGCGCCCACGTGACCGGCTCTGGACCGACCACCAAATAATGGCCATCCACGCCGACGCCATCAGATTCCAATATGGCTGACATCCAGCCTTCCAAGCCCCATGCCGCGGCTTCGGATTCATCGGTCAGCCCGCTGACTGTCCAAGCACGCTGAGTGTCGGCCACCGCCTCGCCGATGCGCCCGTCCAGGCTCATCCAGCCATCGAACGGCGGAGCGACGAACGTCACCGTGCTACCGAGAGAAGCGCCGAGATTATCCGCCAATGTGCGGCTGATGACAATCTGCGTATTATTCTGCGGCGCCGAACCCTTGACCAGCTTCGGCAACATTCGTTGCAATGCCTCAGGTGAAGCCTCGGTCATGGTCGCGGTGGAGGCCGCGTTCAGATCAATGTCGTTCCCGCTTTTCACGTCAATCCCAGCCTTGGTCTGTTCGCCGGGGTGCAACGCGGTGCCGGTGATGGCGATGAGTTCGGGCGACTGCCAATACGGGAGCAGCCGATCCTGTTGCGGCAGAATCTTCGCAAGCTCGGCGGCCGAGGCCGGCTGCTGGGAGGGATCGTCCTGCCACAGGCCGCCGCTTTCGGGTGACTGCCGGAACGGTTGGCCGGTGCGGGGCACGGCGGTGGCGGTGATGACCGCCTGCGTATCAGCCGGGATTGTCGCCAGCGCACGCGATCTGGTGGGCGGTATGGTGGTGGTCATACCGATGGAGGCCACCATTGCGGCGATTGGCAGCATTACCAGCAGCAAGGACAGTAGGGTGCGGGCCTTGTGCCGTAGTGCGTCGCGCCAGCCGAGTCGCAGCGCGGCCCGATACCGGTTGCAACGTGCGCCAAGGCTTGGCCTAGCGGCATGGGGAATTTGGGCAGAGCGACCGACGGTGGCATTGGCAAGATTATTGAGGGCTGCGCGTGCATCATGCTCCCCTTTCCTCAAGGTTGAGCAAATCATCCATATTGCTGGAGCCGGTTTCATCGATGATACGGCCGTCCTTCAAAAACACCGTGCGGTCGGCCCAGGCGGCGAAGCGAGGCTCATGAGTGACCAGCAGTACGGCCGCGCCGCGATCTGCGCGGGTGCGCAACACTTCGAGAATCGTCATGCCGGCATTGGAATCCAGAGCTCCGGTCGGCTCGTCGGCCAGTAGTAGACGGCGTGGGCCGACCAGTGCGCGGGCAATCGCCACACGTTGCGCCTGGCCGCCAGACATGTCTTCAGGTCGGCGATCAGCCATATCGGCTACCCCCACTTCATTGAGGGATTGCATCGCGGCCTCACGTGCCTTGCGGGGATTCCAGCCATCCAATTCCAAGGGGAACGACACGTTCTCGGCTGCGCTCAGGGAAGGCAGCAGATTGAAATCCTGAAACACGTAGCCTATCGATTTGCGGCGGACGGCCGCGCGTTCGGCCACTGACAGTGTGGCCAGATCGCGGCCTTCGACCAGCACGTGCCCCTGCGTGGGCACATCGAGCCCGCCCGCAAGATTGAGCAAAGTGGATTTGCCGGAACCACTGGGGCCCATGATGGCCACGAATTCACCCGGGCGAAGCGTGAGATTGGCGTGACTGAGCGCGGTGACACGACGTGCATCTTTGCCGTGAACGCGAGTGACGTCGTGTAATTCCAGCGCGCATGGGGAAGATTGCGGGAGAGAAGAAAGAACGGGAGAAGTCATGATGTGCTCCTATGCACTATTGAATGGTGGCGGTGAGTGCGGCTGAGCTTGCCGTGAGAGGTGCCGAAACGGGGTGCTGCGCCAGTTGTGCTCGCAGCTGGGTCTCATCCACGGTATCGAGCCAGCGCAATTCCGCTTCAGTGATGAAAATATGGTGGTCGAGTACTAGACGTGTGGCGAGTTCGGTGGGCGGTGTTTGCCGGCGCAGTCGGGTGATGTCGTGCAGCAGTTGCTGCAAAGCGTGGCGTTGGTGTTGGATGAGTTCGGAAACATCGAGGCCGGGTATTTCCACGGCGACGGCCAGCTTCATCACTAGTTCGTCGCGTCCGCGTTGTTCCGGGGTAATGGGGGAGCGCCACCATCGGTCAAGCTCTTGGGCGCCGGAATTGGTCAATCGCCATAATGGTGCGGCCGCTGCGGTGCCGACATCATTGGATCCGCTAGTAGTCGGCGCGGTCTCTTCAATCAATCCGTCGCGGTTCAACCGCTGCAGCGTAGTGGAAACTTGCCCCATATTGAGCGGCCAAGTCAGACCGATGGTGCGGTCGAAGTCCTTCTTAAGCTGATAGGCGCTGGCCGGGCCTCGCTCCAACAGTGCTAATAGCGCTTCTCTGATTGCCATACCGCATCCCCTTTGCATAGACGGTTTGCCTTGGGCGAAGGTTACTGAGTAACTATCGTTGGATATCAGGTTACTCAGTAACTACCCATGACGATGCTGTACTCAGGGATGATTCAGGGATACATTCAGGGATGCACTTGGCGCCCCTCAGTTGCCCACGGCGACAGCTCCCCTCAGGGAGGGGAGTCGAGAGTGTGGAATACAACAAGTCTCGCAAGCCAGATGACATGTGACTAATTCTCAGAAAGCCGGGCCCGTTGTGTGTCAAGGTGTGCCAGTAACATCGTGACGGTTTGTGTGTAGGTACAGGTAGATATCCAAGAGCAAGTACTCGAGAACGCAAGTACCGAACGATTACGCAAGAAAATCAGTATTAAGAGAGGTTTCGATGGCGGTTCGTGGAGATATCCGTAATGTGGCGATTGTGGCTCACGTCGATCACGGCAAGACCACCCTGGTCAATGCCATGCTTCAGCAGTCCCACGTGTTTAGCGAGCGTGAGGAAGTGCCGGATCGTGTGATGGATTCCAACGATCTGGAACGCGAGAAGGGCATCACCATCCTCGCCAAGAACACGGCAGTGGAATACACCGGCCCGCTGGCTGCCAAGTACGGCCACCCGGAGGCATCACCCTCAATATCATCGATACCCCCGGCCACGCCGATTTCGGTGGCGAGGTCGAGCGCGGTATCTCCATGGTCGACGGCGTCGTGCTGCTCGTGGACGCCTCCGAAGGCCCGCTGCCGCAGACCCGTTTCGTGCTGCGTAAGGCACTCGAAGCCAAGCTGCCGGTCATCCTGTGCGTGAACAAGGTGGACCGCCCTGACGCCCGTATCGAAGAGGTCGTCGGCGAAACCTCCGACCTGCTGCTCGGTCTGGCCGACGATGTGCAGCACGAGGGCATCGACCTGAATCTCGACCAGCTGCTCGAAATGCCGGTCATCTACTGCGCCGCCAAGGCCGGTTACGCCTCCACCAACCAGCCCGCCGACGGAGGCCTGCCGGACAACGACAACCTTGAGCCGCTGTTCGAAGCCATCATCTCCACCATTCCGGCTCCGGAATATGAAGAGGGTGCTCCGCTGCAGGCTCACGTGGCCAACATCGACTCCTCCGACTTCCTCGGCCGACTCGGCCTGGTCCGTATCTACAACGGCACCCTTGAGAAGGGCAAGACCTATGGTCTGTCCCGTGTGGATAGCTCTCTCGAGAACTTCCGCGTCTCCGAACTGCTGCGCACCCAGGGCCTTGACCGTATCCCGGTCGAGTCCGCAGGCCCCGGCGACATTGTGGCCGTCGCCGGCGTCAACGACATCATGATCGGCGAGACCATCGTTGACCCCAACGATCCGAAGCCGCTGCCGCTCATCCACGTCGATGACCCGGCCATCTCCATGACCTTCGGCACCAACGATTCCCCGCTGGCCGGCACCGAAGGCAAGGATCACAAGCTCACCGCCCGCATGATCAAGGATCGCCTTGACCGCGAGCTCATCGGTAACGTGTCCATCAAGGTGCTGCCCACCGATCGCCCCGACGCTTGGGAAGTCCAGGGCCGTGGTGAGCTGGCGCTGGCCGTGCTCGCCGAGCAGATGCGCCGCGAAGGCTACGAGCTGACCGTCGGCCGTCCCCAGGTGGTCACCAAGAAGATCGACGGTGTGGTCAACGAGCCGATGGAAAACACCACCATCGACGTGCCGGAAGAGTACATGGGTACCGTCACCCAGCTCATGGCAGACCGCAAGGGCCGCATGGACGGCATGACCAACCACGGCTCCGGCTGGGTTCGTCTGCAGTTCACCGTGCCGTCCCGCGGTCTGATCGGCTTCCGTACTGCACTGTTGTCCGCCACTCGCGGCACCGGCATCTCCTCCTCCCTGTCCGCCGGCTATGCGCCGTGGGCTGGCGAGATTACCATCCGCCAGAACGGTTCCATGGTTTCCGATCGTCAGGGTGTGGCCACCCCGTACGCCATGCAGCGTCTGCAGGCCCGTGGCAACTTCTTCGTCGAGCCGCAGTCTCCGGTGTACGAGGGCCAGGTCGTGGGCGTGAACAACAAGCCCGACGAGCTGGATGTGAACATTACGCTGGCCAAGCACATGACCAACATGCGTTCCGCCACCGCCGACGTGCTTGAAACCCTGACCCCGCCGATCAAGATGAGCCTCGAGGAGTCCCTGGACTTCGCCAACGAGGACGAGTGCGTGGAAGTCACCCCTGAGTCCATCCGCGTGCGCAAGATCATCCTCGGCCGCGAGGACTGGTACAAGTGGCGCGCCAAGCAGCGCCGCCAGAACGCCGCCCAGCAGGGTAAGTGATTCCGAATTGCCCCCGCTGGCGGGGGGGCTGTCGGCGGAGCCGACTGGGGTGGTCATCGTAAACCACCCCCAGTCTCACTTCGTTCGACAGCCCCCGCCAGCGGGGGCATGTCTATATCTATACTGAAACGCATGACTGTGAAGAGCAATACCGATTTGCGTCCGTGGTCGCATCGTCAGAACGTGCTGGTCAAAGTATTGATCACGATTGCGGCGGGCGTGGCGTCTGCCTTTGTGGGCACGTTCGCTCATCGTATGGGGGCTGAATTGAACATTCCATACGGATTGGTTCTTGCGTTCCTGATTATCGGCCTGTCGACATGGTGTGCCCGCTCACGCATGGGCGTGGTTGGTCTGGCTTTGCATCTCATCGCATCTTCCCTGACTGCCTGGGGCATGGCCCTGACCACCACCTCAGGCAAGGCGCTGATTGTCGCCGGATTCCAAGGCGAGATGCCGTTCTTCACCCAGCATGCCGGATACATCTGGCTCTATGGCCTGATTCTCGTCCAAGTGATCCTGCTCGTCCTTCCCGCACGCTGGTTCAGCGTTATGCCGAAGCAATCCCGATAGAGACCATCGCTGAGCAAAAGCGCAGCCATCGCCCTCAAACCCGCTACCATAGAACCTTATGGCACGCATGAAACTGTTCTATTTGGGCCCGGAGCACATTCACCCATCAGGCGGCAATGACGGCCGCCAATCGGTTCGCACCGCTCGGGGACTTTGACCTCGTTGCTCTACCGGATGTACCTGCCATCATGCAAGCCGTCGAATCGCGTCAGGGTTGGGGCGTGATCGCTTGGGAAAACAACGTCGAAGGGTATGTGGTGCCCAACCTCGATGCCCTGATTGATGCCACTGATGTAGCGGGTTTTGCCCGTGTCAGTGTGGATGTGGCCTTTAATGCTTTCACGGTGCGAGGTCACGGCATTTATGATTGCACCGGCGGCATCGTCAGCGCTCACGCACATGGTCTGGCGCAATGCAAACGATTCATCGCCGAACATCATCTCAAGCCCGAGCCCTCATCGTCCAATGCCGCTGCCTGCCGCGATTTGCAGCCCGGCCAAGTGGCGCTCGGTCCCAGCATCTGTGGTGAGTTGTACAACCTGGATACCCTTGCCGAACATGTGCAGGATTTCGAGGGAGCCCGCACGGAATTCCTTGTCATTGCTCCGCGAGATGTGGTTCAGGATCTCAATGCCCGCGCGCACCGCAATAATGCCGACGATTTTGAAACCATCATCACATTCATTCCGCTGGTCACAGGTCCTGGTGTATTGGCCGATCTGCTTGATGTGCTGCGTGACGCAGGACTGAATATGACCAGCTTCATTTCCCGCCCCATAAAGGGGAACGATGGCACTTATAGTTTCATCGCCACGCTTGATGCCGCGCCGCGGGAGCCCAAGTTCCATGCCGTGCTCGAAGAAATTGCCGAACATGGTGATTGGGCTAAGACTCTGGCTGTATACCCACGTCGTGAACGTCCCAGCCCGCCGGTTGATGCATGGATGTTGCCCGAAGGTGGTGTCCATGTCGATGCTGAGCATCCGTCAGAAGGCTGGCAGCACACCGAAGAGGCCAGGAGGGAATTGTTGTGGTAAATACAGTCGGAATCATTGGACTGGGACTGATTGGCGGTTCTCTTGCCCGGCGCCTGGCCGAGCGGGGCATACGTGTAGTCGCATGGAACCATCGCCCGCATCCTTATGCTCAAGCCGAGGCAGATGGCATATTCTGCAAAAGCACATTGGCTGAGCTCATGGATGCTGAGCCGGATGTGGTCGTGTTGTGCAATCCGCTGAAAGCCATGCCTGCAATGCTTGACTCGTTGGCTCCTCTTATGGTCGAACATCCGCGTACCACCATCACTGATGTGGGCTCGGTCAAAGGCATGGTTCGCGAGCAGGTCGAAGCCGCCGGATTGGGGGAGTGCTATGTGGGTGCCCACCGATGGCCGGCAACGAATTGTCCGGTTGGCAGGCTGCAGACCCGCATCTGTACGATGATGCACTATGGGCGGTGACCGTTGATAGTGCCACGAATTATCAACGATTCCTTGACGTGGCCGCTTTGATTACCAAAGGTGTTGGCAACCGTCTCATCGTGCTGGACGATGAGACGCACGACAAAGCTGCGGCAATGATCTCCCATATGCCACACGTGGTATCCACCGCGTTGATCAACGAACTGTCTGCCTACCCGATCGCAATATTGCGGCCGCATTGGCCGCTGGCTGCTGGAGGGATATGACCCGTGTGGCTCTGACCGACCCTAATCGCACGCGTGCGATGGTCGAGGAGGATGCGTTGAATGTCGAAGCGTTGCTTCGCCGTATGGCCAAGCGTCTGACTGATATGGCCGACCAATTGCATGACGGCGACGAAACCGACGTGATTCGGTTCTTTGCTGAAGGCAACCCGTTCCGCCAGTACAAGTCCGCACTCATACATGCGAGTGACGGTGCAGCCGAGAGCTTGCCGGAACGCGAGCTTACCGTTCCTGAATCCGGTTGGCAGCAGACCTTGCTGTTTTCCGCGCGCAGAGGTGAAGCCATCATCGGCTTCGTCAACCCGCGTCAGGCGATTATTCAGCTGCGCCCTGCCATGTAGTCAATACCGTTGCTCACAGGTACGACGAGTACAGTGGAATGCGTATCGAAGTTGATATATCGGGAACGGCAAGGGATGATGATTATGACGTTGCCAGGCAGATTCCAACAGGCGCGCGAGTGGTGGTGCGTGTTACCGAGGGCGTGGATCCCACTGACCATCGTATGAAATTCCGCGATTACGTGGGTCATGTGGTCTCATGGGACGGCTACACGTTGGAACTGGTGCGTGACGCCGCGGCCAACGGCTCTCGTCCAGCACAAAACGTGACGATTCATCAGGAGCAAATCGCCACATTGAAGCCGATACCGGAGCGTCCGGTCACGCCTCCGAGGCCGTAACGACTGCTTAGCGACAGAAATTCAGGAAATAAGTGGCTTCGCCCTGAAATACTGTCGCTGACAGTAACTCAGTGACAGAAATTCAGGAAATAAACGGCTTCACCCTAAAATCCTGTTGCTGACTGCGACTCAGCGACAGAAGTTCAGGACGAAAGGGGTTATTTCCTGAATATCTGTCGCTGGGCGAGATGAATGATGACGAGATTATTGGGTTACTCCGAGATATCAGTGAATATTGCGAGGTGACAGCAGTTACTCCGAGGCAACAGCATCCAGAACCGGCTGCTTGAGCGCGCGAGAGGCAGGCGAGACGGAGGCGATGAGACCCACCAGAATCGAGAGCACGAGGAACACTCCGAGCTGATCCCACGGAATGCTGAGCACACTCAGACCGTCGGCCTCGTACACCGCGCGAATCACAGCGCCTGCCGCGACGCCGACCACCATGCCCATCACCGTGCCGAACACGGCGATAATGGCCGCTTCGATGCCCAACATGCCTCGCACCTGGCCACGCGACGTGCCGATGGCCCTCAACAGACCGATTTCCTTGGTGCGTTCGGACACGGATAACGCCAACGTGTTCACAATGCCGAAAACCGCAATCACAATGGACAATGCCAACAGCGCATAAAGCACCAACAGAATCTGATCGACCATCGAGCCCATCGTGGACTTGTATTCGTCGCGGTTCATCACCGAAATCACGTAGTACGGCTTGACCGCCTTCTTGATGCGCTGCTCCAACTTGTCGAGATTCTCGCCCGGCTTGGCCACCAGATACATCTGCATGGTGAACATCGTCTGCTTGGTTCCCAGCTGGTCGCCCAAATCATCATTGACGAACACGCACGAGCGGTATACCGAATTCGAGATGATCGCACCGACTTTGAGCTTCTTGGTTGCCGTGACCTGCTTGGTTTTCACCAAAGTTGCAGGATCCACGTTTTGAGCCTGCTGCGTGACTTGCTGAATCTCATCGGATTTGGCCTGCGCTCCCGCCGCATCGCCAGCCAATGCCAGCTTCTGCGCCTCTTCGGTCAACGATTGAATTTGAGCCTGAACCTGTGTCTGATAGTCGGCCTGTGCCTGGGCGGTGGCCTCCTCGTCTGCCGTCGTGTTCTCGGTGGACACCTTTACGGTGTCGCCGACTTTCCATCCTTGATCGTCGGCGATGTCTTCGCCGACCACCAGTTCGCCGCCACGCAATGCTTTATTCGCGTCACCTGCAATGATTTCGGGCGCGAACACGTCAGTGAACAGGGAATCCTGAGCCGCGAACGTCATGCCCTTGACCTGCTTGCCGTCATACTTCGCACCGAAAATCATTCGATTTGAAGACACGGACTTCAGCCCATCTACACCTTTAATCGCTTCGACGGCATTATCGGGAATCTGGCCGGATGCCGCGGACGATATGGAGAAATCAGCCTTTAATCCAGTGTCGACGATGTCATTCACCGAGGCCTTGGCCGAGTGGCCACCACGCTCAGGCAGGAGACGATTGCCACGCCCACGAATAGGGCCGCCGCCGTGTTCGAGGTGCGGCGCTTGTGTCGGGAGAGATTACGAGTGGCGAGCCGGCCCGTTACCTGGAACACATGCGCCGGAATCCAGCCCAAAACCGCGCCGGCAGGGGAGACCCAAGCCGGGCCCGCCACAATAACGCCAATGACGATAAGCGCCGCGCCCACGCCAAGCGGCCAGCCGGTGCCGGTCCAGGAAGCGAAGTCGTTGAGCCAGCCGATTAGCGTCGGATCGCCGTCCGCCAGTGCGATGCGGCAGGTCCAGGCCCAGGTCAGTGCGCCCACCACAATCATCGTGGTGCCGATGATGCCGCGAGTCAATACCGGCTTCTCCGGGTTCACGGTCTCGTTCATTGCCTGAATGGGCGGGGCCATTGCGGCACGACTGGCCGGCAACGCCGCGCCGATCAGCGTGACGATCAGCCTACCGCGAGACCAACCAGCATGTCCGAGACGCTCGGATTCGAGGATCCGGTCATCGGCGTGCCCATCTGACCCATCATCGCGACGATGCCTTTGACCATGCCCCAGCCGAGCCCGATACCGATGCCGGAACCGACCACACCGAGCACAATCGCCTGCACGATCACCGTGGTGAACACTTGGGCGGGGGAGGCTCCTATTGATCGCAGCACTGCGTAGCCGCGCATTGATTCGCGCACGATCATCGAGAACGTGTTCGCGATGATGAACGAGCCCACGAACAGGGCAATTACCGCGAAAATAAGAATCAATGGCTGAACGAAGCCCAGTGCCTCCTGCGCGGATTGGGTCGACTCGTCGCGCAGCTGGTTGCCGGTGATGGCATGTGCTTTGGAGCCGGCAGGCAACGCCTTATTGATACGGTCGGCGAGTTCCTGCTGCGCCTGCTCGTCCAGCGGGGTTTTGAGGTTACCGTAGATACCGATCTGGTCGGTCTTATCCGGGTCGTCGCTTTGCTGGGTGGCGTACGTCTTGGCCAAAGATGGTGGAATATCGATGATGATGGCACCGGCAAGCGAGGAATCCAGATCGAAGATACCGGTTACCGTTACGTCTTTCGGCCCGTCCGGGTAGACGACTTTGGTTTTGTCTCCAACCTTCAGATTCGCCTTCTCGGCGGCAAAGGAATGCAAGGCGATTTCGTCGTCCGAGGTGGGGTATGTGCCCGAAGTGAATGTGGCGGAACGCATGGCACATCCTTGCCAAAGCCCACGGCCAATGTCGGCGCTCCCATGGTGGATACGGCCGCGCCGTCCTTACCGACCAGCACCGTGCCGGACACGGAATACACGACTTCCGCGCTTTTCACGCCCTTGACGTCGCCGATGGTCGAGGCCAGATCGACGTTGATGGTGTTATAGGTTTTCGAGGAAGACGAGGCGGCCATCAGGCCGGAGGAGTCGGATTTGACTTCTTTTGAGCCGCGAACATATACGTCATGGTCGGCGCTGGTGCCCATCATGTCGGAGACCTGGTTGTTCATCATTTCACGGAAACAGAACGAGCCGACCACAAAGCTCACGCCTAGTGCGATGGCGATGATGGACATGACGAATCGCCCGAAATGCGCGCGGGCGTCGCGCAATCCGATTTTGATCATGCTTGTGCCACCTTGCCGGCTCATCCGCACCGTCATCGGCAAAGACCTCAAGAATCTGCTCATAGGTGGGGTGGTCGAGATCCTGCGTAATATGGCCATCGGCCAAAACCAGCACACGGTCGGCGTAGGAGGCGGCGCGCGGATCATGCGTCACCATCACAATGGACTGGCCATATTCGGCCACGGACTGCTTCAGGAAGCCCAATACCTCACGTGAAGAACGAGAATCGAGGTTACCGGTGGCTCATCGGCGAAAATCACGGACGGGCGGGCCATCATCGCACGGGCGCAGGCCACGCGCTGCTGCTGTCCGCCGGACAGCTGGCTTGGCCGGTGGGTGAGTCGCTTCTCCAGCCCGACCACCTTGACCACCTGCTTGAACCAATCGCGGTCAATCGGCTTCTTCGCAATTTGCAAAGGCAGCAGGATGTTCTCTTCAGCGCAGAGCGTGGGTACCAGATTGAACGACTGGAAGATGAATCCTATCTGCGCACGTCTCAAGTCGGTGAGCTGCTTCTGGCCCATCGAAGACACTTCGAGGCCTTCGACAAACACCTTGCCGGAAGTCGGTTGGTCGAGTCCCGCCATGCAATGCATCAGCGTGGACTTGCCTGAGCCGGACGGGCCCATGATTGCGGTCATCTGGCCGCGCTGGAATTCCACGTTCACATGATCCAGCGCCACTACCTGGCTGTCGGCGTCACCGTAGGTTTTCGTCAGATCTACGGCCCGCGCCACCACATGGTCGTGCTGTTCCTCGGCCTGTTCGATGCTTTGTGCGACGCCCTTTGCGCTGTGCCGTGCCATACTGCTCCAATCATCATGGAAGTTCGTTTCTTTGCGGCCAATACGGTTTCGTTCCCTGAGTCAAGGCCGGTTGGCGTTGTCACGGCAAAGGGGTACCCGTGTATGGGGCCGCTCTGTGCCTATAGTTTATCTGACAGTAGGCTCACAAGACTCGACAGAGGAGCGATAAGTATGCGGTTTAGCAGTGACGTCGACTCCTTTATTTCCTATCTGAGAGCTAATCGTGGGCTATCCGCTAATACGCTAAAAGCGTATCGTTGCGACATTGAGGCTTGTCTCCACCTATTCGAGTTGCGTGGTGTGGTCAGCCTGAACGAAATCACGCTGAATGATCTGCGTAGTTGGATGGCAACGGAATCGCACAATCACGCCAGAAGCAGTATGGCCCGCAAAACCGTAGCGGTACGAGGTTTCTTCGCTTGGGGCTATGAGCATGGCGTGGTTGGTGTCAATCCGGCCGCCACATTAATGACCCCCTCGATTCCTAACACCTTGCCGACTGTACTTACTGAATCGCAGGCCGAGCAGCTTCTTGATTGTGCTGAGCATAGTGAGGCCCTGCAACGGAAGAATCGTGATATCTCCAATGACTTCTCGGCTGATGGTCCTCATTCCGCTCGTGGGCGGAGCGCGGATCGGGCGAGGGAAATCGCCGAACGCCAGCGGGATGTGGCGATTCTCGAATTGCTGTATGCCACCGGCATCCGCGTGGCTGAATTGGTTTCTTTGGATATTCGTGATGTCGACTTTTCCAATCGCACCGTCAGAGTGACCGGTAAAGGCAACAAGCAACGGGTGGTTCCGTTTGGATTGCCTGCGGAGCAGGCATTGCAGGACTGGATCGATTATGGACGGCCAGCGCTGGCTCGTTTGGCGATTGAAAAAGCCGTCCCCCCGAACGGTATTTCTTCAGACGAGGGAGCCTTGTTCCTCGGTATGCGTGGTAAACGGCTGAACCAGCGTGTGGCGCGTGAAATCGTGCATAAGGCCGCACGTGAAGCGGGCGTTCCGGACATCAGCCCGCATGCCTTGCGCCATTCGGCAGCCACGCACATGTTGGATGGGGGAGCTGATTTGAGGGAAGTGCAGGAGATGCTTGGGCATTCCTCCTTGAAAACCACACAACGCTATACGCACGTGTCCATCGAGCAGCTCAAAAACCGTTACGGTCAGGCATTCCCCCGAGCATGACCACTATGTGGACGCTGGTTAACAAACTTAGCAAAGGCTGAACATAGCCGGTAAATGGACCATGATTTTACATAGGCGTAACAAAAAAGCAACTGGTTGTCTCCCAAGTGCGCAAAAATGTCAGGCAATCAGCAACGGGTTGGATTGTTCGAGACATCGTGAGATGCAAGTCTCACGGGTGACGGGGAATCCAGTCCCGTTCGCATGAGGCGGGGCTGAGACGTCCTGCAACCTAATGAATAGGAGAAATCATATGAAGAAGAAAGCTCTTGCTTTCGCTGCCATGGCTTGCTCCGTGGCCATGCTGCTGAGCGCCTGCGGCGGCTCCAACAGCAATGCTGCCTCCGGTAACACCGCTGGCTCCAACATCATCACTGCGTACAACTCCGAACCGCAGAACCCGCTGATCCCGGGCAACACCAACGAAACCGGCGGCGGCAAGCCGGTCGACCTGCTGTTCTCCCGTCTGGTCTCCTTCGACAAGGACGGCAAGGCTTCCAACGAAGTGGCCGAGTCCATCACCCCGAACGATGACGCCACCCAGTACACCATCAAGATCAAGTCCGGCTGGAAGTTCACCGACGGCACTCCGGTGACCGCTGAGTCCTTCACCAAGGCCTGGTCCTACGTGGCCAACGCCAAGAACGCCCAGAAGTGCTCCTCCTTCTTCTCCGCCATCGCCGGCTATGACGATCTGCAGAAGGATGGCCTCAAGGGTGACGAGCAGCTCTCCGGCCTCAAGGTCGTGGACGACACCACCTTCACCGTTGACCTGAACCAGTCCGACTCCGTGTTCCCGATTAAGGTCGGCTACTCGGCCTTTGCCCCGCTGCCTGAGTCCTTCTACAAGGACCCGAAGGCCTTCGGCGAGAAGCCTGTCTCCAATGGCCCGTACAAGCTGGACCACTGGGATCACAACAAGGAAATCGCCCTCGTCAAGAACCCTGACTATAAGGGTAACGAGCAGCCCAAGAACGACGGCGTGACCTTCAAGGTCTACACCGACGACTCCGCCGCTTACCGTGACATTCAGGCCGGCAACCTCGACGTGATGGAATCCGTCCCGGCCGCCTTCACCAAGACCTTCAAGACCGACAAGAAGGTCCAGGCTTACTCCGAGGCCGGCTCCGTCATCCAGACCTTCACCATCCCGTCCTCCCTTGACCACTTCAAGAACGACGAGGAAGGCCAGCTGCGTCGTCAGGCCATCTCCATGGCCATCAACCGTGACCAGCTCATCGACAAGGTGCTCAACGGCAACGCCACCGCCGCCACCGAGTTCACCTCCCCGAAGACCCCGGGCTACTCCGACTCCCTCAAGGGTGCCGACAACCTGAAGTTCAACGCCTCCAAGGCCAAGGAACTGTGGGCCAAGCTGACGCCATCTCCAAGTACGACGGCCAGCTCACCTTCTCCTACAACGCCGATGGTGGTGCCAAGCCGATTTACGACGCCGTCGTGAACCAGCTCAAGAACAACCTGGGCATCGACGCGGCCACCAACCCGATCCCGACCTTCCAGGAATTCCGTGACGCCGTCACCAACCGTCAGATGAAGGGCGCCTTCCGTACCGGCTGGCAGCCTGACTACCCGTCCGCCGAGAACTACCTGTGGCAGCTGTACTCCACCGCTGCTGCTGACGGCAACGGCTCCAACGACGGTGACTACAAGAACCCGGCCTTCGACGACATGTGCAAGCAGGCCGCCGCCGCCAAGTCCGTCGATGACGCCAACAAGCTGTACCAGCAGGCTGAGGAAATCCTCCTCAACGACCTTCCGGCCATCCCGCTGTACTACTCCAACGCCAACGGTGCGGCTTCCCTCAACGTGAAGTCCGGCTACGCCTTCGATTGGCAGAACCTCCCGACCTACACCGAGATGTCCAAGAAGTGAGTCTGACTCACTGAACGGATACCGTTAGGTAGTTCGGAAATAAAGGGCGAGGATCGCAAGATCCCCGCCCTTTATTGTGTTGTGTGAGGGGTGCTTGCTCCCGCTGGCGGGAGCTGTCGCCGTAGGCGACTGAGGTGGTGACACCATGATGAACCACCCTCAGTCTCGCTTCGCGAGCCAGCTCCCGACAGCGGGAACCAAGTTAAAGTATCCACTATCCGACCGCAACCATGGACATATCCACCAGTATTGCCCAATCTCAAACCTTGCGTTAACGCAAATTTACATATCACAGTCCGGGCATGCGGTAAACTGTCGGAGTATTTATCGACCGGAAGGGGTCTTGTTATACCCTTTCTGGCCGGTCTAGGAAATAAGGAGCAACCGTATGGGTAAGTATCTTCTGCGACGCATTCTGCAGATGATCCCCGTGGTTCTCGGTACGACTCTTCTGGTATATGCCCTTGTATTCGCCCTGCCGGGCGACCCCGTCAAGGCCATGTTCGGAGACAAGCCTGTCAATGAGCCGTCGCAGCCCAGATCCGCGCAGAATACCATCTCGACCAGCCGTTCATCGTTCAGTACTTTATCTACCTGAAGAATGCACTGACCCTGAACTTCGGCGATACCTTCGCCGGGCAGCCTGTTCTCGACGAAATCGCCCGCGCCTTCCCGGTCACCATCCGGCTCGGCTTGATGGCGTTCGTGTTCGAGGCGATCTTCGGCGTGGTCTTCGGCATCATCTCGGGCCTCAAGAAGGGCAAGTGGTACGACACCGTCATCCTGATCGTCTCCCTGCTGCTTATTTCCGTGCCGACCTTCGTCACCGGCTTTGTCATGCAATATGTCTTTGGTATTCAGTGGGCGATATTGCCGGTGACGGCAGGCGCCGACCCCGGCTTCCTCGACCTGCTCATGCCGGCCATGGTGCTCGGATCGGCGTCGATGGCTACATCATCCGACTCACCCGCTCCGAAATCTCCTCCAACATCGCCGAGGATTACGTGCGCACCGCGCGCGCCAAGGGCATGTCGAACGGTCAGGTCATGCTGCGCCACGTGCTGCGCAACTCCCTGATTCCAGTCGTCACTTACCTGGGCCAGGACATCGGCGGCCTGATGGGTGGTGCCATGATCACCGAGCAGATCTTCAACATCCACGGCATCGGCTTCCTCACCTACCAGTCCATTCTGAAGGGCGAGGCAAACCTGGTGGTGTCCATCGTCACGTTGCTCATGCTGATCTTCGTAGTGTGCAACCTCGTTGTCGACATGCTGTACGCGGCCCTCGATCCGCGTATCCGCTACGCGTGATAGGGAGAAGTGAGTCACATGGCAAACGAAACCACTGAAAACGAGCTCAACCAGACCGGCGAGCCGGGAACCGAATACTTCATGGAAACCCTGCCCGGTCAGGACCGTTATGTAGCCCCCCTCGAGGAGACCCCGCTGCAGGACGTCGATTCCGTCGATGAATCCGCACCGGCCACCAGCATGTGGGCCGACGCCTGGCGAACCCTGCGCCGCAACCCGCTGTTCATCATCTCCGGCCTGCTGATCCTATTCATCATCGTGGTGGCCATCGCCCCCGGTCTGTTCACCAAGCAGGATCCGAACGCCTGCGATCTGGGCAACTCCTTGAGCCCCGCCTCCGCCGGACATCCCTTCGGCTTCGACCTGCAGGGCTGCGACGTGTACACCGCGTGGTCTACGGCACCCGTACCTCACTGTCCGTCGGCGTGCTCTCCACGCTACTAGTCGTGATCGTCGGCACCCTGATCGGCGCCGTCGCCGGCTTCTTCGGCGGCTGGGTCGACGCGGTGCTGAGCCGCATCAACGACATCTTCTTCGCGCTGCCCATGCTGCTCGGCGCCATCGTGGTGCTCCAGATGTTCAAGACCTCCAAGTCCATATGGAAGATCGTGCTGGTGTTGACGCTCTTCGGCTGGGTCGGCGTATGCCGCATCGCCCGCAGCGCCGTGCTGGAATCGAAGAACCTCGAATTCAACACCGCCTCCACGGCCCTCGCTCCACGCCGGCCAGAAACCTGTTCCGCCACATTCTGCCGAACTCCCTGGCCCCGATCATCGTCATCGCCACCACCTCGCTGGCCTCCTACATCGTGGCGGAAGCGACGCTGAGCTTCCTCGGCGTCGGCCTGCCGACCACCACGGTGAGCTGGGGCGGCGACATCTCCAGCGCGCAGACCAACCTGCAGACCGATCCGATGGTGCTGTTCTACCCGTCCGCCGCACTGGCCATCACCGTGCTTGCGTTCATCATGATGGGCGACGCCGTCAAGGACGCCCTCGACCCGAAGAGCCGAACGGCCTGAGCAAGGGGAGTGGAGAAAGACAATGACTGACAATACCAACGCCACGATGCTGGCCATGCAGAAAGAGCATGGCCCGCTGCTGGAAGTCCGGAACCTGGCCATCGACTTCACCACCGACACCGGCAAGCCGGTGCATGCGGTGCGCGACGCCAACTTCACCGTCTACCCCGGCCAGTGGGTGGCCATCGTGGGCGAATCCGGCTCCGGCAAATCCACCTCCGCCATGGCTGTGCTGGGCCTGCTGCCCGGCACCGGTCACGTGGTCAACGGCTCCATCAAGCTTGACGGCGAGGAAATCGCCGGCGCCAAGCAGAGCGAGTTCGACAAGCTGCGCGGTACCAAGATGGGCCTCGTGCCTCAGGACCCGATGAGCAACCTCAACCCGGTGTGGCGTATCGGCACCCAGGTCAAGGAAGCGCTGAAGGCCAACAACATGGACGTGGACCATGAGAAGCGCTCCGCCCTCGCTAAGGCTCTGGCCGGTGACGAGGTCGAAGTCAAGGGCAACGACGACGAGACCTTCCTCGGCGCCAAGGAACTGCCCGAGCTCATGACCGAGGCCAAGAAGGCCCTGACCGAAGCCGGCGTGTCCGGCGAGGCCTTCGACAAGGCCGTCGCCCGCTTCACCAACGAATGGGTTCCGGGCTCCGAAACCCGTTGGCGCGTGGCCGACGACCTCATCAAGGCCGGCGTGGCCGACGATCAGGCCTGGTACCTCGCCAAGAAGTACGTCATCGGCTCCACAATGGATGACCGTATCGCGGGTCTGCTGTCCGAGGCCGGTCTGCCCGACGCCGCTACCCGTGCCCGTCAGTTCCCGCACGAGTTCTCCGGTGGTATGCGCCAGCGTGCGCTCATCGCCATCGGTCTGGCCTGCCGCCCTGACCTGCTGATTGCCGACGAGCCGACCTCCGCTCTGGACGTGACCGTGCAGAAGCGCATCCTCGACCACCTGCACATGCTCACCGACTCACTGGGCACCGCCGTGCTGTTCATCACCCACGATCTGGGCCTTGCCGCTGAGCGTGCCCAGCGCATTGTCGTGATGTACAAGGGTCAGGTCGTCGAATCCGGTCCGTCCCTCGAGGTGCTGCAGCACCCGCAGCACCCGTACACCAAGCGACTCGTGGCTGCCGCCCCGTCGCTGGCCTCCCAGCGCATCATCTCCGCCAAGGAGCGCGGTGAGAACGCGGACGCCCTGCTTGGCCACCACATCGCCGGCGAAAGCACGCTTGAGAAAAGCGAGCACATCATCACCGTCGACCACCTGACCAAGGAATTCAAGCTGCCCCGCAAGAAGGAGATGTTCAAGCCGTCGACGACGTGTCCTTCTCCGTCAAGCGTGGCACCACCCTGGCCATCGTGGGCGAATCCGGTTCCGGCAAGTCCACCGTGGCGAACATGGTGCTTCACCTGCTGAAGCCCACTTCCGGCAAAGTGTTCTACGAAGCCGCGACACCTCCACGTTCAAGGCCAAGGATCTGCTCGGTTTCCGCCGCCATGTGCAGCCGGTGTTCCAGAACCCGTACGGTTCGCTCGACCCGATGTACTCCATCTTCCGTTCCATTGAGGAGCCGCTGCGCATCCACAAGATTGGCGATAAGAAGTCGCGTGCCAATCGTGTCAAGGAACTGCTGGACATGGTCGAGATGCCGGCTTCCGTGATGGGTCGTTACCCGAACGAGCTCTCCGGCGGCCAGCGTCAGCGCATCGCCATCGCACGAGCCATGGCTCTGGATCCGGACGTCATCGTGTGCGATGAGGCCGTCTCCGCCTTGGACGTGCTGGTACAGGATCAGGTGCTGCGCCTGCTCAACGACCTGCAGGCCGAAAAGGGCCTGAGCTATCTGTTCATCACCCACGATCTGGCCGTGGTTCGCCAGATCGCCGATGAGGTCGTGGTGATGCAGCATGGCAAGCTCGTGGAGCACGCCACCACCGATGAGTCTTCGACCACCCGCAGAAGCAGTACACCCGAGACCTGCTCGACGCCATCCCCGGCGGCAAGCTCCAGCTCGGTCTGGACTGATAATCTGCGTTTGAGCGCATAGTATTGGGGTCTTTCCATCCGTGGAAAGACCCCAATATTCATATGTGTCGGTTTGCATGATGGTTCGCGTGGGACGAAAGGCAAAAATCGGTGTTTTTCCGATGTTGTCCCACAATTTGTGGGACAACATCAACATCAATCGATAGACATGAGTGTTGTCCCACAGTAGATTCTCACGAAGCCCGGAATTACGCCATTCTTGGCGTAGTCGATAATTACTCATGATGCGGGGCGTGGGACGACCCGCAAAATCGTCGATTTTCGGATGTTGTCCCACAGAATACGTCATACCTCGTATGTGATTGTGAGTGGGGCGTGATCGGACCAGCGCTTATCATATGTGGGTGCCTTGTCGATGACGAATCCGCGTGCGGTCTCCGCCAACTCGGGCGTGGCGAACTGGTAGTCGATTCTCCAGCCGACATTGTTGTCGAAGGCGCGCCCTCGTTGGCTCCACCATGTGTACGGCCCCTGAATATCACCGGTCAACGAACGCATCACATCCACGAACTCGTATTCGTCCAGCCATTTGTCCACGTAGGCACGTTCTTCGGGCAGGAATCCGGCGTGCTTCTCATTGGCCTTGGCGTTCTTGATATCGAGCGGCGTGTGTGCGATGTTGAAATCGCCGCATAATACAGCCTGCTTGCCGCCATGTGCGGCTTCATCACGAAGCGCGCCCATGCGGGCCAGCATAGTGTCCAGAAAACGATACTTCTGTTCCATTTTGGTCGGATCATCGGTGTTGCCGGCATGTATGTACACGGATGCCACGGTGATCGTATAGCCCTCAGGCGTTTTGACATCGGTTTCGATCCAACGCCCCGAATCCACATCCTCGCTCAGACCTGGCAGACCATATCGCTTGTCAAGCACTTCCAAGTCGGTGAGCAGCCCGACTCCCGCGCGGCCTTTCACCCGGCAGACCTCGTTCATGGTATGGAGGTCGGCCGGCGCGTCGATTTTGCCGGCGGCGGCGTATTCAAAACCAAATTCATCGAAAATGGAATCGACATCGTCCTGAGGTGCGCGAACCTCCTGCATGCACCAGACATCCGGTGCATGCTTGCCGGCCCAATCCTCGATGCCCTTGCGCTTGGCCGCACGAATGCCGTTGACGTTAGACGTGGTAATGGTGATGGTCATGCGGCCATACTATTGTGGCCTCCCTACGAATCGAACCGGACACCGGCGGCCGCGATGCTCAGCTTTCTCTAAGCCTGAGTGCTAGTGTTAGCAAGGTTGCAACCGTTATACGAAACGAGGAATCATGGGACTGTTCGGATTCGGCAAGAAGAAGGACAAGAAGGAAACCGAGCCGGCCGTAGAGCCTGTCGACGAGGACAAGGTGGCTGCCGAGGCCGCAAACGCCGCAGCAAAGGCGGAAAGCGCTGAAACCGTATTGACGGAACCTTCCAGCGAGTACGTGGGCCGTGGCGAGGAACGCGGTCCGTGGGATGTGAACGACGAAGAAGTACCCGACTACGATGACTATCTGGATCTGGGTGCCTACTATCTGCCGTTCATGCAGAACATCGAACTGCGCATCAAGGCCAACCGCGCCACCCAGCAGGTGCTTGGTTCCACCATCACCTATGGCAAGTCCAGCTTGGAAATCGAAGCGTTCGCAGCTCCCAAGACCCTGGGGCTCTGGGATGATGTGCGCGCTGATCTGATTGAGCCAACAAGGCTGCATCCGAGGTCGAAGGCGTGTTTGGCACCGAGCTGAAGCTGCCGGTCAACGTCAAAGGCGGCAAGACCGTGAACACCCGAATCGTCGGCGTGGACGGTCCGCGTTGGATGCTGCGTGGCATCTTCTCCGGTGTCGCTGCCACCGATCCGGACAGCCCGGAGACCGAGGCACTGAACAAATTCTTTGCGGACATCGTGGTTGAGCGCGGCGAAGAGCCGCTGGCTCCGCGCGATCTGATTCCGATGCACCCGCCCGTGGCACCTGCCGAGCGCAAGGCCGCCGCCGAAGCCGGTGAGGAGAATGGCAAGGAACACTTCAAGGACATTCCGGACAACAAGCCGAAGGGTCCGCTGAGCCAGGACCAGCAGACCGAAGTGAAGACCACGCTGTCTCGCGGCCCGATGTTCTCCGAAGTTCGCTGATTTATAGGAAGAGACTTGGCAGACAACAAACGCACCGGCCTGTCCGCTCTAGCCGACGCCGGCAATGAAGGCGAGGATTTCTCCGTCATCGACGCCATCGGTGGCCCGCGTGGCGTTATCGAATCCATGCTGCCCGGCGTGGTATTCGTCGTGCTGTTCGTGGTCACGAGCAATCTGAACCTCACCATCGCCGTTTCGGCTATTTTGGCGGTGTTGCAGGTTATCGCGCGCCTGATTCAACGCCAATCGGTGATGGGCGCGGTTTCCGGCCTGGTGGCGGTCGGCATCTGCCTGATTTGGGCATGGCAGACCCATGAGGCCCGTAACTACTACATCTTCGGATTCATTACCAATGCCGGCTATGCCGCATTGCTTGCCGTCTCATTGATTGCACGGGTACCCGGCCTCGGACTGGTCGTCGAATTCATCCGTAGCCTGCCTACTGAGCATTTCAAGGCGTGGTTCAACGACTGGATGAGTGATAAGGCATTGAAACGTGCCTACATGATCATCACCGGTCTATGGGTCGGTCTGTTCCTGCTGCGATTGGCAGTGCAGGTGCCGCTGTATCTGACCAATCATGTGGCCGCGCTTGGTGTGGCCCGTCTGCTTATGGGCATCCCGTTCTGGGCGCTGGCGATTTGGGTGAGCTACCTCATCATCGCCACACCAATGCACCGTCATAAAGCCGTGGCTACTCAGAACGTTACGCAATCCGAATCGGGATCTGCGGCTGAGGCCGTCAGCGAACCCGTGGCGGGCAAAACCGGAAAGGACAGCGATGCAAGCTGAAGTCCGCATCGAGCGATACGCCGATCAGGGCCGCTGCGTGGCCCATATCGATGGCCGCGTGGTGTTCGTCCGCTTTGCCTTGCCCGGCGAACTGGTACGCATTGAACTTGACGAACCTCATGATCGCGATGATCGGTTCTGGACCGGTGAAGTTATCGAAGTGCTCGAAGCATCCGAGGACCGTGTTGATCCGGCTTGGTCGCTTGCCGGCCCGCTGGCGATGGGCGGGGGAGTCGGCGGAGCGGATCTCGTGCACGTCTCGCTGCCCGGCCAGCTCAAGTGGAAAGCCGTCACCGTTTCCGAGCAGATGAGCCGGCTCGGTCATATCGATGTGGCCGTGCCAATCGATCGCATGCCCGGTGATGAGGAGCTTGACGGTCTTCACTGGCGCACCCGCATCGAAATGATTGCCGACGAGAACGGCAAGCCGTCCATGCGCCGGCGCGGTACGCATACTCGCGTGGCCATCGACACCATGCCTCTCGCCACCCGCGCATTGCTGGACGTGGCCGAGCGCGAGCATGTGTGGGAGGGCGACTTTGAGCCCGGCTCCCAGATCCGTCTGTCCGTACCTGAGCCGCGTGGCGACGCTGATATTGCTGCAGATGACTATGCCGTGCTTATCGATGGCGAGCTGCGTAATGGCTCCCAGCTGCTCACTGAACAGGTGACCATCAACGGCAAGACCTTCGATTATCGGGTTGATGCCAACGGTTTCTGGCAGGTGCATCGTCAGGCACCGATTGCACTCGGCACGCATGTGATCAGTCAGGTCAACCAGCAGTTGCAGGGTGCTGTGGCACCTGTGATCTGGGACTTGTACTCGGGCTCCGGTCTGTTCACCCTGCCACTGGCCACCATGACCGGTGAACGCACTCGCATGCTTAGCGTGGAAGGCGCGCGCGTGGCCGTGAAGAATGCCCAGCGCAACCTGCGTGCCATGAATCTGAACGACGTGGATGCCCGTGCCGGAGATGTCTCCAGAACGTTGGAACATGTGCCCGCGCACTTGGCCAAGCCGGATATCGTGGTGCTCGACCCGCCTCGCGCCGGTGCCCGTGCCAAGGTCTGCTGTCAGATTGCGGCGGCCGGTGCCTCCAGCGTGGTCTACATTGCCTGCGACCCCACCAGCCTTGCTCGCGATACCGCCACCCTGATTGGAGAGGGATACGAGCTCAAGGACATCCGTGCCTTCGACATCTATCCGATGACCCACCACGTCGAGACAGTGGCCGTTTTCAGCCGTTGACGGGTGGGTCTATGATGCGTCGAATTCTGAGGTTGTTGGCCTGTGGGGCGGTCGTATTGTCATTGGTCGCTTGCACGCCGACCGGTCGCGCCGTCGGCGATACGCAAGACAGCATGCCATCGGTGGCCCATGATTCGACGCACAAAACGGATATCACCGTCGGTTTCGTCGGATCGACCGATACCGCGGCGGACAAGAAGGCCATCGATGCGCTGGCCGATGACACTCTCAACGTGTATTACGCCTCGCTGGACACGTCGGGCGATTCTGAAACTGCTGACAAGATCGCGGCCACCGCGCAGCAAGGTATCACCGATTTCGTGGACCGCGCAGTCAAAATCGTAATCATCAGCGGCATCGATGTCACCGACGCGAATCGAGACAGTTGGAACCAGGCGCTGACCAATGTGCGCGAAGCCGGCATTCCCGTCGCCCTGCTCAATCCCAAGCATGCGCCCGAAGACGAACTGCTATACGCTGCCATTCTTAACACAGACGATGCTGCTAGTGCCAAGTCTGTCTCCATTGCCGATGCAGTCATCACCATCGCCCGCGACGAACCCCACGACCGCACCATCGCCGTTGCCACAGAGTAAATATAAATCAAATCATCCTTGAATCGTAGCGAATTATGGAATCCGGCACGGTAGGCTGGAAGATATGAGTGCAACAGCAGCTGTGGAAATGCCTGAGATCAGCGAAACCGGTCTTACTGTCAAGGAAGTGTCGCAGCGTATTGAAAGCGGCCAATCGAATGCGGTGAAAACCTCCACCTCGCGTTCGGTTAAGGACATCGTACGAGCCAACGTATTCACGTTGTTCAATGGCATCATCTTCGTGGCCATGGTCATGGTGCTGGTCACCGGCTCGTGGCGGGATGCGGTGTTCGGCTTCGTCATCATCATCAACACGGGTATCGGCATTTTCACTGAGCTCAAGGCCAAGCGCACGCTGGACAAGCTCTCCATTCTTGTGGCCTCTGATTTTCTGGTGCGCCGCGACGGCGAGGATGTCGAAGTGCCGCACAACGAAATCGTGCTCGGCGATCTGCTGTGGATTCGTTCCGGCGAACAGGTGCCTGCCGACGGTCAGATCATCCAGACCTGGGGACTGGAACTCGACGAATCCATGCTCACCGGCGAATCGCGTACCGTGCGCCACAAAGTGGGGGAGCAAGTCTATTCCGGAGCCACTGCGGTTTCCGGCATGGCGTTGGTCAAGGTCAACGCCGTGGGCAGCCACTCATATGCCGCCACGCTCACCGCTCAGGCCAAGGTCTATAAGAAGACCGTGTCCGACCTGAACAAGGGCATCAACACGATTCTGAAGTTCATGACCTTCCTCGTGGTGCCGTTGTGCATTCTGCTGATTCTCTCGCAGATTCACACGGTCGGCGGATGGGATGCGGCGCTCTCCACCGGCGAATGGAGGCAGGCTGTAGTTTCCGCGGTCGCCGGCGTGGTGGGCATGATTCCTGAGGGCCTCGTGCTGCTGACCTCGCTGAACTTCGCGGTGGCCGCCATGCGGCTTGCTCGCCACAACACGCTGGTGCAGGAACTTGAATCCGTGGAGACGCTCGCCCGCGTGGATGCGCTCAACCTCGATAAGACCGGCACGATCACCGATGGCGGCATCGCCTTCAACCAACTCATCATGCTTGGCTCCCGCTGGCGGGAGCTGCCGGCGCAGCCGACTGAGGGTGGTTCTTTTGAGACATTGACTGAACAGGCGGCCACGCAGGCCCTCTACGACTGCTGCAACGAGGAACAGCCCAACGGCACCGGACAGGCCGTGCTCGCCGGTCTAAAGGCCCAAGGCTACGAACCGGCCCAAGTCGAATCCCGCGTTCCGTTCTCTTCGGCCCGCAAATGGAGTGCGGTGGTGAAGCCTATCCTCCGCCGGCGGGAGGTGACTCGCGCAGCGAGTCGGAGGGTGGCCGTACTGAAATCACCCCCAGTCATCTTGCGATGACAGCCCCCGCCAGCGGGGGTGAAACCTGGTACATGGGTGCGCCAGAAGTCATCATTTCCGCGCTCGACGGTGATTATTCGGATGTGTTGCAACAAGTCAATGACTACGCCAATGACGGCAATCGTGTGCTGCTGGTTGCGCGTTCCACGACATCGCTCGCTGATACGGACAATCCACAGATTGACCCGCAGGCCAAACCGGTGGCGCTGGTGCTGTGTTCCGAGAAGATCCGTGAGGATGCCGAGCAGACGCTCGCTTGGTTCCGTGAGCAGGGTGTGCGCTGTCGCGTGATTTCCGGTGATAATCCGGTCACGGTTGGTGCCATCGCCCGCAAAGTGAGGCTGACCGGCGAACATGAGCCGCGATTCATGGACGCGCGAGAACTGCCGGAAGACGTGAACGAACTCGCTCGCGTGCTGGAAAACGTCGATGTGCTTGGCCGTGTGCTACCCAACCAGAAGAAGGCTATCGTCCAGGCGCTGCACACGCAGAACCACGTGGTGGCCATGACCGGCGACGGCGTCAACGACGCGCTCGCCATCAAGGAAGCGGATCTCGGCATCGCTATGGGCAATGCCGCGCCGGCCACCAAAGCCGTGGCCCAAGTGGTACTCGTCGATTCAAAGTTCTCTCATCTGCCGGATGTGGTGGCGCGAGGCCGCCAGGTCATGGCCAACATGGAACGCGTGGCCAGCCTGTTCCTCGTCAAAACCGTGTACTCCGCGCTGATTTCGCTCGGTGTGGTGCTGACCCAGATTCCGTACCCATACTTGCCGCGCCACATCACGTACATTGGCGCCCTTACCATTGGCATGCCCGCGTTTATTCTGGCGCTCGCGCCCAATACCCGCCGCTATATTCCGGGATTCTTGAAGCGTGTGGTCACCTTCGCGTTGCCGGGCGGCATCGCCACCGCGCTGTCCGTGCTGCTGACGGCATGGTTCCTGCCCGGCATCATGGGCTGGGACGTGACTAAAAACGTCGATCTATCCGCGCTGCGTGCCACCAGCGCGATCATCCTGTTCCTGATGGGCGTATTCGTGCTCGCCCGCGTGGCTCAGCCCCTCAACAGTTGGCGAGGCATACTGGTCGCGGCGTTTGCCGCAGCCGGAGTGATTGGTGCGTTCATCCCGTTTGTCGCGAACTTCTTCGCGTTGATTCTGCCGACCGGCACTACGTTGGTGGCCACGCTGATCGCCTTGGGTGGTTCGGCCTGATTTTCGTGATCTGCCTATGGCTGGCGCCGCTTGTCGGCAAAGTATCCGGCAAGCTGCTGCGCCAACACGGATTCAACATCTAATAGCGGCGAATTGTCTCACACTTCAAGCCGACACGCCAGAGGCAAAGTAACGTACCCGTACCATTTGAAGCGGATAATCAGCGGCATAGACAAGCCGATACATGATTTCGGAGGAAGCATGTCCTTACGCGACGACCAGCTGGCGACCTTGAAGGCCGCCGGCAAGGACTTCGATTACTACAACATCGCCAATCTCGACGGCATCGATCATCTGCCGTACTCGCTGAAGGTACTGGTCGAGAATCTGGTACGCAATATTGATGGCGCCAATATCACCGACGAACATGTCAAGACCCTGCTTGACTGGGATCCGAACGCCGAGCCCAGCCATGAAATCCAGTTCACGCCGTCCCGCGTGATTATGCAGGACTTCACCGGTGTGCCCTGCATCGTGGACCTCGCCACCATGCGTGACGCGGTCAAGGAGCTTGGCGGCGACCCGGAGGTCATCAACCCGCAGGTTCAGTCCGACATGGTCATCGATCACTCCGTGCAGATCGATAAGTACGGCATCGCAACGCGGTCCAGGAAAACATGGACATCGAATACCAGCGCAATGGCGAACGCTACCAGTTCCTGCGTTGGGGCCAGCAGGCATTCAAGAACTTCCGCGTGGTGCCGCCGGGAACCGGCATCATCCACCAGGTCAACATCGAATACCTGGCCAAGGTGGTCATGAGCAAGACCGAGGCCAACGGCAACACGCTTGCCTACCTTGACTCCTGCGTGGGCACCGACTCGCACACCACCACCGAGAACGGTCTGGGTGTGCTCGGCTGGGGTGTCGGCGGCATCGAGGCCGAGGCCGCCATGCTTGGCCAGCCGATCTCCATGCTCGTACCGCGCGTGGTCGGCTTCAAGCTCACCGGTTCCATCCCGGAGGCGTCACCGCCACCGACGTGGTCTTGACCATCACCGACATGCTCCGCAAGCACGGCGTGGTCGGCAAGTTCGTGGAATTCTACGGTGAGGGCATCGCCTCCGTGCCGCTGGCCAACCGTGCCACCATCGGCAACATGGGCCCGGAGTTCGGTTCCACCTGCGGCATCTTCCCGATCGACAACGTCACGCTCGACTATCTGCGTCTGACCGGCCGCTCCGAAGAGCAGGTCGCGCTGGTTGAGGCTTATGCCAAGGCCAACAAGCTGTGGGGCGACGCCTCCGACCCGGATTACGTGGAACCGCAGTACTCCGAATACGAGGAGCTTGACCTCGGCACTGTGGTGCCGTCCATCGCCGGTCCGAAGCGCCCGCAGGATCGCATTCTGCTGTCCGAAGCCAAGGAGATGTTCGAGAAGACCGCTCCCGCCTACGAGACCGAGAAGACCGTCAAGGATCCGGTGGCTGTGTCCACCGACTTCCGTGGCGATTTCGACATCGAGAACGGTGACGTGGCTATCGCTTCGATCACCTCCTGCACCAACACGTCCAACCCGTCCGTGATGATCGCCGCCGGCCTGATCGCCCGCAACGCGCACGCCAAGGGCTTGAAGCCGAAGCCGTGGGTCAAGACCTCGCTGGCTCCCGGCTCCCAGGTCGTGGCCGACTACCTGAAGGCCGCAGGCCTCCAGGACGACCTCGACGCGCTCGGCTACCAGCTCGTCGGCTTCGGATGCGCCACCTGCATCGGCAACTCCGGCCCGCTGCTGCCCGAGATTTCCGAGGCGGTCAACACCAACGACCTGACCGTCACCGCCGTGCTCTCCGGCAACCGCAACTTCGAAGGCCGCATCAGCCCGGACGTCAAGATGAACTACCTGGCCTCCCCGCCGTTGGTTATCGCCTATGCGCTCGCCGGTACGATGGACTTCGACTTCGAAACCCAGCCGCTTGGCGCCGACGCGGATGGCAACGACGTGTACCTCAAGGACATCTGGCCCACCAACTCCGAGGTGGCCGCCGTGGTGGACGGCACTGTGAGTCGCGAGATGTTCCTCAAGGACTACGCTTCCGTATTCGACGGCGACCATCGCTGGAAGGGCCTCGACGTGCCGGAAGGCGAACTGTTCGCATGGAACGACAAGTCCACCTACGTGCGCAAGCAGACCTTCTTCGACGGCATGAAGGCCACGCCGGCCCCGGTCGCCGACATCCACGCGCCCGCGTGCTGGCCCTGTTGGGCGACTCGGTCACCACCGACCACATCTCCCCGGCAGGCGCGTTCAAGGCCTCCAGTCCTGCCGGCAAGTACCTGACCGAGCGCGGCGTGGAGCCGAAGAACTTCAACTCCTACGGTTCCCGTCGAGGCAACCACGAGATCATGGTGCGCGGTACGTTCGGCAACATCCGCCTGCGCAACCAGCTGCTCGCCTCCGTGGGCGAGGAGGTGACGTCCGGCGGCTTCACCTACGACTTCCTCGCCAAGAAGCCGACCACGATTTTCGAAGCCTCCCGCGACTACATCGACAACAAGGTGCCGCTCGTGGTGCTGGCCGGCAAGGAATACGGCACCGGATCCTCGCGTGACTGGGCTGCCAAGGGCACGGTGATGCTCGGCGTCAAGGCCGTGATCACCGAGAGCTTCGAGCGCATCCACCGTTCCAACCTCATCGGCATGGGCGTGCTTCCGTTGCAGTTCCCGGCAGGCGAATCCTATGAGTCCTTGGGCCTTAACGGCACCGAGACCTATGACATCGCCGGCGTCGAGAAGCTCAATGAGGGCGTAACCCCCAAGACGGTTCATGTCACTGCCACTCACGAGGACGGCTCCAAGACCGAGTTCGATGCAGTGGTTCGTATCGACACCCCCGGTGAGGCCGACTACTACCGCAACGGCGGCATCCTCCAGTACGTGCTGCGTAACCTCATGAAGTAACTTTCTTGGCTCCCCTCTCTGAGCGCGAAGCTGACTGAGGGGAGCAAAGGCCGGTATCTTCTAAGATACCGGCCTTTATCGTTTGTAATGGTTTGTCGTCTATGCCGAGCAGGGTAATTTAATTCTCGGGAACCAGCCCCTCATAGAGGTAGAAAGACGTGGCCTGTTCGCCGTCGCCATTCGTGGGCAGCGTATGCTCGCTTACCTGGGCCAGACCGAGATGCACATAGAATCCGACATCGCAGGTGGTGTCGGTAAACAGGAAATACTTGCTCACTCCGGCTTCGCGGAATGCAGTCATCAAGGTATCGAACATGCGGCGGCCTAGTCCATGTCCACGAGCCGCCGGATCCAGCACGAACAACACCACTTCCGCCGAGTAGTCGTGACCAGTCTGCGTAGCCTGTTTACGCAGATGTTCATCGATATTGAGAATCCCCAGAATATCGCCGGCGGCCTTAAGTCCGTCCTTAGCGCACACCAATCGCAGCAGACCTCGCAAGGAATTGATGCGATGAGTGTTCAACGGCCTGCGATGGTCCAACGCGTCGACTCGCCCCAGAATCAACGCGACTGGTTCCCCGTCGAGTTCTGCGGTAAACGCGCAGGTCGCGCGCGCCAGACAGTTCTCCCAGTCGGTCTCGGCCGCCAGCAGGCCGGTTTTCTCGTCGTACTCGGGGTACCACATGCGGCGCACCACGTCGATTAATGCCGGGTAGTCGCTCTTGCGCAAAGTGCGGATAATCGGTTCACTCATATGCCCATTATGCCTGTTACGTCCTAACAATGATGAAGCCGCGAGCGTAACGGAAGGGCATCTTACAATCGTGCGGGCAGGTCGGCCCTCTCCACAAGTCGAGCCATCTGTACCCGACCCATGTTCAGTTTGTCCGCAGCCGAGGAAAGATGCGCTTTTGCCGTGCGTTCCGAGATGAACATACGGGAGGCGATCTCGGCGTTGGTATAGCTTCCGCAGCCAACATCACGGCTTCACGCTCACGATCGGGCAACGCACCAAGCAATTCGCGCGCCGCATCTCTGCGCGAGCGCGGTTGAGACTCGCTTAAATCGTCAATCAGCTGTTTCTGACTGGCTGTGTTGAACTGTGGTGCCCCGGCGCATACTCCCAGAACGCGGCGAATAATGTCATCAGGAGCATCGGTTTTCGATACAAAGCCTTCAGCGCCGGTCTCCACCGCACGCTCCACGGTGCTGGAAGGGCTGAGCGAAGTCAGAATCAATACATGCGGGGCATGGGGCAGCGATTGCAGTCTGCGAGTTGCTTCAATGCCGTCCACATCAGGCATGGCGATATCCATCAACACCACATCCGGCTGTTCGCCGATGGGAAAGCCGAAACCTCCAACGATACCGGTGTTTCGGGCGCATGACGCCGTGCGTTCGTCAGTCCCTCTTGATCCGATCAGCAACCCGTTACGCAGCCCGGTCCGATTGCTCCTGCTGAGACCGCTCGGCATCAGCCTCGTCAACCCCTTACGATCTGTGGTGTTGTTGCCGTGGTGTTTGGCGCTTTGGGACTGGTACTGAGCTTCATACCAATCATCAACAACTCGGTATTCGTTACGCCGCGAGCTGAGATGCACGAAAAGCCGTTCTCATTCATGGAATGTTCAGCATTGCTCTACTAGTATGGAAGGGTTAAGGGTCAAAATGTGTGTCTGGCTCGGCGTGTCGCGGGGGTTAGATTTGGCCTTTTTGAATGCCGATTGAGTGGGTGTAGTCGGTGTCGATAGCGTTGTCGTAGAGGGCTGGGCGTCCTGTTTCGTGGTCGGCTTGGTTCTCGGTTTGGGTCAGGGTGGATACTTTGGCGAGTTGGCCCTGGCCCCAGTCGGACTGCCTGGCGATTCGTACTGGATCGTCAGGCAGTTCCGTTTTTAAGTAGAGCCACCAATCCAGCATGCGGCGTTGTCGTTCGCCTGATCTGCCGCGGTGGGTTCTGGCGAGCAGTTTGAGCTGGGCGTTGATGCCGCCTTCTAAGCTGTTGGTGGTGGATTTGATCCGCTCGGGCGCAAGGACTCCTGCTGGCGGGTTGAGGTAGACAAACAGCATCTCGGACCGCCAAAGATGGTTGAGGCTGTTGTAGGCCTTGCGCACGTTGTGGTGGGTCCACACGCGGGTCCATGCACCTGTTTTGGGGTCTTTGATCATGGTTTTCTCGTTCATCCATTCCCGGTAGATCGTTGAAAACTCGTGCAGTTGCACACCCCACGCGGCGGCTTCATCCAGTGTGGTGATCCGGGTCAGTTTCAGCGCAAGTCGGTAGATGGTGCGCCCGGCATCGGTGCGTGGTTGGTGGTGGTGTAGCGGCGGACCACGCGTTGGGCGTGGACGAGGCAGCGTTGAATTTTCGTAGTCGGCCAGCACTTTTTGATTGCGCTGTATGCGCCTTGGCCGCCGTCGATGACGGCGATGAGTGGGGCTTCGATGCGTTCAAGCAGCAGTTGGTAGTCGCGGGTGGTTTCGTGTTTGCACCAGTGCCAGGCGATCACGTGGTCGATGGTCGCCGCGACGATCAGGCAGCCACCGGCGGTGTAGGTGCCATCGAGAAATACCTGGTCGTAGATCCGCTTGTGGTGGCCGGCGGTGGGGTCAGGCACATCAACGAGCCAGCACCACTTGAAGCGCCGCTTCATGGTGGCGCGGCTAACACCGTTTCGTTTGGCTAGGTCGTCGAGTGATATTGCGGTGGTGCAATGCTCGATGAACTGGGTGAACACTGCCGCGTTGGTGATGTCGTTTCGACGTTTGACGCTGGAGGCGCCGCATTGTTTGCAGCGCCATCTGGTGGTGCCTTTGCTGGTGGTGCCGTTGCGTTTCATTTCACCGCCGCAGTGGCAGCGTGGTTGGTTCTTCGACATTGCGACACCACACCACGCCGCGCATAGCACATCACGGCTGCCACACCGAGGATTTCCCGTCGGGGGCTAGATATATGCTTCCGGAGCATATACTTTCCGGAAACCTACAGGTCAATCCGTGAAAATCCGCGATTCCGGACACACTTTTTGACCCTTAACCCGTATGGAACGTGAAACAACGCTAAAGGAGCGATTATGACATTCGGTCAGCAGCCCCAGAACAACGGGCAGTACAACCCGCAATACAATACTTCCGATTACAACACCGCGCAGCAGAACTACCAGTATGCCGCGCAAGACACGGGTGCAGGCGCAGCGGCCATCAACACGACGATGACTTACAACTATGAGGAGGCTCGCCGCGCTTCCGTAACCAAGGTCTACGGCGAAATGACCATTGGCGTCATCGTCACCGCGATAGTGGCGTTTATCGGGCAGATGACGGGAGCCTATTACGCGTTCCTCGCATCCACCGGTGCCATCGGCCTCATCGCGCTTTGTGTGGTTCAGGTGGGTCTTGCCGTGGTGCTCGGCGCCCGAGTCACCAAGATGAAGTCCGGCACCGCCCGTGTCATGTTCTATGTGTACGCGGCGCTTATGGGCTTTACGCTGAGCTCCATCTTCATGGTGTACAGCCTTGGTTCGATCGTCACCGCACTGGGTATCACTGCGGCGTTCTTCTTCGCTTTGACCATGTTCGGCATGACCACCAAGATCAACATGCTCAAGGCCGGTCCGATTCTTATGATTGGTCTGATCGTGCTTATCATCTCGCAGCTGGTGCTCATGTTCCTGCACGTTGACGGCATGACCCAGATTGTGTGCGCGCTTGGCCTGATCCTGTTCGCCGGCATGACCATCTACGATGCGCAGTCCACGCGCGCTTTGCTGAGCCAGTATGAGGCGCAGGGCCCGGAGATGGTCAAGAGGGTTTCCATCCTGTGCGCGCTGAACCTCTACCTCGACTTCATCAACATGTTCCTCTACATCCTCCAGTTGCTGGGCAACAGGGATTAGTCATGAACTGATTCGCGGCATACGACCGCATCAAGCCCGACCACAATGTGGCCGGGCTTTTTCATGCCCGACACATCTGGGCGGTAGGCTGACTCCCCGTGAAAAGACAAGAACTTGTGGGTATGTTGTGCCTGTTGCTGACCGCGCTGATTTGGGGCTTTGCGTTTGTGGCGCAGGTGCAGGGCATGGATTCGATGTCCCCCATGTTCTTCAATGCCACCCGCTTCACGCTAGGTGCATTGTCATTGGTGCCGATTCTGCTGTGGCAGAGTGGTCGGGGGAGCAGCAGTACCAGTGAAGCTGCCGATACCGCGGCAGTCGGTGCGGGAGATCGGTTGGTTCAGACCTCATCGCCTGCGATTCGTCTGCTCGCCAACCCGATTATCATTTCCGTGATTTGCGGCATTGTGCTTTTCACCGCCAGCACTTTACAGCAATATGGCATCCTGTACGGTAAATCAGCCGGGCGCGCTGGATTCCTTACCGCCATGTATATCGTGATGGTGCCGTTACTGGCATTTGTGTTCCTGCGTCGGCGCATCGGCGTGCTGGTGTTTGTGGCCGTGGCATTGTCTATCGCGGGCTTTTACTTCCTGTGCATCACTGACGGATTCGGTTCAATCGGGTTGGCGGATATTCTGCTGGTCTTTACTGCCGTGTTGTTTGCCGTGCATATCTTGGTCATCGACACGCTGGGTGCCAAAGTGGATGCCATCAAACTTTCATTCGGGCAGTTCTGTACTACCGCCGTGTTGAGTTGGACTGGTTCCTTGATTGAGGGCTCGGTCGATTGGGCCGGTGCCGCGCATTCCTGGATTCCGATTCTGTATGCTGGCTTCGGTTCGGTGGGCATCGCCTACACGTTGCAGGTGGTTGGTCAGCAGTGGGTGCCGCCGACTCGCGCGAGCCTGTTGATGAGCCTGGAATCGTTTTTCTCCGCGGTCGGAGGCGCGCTGCTGCTTGGCGAGGTGATGACTCCTCGTGGATATCTTGGCTGTGCGCTGATCTTCATTGGCACTCTGCTGGCGCAGGCCCCTGCCAAACTGCCAAAAAATCTGAGAAAAGGCTAGTCCGTGGTCTTGGGAGCTTCGCCCACCTGCGGTGCGCCGTTAATATCGCGGTGAATGTTCTGCATCTGCACTTCGATGTTCTGCAAGGATCGCGCGCAGTCGAGCAGCGTCTGCGAATGCTCATTCAGTTTGGCGTCCGGCAGGTCGGTTTTGTATCGCAGCGCATGTTCCAGCGATGCCCAGTAATCCATGGCGATGGTGCGGAACTGCACTTCGACCGGCGTGTAATGCGCGCCTGAAGACAGGAACACCGGCACCGCATAGATGACGTGCAGTGAACGGTATCCGTTCTGCTTTGGATTCTTGATGTAATCCTTGACCCGCAGCACCTGAATGTCGGACTGCGACGACAAGTAGTTCGACACGGAATACACGTCATCGCGATAATTGCAGATCACGCGGATGCCGGCCACATCAAACAGGTTGTCTTTGATGGAATTGACGCTGAGCGGCAGTCCCTTGCGTTTCAGCTTGCCGATAATCGAGTTCACGGATTTCAGACGCCGTTCCATATGATGTATCGGATCATGGCTGAATCGCACCTGGAACTCGTCATCGAGGATTTCCAGCTTGGTGCTGATTTCGTACATTGCGCCTTCATATACCTGCATCTGATCCACGAATTCGGTGACTTGCTCGGTGTTGAAGGTGCCGCCGGGCAAGTCCAGCGTCTTCAGTCGGGCTTGCAGGTCGGAAGTGTTCAGTCGGCTATGTCGGTCAAGTATCACGTCAATCAATATACTCGGTTCAAGCTGCCCGATATGGGAGTTGCCGGGGAATCTCCCAAGATACTCCATGTACCGGTTTCTCCAGTTGGTGCGGACCGCTGCCGCGCATCATGACGAACCCGGCCGATAGAATCGATCATTATGAACGAAGACATGATGACCGAGGCGGAGCGCGCCTCGATTGAATCCGATGAGCACCTTACAACACAGGAACGCGGCAAGGGCGTGTTCCACATCCATACCCTCGGTTGTCAGATGAATGTGCATGATTCCGAGCGCATTGCCGGCGTGCTCGAGACAGATGGTTATGTGCCGGCCACCGAGGAACAGGTCAATGACCATGACCTCGATCTCATTGTGCTCAACACCTGTGCGGTGCGTGAGAACGCTGCCGAACGCATGTATGGCACGGTGGGCCTGTGGGCGGAGATGAAGCGTCAGCGCCCGAACCTGCAGATTGCCGTTGGCGGGTGCATGGCTCAGCTTGACCGCCAGAAAATCGCCAATAAGGCGCCATGGATCGCTGCGGTATTCGGCACCAAGAACATCTGCGACCTGCCACAACTGCTCAACCAGAACCGTGCCGCCGATACTCCGCAGGTCAAGGTCGATGACCAGCTTCAGCAGTTCCCAAGCCAACTGCCTGCGGCCAGGGCTTCCCGCGTGAGTTCGTGGGTGGCGATTTCCGTGGGCTGCAACAACACCTGCACGTCTGCATCGTCCCGACCACGCGAGGCAAGGAAAAGGATCGCCGTCCGGGAGACATTCTTGACGAAGTGCGCCAGTGCGTGGCCAACGGCGCCAAGGAAGTCACCCTGCTCGGGCAGAACGTGAATTCCTTCGGATATGGCATCGGTGACCGCTACGCCTTCAGCAAACTGTTGCGTGCTTGCGGCACGATTGATGGGCTCGAGCGTGTGCGCTTTACCTCGCCGCATCCGGCCGCTTTCACCGATGACGTTATTGAAGCCATGGCTGAGACCCCGAACGTGATGCATCAGCTGCATATGCCGCTGCAGTCAGGCTCCGACAAGATTCTGCGGGCCATGCGCCGTTCCTACCGCGCATCCAAGTTCATGACGATTCTGGAGAAGGTGCGTCAGGCCATGCCGGATGCGCAGATTTCCACCGATATCATCGTCGGTTTCCCCGGAGAGACCGAGGAGGATTTTCAGCAGACCCTGGATGTCGTGCGTCAGGCACGATTCTCTTCCGCATTCACTTTCATCTACTCGCCGCGTCCGGGCACGCCGGCCGCCGAGATGGAACAGGTGCCGCACGATGTGGTCCAGGATCGTTTCAACCGACTGGTGGCGTTGCAGGAACAGATCACCGCGGAGAATCTGCAGTCCTTCGAAGGCCGTGACGTTGAAGTGATGATCACCGGTACTCAGGCAAGAAGGATGCCGACACCCATCGAGTCACCGGCCGCGAGAAGACCGGCGTGCTGGTGCATATCGGCGTGCCCGAGGGCCAGCCCATGCCGCAGATTGGCGACTTCGTGACGGCCACCGTCACCCATGCCGGTCGCCACAATCTCATCGCCGACCCTGACCTTGCTCAAGGGCAGACCTACTCGGTGCGACACTGAGAGGGTTCTCCACTCAGAGAGAGGAACTGCAAGTTCTCGCTCCCCTCTCTGAGTGGAGCCGGCCGCGAAGCGGACTGAGGGGAGTTACGGTACGAGCAAAAGTGTACAAGGGGAAAACAACATGAAGCGAGTCGTCAGCATTGTAGGGCCTACTGCCTCAGGCAAGACCGGGCTTGGCATCGCCATTGCCAAGCGGTTGGCCGAGGCGGGGGAGCGGGCCGAGATCGTGAACGCGGACGCCTACCAGATGTACCGCGGTATGGATATCGGCACCGCGAAAGCGAGCGCTGAGGAACAGGCGGCAGTACCTCATCACCTCATCGACGTCATCGACCCGGAAGACACGATGACCGTCGCTCGTTTCCAGCAACTTGCCCGGCAAACCATCGCTGATTTGCAGGCACGCGATGTCCGCCCGATTCTCGTGGGCGGTTCAGGGCTGTATGCCAGGGCGGCCATTGACGACATTACTTTTCCCGGCACTGATTCTGATGTGCGCAAGCGGCTCGAGGAACGAGAAAAGGCTGAGGGTGCGGACGCGCTGTTCGATGAACTGCGTGCCAAGGATCCCGAAGCCGCTGCGCGTATGGATCCACGCAACCCGCGACGCACTATTCGCGCACTTGAGGTCATCGAGCTTACTGGCAAACCGTATTCGGCAAGCTTGCCGCGCTACCGTTATGTGATTCCCTCTGTACAAATCGGTCTTGATTTGGATCGGCCTGATCTGGATCGTCGCATTGACCTGCGCACCAAGCAGATGTATGACGATGGATTTATCAAGGAAGTCGAACGTATCCGCCCTCATTTGGGCGCCACCGCCGTGCGCGCGCTCGGTTATCAGCAGGTCATCGACCTACTGGACGGCATCTGGGACGTGAACGAGGCGTTTGCCGATATCGCGCAGAAAACCAAGCGGTTGGCCCGCAAGCAGATGGGTTGGTTCGGCCGCGACCCTCGCATCCATTGGCTGCAGGCGCTGAGCCCGAAGCTGGTCGACAATGCGATGGCCATCATCGCGCATGCCGATGCCGGCGACTATGACCCCATTGACGCCCGTGCCGACGAATATACCCAACATCATCTGGGAGATATCGCAGCATAAATCACGTGTCTGCCCTCTTCGAGGGGAGCCAAGTACAGGAAATCAGTGTGCTGGTCCTTGGTTCCAACCGGCTATAAGGAATACGCGCGTTGGATTGGCGGGACGCAGAATACGGTCGAACATATCCTCGAATGCGGAGATGTCACCGCGATAGGCCGTGTGTTTGGCGGAACGGTATTCCTCGCGTGTCACCTCGCCCCAATCAAGATCCCACCCGGCATCATGAGCCAGCCGTGAGCCAAATATGCGCAGCACCATGGCATTGCCACCCTGGAACGGATGCAGATAACCTAATTCGTCATACAGCGACGCAAACGCATGTACGAACACATCGCGATCCATGGCATGCAGGTTGCGTTTGTCAGCCAATTCCGTCGCGATATTATGCGCTCCGGTCTCAATCAGACCAGCCGGGAAGAACGCCTCAGGATTCGCGGCACGCTCACGGTCATTGGTCACTTCACGCGTGGTGTTGGACGTACGCAGCTTGCCGGCATCCTCGAACACGCCCTCGAAGAGATCCTTGTGTATGGCGATCAACTCATCCAAATCGCCTGAAGGGTTCCAGCGACGTTCCGCCAGCAACACGGTACGGGCGAACACGGCATCGGCACGATCCGTGGCGTGATCATCAAGACTGCCTGCAGCCAAACGATCCGTGCCCGCGGAACTCGCTGCGGCACGCAAACGCATAGCGGTTTGCTCATCGGCCACATCAATGAGATGAGTCACGGCTTCCAAACCGCGTTCGTAGGAGCCGCGGCTCGCATCGTTGCCTCGCCCGGCGTCATAGCTTCCAGTGCGCAGTTCTTCAGTGCAAATGCGACTGCGCTCGCACGCTCTGCGGGTGTCATGCAACCCATCATAGGGCATATCCGACGTTGATAGGGGGGAATGGCCGCGATGAAATCGCTGAACCAGTGACCGGTGATTTCGCTTATCCTGCATTGTCACGGTGTCGTCGCCGGCCATGAGCCCCCGTCCTAGTAGAATCAGTCACGATATGGCACGAACAGCATCCTCCAACAGCAATAATGGCCGCAAATCCAAAGGCGGCGGGAACTCCACCCATGATGGCGAGACCAAGGTCCAACCTGAGTTCGACCTTGATGTTGAGCACATGGAAGAAGGTCCTGCTTGCGATTCCGCGCGCCTTGGGCGCCGGCGTACGTGCGGTCACCGGCGTCGGTGAGTACGATCCCGCCTACCGTCGTGACGGCCTGTGCTTCCTGTTGCTCGTGCTCGCCGTACTGTTCTGCGCTTCCGAATGGTTTCGTGTTGACGGAGTGTTTGGCCAGCTGCTGCATGCCATAGCGTCTGGCGTGCTCGGGCTGATGAGTGTTGTTCTGCCGGTGCTGCTTTCCGCTGTGGCCTTTCGTTTGATGCGCAACTCAGGCAAGGGATCCAACAATCCACGTGTGGTCACCGGTTGGGTGCTGCTGATGTGGTCCGTCTGTTCGATTCTCGATGTGGCCATCGCGTCCAGCCATACATCCTTCAATATCGCGGTTCTGCAATCCGCGGGAGGACTATTGGGCTTTTTCCTTGGCTCGCCGCTTGCCTGGGGGCTATCCAATGTATTCGCGATTATCGTGTTCGTGGTTGTCGGATTGTTCTCCCTGCTGATGATTACCGGCACCCATGTGACCGATATACCGGAAGACGCTCGTAAGCTATCCGCCAAGATCCAGCGCAAGCCGTATGTGCCCAAGGGCCAGGAGCCGGATGACGGCAATCAGTTCCCCAACGAGGTTCGTGTTGGAGACTCCACGCTCGCTTTTGCCGAAGGCGTGCCCGCGCATGATAGCACCGATGAGGAGTCTGATGGAGAGAACAAGTCCGGTACGGCCAAACCGGGTCTCTTCGCTCGGCTGTTTGGACGTAAACCCAAGACGGAGGACGACCAGACCCTTGATCGGTATGCCGCCGACGATCCCTTCGACCGTGCGGCCAGCCAGCACGGCGCCACTGCGGAAACTCCAGTGGTAGATACGGCGACCGGTGAAATCACGGGCGGGCGGACCATCGCGTCCTCGGCCTATGAGGGTGCCGCGCATGCCGCCGATGTCGCTCCTACGAGTGCCGTTACTGCCGGCCATACTGTCGTTATGCCCAGCGGGCCGGCGACAAATGACCCATGGGCACCCAGCGCCACGCAAACCGGCATGGCCACCGTTGCGGCAGCCGGGATGATGCCACCGGCGCTTATGCGGGAGCCAATGCGGATGGCAGCGGCGTGGGCCAAGGCATCCCCAATACCGATGACCAGCCAAACGCTGCCAATGGGAACGATGCTGAGGACGATGCCAATAAGCCATACCAGCTGCCTGACCTGAGCTTGCTGACCAGGGGGCAGCCCCACGCGATGCGCACGCCGGCAAATGACCGCGTGATTCGGGCGCTGACTTCCACCTTTGAGCAATTCAAGGTGGATGCCAAGGTTGTCGGATTCTTGCGAGGCCCTTCGGTCACCCAGTATGAGGTCGAGCTTGGATCCGGCGTCAAGGTGGAAAAAGTCACCAACCTGCAGCGCAATATCGCCTATGCGGTGGCCAGTTCCGATGTGCGCATCCTTTCGCCTATTCCCGGCAAATCCGCCATCGGCATCGAAATCCCGAACGAGGATCGTGAGATCGTGCATCTGGGCGATGTGTTGCGTTCCGATAAGGCCGTGAACGACCCGAACCCGATGATTACCGGCATCGGCAAAGATGTCGAAGGCCACTTCGTGACTGCCGATCTGACCAAGATGCCGCATCTGCTGGTGGCTGGTGCCACCGGTTCCGGTAAGTCCAGCTTCATCAACTCGATGCTGACTTCATTGATTATGCGTGCCACGCCCGAACAGGTACGCCTGATTATGGTCGATCCCAAGCGTGTGGAACTTTCCGCCTATGCGGGCATCCCGCATCTGCTCACTCCTATCATCACCGACCCGAAGAAAGCCGCGCAGGCTCTCGAATGGGTGGTCAAGGAAATGGATGCGCGTTACTCCGACCTCGAATACTTCGGATTCCGCCACGTCAAGGACTTCAATGAGGCCGTGCGCGCCGGCAAGGTGCATGCGCCGGCCGGCTCCCAGCGCAAGGTGGCTCCATATCCGTACATTCTCGTGGTGGTCGATGAGATGGCCGATTTGATGATGGTGGCCAAGAACGATGTGGAAAGCTCCATCCAGCGCATCACCCAGCTGGCGCGAGCCGCAGGCGTGCATCTGGTGCTTGCCACCCAGCGCCCGTCCGTGGATGTGGTCACCGGTCTGATCAAGGCCAATATTCCGTCCCGACTGGCGTTCGCCACCTCATCCGCCACCGATTCGCGAGTCATCCTCGACACGGTCGGAGCCGAAACTCTGATTGGTCAGGGTGACGCCCTGTTCCTGCCGATGGGTTCCGCCAAACCGATTCGTGTGCAGGGCTCGTGGGTTTCCGAATCCGAGATTCGCAAGGCCGTGGAATTCGTGCGCACGCAGCGCAAGCCGAAGTATCGCGAGGACATCGAACAGATGGCCAAGGAAGCCGAAAAGAAGGACAGCCTGGAGCCCGACGAGGAGATCGGCGACGATATGGACGTGCTGCTGCAGGCTGCCGAGCTTGTGGTCACCACCCAGTTCGGTTCCACCTCGATGTTGCAGCGCAAGCTCAGAGTGGGCTTTGCCAAAGCCGGACGCCTTATGGATTTGCTGGAATCACGTGGCGTGGTCGGCCCCTCCGAAGGTTCAAAGGCTCGTGCGGTGCTCGTCCAACCGCAGGATTTGCCGCAGGTGCTCGCCTTTATTCGAGGAGAGACCAGCTCGCTGGAATCCTCGGCACCTCAGCAGCCCGAGCTTGGTGAGTGAATCATCTTTTGGCCTCCCTCTGCTGAGGGATGTGACCCGAAGGGGCGGAGGGAGAGAATCAATTGCACAGTCGCTGGGCCACAGTCTGATTTCCGAAGAATAACAGTCAATCTCCAGCCAATACCCACCAAGGTAGAAGTGTGGGGGTAACGTGAACACTATGGTTGAGAACACATTGGACAAGCAGTCAACGCCCAAATCATCATTGTTCGACGGATGGAACGCGCCGCCGAACCTGGTCACCTACTCGCGCATTGTGCTCGTGGTGATTTTCCTGGTACTCGACATCATGGCAGGTGAGTGGGGCGCGAATAACCTCACCATGCGTTGGGTGGCCGCGGTGCTGTTCATCATCGCCGCCTCCACCGATAAGATTGACGGTTGGATGGCCCGCAAATACAACCAGGTCACCGAAATGGGCAAGCTGATGGACCCGATTGCGGATAAGCTGCTTACCTGCGGTGCGATGATCGTATGCTCTGCGTTTGGTGAGCTCGCCTGGTGGGTCACCATTCTGTTCCTGATTCGCGAAATCGGCATTACGGTGATGCGTTTCTTTGTGATGGAACGCCCCGGCGGCAAGGTTATCGCCGCTGCATGGCCCGGCAAACTCAAGACCGTGTTTGAATGTGTGGGTCTTGCAATGCTGTTGTTGCCGATGTGGTCTCTGGGTAGCGGCCAGAGCACGCCGTTCTGGATGACCGCCTACTACTTTCTGACCTATGCCATTATCTATGTGGCTCTGGTGCTGTGCCTCTACTCGGGCGTCATCTACCTGTACAACACGTTCGTCGGCACCAAGAAGCAGTGACGGAATCATTCGTGTAACGTATGGCATTGATGGGATGTGGCCTGCCGCCGCATCCCATTGTTGTATAGGCGTTGCATAGGTTGGAAAAGGAAGGCCGCATATGACTGATAGCGCTAATGAGAAGCTGCAGCAATCCTGCGACGAGCTTGCTGCGGGCATACTTGCCGTCTGCGAGACTTGCGGCGCGAAGATAGCTTGCACCGAATCGCTGACCGGAGGTCTGCTCTCCGATGCCTTTGTGCGTATTCCCGGCGCTTCCAATGTGCTGCTGGGGTCGGCCGTCACCTATGACATCAAGGCCAAAGCTCGATTCTGCATGTTGACCGATCGTTGCTGGAGCGCGAGGGTGCCGTGCATCCCGAAGTTGCGCGTCAGATGGCGGCTGGCGCTGCGCGGTTATATGGGCAGCCGGAATACGGTGATTGCGTTATCGGGCTATCCACCACCGGGGTAGCCGGTCCCGGCCCGGACGGCGATAAGCCCGCTGGTCTGGTCTATGTGGGTTTACGTATCCCTGCGACTCTTGCTGACGATGGCATCGAGATAGTCAAGGCCGTCGAATTGCGTTTGAGTGGCACCCGTGAGGAGGTTCGCCGCCAAACCGTATTCCACGTTCTGCAAAACTTGAGTCTATTCACAGCAAGTTTTAAGGAATAAAACCGTGAGGTCATCGTGTTGTACTAAGTGGAAGCACTGAACCGACCTTGGAAGGGGCTATGGCGATGGAAACGATGACCCGAGTGAACGAACAAATGGAAGTGTCCGCTAAGAAGCCGATGGCGGTGCAGCCGGGTGTCGCCCGTATGCGTGAATTGACCCCGGCCCAGCGCCGCGCAGTGATGTTTGCGCAGCAGCAGGTGCTCAAGGCCCAGGCCGCAAAGAAGGCCAAGGATGAACGTCAGGCGGCTCGTGACCGTATGCGGCAGGAGCAGGAATCCGCCTCATACCAGCCCAATGCCGTTGCCGAGACCGCAGTAGCCGAGGAGGAGCCACGTGAGGTTTCTTTGCGTGGTGCTATCGGCCATGTGCTGCGTGATCTGCGTACCCGTGATCGTCGTACCCTGCGCGAGGTGTCCGAGAAGGCCGGCGTCTCGCTGGGCTATCTGTCCGAGGTCGAGCGTGGTCAGAAGGAAGCCAGCTCCGAATTGCTGAGCTCCATTTCCGATGCGCTGGGCGTGTCAACTGCACAGATGCTGCGTATGGTGGCCGATTACCTCGAGTCCGTCGAACGTTAATCGTGTGGGAGATGAGGGGCGGGAATGTCCTCCTGAGTTGTTGACCCGCATCGCCGTTTGGCGGTGCGGGTTTTTCTGTCCGGCGGGTGGTGGCACACTGTCGGGTATGCGTGAACGGGAATTTTGGGAGCTGCTTGAAGAAGTGTTCGGTCGTAGCTATGGCCGGTCTCTGGCCCGGGATCAGCGTATGCCGCAGCTGGCGAATATGACCGTTCTTGAGGCTTTGGACGCGGGGGAGGAGCCTCGCGTGATTTGGAACGTGCTCTGCGATCAGATGGAGATTCCTGATTCCAAGCGTTGGGGCCGTGACCATAACGCGCCGCCGCTGCCCGCTGCGTAGTGGACTCTATGCTGTGGCGCTGGGCGGTCGATTTCATTGGCTGGGTCGAGGAACGATACTCGCCGGCGTGTCGTTGCGCAAATTCGAACAAATGTTCGCTTGTGTGGCTATAGTTATCCACAGTGACGGATAGGCACGCCGTATATGTCAAGATGCGAATCGCCCGTTTCGGCGGGAATAAGCGGTTCTTGTCTTGCGTGATCGGGCAAGCTGGAACCACAATGGTCGTTTTGGCTTGTCATGGGAGATGGCCTCCCATACGGTGGAAGGCGTTCGCCCGCATACGACTTCGATAAGGAGAAGATCATGGCACTTGAGACCAAGCCGGCCCAAGATCCGGCAGCCGAGACCAAGCACGAGCTCGATCCCAAGCGCAAGGCGGCGCTGGACACTGCTTTGGCGCAGGTCGAAAAAAGCTTCGGCAAGGGCTCGGCCATGCGTCTCGGCGATCAGCCCGTGCAAAATGTCGAAGTAATCCCTACCGGTTCGCTCGCGCTCGACATGGCGTTGGGCATTGGAGGACTGCCCAAGGGCCGCATCGTGGAAATCTATGGTCCCGAATCGTCCGGTAAAACCACGCTTGCCCTGCATGTGGTGGCCAATGCCCAGAAGAAGGGTGGCGTGGCCGCATACATTGACGCCGAGCACGCGCTCGATCCGGCCTATGCTCGCAAACTTGGCGTGGACACTGATTCGCTTATCGTTTCTCAGCCGGACAACGGCGAACAGGCTCTTGAGATTGCAGACATGCTGATTCGTTCTGGCGCGCTTGATGTCATCGTTATCGATTCGGTGGCGGCTCTGGTGCCAAAGGCCGAGATCGAAGGCGAGATGGGAGACAGCCACGTCGGTTTGCAGGCCCGACTCATGAGCCAGGCTCTGCGCAAGATGACCGGTGCCTTGGCCCAAGCAGGTACCACCGCCATCTTCATCAACCAGCTACGCGAAAAGATCGGCGTGTTCTTCGGTAATCCCGAAACCACTACCGGTGGCAAGGCTCTGAAGTTCTATGCCTCTGTGCGTCTTGACATTCGCCGTATCCAGACCTTGAAGAACGGTGATGAAGCGGTGGGCAACCGTACGCGCGTCAAGGTGGTCAAGAACAAGATGGCCCCGCCCTTCAAGTCCGCCGAATTCGACATGCTTTACGGTGAAGGTATCTCCCGCGAAGGTTCGGTCATCGACATGGCCCAACAGGTCGGCGTGGTCAAGAAGTCCGGCTCGTGGTTCACCTATGAGGGCGACCAGCTTGGTCAGGTCGAGAGAAGGTTCGTCAGTTCCTCAAGGACAACCCGGCCATCACCGAAGAGATTGAAAACAAGGTCAAGGCAGAATTTGGTTTGATCGGTTCCGCCGATCAGTTTGCCGAAGACGAAGACGCTGCTGCAGCTGCCGCAGTCAGCGAGGCCGCCGCGGCCGATGCCGCCAAGGACACCAAGGCCACTGCAGCGCCTGCCGCCAAGTCGTCTCGCGCCAAGGCCCGATCATGATTAGTGCAGAAGCGTTCCTTCGGCGCAATCCCGTTGCGTTGGAGGAACGATGCCGTGCCGAACAGGGCGAAAGAAACGTCGATGCGGAGTCGTCCCATCGATTCGCTCGGCGAGGTATGGGCGCGGTTGCCGATGATCCCAACGATGCAGATGCCTGCCGTGAGGCGGCGTTGCGTCTCTTGGATGCGGCTCCGCGCTCGTCCGGTGCGCTGCGTGAACGACTGCTTGGCAAAGGGTATGACGAAGAAATCGTCAATGAGGTCATTGAACGCCTCATCCGTGTGCAACTGATCGATGATCGTGCCTATGCGGAATCGGCGGTGCGCTACTGTGCCGGCCGCATGATGGGCAGGCGCGGTGCGGTGATGGAGCTCGCCCGTAAAGGCGTGGATCGCCGGCTCGCCGAGCAGGTGTGCGGTGAGGCCGAACAACAAGGCGTATTCGAAGATGCCGCATGGGAATTGGGGCGTCGAGTGGCCCGCAAAACACGTGGACTTGATCGGCAGGTGCGTCAGCGCCGGTTCTGGTCCGCAGGCGGGCGCAAAGGGCACAGCCCCGAAACCCTACGCCGCGTCGCCGCCGAATTACTGTCGTAATAACCTCCCTCTGACGAGGGAGGTGGTGCGTAGCGCCGGAGGGAGAGACTCACGGCGGAGCCGCAAAAGAATAAATGAGACCTCTTATACCCCGGGTTCTGTCATGCCGTACGCGAACGCGCGGCACGGATGGCCATCCATCTCGACCTGACGTTGCCGTCAGGCTCTAGCAGCCTACCCGATGACATGGGCGAGCAGCCCTTACCGCCATCTGCTTGGCCTTGCTCCCGATGAGGCTTGCCATGCGGCCTGCTGTTACCAGAGGCCCGGTGGTCTCTTACACCGCCGTTTCACCCTTACCCGTCGAGGACGGGCGGTCTATTCTCTGCTGCGCTATCTCTCAGGTCACCCTGGGCGGACGTTATCCGCCATCGTGCTCTATGGAGCCCGGAAGTTCCTCAGCCGATCCCAATGAAGATCACGGCCGCGGCCATCAAGAGGTCTCAAGCTTGCAATTATACATATGCCATAGAGAACCGGCTGGCGAAAAGAAAAATATAGCGAAATGGCGAACCGTCCGAAAATACGGCGCTGAGGAATAAGGCCCAAACACCCAGTATAGGCACTGATGGGGTGCAGATAAAAGTCGGAAAATAAACGTATTTCTATGGGCGAGTTTCCGGCTGTTTACCTGTTGTTCGTCTACAATGAAACTTACCCGGACGGTGATGATGCTGTTCGGCACACATAGCGGGAAACCGCTTGAACTAGAGGAGGTCAACATGGAAATCGTCGTTACTGGACGTCACACGCAGATCAAGCAAAGGTTCCGTGATGTCGTCGAGACCAAGATGAATCGTGTGACCGCTATCGCCCCGGATGCGCAGCGTGCGCAGATTGTTTTGACTCATGAGGCAACCCGCGTCAGGCCGATACCGCCAAGCGCGTGGAGATCACCGTTATCGCCGGACGCACTGTGGTCCGCGCCGAGGCTTCCAGCACTGACGAGTTCAGTGCACTGGACATGGCGCTTGATAAGCTGACGCTGCGTCTGCGCCGCACCCGTGATCGCCGTAAGGATCACCGTCGCGGCTACGCGAACCCGGTGCCGGTGGATCTGGGCGTTATCGCCCCGGAGCCGGAGCCAGAGGAGCTGGAGGAGGAGCCGAACAACAGTCCGCAGGCTGCAGTGGCTTCCGATCTTGGCCCGGGCGAGTCTGTGGAAGTCCAGGTTGGGGATACGCCGATTGTCATCCGTCGCAAGCTGCACATCGCCGAGCCCATGAGCATCGACGAGGCGCTGTACGAGATGGAACTGATCGGACACGACTTCTTCCTGTTCGTGAACAAGGAGACCGGACGTCCGTCCGTCGTCTACCACCGTCACGGCTGGAGCTATGGCGTGTTCGAGATCGACACTCCGGAAAACGTCAAGAAGGACTGAATTGCTGGTTCGCTGACGTAGACAGCTGATATGAAATGGGTCGCTCCCGCAAGGAGCGGCCCATTTTTTGTAAATAGGTCGAAAAATATCGATGTCTGACGGTGATGGGCTGTATTCTGGTACGCGGACATCACCACTCAATCAGTCAAGGGAGAACCCTGTGGTCGATATTGTTGACAAAGCCCTGCGAATGGGCGAAGGCCACCAGCTCAAGAAGCTGGAGAACGTGGCCAAGGCCGTGAACGCGCTGGAGGATGAGATCTCCGCCCTTTCCGACGAGGATCTGAAGGCCCAGACCCCGAAGTTCAAGCAGCAGATCGAGAACGGCAAGAGCCTGGACGACATCATGCCCGAGGCGTTCGCCACCGTGCGCGAGGTCTCCAAGCGCACCCTCGGCCAGCGTCACTTCGACGTGCAGCTCATGGGCGGCGCCGCCCTGCACTGGGGCAACATCGCCGAGATGAAGACCGGTGAAGGCAAGACCCTGGTCGCCACCCTGCCTACCTACCTGAACGCCCTCGAGGGCAAAGGCGTGCACGTGGTCACCGTCAACGACTACCTCGCCAGCTACCAGAGCGAGCTGATGGGCCGTATCTACCGCTTCCTCGGCATGAACGTCGGCTGCATCATCACCGACCAGAAGCCGCCAGAACGCCGCAAGCAGTACAACGCCGACATCACCTACGGCACCAACAACGAGTTCGGCTTCGACTACCTGCGCGACAACATGGCTTGGGAGAAGGCCGACCTCGTGCAGCGCGGCCACCACTACGCCATCGTCGATGAGGTCGACTCCATCCTCATCGATGAGGCCCGTACCCCGTTGATTATCTCCGGTCCGGCCGAAGGCGACGTGACCCGCTGGTACCGTCAGTTCGCCAAGCTCGTCCTGAAGCTCACCCGCGACGAGGACTACGATGTCGACGAGAAGAAGAAGGTTGTCGGTATCCTGGATCCGGGCATCACCAAGGTCGAGGACTTCCTCGGCATCGACAACCTGTACGAGCCGGCCAACACCGCCCTGATCGGCTACCTCAACAACGCCATCAAGGCCAAGGAGCTGTTCCTCAAGGACAAGGACTACGTCGTCACTCAGGGCGAGGTGCTTATCGTCGACGAGCACACCGGCCGTATCCTGCCGGGCCGCCGCTACAACGAGGGCCTGCACCAGGCCATCGAGGCCAAGGAAGGTGTGGAGGTCAAGGCCGAGAACCAGACCTTCGCCACCATCACCCTGCAGAACTACTTCCGCATGTACGACAAGCTCGCCGGCATGACCGGTACGGCCGAGACCGAGGCCGCCGAGTTCATGAACACCTACAAGCTGGGCGTGCTGCCGATCAAGACCAACAAGCCGATGATCCGCAAGGACCAGGACGACCTCATCTTCCGCACCAAGAAGGAGAAGCTGGCCGCCATCGTCAAGGACGTGGCCAAGAGGCACGCCAAGGGCCAGCCGGTGCTGCTCGGCACCGCCTCCGTGGAAAGCTCCGAAGTGGTCTCCACCCTGCTGGACGTGGCCAAGATCCCGCACCAAGTGCTCAACGCCAAGCAGCACGAGAAGGAAGCCGCCGTCGTGGCCGTCGCGGGCCGCAAGGGCGCCGTCACCGTGGCCACCAACATGGCCGGCGTGGTACCGACATCATGCTCGGCGGCAACGTCGAGTTCCTCGCCGACGCCAAGCTCAAGTCCGAGGGCTACTCGCCGGAAGACACCCCGGAGGAGTACGAGAAGCGCTGGCCGGGCACCCTGAACGAGATCAAGGCCCAGGTCAAGGACGAGCACGAGGAAGTCAAGGAACTTGGCGGCCTGTACGTGCTTGGCACCGAGCGCCACGAATCCCGCCGAATCGACAACCAGCTGCGCGGTCGTTCCGGCCGTCAGGGCGACCCGGGCGAGTCCCGCTTCTACCTGTCTCTGGAAGACGATCTGATGCGCCTGTTCAACACCCAGCTCGTGGCCCAGGTCATGGCCAAGGGCATGGAGGAAGGCCAGCCGATCGAGGCCAAGTCCGTGACCAAGGGCGTGCGCACCGCACAGAAGGCCGTCGAATCCCGCAACTACGAGATTCGTAAGAACGTGCTCAAGTACGACGACGTGATGAACAAGCAGCGCACCGTCATCTACTCCGAGCGTCAGGCCGTGCTTAAGGGCGAAGACATCCACAAGGACATCCTGCGTTTCATTTCCGACACCGTCGAGTCCTACATCAAGGGTGCCAACAAGGGATCCGAGAAACCGAAGGACTGGGATTGGGAGGGCCTGTTCAAGGCGCTCAACACCGTGATCCCAACCAAGGTCGACGAAGACGAGGTCAGGAAGATCGTCGGCGGCCTCAAGGGTGCGAAGGCTGTCGAGGCCGTGCGCGACCTGATCGTCGAGGACGCCAGGCAGCAGTACGGCGAAATGGAGGAGACCATCGGCGAGACCGGCTTGCGCGACCTCGAGCGCCGCGTGGTGCTCGCCGTGCTCGACCGCAAGTGGCGCGAACACCTCTACGAGATGGACTATCTCAAGGACGGCATCGGCCTGCGCGGCATGGGCCAGCGCGACCCGCTGGTCGAATACCAGCGCGAAGGCTACCAGATGTACAACTCCATGATCGAGGCCATCAAGGAGGAGTCCGTCCAGCTGCTGTTCCACATCGACGTCAAGCAGGTCGCCTCCACCGAGGATGCCGTTGACGAGGTCGAGGAATCCGACGAGACCGCCGACTCCGTCACTGTGGCCGCCGGTCCCGACGAGAACGGCGAGTCCGAGGTCGAAGCCGCCGAAGGCGAGGTCGAGGAAGAGGACGCCAAGCAGGCCATCGCCGAATCCGCCGCCGTCTCCGAGTCCGGCGAATCCACCCTACCGGTCGCTGGCCCCGCCCCAATCAGCCATGCCGAAGGCAAGGTCCCGGCCAGCAAGCGTCCGAAGAGCGACGAGCTCAAGACGCCGTGGGCCGACGGCCGCACCTTCCCCGGCACCGGCAAGAACGCCCCGTGTCCGTGCGGTTCCGGCCGCAAGTATAAGATGTGCCACGGCCAGAACGAGAAGTGACACATCTCTAGCTGAATACTGGGCATTGGCTTCCCTCTTCAAGAGGGGAGCCAATTTTGCTATATGGAAGATTCAAGGCCGCGAAATGGGAAGTCATTACAATTAGCGGCGAATATACATAACACGGCGTAGCAAAACGCCAAGGAGGGCATCATGGCCGAGATCACATGGAAGTCGATTCTCACCAAGCTGGTCGGGGGAGACCACCTTACTGCTGAGGAATCGGAGTGGTTTGTGGACGACCTGATGCAGGGCAATGCGAACCCGACCGCTGTGGGCGCCGCGCTCGCCATGCAGCAGCAGCTGGGACTGACCTCCGACGAGGTGCGTGGTGCCGCCAAGGCCATGGTCTCGCACGCCGTGCCGCTGAACGTTTCCGGTGAGACCACTGACATCGTGGGCACCGGCGGTGACGGCTTCGCCACCGTGAACCTGTCCACCATGGGTTCTGTGGCTGCTGCCGCAGCTGGCGTAAAGATTGTCAAGCACGGCAACCGTGCCGCCTCCTCGAAGTGCGGTGCTGCCGATGTGCTCGAAGACCTCGGTCTGCCGCTGGATCTGAAGCCGGAAGAGGTCGGCGAAGTCGGCGACGAAGTGGGTATCACTTTCGCGTTCGCCCGCACCTTCCACCCGGCCATGCGCTTCGTGGGCCCGATTCGTGCTGCGCTCGGCATTCCGTGCGTCTTCAATATTCTGGGACCGCTGACCAACCCGGCCAACCCGGCACACGTGGCCATCGGCTGCGCCAACCGCAAGGTGAGCCCGATTATGGCCGCTGTGTACGCCAGCCGTGGGCAGTCCGGTCTAGTTTACACCTCGCACGAGGGCATGGACGAGCTTGCGCCCACCGGTCCGGTCTCCGTCTGGGAGATTCGTGATGGCAAAGTCACCGAAACCGATTTCGACCCGGCCGTGGATCTAGGTCTGGCTAAGATCACCGTCGACCAGCTCAAGGGCGGCGTGCCGGACGTCAATGCCAACACATTCAAGGACTTCCTGGCCGGCAAGGACATCCCGTCCCGTACCACCGCGCTGCTTAATGCCGCATCTGCCATCGTGGCTGACGGCAACTTGGTTGGCAACGGCACTCTGGCCGAGCGTTTCGGCGAAGCTTACACTCTGGCCGAAAAGACCGTTGACTCCGGCAAGGCCGAAGCCCTGTTCAACAAGTGGATCGAAACCGCCAAGTCCAAGGCGTGAACTGAATTCAGATAAATGAGGGGGGCAGCCGAACAGCTGCCCCCCCCCTCATTGGTATTGTCAACCAATTACTGCTGCGTATTGTCCTTGAGAGCGCTATACGCGCGCCCCGTCGTCGTAGTAGCCGCCTTGGTCTCCGGGACGGTCTTTACGGTTGAGTATTTTGGCGACCAGTCCGCCCAGTCCCAGAATGACGCCCAACCCGAAGAGGATATTGAGCAGTGCGCCCAGTAGGGGAATCGCGTTTAATCCGGGAACGAATATCATCACCGTCTCGCCGACAAGACCGATGATGAGCAACGCCACCAACAGCACCGTAGATGCCTTGACCGGCCCGAGATCCGGGTTCGGGGGAGTGAAGCCGCCGTCATCATAGGTATCCATGACATTATCGGTGTCCAACCAGCCGGAACCGGTGAAATCGCGCGGACCACCCTTACGGCCTCGGTCTGGGCGTGCGTCATCGGTGAACGAGCCAATGTCAAGATCATCCACTGAAAGCAATGCTTCCTTCTCTCGTTTCTTGGCTTGCTTCTCGAACTTCTTGGCCTGACGGGAGGATGCCACGTCGTTTAAATCGGCTTGGTGCTCGGCCTCGAACGCCGCCCAAGCGTCATCCAGATTGCCTATGTCATGCTTTCCGGACGGCATGGCGCCGTTGCCGTTGGCGTTATGTCCGGTATCGGTTGCCTTTTGCGGATCCGCGGGCGTGGCCGAATCTCGTCCATTGCCCGGCGTGGGGATTGGCTGCTCTCCGTCGACATTGCTATTCTGGTTGTCAGTCATAACTGTCACTCTAATCAAGCGGCCGGCCAATAGCCAGTCCGTTTGAGGGAGGAATGCTAAGTGCTCTACTGGTTCTTCGTCAAGGTTCTTGGACCCATCGCGCGTCATCGTCTTGGACCCACCGCATCGGGGCTCAATAATGTGCCTCGCACCGGCGGTGCCATCATTGCCGCGAATCATCTGGCCGTCATCGATGATGCGCTGATTCCGATTACCTGCCCGCGTATGGTGCACTTCATGGGCAAGGCCGAATACTTTGAAGGCAAGGGGCTGAAGGGCATGTTCAAGAAGTGGTGGTTCACTTCCGTGGGCGTGTTCCCCGTGGACCGTTCCGGTGGCAACAAGTCGCTTGGTGCTCTGGAGCACGCACGTGAGATTATCGAAGATGGACACCTGTTCGGCATCCACATTGAGGGCACGCGAAGCCCGGATGGTCGCATGTACAAGGGGCACACCGGTGTGGCACGGCTTGCGCTTGAAACCGGTTGTCCGATTGTACCGACCGCTATTATCGGTTCGCGCGAACTGCAGAAGCCGGGCACGGTGATTCCAGCCAAAGGCAAGACGCAGGTGATTTACGGTAAGCCGATCGAGGTTGAGAAGAAGACCGACGACGAGATCACCCATGACGATTTGCGCTCGCTGACCGACCGTATTTCCGCGGAAATCCAGAAGATGAGCGGCCAGGAGTACGTGAACGAGTACGCCCAGAAAGTCAAGGAAGAGCTGAAAGCCCAGAAGGCCGCTGAAGAAGAAGCATCTGCAGAATAACCCATAATGAAGCTCCCTCATCAGAGGGAGCTTTTGATTCTCACACCACAGTCAGCGTGATAACGGTTGGAGTGCCGTTTTCGTCGCGTAGACGCACCGTTTCTCCGGCATTGGGACTCTGGATACGCACCACATGGGTAATGTCGCCCAGCGGTGCGGATTTCTTGACAGTGAAGCCCAGCTTCTTCAGCTGTGCGGCTGCCGCGTCATACTGCTGACCCACCACATTCGGCATCACCGTGGTCTCAGGTCCCTTGGATACCACCACGTCTACGCTGTCGCCCCATTTGAGCTGCGCGCCAGCGTCTTGGGAAGCGGAGATGACCTCGCCTGCGGCAATCTTGTCGTCGAATTGTTCGGTGATGTTGGCGGTGAGCTTGAGCTCATCGAATGCCGCTTGCATCTCATCCTTGGTTTTGCCGACTACGTCAGGCATGCTGACAGGCATGGGACCCTTGCTGAGCGTCACTGTCACTTCATCATTGTGCTTGATCGTGGTGCCGGGGTCGGGACTTATGCTGAGCGCTGCGCCTTCCGGCTTATCCAGCGAATACTCGTCCTTCGAATCATCGTGCTTGATGTTGTCGAAGCCCGCTTTCTTCAACGCGGACAGAGGGTCCTTGCCGTTCGCGGAATTCGTATCGAGGACATCGTGCGGAATGGTGACCATGTGTACACCCTGCGAGACCGTCACCGTCAGTTGCTGATTGTGACGCTTGCTGACGTGACTGCCTACAACAGCGTTGTTTTCACTCACCGAGGCGGAGACGATCTTGCCTTCGGCGATGTCGTCGCTGTACTGCTTCTCGGCCTTATAGGGGATTCCTGCCACCTTCAGCGTGCTCTCATACGTGGCCCAGTCAGCACCGGACAACGAGCACTCGGTGTTCTCCTTACACGTCACGTCATCGGGCTTGGGCACACTCCAATAGCTGCCGGGACCCGCGAACCACCACCATGCACCGGTTCCGGCAGCTACAGCCAGTATCAGAACAATCACCAAGGCGATGATGAGCGGCTTCTTGTTGCGCTTTCCGTCCGTTGGCTTGGCATCGGGGCTTCCGGCATCGTCTTCAGCGGCGAGCACCTGGTCGAAATCATCCCCGGTCTTTGCCAGAATCGTTGTCTCATTACCGGGGTTGGGCATGATTTGCGTAAGGTCTTCTCGTGTGGAAGACGCATCGAAAGCGGTGGTCGGGGCGGTGGGAGGCTCCGGGGGCGTGTCAGAGCTCTGCCTAGGAGCGGTCTCCGGCGAAACCAGTCCGCCAACCAAAGCCGGTGCGGTAGCATCGGTTCTGGCGGCATCCGCAGACTCGACATGCAAACGATATTGCCATGCCTCCATAGGGAGTTTGGCGGCCAATTGGCGAAGTTCCTGGGCGGCCTCGGAGCCGTTCGCAGGACGAGCCTCGACCTGGCGGGCGGTCAGGTGCGCAATGAACGAGGCCACGGATAGGTCGATATCCGGGCAGACCGTGGCTATGGATGGGACATCCTCATGAACATGCTTGAACACGAGCGTGACCGGATTATCGGAATCGAACGGCACCTTGCCGGCAAGCATCTCCCAAGCCATGATGCCCACGGAATACAAATCGCCTTGTGGGGTGGCTGATTATTCTCGATCATTTCAGGAGCCAGATAGGCCGCAGTGCCCAACAGCATGCCGGTGGAACTCAGCGTTGCTTGGCTGGCGGCCTTGGCCAGACCAAAATCAGTGATTTGAACGTGGCCGCGATCGTTGATCAGGATGTTTTCGGGTTTGATATCACGATGCACCACGCCCGCACGATGTGCCGAAGCCAAGCCGTCCAACGTTTCCGCGATAACGCGCAGTGTCTCGCGGACGGAGAATGTGCCTTGAACGTTCATCTCATGGCGCAGATTGACGCCATGCACATATTCCATAACCAAAAAATCAAGGCCATTGAACTCACCGGTGTCGTAAACCTGAACGATATGCGGATTTGCGATGGCCGCGGCTGAATTGGCTTCACGGCGGAACCGCTCCACGAACTGATCTCGATGCGGTCCCTGTGCCAGCTGCGTGTGCATGACCTTGATCGCCACAGTACGGCCCAAACGCTCATCGACCGCCTCATACACGGTGGCCATGCCGCCTTCGGCGATATTGCGCACGATGCGGTAGCGTCCCTCAATCATCTGTGTGGGCTCGTTCTCACTCATGGTTGTACTGCACGGTTCCTTTGATAAGACTGAACACCGTTTAGTCTACATGGCACTGGCTACGCTTTGGAAACACGGACGCATCGTTTTCACGGGTGTTTTGCCCGGCGAAACCTAACGAAGATTTTCGGGAACGAACCGTGCACATGCTGCAATCAGATGGTTTTCGGCCTCGGGTTCCAGATTGAGATTGGCGATTGCTGCGCGGGATTCCAGCCACAAGGCGTGAATACGATTGCGGGAACGTTCGACGGCTCCAGTTGATTGGAACAGCGCGATGACAAATGCCACCTGATCATCAGTGCGAGCGTCGGACTCAAACAAATCGATAAGTTGTTGCCGGTCCTGCGTACCCGCTGCGGCCAGTGCGTCGGCCAGCAGCACCGTGCGCTTGCCTTCTCGGATATCGCCGCCCACTGGTTTGCCGGTATTCCGGCTGGAACCGACAACATCCAGAAGATCGTCGGCAAGCTGGAAAGCCAGACCAAGAGGCCGTCCGACCGCCAATGCCTGCTGCCATGCTCCAGCGGGGTCAGCGCCGGCTGCCAGCAGAGCGAACAGCAACGGTGCAATGGTGGTGTAGCTTGCGGTTTTCCACCGGAAGACGTTCAGCGAGGCGTCTACCAACGCATCCGGGTCTTCGAGTGGCGTTAATTCTACAGCGAGATCCAGTACCTGGCCAATTTCCACTTCGCGTTGCATGGTCAGAAATGCTTCGTTGATGGCGTCGGTGTTGTCAAGACGGCGCGCGGCCCGGCGCGCGATTTCGATGCATGCGGTGGCCAGAATGTCTCCAAGCATCAGACCAAGCCCGTGGCCGATGGCGCCACTGTGCACAGCCTGTTCAAGAGCACGGTGCGCGGACGGTTTGCCGCGGCGCAAATCGGATTCGTCGATGATGTCGTCATGCACCAGGCAGCGGTCTGAAATACTTCTATGGCACACGCGAGATCAGTCATGGCGTCACGCATATCAGGAGTAGAGCTGCCGGTCTGGGCCATCAGAGCATCGAAGGCATCCAGGGTCAGCAACGCCCGCAGTCGTTTGCCTCCCTGGCTGGAGGCTGCGGCCTGATCGACGACCTGTGCCATCACGGGTTTCAAGGCGTCGGATACCTCATCGGTATCAGGGACGGCAGTCAGCTCACGCACCAGCTGTATGATGCGCGGTTCGATGATTGCAAGGTCGTCAGCAGTTGTCCACATGACTAATAACTTATCCACAGGTTATGAAGAACACAAGAACGTTGAAAAATCGGGGGTTGCGAAGCTGGAACCACAAAGGTCGATTTTTGCCCGGTTTACGGCGCCGCTCATGCATAGTGGGCATACGCCCATTCGAGCGGGCGCACACAAGATAAAGCCTTAATTGTGAGGCATGGAAATCACGTCGAGGAGGACATGGTGAACGCGAAACGGAAAACCCGCAAACATGCGGAATCCAAATCTAATCTTTTTGATGCCGATGCCTTGGAGGAACTTTCTCGTTTGTTCCATGAGACCAGGCAGACGCTTGGTCCGCAGCAGGCAGATGCCGACTGGATGTCGGATCCACTGGATGAGTGGCTGGTCAATCTGGACAGCGGGGAGACGGTATTGGATCGTGACACTATGGCTGCGTTCGCGGTCGGCATGAATGAAACGCTCTCGATACGCGATGCCTGATTCTCTCCCTGATTATTGACGAACAACGATGCCCCAAAACGCAACTTATGGAATTTGCCGCACGGCCGCACAGCAAACGGAATAAGCGTCGTATGGGCGAATTGCTGACTGTGGCTTTCGAGGACGAGGGCATCGTGCCAGATAAGGAACGCTGCCATGCAGGCATTGCCATGCTTCTCGATATAGCCGATGCGGCGCCAGTGCCATATTGTGTACAGCCACTGGCTGTGGTGGCCTACACCTTATGGTGGTTGGGCGATTCCCGAGCAGTGACCATGGCCCTGCAGTGCCTATTGCTCGATGAGGAATGTTCTCTGGCGGCCATGGTGTTTTCCGCTGCGCAGCGGGGTGTGGCGCCGGCTTGGTGCTCGGGGTAGAGGGCTCAAAATGGTGTAATCGGCTGTGCCTTGAAGGGGCGGTGTGAAGAGTGGCGCGCTCGGACGGTGACATGAACCTTGTTCGATATGGGAATAATCGTCCGTGGAGGGTGGTTTACTCACATAGTTGACGATTTGCCCTTGCCAGAAGTGTGCCCATGTGGTATGCGCACTGCGAGGCAAGAGATCAGGAGGAGCAGTTTTGGCCACGAAGGAAACGACGGCAACCAAGCAGACAGCCGAGTCCAGCGAGGAGACCGAGACCAAGAAGAAGGCCAGCTCTACCACCGCGCGTAAGACCTCCGCCAAGAAGACCAAGGCCACGAAGGGCACCACGGCTGCCAAGACCGGTGAGAAGACTTCACGTAAGACTTCAGCCAAGAAGGTCAAGAAAGAGGAGGAGCTTCCTCAGAATGACATCAGCCAAAGCGATGACCCGGAAGATCTTGACGTCGATAACCTTGATGAGGATCTTGACGACGTCGAATCCGAGGACGTCGATGATCTTGAAGATGCCGATGCCGAGTCGGACGACGAAGACATTGACGATGAGGATGACGAAGACGAGGAAGACGAAGGCAAGGCCGCATCGAAGGCTCCTGAGCAGCCCAAGGAAAAGGGTGCTTATGTGGTTTCCGACACGGATGATGAAGAAGAGAACATCATCCCCGCCGGCAATCCGAAGCGTCGTGTGATTGCGGCAGGCGCCACCGCCGACCCGGTCAAGGACTACCTCAAGCAGATTGGTCGCGTCAGCCTGTTGAACGCCGAACAGGAAGTTGACCTGTCCGAGCGCATCGAGGCCGGCCTGTACGCCCAGCATCTGCTCGATACCGAAAGTGAAGGCATGGAGTTCAAGCGCAAGCGTGAACTCAAGTGGGCCGCCGCCGACGGCAAAAAGGCCAAGGATCATCTGCTGGAGGCCAACCTGCGACTCGTGGTCTCGCTTGCCAAGCGCTATACCGGCCGCGGCATGCTGTTCCTCGATTTGATTCAGGAAGGCAACCTTGGTCTGATTCGTGCCGTCGAGAAGTTCGATTGGAAGAAGGGCTTCAAGTTCTCCACCTACGCCACGTGGTGGATTCGTCAGGCCATTACCCGTGCTATGGCCGATCAGGCCCGTACCATTCGTGTGCCCGTGCACATGGTCGAAGTGATCAACAAGCTGAGCCGTGTGCAGCGCCAGATGCTGCAGGATCTGGGCCGTGAGCCTACGCCGGACGAGCTGGCCCGTGAGCTGGACATGCCGGTCGAAAAGGTGCAGGAAGTGCAGAAGTACGGCCGCGAGCCGATTTCCCTGCACACCCCGCTCGGTGAGGACGGCGATTCCGAGTTCGGCGATCTCATCGAGGATACCGATGCCATTGCTCCGTCCGATGCAGTGGCGTTCTCCCTGCTGCAGGAGCAGTTCAAGCAGGTGCTGGAAACCCTGTCTCCGCGTGAGGCCGGTGTGATCAAGATGCGTTACGGTTTGGAGGACGGCCAGCCGAAGACCTTGGACGATATTGGCCGTGTATATGGCGTGACCCGAGAGCGTATCCGCCAGATCGAATCCAAGACCATGTCCAAGTTGCGCCACCCGTCCCGTTCGCAGACCCTGCGCGACTTCCTGGATCAATGACGGTCGGCCCGCTTAGCAGGCCGACTGCGCGAGGAGTTTGACAGCCCACAGGGCTGTCAAACGACGGAGCCATCCGTTGAAGCTCCCCTGAAGAGGGGAGCCAAATTATTAGAAAATAGGACTGTATGCCCAAAGAAGAATACGGCGCTAAGGATTTATCCGTCCTTGAGGGTCTGGACGCGGTACGCAAGCGTCCGGGTATGTACATCGGTACCACGGACTCGCAGGGTCTTATGCACTGCCTGTGGGAGATCATCGACAACTCCGTCGATGAGGCGTTGGCCGGTTTTTGCAACAACATTGTCGTTACTCTGCACACTGATGGATCGGTGGAAGTCGCAGACAACGGCCGAGGCATTCCGGTCGATAAGGAACCGAAAACCGGGCTATCCGGCGTGGAAGTTGTCCTGACCAAGCTGCACGCGGGCGCCAAGTTCGGCAATTCGTCCTATAACGCGGTCGGTGGCCTGCACGGTGTGGGCTCTTCTGTGGTCAACGCATTGAGTTCCCGTCTTGATGTGGAAGTCGATCGTGACGGCAAAACCCATCACATGGCCTTCCATCAAGGGCATCCCGGCGTATACGCAGACGCTGATCCAGTCAACCCATCTCCGGACTCGCCGTTCAAACGTACCCGTAAGAATAAGCCCACCGAGCTGGAAATCATCGGCAAGGTTTCGCCCAAGACCACCGGAACCCGCATTCGTTACTGGTACGATCCGGAAATATTCAATAAAACTGCTGAATTCTCATATGAGCAGCTCATCGACCGTGTGCGTCAGACCAGTTTCCTAGTGCCCGGTCTTAAAATCACCATCGTCGATGAGAACGTGCCGGAAGCCAACGGGGCCGATACGGTCGGCACTGAGCCCAACGAAGATGTCGCAGTCGTAGCCGAATCACTGAATGCGAACGAAACGACTAACGCAACCGAGTCATTCTCCGGCGAAGACTCCCCACTTGACGGATTCGCCGAGCTTTCGGACGATGCGTCTATTGACGGCGATACCGAGGCTCCGGACGAGGAGGATTTCTCGCTGTCATCCGCCACTGAAGTGGTTGATGGCGCTTTTGGTGAACAGCCTGCCCATCCGCGTACGGTCGAATTCCTGCACACCGGTGGCGTCAAGGATTTCGTGGACTTCCTGTCCAAAGGCGAGCCCATCTCCGATATCTGGCGCATTCAGGGTGAGGGCACCTACAAGGAAGAGACCCAGGCCGTGGGCGAGGGCGGCGAACTGCATGCCCAGGAGATCGAACGCACTTGCGGCGTAGACATCGCCCTGCGTTGGGTGAATGGTTACGACACCACGATCATGAGTTTCGTGAACATCGTGGAGACGCCTGGCGGCGGTATGCACGTGGACGGCTTCATGAATGCTATCACCAAGCAGATTCGCAAGGCCGTGGAAGACAACGCCCGCAAGCTCAAGGTGAACCTCAAGGACTCCGCCATGAAGGTGGAGCGTGACGACATCCAGGCCGGGCTCGTGGCCGTGGTCACCGCACGTGTGGCAGAACCGCAGTTCCAGGGGCAGACCAAGGATGTGCTTGGTACCGCGCAGGTCAAGCCGATCGTCACCAGGCTCACCGACAAGCAGTTCGGCGAGATGATCACCGGTTCCAAGCGCGGCTACAAGGAGCAGTCCGCCCGCGTGCTGGAGAAGATCGTCGGCGAGATGCACGCGCGTATCCAGTCGCGCAAGGCCAAAGAGGTCACGCGCCGCAAGAACGCGCTCGAATCCGCTTCCATGCCGGCCAAGCTGTCCGACTGCCAGCCGGGCAACGACGACGTGGCCGAACTGTTCATCGTCGAAGGTGATTCCGCACTCGGTACCGCCAAGGCCGCCCGCAACGCCGGCTTCCAGGCGCTGCTGCCGATTCGAGGCAAGATCTTGAACGTGCAGAAGGCCTCGATCACACAGATGCTGTCCAATAAGGAATGCGCGGCCATCATCCAGGTGGTGGGCGCTGGTTCGGGCCAAAGCTTCGACATCGAACAGTCGCGTTATCACAAGATCATCATGATGACTGATGCTGATGTGGATGGCGCGCACATTCGTATTCTGCTGCTGACGTTGTTTTACCGGTATATGCGCCCGCTTATCGAACATGGTTACGTGTATGCGGCCGTGCCTCCGCTGCACCGTATCGCGCTGACCGGCTCGCATAAGGGCGAATACATCTACACGTATTCCGATGACGAATTGGCCGGCAAACTGGCCGACCTCGATAAGAAGCGCATCGGCTACAACGATGATATTCAGCGGTACAAGGGTCTCGGCGAAATGGATGCCGATCAGCTGGCAGACACCACCATGGATCCGCGCACGCGCATGCTGCGCCGCATTCGCATGGAAGACGCCGCCCAGGCTTCCGAGATCTTCAATCTGTTGATGGGTGATGAAGTGCCGCCTCGCAAACAGTTCATCGTGGATAACGCCGATGACTTCGACCGTTCCAAGATCGATACCTGATCGAAGACGTCGCTGATAATGACATCGTGCTTACCGAGAATTTCCGTAATTGGCGTTTGAGGTGAGCACGTTGTCATATGTTTTATGCGTGTTGCCCATGAGTTATTCGATAGACTGATGACATCGTTATCACAGCCAGTGTCGTCTATGGGATAGGAAGTGGGTTATGGCCAGTCTGCTGCTTGCCGTCATCTACGTGGCGTTTATCAGCTTGGGGTTGCCGGATTCCCTGCTGGGGTCGGCATGGCCCACCGTGAGCAAGATCTGAACGTGCCGGTATCTTGGGCAGGCGGCATTTCCGCGGTGATTTCCATGTTTACCATCGTCTCGGCGTTGCTCTCGGACCGTATGACGTTGAAATTCGGCGCGGGCAAAGTCACTGCAGTTTCCGTGGCGCTGACCGCAATGGCTTTGGCCGGCTTCTCCGTCGCTCCGAATTACTGGGTGTTGTTGCTGATTGCCATACCATACGGTCTTGGCGCAGGCGGCGTTGATGCGGCGTTGAACAACTACGTTGCCATTCATTACGAAAGCCGGCATATGAGCTGGTTGCACTGCATGTGGGGCGTCGGCGCATCGGTGGGGCCGTACATTATGGGCTATGCGCTTTCGCAAGGCCAAGGCTGGCCATGGGGTTATCGGTACATCGCCATCCTGCAAGTGATGCTGACCGTCATTTTGGTGTTCAGCCTGCCGTTGTGGAAGAAGCGTGGTATTGCCGCAGCCGGCGAATCATCCGGCGAAACCGCGCAGTCGGACGAAAACACTGATGGAGAGACGGTCGCCGAGCGTAAACCCCTTGGCGTTGCCGGTGTACTGGCCATACGCGGCGCCAAAGAAATCCTCGTGATGTTCTTCTGCTACTGCGCCATCGAATCCACAGCTGGTCTATGGGCCTCCAGCTACATGGTGATGCACAGCGGCATCGATAAGATCACCGCCGCCAGCTGGGCCAGCCTATTCTATGTAGGCATTACTGTGGGCCGCGCGCTTTCCGGCTTCCTGACCATGCGATTCAAGGACCCGGTTATGATCCGCCTCGGCCAGGTACTGGTATTGGCCGGTATCCTCGTTATGTTTGTGCCGTTGCCGCATCATCTTGGTGTGGTTGCGGGGCTGATTATCGTAGGCCTCGGCTGTGCGCCCATATACCATGCGTGATTCATTCGACTCCCGTCTACTTCGGCGAGGATAATTCCCAGGCCATTGTCGGCGTGCAGATGGCCTGTGCCTATGTGGGATCGCTGCTGATGCCGCCGCTATTCGGCGTCATCGCGCAGTATGTGACCATCAGCCTGTATCCATGGTATTTGCTGGTGCTGTTGGTGCTCATGGTGGCTATGCATGAGCGTCTGCGCAAGCTGCGCGGCTGACCGTGTGCACGTTTGGGCTCTCCGCTTACTATGCTTGTAGCCCATGGTGATAAGTGAAGAAGAACATGAACAGATGCCGGAGCCGTACGGGAACGACTGGAAGCGCTGAAGGATGCGCAGGGCTCGGTAATCGTAATTGGTTCGATGAATGCCGATTACACAGTGACGACTAAACGACTGCCCAAGCCGGGCGAGACCGTCCAGGGCGGTGCCATGAAGGTGATGCCCGGCGGCAAGGGTGCTAATCAGGCGTCCGCTGCAGCCCGTCTCGGCTTGAATGTCCAGCTGCTGGGTGCAGTGGGCGACGATGCCAATGCGGATTTCCTGCTGAGCAAACTGGACGAGGCCGGCGTTGACACCGCCGATGTCCTGCATGTCGAAGGCCCCAGCGGCACCACGGTGATCACCGTCAGTGCCGAGGGGGAGAACACCATCGTCTATTCTCCGGGAGCCAATTCCAAGGCGGCTGCGGGCTATGTGCAGTCGCATCGATTGACCATCGCCGGTTGCTCGGTGCTGGGACTGTGCCTGGAAAGCCCGATTTCCACCGTGGTCGCCGCCGCTCAGACTGCGCATGACGCCGGTGTGACTGTGCTGCTCAACGACTCGCCGTTCATGGACGAGCTGCCCCATGAACTGGTGGAGGTTACCGATATCCTGCTGGTCAATCAGCATGAAGTGGCCCAGCTGTTGGGGCTGCCGGACGGCGATGTGGAGTCGCTCGACTGGTATGAAGTCGCCGAACGATTCACGGATTACGGCTTTGATCGCGCCATCGTGACGCTTGGTGCATCCGGTTCCGTGGTGATTGAAAACGGCCGTTGGCATCGTGTGTCTGCAGCGCAAGTCAAGGCGGTGGACACCACCGGTTGCGGCGACTCGTTCATGGGTACCGTGCTTGCGGGGCTTGCCGCCGGCTATACGCTGCTGCAGTCCGCGCAGATCGGCTCCTATGTTTCCGCCTATGCCGCCACGAAGATCGGCGCCCAAAGCGCCTACGGCACCGCCGACGAGGTCGTCGCATACTTCAGCTGAGACCCGATCGGTTCCCTCTGTGATAAGACTGATTCCTCACAAGGGGCGGTCATGATGTGATTCCCTTTGCCCCCTCTTTGACGAGGGCTCCCGTGAAGCGGGCGAGGGAGAGATGCGCAGGCCCCGCCTGCGAGCAATGGACTCCCAACCGGAATCTTCACGATGTTTCCCCGCATTGCTACAATCGAACATATGTGCGAAAGCTTGAGTCTGTTTTCTGAACCTACCAAAGCGTGGTTCGAACATGCTTTCGGTCAGCCGACCGAGGCACAGGCTCAGGCATGGCCGGCGATCCATTCCGGACGGAACGTATTGGTCATCGCTCCTACTGGCTCCGGTAAAACATTGGCCGCGTTTCTTTCCGCCATTGACCGGCTGATGACCGTGTCTCGTACGCGGCGTGCGGGCGTGCGTGTGCTGTATGTTTCGCCATTGAAGGCGCTCGCAGTCGACGTGGCCAAAAACCTCGAACAGCCGTTGGAGGGTATCGCTGCGCAATGTGAGGCGCAGGGGCTGCCCGCGCCGAAAATCGCGGTTGCCAACCGGTCCGGCGACACCACTACTCAGGAGCGTCGGCGCATCGCCTCCCATCCGCCGGACATCCTTGTCACCACGCCCGAATCGCTCTATCTGCTGCTCACTTCCAAGGCCGGGCGGATTCTCGGCACCGTCGACACGGTAATCGTCGATGAGATTCATGCGGTGGCCGGTACCAAGCGTGGTTCGCATCTGGCATTGAGCCTTGAACGGTTGGAAAACCTGGTCGCCGAATCGCGCAGACGCGACGCGATGGACCGCAATGACGGCGAATCCAAAGTTTCGGATGATTCCGGTAATGAACCTCTTCTGCAGCGTATCGGGCTGTCCGCCACGGTCAATCCGCCCGAAGAAGCCGCACGTTTTCTGACAGGCGGCAGACCGGTTACCATCGTGAATCCCGGCGGCAGGCCCGCGATGGATCTGCGTATGGTCGAACCACTGGAAAACATGCGCGATCTGCAATCTGTGAACGCCAAGCAGCGCGTCGGCGGCGTGGACTCCGAACGTCCGACTCCGCATATCAGCGGTGTTACGCCGGCCATGCAACGGTTGGCGGAGCGCAAGGGAATCGCGCAAACGGGCGATTCCGGTTTGTCTGCGGGTGGGAATGGCGTGCTGGTCGGCGGCGAAGCCGGTGCTGGTGGAGATGGCGCCCTGTTGTCGGGCGAGCGTACGACAGGCGGCGCCTTTGACTCCGCTGTGCTGGTCGGTGCGGCCGGAGACCGGACTTCTGGCTCCATCTGGCCGGTTGTGGAACGCAGCGTGCTTGATGAGATTCTGGCACATCGCACCACGTTGGTGTTCGTCAATTCGCGTGGCGTGGCCGAGAAGCTCACTGCGCGGCTCAATGACCTTTATGCACAAACCCGGCATGAAGTCGATCCCGACTTGGTGCGGGACATGGGGTCGCCCGAAGGCCGTGAGGGTTTCGCCTCGCATTATGATGCGGTGGTCGGTTCCACCACCATGCTGGTCGGCTCGCATGAAGCGATGACGTCATCGCCATGGCCCACCATGGTTCGGTCTCCAAAGAGCGACGAAAGATGATCGAGGAACGGCTCAAACGCGGCGAATTGCGTTGTGTGGTGGCCACCTCGAGCTTAGAACTGGGCATTGATATGGGTTCGGTCGATCTGGCGATTCAGATTGACACGCCACTGTCTGTTTCCTCGGGTTTGCAGCGGGTGGGCCGTGCCGACCATCAGGTGGGCGGTGTCTCGCATGCGTTGTTCTATCCGTTGACCCGCCAGCAGATCGTTACCGGCGCCGCCAGTCTGGAGTCCATGATCGCCGGCGATATCGAGCCGCTTGCCGTATTGAAGAATCCGCTTGATGTACTTGCCCAGCAGACCGTGGCCGCCGCTGTGATGCATGACCTCAAAGCGGACGACTGGTATGTCACCGTGCGCCGGTCGGCACCGTTTGCCGATTTGCCGCGTGACATGTTCGACGCGGTGATCGGCATGATGTCCGGCGAATACAACACCGAGGAGTTCTCCGCCTTCCGGCCGCGACTGGTGTGGAATCGGGATAACGGTCTTATCTCGGCACGTCCCGGCTCGCAGAAAGTGGCGGTCACTTCAGGCGGTACGATTCCTGATCGAGGCCTGTACACCGTGGTATTGCCTGAGGTGGATGCCGGCAAAGGGCAGCGCCGTGTGGGCGAACTCGATGAGGAGATGGTCTATGAATCGCGTGTCGGCGATGTGATCACACTCGGCACCTCCACATGGCAGATTCAGGACATTACGCGCGACCGTGTGGTCGTCACCCCGGCGCCCGGACGAACCGCCCGACTGCCGTTCTGGCATGGTGAGGGAGCTGGACGTGACTACGGTTTCAGCCGCGCCATAGCCCGCTTCACCCGTGAAATCGCCGACGGATTGGTGATGGAGCAAGGTGGCTATTCTGGCTTCCCTCTCCGAGGGGAGCTGTCCGCGGAGCGGACTGAGGGGAGGAGCACTCCGACCTTCACCCACGCAATCCTCACCCGCCTCCACCAAGACGGTCTCGACTCTAACGCCATCGCCAACCTCGCCCGTCTACTTTCCGAACAACGGGCCGCCACCGGTGCGGTCCCCAGTGATCGGACCCTTATCGTGGAACGTACCCGAGATGAAGATGGTGGCTGGCGCATTGTGCTCTTAAGCCCGTTCGGCCGCCGCGTCCACGAACCTGGTCCATGGCCATCAGTCGCAGACTCAGCCAACGCTATGGATTTGACGGTCAGGTATATGCCGCTGATGACGGCATCGTACTGCAGTTGCCGGAAGGCGACGGACACATTCTCGCGTGTGACCTATTCCTGTTCGACCCTGAAGATCTCAGGGCGGACGTGGAACGCCAAGTGGGCGAATCCGTGTTGTTCACCTCGAGATTCCGCGAATGCGCCGCACGCTCACTGTTCATGCCCCGCTCCGATCCTGGTCGTCGTGTGCCGCTCTGGCAACAGCGTCTTCGTGGCGCACAACTCCTGCAATCCGCACGCACGGTCAAAAACTTTCCGCTGCTTCTGGAGACCGCGCGCGAATGCCTGCAGGACGTCTACGACATGCCCGCACTGAACGAGGTGATGACCGGATTGCGCTCCGGAACCATCGCCTTGAAGGACGTGGAAACCGAGTCGCCTTCGCCGTTCGCCGAGAATATCCTCTTCGGCTTCGTGGGCACGGTGATGTACCAATACGATCAGCCTCAGGCCGAGCGCAGCACACAACTGCTGTCCCTGGACTCGCAGATGCTTGAGCGACTGCTCGGCACCACCGACATGGCCAAGGTGCTCAATCCTGATGTGATCCGAGAAGTTGAGCAGGAGCTGGAGAAGCGGACTTTCTGGAACGAACTTGCCGCCGATGACGTGACCGGGCGAGTGACCCGTTACGCGAAAACCCATGGTCCGTTCACCGCAGATCAGATCATCGCCTACCTGCATCTTGACGCCGCAAGCGTCGTACATGCATTGGACGAGTTGGCCGCCAAAGGGGACCTTCTCCAAGGTCATTTCGTGGACTCCACTTCATGCTCCCGCTGGCGGGAGCTGGACGCGAAGCGGACTGAGGGTGGTCCATATCCGGAGAAGGGCCACCTTCAGTCGACTCCGTCGACAGCTCCCGCCAGCGGGAGCGAACAGCAATGGCTTCATAAGGACGTGTTCCGTCGTATTCGTTCGCGGTCATTGGACAAGGCACGCAAGGCAGTGCGGCCAGTGGAGCCGGAAGCCTTCCAAATGTTCCTTATCGACAGGCAGGGCATCGGTCCGGTCGGCGGTGAGCGATACGAGGGTGCGGATGGCTCATGCGTGTCATCGAGCAGCTGGAGGGTGTCGCGCTGCCGGCTGGTCTCTGGGAGACCGCGATATTCCCCGCTCGCGTGCGTGACTATCAACCGTCGATGCTGGACGAACTTCTTACCGGTGGCGATGTGGTGTGGGTGGGGTCCAAAGCCGGCGGCACCGGTGCCTTGGAGCCCGGAGAGATCGCCTTCCATCCCGCGGATTCGGTACTGCTTGGCGATACCGAGGCCTCGGAACTTTCGGCAGGTGCCGCATCCTCCGGACGGTTCGACTCCAAGTCGGATGCATCGGCTGATGGCGATAGCGAGACCATGCCTGAATCGATAATGACGGCGTTGACTTCGGGCGGCGCATTTCATGCCCGTCAGCTGGCAGATGCCGCCAAGCGCGTCTGGAATGAGACCTCCGAGCCGGACATCAACCCAGATACCGGCGAGATTATCCCGCAGGAGTGGAGCGAACGGCAATTCAAGGACGCCTTGTGGAGTCTGGTGTGGCAAGGCAGAATCAGCAATTCCAGTTTTGCACCTGTGCGTGCGCTGACTGCGGGAACTGGTGGCTCTCGCAAGGCTTCGACCTCGCGCCGCCGCGGTCGCGTGACACCAATTCGTCGTGCCTCTGCGGATATGACGTTGGGCGGCCTATGGTCGGCTGTTCCCGGTATGGGGGAGGACGAGTCGACGGAGCGTGCGCTCGCATTAGTCGAAGCATTGTTGGACCGCTACGGCGTGATCGCACAGCCGCTGATCGACAAAGAAGATATCCCGGGTGGTTATTCGGCCGTCTATCCGATATTGAAACGCATGGAGGAACATGGACGACTGGTGCGTGGCATGTTCATACATGGCTTTGGCGCGGCGCAATTCGCCGAAAGTGACACGGTGGATGCGCTGAGACATCCGTCGGCGCATCGCAGCCAATCCGTGGTGGCCGTGAGCGTACTTGATCCCGCGAACCTCAGTGGTTCGGCAATCGGTTGGCCTGATGTGCCAGTAAGTGCAGGCAGGCCTGTACGCCGTGCCGGAGCTGTAGTCGTACTTGGGTCGCAAGGTGCGTTGCTCTATGCAGCCGCCAAAGCCAAGCATTTGACCGCATTCCAGCGATCTGCCGATGTCGGTGTCGTTTCCGCTGGGTCGATTGAAACTGGTGCAGCGTCTAATGGGCTGACTGAGGGTGGTGTCTCTTCTACCGAGTCAGCTTTTGAGACTTCCCCTGATTTCGGCATGACGAATGATGAACAGTTACGCAAGGCGGCCACAGAACTCGCATATGCCCTCAAGCGCAGCGGCAATGGCACCGTAACTTTCAGCGATATGAATGGCGAGCCTCTCAATGCCCGACATCCCTTCGCCCGCATTCTTCATCAGGCCGGATTCATCCCCGTGCCACAAGGTATGCGGTTGTACTGAGACATCATGTGGTCGCATTGGGGTATGCGGCTGTACTGGATGGACGCATGCGGTCTACTACGCCGCATTGTCGTGGGAATTATGGCATCGTGCATTATTTTGTCGAGGATTGTATCTCTCCATGGTTGGCTCAGCGGGGCGACATTGCGATGGCGGTCTGGGTGTCACTTCGCCAAAAAGCCTTAGTGGGGTGGCATCGTGATAGCGGTTTTGGGATTGTCCCTGTTGGGATGACTTCAGCGGGGCAATGCCATGATGGCGGTCTTGGAATCGTCTTGTTGGTATGGCTTTAGTGGGGTTGCACCGTGATGGCGGTCTTGGAATTGCTTTGCTGAGATGAGTGAGCGAGGCAGAATGTTGATAGCTCTCTTGCCGTTGCCTTGCTTAGATGTCGTCAGTAGGGCAATTTCGTGATTCCAGCCTCATCAGGGCCTCGATAAGGTATCTGGAACGGGGCAATAGTGCGACTGCCATCTTGGTGTTGCCTCGTTTGGATTTCCAATGAGGGGAATTTCGTGGTTGGGATATCCGATTCGCCTCGATGAAGTGAGCTTAGCGGGGCAAAACTGCGATACCTCTCTGTTCCGCTCTATTGAAATGATCGCAAATGAATCGAGATCGGCACCGGGTGGTGGACTTCGGTCGGATGCGATCAACAAAAGATGATGGATTTCGTCCAGTCACGAATTGCGAATTAGTTGCAGGGGAAAGACGATAACGAATGCATCTGGGCGTGAGCGACTTGAGAAAAACCGACACTGCCATATTGCAAAAACGGTATGAGATATTGTCTTCGTCGGATAACCAGACGGGACCAAAGGAAGCTGGAACCACATTACCTGTTCAGGTTTCTGGAATAGTGCATCATTGCATATCGTCGATATTATGAAGCATCACAAAGCAGTGGAAAAATTATTGGAAGTGTCGCAACAGGAGCGTCGTTGTGCATTTGGCAGAACCAAAGCAGAGCGAAGCGCATTGGAAAGACGGGCTTCTGCACAGGAGCTTGAACGGGTATTCCCCGGCCTGTTTGTGAAACCTGACTTTTGGAAGTCGCTGAACCCTGCCGAGAAGTCCGCTCATATTGCGCGCACATTGGGACTCCGCCATGGTCACTGGGTGTTTGCCGGTCTGACCGCCGCAAATCTTCACGGGTTCGAACATCAATGGTTACTGCATGACGGCACAATAACCATTGCCACACATACTCAGGGAAGTGATACCGGTAACGGACGAATACGGCGATTGTTCATACCGAAAAGCCAGCAGACGGATATACGGCATATTGATGGTGTTGCCGTGACCAGTGAAGCACGAACAGTGGTGGATTGCGCGCTGACTCTTGAATTCCGCTATGCACTGCCCATTGTCGACTCGGCATTGCGTCGGGGCGTTGCTATTAACGACATCATCGGCATATGCGCCAGTATGCAACGCGATTGCACTGCGGCGCTGCGGTTGTTGCATTATGCTGATCCTACCAGTGAAAATGGCGGCGAATCATTGACGCGTGGCACCATCTTCGAAGGCGGATACAAGATTCCCGAATTACAGCAGACCATTATCGACCCCCAAACCGGCATGGCATATCGTGTTGATTTTCTGTGGCGGCTTGAAGATGGTCGAATGATCGTGGGCGAATATGATGGAACCCGCAAATACGTCGACCCAGAAATGACGGATAACAAAGGTGTGAGAGAAGTCGTTGCTGACGAGCGCATTCGCGAAGAAGGTCTGAAGCGAGGCGGAGTCAGTGCCATCGTGCGTTTCGGATTCGACGAAGTGATGAAGCGTACCCCGCTCTTGCATAAACTCCGTATGGCAGGCATACCATTGCGCTCATAATGAGAAAACGCAGTATCTGTCAGAATCATTGCGGCAGAACGATCCAGTGCGATTGATGAGACGCTGATACACTCATATTCATGAGAATGAGCGGCTCAGGATTTGATTCCACGGAATCGACTTATTATCTGGCCTCCCCGAACAATGAGGTAAAGGATACATTCCTGTATCCTTTGATTGCCGGCTCTCTGTCATATCTTCCTGGCTATTCGCTTCGTCACCGATCAGTGGATAATTTCATGCTTGCCTACATCAGGGAAGGCGAATTGAATATCAAAGTCGCCGGTAGGCTGTTCACCGTCCATGGCCCGAGCAAGTGGGGGAACGACTGGGCATCAACGTCGTCAACTGCGGATATTGCGGTGCCAGCACTGTCGACTATCAGACATATGGACCGTGGCAGCTCGGATGAGGGGAATCATAGAAGAGTCTATTGCGCTTCAGCCGAGATTGGACGTTACTATTCTTTCCGTCCCGGAATTCGCGCTCGAGCAGCCAATCATGACTCGTTTCAACATGAGGACTCTTATGGAATTGAACCACGCGGTCGAGCAACTAAACGAACGCTACCAACGGATGTGCCAGGACAAAGGCTGGAGATTCCTCGATTATGCGTCGAGTTTCAATCAGCGAAGGGTGCTGTACGGTAACACCATTCATCCAAATCAGCGGGGATACGATGTCATCGCCGGCCTGATTGCGGAACGTATGGGTCGTGTGATTCGGCCGTAATAAACCGGGTTGTCACTTACTGCGTTGAATTTGGAAAAGTTATGAGGCGGAACCAGAAACGGTGGCCCCGCCTCATTGTGAGCATTCCTATGCAATAAACGCGATGGGGGATGCGAGGTCCACGCCGGAACCGTCGCGGCGCATGTCGGGTTTGGGAAGCTCGACCGGGGAGCCGGCGGATGTGGAGGCGTGCAACGGATAGGGGCCCACCCAGGCGAGAATCAGCGTGTTCTGGCCCTTGAGGAAGCGCTGGGAACGCACGCCACCGGTGGCACGACCCTTGGTGGGATACATCTCCAGCGGAGTCACCTTGGCGGCGCCGTTTTCGGTACCGGGCAGAGCATCCTCATCCCCGGCCACGGTGAGCACCACCGCGCCCGCACCCGAAGTCAGACCGTTCTCGCCTTCCTCGTAGGTCCAAGCCACCTTGCCGGCGGGCACCACATTGAAGGCCATCACATGAGCACCCTCGGCGAGCTTGATGCCGGCCATGCCGCCGGCCGTGCGGCCCTGCGGGCGCACGTTCTTCGCATCGAAGGTGAGTAGCGAGGAATCAGAGGAAACGAACACCAGACGGTCGTCATCCTCAGCCACGGCGGCGAACACCACTTCGTCCCCGTCCTTCACGTCGATGACCGGCCAGGAATCCATGGTGGTGGGAGCTTCTCGGTTCCAACGCTTGACCACACCGTTGCGGGTGCCGATGGCCAGCGACGGCAGCGGCTTGGCCTCCGCCGTGGTTTCGCCGTCGCCGCCGTTTTCGCCGTTATCGGCCGACTGCTCCATGGCGATTGCGGTCACCACTCGTTCCCCGCGTACGGGGTCGGTGGATTCGGTCATGCTGATCAGGTCGTCGGCCTGGACTCCGCCCTGCAGAGAAAGCGTGGCGGACGCCGGCAAGGCCGGCAGATCGACCACATGTGCCAGCACCAGGCGTCCGGCCGAGGTGGCCAGACCATAGGTGGCGCGGGTGGAAGTCCGGAAAATCGTGGTGATTTGATCATCATGCAGACGTTCGTCGGACGCGGAACGTGAGTTGAACACATCCATGGCGCTCGGCGTGGTACGGGCGATCAGGCCCGTGGCGCTCATCATCACCACGCACGGCTCGTCTCGATCTTCAGGGCTCCGGTCAAAGCGGACTGTTCGCCGGTCTTCTTGGCGGCCGCAGCGGCGGCAGCCACATCGGCCTCGGCGGAGGAAATGGTGGTGGCGGACTTCACAGCCTCCAGCGCGGATTTCGAAATTCCGGAAGTGCCGGAACCCTGTGCCACGACCGGCGTCAACGTGCCGTCGGGATCGGCGTCCAACAGCACGGTGCGACGCGGCGATCCCCACTTATCGACGGCCTCATCCATTTCGCTGGTGACCACATGGTCGAGCGCTTTGGCGGAGGCCAGAATGCGGGTGAGCTCCTCGATGCGCTTCTTCAAATCGTCACGCTCGGCCTCAAGTTCGATGCGGTTCATCTTGGTCAATCGGCGCAGACGCAGATCCAGAATGTACTGGGCCTGGACCTCGTCTAGATCGAATACGGCCATCAAACGGGTCTTCGCGGCATCCGCATCATCCGAAGTGCGGATCACCTGGATCACCTCGTCGATGTCCAGCATGGCCAGGAGTAGTCCCTCGACCAGGTGCAGGCGTTCCAGGGCTTTCTTCTTGCGGTATTCGCTACGGCGGCGAATCACCACGCGACGGTGATCAACCCATACCTGCAGCATCTCTTTCAAGCCCATCGTGTGCGGACGGCCGTCCACCAACGCCACGTTATTCATGGCGAAGTTGTCCTGCAACGGCGTGTGCTTGAACAGCTGGACGAGCACCGCATGCGGATCGAAACCGGTCTTGATCTCGATGACGATACGTGTGCCGTTATGACGATCGGTCAGGTCGAACGCGCCGGAGATACCCTCCAGCTTGCGGTTCTTCACACCGTCGGAAATACGCTCGATCACCTTTTCCGGACCTACCATGTACGGCAGCTCGGTGACCACGATGGCCTGCTTGCGGGCTGTGACATGCTCGATATGGGTGGCGGCGCGCGTGGTGAGCGTGCCTCGGCCGGTGGCGTAGGCCTCGCGAATGCCGTCGCGGCCGATGATCGTACCTCCGGTGGGCCAGTCGGGGCCCGGAACATAGCGCATCAGCTGTTCAAGCGTGGCATCCGGGTGAGCCATGAGGAACTTTGCAGCATTCACCACTTCGCCGAGATTATGCGTGGCCAGATTGGTGGCCATGCCTACGGCGATACCCGAACCGCCGTTGACCAGCAGGTTCGGAATTGCGGCCGGCAATACGGTCGGCTCTTTGAGCTTGTTGTCGTAGTTCGGCGTGAAGTCAACGGTGTCTTCGTCGATATCCGCGTTCATGCCGAGAGCTGCCGGGCCGAGTCGAGCCTCGGTATAACGGGAGGCTGCCGGGCCGTCGTCCAAGGAACCGAAGTTACCGTGGCCGTCCACCAGCGGCAAACGCATCGCGAATGGCTGGGCCAAACGCACCATGGCCTCGTAGATCGCGGAATCACCGTGCGGGTGGAGCTTGCCCATCACCTCGCCCACCACGCGGGCGGACTTCATGTACGGGCGGTCGGGGGTCAGGTTCATCTCGCCCATCTGGTAGACGATGCGGCGCTGCACCGGCTTCAGGCCGTCGCGCGCATCGGGCAGGGCTCGCGCGTAGATCACCGAATACGCATATTCGAGGAAGGACTTGCTCATCTCCTCGTTCAGCGGCGTCTCGACGATATGCTCCTTGACCGTACGCGGATCATAGGTTTGCGCGGACGGTTTGCGGTGTGATGCCATGAAACTCCCTTTCGAACTCGCCCTATATTAGCGTCAGGTCGCGAAACGGCGCGCAGCGAATGGTTCTCAATAGGAAAAGTGTGAGTGCTCGGCCAGTCCAATCGCACATAAGACGACGAAAAATGGCGGAACTTCAGCACAATGACTTATGTGCGATTGATTGATATTGTGCGTTTGGCTCACACTTTTGCAATGGGGCACGGTTTTCTGTGAGCCCTATAATGAGCAATTATGAGTGTTGAGACGCCGGATATGGACGAATTGCTGCGGTTGGTGCCCACAGTGACTTATGGGGACACAGCTGCGGGCCGTGGGGGAGCGCTGCACCTTTCCGCCGTATTGCCGGCTCTTTCCGCCGCCATTGGTCATCCGATCTCGACCAAGGTCCACACCGATCCCCAAGCCTGCAAAAAAGCCCTCGGGCTGCCTGACGCCACATCGGCCATCGTGGTGCTCGTGGACGGACTTGGCTACTGGAATCTCGCCATGCGCCTCGGCCATGCACCCTACCTGCGCTCGCTGATGAACGAGAGCGCCAACCAGCGTCCCATCGCGACCTGCGCACCCAGCACCACCGTGGCCGCCATGGCCACATTCGGCACCGGCACCTGCCCGGGATTGACCGGTATGGCCGGATACACGCAGCTGGAGCCGAACAACCACAAGCTCATCCAACTCATCCAATTCAAGGATGCACTGGCGCCCAAACCCGTCAATCCAAGAATCACCACCCCTCCCATGGTCGATCCTCATGATTTGCAACGTGAACAGACCGTGTTCGAGAAGCTTCGCCGTCAGGAGGTGCGCGTCACCAGTTCCGGACTGCCCAAATTTGCCGGCTCTCCACTGACCGAAGCGGCCTTGCGCGGCACTGATTATCAGGCCAATGTCACCCCGCGTGATCGCGTGCTCGCCGCAGCACGCGCCGCCAGGAGGCCCGGCCTGACCTATCTGTATATCCGTGACGCGGACAAGGTGGGTCACAATTACGGCTGGGATTCCGAGCATTGGGTGGCGGCTTTCGAACACATCGACGCACAGCTTGCATTATTGAAACGTAGCGCGTCAGCCGGCACCTTGATCGTCATCATCGCCGACCATGGCATGGTGCAGACCGACATGGATCAGCGGCTCGACATCGCGACGGAGCCTTCGCTGATCCATGGCGTGGAACTGGTGGGGGGAGAGCCGCGCTCTCTGATGCTGTACGCCGAACCCGGCGAATCACCGGACGCCATAGCCGATCGCTGGCGTGATCGCTTGGGGGACGCGGCGTTGGTGCGTACCAAGGAACAGGCATGTGCCGATGGGCTGTTCGGCCCTGTATCGGAACGTATTCGGCCGATCCTCGGCGACGTGATGGTACAGGCTGCCGGCGCGGCCACATTCGTGGATTCGCGTACTCAGGGGGATAAGGCCACCCATTTGCCTAGCGTGCATGGGTCGCAGACGATGATGGAGATGGATATTCCCTGTTTGATTGACGTCGCCTGACCGATATCGTCTGACTGATATCGACATGGCATAGTCATACGATTCCGGGGAAAAGAGTCGTATCGTCAGGCGGCTATATCCGGCTATGCCAGATATAGCGAATAATCAGTCGCCGAACAGAATCTCATCCCAGCTGGGCACCGCCGAGCGTCCCGACTTCCTTCTGGACGGCTTCGCAGCGGGTTCCGCCGGAGCTGCTTTGGCGGGTGCTGCGGTCTGTTCCTTTTTTGCGGCTTTGCCGGTTTCCACTGGCGCCGCACCGGAATCGGAGGTGACTTCGTCATGGGCCGGGGCATCGGATTGGGCAGCCGGAATCCGGCTGTCATCGGGCGGCGTCTGCGTACTCGCGGCACCGGTCGAAACCGGTGCGGAAAGCTTGACCGGCGGCATGGACCCGGAGGCGGAGAGATCGATCGGAGGCATCGAGCCGGTGGAGGTCACCGGATTCGAGGACGCCGGACGGGTCTGCGGAGCAGACGGCTTTGGCGCGGCCCATGCAGACACGGCACGCTCGATACGCGCCGAACGGACGGAATCGCCCGGCAACGCAGGTTCCGGCGAAGCCTTTGCGCCGCCTGCGTTCTCGGTCCTCGGATTCTGCTCGCCGAGCAGCTTGCGTGCGGCATTGTTCAGGCAGACCACGGAATTGTCGTGCATGTTCCAGGTCCATTCGGCATGGATCTCACGTCCGGCGGAAGTGAAAATCGCCACGATATGCCATGGTTCCAGCCCACGGCGGGTGGATTTCCAGGTCACCGACTCCATGCCGATGGACGCCGCCGCCAAAGTGCGTTCGACCAGCTCATTGATGGTGCGCACCTTGCTGTCCTTCGGAGCGGGCACCGTCAGGAACTGTTCGATCGCATACTGTTTTTCGGTTTCCACCGCGGCGGAGAAACGCCGTACCAGCGTTGTGCTCAGTCCGTAGCGTTCTGCCACGCGGGACGGGTCGGCGCCCGCACGAATCAACGACTGGATCTGCGAGATGGGAAGTGTGGACTGCTCATGGGGCTGTTCCAGCTGCTGCTGTTCGCTGCGAACCTGCTTGGCCTCGAGAATCGCCCGTTCGAGTGTGTCGTCCAAGCTGACGGCGAACTGACGGCCTCCCAAGGAGAATACGAGGTCCCCCGTTTCGCTTACGCGCTCGAAACGGGCCTTCTCGAGCCGATCCTTAGGCATATGCACACCACTTTCCGTCGCAAAGACATTACTTATTCCCAGTATGCCCCACGTGTCGAACTTTACAAGTATTTCAAATCATGTATCCTATGGGCGAGTACAACGCGGCGAAACCGCGCGAACGCCAACGGTAGACGACGAAAGGACCATAATGGCTCAGGATTATGATTCCCCCCGTAACAAGGATGAGGACGAGGAATCGCTGCAGGCTCTGGGAAAGTCCGCGCAGAATACCTCGAGCGACATCGACGATGATGAGAACGCCATTGCCGAGGATTACGAACTGCCGGGTGCCGATCTGAGCAACGAGGACTCCTCGGTGACCGTTATCCCCATGCAGGGTGACGAGTTCATCTGCTCCCAGTGCTTCCTGGTCAAGCACCGCAGCCAGCTCGCCTACACCGACGAGGATGGCCAGCCGGTGTGTGAGGAGTGCGCCGCCTGATGGCGTTTGACGAGACCTACAACGAGCCTGAGTCCACCGAGGTCCTGGTCAAAAGCCTTGACCCCGAGCACCCGGCCCGGCTGCATTACGCCCATGCGGGCGACGCCGGCGCCGACCTGATCACCACCGTTGACGTGACCCTGAAACCGTTTGAGCGTGCACTGGTTCCCACCGGTGTGTCTATAGCCCTGCCCGCAGGATATGTGGCACTGGTCCATCCGCGCTCCGGCCTTGCCGCCAAGCAAGGCGTCACCGTGCTCAACGCGCCCGGCACCGTCGATGCCGGATATCGTGGCGAGATCAAAGTGCCGCTGATCAATCTCGACCCGGAGCATACCGCCGTCTTCCACCCGGGCGACCGCATCGCCCAGATGGTCATCCAGCGCTATGTCGAAGCCCGATTCATCCCCGCCGAGACCTTGCCCGGCTCAGACAGGGCGGAACGGGGATTCGGATCCACGGGAGTGGCATCCTGATTTAACCGTAGGCGGGGTCTGGATGCGATTGCCAACACGCAGTCAACCCCGATACACGGCTACAATGAGTGTCATATGAGGGAGGTGACTGGCATGTCGGAGATCGATGGCGAGCAGTATGCCGCCCGTAAGCTGGGATGCGAGATCAGTGCTGATCCGCTTAATCCGCTTGAACCAATCAAGCAGGTGTGCAAGGCTCATCACCCTGGAGAGGATTTGTCCATCCTCGATCGCGCCTATCGGCGTGCCGTCATCCAGCATTCCGCTCAGCGCCGCAAGTCCGGCGAGCCGTACATCATCCACCCATTGGCCGTCTCCCAGATTCTTGCCGATCTGGGCATGGGCCCGATCGTGGTGGCGGCCGGTTTGCTGCATGACACCGTGGAAGACACGGACTACACACTGGATCAGTGCCGTGCCGAGTTCGGCGATACTGTGGCCGGTCTGGTTGACGGCGTCACCAAGTTGAGCCAGCTCGAAGTGGGAGACTCGGCCCAGGCCGAAACCATCCGCAAGCTCGTGGTGGCCATGAGCCGTGACGTGCGCACCTTGGTGGTCAAGCTCGCCGATCGTGTGCACAACGCCCGCACTTGGCGATACGTGAAGACCACCTCCGCCCAGAGGAAGGCGCGCGAAACCCTTGACGTGTATGCGCCGCTGGCCAATCGTCTGGGCATGAACGCCATCAAGACGGAGCTCGAGGAACTGAGCTTCAAGGTGCTCTACCCGAAGATTTACAACGAGATCGTGGTGTTGGTGGCTCGTCGGGCTGGTCAACGCGATGTGTATTTGAAGCAGATTCTGGCCGAGATCAATGAGGATCTGGACGAGCAGAACATCAAGGCATACGTCACCGGACGCCCGAAGGACTACTTCTCCATCTACCAGAAGATGATCGTGCGTGGCCATGATTTCGCGAACATCTACGATCTGGTAGGTGTACGTATCATCGTCGATACCATTCAGGACTGCTATGCGGCGCTTGGTGCCGTGCATGCGCGGTGGAATCCGGTTCCCGGCCGGTTCAAGGATTACATCGCCATGCCGAAGCTCAACATGTACCAGTCGTTGCACACCACGGTGGTCGGCCCCGGCGGTAAGCCGGTCGAAATCCAGATCCGTACGTGGGACATGCACCGTCGTGCCGAATTCGGTATCGCCGCGCACTGGAAGTACAAGGAGAACGGCCAGGCCGGTCGTGCCCTGAGCTCGCCGGACAAGTCCGACCGCAAGCGCGATGTGAACAATCAGGAGCTGTCCGAGGCCGATAACCTCAAGTGGATTCAGCAGCTCGCCGATTGGACCAGCGAAACCCCGGATTCCAACGAATTCTTGGGCTCTTTGAAAGAGGATCTTGGCTCGTCCGAGGTCTATGTGTTCACGCCGAAGGGCAAGATCGTCTCTTTGCCGGCTCATGCCACACCGGTTGATTTCGCCTATGCCGTGCATACCGAAGTGGGCCACCGCACCATGGGCGCGCGTGTCAACGGGCGTTTGGTGCCGCTCGACACCACGCTTGATAACGGCGATACGGTGGAGATCCTGACTTCCAAGTCCGATACTGCCGGTCCTTCGCGCGACTGGCTGAGCTTCGTCAAGAGCCCGAAGGCACGAAACAAGATCCGCCAGTGGTTCTCGAAGGAACGTCGTACCGAGGCCATTGAGGAAGGCCGCGACGAACTGACCCGCGCTATGCGCAAGCGTAACCTGCCGGTCAATGCGCTGCTGACCACCGAGGCACTGATCGGTGTGGCCGACGACCTCAATTTCCCGAACGCCGACGCTGTGTTCGCCGCCATCGGTGATGGGCAGATCTCCACGCAGAACGTCATCTCGCATCTGGTCAAGGATGCCGGGGCCGACGAGGTCGATGAGGAAGTCGAGCAGGAAGCCCTGCCTCTGAAGCCTGTTGAGCGTAAGAGCTCCAGCAGCTCTACCGGAGTGTCCGTCAAGGGCGTGGGCGACGTGTGGGTCAAATTGGCTCGTTGCTGCATGCCGGTGCCGGGAGATCAGATCATCGGCTTCATCACCCGTAATCAGGGCGTGTCCGTGCATCGTACCGATTGCCAGAACATGATCGATCTGAAGAACAAGCAGCCCGAGCGCGTGGTCGAGGTCGAATGGACCAGCACCAAAGGTCTGTTCATGGTCAAGATCCAGGTCGAGGCTTTGGATCGTCGCAACCTGTTGTCCGACGTGACACGCGTGCTGTCCGATCATGGCGTGAATATCATCTCCGGAACGATTGCCACCGGTTCCGACCGTGTGGCCACCAGCCAGTTCAGCTTCGAAATGGCCGATCCGCAGCATCTCAACACGCTGCTGGCCGCCGTGCGCAAAATCGATGGCGTGTTTGACGTGTACCGTCTGACCGGTGCCAAGGAGTCCGCTGAGCCGCGTATGCGCAAGATGAAGTAGTCCGTACCGTACTCTGGCTCCCCTCCAGAGGGGAGCCAAGAACGAGTAAGCCCTCTGATTGGAATCGATCAGAGGGCTTTGTTGTCGGTTGTGGTGGGTCTTACTCAGCCACGTCCACGGAGAGGATCACGGCCGGCTCGAGCGGGCGATCCATCGGATCGGTTTCGACGGCCTCGAGCTTGTCGACAACCTTCTTGGAAGCGTCATCAGCAACTTCACCGAAGATGGTGTGGTGGCCATCCAACCACGGGGTCGGCACGGTGGTGATGAAGAACTGGGAGCCGTTGGTGCCGTGCACCTTGCCGTCCATACCGCGGCGCAGACCAGCGTTGGCCATGGCCAGCAGATACGGCTTGTCGAACTTCAGGCTCGGATCGATCTCATCGTCGAACTCATAGCCAGGGCCACCGGTGCCGGTGCCGAGCGGGCAACCGCCCTGAATCATGAACTGCTTGATGATGCGGTGGAAGGTCAGACCGTTGTAGAACTTGCCGTGGGAAGGCTGACCGGTGTACGGGTCGGCCCATTCCTTCTCGCCGGTGGCGAGGCCCAGGAAGTTGGCCACGGTGTTCGGGGCCTTGTCGTCGAACAGGTTGATGGTGATATCGCCCTCAGAGGTGCGCATGATGATGGTAGTCATGGTCTTAAGTGTCTCATGGGCTTGAGACCGGCCGGGAACCCCAATCCCGTCATGCTTTGAGGGCATGGACGGGGATCCCGAACCGGACAGGACTCCGGATGGCACGAAACCAGCCAAGGCACCTTTAGCCGCACCCGAGATTCCGCCTCGACCGGAGCGTCGGGGTTGAAGGGACTGACAAGGAACCTGGGCGCACCGGCACCTACCAAAGCACCTGGCTTCTCGGCATCAGTCGTCGGTTTCAGCTTTTTCATAAACTCTTCATCTTGGCAATAATAAGTATCATCGATGAGATCTTCGACTGTCACGCCAAGAGCTTTGGCAATAAGGAACACTTGCCGCAAATTAAGTTTTGTTTCTCCTTTAAGCATCAGGGTGATAGTAGGCCTCGAAACTCCTAAGGCGTGGGCTAAGTCTTTCTGAATCTTGCCGGTCAATCGCATATAGCGGCGAATGTTGTAACGCGCTACGTCTTCAAAACGTTGCGCTTCTATCTTCACCTGTTCTGAAGTTTCCGTGACTTCCATCGGTTAATCCTTTCCAAATAAAGATAACTATATCAAACAATGTTTAATATTGCTAACCTATTGGGCATGTTTGCATTTACGGGGCGAAAAAATGTCTGCATGGGCGAACTCATGTTGTCGAATGTTTTTCTTCCTGCTGCTCAAAAAACGTTGCATCGCTTGGGGGAGGTCGTAGATATAGGGATATATGGCATTGATCGATCCTGTTGGAGATGTGGACGGACCTCTGTGGCAATTACTAATCTTTGTCCCCTTGACTGCGAAAGTGGTATTTCCTTGGTGGAAGCTTGGGAAAGCATAGATATGTGTTATGCTAAGGAGCTTTTGGAAATTGCTGGGCATCCCGCCGCGAAGCAAATTAAATATCGATCTTCGCGTAGGGCGGGGCGTTATATGTCAAATGGTTGCGCATATTGTGATGCGTTATTCGGAAACTTTTGTATAGATGAGGATATTCTGGATGGACAAAAGCCTCGTCTGATTGCTTCTGTGAAAAGACCTTTGCAGGAATGGGCCGTCATGGTGGCTCAATTTTATCTTTGATTTAAAAGTTTCCTTTCTCTAGTGCTGAAACCGCATTGTGGAGATGCGGTTTTTAAATTTCGACACGCCGTAAATTAACCTAACTTGAGGTTAAAAAAACCAACCCATATACTGAGGTTAGAAATTTTAACTTAGCTGAAATGGGGTTAACGATGTCGAATATGAAGAGGTGGATGGCGGAGGTGGGATTAACTCATCGCCAGCTTGCTGTTCAGCTCCATCAGTCGCCGGCCAGCGTGACTCAGAAAGTCAATCTGCATACACATTGGCAGCGCAGAGACTGTGCCGTTCTCCGCGAACAGTATGGTCTCTCAGCCGATTTCGTTCAGGATCTCATTCCATATGAGACAGCTTTCCCCAATGGTGTACAGGAGGTTATGTGATGGCTGGTGGAATTTTCGAGCAGTATAACTGGCCGGAGGACCGGAGCGATTATGTGGAGGTGTGCGACGGATGCCACACAGCAATCTGGTCGACCCGCTGGAACGAGGAGACGTCTGACGGCTTCGACGCGTTTCTCGCCGAAAACGGCTGGCGCGACTACATCGACCAGCTCGATTCCCGGATTCTGAACCTCTGCCCGGCCTGCGCCTTGCTCGCGCTGCGCCTTGGCGAGACCTGCGGGCTGGCCGACACCTGGCTCCGCCCCACGCATGCCTACACGCATGCCTTCCGGGAGGTCGATGCACAGCTCTCCGCCCGCGAACGGGTGGTGGCGAACCTGCTGCTGACCGAGGGGAGGACGGCATGAGCGACGAAGCCGGAAGACTCGTCTTCTCCCGCGACCCGTCGGGAACATTCATCGACGGTATGGTCTTCGGAACTTCAGGAGGCGGCGAGAACGCCAATCTCGAAGTGCTGTGCGCGTTGCCCTACGAGCTTGTACGCCCACATGCTAGTGCCTCTGTCCTGGGTCCGCTGGTCGGCGTAGGGAATGTGAAGAGGCTGTTCCTGAGCGTCAAATACCTTGATGGTGAGATATCCGTCGGGCGGTACGACCGTGTATCCGGATTTCTCGTTGAGCAGGCGCGCGCCCTCGTTGGTGGGGATGCTGAGTATCAGTTCAGCGCCGTGGTCTGCCGCCCAGGAGTCGCAGACCGCCTTGATCTGCGATCCGAAGCCTTCGCGCCGATGCTTTCTGACGACCGCGATCCCTTCGATGATGGCTGCATGCTCGGCGAAAGCCTCTCGTATCTGTGCGGCATGGACCCCGCTCGTCCCGGTGCGGTATATGAGCGTCTCGGCTACGCAAAGGCTGGCTGGATGAGGGCCGCGCCTATCAGACGGTCCTGTCCCCATACGCCTATGTACGTAGGCTGATCGTTCCATCGTCGTGTCTGACGACTGCTGGGACGCTTTGATCGAAGTCTTTGATGTCCCTGATGAGCAGGCTCTTGATTGCCTTTGCTTCGCCATCCGTTGCGGCGGCGCGTGGCCCGTCGACGGCGAGGGAGGTGGTGCGATGGTCTGATCCCATTCGATTTTCTCTCTTTCTCTGCAACTAAAAGAAAAAACGCCCGTTCCCGATGCTGGAACGTCGGGGACGGGCGGTGCAACCAATATTCCGAGCGGCCGCGGATCCCGTATCTTGCCGGATCCCGGTCCGTGGCCGCCCAATGCATTGTCTTGGAGTAGTGATCACACATGAACGACTTTACTAAAGCATTCCGCATGTCTTGCTCTGTGTTTCCTGAGTGTAACCGGGATTTCCAGGCGCCGGTTTGGACGTTCCCGGTCGTGGTGGCATTCGCCCGCCACAACGGTCCGGGCTCCGTTGATTCCCGTCGCCTGGCGTCGATGATGGCGCACCCGTCCATGGAAGGGAGACTCGCGTGAACTGGCTTGCAATCGTATTGATCGTGTTAGTCGCGTTCTCATGGCTGATGACGCTGGCCCTGTGCAGGGCGGCCCGTCTCGGGGACGAGATGGCCGAACGGATGGCCGCCCGGAATCGCACGCGGGACGCCGGTGGGAGTGAGACGGAATGATGATGGATGATCATGTCGTGGAATACGTGTCGGGCCTGCCGGCCGTCAAGTCCGTGACGAACGACCGCATCAGGTACACGGATGAGTTCAAGCGCCGCGTCGCCGAGGGCTACCGTCGCGGCGAATCCCCGGTGGCGATGTTCCGCAAGGCGGGACTCGGTCCGGAGGTCATCGGATACAAGAGGATCGAACGGTGCGTCGCGCGCTGGCGCGACCTCGCCCCGGAAGGGGACGGGAAGTCCGGCGGGCCGGCG
>ENA-OQJX01000001-OQJX01000001.1-human-gut-metagenome-genome-assembly--contig:-NODE-1-length-192905-cov-11.648243_pt1 | contig 192905 bp, 200 predicted proteins | sample MGYA00242615_ERZ504782 | MGnify/ENA primary metagenome ERZ504782 (study PRJEB26092, sample SAMD00036354) | human gut metagenome | host: Homo sapiens | study: EMG produced TPA metagenomics assembly of... | reverse complement strand
GCGTCACGCAAGAACGCGCCCGGTCACGGCCAGGGCCGAGTACGGGATATTCAAGGGCATGCCGCCGGCCGCGAGGATCGACCGCACGTGGGACAACGGCACGGAGGCGTCCCTGCACGTGCTGGCGGACGAGGCCCTGGGCATGCCCGCCTATTTCGCCGATCCGTACAGCTCGCATCAGCGCGGCAGCAACGAGAACAGGAACGGTAAGATCCGCCGCCATCTGCCCAGGGGAACCAGTTTCGAGGATCCCACGCAGGACGAGCTCGACGCGATCGTCGGGGAGATCAACGACACCCCCATGAAACTCCTCGGATACAAAACGCCCAACGAGGTATGGGACGAGGAGATGGCCAGGCTACAATCAAAGGCAACCAACACAAAGACGGGCGTTGCACTTACAAATTGAATCCGGGGATAAGCTGAATCGCAACAGAATTTCCATGTTCCCGGCGATTATGTACGGTCTTCTTCCCTATTTCCGCCTATTTCCGCCTATTTCCGCCAAATTGTTCCCAGCGCATTCCCAGACTTCATTGAGGGGTATAACAGTATTGCGCAAGAAAACGGTCACGAAGCGCAACAATAGTAGAGCCGTATTGATTTGTTCGGCTTAGGAGAACGGGAGAGGTACACATGTTCGTCCTCAGCAACGCCTGGCGGGCTTTGATGCGTTCCAAGGGACGCACCACCCTAACCGCGTTCATCACTCTGGCAGTCACGTTCGGCACGGTTGCCGGACTGGCCATTGTGCAGGAAAACACCACCGCACACACCACCACATACAATTCGCAGAAAGCCAATATGGCGATTCGCCCGAGCGCGGCCACCTGGAAGAAGGTCTCCGCCACCGACTCGGCCACCACCAAGCATTACATGACCTGGTCGTCGTACACCGATTACGCCTCGGCTATTCAGACCGCCGGTACCACGCTCGACTTCACCGTTACCGGAACAGTACCCGCCCGCGTGAGTGGCGATTTGAAAGCGCTCGATGGCGGCTCGCTCGGCTCCGCTTCCGACGATAAGACCGGCGGCCAGCTGGTTTGGCGCGCATTCTGGACCAAGGACGCGGCCAAAGCAAGCGATCTTGGCACCTTTGAAATCGTGGACGGCAAGGGCCTGAGCTATAACAACAAATCCGCCAACCCAGACACCACCGGCGCATTGGTCTCTGAAGCGTTTGCCAAGGCCAATAATCTTAAGGTGGGCGATACGTTCAAGGTAGCCACTGCCACCAGCGCATCAGACACCGCAGAGCTCAAGGTGCGCGGCATCTACAAGTACACCTCCGAATCCACCGTGGACAACCCGGTGGTTGCCGCCCGCAATCGCGAGAACGCGATCTTCACGAACTACCAGACCTTCTCCAAGGCCGGACTCGACCCGCAGTACAGCAATGAAACCGCCTCCGGGTGGGAGCTGCCTGACCTGAACGTGGTGTTCAACGTCACGGATTCTGCTACATATGATTCTCTGCTGAAAACGCTGAAGAAAGCCAAGCTGCCGGCCAAGGGCTACACCATCTCTTCCCCCTCGCTCGAGGCTTACACCAAGTCGCTTGAGCCGTTGGATACCTTGGCTGCTCGTGCCAAGACCGGCGTGATCGTGCTGCTCACCGTGGGTGGCGTGCTGTTGCTGGCCCTAGTGCTGCTGGCCGCGTGGACGCCGAAGCGCAATGATGAAATCGGCATGGCGCTGGTTTCCGGCGTAACTCGCGGCCGCCTTGGCTGGCAATTCATGCTTGAGGTGTTCTTCGCCACCCTGCCGTTCTATGTGATCGGCCTGGTCGGTGGCGCCTTTGCGGCAAAGCCCATCGGCGCGGCATTGATCTCCGGCCACACTACCGCAGTCACCTCTAGCCTGATTTGGCAGATGGTCTGGGGCGGGCTCGGCGCCATTCTGGTGCTGGCTATTCTGGCGGCCTTGCGACTTGCGTTCTTCAGCGCAGCCAAGCTCTTTGCCGCTGATGGCGACTGGGGCACAGTCAGCGAAACCGAGACCATTGAAGAGGCTGACGACGAGGTTGCCGAACTCGGCAAGGCTGCGACCACTACCACGACTACGACCAACGACGATACGGAGGCGAAGGCATGAGCGAGAAGAACGAACAGGAACTCAGCAAGGACGAAGCCCTGAAGAACACGGCCGAATCGGCCATGGCATCCAAGGATGCCATCAAGCCCGCTCCGGCCGATTCCATCCAGTTCAGCGTCATCTTTGACGATGCGGATGGCCTCGACCTCGAGCGTGCGGATGACGCCGACGACAATGCCTCCGGTGATATCTACAGCATCATGGCCAGCGCCGAAAGCGCCGCGGATGTCACTGAGGCCTCAGACGCCACCGCCGAGGACAGCGCGGGCGCAGAACTCAGCGAGGCAGAAGCAGACGCTCTGGCTTCCGCAGACACCTCCGCCGCAGCGACCAAGCGCAATGCGGACCGCGTCAACGAGACGCTGAACCTGGCTAAATCTGGCGGCAAAGACGAATTGGTCGAACACGCAGCGCCGGCGTCCAAGACCGCCGAACCGACCATGACGCTCGCCTCGCGCATCGACCGCGTGCTCGTGGGCGGCGGCGCGGATGACATCCTGCTCAAGACCTACCCGACCTTTGCGCTGAACAAAGTCACCGTTCCCGGCGCCAAAGGCAAAATCAACGTACTCGACAGCGTGGAATTCGCCTGCTACGTGGGTCACGCCTACGCACTGCTCATCACCGACGACCCTGACTCGGGACTGACCGCAGACACCAAGCGCCGCGCGCTTATGGGCGTGATGAGCGGCCTTGTACAGCCGAAGTCCGGCACGGTGATGAATAAGAGCGCCAACATCGCCGAACTGGAGCCTGTGGATCTGCGTGGTCACCGTCTGGGCATCGTGCCGCAGCTGCACGCCGTGCAGCCCGATCTGGACGCCGAGCAGAACGTGCTCTATGCCATGAATGCTTCCAACCGTAACTTCCTGAAGCCCAAGCCGGTGATCGCTCGTGAACTGCTGGCCAAGGTCGGCTTCTCGGAGGCGACCAGCGGCGTTGCCGTGAGCAAGCTACCCGTGGTGCAGCAGCGCTTGGCGGCCATTGCCCGCGCCATCAGCACGGAAGCGGAAGTGCTGATTCTCGACGAACCGACCCGCGGCTTGAACGTGGACGACACAGTGACCGTGTTCGCCGCCCTTGCCAAGCTGGCGCATAGCGGCGACCCGAAGCACTGCATCATCGTGCTCACCGCCTCGCGCGAGATCGCCGAAGCCGCAGACCAGATGTTCGAGATCTGATTTCAAGTCGTCGAGAAGGCCCCTGCGATTCGGCAATATCGAATCGCAGGGGCCTTCTCGACTTCAAGGGGCTAATTCGCGCATCTCAGGAAGTCTACTTCCGTTTCGAGGGGCTGGTCATTCAGTCAAACGCATGTAGAAACGGCTTGGCGCAACGCCATTTCGCCATTGTCGGACGTTGCCTGCTAGACACCAGCCCTCGAGACGCAAGTAGATCTCCGGAGAAGATCGAATCAGCCCCTCGAAACGCAAGTAAACGTCAAACAAGGCCCAAATCTGTTCCCACTGACATCAACGTGGCTTATTCCCGAGCTAATCTAGGGTAATCCTGACCTTACGAAACGAAACTTGACGATCATGACCGGATATATTCCCACACTTGAGCAGATTGACGAGCTGCATCGCAAGATTGCGCCGTCCGAGGCGGCCTATGAGCTGGTTCACACGCATTGCGTGATTGTGGCAACCATCGGATGCCAGATTGTGCGACGGCAGAATGCACTGTTCACGCGTCGTTGCACGCTGTCGAAAGATGCACCGAGCGGGGAAGCAATCGTCGCACAGAGAATACGGTAGATGCTGCTGTGTCGGCTACGCCCATGCCACCCACTGCGGGCGTCACGGGCGGCCAGGTGCCGCCACGCCTACTGGACGAGCATCTGGTGCTCATCGGCGGGCTGCTGCACGATATCGGCACGTATCGCGTATTCAAGCATGACGGCTCGGACGGCGAACCGCTCAAATTTAGCAAGAAACGATACATCCTGCACGGACTGAAGGGTTATGAGTATTTGCTCGATGAGGGTGTGGACGAGTACATCGCCCAGTTCTGCCGTAATCACACTGGCGTGGGTCTCACGCGTGAGGACATCATACGGCAAGAGCTTCCTCTGCCCCCGACCGACTATGTGCCGATGAATCTTGAGCAGGAAGTGGTGATGTACGCCGATAAGTTCCACAGCAAGTCGGTGCCGCCGAAGTTCTTGCAAGTCGAGGCGTATACGGCTCGAGCCGAACGATTTGGCGAGGATAATAAGCGGCGTTGGCTGGATCTGGTGGCCAAATATGGCGTACCGGATATTCCGGCGTTGGCTGAGAAGTACGGGATGCGAGTGATCTGAGCTCCCGCTGGCGGGGGCTGTCAGCGAAGCTGACTGGGGGTGGTTCGTTTCCACCAATCAGACCACCCTCAGTCTCGCTTCGCGAGCCAGCTCCCGTCAGCGGGAGTCGAGGAACGGTCGAGGAACGGTTCAGATGGAACGCAGACGGTAGGTACCGTTGCGGTTGGACGCGATGATCATCTGATCATTCTCCAGCACGTCCCAGCCTTCCTGCTCATAGCCAGAGGAAGACACCACTACACCGGCCGGATCGCCATTCTCGTCATTCAGCGCGCGGTAGCGCATCACACGGTAATCGGCGGCCTGCTTGCCGCGGCCATACTCGTCGTAGATCTCCACAATGCGTGGGCTGGTCTTCTCACGGCCGGCAGCGCACAAAGCAATCAGCTGATCCTCGGATTGAATCATGCAGTTGTAGCTGGATTTCGGGTAGGCCTGGCGAAGCTCGCGCACCGCCTGAGCCACAGCCTCGTCAAGCGGGAATCCGAAGCCGACGTACTCCAGAATCACCGCGAAGAAGATGGCGGAGTCGGAGCGTCCGCCGGTGGACAGAAACACGCTGTGATCCACGGGGTAGGAACGATTGGTCACAATGTTGCGGCCATTGGCATCGGAAATATCGCCATTGTGGATAAAGCTCAAACCGTTGGCATAGAACGGGTGCTGGTTCTCCATAATGAGCGGCAGATTGGAGCTGGCCAGACGCAGATGCCAAATGGCGCCGCGAGCCGGCTCGCTAGCCAAAGCTTCAAACGTGCTATCGGCGCGTGCGGCGATGGTGGACTTGTAGATTTTCGTGCCGGTTTCCGGAGTGGGTGCACCGCCGTCGCGCACGTACGGCGCCGACGTGGGATCAGCGAGCTGGGCCACACCCCAGCCATCGTTGTGGATCTCGGACAATTCGCGGAAATCCTCGACATTGCCCTGACCCAACACGGCGTTAAGGCTCAGGTTGAACCCCGCCGTCGCGTATCCCAATAATCTGCACATAGTCAGATAACTTACCCGAGCCATATTTCGACGTGCGGCCACCGTTATAGGCATTCTTTATAGAGCGCGTCAGCCTATACACGGCGGTAACTCAGCTGAAAGGGGTACATTGCGACTTCTGCAGAATGCTAACTGCTTTCAGCAGGGGTACCCGATATGGAAGAGCCCAAGTACAAACGGCAGAATAACACCATCCATACTTGGGTTCTCAACACTTAGGCACCCCTCTGAAAGCAGTTATTATTCCGCAAGAGGGTTCAAGTCCCCCTTTCAACCGAGATACCTACTTTTCTCCTCTGCCGACATCGCGGCATCGAGTTCTTGGACCAAGCGGCTCAGGCCGGCGGTGGTATCCATGGGATTGGGAACAGCCGCAGGATCGGCCACGCTTCGAGTCGGGGTTGGCGCAGGAACCGTCTTGGTCCCATCCGTGCGCTTCAGACGCGGCGGGCGGCGGGTGGAGACGAATAGCGGCTGCACTTCAATCAACGGGTTGTAGGGCGCCAAGCCGAACCACTTGACCGGAGAACCGGCCACATGGCGAATCGCGTACTTGGCTTGCAGCGAGAGCGCACCACGAGCGGAGACCTTGGATTCCGGCATCAGCGCCTTGTGCACCAGCACGTAACGAACTGTGCCAATATCCGGGTCGGCGTCCACCTTGGGGTAGATCGACTTCTGCTTGGGCAGTTCTCCGGTCTTGGACAGGTCATGCATGATCTGGTGAATATACGCCGGAATGGACTGCGAGACCTTGAACCCCAGGCGGAACCGCACACGGAAGATGTAGTTGGTGCCGAAATTCTCCACCGAGTATTCGCGGGTGAACGGCTCATCGGTGGTCTCCACACTCACTGCCCACCATGCGCGGGCGCGCTTGGGGTGGTCGGCGAAGATGGAGAAGAAGATATCCGTATCGAGTCGCTTGGTCTCCGAATCGGAAGTCAGGTAGACGATGTTGTCCGCAAAGTAGGGGATGCGGAAGTCTCCGTGCAGCTTGTCGAGTGCGGGCAGGAAGTCCTTGGGCCGCATGTGGCGACGCTGCGCACGCTCCAGCTTGGTGCCTTCGTTCCACGTGTACATGACAAACAGAATCGCGATGGTGAGCAGGCAGGTGAACCAACCACCATGCAGGAACTTGGCCATGGAGGCGATGAAGAACATGATCTGGATGGCCAGGAACAGCACGGTGAACACGATGGCGCCCACGCGCTTGCGGTCATACCAGAGATACACGCCGAGCAGCACGGTGGTGGTGATCATGGTGATGGTCAGCGCCAAGCCGTATGCGGCGGAGATGTGCTCCGAATCCTTGAAGATGGCAAGCACGGCCAGAGTGGAGACGCACAGCACGCCGTTGACCACCGGAATGTACAGCTGGCCGCGTGTACGGGCCGGGTAACGCACCTGCAGATGCGGCATCCAGTTGAGGCGGGTGGCCTCGGAAACCATGGTGAATGCGCCGGTGATCAGGGCCTGGGAGGCAATCACGCCGGCCGTGACGGAGAGAATCACCGCCAGATAGCGCACGTTCGGCGTCATCATCTGGAAGAACGGGTTCAGCGACTTCATAGTGTTGAACTGCGGGTTGCGGGCGTTGTTCAGCATCCACGCGCCTTGGCCGAAGTAGTTGAGCACCAGCGCAATCTTGATGAATGGCCAGGTGAAGTAGATGTTGCCACGGCCCACATGACCCATGTCGGAGTAGAGCGCCTCGGCACCGGTGGTGGAGAGGAACACCGTGCCCATCAGTGCGATACCGGCCGCGTTATGCGGCTGAACAGGAATTTGACGCCGTACACCGGGTTGAGGGCGGCGAACACCGACCAGTCGTTGTTGAGATTCACCACGCCCACAACGGCGAGGAAACTGAACCAGACCAGCACCATCGAGCCGAAGACCTTGCCGATGCTTTCGGTGCCACGAGACTGCACGGAGAACAGAATCACGATGATCACCACGGTGATCATGAGGTCAGGCTCGGATTCTCGTCAAACAGCTGCTCGAGCGGCGGCAAAGTCTGCAGACCTTCGACTGCGGAGCTGATGGACACGGCCGGTGTGAGCACGGAATCGGCCAGGAAGGCCGCGCCGCCGAGCATGGCGGGAATGGCGAGCCAGGCTCCGTATTTGCGGATCAACGAGTAGAGTGCAAAGATGCCGCCTTCGCCGTTGTTGTCGATGCGCATGGCAATCAGCACATATTTGACGGTGGTAATCAACGTGATCGACCAGAAGACCAGCGAGAGCATACCGAGCACGGCCTCGCGATCCACGTTGCCGAGGCCGCCTTGCCCGGCAAGGAAGGTCTGCGCGGTGTACAGAGGCGAGGTACCGATGTCGCCATAGACCACGCCAAGGGCCACGATCGCCATGCCCCACGTGACCTTATCCGGTCCGGATTGCAGGCGAGCCCACCAACGGCCAAGACGGCCTTTGGAAGAGGCGCTGGCGATTTTCTCGGCTTCTCGCGTCTCGGCCTCGCGCTGTTTGGCGATGGCCTCGCGCTCCTCCTTGGTGAGGGTGCGGCGGGAAACCTTGGGAGCGTTAGTGAAGGTGTCGGCCCTCAGCAGGGCTTCTTCTTCCTGCTTAGCCTTTGCCTTATTGGCACCAGCCTTGGCATTAGTTTTCTGGGCCTTTTGGGGCTTTGCCGCTTTTTGGGCACGTTCAGCCTGTTTATCTGACTCAGCCATACGTTCAGTCCTCCATTGAGGTGGAGATACTCCCCCTCGCTTATGTCAAGCAACATATCGTAGACCTCGTTGGCGATTCTTACAAATTCTGCTCAATTCCAAGTCAACACAGCGCCACAAAAGGGGCAAATCAACACGTCATTGCCCACTTCTGCGGCCTGTGCGGCACATCCCAAGGAATAATGGCAGCGAGCTCGCTCACACCCCGTAGACCACACGGGTGGCGTTGCGGGTGCCGCGGGCCACATCGGCAATGGGCAGGTCAAGCGTATCGGCCATGGCACGCAGTGTGTAAGGAATCATGTAGGGTGCATTGGTGCGGCCACGGTACGGCATAGGCGTGAGGTACGGCGCATCGGTTTCCACCATCGCGTGGTCCAGCCCCACAATGCGCAGCGATTCGCGGATGCCATCGTTGCCTTATAACTCACTGTGCCGGAGAAGCTCAGGTACCATCCATGCTCGCGCGCGATCTCACCCATCTCGCGGTCGCCGGAGTAGGAGTGGAACACGGTACGCTCGGGAGCGCCGTCGGCCAGCAGAGTCTCGATGACTTCGCGATGAGAGTCGCGGTCATGAATCTGCATGGGCAGGTTCAGTTCCTTGGCCAAAGCGATATGCGCGCGGAAAGCCTCACGTTGCAGCTCCTTAGCCCCCTCGCCGGTACGGAACAGGTCCATGCCGGTCTCCCCGATGGCCACCACCTGTTCGGGGTACGTGGTGGCAAGACGATGCACTTCAGCGAGAGCGTCCTCAAAGCTGGTGTCGTGGTACGGCTTGTATTTGAGCGGCAGCCCATCCGGCCCCGGCACACCGCGATGACCGTGGAGCACGGATTCGTTGGGATGTATTGCGAGCGCCGCGTGCACATTACCTGGATGATCGAGGGCCATCTGGACGGCGGTCATCAGGTGCGGCAGCTCGCAACCGCAGTCGATAATACCCCCAATACCGACGGCTTGCGCCTGTGCAAGCAACTGATCGACGTCGTACACCGGGACTTCGGGCTGCCCTTTTTCCTGTGCCTCGTGGCTCATGGCCCGCGCAAACGGTATGACGGAGGCCACGTGGGTGTGGTTGTCGATGGTCTGGGCGTCTTGCGGCAGCGGTTCAGGTGCCGGTGCCCAGCTACGGTCGCGATGGTGGTGCTTGCTCATAGCTCCCCAGTGTAGGCAGACACCCTACCGCGCCCATCACCACCTCGATGCCCTTCCCGAATATGTACCACTGACAACGTCGTAGCGTCACATATTCAGGAAGCAACCCCACACCTCCCGAATATGTACCACTGACGATCGCTAAACGTCACAAATTCGGGAACATCCCCATCTCCCGAATTCGTACTACTCAGTAACGGCCAGCAGTACAAATTCGGGAGATTTGGGATATGGGGCAGCTACGGGTGGCCGAGCTACTCAGTAGCCCCGGTGGCCACGCGAATCATCGCGTATTGGGACTCGTAGAGGCGGTAGTATGCGCCTTGGCCTCCAGCAGTTCGGCGTGCGTGCCGTGCTCCACGATCTGGCCGTGGTCGATGTAGAAGATCTGATCCGCGTTCTCGATGGTGGACAGCCGGTGGGCGATGATGAAGCTCGTGCGACCCTTGAGCAGATGCCGCAAGCCGGCCTGCAACGCCTCCTCGGTGCGGGTGTCGATGTTCGAGGTCGCCTCGTCCAGAATCAGGATGCGCGGGTCGGCGAGCAGCACACGCGCGAACGCGATGAGCTGGCGCTGCCCGGCGGACAGGGTCGAGCCGCGCTCCTCCACCGTGGTGTCGTAGCCATCAGGCAGCTCCATGATGAACTCGTGCGCGTGCACGGCCTTCGCCGCCGCCTCGATCTCCTCGTCGGTGGCGTCGAGCTTGCCGTAGCGGATGTTGTCACGTACGTTGCCGGAGAAGATGAACGTGTCCTGCAGCATCACGCCCATCTGCCGGCGCAACGATTCAAGCGTCACGTCGCGCACGTCGTGGCCATCAATGGTCACCGAACCTTCCGACACGTCGTAGAACCGGGACAGCAGGCTCACGATGGTGGTCTTGCCGGCGCCGGTCGGGCCGACCAGGGCGATGGTCTTGCCCGGGGTGACGTGGAAGTCGACCAAGTTCAGGATGTTACGGCCGTCGTCCTCGTACCGGAACACGACGTCGTTGAAATCGACCTTGCCTTGAATGGCGGGCAGCTCGGTGGCACCCGGCTTGTTCGCGATCTCGGGCTTGACGTCCAGCGTCTCGAAGATGCGTTCGAGGTAGGCGGAGCAGGTGACCAGCTGGTTGTAGAAGTTGCCGATGTTGATCACCGGGTTCCAGAAGTTGTTCGCGTAGCCCACGAACGCGATAAGCATACCGGTGGGCACGCTCACGCCGCCGAAGCCGGTGATGCCCACGAAGTAGATGAACGCGATGGTCATCACGGAGATGGTCTGCACGCCCGGCCACATCAGGAATTCAATGTGCTTGGCGGCCATCCAGGCGGTACGTACGTCGTCTTGCTGCTGCTGGAAGGTGTCGAACTGCTCCTTCTCGCGGGCGAAGGTCTGCGTGGTCTTCACGCCGGCGATTGACTCGTGGATGAAGGCGTTCAGATTGCTCTGCTTGTTGGACAGCACCTGATAAGCCTTGCGCTGGAAGTACTGCAGCACACGCACCCAGATGATGAGCACCGGGAACAGTACGAGGCTCCACAATGCCAGCTGCCAGTCGATGGCGAACATGACGATCAGCGTCACGAAGAATGTGAAGATGTCGGAGAACACGTTGATCAGACCCGAGGAGAGCGTGTCCGAAAGGGTGTTCACATAGTTGACCACGCGGATCAGGATCTTGCCGTGCGGGCGCGAGTCAAAGTAGCTGAACGGCAGGGTCTGGATGTGTGTGAACAAATCGCGGCGCATGTCCTTGAGCATGAGCTGGCCCACGCGAGTAATGGCCACCGTGCGGTAGCGCAGCGCGAGTTCGTAGATCACGATCAGGCAGAACAGCCCGCCGGCCAGCATGGCCAGTTTGCCGAGATCCTTGTTCGGAATCGCGTCGTCAATCATAATCTTGGTCAGGTACGGGACGCTGACCACGATGCAGCTCATCGAGACCACGACCGCCAGGATGCGCACAATGCGCGAAATGTACGGTTTGAGATATTTGCCGACGCGAGCGATGTCGTGGAGGTTGATGGACTCCTCCAGCTCCTCATCCTCGCGGAATGTATTGCGTTGTGCCATAAGTCCTCTTCTCAAGCCCCCGGCGAGGGGGCTGTCAGCGAAGCTGCCTGGGGGAGAGATATGTCGTCAAAATCTCTCCCTCCGTCATCGCTTCCTTTATTTATTGCTCACCTATCGGTTCGCCCTCGCCTAAAAACAGCCCACAGGGCTGTTTCTTCACGGCTCAGCCCTCGTCAGAGGGAGGTTGAACGACGGTTAAAACCCCTGTGCGGCGCCGGACTGGAGTCCGAGCTGCTTGTGTAGATGTCCCAGTAGCGGCCGTGTGCGGCCACGAGTTCGGCGTGGGTGCCGCGTTCGACGATGCGTCCGTGTTCGAGCACCAGAATCAGGTCGGAATCCTTGACCGACGAGATGCGGTGGGCGATGGTGACGATGGTCTTGCCGCCGTCCATCTCCTTGAGGTGCTTCTGGATTTCCGCTTCGGTCTCCATATCGACGGCCGAGGTCGTATCATCCATAATCAGGATCGACGGATCATCCGCGAGCGCGCGGGCCAGCGACAGGCGCTGTTTCTGCCCGCCGGACAGGCCCACGCCGCGTTCGCCCACGACGGTGTCATAACCCTGCGGCATCGACCTGATGAAATTGTCCGCGCCGGCGATCTGGGCCATTTTCTGGATATATCGGTCGTCGCTATCATCGCTGGCACCAAAGCCGATATTGCCACCGATGGTGTCGGAGAACAGGAAGGTGTCCTGCGCCACGATGCACACCTGCGAGCGCAAGGTGGCCAGCGGCCAGTCGCGTGCATCGATGCCGTCGATGAGCACATGGCCCACGGTTGGGTCGTAGAAGCGGGAGATGAGGCTGACGAGCGTGGACTTGCCGGCACCGGTCTCGCCGAGGATGCCGAGTTTGGAGCCGGCAGGCACGGTGAAGTCGAGGTCTTTGAGGATCGGGGTTTCCGGGTCGTCCGGGAAGGCGAAACTGACGTGGGCAAAGCGGATGTCGCCTTTGATGCGCAGCGGGCAGGACTTGCGTTCGGTGGACTGCTGGGCACCGGATGTTCCGGAAGCCCCGGGCGCTCCGGTAGCACCGGTGGCCTCATCATCGCGCTTGACCTGCTCGACGATTGTGACCGCCTGCTTGACGGCTTCGGCCGCGTCGGGCTTCTCCACGATGCGCGGCTGTTCGGTGAGCAGCTTGCGAATCTTGATACAGCTGGCGTTGAATCGCTGCCAGTCGTTGATGAGCCAGCCGGAGGCACGCACCGGGCCGTCGATCATCCACAGGAAGGAGTTGAAGCTCACTAAGTTGCCAAGGGTCATGTAGCCCTTGATGACCAGGAAGCCGCCGAGGCCGAGCGTGATGAGCTGCAGCGAAAAGCCGAGGCCGTCCAGCCAGGGCATGTACTTGCGCGAGTTGTAGGCCAGGGCCATGTTGCGCTGCATGTAGTCGTCGTTGTGTCCGTCGAACTTTTCGGTTTCGTACGGTTCGCGCACGAATGCCTTGACCACACGGTTGCCCTCGATGTTCTCCTCGACCATGGAGTTGAGGGAGGCCAGCGAGTTGCGGATGGCGAAGAACAGCGGGTGGGCGTGCGTGGACAGGCCGCGCGTGAGCACAAAGATGAACGGCGTGACGCAGGCCAGGGCGAGCGCAAGTCGCCAGTCGATGGCAAACATCACACACAGGGCACCGATGAACATGACCACGCAGTCGGCGATCTGGTAGCTCACCCAACTCAGGCAGTGGCGGATCGCGTCGGTGTCGGAGGTCAGGCGGCTCATGATGTCGCCGGTGCGCGTGTGGTTGAAGTACGTGAAGTCGAGCTCGTGCAGCTTCTCGTATTCGTCGGAGACGAGGCGGTAGACCGAGTTCTGGCCGAAACGCTCCATCCACATCTGGTAGCCGTATCGCGCGCCCACGCGGATGATGGTCATGAGGATCATCAGTCCGCACAGACGTGGCAGTTCGTCGGTATGCCCGCCGACGATGACACGGTCCACAATGACGCCGGACAGAATCGGAATGGTCAGGGCCATCGTGTTATTGGCGATGAACAGTAGAAGCGCGCCTACCACGCGGGGCAGGTCTGGTTTGCAGTATGGCAGCACCCATTTGAGATTGCTTGCGCTGGTATTGATTCCCGGATCGACGTACATGTGAGGGGATCACCGTTTCTTGGGGATTGTTTGCTTATGGTATGGTGCGGCATGCTCCTGCGCCGCACGCGGCAATCGCTGCCGCCACGATTCACGATCAGCCGTGCTTCGCACTGCGCCTGTCATTGGCCGCACGACCGGAGCTCTCCTTCATCGGTCGAAGCACGTTCGACTTTCGCAAACGCGTACTAGTCTAGACGGCCTGCGTCCAATCGCAACAGCCCACAACTCTGCGTGTTCCCCGCATTAACAACGCGGCACGGCCCGCTAAGCGCAGCATTCCCCAGAATGTGTCGCGCGAAACGTTGCGCATGCGGCAATGCACGCTTGAGACCTGTTGCATACCAGTCGACCAAATTATAGAATCATAATTAAGTAAATTACGATTCTATAATTTGCGCGTGTGCGCCAGGGCAGACAGCAAAGCAAGGAGACAAGGGCCATGTTCGTCGGGCGAGATAAGGAGCTTTCGGCACTGGAACGCCGCTGGAGCTCACAGCAGTTCGAGTGTGTCGTGGTCTACGGCCGTCGCCGCGTGGGCAAGACCACACTCATCAACCGCTTCCTCGAAGATCGCCCCACGATTTTCTTTTCGGCAATCGAATCCAGCGCTTCCAAGAATCTCGAATCGTTAAGCCGCAGCATTGCTCTGTATGAAAAGGGCTCAGAGGCGTTCGAGACAACGCCCGTATACCGCAGCTTTGAATCCGCACTGGAAGCGGTGTTCGCGCTGGCCGCAAAGCAACGCATCGCCTTCGTCATCGACGAGTACCCATATCTGGCTAAAGCAGACCGGACCATCAATTCGGTCCTGCAGCATGCCATCGACCGCCATAAGGATGACAGTCAGCTCATGATGGTGTTATGCGGCTCTTCCATGTCGTTCATGGAGCGCCAGGTGCTTGGGTATGAGAGCCCTCTATACGGCAGACGCACCGCTCAAATCAAAGTGGAGCCATTCGGCTACGCCGATGTCCGCAAGTTCTTGCCAAGATACAGCAACGAGGACGCCGCTATCGCTTACGGACTTACCGACGGTATCCCGCAGTATCTTCGGCAACTGGACGACGGCATCAGCATCCGAGACAACATCCGTTGGAACATCCTCGACCCAAGCTGCTATCTGTTTGAGGAGCCAGACAACTTGCTGAAGCAGGAGCTGCGCAGCCCGGCCGAGTACAACGCCGTAATCCAGGCCATTGCCTCCGGGGCATCTCGGTCGAACACCATCGCCACCGCGTGCCATATGGAATCGTCCTCATGCACCACCTATTTGCGCAATCTCATCGATCTGGGAATCGTTCGCAAGGAGACACCTTTCGGCGAGGACGCTCCTCGCAAGACGATCTACCGTATCGAGGACTCGTTCTTCCGATTCTGGTACCGATATGTGCCGAACAACATGTCCCTCATTCAATCCGGTCATGCCGATCTCGCCGCCGACCGTGTTATGAGCACTATCTCCGACTTTATGGGGCAGGTGTTCGAAGACATCTGCGTTCAGTGGATATGGTCCCATAACGGTACCGAGCATTGCCTTTCCTCATGCTTGATGCCGGACGTTGGTGGGGCGTCAATCCGACCACCCGCAGTCAGGAGGAAATTGACATCGTGGCTTCAGGAGAAAAACCGAAAACTCTCCTATTCTGCGAATGCAAATGGCGCAGCGTGCCATCCGGTCTGCAGCAGTTGGAAGTGCTGCGCAATCGCGCCAGACTGCTGCACCCCGAAACCAGCCATTACATGCTGTTCTCCAAATCAGGCTTCGACGAGCACGTCGCCGCCCGCGCGGCGCAAGACGGTACAGTGACGCTTGTCGATTTTGCGGATATGGATTAGTCGGTTCACTCCATTGCGGACGGTAAGGGTGAAGTAACAGGCTGGGTCAATGGACCGATACAACGACGCCGATGTCAAGACCATCAACGGCCGCAAGATGCGCTTCGGTCTGATGTGCGATCAGTACGCCGAGGCCGCCTTCAAGCTGTAAGCCTTAAGGCTTCACCACTACAGGCCGGTCGCGGACCATATCCCAAGTCAGCAACCGGTCGAACCATATCTCGCGGCTTCAGTCATCCTTCATCATCAGTATTCGGTAGCGGCCCTAAATCAGCTCCGCCATCCGGCTCATAATCACTCGCCAACCACGGGCGGAAGCAGCTCCCGACTATCCACAGTGGGACATTGGTCAGCCAATCCTGCTCCTTGTAATTCCGCATCGACGTACGGTAACCGCAAATCCCGTATTTGTCGCACAGCCACTTCAAGCTACGCTTATGACGCTCGGTACCAGCTTTGGCCTCCAGCGGAATGATTGCGCCATTGCCTGCAAAGACAAAATCAACTTCTCCCGTACTGTTCGCATTCGACCAGTACATCGGTGTGATGCCGGCGGCCACTAATTGCTGGCAAACATACTGTTCCGTTAACGCACCACGGAATTCGGTCAGCCCGTCATCACCAAGGACCACGCTTGCGGGAGTCAGATCCAGGGCCGCTGCCAGCAGCCCAACATCATGGAGATACAGTTTGAACGCGGAATCATCACGGTATGACGGCAATGGTGCCGCAGGTTTTTCGACGCGATACACCCGCAACGCAAGACCAGAATCGACAATCTGCTGAATCGCGGATTCATATTGCGCCGCCCGAGCGCCACGAGCGATGTGGCCAAAAATAAATTTATGATTCTCACGCGCCAGATGGGACGGAATCGAGGAAAACACCAAACGCATTTTCTCACTATCCACACCGGTTCTGGGATGTTTGGAAAAGTCCATGTCGTAATTGGATAACAATTCTTTCTGCACGGCACGCGCATGCCGATAGCCATCTTCTACAAATGTCTCAACGACTTCGGGCATGCCGCCAACAAAACAGTACTGACGAACCCTTCGCTCTAAACGTTCCGCAAATCCCCCAAGTGTCTCAATACGCTGGTTCCGGATGCGTTCGGCTATCACTCCATCACCGACCGCTTCCAAGAACTCCACAAACGTCATCGGATACATATCGATGGAGGTGACACTGCCAACCGGGAATGACAGGTCTTCGTGCTGAGCCATGCCCAGATAGGAGCCCGCTACAGCGACATGGAGATCCGGCATTTCCTCATGGAGCGCTTTCAACAGAGTCAGTAAATCAGGGATTTCCTGTATCTCGTCGATGCACAGCAGCGTCTTGCCGGGCCGAACGCGAACCCCATTAAACGCCTCCATGGAATCAAGCAACATGTGCACCGAATCCACACCTGTCAACGCAGCCTTTGCACCGCCATCGAACAAGTTGACATAAGAAAATGACTCGAACTTGTCCCGACCCAGCACCTTAAGCACATGAGTCTTGCCTACCTGTCTCGCGCCGCACAGCACTATCGGCTTGTGCTCCGTCGCTTCAGCCCATGCCGACAACCTGGTATATATATCTCGCCTGAACTCCGCCATGCCGCCCTCCCTATCGCATAGGACCGTACATCACAAATCACTGTCCTGTCGCTCCATCATACCGCAATATACACTTTTCCTAGGGTTGCAATTCGCGTATTCTACATTTTTCCTAGGGTTGCGATTGTACAAAATTACATTTTTCCTAGGGTTAATAATGCAGAATACTGCACTTTTCCCAGGGTTAGTACCCTGACCTTCCCTAATCACACGGTGTTGTAAAGGCGGGCGGGGAAGGCGTCGCGGTATTGGCCGGGGGTGAGTCCGGTGCGGCGCTTGAAGACGAGCATAATAGAATATCTCAAGCATCGATGAATACGAGGAGATGATCACAATGGCTGATTCCATCGGAACAGTCAACAACCAATCTTCAACACAGCCCAACGGTCACAATTCACATAGCAACACCACCGAGTCGCTATGGCGCGGCACGGATTATGGCAAATGGTTCGTAGCGGATTCATGCACGTCGCTGTCATCAAGTATCCAAGGTTTCGCAATGCCACTCATCGCGCAGACCGTCACGGGCTCACCGGCACAGGCGACGCTGCTGGATTCAATCATGACCATGATATCGTCGGTATTGCGGCTGCCAGGTGGCGTGGTACAAGATAAGTACGACCGCAAAAAACTTATGATTGCGTTTGGCTGATTGGTTTCGCACTGTTCGGCATATGCGCGGCCCTAGGATGGGCGGGATTACTCATATACCCGGTGCTGATGGTACTTGCGATATGCCTCGGCATACGCTCAGGCCTCCTAGGAACCACGAGCAACACGATGCTACGAGGCATCGTTCCCGATCAATTGCTGCCCAAGGCGTCAAGCTCAATGATGGCCGCGATGCCGCCCTCGAACTCGCCGGCGCACCAGTAGGTGGCGTATTGATCGGCGGCGGTCTATGGCTGCCATTCGCAGTCAGCGCGCTGCTGAATCTATTGGAAACCGCGGCGGCGATGCGGATCACAAAATACTGGCATCGTGGCGGGCGGACCAATGCGGAGGGCCGCGCCCTTGCCGACGATGAGGCCGATGAGAATGGTGATGCGGCCAACATCACTCAGGCCGCTGACGAGCAGGCAACGACCACGACATCATCCGCGTCACAGTATTGGCGTGAGATGTTTTCCGGATTCCGCTGGCTTCTTAGCGGGCGATTCGAACGTCGCCTGATTTTGTCGAGCGCGCTGGCATTCGCGTGCTTCAACTCGTTCCTGCTGATTACGGTGCTCTCGATCGGCTCCGACCCATCACATGTGGTGTCAGCCAGTTTCATGAACGTTTCTGTGTCTGTGGGCGTCATCGTTGGCTCGCTCATCTCTTCCGTGCTGGTTCAGCATGTGCGCGGCGGCATAGTCGCCGTATCGTTCTACGTGCTGATGAGCATCGGCGCGCTCGGCGCGGCGCTGGCTCCGTGGATTCTTGCGCGTATGGCGTTTCTGGCAATTTCGTTGCTGGCCCTACCGGCCGGCAATGCGGTAATCAACGGATTCCAATCATTGCTCATCAACAAGGAGCATATGGGCCGCGTATTCGCCGGCATGGGCATGATTGAGACGATTGCGGCCCCGGCGATCACATTTCTGTCCGGCATCGCCATGCAACACTGGGGCTACTCAGTCACGTCCGTGGCTTTGGGCTTGTGCATCGTGGCGGCCGCGATCCCTGCCGTGACAATGAGGGAACTGGTCACACTGCCTAAGCCGGATGGCTGGGAGGACCATATCCGCAAATCCGGGCTCACCAAGTTCTGACAACAAGTAAGGGCGACTATCTCCCGGATTTGTGACGCTCGGCAACCGTCAGCGTCACAATCGGGAAGAGGAAGGTGGATACGGTTTCAGCCGCGCGGGCAGCAAGGTGGACAAATCGTTGCTGGGGTGGAATCGCGGCAAGTATGCAAAAACCTCCCGTTCGCGCGCGGCGCATAAGCGCGCAAACGGGAGGCTTCCCAACCGCAGCATCATATGCAGAAATAAGGAGTGTAAGGCATATGCTGCCGCGGTCACACCCCGCCGGGAACCGCTGCAGGCCGCGTCCGGCATCGAAAGCCATGCAGTCGATGCGTGCGGCCGACCGTTCCCGGCGCGGTGGCCATGTCAGTCAGACATCAGTCAGATGCCAATAGACATCCGATCAGACATCATCACTTCTGCCAGCCGATGTCCTGCGGCAGGTTGCCGGCGAAGCCGGACGGGCCGTAGTTGGCCAGGCCCTTCTTCGCACCGAGGTACGAAGCCGGGTTGGAGACCGGGATGGTGCCGTACAGCTTGAGGGCTTCCTTCTCGGCGGCGTTCACGGCCTTGGTCTGCTCGTCATAGTCGGAGAGGCTGCCAGCCTTCTTGACGAGCTCGTCGATCTTCTTGCTGCCCACGTAGGTGAAGTTGGACGGACCGTCGGAGGTGTACAGCTGCGGAGCGGACACCACGAAGGTCATGGCGCTCGGAGCCTGCCAAGCCATCGGCAGCACCTGGTAGTTGCCGGAAGACACGGTGTCGGAGAACTTGGACTCGGCCACGTTCACGACCTTGACCTTGATGCCGGCCTTCTTCATCATCGCCTGGTAGGCGTTGGCGAGGGCCTGCTGGGTGGCGTCGTCACCGAAGAAAGTGAAGGAGATCTCAAGGGTCTTGCCGCCCTTGGCGTAGTAGCCGTCCTTGCCCATCTTGTAGCCGTCGGCCTCAAGGGTTTTCTTGGCGTTGTCCACGTTGTACTTGGCCTCGGCGGGCAGGTTGTTCTCGTAGCCCTTCTGGAACGGCAGCAGCAGCTCGGAGCCCGGCTGCTCGGCCTTCCAGTTCAGGCCCTGGAACTGCACGTTGTTGTAGGTGTTCACGTCGAAGGCCTGAGTGATGGCCTTACGCACCTGCAGGTCGTCAAGCGGCTTGGACTTGCCGTTGTACTCCAGCACGCGGGTCTTGGTGCTGTAGCCGATGCGCAGCTGGGCGTCCTTGACGGAACGGATGGCCTTGATGTCGTCCTTGGTGTAGGCCTCCACGGCGTCGATCTCGCCGTTCTGGAAGGCGTTGAGGGAGGCGGTGTCGGCCATCTGCTTGTAGACGATCTTGTCCAGCTTCGGCTTGTCGCCCCACCACTTCTCGTTCGGCACGAAGGTGACTGGGAGTCGGAGAAGGAGTCGACCTTGTACGGACCGGCGGCCCACTCGTTGTGCGGGTTCTTCACCCAGCCTGGGTGAAGGTCTTCGGGTCGGCGGCCTTCGGGTTCACCAGAGTGCCGAAGACTTCCTGCCACGGGTAGTACGGGGTCTTGTAGGTCACCTTGACCTGCTTCGGGCTGTCGCCCTGCTCAACGCTGGCGATACGGTCGAAGCCGTTGGTGCTCGGCGGGTTGTAGTCCGGGTTGGAGCCGTTGTTGGCTTCCCACATGGCCTTGAAGGCGGTCCAGTCGATGTCGGAGCCGTCGTTCCACTTGGCCTTCGGTTGATGTCGTACTGCACGACCATCGGGTCCTTGCTCACGAGCTTCATGTCGGTCAGGAAGTCCGGGTTCACCTTAATCGGGGAGCCATTGACCTGGTCGGTCATGAGCAGGCTGGGCTGGTACCAGCTCCACAGCTCGGACATGTAGCCGGTGTTGCCGTCGGAAGACAGGTAGTTCCAGTTCGGGCCGACTTCGGTGATGGACAGGGTCAGCGTGCCGCCGTCCTTGACGTTGTCACGGCTCTGGTGGTTGTCGTAACGCTCGGTGACCTTCGGCATGGGCAGGTCGCCGGTGTATGACGAATCGATGCCGGCCGGCGGTTCGGTGGCGCTCGAGGCGTTGCTGGAACCGTTGCCATTGCCCGCGCCGCAGCCGGCAAGCAGCATGGCAAGCGCCGCAGTGGCCGCGGCGAGCGCGGTCAGCTTACGTGTCTTGTTCATTGTTATTTCCTCCTCTATATGGTTCCGACCGTCATGCGAAATGGCATGCAACCTGATGGCCGCTCGGTCGGGAAGTGTCATACGGCCGCAGCGCCGGGCGTTCGCCGCGGCAGCGGGCCTGTTGTTCGGCGCTCAGCTTGGGCATGAGCGGGCAGCGGCCCATGAACGGGCAGCCTTCGAACGTCTCGGTGGGGCTGGGCACCTCGCCTTCGAGCACGATGCGCTGACGGGTGCGTTCCGCCTTCGGGTCCGGCACCGGCACGGCGCTGATGAGCGCCTGGGTGTACGGGTGCAACGGGTGCTCGAACACGTCTTCGGTGTCGCCGGATTCCACGATGCGGCCCAAGTACATCACCGCCACGCGGCTGGAGATGTGGCGTACCACCGACAGGTTGTGGGCCACGAACAGGTAGGCCACGCCCAGCTTGTTCTGCAGGTCCTCAAGCAGGTTGATCACGCCGGCCTGGATGGACACGTCCAGTGCGGAGACCGGCTCGTCGAGCAGCACGAGCTGCGGATTGACCGACAGCGCACGCGCGATGGCGATGCGCTGGCGCTGGCCGCCGGAGAACTGCGTGGGGAAACGGTCCACCTGGTCGGGGTTCAGTTCCACCAGACGCATGAGTTCGCCAATGCGTTCGCGAATCTGCTCCTTGGAGTAGTGCTGGACCTTCATCGGCTCGGCCAGGATGTCGTAGATCGGCAGACGCGGGTCGAGCGAGCTCATCGGGTCTTGGAAGACGTACTGCACGGACGAACGCAGCTCGCGGCGCTTCTCGCGCGGCATCTTGTGTTCGAGCTTGGTGCCGAACATCTCGATCTCGCCGTCCTGCGGCTGCTTGAACGCCATGATCTCCATGAGCGTGGTGGACTTGCCGGAGCCGGACTCGCCCACGAGCGCCACGGTCTCGCCCTCGCGCACGTCCAGCGTCACGTCGTCCACGGCCTTGACCTCGCCGATCTTGCGGCGCAGGAATCCGCCGGCGGTCAGCGGGAAGGTCTTGCGCATGTGCTTGACGTCGAGTACCATCTTGCGTTCGTCGCGCGGGACGCCGGCGAACTTCGACTTGGCGGCCTCGGCCACCGTGTACACGTCGTGGAAGGTCAGGCCCTTGCTCACGATCTCCTGGGTGCGATGGCAGGCCACGAACTGGCCCGGGCGGCCGGGCACCGGCTCCATGGCCGGCTCGGTGGTGTGGCAGATGTCGGTGGCCAGCGGGCAACGCGGCGCGAACGGGCATCCCTTGGGCATGTTGACCAGGTTCATCGGGGAGCCCGGAATCGGCACCAGGCGGCTGTTGCGTTCGCGGTCGGAACGCGGCACGGCACCCAGCAGGCCCATGGTGTACGGCATGGCCGGGCGGTCGAAGATGGAGTCGACGTCCGCCTTCTCGACCGGGCGGCCGGCGTACATGACGACGATGTCGTCGGCCACGCCGGCGATCACGCCCAAATCGTGGGTGATGAAGATGACGGCCGCGCCGGTCTCGCGCTGGGCCTTGCGCAGCACTTCGAGCACCTGGGCCTGAATCGTCACGTCCAGTGCGGTGGTCGGCTCGTCGGCGATGATCACGTCCGGGTCGTTGGCGATGGCCATGGCGATCATCACGCGCTGGCGCATGCCGCCGGAGAACTCGTGCGGGAAGGACTTCAGGCGGCCCTCCGGGTCCGGGATGCCGACCAGGTTCATGAGCTCGATGGAGCGGTCGTGAATCTGCTGTTCGGTCATCTTCGGATTGTGGGTGACCAGCGCTTCCTTGATCTGGTCGCCGATGGAGAACACCGGGGTCAGCGCGGAGAGCGGGTCCTGGAAGACCATGGCGATGCCCTTGCCGCGGATCTCGCTCATCTCAAAATCGGACTTGTTGAGCAGCTCCTCGCCGTGGTAGGTGATGGAGCCCTTGACGCTGGCGTTCTTGTCCAGCAGGCCCATGATGGCCATGGAGGTCACGGACTTGCCGGAGCCGGACTCGCCCACGATGCCGAGGGTCTTGCCGGGGTACAGGTCAAAGTTCATGCCGCGCACCGCGTGCACGGTGCCGGCTTCGGAGGCGAAGCTGACGGTGAGGTCGCGTACTGAAATCACCGGTTCGGATGCCATGCCTTGCGCTCCTGTGGTGTTGGGATTGGTGGTGTTTGCGTTGCGTTCGTTGCGCTGTTCGTTGCTCATGATGTTCGCTCCCCCTCTCACTCGGCCTTGCCGCCGGAACGGGAGTACGGGTCGATGGCGTCACGCAGTCCGTCGCCGATCAGCTGCACGGAGAAGGTCAGGACGATCAGCACCACGGACGGGAAGATCAGCACCCATGGCGAGGTCTGCACCACGGACTGGCCGGCGTTGAGCAGCGTACCGAGCGAGGTGTCGGGCGCCTTGATGCCCAGGCCCAGGAAGCTCAGCGAGGTTTCGCTGTTGACCGCACCGATCACGCCGAGCACAGTGTTGATGACCAGCACCGAACCCAGGTTCGGCACCAGATGACGCACGATGATGGTGAAGGACGGCACACCCATGAACTTCGCCGCGCGGATGTATTCGCGATCGCGCAGGCTCAGGGTCAGCGTGCGCAGCGTACGGGCGTAGCGATCCAACCGAATGCGGTCAGGCCGATGGCCAGCCACAGCCAGTCGCTGCCGCCGGCCGCCATGCCGACGATCAGGGCGATGAGCAGGAAGGACGGCACGACGAGCAGCATATCCAGCAGCCACATGCCCACGCGCTCGAACCAGCCTTCGAAGAACGCCACGGCCGTGCCCACCAGGGCGGCGATGATCGTGGTGCCGAACGAGCTGAAGATACCGATGGTCAACGAACGGCCGAGGCCGCGGATGATCATCGCGTACATATCCGAGCCACCGACCGTGGTGCCCAGCCAGTGCTGGGCGGACGGCGGCGAAGCGAGGGCGGCGAAATCGGGCTCATCGTAGCTCCACTGGGAGAATTTCGAGCCGAAAATCGCCAAAAGAATCAGCAGAATCAGCACCACCAGACCCACCACGGCCGAGGGACGGCGCATGAAGCGGCGCACGTACAGCTGCATGCGGCCGGTGCGGTGGAAGTCGTCGGCGCTGGAAGCCTCCTGGGCATTCCTGCGTCGGCGGACTGCGGTTCGCTGCCCTGCGGATCGGTGAGTTCCATATCCTGGGCGGCGGCGTCGGAGACCATGTTCTCGTTGTCGTTCATCATGTTAGATCGTCCTTTGCGCGGGGCTCAGCTCAGTCGGATACGCGGGTCAAGCCAGGCGGAGAAGATATCCGCCAGCAGCGCGCCGGACAGCGTGCACACGCCACCGAACGCGGCCACGGCCACGGCACCGTTGATGTCGTTGTTGGCGATGGTCTGGGTGAAGTACATGCCCAAGCCGTTGATAGCGAACACGTTTTCGGTGATCACCGCGCCGGTGAACACACCGGCGATGGAGAAGGCCACGTCCACGGCGGTCGGGATCAGCGAGGTGCGCAGTGCGTGGCGGCGAATGGCCGCGTTGAGCGTCAGGCCCTTGGCGCGGGCGGTGCGTACGTAGTCGGCGTTCATGGTGTCGAGCAGGTACGTGCGCTGGGTGAGGTGGTAGCCCACCATGCCCGGAATCGTCATCACGATGGTGGGCAGGATCAGGTGCTGCAGATAGTCAAACACCCAAAGCACCGGGTTGGAGCCTTGGTAGGAGTGCAGGCCGGTCACGTAGAACGCGCGGCTGCCCACGATGTTGTTGAAGTTGATGGCCAGCAGCACCACCATCAGGCCCATGACGGCGGCCGGGACCACCAGGAAGAACGTTGCGGTGGTGTTGAGCACGCGGTCCTGCCACTTGTACTGACGGATGGCCGTGTACACGCCGATGCTCACGCCGAAGAGGATGGAGAGCACGGTGGCGAGCGTCACCAGCTGCAGCGAAGCGGAGATACGGGAGGCGATGGCCGGCGCCACCGGCGACTGATCCGGGCTCAGGCCCCAGTTCCACTGGGTGAGGATGCCCTTGAGCCAGCGGAAATAGCGGATGACGACCGGCGTCTGGTCGTTGATGTTGGCCAGATCGAGCGACCGGTTAATCGACGCGATCGGCGGATGCGGATTGCGCGACATGTAGTTCGAACGCGGATCCATGAATGCGCTGGCCAGGAAATACGTCATCGATACTGCCACGAACAGCATGATCACGTAGTTCACAATGCGCTTGATGATGTACTTGAACACCCAACCACCTCCCAAATAACTGGAAAAGTGATACCCCCCCCGCTCAAAACCACAAATTAAGTTCAATATATGGAATATGGGTATTGACTTTTCCGACTTTTTCCTGTACGGAAACCGCGAAAACACTTACTGCATATTGGGCAAACATCCGTTTGTTAATTTTGTATTTCCTGAGCCTTTGCTGGACATGCCTTATACTTTCGTGTCAGCAGTCCGCCGGCCCGGATGGTGACAGTCCCCGCCGCCGGCAACGGATTATCCATCAGCATCATCAGCATCAGACAGGGGCATCATGACGACAGACGCCAGCGCACGGGCCATCAAACCCGAACTTCTGCGTACGTACACCGAAGACTTCAACAAGGACCGCGCCAACCTGATCGCGGCGGACGCGGCGGTTTCGGCCGGCGTGCTCAAGGCGGCCACCGACTATCGCGGCGTGCGTGCGCTGCCGCGCGACTTCTCCATCGAACTTAAGCAAGGTTCGATCACCAATCAGGAGCGTTCCGGCCGCTGCTGGATGTTCGCCTCCCTGAACACGCTGCGCTACGAGCTTATGCATCGCTGGAATCTTGAGGACTTCGAGTTCTCCGAGACCTACCTCTTCTTCTGGGATGCGATGGAGAAGTCGAACACTTATCTGGAGAATGTGCTGCGCACGCTCGACGAGCCCACCGACTCGCGCCTGTTCGAGGCCATCAACTGGGGCCCGTCCGATGACGGCGGCTGGTGGCAGATGTTCGCCGCGCTGGTGAACAAGTACGGTCTGGTGCCCAAGAGCGCCTACCCGGAGTCCGAGAACTCCCGTAATTCCGATGATTTCAAGCAGTACCTCAACTCCAAGCTGCGCGAGTTCGCGGCCGAGCTGCGCCGCCGTTCGGCTGCGGGCGCTGGCGAGGACGAGCTGCGCGCGCTGAAGGACGAGTACATGGGCACCGTGTACCGCATCTGCGCCGTGTCGCTTGGCGAGCCGCCGGAGAAGTTCGACTTCTTCGCACGCACCAAGGATGACGCCGAGGACGATAAGAAGTGCGACGCCAAGGCGTGCAAGGCCGATGCCGACGGCAAGGACGAATCCTGCAAGTGCGAGAACAAGTCCGACGCCAAGGCGTGCAAGTGCGATAAGAACAAGGACAAGACCGGCAAGGACGAGCGCCCGCAGATCCGCGAGATCGGCATCACCCCGCTTGAGTTCTACAAGAAGTACGTGCCGGTGGACGTCAACGATTTTGTGACGCTGGCCAACGCCCCGCTCAAGAGCCGCCCGTTCAACCGGCGCTATCGCATCCGCTTCAGCGCGAACGTGGCCGAGGCGGGCGATATGGAGTTCGTCAACGTGCCGCTGGACGTGTTCAAGAAGGCCGCGCTTGACCAGCTCACCGCCGGCCATCCGATCTGGTTCGCTTGCGACTGCACGCAGTTCGCCCTGCGCAAGGACGGGTTCTTCGACCAGTCCGTGGTGCGCGTCGACCAGCTGTTCGGCACCGAATTCACCGGAGACAAGGCTCACGGACTCGAATACGGCGACAGCCCGAGCAACCACGCCATGACCTTCACCGGCGTGAACCTCGGCGAGGACGGCAAGCCGAACCGCTGGAAGGTGGAGAACAGCTGGGGCAAGGACGCCGGCAAAGACGGCTATTACGTGATGTCCGACGCCTGGTTCGACCGTTTCGTCACCGAACTCATCATCCGCAAGGAATATCTCGACGACGCCACCCGCGCCCTGCTCACCACCGAACCGGTCGAGCTCGACCCCTGGCTGCCGCTGACCCGCCGCTGCCGCTGACGTTTTCTCTTAGCTCCCGCTGGCGGGAGCATATATTCGAATGCCCCTTCTCTCTGTTCAGAGAGAAGGGGCATTCACGTTTATTTACTGAGCTTTGGCGCCTCGTGCTTGGTGTAGCGGACCACGGCATCGGGAAATCCGGCGTGGATGTAGTCGGACAGCATCCGCAATAGTCGCTCGTCAAAGGTGTTCTGTTCATCGCTGCTGGCGTCGACCAGGATGAAATCCCATGAGTATTCGATGTCGCCGTCGTTGATGATGAGACCGCGGCCGGTGATCTTTGCGGCCAGCAACGCGGCAATCTGTATGGTGCCTCGCTTGACCAAGGCCGATTCCGCTTGAGTCAGGTTGCCCGGAAATGTGACGGAATACATGGTCTTCCCTTCGTTCAATGAACGCAACAGTTCCTCACCATAGGTAGAAGAAAACTCCGCCACAATTCGGGTCTCATCATGCAACCAGCAGTCAAAAAGAAGAAACCCGGCGGAGGGGGCCGCCGGGTGAGAGAGAAGAGAGAAGAAGGGTTCAGTTATGGGGTTCGGAAGAACCTCGCCACCGGTATGAACTTCATTCCGTTGACATGTTCTATATAACCATCTCATTCTTGGGGATTCGATGTGCTTGTCTGGGAAAAGTCTTGGCAAACTGTGACGGGTTTGTAACGCTGCCCGGCAACCGGCACAACTATGTCGGGTCTTACGCTCTGGGCATTCTCGTGCCCAAAGCCGAATGACACTATAAGCACAGGGGGGTACCCCGCTTCAAGAGCATGGACGCACAATGTGCCGGTCCCAATCGCACATAATGAAACGGGCCGCACCCCATCGCCACGCAATGCGGCGAAAGGAATGCGGCCCGTCAGCTATGGACTAACGACGTCGAATCACTCGGCGGCGAGCTTGGCCTTCTCGGCGGCCAGACGTTCGGCCTCGGCGGCGCGGCGAGCAGCCAACGCTTCATCGAAGCGAGCCAGCTCCTCTTTCACGGCCTCGGTCGGAATCTTGGCGAAGATCGGCGTGGGCTTAGGCACCACGGCGCCGACCTCGATCGCCTCGCTCTTCCACGGGTGCACGTTCACACCGAGCTCGTAGTTGCCGGTGATGATCGGGTACGTGAAGCCGGGCTTGTCGAGATCCTCGACTTCCTTGAGCTCGGGCAGCGGCGAGAACGTGCCGGCGCCGCCGAGCGCCTCCCACACTTTCTGCGCGGAATGCGGCAGGAACGGCGCGAGCAGATGGTTCGCGTCGGCCACGGCCTGAGCGGCCACGTGCAGCACGGTGCCGAGACGAGCCTGGTCGTCCTTAATCTTCCACGGTTCGGTGGCAGAAATGTACTTGTTGATGTCGCCGACCACGCGCATCGCCTCGGATAGGGCGTGCTTCTGGTGGTGGGTTTCGATGGAGGAGCCGACCACGTCGAACGCGGCGGAAGTCTCTTCCAGAAGGCCACGGTCTTCGTTGGTCATCGAATCCTCGTCCAGCGGCGGAATCTCGCCGAAGTTCTTGTTGATGAGGTTGGCCACGCGGTTGACCAGGTTGCCCCAGGAGGAGGCGAGCTCCTCGTTGTTGTGGCGCACGAACTCGGCCCAGGTGAAGTCGGAATCAGAGGATTCGGGGCCGGCCACGGAAATGTAGTAGCGCACGGCGTCCACGGGGTAGCGGGCGAGGATGTCCTTGACGTAGATCACGATGCCGCGGGAGGAGCTGAACTTCTTGCCTTCCATGGTCATGAACTCGCTGGCCACCACCTGCTCAGGCAGGTTGAGCGGACCCATCGGGCCGGTTTCGCCGCCCTTGGAGCCTTTGCCGTTGTATGCGAGCATTTCGGACGGCCAGATCTGGGAGTGGAAGGTGATGTTGTCCTTGCCCATGAAGTAGTAGGCCGGGCACTTCGGGTCGTTCCACCATTCGCGCCACTTCTCCGGGTCGCCCTGGCGGCGGGCCCATTCGATGGAGGCCGACAGGTAGCCGATCACGGCGTCGAACCACACGTACAGCTTCTTGTTCGGGTTGTCGATCCAACCCTTGACCGGCACCGGAATACCCCAGTCGATGTCGCGGGTGATGGCGCGCGGCTTGACTTCCTTGAACAGGCCAAGCGAGAAATTGATGACGTTGGTACGCCAGCCCTTGCGGGTCTCCAGCCAAGCCTTGTTGGCTTCGGCGAGCGCCGGCAGATCGAGGAAGTAGTGTTCGGTCTGCTCAAAGCGCGGGGTTTCGCCGTTGATCTTGGAAACCGGGTTGATGAGCTCGTCCGGGTCGAGCTCGTTGCCGCAGGCGTCGCACTGGTCGCCGCGCGCGCCTTCGGCATGGCAGATCGGGCACTCGCCCTCGATGTAGCGGTCGGGCAGGGTACGGCCGGTGGAGGGGCTGATGGCCACCTGCTGGGTGCCCTTGTAGATGTAGCCGTTCTCCAAGCACTGCTTGAACATCTCCTGCACCACGTGCTCGTGATTGCCGGTGGTGGTGCGGGTGAACAGGTCGTAGCTCAGGCCGAGGTCGCACAGGTCCTTGGCGATCACACGGTTGTAGCGGTTGGCCAGCTCCTGGGCCGTGAGACCTTCCTTCTCCGCCTCAACGAGAATCGGGGTACCGTGCTCATCGGTGCCGGAGACCATGAGCACATCATTGCCTTTCATGCGCTCGTAACGCGCGTAAACGTCGGAGGGCACACCAAATCCTGCGACATGACCAATATGACGGGGGCCGTTAGCATACGGCCAAGCAACATTCACCAAAACATGACTCATAATGTTTGATTATCCGGCGCGGCGGGGACACGCCGGGCACACGCATAAGCAACGCGCGGAAAGCCCATCGAAATGCCGATGCACAGCACAAAGAGCATGCCTAAACATGTGGATTACCAACCATTGCGCAGCCCCTCAACAAACCGCCCACAGCATCGTCCACAATCTCGGCGCGGCAGTCGGAATTATCCACTTATCCACCGTTTTCGCCTATCCGGTAGCGCCCGAGCGCAAACTATGCGTATGGTCGGGCACATGAATGCACCAAATCGCTCGATGACGAGCACCATAGCCAACGCCGGCACCGCTCGGCACACCACCGTCAGCCCATCAGTGCCGCCCGTGCTGTTCACCAAAGATCTGCCCGGACCGCTCAGCTTAAGCCGGCTGGAAACATTCGGCACCATACGAAAGTTCGACGAATCCGCTGGCTACTGGAACGAACACGCCAGCACACTATATGGCCGCGCGATGATTGTCTCCACGGTCGCCCCGTTCGGAACCGTGGCGTGCGCGCTGACTGCCGCCTGGGTATGGCTTGGCGGTCCGGATTTTCCGAGAACCATTGACGTGATTTCCACTTCGCATTTTCGTTCGACTTCCGCAGGCCGCCGCATCCGCGTATTCAGGCGGGTCACGTCGCCAGAGCACATTATTCGACTGGGCAATCTTCCTGTCACCACACCGCAGCGTACAGCCTGTGACCTGGTGATGGGCATGGACGATGCGCCGGACCCGTCCGCCATCAATACGTTGGTATGCCGCTTGATGACCGCATACAGTTTCCGTGCCAGCGAATGCCTGCAAATCATCAAAGAGCACCGGCACCATAAGCATGCCGGTCGCGCACGGATATTTTTCGAATCATTGCAACGGGAGTCCGAACCGGCCTTAGGGCAATGCGCATAATAGGCCGCCATGCTTCCCGGCGACTTGACCGTCTGCATCAAGCGCAGCGGCTACCGCGCGCTTCTGATATTCGATCGCGTAGCCCACACGCGAGCGCTGCTGTCAATCATGATGCCCCACCATCGCCGCCAATCGCATTGACCCCATCCGTAGCCTGTTCGCCGGATACGCCAATCGAAGTGCTGTGGCATATCGCCCAGCATGCGCCCGAACTCAGGCGCTGGCTTATTGCCAATCCTCGGGCGGATGCGGCATTGTTGGAATTCATCTCGCAGGCGGGCGGACCTGGAGTGAAGCGGGCGCTGGCGGTTCTACTGGAATCGATGGAGGAGGAATAATGCTGCCGCAAGTCTCATCCCCCGGCAAATTACCGCGGAATCTCAATCATTACAGATGTCATCAATTATCCACGTCAATCGCAAGCGCCAACCAACGGCATCATGTAAATACGCGGATCCTACCCCTTAATCTCCAACACCGCTGCATACACTTGCTTGCGATTGGCCAGCGAACCATCGGCCAACGGATGCTCCTGCACCACCTGCGCGATGGCGTCCTTGATACGCAGGCCATCCTCCAACGCACGGTCGATAGCCAGCACGGCCATATCTTCCACGCTCAACGTGCTGGGCGCGGCGGCCTCGGCCTCTTCACTGGAGGCGCCGCCGATGACCAATACCATCTCGCCGCGCGGCGGATCGTCAATCACACTCTGGCGAATCTCTCCGATTGGACCTCGCCGGATTTGCTCATAATCCTTGGTGAGCTCCCGACACAGCGCCATCGGACGGTTCGGGCCGAATGCGTCAAACAGATCATCCATCGAATCGGCGATGCGGTGAGGCGTCTCGTAAAACACAATGGTGCGGCGTTCGCCCAACAGTGTGCGTAGATATTGCACTCGTTCGGCATGCTTGCGCGGCAGGAATCCCTCGTAGCAGAAGCGATCGGTGGGCAGGCCGGAAAGGGCAAGCGCGTCAAGCACGGCAGAGGGGCCAGGCGCGCAGGTGACGGGCAGGCCGCGTTCAATGGCGCGGCGCACAATGGCCAGGCTGGATCGTTGATGGTGGGCATGCCGGCGTCGGAAACGACGAGCACGGTCGCACCGGTTTCGACCTGATCAAGCAAGCCGTCGGCCTTGTCTCGCTCGTTGTGGTCGTGGTAGGCGACGACTCGGCCGTTCACATAGACGCCGAGGCGGCGAGCCAGGTCGAACAGGCGGCGGGTGTCTTCTGCGGCTACGATGTCGGCGCGTTCCAAAAGAGCCACCAGACGAGCAGAAGCGTCGCCGACGTTGCCGATTGGGGTCGCAGCGAGTACACAGTGCCAGCAGGAATAGTCACAGCCGACTCGCGAGTTTGGGAAGCGGCAGGTTCGCCGGCATCAATCCCATCGTTCCCATCGTTGCGTTCAAACACTTGTGCGACGCTCTGTTCAGCGTCACGCTGTTCATTCAACTCATCTGCGCTTGTCATACTCCCAGTATTGCCCAAGCCAAAGAGCAATCTGCTGTGGGATCAGGAGCATTCTGCACTTCGAGGGGCTGATTTCACATGTTCCGGAGATCTACTTCCGTTTCGAGGGGCTCCCCAAACGTCAAAACGTGAGTAGGAATGGCCTGCTATCAATGATATTTCGCCGTTTTGGAGACATGTCTACTTAACGACCAGCCCCTTGAAACGGAGGTAGACCTCCAGCAAACACCAAATCAGCCCCTCGAAGTGCAGAATGACCCTTCACCAACGAGTTTTCTCTGCGCTTTGCATTTTTGAGGTCTACTTTCAAAATGAAAAGACCCTCTGCGGTGGAATGAATGCAGAGGGTCTCGTGGAGCTGACGGTAGTCGAAACCGCGACCTCTTCGATGCGAACGAAGCGCTCTACCAACTGAGCTACAGCCCCTTGGATGTTACTTTGCTCCGCAAAGCAACTCGCACAAATATAATACGGGGTGCAGTCAAACGCAATTCGGGCAAGGTGTCGGCAGACAGACTATTTTCCCAAAAATCTGGAAGAACGCACACTGAGCACACAGCAGTGCACATTTCCCAGACAAGAGCCGAAATAGTCTGAACAACGTATGCCAGCTGGCTGGTCGAATCAATCAAGCCAATCCAGCCGCAACTGCACTATGCCTATGCCCCCAGCACGTGCAACACCTTCTTCTCGTTATAGAACGCGAACACAATGCCGCCCAATCCACACAGCACAGCCGCGCACACGGCGGCGATACGGTAGCCCGCGCCGGATGCCATGCCGATGGTGGACACTCCGGTGAACAGCAACATGGCCACGGACTGCCCCATTTTCATGGCAAAAGTACGAGCCGCGTAGAACATGCCCTGACGATCTTGGCCCGTGGTCTTGGAACTGGCATCGGCGATATTCGCCACGATGGCCTGCGGCAGGATGCCGAATGCAGCCATCGGAATCGCACCCACCACTGAAAGCGTCAGACCCTGGGCCATGGCCGGCATGAAGGCGAGTACACCGGAGCCGAGTGCACCGGCAAAGGCGAACGCGCAGGTGAAAATCACAAAAGCGATAAGCAACAAGCGCTTTTTGCCCACACGGTTAGCCAGGATATTGACCGGCAGATAGAACAGCACCGAGACGCCGGTCATGAGTACAAAGTAGATGGTCGTGGTGGTTTCCGGCAGTTTCAGCAGACTGGTCACGAAGAACGGCAGGCCGGTCTGGAACGTGGTGATGGCCACCCAGTAGACCACGTCGGAGCATACGAACTTGCGGAATTCACCGTCGGAAAAGGTCTGCTTCAGGGATTCAATGGTCGATTCGGAGGTGGGCTGCGAGTTGACGTAGTCCTTCTCGCGAATGGCCAGCGGCGGCACAAGCATGCAGGCGAACGCCACGGCAGCCATGATGGTAAAGGTCACGCGGATGGCGGTGATGCGCCCCATCATCGGCACGAATGCGCCCCAAATCACCGGCGCCACATAGGCGATGGCGGTGCCGGCACCCAGGTGAAGGAGATGGCGGTGGAGATGGTCAACTGCTGCTTGGAATCGTGACCGAGCTCGGCGATGAGCGCGTTGTACGGCGTGCAGTAGAACGTGAGGGCAATGTAGTAGCGATAACAGTGACGAACAGGAATGCCGCGTTGACCCAACTGGTGCCGTTGATCGGACTCCAGAACACGAGTACGGTGACCACGGCGAGCGGCAGGGCCGCGAATTTCAGGAAGGGCATGCGGCGGCCGGCTTTGGAATCGCAGCGGTCGGACAGGGAGGCCACGGCCGGGTCCACGAAAGCATCAAAGAACCGGGCGAATGCGGTGATGCCTCCCACCACGGTTACTAGCCCAAGCACCACGAGACCCTGCGGCACGAACACGGTCTGGCCTTGGGAGACGGTCTCCTGATCGGCTGGTAGAAGTAGACGAGCCAGTTGGAGATGATGCCGGAAAGCAGTGCCCAGCCGAACTGGCCGACCGCGAAGGCCCACACTTTGGCAATGGGCAAATCCTTGACAGTCGATTGCAACGAGCCACCGGACACATTCGTTGCACTTACCGCTGTTGCATTGTCCATTCTCATACCCTCCGAATCAACATTGACACAGTGTCAAGATTCAGTATACACCGCACAGCGCAGCGCCTTGCAGCCGCGCAGCCACACGCCCTACGATAGTAGCATGACAGGCCTAACCGAGCAATTGCCGCACACCGCCGCATTCCCCAATGCCTTGGGAACCGGCCTGCTGTTGCATACCGCGAGCGCGCTGGGCGGTGACCTGCAACAGCACATCGAAGACCTCATTTCCGATTACGAAAACGTACTGTCTCGATTTAAAGGTGACTCGATTGTGGGTCAGATGCGCGTGGCCACGCACGGCGGCACATTCGATTTTCCTGACTGGACGCTGAATCTATTTGACCTGTATGACCACTTGTTTTCTGCTACCAATGGGGCGATTGACCCATGCGTGGGCGAAGATCTGATTCGGCTGGGATATGACAAATCATATTCATCTGTGAACGAACCCAATGCCGCTGAACACACAGGTGCGATTCATGGGCGGGCCACATGGGATCACGCCATCGAGCACCATGGCACAACGTTGGTTACGCATGGCCCGGTCGCACTCGACTTCGGCGCATGCGGCAAGGGCTATCTGGTGGATCTGATTGCGGAAAGGCTGGGGGTGGCCCAGAGCGACCTCCGATATGTCATCGACGCCGGCGGCGATTTGCTGGCGCACACGAGCGAACCAATCACCATCGCCCTTGAAGATCCCTCCGACCCGGCTAACGCCGTCGGTGTGGCAGAGATTAGCCAAGGCGCGTTCTGCGCAAGCTCCCCCAGCCGCCGACACTGGACCGATGCCGCCGGCCATCAACTCCACCATCTGCTCAACGCCATCGACGGTGTGCCGGTTAACAGCGTAGCCGCCACATGGGTTGCCGCTACGCCGCCATCTTTGGCTACCGCCCAAGCTGACGGCCTTGCCACCGCCCTCTTCACCACCCCGGCCGCCCAACTGCGCGCACACTTTCCATTCGAATGCGCCATCCTCACCGCCGACCGCTCCGCTGCCCAGTCTCCCGATTTTCCGGGCAGCTTTTTCATGCGATAGTTCAGCCGTCAGCCCGCCAACGCGAACTGGCTGTTGTACAAATCAGCGTAGAAGCCACCAGCAGCCAGCAACTCCTCATGCGTGCCGCGTTCGATCACATCGCCGTGATTCATGACGAGAATCATGTCGGCGTCGCGAATCGTGGAGAGGCGGTGCGCAATCACGAAGGAGGTACGGTCCACGGTCAACGCGTCCATGGCCTTCTGAATCAACTCTTCAGTACGGGTATCGACCGAAGATGTGGCCTCATCGAGGATCAGAATCGGTGCGTCCTGTACCATTGCGCGGGCAATGGTGAGCAGCTGCTTCTGGCCGGCGGACAGCGACGAATTCTCGTCGAGCACGGTGTCGTAGCCGTTCGGCAGCGACATGATGTAGTGGTGCAATCCCACAGCTTTGCATGCGCTGACGATCTGCTCATCCGTACGCCCGGCTTGGAGTAGGCGATGTTCTCGCGCACAGTGCCATTAAAGATCCAGGTATCCTGCAGCACCATGGAGAACTGGTCGTGCACATTCCAGCGCGGCACGGACTTGGTGTCCACGCCGTCGATGGCGATCGAGCCACCGGCAATCTCGTAGAAGCGCATAAGCAGGTTGACCATAGTGGTCTTACCGGCACCGGTCGGACCCACAATAGCAACCTTCTGACCGGAGGAGACAGAAGCGGAGAAGTCGTTGATAATCGGCTTGCCGGCCTCATATTCAAAGCGCACGTGACTGAATTCCACATCGCCGTGCACCTCATGGCCTTGAGCGCCAAGCAGCGCCTGCTTGCCGGATTCGTCAGCCATTTCCGACTCTTCGAGGAATCCGAATACGCGTTCGGATGCGGCGGCGCAACGCTGCAGGTTCTGGAACGCCTGCGCAAACTGCGAGAGCGGCTGCGTAAACAGGCGGATATACATCATGAACGCCACGATCACGCCGAATTCGATCTGGCCGTCCATGGCGAGCGCGGCACCCACCACGCACACCACCACATAGCCGAAATTACCGACGAAGTTCATCAGCGGCATCATCAGACCAGACAAGAACTGCGACTTCCAGCCGGAATCGTACAGATCCGCGTTGTAGCGCTCGAACCGACGAATAGAATCCGCCTCGCCGTTGTATGCCTTGACGATGGTGTGACCGGCGTACATCTCCTCCACATGGCCGTTCACATCACCCAACGCGACCTGCTGGCGGGTGAAGTACTTTTGCGAGACCTTCATAATGACCATCATGATGATCAGGCCGATGATGCTTGAACCGATTGCGCACAGCGCCATGATCCAGTTGTTGTAGAACATCATGACCAATGCGCCCACGAACAGCGTCGCGGATGTGATCAGCGATCCGAGCGACTGGCCCAGCGTCTGGCCGATAGCGTCCACATCGTTGGTGACGCGAGAAAGCACGTCGCCGTAGCTGACTTTGTCGAAGTAACTGAGCGGCAGCTTGTTGATCTTCTTGCTGATCGACTCACGCAACTCCTGCGCAGTGCGCTGCGTAACGGTGGCCATCATCCAGCTCTGAATGTAGCTGAGCAACGCGTAGCCCACATACAGCACCACAAGCAGCCAGCCGATACGAGCAACCGCGCCCATGTCGATGGAATTGAGCACCGGCTTGCCATGCACTACTGCAGGCAGACCTTTGGTGATCTCATTGGTCATGTCCTTGAGCTTGTCCGGGCCGATAATCTGGCAGATGGTGCCAGCCGCGCCCAGCACAAGCGCGATGATGATGGCAGGAACGTATTTGCGGCAAAAGCGGACGAGTTTGCCCATGACTTTGCCGAAATCCTGTGGTTTTTCGACCGCACCTCCGCGGCCCATAGGTCCTCTTGGCATTGTTTCTTAAGTCCTTTGTCTCTTGGCTCCCCTCTGGAGGGGAGCTGTCACGAAGTGACTGAGAGGAGGCTTCAGAGACCACCCTTCAGTCTCGCTATGCTCGACAGCTCCCGCCAGCGGGAGCCATCTAAGTTACGCAGTCAGTTCCGATTCACTCAGCTGGGATTCGGCAATCTGTCGGTACACTTCGCAGTTCTCGAGCAACTCCTTGTGTGTGCCTTGCCCCACAACCTTGCCCTCGTCAAGCACCACGATGCGATCGGCGTTCATGATCGTGCCGATGCGCTGGGCCACGATGAGCTTGGTGGAATCCTTGGCTTCCTCGGCGAGCGCGTCTCGCACCGCACGGTCGGTTTTGAAGTCGAGCGCAGAGAACGAGTCATCGAAAATCAGGATTTCCGGATGACGGTAGACGGCGCGGGCGATGGACAGACGCTGCTTCTGGCCACCGGACACGTTCGAGCCGCCTTGTGCGATCGGCGAATCGAATCCGCCGTCCATGCGGTTGACGAATTCGCTGGCCTGGGCCACGTCGGCAGCGGCCTTGACACGGCTCATCTGTTCGTCTGTCAACTTGCCGTCATTGGCGGCATCGGCGGCCAGCTGAAGCGCCTCACGCTTACGGCCGGCGGGAGTGGAGGTATCCGCGAGTTCGACCGTGTCGTTCTCGCCGGGCTTGTCGCCGTAGCTGATGTTGCCGGCCACGGTGCCCTTGAACAATACGGAGCGCTGCGGCACGTAGCCGATCTTGTCGCGTAGGGCGACCATGTCATAGTCGCGCACGTCCACACCGTCGACGAGCACTTGCCCGGCGGATACGTCGTAGAAGCGCGGCACGAGATTAATCAGCGACGACTTGCCCGAGCCGGTAGAGCCGATGAACGCCACGGTCTGGCCCTTCTCGGCTTTGAAGTTGATATCCTGCAGCATGGCCTCACGCGAATCCGGGTAGGTGAAGCTCACGTTCTTGAATTCCACGGTGCCGGTCTGCCCGGTCTTGGCGATGTCGGCCGCGCGCTTGGTGCCGTTTTTCACAATCGGCTCGGTGTTGAGCACTTCCATCACGCGCTGCGCGGACACGTCGGCACGAGGCCAAAGCACGAATACCATGCTCATCAGCAGGAAGCTCATAATCACCTGCACGGAGTAGCTGGAGAACACCACCATGTCGGAGAACACGGTGAGCTTGTCGGTAAGCTCGGCGGCCTCGATCAGGTAGGCGCCAATCCAGTAGACGGCGAGCATAAGGCCGTTCATCACAGTGTTCATCAGCGGCATCATGATGGCCATGGTGCGGTTGGTGAACAGCTGCGTATCGGTCAGATCCTTGTTCGCCTTGGTGAATTTGGACTCCTGGTAGTCCTCGGCGTTGTAGGCGCGCACCACCCGCAGACCAGTGAGATTCTCGCGGGCCACGAGGTTGATGTTATCGGTGAGCCTCTGCATGGCCTTGAACTTCGGCATGACCATCGCCATGAGGATCACGACCGCGACCAGCAGGATCACGACCGCTATGGCCGTGGCGACCGTCCATTCGAAGCCCTCGCCGGCAATCTTGCAGACAGCCCACACGGCCATGATCGGCGACTTGACAATGAGCTGCAGACCCATGGTGATGAACATCTGGATTTGCGTGATGTCGTTGGTGGAGCGGGTGATGAGGCTGGCCGTGGAGAACTTGCTCATTTCGGCCGGGCCGAAGGATTCGACCTTACGGAATTCGAGCGAGCGCAGGCGCTGGCCGAAGCTGGAGGCCACGCGCGCCGCGATATAGCCGGTGATGATCGCGCAGGCGACCGAGCCGAGCGAGACCAGCAGCATTTTGCCGCCGGCGACCCAGATGTCCGCCATTGCGCTGCCCGGCGTTTCGACCAGGGTGGTGATGTCTGACATATAATCGGGCAGTTCGAGGTCGAACCAGATTTGCCCGACGATGGACACTAAGGCGATAAGCATCTGACCGATCTCCGCTTTGGAGAGGTATTTCATGATGCGAAACATTGGTTTCCCCTTGTGTTGGTTGGTTATTGGGTTATTAACTATTTGATTTATGGATTGATTGAGTTATCGATACTTATTGATTCACGATGTCTTAATAGTTTTCATCATTTGATTACTTACACCGTAAGATATTACGCGCAATTCTGCATGTTCGCTGCGAGCATCATCAATCATGCTTGCCGATCAGCCCTCAGCATGTTTGGCCGCCATGTGCTCCGCCACGCGCTTATCCCGCTCGGCAAACGCCCCCCGCACTTGCTCAGGAGTAGGACGCGGCTGGCCAGGATGGCAAATCGACATGTACGTGGTGAATTCTGAAAGCAAATCAACGAATTCGCGCGTGCGACGCTCCCCCATCTGCGAGAAGATCCAGCAGATTGCGGAACGCATCTCATCAATCATTCGATGAGACTCCTCACGCCCGGAATCAGTAAGGCTCACGCGGATGATGCGCCGATCATTAGAATCAATGTCGCGCGTAATCCAGCCCTTCTTTTCCAATGATGACAGCACGGTGGAGATACGGCCTGAGCTGGCTTGAAGCGCAGTCGCCAACTGCGACGGCGTCTGGGTGCCCTTGAGGGACAACTCCCGAAGCACGAACTGCTCTCCATGGGCGCCGCGCGTGAATTCCCTCTGCATTTTCGAACGATTGCCCCATACGCTGGCATACAGCTCGCCGACCGCTTCCTGCTCGAATCCCATATCGAAGCACCATCCATTTCACGCACCATGCGGCAGTGCACCGCAAACATCCCAAAGAATATCTCACACCGTAAACAATTCACCATTGAGAGTAATCTAGCAGATCCGTCGCCCCAGCTGTTCACGAGACCACAAAAACGATAGAGCACCTGTAAAAAACGAATCAATACACAGCACCTATACATTGCAACGATTCCGGGCTACATATGGAGTCAAGAAAGAGCTGGCACGGAAGCCAGACCACCGAGGGGGCGGGAATCATGATTCGAGGAATGAATCTATGCAGCATTGCTGGATGCACGCATGAGGCTGAGGAAGCGGGCATGTGCAGCATGCATTTCACATCGGCACTAGTGCACGGGGCATTGCGCTACCCTAGCAGCGGTCGTCCGTCGCATAGCTGACCCATGCGCGACGCCCCTCTCTAAGGCTGAGCCGTTGTTAGACGACTAAAGGGGAAATAGCGCCACAACTGAACCATCCATTGCGACGCCACTCCCTTCGGCCGAATACCTGTATATCGATATCGTCTACTCCAGATCACGCGTGAAATAGACCACGTCGGCACGCCTACATATTCTTCTCCGACGAGACGAGCGGCACCGAGACCGCCGGCATCGGCCGCGGATATCCTCACGCTGGACCATATTGACTTCAACTATGCGTTCAACTACCCGTGCGCGTTCAGCCTGTTCTGCACCTGCCCAATCCCATCCAAGCGCAACCATTTGCCGTTTGCGGTCACGGCCGGAGAGAAGACGCCAAAGGAATATCAGTACTGATTTCAGCATTTGCTTGGCGCCCTTCTGAAGAGGGGAGCTGTCTTCGTTAGACGACTGAGGGAGTCCCGGTGCCACCGCGACTCCCCTCAGTCTCGCTACGCGATCCAGCTCCCCTCAGGAAGGGGAGCCAAAAACCTACTCCTTATGCTCTAGCGCGGCCTTCAAATCACGACTGCGGTAACGCTCGCGCAACAGCGAGAAGCCACCGAAGCCAATCAACCACACCAAGCCGGCAATCGCGGAATTGCGCGTATCGTCCGCCAAGAACAGCGTCAGATAAATAAACACGAAGAACGCAATCGCCACTGTGTTCAGCACCTTCCATGCAGGCATCACGAAACCGTCCGGGATGAAGTCGTCCGAACGACGGTACTTGCGGTGTGCCACCAGCGTCAGAATGTAAATAAATAGGAACACCGCGGAACTGGCAGACGAGAACAGCACGAACGCACCGGAAACACCTGGAATGGCGTTAACAATCGGCGAGAGCAGAATCAGCACTGCAGACACCAGAATTGCGCGCGCCGGCACTTTGCGATCGGAAACCTGACCGATCTTGTTGAGCATCGGGCTCGGCGACTCTTCGGCCAGCTGGTACAGGTGGCGGCCGGCGGAATACAACAGCGAATTGAGCGACGAGGACGCGGCGGTGATCACCACGAAGAACACCAGGGCGAACGCCCAGTTCAGCCCGGCGTACTGGAACACCATGATGAACGGGGAGGCGAAAGAGCCGTCCTCGTTCGGCTTGAACGAGGTCCACGGCACGATGCACATGATGGCCACGAGCGCGCCCACGTAGAAGATGAGCACACGCACGATGATCTCGTTGACGGCTTTGGGCAGCACCTCACGAGGATTCTTGGTCTCGGAGACGGTGACGCCCACGAACTCGAGCAGCTCATAGGCGAAGAACACCATCTGGAAGCTCATGAGGAAGGCCATCCAGCCGTTCGGGGCGAACGAGAAGCCGGCGAACAGGTTGTCGAGTCCGGCGTGACCCGCCGGGCTCACATGATCCACGCCATGAATCCGCGCGGCCGGGTAATGGTAGCCAATCACGATCATGACCACGGCGGTGACGATCATCGCGCCGATCAGCGTGATCTTGATCATCGAGAACCAGAACTCCACTTCGCCGAACACCTTGACGGCGATCAGGTTGACGGACACCAGCGATACCAGGAAACACAGCTCGATCAGCCATTTCCAATGGGTCAGGTCGATGCCGAACGTGTCGAAGAAGGTGATGAAGTACGTGGAGACGGCCGTGATCTCGGTCATGCCCAGCAGCACGAGCGCGGCCCAATACGTCCAGCCGGCGAAATGCCCCCATCCGTTGCCCAGGTAGCGGGTGATGAAATTGATGAAGGTGTGCTGGCTGGGGTCGCGGTACATCATCTCGCCGATGGCGCGCATCAGGAAGAACATGATGACGCCGACCAGGATATACACGAAGACGATCGAGGGGCCGGTCAACGAGATCGATTTGCCGGAGCCCAGGAACAGGCCGGTGCCGATAGTGCCGCCGATGGCGATGAACTGTACATGGCGGTTGCTGAGGCCTCGTTCCATCGCATTGGTCTGGTCCAGGCTCTCGACGGACTTGAGCTTGCTTCCGGACTGCTGCGCGTTACCGTTCTCATTCGTATCGGCCATACTGATTTCGTTTCTCTTCTCTGCCGCTCGGCCCTGTTCACGCCGACTACGGCACTCGTTCAATGCAAGTTCGAACTGTATCACCGATAGATGTCGCGAAAATCACCCAGCTCACGAACGCACGTGATGATACCGCGAACATTAGGCCAAAAAGTTCAATTCATCGCCAAGAAATTGAACTTTCTCCATCTTGTCTTCTCTCCCCCAGTCAGCTTCGCTGACAGCCCCTCATCAGAGGGGGGCGCAAGCAAGGTCATTCCACGGACTTGAGCGAACTGACCGGCTCAATCCGGTCAAGCACTGGGTTGGTGAACAGCTGCACCAGCAGCGCGAATGCCAACGTGGCCGCCACAGCAATCGCATAGCTGTACCAATGCACTTCCACTTCAAAGTACAGTGACGGCATATTCAGTGCAGCCGTCAGAAGCCCGCCAATCCAGCGACCGAGCGGCAATCCGACCACCACTCCCATGCCGGTCAGAATCATCATCTCGCGATTCACGTAGTTGTGCACTTCACGGTCATAGAAGCCCAGCACCTTAAGCGTGGCCATCTCGCGTACGCGCTCGGATACGTTCGTGTTGGCCAGCGTAAACAGCACCACCAACGCCAATCCGCCGGCAAGCCCCACAATCAGCGCCACCACGGCGGCCATCAAATCGAATTTGAACGTAGCCTCCAGATGCGCACAACTCACGGCCTTCACCACCGACGATTCCTCACCCAGCCGATCCGCATACTCGGCCTGTTCCCCATCGGAACCCTTCAGTTTGGCAAGCATCGCGTTCCAAGTCAGAGTGGAAGACTCACCATCCGAGACAGATGAGTCAATGCCACGTGCCGCAAATTTCTGGTCGTACAGCCGCTCACTGATGTACACATCGGATCCGATGAGGTTGCGCACCACCGCGGCGACCTTTATCTTAGCGCGGCTACTACCGCCGTTGCTCACGGTAACGGTATCGCCAGCGTGCACGCCCAACGAATTGGCAGCGGATTGCGCCACAATCACACCACTGTCATCCAACGTCACAGTGCCGCCACCTGATGCGCCGAAGAAGTTAGGCAGTCCAAACCACCCCTCATCGCCGGCCTCTTCCAAGGTGACCATATCGTTCAATTTGTTCAGCGAATTATTGGGTACCGCCATCAACTGGATGGTTTCGCTTTCCTGGGCCGCATTGCTCATCTCCGCACTATCCACGCGCAAGTTCAACGTTTCGGTGGTCCGCCCATCCTTTTTGACCTGCTTGCGCATCGCGGCCGCATCATCGTCATTCGACACCACCATCAAGTCGTATTGATAAATCTGCCCATACTGTTTGACGCCGATGGTGTCCACGGTGTCGTTAATCGCAAATCCGCAGATAATCAGTGCAGTGCAGCCGGCCACACCACCCACGGTCATCAACAGGCGCGACTTGAACCGGAAGATATTGCGTGCGGTGACCTTGCCCAAGAAGCTCAGCCTGCTCCATACCGGCCTGATACGTTCCAGCAGAATACGGGCGCCGGCCTTTGGCGCTTTCGGTCGCATCAGCGCGGCAGGTGTATGCCGAATTTCGCTACGACAGGCAAGTGCGGTGGCCACACCCACACCAACCACGAACAATAGGATGCCGGCGGTGCCGTACACCCAGTCGTATTCAAGCCGCACGTCCGGCAATATATACAGCCCCTTAATCACAATCAGTAGGAATGCCGGGATACCAAGGAATCCGACCAGCAGACCTATGCCACCACCGACTAGGCAAGCGAGCAACGCGAACAGCAAGTATCGCAGGGAGACAACCACGCCACCATAGCCAAGGCCCAGATACGTGCCGATAAGTCCGCGATCTTCTTCGACCATGCGGGTCATGGTGGTCAGGCTCATCAGCACGGCGACCAGCAAGAACACCACCGGGAATGCGCGGCCTATGGACTCGATGGAGCTGACGTCTGACTTGAGCGAACTGAATCCATCGATTGAGGAACGCGTCTGCATGTACCAGCGCGCGTTGGCCACGTCGTCGATACGGCGCTGCTGTTTGGCGAACTCGCTCTCCGCCTCGCTGCGTTTCTCATCCAGCTCTTGTTGGGCATCCTCCAGCTGCTGTTTGCCGTCCTCAAGCTGCTGTTCTCCGTCTTTCAGCTGCTTTTCGCCCTCTTCAAGCTGCTGTTTGCCGCCGGCCAGTTGCGCGGCCTGCGCTTCAAGTTGCGCCGACTGCGTTTCCAGTTGTGCGGCATTCGATTCGAGCTCGGCTAACTTGGCGTTAAGCTCCGCTTCTCCGGCTGCAGCTTCCTGTTCTTTGGCCGTTAACTGCGCATTCTGCTGGTCCAAGGCGTTCTGCGCGGGGATAATCGTGCCATCCAAGGTTTGCTGCAGTTCGGTTTTTTGCTTGATCGCGTCGCTGCGCTGCGATTGCAGTTCATTCCGTTTGGCATCTAACTGTTGTCTCAGCGCACTGATGGACGGCACGTCGGGCACAGTGATTCCCAGACTGGCGAGCAGCTGTTTCACAGTCTGCCATGTGGATGAATCGACATCGATATTCGGATCGAGCTGGGATAGCAGATCATCGGCTTGCTGGATAAGCTGCAGCATCTGGTCAAGTTGTGCCACACCTTGGTCGATTTGCGCAATGCCTTGTTCGACCTTGCTCCGGTTGGCGGTCAGCTCAGCCTGCGCGGCATCGAGTTGTTGCCTGGCGCTGGCGAGTTGGGCTTTGCCGGACTCGAGCTGCGCGCGGGCACCGGCTATCTGCTGACGGCCTTGTGCAATCTGCTGACGCGCGGAAGCGATTTGCGCGCGGCCCTCGGCTATTTGCCGCTCGCCGTCAGTGATGGAGGCTTTGTTCTGTTCGAGTTGCGTTCGGCTCTCTGCGAGCTTCGTCTCGTTGGCCTTCAGCTCAGCACGATTACCGTCGATCTGCTGTTGGCCTTCGTCAAGCTGCTTGAGCGCATCGGCCTTGGCTGCATCGAGCGTATTCTGGGCGCTTGTGACGATTTGTTGGCGGCGGGCTTTCTGCCGCTGGGTTTGTATCTGACTCTCGATGCGGTCGGCCACGGTTTTGATTGCGGCATCGTAGTCATCGGAGAACGTATCATATTGGGACGCGCCTGCGACCGCAATGGATATTGCGGTGTATACGTTGCCGGTCACGCCATCGCTGGGCGCAAAGAACACGTAATCCTCGGACGAGGTGGACCGGAACGCGGTCATGCCGGAATAGCCGGCTGGATTGTTGAGGTCGCTTGGGTCAAGCACTACTGCGGTAATGGTGAGTTCGGTGGGGAACTGCGGGGACTGCTCTTTTTCGTTGTTGCTCGTGGTGGCGTCTTCCGCAGCACCCACGGTGTCCGTATCTCCATCAGAGCTTTTACCGGAGCCGCTGTTGCTCTTATCCTCTGCGCCCACCAGAACGGTTGAGGATGCGGACCGCGGCGTCACAGTGAGGTCATCGCCAATCTCAAGCCCGCTGTCGTTGAGGAATTGCTGCGTAACCGCCACTTCGCCGGCCTTGCTCGGCATATCCCCTTGCTGCAGATACGGCTGATCCAAACCTTCGGTGCCGATTTCCTGCATGGTGACGATCTTCTTCGTGCCTTTCACCGTAGCGGTCACCGTCTGCGAGCGCTCCGGCTGCACGGTTTCCACACCTTCGACGCGACGCAACGCCGCTGCATCGTCACCGGTCAAACCGTAGGTGGATAGCACCTGCAAGTCGTGCAGTCCTTGCTGATCGTAAAAGCGGCTTGCAGCCAGAAAGACATCACGGCAACCGGCGTAGATGCCGGTCAGCACGGCCACACCGAGTAGGGTGATGACGGCGATAGACACGAATCGTTTCCAGCTGCGTAGCCAACAACGCAAGGCATCTTTGACAAACACGGCGGAGACGCTGGATCCGCGATCATCGGATTCAGATTGTTTCACGGGACGTTTCACAGATTGGCTTCTCTGTTTCACGAGATGTTTCACAGGTCGGCCACCCGGGAAGCCGGTATGAGAATGCCTTGCCGTTGCCATAAGAACCGCCTACCACTCGATGTCTGCGATGGGCTGCGGCGCAGTATTGATTTCCTCGCTGGTCACGGTTCCGGAACGGAAGTGAATCACCTTGTGAGCCATCGGCGCGAGCGCGGAATTATGGGTGATGATCATCACGGTCATTCCCTCGTCGCGGCAGATATCCTGCAACAGCTGCAACACTTCCTTGCCGGTCTCGTAATCAAGGGCGCCGGTCGGCTCATCGCACAACAGCAGCTTCGGCTTCTTGGCGATTGCGCGGGCGATGGAGACGCGCTGCTGCTCGCCGCCGGACAGCTGGCCCGGGAAGTTATTCATGCGCTCCCCCAGTCCGACTTTGCGCAGCGTTTCAGCCGGGTCGAAATGGTCGGGACAAATCTGCGAGGCGAGTTCCACGTTCTCCAGGGCGGTGAGATTTGGCACCAAGTTATAGAACTGGAATACAAAGCCGACGTCGTTGCGGCGATACGTAATCAAGTCTCGCTTCCGCAAGCCCGTGATATCACGCTCGCCAACCACCACACGGCCGGAAGTCGCGGTATCCATACCGCCCAAAATATTCAATGCCGTGGTTTTACCGGCACCGGATTGCCCAAGAATCACTGTCAGCTCGCCCTGATCGGCGGTGAAACTTGCCTCATCAAGCGCGCGAATCGACGTGCCGCCAGACGGGTATTCCTTGACCACCTTGTCAAATTCGATATACGCCATCGAGCACCTCCAGCGATTTCGCTGCGGATGGCCTGCAATCGCAGCCACCAAAATCCCGTCGTAGTATCCATTGTAAAACAATGCTTTTAGCCACTCGCGGAATCCAATGGGAGTAAGAGCCCCCCACTCCCGCTACGTAACTGCCCAAAGCTGCGCAATGCTCCCTCAGCGAAGCACCCACCCACTCAACCGAAAAAACATCCCGTTCACGGCCCCTCAGCGAAGCAAATGTTCGAACAAATCGCGGTTTTGCCCCACTGAGAGCCCGTCAGCGAAGCAAATCCCCCAACCAATCGAAGAACCACCCCGTCCACGGACCCTCAACGGGGCAAATCTCCCAACCAACCGAAGAACCACCCCGCCCACGGACCCTCAACGGGGCAAATCTCCCAACCAACCGAAGAATCGCCCCGCTGATGCCAACTCAGCATGGTCTTCGCACGGTCTTGTGGAACCAATCGGCATACAATACCATCGTTGAGCATAATCGCTGACGGACTACACCGCCGCCCGCGGCTTACGAGAGAAGAACAACATGAGCACTACTGACGCGCCTAAGAAGCCACGCGAAACCGACGATGTGCCGGTACCCGCGACCCTACGCAAATCATTGAAAAATCGCCATATCCAGCTAATCGCCCTCGGCGGCGCCATCGGCACCGGCCTGTTTTACGGTTCCAGCGAATCCATCGCCCTAGCCGGCCCATCGATTCTGCTGGCCTACCTCATCGGCGGCTTCGCAATCTTCATGATTGTGCGTGCACTGAGCGAAATGTCCGTCGAGGACCCTAAGGCGGGCGCATTCAGCTACTACGCCACCCGCTACTGGTCCAAGCGCGCCGGCTTCATCTCCGGCTGGAACTACTGGTTCAACTACATTCTCGTTTCAATGGTGGAACTGGCCGTAGTTGGCAGCTTTGTGAACTACTGGTTCCCGGCAATCCCGACGTGGGTCTCCGCAGCCGTGTTCCTGGTGCTCATCACCGCTGCAAATCTGCTCGGTGTTTCCAAGTTCGGTGAGTTCGAGTTCTGGTTTGCCATTATCAAGATCGTGGCCGTAATCGCCATGATTATCGGTGGCCTCGCAGTCATCATCTTTGCCCTGCCTACCGCCTCCGGCATCAAGCAAGCTTCGCCAACTGGTTCACCGTGGGCGGTGGTTTCTTCCCGAACGGACTCATGGGCCACACTGATAATGGGTGGACCGGCCTGCTGATGGCACTGGTCGTGGTGATGTTCAGCTTCGGCGGCACCGAACTCATCGGCATCACCGCCGGCGAAACCGAAGATCCGAAGACCACGATTCCGCGTGCCACCAACGACATCATCTGGCGAATCCTCGTGTTCTACATCGGCGCTTTGGGTGTGATTATGGCCGTGGTGCCGTGGAACACCATCGATGGCAAGTCCAGCCCGTTCGTGCAGATCTTCGACTCCGTGGGCATTCACGCGGCCGCCGGAATCCTCAACTTCGTGTGCCTGACCGCCGTGATGAGCGTCTACAACTCCGGCCTGTACGCCAACTCACGCATGCTGTACTCGCTGGCCAAGCAGGGTAACGCCCCCGCATACCTCGGCAAGCTCAACTCCAAGGGCGTGCCGGTGGCCGGCGTGCTGACCTCCGCCGTGATTACCGCCATCGCCGTGGTCGTGGTGTTCGTGTGGCCTGAGTTCGCGTTCAACTATCTGATGTCGATTGCCACCATCGCCGGCATTATCAATTGGACGATGATTATGTTCACCGAGATGAAGTTCCGCAAGGTGGTGGAAGCCGGTGGCGCTCCGGAAGACTCCGACCTGGCCGGCAAGTCCGGGCAGGAGCGCTCGACGCGATTCACTTCAAGCTGCCGTTCGCCAAGGTGGCCCCATGGGTGGTGCTGGTATTCCTGGCACTGGTTGTGGTGTTGATGTGCTTCTCCGCCAGCTACCGCATCGCTGTTATCGCCGGCGTAATCTGGCTGGCCATCCTCTTCGTGGCATACCAAATCACTCAGGCAAAGAAATAATCGCCCGATGGCAATAAGAAAAGGCCGCTGTTCCTCCGCAGCGGCCTTTTCTTATTGTTGAAGATACGGCTTGAAGACGCGCTCGGTAACGGGGATGTGGAGCACCAGCATGGTGCCGTAGCCGAGGATCACCAACAGGAACAAGCCTCCGGGCATATAGAACCAACTGCCCACCAGCAACGCCACGAACACAGCGTCCACGACGACAAGCGCCGCGGTCATCGCGATATGGGAAATACCGAAAATAAAGGCGTTCTTCAGGGTACCGGCCACGGTGTTCTCAAACCGGGCCTGCAACGCGAATACCCACTCAAAGCCGATGAGCCAGATGATGGTAAGCGCGAACTTGATGATGAGCAGCGGGGTGAATTGCAGCACAATCCACGACCAGGCCAAAGCGATCAGCACCACCAGGAACGGCAGCCACAGCAATGTGGCCTTGACGAAATTAGCCTTGAATGAGCGGAAGTAGTTGGCTGTGACGCCTTTGCCCTCTCCCTCGATGGAGCGACGGCAAGCATCATGGCCGGCAGTCAGAGCCGCACCGATGGTGATAATCGGAATGGATGTGACCAGCATCAGAATATTGACCCATACGCCATCGATGAGATTGCTCCACGCGCGCATGAATTTCGAATCCGGTGCCAGCCAGTTCATCAGTTCACTCCTTGTGCCGCTCGGCTCCCCTCCCTGAGGGGAGCTGTCGGCGGAAGCCAACTGAGGGGAGTAACCTGCGCTTCATCAAGGCTCCCCTCAGTCATCTACGATGGCAGCTCCCCTCAAAGAGGGGAGCCAGATTGTTGGGATTCAGCCTTTCACTGCGCCCGCCATAACTCCACTCACAATATACTTCTGGCATACCAGGTAGAAGACGATGATGGGGATGATTGCCAGAACCAGGCAGGCCATCATGGCTCCCATATCCACAGAACCGTAACCGCCCTTGAGATACTGCACAGCCACCGAAATGGTCTTGTACTTACCTAGGTCGAGCGTCAGGTATGGCAGCAGGTAGTCGTTCCAGATCCACATGGCTTCGAGGATGGCCACCGAAACAATCGACGGCTTCATAATCGGCACCACAATCTGGAAGAAGATACGCGGAACGGAAGCGCCATCAATCATGGCGGATTCCTCAAGCTCGGCCGGAATGCCCTTGATCACACCGGTGAAGATGAACACGGCCAGACCGGCGCCGAATCCGAGGTACACAATGCACAGACCCCATGGGGTATTGAGCTTCAGCATGTCAGCAATCTTGGAGAGGGTGAACATCACCATCTGGAACGGCACAATCATGTTGAACAGAAACAGGGTGTAGAGCAGTTTGGCAGCCCAGTTGTTCACGCGCACGATCCACCACGCGCACATCGAAGTACACACCAGAATCAGGATTACCGAGCCAACCGTGATCAGCAGCGTCCAACCGAACGAGGCGAAGAACTGCGTAGTCTCAACACCGCGCACATAGTTTTCGAATCCCACGAACGCCTTGCCCGCCGGCAAAGAGAACGCATTCTTGGAGATGTATGCCTTTTGCTTGAAGGAGTTGATCAACACCAGAACAATCGGGAAGATCCAGAATAGAGAGACGACGGCGAACAGGACAGTCCACAACGCGCCGTGCTTCACAGGCTTGTTCTCGTTCATCAGGCTGCCACCTCCTTGCTCGTGGTGAGCTTGTTCTGAATAAGGGCGATTACCGCAACCAGAATGAAGAACAGCACGGCCTTCGCCTGGCCGACGCCCTCCCAGCCCATACGGCCGTAGAAGGTGCGGGTGATGTTCAGCGCCAGGCCTTCAGACATATTGCTCGGCGCACCATTAGTCAATGCGAGGTTCTGATCGTACAGCTTGAAACCGTTGGTCACGGTCAGGAAGGAGCAGACCGTGATGGACGGCATCATCAACGGAATGATGATACGGAACATGGTCTGCCGTCCATTGGCACCATCCACGGCCGCCGCCTCCAGCACATCGGTGGGCAGCGCCTGCAAGCCGGCGATATAGATGATCATCATGTAACCGATTTGCTGCCAGCACACCAGAATGACCAAACCCCAGAATCCGTAGGATGCCTTATAGGTCAAGGCGCGGCCCCAGTGGGCCAGCACGCCGTTCAGCAGCAGCAGCCAGATGTAGCCCAAGATAATGCCGCCGATCAGGTCGGCATAAAGAACACCGAGCGGAACAGCGTGGAGCCCTTGATCGCCTTGGTCAGCATATAGGCGATGGCGAAAGCGATCACGTTGATCACGATGGTGGTCACGATGGTGAATGCAGTGGAGAAACCCAATGCGTGCAGGAATTCCTTGTCCTTCAGCGCCTTGGTGTAGTTCTTGAGCCCTATCCATTCGCCATCGGTGACGGTGGTGAATTCGCAGAAGCTCAAGTAGACGCCCATGATGAAGGGCACCAAAAACCCGAGATGAATGCGGCAAACGTGGGTAGCGCAAACAGCGCCCACCACCGGCGTATTGCCTTGCCCGCCATGCTGATCATGACTCTCCTCCTCCTTGAGTCCGCAACACTGCACTGCATCGCGCGCCGAGCGCGGAGTTCAACTCAATTCCAGCCCGTCAAGCAGAACACACGTTCGCGAATCCCGCCAATCAAGCCTAAGCTTCATGGTAAACACTCGACAACCATATGTCAAACGTTGTCATTTACAGCGTTTCTACATGCAACTACATCCCATCAGAGCAATTATCTTTCACTTCACAAAATAGCTAAATTCCAACGTTTCTGCATAATAATAGACTATCTGCAAACGTTTGTAATACAATCGTTGTCATTGCGCAAATTGCCCAATCACCATGTACAATTGGAGCCAGTTGTGTCCGCTTCGCGTTTTGCAAGGCAAAGGGGCTGTTATGACCACAAGTATCCAAGATGTCGCCCAGAAGGCCGGCGTATCCATTTCCACTGTGTCACGCTCGTTCACCAGACCGGATCTGGTCTCGACTAAAACCCGCGAGCGCGTGCTTGCCATCGCCGACGAACTCAATTTTTCCCTGTCCCGTTCGGCAGCGGCCTTGAAATCAGGCCGATCACTGCGCATCGCGGTACTGATGAGTGGTCACATTCGCCTATGGTTCACCGCTTCAGTAATTGAGGGGCTCAACGAAGTGCTGCATGCTGCGGGATACGATATTTCGGTATTCCAAATCTCCAGCATCGAGGAGCGCCGCGAATTCTTTGAAATGCTGCCAGTACGCCGCAACGCGGATGCCGTTATCGTGGTGTCTTTCGACATCGACAATAACGAAATCACTCAGCTGGCCTCGGCGGATGTGCCGATCATCGGCATCAACTCGGTCGATCCTGAAGTGCGTGGGTTCACCGCCGCGTCAACATCAACGATGTACAGGGCTCCACGCTAGCGGCTCGCCATCTGATCAACCTTGGCCACCGCGATATTGCATATATCAGCACCGACCGCGATGTGTCGCTCAACTTCTCCGTGCAAAACCGATTCGGCGCCTTCACGGAATGCTGCCGCAACGAGGGCATCGAACCGCAGGTCATCGTCTGCAAGGTGGATGATGCCGGCCGTTACCAAATCAGCGATGTGGTCACCCAACTGATGAGTCTGCCTAAGCTGCCCACTGCCATCGCCTGCCAGGAAGACGGCATTGCTCTGCCGCTCATGTTCCAGCTGGAGCGCAACGGTCTCTCCGTGCCGGGCGATGTATCGCTTATCGGCTATGACGACAGCTTCTACACCGACGACATCGGCCTGACCACGATTCGCCAGAATCCAGTAGGCATGGCCCGCAAAGCCGCGCACATGACGCTCGACCTCATCGAGGAAAAGCCCGTCGACGAACCGTACGTCGTGGCGCCAGCTCACCTTGCGGTTCGTTCCTCTACCGCCAAGATCCGCTAGCCAGAACCCGCTAGCACAACAGCCGGCCAGCAACCAAACGCCAGGCAACACTGAAGGCCACCGCCCAAACGGACGGTGGCCTTCAGTGATATAGGAAAGGAGACACACAAGGTGGAGTAGGGAGGTAAGCGCGGCGCCCCGGAGAAGGAAATTGGGTAGGGCGCCGCAGATTCAGTTATCGAGGTTGATCACTGATGCCGACTGGAATCAGTGGGACGCCTCGTACTCGGAAGCCCAGCCGTCCACAAAGGTGGTCTTGACGGCGTCCCAGTTGCCGGTGCCCTGAGCGTACTCGAGCAGGGCCTGACCGATCTTGTTCTTCCACTCTTCGGACGGCATCATGGTGAAGTTCCAAGAGACCTGGGTTTTACCGGACTTCTGATCCTCAACAGCGGCCTCGGTCAGCGGGTTGTCGCTCTTGACGTCATCGAAGGTCTTGAACGGCGTGGTGAAGCCCATGTCCTGAGAAAGGGCCTTCTTGCCGGCGTCGGAGGTAATCACCCAGGACAGGAAGTCCTCGGTGGCCTTCTTGTCGGCATCAGAAGCCTTGTCGTTGATGCACCAGTAGTTCTCGGAACCGGTGGCCAGACCCTGCTTCTCCTCGCCCTTGACACCGATGTAAATCGGCATCATACCCACGGATTCGGCCTTCATGCCGGCCTTCTGCAGGTCGGTCCAAGCCCAAGTACCGTTCTGGTAGAAGGCGGCCTCGCCGAGCGCGAACTCGGAGTTGGCGTCATCGCCGGTCTTGGCGCTGAGCTGAGTGGGCTCAGTGGTGGAATCAGTGATGTACAGGTCGAAGATCTTCTTGTAGTTCGGCAGGTAGGTGCCCTTGATCTTGGCCGGCTGCTCGGTGACGTTGTCATCCTTGAACTCGTAGTAAAGCGGCAGGTTGGCCAAGTGGGTCTTGAAACGCCAGTCAGAGCTGGAGTCGAAGCCGGCGGAGGTGAATGCACCCTTGATGCCGAGCTCGTCCTTGCGGGACTGCATGTCGTCGGCAACTGCCTTCAGGGTATCGAAATTATCGATTTCGTCCATGGAAGTGGCCTTGGCTCCGTCGAGGGCGAAGTACTTGTTGAGGATGTCCTTGTTGTAGATCAGGCCGTAGGTTTCCATCACGTACGGCACACCGACAACCTTGTCGCCATCCTTGAGAGCCACATCCTGGTTGGTGAGCTCCTTGTACACATCCGTTTTGGACATGTCGGCGGTGTACTTCTTCCAGTTCTGGTAACCGACCGGGCCGTTCACCTGGAACAGGGTCGGGGCCTCGGTCTTGGCAATCTCAGACTTCAGGGTCTGCTCATAGGTGCCGGATGCCGCGGTCTGGACCTTGACCTCAACGCCCTTCTCCTTGGTGTATTCCTTGGCCAAGGCGGCCCACTGATCAGCCGCCTCCGGCTTAAAGTTCAGGTAATAGACCTTGCCCTTGGAGTCGTCGCCGGAAGTGGAGCTTCCACAAGCGGCAAGGGTTCCGAGGGACATTGCAGCGATGGCCGCCACTGCGACCGCTGACTTCACTGTACGATTCATCATCGAACCTTTCTCTTTCATCGTCGACCCGCCCGATCTCCGGTCGGCCAGAGTGCCGTTAGCAGCACCCTCACGACTATCGACATGACCTATTGTGCAACGGTTCGCGCTTTTTTGCAAACGATGGCATTGTCGGCGCGCCAAAAAGTGCTACAGAAGCATGTGCAGTTGACCAATTTCCCGATAAATCAGTCGGTTTCCGCCGGCGGCAGCAATGCAAGCGTTGGCAACAATGAGAGCGCTAACATGCAAAATCCATACCTCATGCGCGGCCATTTACCCCGTTGCGCAACACGCCGAAGCTATCGTTTGCAGAGATGATGACGCACACGCCCCGTCCGCTCACGGCTCAAAACAGAACGCAGTCACTGCATTTGCGCCAAAGAAACGTCAAAACGTCAAGCCTGCCCGCTACGGCTCAGCTCAGGCATTCCACCGTTCGATGACGTTATCGCCCTTATACACGCTCAGCACCGAGTAATGCGCAGTATCCAATCGCAGCAGACGCGCGAATTGCGGATCCACGTTCAGCCATTGCGAGGTCAGGATACGCAGAATATGGGCATGCGCAACCAATAGCACGTTCCGCCCCGACTGCAGCAACGGCGTCACTTCTTCGATGGCAGTCCTGGCCCGCGCCGCGACCTCGTCCAGTGTTTCTCCAGCTCCGGAATGCACATTGACCTGCTCACCATCCGGCAAAGTATCCACCAATCGCCCTCCAGCGTGGGGGTTAGCGAGCGCGGGCCGTCACGCCACACATCCCAAGAGAACCCACTGGCTTCGCTCACCTGTTGACGGGTACGCCCTTCAGCACGGCCATAATCCCACTCGGCGATGCCGTCGAGTATGCCATGCTGTGCAAAACCTGCGAGTTCCGCGGTCTGGCATGCGCGTTTCAACGGGCTGGAGAACACACACTCAGGGTCAAAACCTTCGGGGAAGGCCTCGCGCAATCGCGCCCCAGCATCCATAGCCTGCTGCCTGCCTACCTCAGTCAGAGGGATGTTCGTTCGCCCGGTATGCTGCCCGGATTCACTCCAAAAAGTTTGACCATGTCGCAGCAATACCAAGAACCCCGCCTTGCCGCAAGATGCATCAACAGCCACAGTGCCGTCCATGTGTTGTTCGCTCATGCCTCCACTCTAGTCTGCACAGCTTGGCAACTCCACCGAACATCCCATCTTTTGCGATTAGACTGATAGTCATGAGTGATGAAACGAGCACCGGTATTGCCTCTGACGCCGATCGCGTTGTCGAGGGACTGCACCGCATCGATCAGAAGGTGGACGACTTGCGCAACCAACGTCTCAACGACCCCGACTCTCTGGGCGACAAGCTCGTCAAGTCGGCAGTGCCGGCCTTGGCTGGTCTGGTTGCGGGCAAGCTGTTTCAGATAGCCTGGGACAAGGGCGCCGCGCGCCGCAATGTGATCAAAGGACTGGCTGCCGACGCACCGCAAGGCCTGGCCATGAGCTTGGCATTTGCCGCCATCTCAGCGGCATTCGGCGCAATAGTTTCGCAGTTGTCCAATCAGGGCTCTCAAGCGTTTGTCGAGCGACGCCACCGCAAGGCTTCTCGTTAAGCGCCTGAACCGCTGGCACCAACGTCTCACTATGCATATTTCACTGTGAGACAACCGACATCCCCTATGCACACGAGCCGTGCGACAATACAGTCATGGCTACCAATGCAACTATCGAAACCCTGCTGAATCGTCGTTCCATCCGCAAGTTCAAGGACGAGCCCATTGACGACGACGCCACTGCCACTCTGGAAACCGTCGCACAGCACGCCGCTTCCAGCCAGTTCCTCAATGACTGGTCCGCCATCCGCGTCAGCATCCGGCAATCAAGGCCCGCCTCGCCGAAATCGGCAACCAGCCGTATATCGCCACAGCCCCGCTGCTGTACGTGTTCGTCATCGACGAGCATCGCAACGCGCATATCGCCCAACGCAAGGGCATTGACCCGGGCTCTGACGAATTCCATCTCAAGTACAGCTATCGCTTCACTCAGGCCCAGAACGACGCCGTGCTGGCTCTGCACGCCATGGAGACCGCGGCCTACTCGCTGGGTCTCGGCGGCGTGATTCTCGGCTCGCTGCTCAATGACATCCCCGCTCTGATCGATCTGCTCAACCTGCCGGAATACACCTATCCGGTGCTGGGTCTGGCTCTCGGCAAGCCTGATCAGGAGCCCACGTTGAAGCCCCGCATGCCGCGCAGCATGCAGTTCTTTGACAACACCTATCCTGCCGACGACGATGGCATGCTCGAGCAATTGCCTGACTTCGACAACAAGGTGCACCAGTATTACGATTTGCGCCAGACCGATCGGCCCGTGGATGCGTTCAGCGATCAAATCGCCTCGGTGAGCCGTCAGGGCGTCAGCGGCAAAACACTGCTGGACAAGGCTGCAGCTCAAGGTTTCCAGCTGGATAAGTAATGCGCCAGCACCACCCAGTGTCCAGAACATGCATCCGCCATTCGGACACTGGGTGGCCGTTTTTTCGCCTTGCAGCTGCGCTTTATCCGATAAATCACGAGCGGCCGGAATAGACTGCATTATGCTGGATTGGAGCGCCGAGGACAAGAGACCGAGAGGGGGCTGGATGCGCACGGTATGGCAAGTATTTCTGCGTGACTGCAAACGCATTCTCCGCAATCCCGTTGCCGCAGTGGTGACATTAGGTGTCGCAGTACTGCCTTCCCTGTATGCATGGTTCAACATCCTTGCCAACTGGGATCCTTATTCCGCCACCGGCAACCTGCAAGTCGCCGTCGCCAATGAGGACCGCGGCACCACCAATGATCTGGTTGGCCATCTCAATGCCGGCAAGCAGGTGGTCATAAAGCTCAAACATAACGACCAACTCGGCTGGCGGTTTGTGAGCAACGAAGAGCAGGCCGTACAGGGCGTGCAAACCGGCGACTACTACGCGGCGATTGTGCTGCCAAAAGACTTCAGCGCCAGCCTGGTCGATTCGTTGACCGGCACCTCCAAACAACCGAAGATCAAGTACTACGTCAACGAGAAAAAGAACGCCATTGCCCCGAAAATCACGGATACCGGTGCAACCACCATTGACGAGCAAATCAACTCCACATTCGTAACCACGGTGAGCAACACCGTTGCCGCCGCCATCTCTCAAGCGGGAGACGACCTCGACCAAGCCACCAATAGCACGCAAAACAATGTGGTCGCCGATCTCGGCAGTGTGCTCTCCACCATTGCCACGGTGCAGGACGCGCTCACGGATCTACGCACCACATTGGATCAGTCAGACACAGCTCTGGCCGACGCCCGCAGTACTACGGCCTCATTGCAGCGCAGCATCACCGCAGCGCAGCAAGCCTCCCAGCAATCCGGAGCGTTGCTGGCCGAGACACAGGACGGCTCGCAAGTATTCGCGGCCTCGCTGGTAAGCGCACTGGACACCAGCTCCGCACAACTTTCCGGACTGACGGTGAACGTCAACAATGCAGCCGGTACCATCAATCAATCCTTCAACACTGCACAAAATTCCGTCGACACTATTACCAACGCCCTGAACAGTCCGCTCGACAAAACCGCCACTTCCCTCGACACGTTGAAAGACGCATTGAATAAGGCCGGCATCAGTGCAGACACCACTGATCCGACCGGCAAGCGCATCTGGGATCACATCAACGCGATCGATGACGCCATCAGCACGCAGCAAGCGAAAATCAACACCTTTCACGAAGACACCACCCGTTTCATCGACTCCGGCAAGAGCGCCACCACCAATCTTTCCGGTGCCATGAGCGGCACCGCCACCGGCGGCATTGCGGCGTTGAACACCGCACGGAGTTCGCTGACCGGCACAGTGATGCCGTCACTTACTTCATCGCTGAACAGTTTCGCCGCGCTAAACGGCACGCTAAACGGCACGCTGACCTCGCTCTCAGGCACTCTTGACCAGACCAATGGCCTCTTCGACCAGCTGTCCAGCACCATCGCCCAGACCAGAACCACCATAGGCAGCGCGCAGGATTCCTTGAACCAGATCATCGATGACGTATCCACCGTGCGCACCGATGTTGCCACGCTTGATAGCTCCGCCGTCTACCAGAAGATCAGGGACACGATGCACTTGGACGATAAGGGATTCGGCGAATTCATGGGTTCGCCCGTCACCCTGACCACCAAGGTCGTGTACGCCATCGATAACTATGGCTCGGCCGTCACCCCGTTCTACACGAATCTGGCGCTCTGGGTGGGCGGCTTCGTGCTCATCGCCATCTATAAGCTTGAGGTCGACCGCGAAAGCATACGCCGGATCAACGCCAAGCAGGCCTACCTCGGCCGATGGATGCTTCTGGTCACCATTGGTTTTCTGCAGGCCATCATTGCCACCGTGGGCGATTTGGTCCTCGGCATCCAGTGCGAGCACCCATTGCTGTTCATCTTGGCCGGCATATTCTGCTCGTTCATCTATATCAATATCATCTATGCGCTGGCCGTGGCATTCCGCCATATCGGTAAAGCCATCGCCGTGATTCTGGTTATCGTGCAGATTCCGGGAGCTTCTGGCCTCTACCCCATCGAAATGATGCCCGACTTCTTCCGCAAACTGCACCCGTGGCTGCCTTTCACCTACGGCATCAACGCGATGCGCGGGCCGATTGCCGGCACATACAGCAACCATTACTGGCTCGACATGCTGCACCTGTTCTGGTATCTGCCAGCAGCGCTGTTCGTAGGCCTTGTGGTGCGCCGTTATGCCATGAATCTCAACGCATTGTTCGACCGCCGCTTGGGAGACACTGATCTGATGATCACCGAGCACAACAGCATGGTCAACGAACAGGTCAGCCTCGCATCCGTGTTCCGCACGGTTTCCGACAGCAAGGAGCTCAAGGCCATCATCACCCGCCGTGCACACCGGTTCTTCGCCAGATACCCAATGATGATTGTTGCCGGCTTGGCACTGCTGACTATTCTTCCGTTCGTGTTCCTCATACTGCTGTTCGTCACACAGGAAAAAATCGCGATGCTTACGTCGTGGATTCTGTCAATCATCCTTATCGACGCATACCTGATTGTGGTCGAATACACTCGCGAAAGCTACGCGATGCAACTGGGCGTCAGTGCGATGAACGCCGACGAATTCCGCGATGTGATGCTCAACGGCTATGTATGGCGCCGCTTCCGCTCCCATGGTCGGCATGAGGCAGCATCTGCGGAATCCGCTGTGGATACCGACCCGGATATCGGAGAGGTCACCGAGCAACTTACGCCGTTCGAGCGAACGGGCTCCACTGATTCATCGGATTCATCGAAATCATCGGAGTCCACCATCACCGACACAAACCCCGCACAGGGAGGTGCACGATGAAGCTCATCTGGAAGATCTTCGCACGCGATGTGCGCCAATCCACGCGCAATGTAATCGCGGTGATCGTGGCCATGGGATTGGTGATCGTACCGGCGCTGTATGCCTGGTACAACATCGCCGCCAGCTGGGATCCATACGGCAACACCAAGGCACTCAAGGTTGCCGTGGCGAACGTCGACAAGGGATATAAGTCCGATCTCATGCCAATCACCATCAACGTTGGCGAGACCGTCACCAATACCCTGCGCGCCAATCATGACCTCGACTGGCAGTTCGTGGACAAGGACGAAGCCATCGACGGCGTGAATTCCGGCGCCTACTACGCCGCCCTCATCATCCCGAAGAGTTTTAGCGCCGACATGATGACAGTGTTCTCGCCAACCATCAAGCACGCGAAAATCGAATACTATCTCAATGAGAAAATCAACCAATTGCACCGCATATCACCGATCAAGGCGCCAGTACGGTAGCCACCACCATTGACCAGACCTTCGTCAAGACACTCGCCAGCGTGGCACTTGATCTGGTTTCCAATGTGTCCAACTATGCGCAAAGCCCGCAGATGGCGCAGTACGTCAACAATGCCACCAGCCATATCTCCACCATGTCCTCCAGGTTGACTGTCGCGGCTTCACAAATGGATTCCTATGCCAACCTCTTAGGGGCGGCCAACGGCATCATTGATTCGACCGACAAATTGCTGGGATCCACTGGCTCTGCCGCAAACACCGCCAAAAAGGCATTGAAGCAAACCCGCGACGGAGTGAACAGTCTGGATTCCGCATTGTCTGGCGCCGCCAGTGGCGTCGAAACCGCCCTGCAGCAGGCCGGAGCTTCATACGATACGGTCAGCAAGCAGCTTGATACCGCATTTGCCAGTATTGGCTCGCAATCCGACCAAATATCCGGCACGCTCACCGACATGCAAACCAAAGTGAACGACCAATCCGCAAGCTTCGGCGCCTACGCTTCGGCATTGCGCGAACTTGCCGGCAAGTCGTCATCACTGCCCGCCGGTGGAGATACGATTGCCAAGCAGCTCAATGCCGCAGCCGACCAAGCCACGCAGACGCAACAAGATCTCAAGAATGTCGCCGACGATTTGGGCCGTGCCGCACAGAGCCTGGTTGATGGCACAGCGGACACCGACCAAACACTCAAAGACATCAAGGCACAGATCGCCGCCGCAAAACAGTCAGTTACACAGGCCGCGAACGATTATCAAAGCACGCTGAAGCCGCAGCTCAACAATCTGACCGCATCGATGGGTGACGTCGCCGATCAGGCAAGCTCGGTTATTGATGGGCTGTCTTCCACTGTCAACAGTGTCTCCAACCTGTCCGGCGGCATATCGGCCAGCCTGAGAGACATTCAAACCACGCTCACCGACGCCGCAGGCAACCTGAACCATTCGGCAAGTAAGCTGGACGATTTATCCGCTCAGCTTTCTGATATCGCCAGCGGCAGCAGTACTGATCTGGATTCGATTACCACAGCCGATCCTAATGCCATTGCTTCGCTCTTGTCCGCTCCCGTGGCGGTAGATCGCATACCGCTGTACCCAGTGGCCAACTACGGTTCCGCGATGGCTCCGTTCTACACGATTCTGTCTATCTGGGTAGGCGCAATCATCCTGGTTGCCATGATGAAAGTCTCTGTTTCCGATCATGAGAAGGCCAAGATTCTTGGGTTCGGCAATGACCTGCCTCTTGGCTCGGAGGTCGGCTTGCGCGAGGCAATGATTGCCGGACGGGTTGCCGGCCCGGCTGCCGCATTGGACGTGTTGAAGAAGCCTCGTGCCGATTCGCCCGGTAATGCGCGGCAGTTTGGCCTGCACTTGTATCAGGAGTACTTCGGCCGATATATGCTATTTGGATTCCTGGCACTGTTGCAGGGCACACTCGTATGCCTAGGTGACATGTTCTATCTCGGCGTGCAATGCGAGCATCCCGTGCAGTTCCTGATGGTCGGATGGCTGTCCGCATTGGTCTTCTCGAATATCGTGTACACCCTTACTTTATCGTTTGGCGATATCGGCAAGGCGATTGCTGTGGTATTGCTGGTGATGCAGGTAGCAGGATCCGGCGGCACCTTCCCCATCGAGACATTGCCTTCGTTCTTCCAGGCGGCCTCGAAATGGCTATTGTTCCCCTATGCAGTGGACGCGATGCATTCGGCAATGGCCGGATCATACGGCATGGAATATTGGGCCTCCATGGGCAAGCTCGCCCTTTTCCTTGTGCCTTCGCTTCTACTTGGCCTACTGCTGCGCAGGCCGGTAATACGATTCAATGATTGGATTATTCGCAACCTCGAGAGCACCAAGGTGATGTGAGGCACCGAGGCAATTACTGCTTGGTGGCGATGTTGATTCCCGTTCCTGGACCATGACATGTCGTTCGGTTCGAGTGGCAATTGCTATTGAGCACTACTGGACTGCGATGTTGCTTCACCGTCTTGAGAGAGATGACATACGGCTGCCGGAGAAGGAAAACTACTTCCGCCGAGGCTTATACCCTTTCTTGCGGCTATGCGGCTTAAGCTGCTGGTTCAGCGGCACATGGCGATAGCTGAATTGCGGATCACGGTGCGTCAAATGCCAGCACCCGCAGTATTCGCAGCGGTACACCCATAGCTCGGCCCCGCGCTCAATCAGACTTTGATCGGCGGCTCGCTGGGCTTGCGCCTTGTCGTGATACATGATCTTGTTCGACGTAGCGCAACGTTTCGGGGTGAAGTAGTGCATAACGGAATATCAGTATAGTTGGAGGATAAAAAATGCCCCCGGCCGTGTGGTCGGGGGCATTCGTAAGTTGGATGCGGCGGCGTGCTACTCTCCCACACCCTGTCGGGTGCAGTACCATCGCCGTGCCAGGCCTTAGCTTCCGGGTTCGGAATGGGACCGGGCGTCTCACCTGGGCCATGGCCGCCGCAAATCTTCTGTTGTACGGTCAGACGCTGGGGTCTGCCGGCTTGGTGGCGGCCTGGGAACCGGATGGTGGACGCGATGCGTTGGTTCGTCTTGTGTTCATCCCGTGCTCATTGTCGTGGGGATGGTTCGCGGAGGATCGATGCGTTCCAACCGGGGTTGGATTGTTGTGTTGCCTTTCGTCCGTTAGTACCGGTCGGCTCCACCCCTCGCGGGGCTTCCACGTCCGGCCTATCAACCACGTGTTCTGCATGGGGACTTCAAGGACCCGTAGTCCTATGGAATGCTTATCTTGGAGCAGGCTTCCCGCTTAGATGCTTTCAGCGGTTATCCCTTCCGAACGTAGCCAACCGGCCGTGCCACTGGCGTGACAACCGGCATACCAGAGGTTCGTCCACCCAGGTCCTCTCGTACTATGGGCAGGCCTCCTCAACATTCCGACGAGCGCAGAGGATAGAGACCAAACTGTCTCACGACGTTCTGAACCCAGCTCGCGTGCCGCTTTAATCGGCGAACAGCCGAACCCTTGGGACCTGCTCCAGCCCCAGGATGCGACGAGCCGACATCGAGGTGCCAAACCATCCCGTCGATATGGACTCTTGGGAATGATCAGCCTGTTATCCCCGGGGTACCTTTTATCCGTTGAGCGATGCCGCGTCCGTACACCGGCACCGGATCACTAGTTCCGACTTTCGTCCCTGCTCGACCCGTCAGTCTCGCAGTCAAGCTCCCTTGTGCACTTACACTCGCCACCCGATTGCCAACCGGGCTGAGGGAACCTTTGAGCGCCTCCGTTACTCTTTGGGAGGCAACCGCCCCAGTTAAACTACCCGCCAGGCACTGTCCCTGACCAGGATGACTGGTCGAGGTTAGACATCCAATGCGAACAGAGCGGTATTTCACCTTGCGGCTCCACCGCGGCTGGCGCCGCGGCTTCGAAGCCTTCCGCCTATGCTACACAATCCACACCGAATGCCAATACCAAGGTATAGTAAAGGTCCCGGGGTCTTTTCGTCCTTCTGCGCTTAACGAGCATCTTTACTCGTACTGCAATTTCGCCGAGCTCCTGGTCGAGACAGTGGGGAAGTCGTTACGCCATTCGTGCAGGTCGGAACTTACCCGACAAGGAATTTCGCTACCTTAGGATGGTTATAGTTACCACCGCCGTTTACCGGGGCTTGAATTCACCGCTTCGGCCGAGGCCTGACGGATCCTCTTAACCTTCCGGCACCGGGCAGGCGTCAGAGCGTATACAGCGGCTTGCGCCTTCGCACGCTCCTGTGTTTTTGGTAAACAGTCGCTACCCCCTGGTCTGTGCCACCCCCAAAAGCTCCGCGGGCAAGCCGCTTCACCATCGGGGGTCTCCCTTAAACCGAAGGAACGGGAGTGATTTGCCGAGTTCCTTGACCAGGATTCGCTCGATCGCTTTGGTATTCTCTACCTGACCACCAGTGTCGGTTTGGGGTACGGGCGGCACGCCGCCTCACGCCGAAGCTTTTCTCGGCAGCCGGGATCACCGGATATCGCGCCCAACGGCGCCCATCATCGCACCTCGCCCACGCGCCCCACGGATTTGCCTGTGGGACGGGCTGCGTGCTTGACCACGGAAGACCACCTCCGCGGCCGGCTACCCTTCTGCGTCACTCCCGCGCTGACCTACTACCGTTACGGTCCCAACAGGCCAGGGCATCCGGCTCCCGAAGGAGACGTGAGCCCGGACCCGGAGGTTAGTACTCGCGGATTCGGTTTTGTCGGTTGCATGCCGGTACGGGAATATCGACCCGTTCATCCATTCGACTACGCCTGTCGGCCTCGCCTTAGGACCCGACTCACCCAGGGACGATGAACGTGGCCCTGGAACCCTTGGTCGTCCAGCGGACGGGATCTTCACCCGTCTTTCGCTACTCATGTCTGCATTCTCACTCCCATGCGGTCCACGGCCGGCTTGCGCCGCCGCTTCGCCCCGCATGGGACGCTCTCCTACCCAGTAGCAAAGCTACTGCCGCGTCTTCGGTGGTGTGCTTGAGCCCCGCTACATTGTCGGCGCGGAACCACTAGACCAGTGAGCTGTTACGCACTCTTTCAAGGGTGGCTGCTTCTGAGCCAACCTCCTGGCTGTCTATGCGACTCCACATCCTTTCCCACTTAGCACACGCTTGGGGACCTTAGACGACGATCTGGGCTGTTTCCCTTTCGACGACGGAGCTTATCCCCCGCCGACTCACTGCCGGGATACGCATCACGGGTATTCGGAGTTTGGTTGCTGTTGGTACCCGATATGGGCCCGCAAGCATCCAGTCGCTCTACCCCCCGGATGTAATCGATCCGACGCTGCACCTAAATGCATTTCGGAGAGAACCAGCTATCACGGAATTTGATTGGCCTTTCACCCCTAGCCCCAAGTCATCCCCCCGGTTTTCAACCCAGGTGGGTTCGGTCCTCCACACGGTCTTACCCGCGCTTCAACCTGCTCAGGGCTAGATCATCCCGCTTCGGTCCAGGACACGCGACTCAAACGCCTTTTAAGACTCGCCTTCGCTACGCATACCCCACACGGGTTATGCTCGCCACATGCCACTGACTCGCAGACTCATTTTTCGATAGGCACGCCGTCACCCCACAAGGGGGCCCCGACGGTTCGTAGGCGCATGGTTTCAGAGACTGTTTCACTCCCCTCCCGGGGTACTTTTCACCTTTCCCTCACGGTACTCGTTCGCTATCGGTCAGACAGGAATATTTAGGCTTATCCCACGGTCGGGACAGATTCGCACGGGATTCCACGGGGCCCGTGCTACTTGGGAGACGCGATCGCCAGACCATGCGCGTTCGGGTACGGGGCCCTCACCCTCTGCGGCCCGGTATTCAACCCGGTTCCCCTGGCACATGGTTTTATGCAACTGACGGCCGGCCCGTCGGAGCCGGCAAACGCGATCCCTCTACACCCCGCGCGCAACCCCCGACGGGTATCACACGCGCAAGGTTTGGCCTGATCCGCTTTCGCTCGCCACTACTCACGGAATATCCTTTCCTGCAGGTACTGAGATGTTTCACTTCCCTGCGTACCCCCCGCACACGGCGGTACCGGCCCATGACGGCCGGTGGGTTCCCCCATTCGGAAATCCTCGGATCAAAGCCCTGTTGGCGGCTCCCCGAGGCATATCGCAGCCTCAAACGTCCTTCATCGGTCCTGTCTGCCAAGCATCCACCATACGCCCTTGCAGGCAACACGCACCACACGGTGCGCATGGCCGCAGGATCCTTCCTAGCAAATTCCCAGACGACAAATCATCACACTAAAATGATCACAAAACGATCGAAACAAACACTAAAAATAGAGTTCGATTCGAAATCAACAGCAAGAACGAGGAATCAAAGGAAACCCCGTCTTGCTCGCGTCCACTATCCAGTTCTCAAGCCACCACGCACCAACCACGCCGTCCGGACGGGACCAGCCCGCCATCAGGCACGATGGGCATCGAATCGCACCAGGCCAAAGCCTGGGGTGGCGATCCGGGAGCCCAAAAGCGCATCCGCACCACTCCCGCGGAACATCCCACGACGGACGAACCGAAAGCCCATGATCTCTTCCACACCAGCAGCCCCAAACCGCCGCGACTGCCGCGGCGCCGGGGTTCGCAACCGGACGAACATCCGGCCGTATTCTCCGTAGAAAGGAGGTGATCCAGCCGCACCTTCCGGTACGGCTACCTTGTTACGACTTAGTCCCAATCACGAGCCTCACCTTAGACGGCTCCCTCCCGCAAGGGGTTAGGCCACCGGCTTCGGGTGCTGCCCACTTTCATGACTTGACGGGCGGTGTGTACAAGGCCCGGGAACGCATTCACCGCGACGTTGCTGATTCGCGATTACTAGCGACTCCGCCTTCACGCAGTCGAGTTGCAGACTGCGATCCGAACTGAGACCGGTTTTCAGGGATCCGCTCCAGCTCGCGCTGTCGCATCCCGTTGTACCGGCCATTGTAGCATGCGTGAAGCCCTGGACGTAAGGGGCATGATGATCTGACGTCATCCCCACCTTCCTCCGAGTTAACCCCGGCGGTCCCCCGTGAGTTCCCGGCACAATCCGCTGGCAACACGGGGCGAGGGTTGCGCTCGTTGCGGGACTTAACCCAACATCTCACGACACGAGCTGACGACGACCATGCACCACCTGTGAACCCGCCCCGAAGGGAAACCCCATCTCTGGGGTCGTCGGGAACATGTCAAGCCCAGGTAAGGTTCTTCGCGTTGCATCGAATTAATCCGCATGCTCCGCCGCTTGTGCGGGCCCCCGTCAATTTCTTTGAGTTTTAGCCTTGCGGCCGTACTCCCCAGGCGGGATGCTTAACGCGTTAGCTCCGACACGGAACCCGTGGAACGGGCCCCACATCCAGCATCCACCGTTTACGGCGTGGACTACCAGGGTATCTAATCCTGTTCGCTCCCCACGCTTTCGCTCCTCAGCGTCAGTAACGGCCCAGAGACCTGCCTTCGCCATTGGTGTTCTTCCCGATATCTACACATTCCACCGTTACACCGGGAATTCCAGTCTCCCCTACCGCACTCAAGCCCGCCCGTACCCGGCGCGGATCCACCGTTAAGCGATGGACTTTCACACCGGACGCGACGAACCGCCTACGAGCCCTTTACGCCCAATAATTCCGGATAACGCTTGCACCCTACGTATTACCGCGGCTGCTGGCACGTAGTTAGCCGGTGCTTATTCGAAAGGTACACTCAACACAAAATGCCTTGCTCCCTAACAAAAGAGGTTTACAACCCGAAGGCCTCCATCCCTCACGCGGCGTCGCTGCATCAGGCTTGCGCCCATTGTGCAATATTCCCCACTGCTGCCTCCCGTAGGAGTCTGGGCCGTATCTCAGTCCCAATGTGGCCGGTCGCCTCTCAGGCCGGCTACCCGTCGAAGCCATGGTGGGCCGTTACCCCGCCATCAAGCTGATAGGACGCGACCCCATCCCATGCCGCAAAGGCTTTCCCAACACACCATGCAGTGTGATGGAGCATCCGGCATTACCACCCGTTTCCAGGAGCTATTCCGGTGCATGGGGCAGGTCGGTCACGCATTACTCACCCGTTCGCCACTCTCACCACCAAGCAAAGCCCGATGGATCCCGTTCGACTTGCATGTGTTAAGCACGCCGCCAGCGTTCATCCTGAGCCAGAATCGAACCCTCCACAAAAAAACTTCATGAAAAGCATCCGAACAGATGACTCTCAAAACAAAAATCGACGAGCACGTCCTTAAGGAAGGACGCCCTCAAAAAACCTCACCCCTCATCAAACCCTCCCGGGTACCCGACCACCACAACAGGCAATCAGGCGAGGAATGAACTGGCAATCATTGACTATAAAGAAGTAGTACAAACACGCTCTTGAGTTCTCAAACCACCACCACACCAGCACACGAAACCCCGCATCCTCTCCAGGAGGGGAACCCCGTTGCGCTGAGCGGCAACAGGTGAATAACTTACACGAGCACATGGATTCATGCAAATCGGGCACAACAAAACACGCCACAATCGTTGCAACGACGGCGTTCTATCGGCGTGTCGAAAATGGCTTACATCACACCTTCACCATCACAATACGCCAGCTTTTCTCTGCATAATGGAGCAAAATCAAAAGTTCATCGGCGTGTCGCAATAGTTCATTCCATGTTCAATTCTCCACAGCCCGATTATGCGAACGGCTCCCTCCCGCACAGGGCGGAACGGGAGCCGAATCAATTCAGATCACATGGTATTCGCGTAGCAGGGTGGCAATATCCGTGCCATCGAGCTTCTTAAGCACCTTCTTGGCCACGGCCTTTTCAATGAAGTTGAGCTTCATATCCGTCACCGGTGCGCCGTCGCGCAGTTTGACGGTGGCGTTGAGCAGGTTGCGTACGTCATAGACGCTGCCCCACACTTCAGGCACGCCACGATCCACTCCGAGCAGCGTATAGACGGCTTCCATACCGGTACGCATGGAGTATTCGGTTGTGAAGATCGTATCGCGTGGAGTTTCGGCGAACTGGCCGAGGAATGCGAAGTTCACGGCGCCATCGGGCACCACGTCCGGGCGGTCGCCGGCCGCGCGAGGCATGAAGAATGCAGTGATGTATGGCATCATCACCGGCACGGTATTGGCATGATGTTTGGCAAGCGGCTCGATCTTGTCGGTCGGTACGCCCATGTGGTAGAGCCACTCCTCACAGATTTCCTCGCCGGTGCATTCGGTCATCGGCTTCTTCACATAGTTGCCCGGCTTGTCCGGGAATAGGCCATAGACCCATACGCACAGCTGATTCTTGGGCTGATCGCGGAACTGCTGTTGACGATTGAGCGTCCAGCTCATCAGCCAGTTAGAATCCTGCACAGTGACGATGCCGCCGGTGACGACCTTGCCGGAGAACGGATCGCGCTTGCATATCTTCTGAATATACGGAGGAATCTCATCATCCAAAGTGGTAACAGTGGCGCTCATCCACTTGGTGGCGTTCGGGTCGGAACAGAACTTTTCCGGATGACCGAAGCTCGGGTCCTGTTCGGCGATACGCCTCCACATATCCCAGCCGCCGCCTGGCTTCAGATCCGGATTCCATGCGGCGGGCGAATTCTGCGAACCCATAGTGGAGTTCTCCACGCAGCCGCCGTTGGTGATGAACACCAAATCGTTTTCCGTCAGATCGATAGAGGACTTCTCCCCTTCCTGGCTGACATCGATGCGTACGGCAAGCTTCTTGGTGGGGGTGCTGGCTGGATTGCGCTTGAAGAAACCGGAAGTGGCCTGGATTTTCTGGATGGTGTCTTGTCCGACGCCAGTATGCTCGCGCTTGGGGCCGTCTCCCCCACCGATGGCGAATTCGACGTTCTCGACCTTGGTGTTGTATCGGAATTCCACGCCATGAGATTCCAGATATTTGACCATTGGCAGAATCATCGACTCGTACTGGTTGTAGCGGGTGAATCGCAGTGCGGAGAAGTCCGGCAAGCCGCCGATGTGATGAATGTAGCGCTTGATGTACAGCTTCATTTCCAACGCTGAATGCCAATTCTCAAAAGCGAACATGGTACGCCAGTACAGCCAGAAGTTGGAGTTCAGCACCTCGTCATCGAAGAAATCGGTGATCGGCTTGTCATACAGGTCCTCGTCCGGAGTGAAGAACAGCTTCATGATTTCCATGGAAGCCTTGTCAGACAATCCGAATTTGCCCTTGAGTCCGGCATCCTTGCCGAGATCTTTGGTGGCGCGGCATAGCGAGTAATTCGGATCTTCCTTGTTGAGCCAATAGTATTCGTCGAGCACGCTGACTCCCTCGGTCTCGATGGAGGGAATCGAACGGAAGAGATCCCACATGACCTCGAAATGATTGTCCATTTCGCGGCCGCCGCGCATCACATAACCGAGACCAGGAATATCGAGACCATCGCAGGCTCCTCCGGTACGGGATCCTTTTCGAGAATATGAATATGATCGCCTGGCATCTGGCCGTCACGCACCAGGTAACAGGCCGAAGACAAGGCCGCCAGACCGGTGCCGATGATATATGCATGCTTGCTGTCTACGCCGGATGGCTTCTTCGGACGGGCAAACGCCTCATAGTTGCCGCTGCTGTAGTACATGTTCCGCCTCCTTGGGGATGAATTGACAATCCATCAACTCTTCTGTACAGATATCTTGTCGCGTTATTGCCGGACACGCCATAGGCAGTGTCCGGCGTTCTGCTGCATTTGTTTGTGGATTACATTAACGGGCTTTGCCATTGACGTTCGCCCTGCGCATTCGGCTTATGTGACGAATCAGATATTGCCGCGCGAGTGCTGGTTGGCCCAGGACTGAGACTGCACGAAGGTGGCGGGGTCGGCACTCACATTGCCCTTCGGATCGTGCAGGGCATCGATGGCAGCAAGTTCCGTGGCAGTCAGGTCGAAACTGGCACTGGCCAGATTGGACTTCATACGTTCGACGTGCTTGGACTTCGGGATGATGATGCGACCTTCTTGCGTATGCCAGCGCAATACCACCTGTGCAGGCGTGACGTTGTGGGCCTCGGCCGCAGAGACAACCGGCTCGGATTCGATGTCCTTGCCGTGGCCGAGCGGGCTATACGCTTCAACGGTGATGCCATGTGCCTTGCAGAAGGCGAGATTATCCGGCTGACTGAAACGCGGGTGCACTTCGATTTGGTTCACCGTTGGGGTTTCGCCGGAATCATCGATAACAGCCTGAAGATGCTCGGGAAGGAAGTTACTGACGCCAGCCACGCGGATAGCACCTTCCTCTTGCAGTTTGAGCAGCGCCTTCCATGTCTCCTTGTAGAGATCGACTGCGGCAATGGCCAATGAATCAGGTACATGTCGACTACATCCACGCCCAGCTTGCGACGGGATTCCTCGAACGCGATGCGTGCCGGATCATAGCCTTGATCGCAGTTGCGCAATTTGGTGGTCACCCATACTTTGTTGGCCATGCCAGTAGCGCGCAATGCATCGCCGACTTGTTCCTCGTTGTAGTAAGCGGCTGCAGTATCGATGTGACGGTAACCGATTTCCAACGCTTCTTCGACGGCCCGCTGCGTATCTTCGGGCGGAATCTGGAATGTGCCGAATCCGATTTGTGGAATAACAGTGTGAGCCTTGTTCTGCAAGGTGATTCCCGGCGATTGCAATACCTGAGTCATATATTCCTCCTCAGAGCGGTTCCTATGCCGACCTCATTGTAGGCATCCGCAACCGTTTGGAAAGGAAATGATCTGTACTATTGCGCCGAATTATCGTGCTGGATGATTGATGAGATCGCGTTCAATCCATGCCATGACGAGATCTGCCAAACGGTTCACTTCCGCTTCCGTCAGTTCACGCCCTTTGGGTATGTGATGCCATTTTTCGATGCATCCCCGGCAGCATGTGGCGGTGGCATGCTGGGCGGTGAATACTGGATGACCACGCCACGGTGTTTGTTTGCCATCATTTTTCGGCTCGGCCGCACCTACCCGCTCACGCAGCATTTCATGCGCGTGCCGATCGATGGTCGCTTTACCTTTGACCCGAGCGTAGGCACGGTCTTTGTCGGTCAGCACGAATTTGGCACGAAATGCCGAATGCTGCAAACGCGCCAGAGTTTCAGCAATCCACTGTTGTTCATCATCGGCCGTCATGCCTCTTAAGCTTAGGCAGCGGGGAGACAGCTGGGACCGAAGAGAATCTTGATCTCAGCAAACAGTGAAGTATCTCGTTTGACGCGGAACCGATCGCCGAATGTCAGCACCTGCGCATTGCCTTTCTCGTCCATCACCGCCAAGTGCACCTCGCAATAGCCGGGATGGTTGGTGAGCACCTGCCCGAGTTGCATCATATGTTGACGATCCAAAGCCGCGTGCGGCAATGTGATGGTCAGCGGGCGCTCGTCCTCGGATTCCAGAGTGGGCACCTGCAGCTCGGTGGCACGCATGGAAACGGTCTCATCGCGCAGTTCCACCTGGCCTCGTATCTGCACGATGGCATCCACGGCCAGCTCGGCGGCAGCGGCCTCGTAGACCTTACCGAAGAACATGCATTGGATAGAACTTTCCATGTCTTCAATGGTCACAATGGCCCATGGGTTTCCCTTCTTGGACACACGGCGATCCACGCCGGTGATTAGACCGGCCAAGGTGACCTGCTGCCCCTCACCCATGGTCTTGGCTCGATCGATCAGATGTGCAATGGACATTTCACGCAGGGAGGCCAGTATCGACTGCATACCGGAAAGCGGGTGGTCGGAAACGTAGAGACCCAGCATTTCTCGTTCAAAGTTGAGCTTGGTTTTCTTGTCCCATTCCTCGATATCCGGCACGGTGACAGAGGCGTCGCCCATGGCTTCCGCTCCCCCATCGTCCGCATCGGAGAACAGGTCGAACTGACCTTCGGCCTGCTTACGCTTGAGACTGACCACTGAATCAATGGCGGCCTCGTGGACAGTGAACAATGCGCGGCGGTTCGGGTCAATCGAATCGAAGGCACCGGCCTTGATCAGCGATTCGACCAGTCGCCGGTTGAGCGCGGTCAGAGGCACACGCCGAATGAAGTCCATGAAGTTCACGAACTTGCCGCGCGGTCCTTCGCGCTCGGCAATGATGTCGGCCACTGCCTTATCGCCCACGTTACGGATGGCGCCAAGACCAAATCGGACGACGTCTCCTACTGCGGAGTACGCGTAAACCGATTCATTGACATCCGGGGACAGCACCTGGATGCCCATGCGGCGCGCTTCGCCCAGATACAGTGCGGTCTTGTCTTTGTTTGTGGCGGCACCCTGCAACAGGGCGGCCATGAACTCGACCGGATAGTGGGTTTTCAGATAAGCGGTCCAATAGGAAATCAGACCATATGCGGCGGAGTGCGCTTTATTGAAAGCGTAACCGGAGAACGGCACCAGAATATCCCACACGGCATTCGCCGCTTCCTCGGAGTATCCGTGCTCCTTCATGCCTGCAAAGAATGGCACCTTTTCCTTGGCCAACACTTCGGGCTTCTTCTTACCCATGGCTCGACGCAGCACATCTGCCTTGCCCAGCGAATAGCCTGCCAGGATTCGTGCGGCGGACTGCACCTGCTCCTGATAGATGATCAGACCATAGGTCTCATCGAGCACCTGCTTGAGCGGCTCCTCGAGTTCGGGGTGAATAGGCGTAATCTTCTGCAGACCGTTCTTACGCTTGGCGTAGTTGGTGTGCGATCCATACTCATTGGGCCCGGTCGGTACAGGGCGATAAGTGCGGAAATATCGTTGAAATTATCAGGCTTCAGCGTTTTCAGCAGCGAACGCATACCGTCGGAATCAAGCTGGAACACACCCAAGGTGTCGCCTCGGGCCATCAGCTTGTAGGTTTCCGCATCATCAAGCGGAATCTTGGTGTAGTCGATAGCGGGCTTGCCGTTGGCTTCGATATTCTTCAGGGTGTCGTGGATTACCGTCAAGTTGGACAGGCCAAGGAAGTCCATCTTGACCAGACCCAACGTTTCGCAGGTGTGGTATTCGAAGGTGGTGGTGATTGGTGCCATCGGTACGTTCCAGCAATGGCGAGGTATCGGTGATGGGTGCGCTACCCATGATGGTGGCGCACGCATGCACACCGGTCTGACGAATCAGGCCTTCGATACCTTTGGCCTCCTCAGTAATGCGCTTGGCATCGGGGTCGGAATCGTACATCTCGCGGAATTCCCTGGCCTCGGCATATCGTTTGGCCGAAGGGTCGAAAATATCATGCAGGCTGATGTCCTTGCCGCCGGTGGCCGCCGGGGGCAAGGCCTTAGTGACTTTTTCTCCAACCGAGAATTCATAACCCATGATGCGGGCGGAGTCCTTCAGCGCCTGCTTGGTTTTGATGGTGCCGTAGATCACGCATTGGGCAACCTTGTCGGTGCCGTATTTTTCACCGCAGTATTCGATGACTCGGGCACGGCCTTCAGGATCGAAGTCGACATCGATATCCGGCAGGCTCACACGCTCCGGGTTCAGGAACCTCTCGAAAATCAGGCCGTGCTTCAACGGGTCGAGCTCGGTGATGCCCATGGAATAGGCAACCATGGCGCCTGCAGCCGAACCACGACCCGGCCCCACCATGATGCCGTGGTCCTTGGCCCATTGGATGTAATCGGCCACGACGAGGAAGTAACCGCAGAACTGCATTTGGCAGATCACACCGCACTCATAATCGGCCTGCTTGAGCACGTTCAGCGGTGGATTGCCGTCATAACGCTTTTCGAGTCCCTCTTCGACCTTCTTCAGGAACAGCGAGGTCTCGTCCCAGCCTTCCGGACAGGGGAACTGCGGCATGAAAGCGCCGTCCTCGTGATCATCGAACATGACGTTGCAACGTTCGGCAATGAGCAACGTATTGTCGCAAGCGTCGGGATGATCCTTGAACAGCTCGCGCATCTCCTCGGCGGTTTTGATGTAATAGCCGGTGCCGTCGAACTTGAATCGATCCGGATCATCCAGTCGGGAGCCGGAGTTGATGCACAGCATGGCATCCTGTGCGCCGGCATCTTCGGCATGCACATAATGGGAATCGTTGGTGGCCAGCAGCGGGGCGTCCAGCTTCTTGGCAATGGTCAGCAGGTCGTCGGTGACCTGGTTCTCGATTGTCAGACCGTGATCCATGAGTTCGATAAAGAAATTGTCCTTACCGAAGATGTCCTGGAATTCACCAGCGGCACGCAATGCCTCGTCGAACTGTCCCAGGCGCAGACGAGTCTGGATGATGCCCGAAGGCATCCGGAGGACGCGATCACACCTTTGGAGTAGGTGGACAGCACTTCTTTATCCATACGCGGGTAGCGCATAACACGGCCTTCAAGATTGGCCACGGACGAGGCTTTGATGAGGTTGACCAGGCCTTCGTCGTTTTCCGCCCACATGGTCAGGTGGGTGATGAGACCACCACCGGAAACGTCATCACGACGCTGAGCTTCGGTGCCCCAGTGCACACGGGACTTGTCCTGACGCGCGGTTTCCGGGGTCACGTAAGCTTCGATGCCGATGATGGCTTGACGCCGTTGGCCACACAGTTGGTGTACATCTCATAGGCACCGTGCATGTTGCCATGATCGGTAATGCCGACTGCCGGCATCTCAAGTTCGGAGGCTCGCTTGGCCAGATCCGGGATCTTCGACGCACCATCAAGCAATGAATAGTGCGTGTGGTTGTGCAGTTGCACGAAGTTCTTCCCGTAATCAGCCATGCGTTCCACCTTACCGTGTGGTCTTGTCGGCGGTAGATATGTACCGGCGAGCGTCATAGTTGGCCGGTTTTAGATACGACCGCTCCGCAGCCCCCTACCTTGACATTCGGGCGAATAATCAGTCGTACAAACAACATCGTGATGCCTCCCATCGCGCATTCCGATACTTCCATCGTCAAGACCCGTCCTCGGCAATATTGAAAGCGACTACGCACAGTTTCCCATTGAGATACAATTACCGGTAGCTATCTACCGTTTTTTATAGCGCGTCCGATTGGCCAAGGAGGGACTATTATGAGCTCATCGCCACTAACCGCAGCACCTTCCACCGCGCAAATCGTCATCGAAATCCTCGAGCTGCTGGATTCCCGCACGGACAGCGAGCATGGGCTGACCGCCATCGAAATCAGCAAAAGCATCGGCGTTTCGGAGAAGACCGCGCGCGGACATCTCAAGGCATTGCATGACATGCAGCCGTTCGGACGCCGGGTGGAGCATCTGGAGCGGCGCGACCTTGCCAAGGCGGAAAGCGTTGACCCCAAGCCCGGATGGTATATCGAGCCCGTATTTGACACGGCCCAGATGCGGCTGCTTGCCGATGGCGCGGCGCTCTCGCATTCGGATGGCGAATACTTGCAGGATCTTATCGCGAAAATCTACACATTCGCGGGCAGGTCAGGCCAATTGCGCGGACTCAACCAGCTGGCGACGCCGAAGAACTACAACACCGAGTTCCTCAACAACATCGAGCTGCTCAATGATGCCATCGAACACGAGCGCACAATTCGGTTCCACTACTGCACGTACGACATCAATGGCAATCTGGTCCCCCGCCTTGACAGTTCCAGCTCCCCCAAGGAATACCGAGTCGACCCCTATCATCTGATGTATAAGAACAGCAAGTACTACCTCATTTGCCACATGCATCAGCACGACAGCCTGTCCTATCTGCACGTGGAGCGGTTCCGCGACTTGACGATGAGCAGTACCGATCATTCGCTCAAACGCACGCTTGACAGCTTTAGCCCGGTTCCGGGAACACCATTCAACGTCACACAACATATGAACGAACGCCCTTACCCGATGAACGGGAAAGCCGTACCGATTCACATGCGCATTAAGGGCACGCTCGAACCGTTATATGACTGGTTCGACGAGGCTACCGTCACTCAAATCAGCGACGCCGAATACGACGTGCACATTGTGGCCAACGAACGAGCCACATTATGGTGGGCATTGCAATACGCCGATTCGCATTTCATTGAGATTCTCGAACCACAGTCTTTACGCACCATGTTGCATGATACCGGCCAATCCCTGACGCAGATGTACCAAGAACCATGAGGACTATTCGCTAATCCACCAACGATTCAACCGGCTCGGTATGACGAGCGCGCATGACATCAAGAGCAGCAGCTAAGTCAGCAGGGTAATGAGACTCGACCGTAGTCCAGACGCGCGTGCGGGGATGGCGGAATTCAAGCTTCATAGCGTGCAACCATTGGCGGTCAAGACCCAGAGCCTCGGACAGCACCGGATTGGCACCATACATGGGGTCTCCGCATAACGGGTGACCAATGGAAGAGAAATGCACACGAATCTGATGGGTACGACCGGTCTCCAGATTCACGGATACCAATGTGGCCTCGTGGCCGAACCGCTCCAGTACATCCCAATGAGTGATGGCCGGCTTTCCTGCTGGAGTGATGCAGAATCGAAAATCAGAGACTTTTGCTCGCCCAATCGGAGCCTCGATGGTGGCTTTGTCCTCTTTCAACCCACCCTGCACCAGGGCATGATAGGTTTTCTTCACTTCATGCTCCGCGAATTGCCGACGCATTTCCGTGTACGCCAACTCGGATTTGCATACCAGCATAAGGCCGGAAGTCCCCACGTCAAGCCGCGAGACTATGCCCTCACGTCCTGCAGCACCATAGGAAGTAATGCGCACTCCGCGGTCGCGCAACGATCCGAGAACCGTAGGCCCGGACCATCCGACTGAAGCATGGGCTGCTACTCCCACCGGCTTATCAACTACGACGACATCATCGTCCTCATAGACCACGGCCATATCGTTCGCGATGGGTTCTGGTTCGACATGATTCTCAACCAAATCGAATTCGACGGTCTCCCCTGCCATTAAGGAACTGGAGCGTGCGACCTCGCGTCCAAGAACGCGAGCCTGACCGGAGTCGATCAGATCGGCGGCCTTGGAACGCGATATGCCGAGCATCTTCGCGACTGCCACATCGAAACGCTTGCCAATCAGTGCATCAGGGGCGGGGACCATTCGGCTCATTATTCGGCATCTGCCTCCGAATCGGAAGACGAATCAGCGATGTGTGCGGACTTCTCATCCAGCTCTTTCTGCGAGAACGGCTCACCGATGAGAATCAGCACGACTAGGACCACAGCGGCAATAACAAGATAGACATCCGCCACATTGCCGACTGACCAGCCGTAATTCAGAAAATCCACGACCTTGCCGTTGAGGAAGCCGTCGGCGTACATTACACGATCAATCAGGTTGCCCAAGGCCCCGGCAAAGGCAAAGGACAGTGCCACGGTCCACTTCGTGGAAATCGTGCGTATGCCCAATACCACGAGTGCCACGCAAGCCACAATGGCCAGCAGACTGATTACCCAGGTGGCACCAGATCCCATTCCCAATGAGGCACCAGGATTGCGAACCAGAGTCAGGGAAAGCAGTCCGGGAATAACTCGGATGGACTGTCCGTCAGACAGCGCGGCCATGGCCCACGCCTTGGTGAGCTGATCAGCAATCAACGCAACCGCGGATACACATGCAAAAACGGCCACGCGGGTGCGCAGCCGTCCCTGTTGGTTCATCATATGAACTTACCTACGCTCAGTTGGCCTGAGGCTCAGACTGGGTCTGGCTCTCGTAGTTGTTCGATTCGGAAACCTGAGCGGCAAGCTGGCCGAGGAACTCGGTAAGGCGTGCACGGTATTCGGTCTCGAACTGCTTGAGGCTCTGGATGTTGCCCTCGACCACCTTGGACTGAGCCTGCAGGTTGTCGCGCACCTGCTGTGCGTAGGTGTCAGCGGCAGAACGAGTGTTCTTGTCGTACTCGGCAGCACGGTCCTGAACTTCGGACTCATACTGATCGGCATCAGCGTGCTGGGTCTTGGAGTAGTTATCCGCGTCCTGACGAGTCTTGGCTGAATAGGAGTCGGCATCCTGATGCGTGTTCTGCGCGTAGGTGTCGGCATCAGCACGGGTCTTGTCGGAGTATGCATCCGCCTCGGAGCGCGTACGGTCAGAATAGGCATCTGCTTCGGAGCGCGTACGATCAGAATAGGTATCTGCTTCGGAGCGCGTACGGTCAGAGTAGCTGTTGGCCTTGTTCACCAGTTCGTTGTACTTGTTCTGGCTGGCCTCGGTGATTTCCTGCGCCTTGGTCTTGCCTTTCTCCACGTACTGATCGTGCAGCTGCATGGCCAGGGTGAGCATTGCGGTGGCACGTTCGGCTCGGTGCCCGGCATGGAAGCTGCGCCTGCAATCTTCTGCAGAGAACCAGTTTCGGTGCTCGGCTCGACCTTGGAGACCTGGGAACGAAGCTGGTTTTCGCGCTGCTTGGCTTCCTCGAGCTGACGAGTGAGGTCGGCGATCTGAGCAGCCTGCTGCTCAACGGCAGCACCCCGCTGCTGGGCCTCGGCAAGCTTGCGGGACAGCTCCTCGTTGGACGCACGGAACTGATCGCGCTCCTGCTGGATGGCGGCAATCTGCTGGCCAACAGCCTTCTGGTTGCCGGTAGCCTGAGCGGCCTGAGCGGTCAGCTGGTCGATCTGAGCATTGAGCTGATCGACCTGACCCTTGAGCTGATCATTCTGCGCAGACAGAGCACGGTTGGACTCCTCCGCCTCGCTCAGTTTGGCAGCAGCCAGTTCGGCGGCCTGAGCGTCGGACTCGGCACCGGGCTGCGCCTGTGCTGCAGCGTTCTTCAGATCGGCGTTTTCGGCCTGCAGCTTCTGCACCTGACCGGACAGCTCGGAAATCTTAGCATTCAGATTGCTGACATCAGGCCCAGAGACTGAGTGGCCTGACCGCCGGCGACTGCCTGACGTCCCAGAGCCTCAACCGTTTCGGTGACCTGATCGAGGAAGTCATCGACCTCGTCAACATCGTAGCCTTCCTTGAAACGAACGGTCTGGAAGGTGTGCTCCCTAATATCTTTCGGCGTCAACAGAGCCATAAATCTTGCACCTCGCTTTGGGGCATTGCCCGCGCTTACGTTGGTATCAAATCAAAATGCTATCACGACCTCATCGTTTACAGCCATTTTGCGCAGATTTTACGGCATGTATGTCGCCGCAAGAATATTGCTCAAAGGCGCTAAAAGATGATGAGCACAACGCTTTCGAGCGCCACCAGCGCAAAATACAACACTATGAAACTAATATCCAGACTAATGGCGCCCAACGGCAGGGGACGAATATAGCGACGCAGCCATCTCAACGGCGGCTCGGTGACGGAATACACGATATTGATGAGCTGAGCCACCACACCTCGCGGATACCAGTTACGAGCAAGGATGGAGACCCAGTCGAGAATCATGCGCACGAACAGAACAGTGATATATGCGTTGATCAGCCATGCAAGGACACGGCCGATCATGGCGAATACAAAGGACAACATGGTGTCACCCTAACAAGCATGTATGAGAATTTGCCGACAGCGCAAATAATAACGACCGGCCTCTCTCGAGTACCGGTCGTCGCCCTGGCTGCTTGCCAATATGAAGTGCTGCTAGTTAGCGAATAGATCGTGCGCGGAAGCCGTAGTGGTCGGCTCTTCGACCTTGATGTTCACCTGAGCCGGGCTCAGCAGGAACACGCGCGGGGTTACACGTTCGAGCGAGCCTCGCACGCCAAATACCACACCTGCGGAAAAGTCGACGATACGGTAGGCCACGGCTTCGGAAACTCCAGTGAGGTTAAGGACGACCGGCACACCATCACGCAACGCACGACCCACCAGCTGCGCATCCTCATAAGACTTGGGATGAATGGTGGTGATGCGATTGACGCGACCACCCTGGAAAGGAGAAGTCTTGGCAGATGGACTGGCCGTCGACTGCGCGATCGGAGTCACCGTGTGGTCAGAATCGAAACTCGGCTTGGCCGCAGGCTGCTGCTCATCCTCCTCATCGAAGTACTCGTCATCATCATCGACGACATCACTCATGCCAGATAGGACATCGCATTCTTCATGAACCCAGCCATGGATCAGTCCTTTCAGCGCAGGAAGTCGGGGATATCGAGGTCACCGGCCGGATCATTGACGGCGATGGCCGGATGTTCGGAAGTCGAGTCATCGAACGGCAGCGAAGTCGAATCGCCGGAAACGGGCGCATACGACGGAACCGTGGCAGCCGCTTCACCAGCCGGATTGTCGGCAGGATGAGCTGCCGCCGGAGCGACGGGCTCGTCGGCAGGAACGACCGGGGACACGGTCTGACGATCAGACGCCTCCTGTGCGGAAACAGGATCGAAGCCAGCGGCGATAACCGTGACACGTACTTCGTCGCCATAGGCGTCATCCAAAGCGAGACCCCAGATAATCTGTGCCTCCGGATGAATGGCCTTACGCACCAGCTCGGTAGCTGCAGAGGCCTCCTGCAGCTTCAGATCAGTCGGGCCGGCGATGTTGATCAATGCACCATGTGCACCCTCGATGCTCTCTTCGAGCAGTGGGGAGCTGATGGCGATCTCGGCGGCCTGAGTGGCGCGATCCTCGCCCCGCGCGGAACCGATGCCGAACAGCGCGGTGCCGGCACCACGGAGGATGGAGTTCACGTCGGAGAAATCCACGTGAATGTAGGAATTCATCGAGATGAGGTCGGTGATGCCCTGCACACCGGCAAGCAACGCGGTATCGGCGGTTTTGAACGCTCGATGATACCGATGGAGCGATCGGAGAGCTCAAGCAGGCGATCGTTCGGAATAACAATCAGCGCGTCAACTTCCTTACGCAGATTGTCGATGCCGTAGTCGGCAGAAGCGGCACGCTGGGGACCCTCAAAGCCGAACGGACGAGTCACCACGGCAATGGTCAGAGCACCCTGCTGATGTGCCGCACGAGCAACAATCGGGCTGGCACCAGTACCGGTACCGCCGCCTTCGCCGCAGGTGACGAACACCATGTCGGCGCCTTCAGGGATTCCTCGATATCCGACTGGTGATCCTGAGCGCTTGGCACCGCGCTCCGGGTCGCTCCGGCGCCGAGTCCACGGCTGGACTTGTCGGATAGTGAGATTTTCACGTCGGCATCAGAACGCATAAGATCCTTCGCGTCGGTGTTTACCGCCACAAATTCAACGTTCTGCAGTCCTTCGGCGATCATACGGTTAACGGCGTTGCCGCCGGCTCCACCTACGCCGACGACCTTGATATTGGTCTTGTCGTTGAACTCAGTCTGGGCGATCTCGCTCACGTTTTGACTCCTGTCACTTCACGGTTACACCTAAGAGTAGCGCAAATAGGATACTGGTGGAGGGAAATTCACGCGAGGAAAAGTGCGTGTTGTGCATTTCTTGTTTGAAATTGTCAACCAATCAGTAGCTGGCATCCATCGGATCATCGCCAAAAAGCGCTTCGCGCTCCTCATGGGTGGTGGTTCGTGATTCCAACCAGCCGTAAGGCAAATGAACCTTTTTGGCGAAGCGTACACGGCCACGCGGCTTGTCGACCACACGTGGAGGGTATTCGATGGTGGGATCAAGCTTGCCGATCTCTCGATCCACGTCGCAAGATTCTCACACTCCATGAATGCCTTACGAGTACTGCCGCCGACCGGGAAACCTTTGAGATACCAGGCAATATGCTTGCGCAGGTCATGAACAGCCATCATTTCATCACCTTCATAGAACTGGGTCAGTAGTTCGGCATGATGATGGATTACCCGACAAACCTCGCCGAGGTTCGGATTAAGACGTTCAGGATTGTCTTCAAACGCGTTCTTGATATTGGCGAACAGCCACGGACGGCCCTGGCAGCCGCGTCCGATGGCTACGCATCGCAGCCGGTCTCACGCACCATTTCAAGCGCGTCTTCGGCTCCCCAAATATCGCCATTGCCGAACACCGGAATATCAAGGTGTTCCTTGAGCTCTCCGATGCGGGACCAATCGGAGTGGCCGCCGTAATATTCGGCGGTGGTGCGGGCGTGTAGGGTCACCGCTTTGCAGCCTTCCTCCTGAGCGATATGTCCAGCTTCAAGGAAGGTCTCATGGTCGTGATCAATGCCGACTCGGATCTTTGCGGTTACGGGGATGCCGGCCGGCTCGCACACGGCAACCACACGCTGAATGAGTTCAGTAAAGATGTCAGTTTTCCAGGGCAAGGCCGAACCACCACCGCGGCGAGTGACTTTGGGCACCGGGCAGCCGAAGTTCAAATCCACATGGTCGGCCATGTTTTCATCGACCACGATTTTCGCGGCCTGTTCGGTGATGGAGGGATTCACACCGTAGAGCTGCAGTGAACGAATCTTCTCGCTACTGGCAAAATGGCACAGGCGCAGAGCCTTGGGGTTGCGCGCCACGAGGGCGCGTGCGGTAATCATTTCGGCCACGTAGAGACCGTCGGGACCATATTTCTCACAGATCACGCGGAATGGCCAGTTGGTCACACCCGCCATCGGCGACAGCACCACCGGAGTCGGCACGGTGATGTTGCCGAGCTGAACCGGGGCAATGTGTACCTGCGTTTCCGGGCGTGATGGAGCGTCCGTGCGCGGATCGAGGTTGTTGGTCTCGTGAGTAGCGGTGATGGTGGTTTCCATATCCATGCTCTTGCTCCCGCTGGCGGGAGCTGTCGAACCGTAGGTGAGACCGAGGGTGGTCTTCCTTGTGCAGAAAAGACCACCCTCAGTCCGGCTGTCGCCGGCCAGCTCCCGCCAGCGGGAGCCAGTCACCTTGATATATCAGGCTTTAGTACAGGCCGCCGGCTTCCTGAACGCCGGACTCAGGCCAGGCTTCGCCACCCATCTCCACGGGCTTCAGCGGCACGCGGGTGCGCTTCTCGCCGATGCGGGCGGCCACATAGTCGGCCACCTTGTCGAGAGCGACGCGCTCCTGGACCATGGTGTCACGCTCACGGATGGTCACGGCATGGTCCTCGAGAGTATCGAAGTCCACGGTAATGCACAGCGGGGTGCCGATCTCGTCCTGACGGCGGTAGCGGCGGCCGATGGCGCCGGACTCGTCGTAGTCGATCATCCACTCGTTGAAGCGCAGGTCATCGGCCAGATTCTGGGCCACGGTCCGCAGTTCGGGCTTCTTGCTCAGTGGCAGCACGGCGGCCTTGACCGGGGCCAGACGCGGGTCGAGGCGCAGCACGGTGCGCTTGTCGACGCCACCCTTGGTGTTCGGAGCCTCGTCCACGTCATAGGCGTCCACGAGGAAGCACATCAGGGAGCGGGTCAGGCCGGCGGCCGGTTCGATGACGTACGGCACGTACTTCTCGCCGGTGGCCTGGTTGAAGTAGCTCAGGTCTTCGCCGGAGTGCTTGGAGTGCGCTCTCAAATCGTAATCGGTACGGTTGGCGATGCCTTCGAGTTCGCCCCAGTCGGAACCCTGGAAGCCGAACTTGTATTCGATGTCCACGGTGCGCTTGGAGTAGTGGGAGAGCTTCTCCTTCGGATGCTCGTAGTGGCGCAGGTTCTCCGGCTTGACGCCGAGGTCGATGTACCAGCGGGTGCGGGCGTCGATCCAGTACTGGTGCCATTCCTCGTCGGTGCCGGGCTCGACGAAGAACTCCATCTCCATCTGCTCGAACTCGCGGGTGCGGAAGATGAAGTTGCCCGGGGTGATCTCGTTACGGAAGGACTTACCCATGTTGGCGATGCCGAACGGCGGCTTGGAACGGGAGGAGGTCATCACGTTCTTGAAGTCCACGAAGATGCCCTGCGCGGTCTCGGGGCGCAGGTAGTGCAGGCTGTTCTCGTCCTCGACCGGGCCGAGGTGGGTGCGCAGCATCATGTTGAAGTCACGCGGCTCGGTCCACTGGCCACGGGTGCCGCAGTTCGGGCAGACGATGTCTTCATGCCGTTCTCCGGCATCGTGTCGCCGTGCTTCTCGGCGTAGGACTCCTCGAGCTTGTCGGCGCGGTTGCGCTTGTGGCAGTTGAGGCATTCGACAAGCGGATCGTTGAACACGCTCACGTGGCCGGATGCCACCCACACTTCGGGCGGCAGAATGATGGAAGTGTCGACACCGACGACATCAGGACGGGTGACGACCATGGAGCGCCACCATTCGCGCTTGATATTGTCCTTGAGAGCGACGCCGAGGGGGCCGTAATCCCAAGCGGAACGGGTGCCGCCGTAAATTTCGCCGGCGGGGAACACGAAGCCGCGACGCTTCGCAAGGGATACGACTTCATCGAGTTTGGACTGAGCCACAATGCACCTTCTGGTTTGAACGGTTTGGGGACTTAATTGGCGTTTCGAGTGTAATGGTACAGTGTGACAGTCCCCTACACCGCCCGTAGCGTCTCCACGTAGCGCCGGCCGATCACGATGCGCGCGATCGCGAACAAGGCGGCCACGACGGCCAGCATCACGATGAATGGCAACCATTGCGGCCAGCCCCATGCCATCGTGGCGATGTTGACGCCAGTCAGCAGTCCCATGGTATATAGGTCAGGTACACCATCGCGACGAGGCTGTGCAGGTTCGTGCTCGTGGTCGCCATCACGATCAGGGTGATGCAGCAGCTGACCGCGACCGCCGAGCCGTAGGCGGTCAACAGGGGCAGCGAGACGAGGTCTGTCCAGCCGAGTCCTCCGAGTGCCAGCAGGTAGCCGATCAGGAGCATCATCGACACCGCCAGCGGAATCAGCGCGAACAGCATGCGCGAGAGCAGGTATTCGGCCATCGGGCGTCCCGATTCGCGGAACGCGCGCTCGCTGTAGCGTTGCGCGGACTCCTCAAAACTCCATCCGCTGTTGCCCAGTGCGAGGCTGCCAGCCTCGGCCGCCGGTTCATAAGCGAACAGCGCGCCAGATCGCCATCAGCGACGCGTGATGGCGTGCACCTGCTGCGGGCTGAAGCCGTTCGACTGCGCGGTGCCGGCCGCATAGCTCGTGATGGCGATCGCCAACACCAGGTTGCCGATCATCACCGCCCAGAAGATGCCCCGGTTTTTGCACACCTGCCAGTCATGCCAGAACAATGCCTTCATCATATGCCTCCTTGCCTGATGCCTACCGAATGCCGAAGTCGACTGATTCGTCAGCGGTGCGGCCAAGTGTGGCGGCCTGTTTGAACGCGTCGAAGTCCTGGAAGTCGTCAAGCATCATGTCCTTGGCGATGTGCCTGTCGTCGAGAATGACGACCCTGTCGGCCACACTCCAGCAGTATTCGAGATCGTGCGTGATGGTCAGGATCGTGCGTCCGGAATCGCTCAGCTGCTCCATCAGGTCGATCATGAGTCGCGGGTGATCGGGTCAACCGAATTGGTCGGCTCGTCAAGCAGGATGACGTGTGGCTCGAACAGCATGCCGGCGACGAGTCCGGCGCGTTTGCGCAGACCGCTTGACAGCTCCTTGACCTTCTTGTCGAGATGCTCGGTCAGTCCGAATGCCTGCACGAGCTTTTCGTTTTCCAGATGCTCGAGGTCGATGGCCTGCCGGCCGTTCCTCCGGCCCGTGTCCATAAGCATGGCACGGAACCGTATGTTCTCACGCACGGTCATGGTCGCAGCGAGGTTCGATTCGTCGGACAACTGGAACACGTCCTGCATGCTCGGCACGAGGTTTGCGTTGATGACCGCTTCACCGGATCTTGGTCGCAATAGCCCGACGATGATGTTGAACAACGTGGTCTTGCCGACGCCGTTGTATCCCAGGATCGCCAGCGACTGTCCTTGCGGCACGCCGAAGCTCACATGCTCGAGTACCGTCTTCTTGCACGTGTATCCGAACGCGACATCGCGCACCGCGATGATAGTTTGACCGTTTTCAGGCATATCTGCCCCTTTCCCCAAAATGAACGCTTCTTTATTTCCCAAGGGATACTGTGGGTCCTATCACTTGCTCCCCCTGAAAGGGGAGCAAAGAACGCGGCTCATAGTTCCCGCCGCGTATCGACGAACCGACTGTCGAACACCGCGACCGCGACGGCGACAAGTCCCGCGGCAACTACGACGAACCCCATCATCTTGGCGGCCAGTGGAATCCATGTCAGCACGAATCTCGAACCGGCCAACCCGGCCAGTACCACGACCGACACGAGCATGCCGATCACGACATTGCCACCGGTCAGCAGCGCGCCGAGCGTGGTGAACACGCAGAACAGCACGGTCGCCGTCAGCGTGAACGCGATCAGTCCCGCATCCGTCACACCAATCACCCTCGCCGCGACCAACAGGATCACGACGGTGTATCCCGCGACCGGGACCGTGCCCAACAGCAGCTTTTCCGCCACATACTCCCCCATGGGCCGGCCACTGAACCGGAACGTCTCGAGGACGCCGTCGCTGCGATCCCCTCCGACCAATCCCGATATCACCGGCGGTACGACGATCATCAGCATCGACGCCAACGCAGCGGCCAGACCGACCGTCGCAGCGGCGGCATCCGCACGCTCGATTCCGTCACGGATCAGCGATATCCACGGCATCGCACCTCCGATGACCACGAACGTCAACATCACCCAGTCATGCCGCAGCCGTCCCAGATCCCTATACAGCAACCCTTTCATGATCCCCATCACCGTGCCTTTTCATAGCGCGGCTCAGCAGGTCCGGCATCACGCCGGCGACGATCTGCCGGAGCACCTCGACATGCGCGTTGAACGCAGCGAGACCCTGCTCAGTGAGCGACACCCAAGTGATCGGATACCGCCGCGCCACCCCCGGTTTCTTCGCAATCGCCACGTATCCGGCGTCCGCCAGGGTTTTCAGATGCTTGGAGCATGTCGCGTCGCTGATGCCGAGCGTGTCGCGCAGCACGTCGAACCGCACCGAGTCGGAGGCGGACAACAATCCACAGATGCGCAGCCGAATCGGCGCGTGGATCACTTCGTCGAAATGCGGTGCCACACCTCTTGTTCCGTCATTCCCACCGTCCGCCCATTCAATCGTCCGCTCACTCATTGCAGATTCCTTCCGACCATGTCTCGCAACAACTCGTCCTCGAATAGACGCATCAGATAGGCGAATCCACCGGCCGAAGCGGCGACGACCGGCAGCATCCACAGCAGCGGTACGCCCTGCAGGCCGGCGGCCATCATCAGTGCGCAGCCGCCCCAGCACACCGCTGTGGCACCCGTCAGGCACATCCACGCTCGGCCGGTCATGCGACGCAGACGATGCCGGTCTCTGACCATCAATCCGCATTCGCGACGGACCCGCAACGCATTGCAGAACAGCCAAGCCAGCGCGATCGCAAACGCGGCGAAGAACGAACACGCCCATACCGTCTTCGATCTGCCGAACACCGATGGCGGCACGCCGAACTCCGACCACGCCAGCAGGTCCAGAAACATCGCGTTGCCCATCAGCGACAGGTAATACCAGTGCGGGAACCGCACGCGCGCGACCAGCCGTGCGCGGTCGCCGTCAATCAGGCGCAGGGCCTGCTCCGCCGATGAATCCGGCAGGAACGACCGTTCGTCATCCATGTGTGATCATCTCGATTCAATATCGTCACAGCAGAACTTCTTTCCAACACGGAAAACAGTACTGCTTTCCATTATGGAAAACAAGTTGGCGTGTCAAACTCGTTCATCGCGCCGAACGCGTCCATTACCACGCATCGCCACGACGCGCCAGACCTGACGACACGTATCGAACAAATTCGTCAAGATAATGTCCATGTTGGCGCATAGCGTCGGCAACGTAATGCAGGGGAACTCGCATGTGGTTCGCGAGTTGAGAAAGGCCTAAGCCTGACCCTTAGAACCTGTTGGTTAAGACCATCGTAGGGAGCAGTAATGAGCAGTAGTGCATCATCGTTTACCGGTTCGTCCAGCGACTGTACCACCGGAACACCGGTTTCATCCGATTCACCGATTCGCGAGAACATCGCAGCCGCCGTGCGCCGCGTACGCGAGACGACGCCGCTGGCCCAGTCGTTCACCAATTTCGTGACCATCAATCTGGTGGCCAACGCGCAGCTGGCAGCCGGCGGCACTGCGGCCATGAGCTTCCTGCCGGACGACGTGATCGAAACCGCGAAAATCGCGGGCGCCAACTACATCAATGTGGGCACGCTGCTGCCGTTCTATAAGGACGCGCTGCCTGAAATCGCGCAGCGACTCAATTATTTGGACAAGCCGTGGGTGCTCGACCCGGTGGCTGCAGGCATCGGGCGCACCCGCACCTCTATTCTTCAGGCCTTCAAGGCCGCTCCCCCTACTGTGATTCGTGCAAACGCTTCCGAAGTGATCGCGCTGGCGAATATGTGGGGGCTCAACACCGAATCCGCGGGGGACGCTTCCGAACACCGCCCCGCCGGAGTGGAATCCGTCGATGACGTGGATTCCGCAACCGGTGCGGCGGTGGCACTTGCCCGGTATCTGACCGAGCAGCACGCCAAGCATTCGTCTCACGATGCTTCCATCCCCTGTGCAGTGGCCGTGTCCGGCATCGCCGACCTGGTGACCGACGGCGAAACCGTGTACCGGCTGTCGGGCGGCAGCTCGATGATGACCAAAATCACCGGTGCAGGCTGCTCGCTGGGCGGCGTGGTCGCCACGTATCTGGCGGTGTCCGATCCGTTGACCGCTGCGTTGTCCGCGTCGCTGCTGTACAACCGCGCGGGCGAGGTGGCCGATACGACTTCGCATGGGCCGGGCTCGTTCCAGGTCGCGTTCCTTGACGCGCTGTGGAATGTGACCGCCGAGCAAGTGGCGGAATCTGAGATTTTGGTGCAGTAGTGTACTGCCCCCGCTGGCGGGGACTGCCGGCAAAGCCGGCTGGGGGCGGTTCCTGGAGTTACCATCCTCCGCCGCTTCGTGGCACCTCCCGCCAGCAGGAGGAAAACACTCGATACCACATCAACCCCAATTCACCTTTCCAATAAGACTTCCACAAGAAACAACAAAGGTAGGAATAATAATGAGTAATGAATACCCATACGCCTCCATGCGAGACAGCTTCGACCTGTCCGCGTACTTCGTGGTGGGGCCGGAGGACTGCAAAGGCGTCCGCTGACCGACGTGGTGGATCAGGCTCTGCACGGCGGCGCAACCTTCATCCAACTGCGCGCCAAGGAGGCCGATGCTTCCGAGCTGACCGACATGGCCCGCGACATCGCGCAGATCATCGAGGACAATGAGAAGTCCGATTCCGTGGCCTTTGTGATCGACGACCGTGCCGACGTGGTGTGGCAGGCCCGCCGCAAGGGCATCAAGGTGGACGGCGTGCACATCGGCCAGACCGACATGGAGCCGCGCGAAGCCCGCGCCCTGCTCGGCGACGAGGCCATCGTGGGTCTGTCGGCTGAGACCGAAAGCCTCGTTCAGCTCATCAACGAGCTGCCCGACGGCTGCATCGACTACATCGGTGCCGGTCCTCTGCACGTCTCCACCACCAAGCCCGAGGCTTCCGTGGGCGGCAACGACGGCTCCGGCAAGACGCTGGACGCCGCCAGATCAACACCATCTGCGTCGCCAGCGAGTTCCCGGTGGTCGTGGGCGGCGGCGTGACCGCAGCCGATATGGCCATGCTCGCCGGCACCAAGGCCGCTGGCTGGTTCGCGGTCTCCGCCATCGCGGGTGCCGAGAACCCGGAAGAGGCCGCGCGCACCATGGTCGAAGGCTGGAAGGCCGTCCGCGGCGACAAGAAGCACGGCTACGCGCCGCGCGTCGTAGCCCACACCCCCGCTGCTGATACTCAGGCTGCTCAGGAAGGGGCCGCAAAGCCTGGCTCCGAGGCCACTGAGAAGAAGTTCACCAACGCCAAGGACGCCAAGGATGCCCAGAAGCTCGCCAAGCAGCAGCGCGTGGACATCGCCGCCCGTGGTTCCAAGCAGCGCGACAAGGCGCACATCCGCAAGACCAAGTCCGTACCGTTCACCTATCAGTATGGTTCCTACGACCTGGAAGTGCCGTACACCGAAATCAAGCTGAGCGACACGCCCGGCGTGGGCCCGAACCCGCCGTTCCACGACTACAACACCGAAGGCCCCAAGTGCGACCCGAAGGAAGGTTTGAAGCCCCTGCGTCTCGACTGGATCCGCGACCGCGGCGACATCGAAGACTACGAGGCCGCCGCCGCAACCTTGAGGATGATGGTAAGCGCGCCATCAAGCGCGGCCGCGCCACCAAGGAATGGCGTGGACGCAAGCATGAGCCGATGCGCGCCAAGGACCACCCGATCACCCAGATGTGGTACGCCCGCCACGGCATCATCACCCCGGAGATGCAGTACGTGGCACCCGCGAGAACTGCGATGTGGAGCTCGTGCGCTCCGAGCTGGCCGCCGGCCGCGCGGTGATGCCCTGCAACATCAACCACCCCGAGGCCGAGCCGATGATTATCGGATCCGCCTTCCTGACCAAGCTCAACGCCAACATGGGCAACTCGGCCGTCACCTCCTCCATCGACGAGGAAGTGGAGAAGCTGACGTGGGCCACCAAGTGGGGCGCCGATACCGTGATGGACCTGTCCACCGGTAACGACATCCACACCACCCGTGAGTGGATTCTGCGCAACTCCCCCGTGCCGATCGGCACCGTGCCGATGTACCAGGCCCTCGAAAAGGTCGAGGATGATGCCTCCAAGCTGAGCTGGGAGCTGTTCCGCGACACCGTGATCGAACAGTGCGAGCAGGGTGTGGATTACATGACCATCCACGCCGGTGTGCTGCTGCGTTACGTGCCGCTGACCGCCAACCGCGTGACCGGCATCGTCTCCCGCGGTGGTCCATCATGGCCGACTGGTGCCTGCGCCACCACCAGGAGAGCTTCCTGTACACGCACTTCGACGAGCTGTGCGACATCTTCGCCAAGTACGACGTGGCGTTCTCTCTGGGCGATGGCCTGCGCCCCGGCTCCCTGGCCGACGCGAACGACGCCGCGCAGCTTTCCGAGCTCATGACTCTGGGCGAGCTGACCGAGCGCGCCTGGGCCAAGGACGTGCAGGTGATGATCGAGGGCCCGGGCCACGTGCCGTTCGACACCGTGCGTATGAACATCGAGCTGGAGAAGGCCGTGTGCAAGGGCGCCCCGTTCTACACCCTCGGACCGCTGACCACCGATACCGCTCCGGGTTACGACCACATCACCTCCGCCATCGGCGCCACCGAGATCGGTCGTTACGGCACCGCTATGCTGTGCTACGTGACCCCGAAGGAACACCTCGGTCTGCCGAACAAGGATGATGTGAAGCAGGGCGTGATCGCCTACAAGATCGCCTGCCATGCCGCCGATATTGCCAAGCACCACCCGCACGCGCAGGACCGTGACGACGCGATTTCCAAGGCTCGCTTCGAGTTCCGTTGGCTCGACCAGTTCAACCTGTCCTACGACCCGGACACCGCCATCGCCTTCCACGATGAGACACTGCCCGCCGAGCCGGCCAAGATGGCGCACTTCTGCTCGATGTGCGGCCCGAAGTTCTGCTCGATGGCCATCTCCCAGAACATTCGCAAGGCCTTCGGTGGCGAAGCCGCCCAGCAGCAGATCGTGAAAGAAGCCGCGGCCGGCGTGAGTGCCGATGCACTTACACCGCTGCCAAGCTGCTGCCGATAGCGGCGTGGTCTCCGCCAACGTGCTGAGCCCCGAGGAGATCCTCGCCGGCATGGATGCGATGAGCGAAAAGTACACCGCCCAAGGCGGCAAGCTCTACTCCACCGCTCAGGAGTAAGGTCACACATAGTTATGCCCCCGCTGGCGGGGGCTGTCGACGTAGTCGACTGGGGTGTTCCGAACAAGGACCACCCCCAGTCAGCTTGCAGCTGACAGCCCCGCCAGCGGGGGGCAAATTATATTGTTTCTATGCCGGTGGTGCCGTAATTCATCACGCGTTCGACTCGTTCGAACGCCGTGATGAGATCGTTGGCGCGGATTGCGCCACGACGGTCCTTGGCGGCCACCAGAGCGGCCTCGGTCCAGATGGCGCACACTTCGGCGCCACTCCAGCCTTCAGTACGCCGCGCGATGTCTTCCAATGGCAGTTCGCCCTCGATGGACAGCGAGTGGACCTGCACCTGCAGAATGCCCAAACGGTCGCGCTCGGACGGCATCGGGAAGGGAATCTGCCAATCGAAACGCCCCGGACGCAGCAGAGCGGGATCCACATCCTCAATACGGTTCGTCGCGGCGACCACCACCACATTGCCCTTGGACTCGAAACCATCCATCAACGTCAGCAACTGCGCCACCAGACGTTTACCGACACCATTAGTGTCGTTCTCACGCGAGGACGCGATCGAATCAATCTCGTCAAAGAAGATGATCGCACGCTTGTCCGCCTGCGCGGCGGCGAAAATCATGCGCAGCGTTTCCTCGCTGTCGCCCACATACTTGCTCACGATGGTCGGGCCAGACACCAAATAAAACTGTGCATCCGCCACATTCGCGATAATGCGTGCCAAATGGGTTTTACCGGTACCCGGTGCACCGGTAAAAATCACACCTTTAATCGGCTTGGCACCAATCGCGCGCATCTGCGCGCTGTTGCCCAGCTGCGTTTCGATAAGTTCCTTGGCACGCGCGATCACCTGCTCATAGCCGCCGAACGAATCGAAGGTAAGCGACGGATCGCTGCCCGGCGTAATGCGGTACTGCTTGATGTCGTCATCATGATCGGATTCGCCGGGGCGGATTGCCGTGGGCCACAACACCCGTTCAATGCCGAACAGGTCGGTGAATTGCACGGTATTGCCGGGCATAATTGAAGCCGGGTAATCGCCTTCAAGCAGTTCGAGACCATCAGAAGTCTCCAGGACCACGCCTTCGTTGAGCGCGCGGCGCACAATGCCCACACGCGGCTTCAATGGCCACACATCATGCGGCACCTTGCGGTAGAAGTCCGTGCCGACGAGCAGCACATCGCCCACATCGAACACTTCCTGACGCGGAAATGTGAGCTGTGTGGTGTGCCCGTTAGGCATTACACCAAAATATGCAGTGCGTTCATCGTCAAAACCGGTGATGCGCACCAAGACGCCGTCACGGCGCAGTACGTCGTTATCAGCCATGTCCCCTCCCGAACATTTCATGAATCGATCGCAATCGACAAACCTCCCCCATCTCACCACAGGCGCAGTGAAACATCAAGAAAAACGATTGTGGGAAACATCATGGTCCCACATAGAATGAACACTATGGCACAAATTGCAACATCTACGCTTCCTGCAGTTCTGGCGATTTCCGGATCGGATTCCTCCGGTGGTGCCGGCATGCAGGCCGACCTGAAAACCATGCTGGCTTGCGGCGTATTCGGCATGAGCGCCATCACCGCACTCACCGCCCAGAACACCACCGGCGTGCGCTCCATCCAGGACACCGAACCGAACATTCTCGCCGATCAGATCAACATGGTGTTCGAGGACATTCCTCCGGTCGCAGTGAAAATCGGCATGGTTTCCGCCACCGACATTATCGACGTGATCGCCAAGCAGCTGACCGTTCATCACGCCACGAACATCGTGCTCGACCCGGTGATGGTAGCCACTTCCGGCGCCAAGCTCATCAGTGACGATGCCATTGCGGCCTTGACCGGCAAGCTGTTCCCGATGGCTACGGTCGTGACTCCGAACATTCCCGAGGCCGAAGTACTGACCGATACGCTGATTCGCGATCAGGAGGATATGGAGGCCGCCGCCCACCGCATCGTGGAGCGTTACGGCTGTGCCGCGCTGGTCAAGGGTGGTCATGGCACCGAGGATGCCAACGATGTGCTTGCCGAGACGGATGGAACCGTGACCTGGTTTGATGGCGCGCGTATCAATAATCCGAACACGCACGGCACCGGATGCACGCTGAGCTCCGCCATCGCCTCGTATCTGGCGCTTGGCGACACGCTGCCCAAAGCCATCAAGCATGCGAAGAAGTATCTGACCGGTGCGCTGAAGACCCAGCTGAATCTCGGCCACGGCTCCGGCCCGATGGATCATTTCTGGAAGTATCGCTGACATAAGTGTGGTTGTTAAGCTCCCCTTGCCAGGGGAGCTTAACACTACTGAAAAAGGAGAATCATGGTTCTTGACCGTAATGCCGTTACTCAGGAAGTGCCGATCGACCCGGAAACCGGCAAACCGTACCTCAACACCGTGGCAGCCATCCAGGTGTCGGCCAATGGCGTGGCTCCGAGGTTTCACCATACGTGGCTCAGGCCGTCGAAGTGATTCGCGAATCCGCCCTGCCGCAGGAAACCAACGCCCTGTTCACCAACGTGGAAGGCAATCTGGACGACGTGCTCAAGGTGGCCGGTGAGGCCGCCAAGAAGCTCGCCGAGCAGGGCTACCGCACTTCTCTGGTGCTGCACATGGATATCCGTCCCGGCTTCACCGGCCAGCTGACCGAAAAGCCCAAGCTGGTGGATGAGATCCTCGCCGACAAGCAGGCGAAATAGCAAAGCATCGCTTCCACCAGCAAGGGCATGCTTTGTTATTACACGTTTCATGGGGCGGTAACTCACCCATAGGGCGGTAAATATCTCATGGGGCGTAAAACCCTCATGGGCGGTAGGCGAAAACGGCTCTATTCTGCGGAAAGGCAAAATCCGCTAACCGCCCCATGGGCCAAATACCGCCCCATGAGTGTTTTACCGCCCCATGGGAATCACGGTTCTGCCTTCTTTCAACGGGGTAAGAGCGTAAGTGGGGCATATATAGGAGCGTTACAAACTCTGTTATCGTTCACAATGTGACCGCAACGCGGCGTGCCACAAGATCGAACCTATAGTTAAGCCCCATGTAGTGAGCTATCTCACAACGATTGGCTCGCTACGTGGAATTCAAGACTTGGACTGCAAACGTCGTTCATCCCACACAATGGAGGGCGAACGGAACACGCAGTCCAATCAAGAGTTCGCTCGCCGCAACATCATTGAGCAGTTGCACGCGGGCAGGTTTGCAAGAAGAGGGCTCAAATATGACTGCTGCTGAACAGCAGATTTCCGGCAATCCCGCGGCTATGGAAAGCGCACAAGCACGTACCACCGTGACGGATCAAGCCAAGGTTCAGGATATTATCTCGCGCGTGGATCGCGCACATGAAACCCCGATGTTCCATCGCATCGTGGCGCTGGTCGCCGCTGGCATGCTGATGGACAGCATCGACGTATATATTGGCAGCGCCGTTGCCTCCAGCGCGTTGGCCACACACTGGTCCACCGTTGCGCAAAATTCCACCTTTATGTCCGCAGGCTTCCTGGGTCTGCTGGTCGGTTCGCTGCTGGCCGGCTTCGTCGGTGACCTGAAGGGCCGCCGCGTGGCTTACCAAATCAACCTGCTGCTGTTTGGCGGCTTCACCTTCCTCGGCGCATTCGCCCCGAACATGGCCGTGCTGTCCCTGTGCCGTCTGGGTGCAGGCCTGGGCCTCGGCGCTGAAATCGTCACCGGCTTCGCCATGGTCAACGAGTTCGCACCGATGAACCGCCGTGGCCACTGGTGCGCGATTGTCTCGCTCGTGGCCAACTGCGGTGTGCCGATCGCTATGCTGCTGTGTGCATGGATCATCCCCCGCTGGTCCTGGCGTCCGCTGTTCGTGGCCATCGGTCTGGGGGCCGCCATCATCTGGTGGCTGCGCCGCGACATCCCCGAATCCCCGCGTTGGCTCGCCGTGCACGGCCGTTACGATGAGGCCGACGCCATCGTCAAGCAGCTTGAGGCCAACGGCTCCGAACTGATCGACGCAGCCGCCAAGGCCGACACCAGCGACACCCGCAACGCCGGCGGCCGTTCGCTCGGCATCTGCCTGCTTGTAGCTGTGGTTGCTGTGGCCGCCACGAACGTGTGCTCCTACGCCTTCACTTCTTGGGTTCCGACGATTCTGGTCAAGCGTGGTATTAACCTGTCCAGCTCGCTGCTCACCTCCACGGCGATGATGCTCGGTGCCCCGGTCGGCTGCCTGATTGGCTCTCTGCTTATCGACCGCATCGGCCGCAAGCGCACGATTGTGCCGGCCTTCCTGTTCACTGGCGTGTTCGGTTTAATGTATGCCTTCCAGACCTCTACCGTGAGCGCAATTATCGTTGGCTTCCTGCTCATGATGTGCCTGTACGTGCTTATGGCTTCCGTGGTGGCTGTGTACGCTCCGGAACTGTTCGCCACCAAGGTTCGCTTCCGTTGCGTCGGCTTCGCGAACGCCGTGGCCAAGCTGCTCAATGTGTTGATGCCTATGGTGGTGGGTTGGATGCTTACCTCGCTTGGTGCCACGTCCATCTTTGTGGCCATCAGCGCAATTGCTATTGCATCGATGCTGATTGTCGGCTTCTTTGGCGCGGAGACTGCGCAGAAGTCGGTTGGGTGATCGGTTTCCTCACAGTGGAATAACTGCTGATAATGTCCATTCGGCGTCTTGCGTGGTGATATGCAGGGCGCCGTTTTGTTGTTCTAGTAATTGTCGGTAACGGTTGAGACCGGTACCGGTGGATAGGTCCACACTGCCATCCGCATCCAAATCCGATGACGTGCGGGCCGTGTCGATGCAGGCGATGCGGACGGTGTCCAGTCCGATGCCAATCGTCATTACATAGCCCGCTTCCGGGTCGGCATGTTTGGCGATGTTGCCGTACAGTTCCTCCAGCAGCCCGGCGATCAGGCCACTCCGACCGGCTGCGCCATGAGCACCGGAAATAATCGTCTGACCTTCAAAGCCAAGCTCTGATAATCGGCGGTCACCATTGCTCGCAACATCACGAATTTGCTCGGCTAGCGGGCAATCAGCGTCTGTGATGCCACATGCAATGCCAGAAGCGGCATCAACGGTCGAATCATGCGGAGTCACTGCACTGTGCGCCGCTTCTCCCCTGCCTTCAATAACATCAATGACCTGATGCGTGCGATCCAATGCGCCCATAGCCACGCTACGCAGTTCGCGTAATTCTTCTTCAGAAGGGGTCTTGCCATCGGCAATATCCTTGTCGAATCGCAAAATCAGGTATGCCAAATCATTGGATACGTAATCGTGAATGTCCTGAGCTGTGCGTTCCTGCTGACGGCGGTGAGCCAACTCCGCTCGAGCCAAGCTGCGTTCATGATTCCATCGCGCCGCCATGCCACCAAGCATGAAGCCAATAAACAACACGGCCACTGGCATCACACCATAGAGGGCAATCGCACCAAGAATCACTTGCCCAGTGCGATGCTCGGCAGAAGAACCGCTCGATTCATAGGCGCTTCCGGTGAAGTCGCTTCCCGACTGCCCTGCGCTGTCAGACCCACTGGATGAAGAGCCACCATCAGCAGCGCCACCATCAGCAACACTACCGTCTAGGGCACTACTACTCGCCGCGCCATCCGCAGAACCGCTCATCGTGTCTGAGCCGCCATCAAGCCAAGGAATGGCCACGCCACCACGCGACAACATCCACACCACAACGGCAATGCCGGCAACCGCCAGCGCCAATCGCTTATCGGCGTATCCGGCAATACCCACCGCCAATAACACGGCAAGCATTGCACCCGACGGCATCCAGATCGGACTCATGCACAACACTATCCAAGCCACCGCTACCGCCACGCATCCGGTGACCGGACGAAACGCCATCCACCCCACAATGGCAACGAATATGAACTCCGCAAGACAGTCCGCCGCCGAGACACTGTCAGCAGCCAAGCCCGCCATGGTTTCCATCGTGCATATCAAGGCAACAACCAGTATGGCAATCAACAGCCATGCATTGCGAACACCGCTATCCAGCTCGGCCAATCGGTGTCGTAACGCTTTCATAGCAGTTCCTTTCCTACCATCCATGCCGTTGCACATACCGCCCATGCCAACTCTTAAATCTCATGCCGTTTCACGCAGATTGATATGGCATGAGCGCGACTGCGAGCGCCGAGTTTGGCGAGTGCGCGGCGTTCAAAAGTCGCCACAGTGGCCACGCTGATGCCCAATCGCTCGGCGATTTCCTTGGTGGTCGACCCATCCGCATACATACGCAGGGTGTCGCGTTCTTTGCCGGAAAGCGCGCCACGGTGCGCGTATGACGTATCTTCGAGCACCGCGTAGGCGGTTGCGGCATCCATGAAGGACAGCGAATTACCGCTCCCTCATCTCCCAGTACCAGCTCATTGGTCGACAATCCTTGGGCTGCATTGCGAATAGCGAGCGCAATGCCGTTCAAATCGGTTTTACCAACCAAGGCCTGCGCCCCGCAGCGAGCCGCCTCGTCGTGAAATGACGCGAGCGCGTATGAGGTGACACCCACCAGCCAACCTCGGGTGTTTTGGTACGAATCGCACGACAGACTTCGGTACCGGGCACGTCGCCCATAGACATATCCGTAACCAGCACGTCAGGCCGCTTGGTGGGGCTCAGGCATCGGCTGATGGCCACGGCACCCAAATCGCAGGTCCATATCACGGCAAAATCGCTGGACATGCGCTCGATTAGCGCGCCGAACACTTTCAGCGCATACGGGTCATTGTCCACAATGCCGATGCGTATGTTGCGGTTGCGCGCTTCTCCCATTACATTCACCCTTCAGTGTGCCCGACGCCGAACTGCTCCGTCCTGACATGTCATGGTCACTATGACAACTATCATTCCACATTTCCTGCGCGATTTACGATGGAATCATCATCAATCCTTGACAAGGCGGTAAAGGAGGACGGCAATGAACCGTGCACAAGCACTCAGCAAGCTCAACAGGAGCGATATGCGCAATGCCGCCGCCGAGCGCGGGACGCAACGAATATTCGCGTGGAACCGCGCGCATTGGATTGGCATGGTTGTACTGATAGCGGTGTTGTTGCTGCTGCAGTGGAGCTCATCAATGTATCTCATGCCCGACGAGGTCCTTGACAGGGCTGCCAAAAACCTGTTCGTATGGTTCCCCGGTATGGTTCTGCACTGGCCATTGGTGTTGGGAATCACCAACCTGATACTCGGTTCGATACGATCCGGCAGTCTGTCTTTCCCATTGGCGAGCGCAATCATCGGACCGCTGGCATTCGGCTGTACCAATCTTCGCTTACGGCCGGGGTTCCCATACCGTTCCTGGGCTCAGTGGTGGAAGCTAATGCACGCTGAAAGCGGCCATCAGCTATTGGTTCATTCGTTGATCGGCTCGGCCATGCTGTTGATCTGTTATACGGCCGTTGCGCTCATCTGCTATGCAATCGGACGCTACGGTCTGCGCGAATTGTTTGTGGATCCGAATCCGCAGACGGCGAGCGGACGACTGCTCACATGGATTCGTCAGGATGCGATTCGCTTCGGCTGCTGGCTGGCGACGGCAATCATGTACGGCTTGCTATTGGCGCTGACCTTACGGGGCGGCATGGCTGCGATGGCCGCCGCGTTGCTAATCAATTTTGTGATTCCGCCCGCCTTGCTGGTCATCAACGGCATCTACGCGCTACGCCCGGCCTCACTGACGTATCCGTGGAAAAGCCTGCTGTTCCCGTTGGCGTGCACACTGTACCTGCGCCGATGCTCATGGCGCTCATCACGGTGTATGAAGACACGTGCCCGATAGGAAGTACCTGCACGCTGATCGGCGACCGATACCTCTCCTGGGGCTCGATGGATCAGGTCTTGCATTTCGTCATCGTGTTCGCCGTGGCGAGCTTCCTCGGATTCGGCGTGGTGTGGGCCGTGCGGTGGATTGTGGCTCGTCGCACAAAATAAGAGAGACCAAAATATACTGGAATCAGGGGCTTCGTGCAATGATGCACGAGCCGATCCAAGCAAAGGGGCTGACCATGAGCGAGAAACTGATGGAACAGTACCGGTTGCGCAAACAACGCAAACGCCGTAACGCTTGTATCGCCGCCATCGTGACAGTAGTGCTTGTCCTTGCCGTCGCCGGCGGCGTATGGTGGACGGCCGGCGATGGCAGCGTACTGGTTCGCAATATGTTCAAGCCGAAGGCACGCCTGCCACGCAGCTGGTAGTCGACAGCACCGCAGCCTTCGCCTACCGCACCGCACCGGAATTCCTGGCGATGGAAACCGGCGACCGAGACACCGGCAATGTGAACTACTCCCCTGCTTCGATGTGGATGGCGTTGGCCATCGCCGCGCAGGGCGCCAATGGCACGACCCGCTCGCAACTGAATGAGCTGCTGGGCTCCGGTTCGCTGGCCGACAGCGACTACCAATCGCTGCTGAGTTCGATCAACGGGCAATATTCGGGGGCGAAATCCGAGATGAGCGCCGCGAACTCGCTGTGGATCGATAACGACTACTCCCTTGCCAGCGATTACCAATCCACCGTCAAGAAAATGTTCGAGGCCGAAGTCACCACGCTACCGTTCGACGATCAGGCCGCCGCCAAGATGTCCGATTGGATTGCCAAACATACGAATGGTTCGCTCAAGCCGAAGATCACGCTGCGTGACCGTGAAGTCCTGTCCATCATCAACACCGTCTATGCGGATGGCCGCTGGAAGGATCCGTTCGAAGAGCAGTCCACCGGCGACGGCACCTTCCACGGCGAAGCCGGAGATGCTCAGGTGCCGATGATGCACCGGACCTTCAGCCAAATGACTTACAGCCATGATGAGTACAACACTTGGCAGCGGGTGGAGATTCCATTCGACAACAGCGGCAATCTGGCCATCGTGCTGCCGGCCAAAGGGCATTTCGACGAGCTGGCCGGCAATGCCGAGAAACTCGGATGGGCGTTCGGCACGTGTTCGTCGGCATCCCCTGGCGAGGACGCAATGGGTTGCACCGCGGACAGTCTGCCCGGATGGGGCGTCTCCGTCAACTCGGCCACGGTGAACGTCTCGCTGCCGCGATTCACCATCGACAGCATGTTCGACTCGGAAGCCACCATCAAGGCATTCGAAAAACTGGGGGTGACCGATGCGTTCAGTGCAGGCGACGCCGACTTCACCAAGATGGTCGACACCGATTCGCACGGCGAGAATCTGTATATCGGTTCGATTCTGCAAGGCACGCGCATCGAGGTGAACGAGGCCGGCGCCAAGGCCATGTCCTTCACCAAAGCCGGCGCAGACTTCACTAGCGCGCCGGTGGACAACATCGAGTTCACGGTGGATCGCCCATTCCTGTATTCGTACGTCACCCCGGACGGCATACCATTATTCATCGGTGCGGTGCGCAACCTCGGCGGAGTCGGTGGAGAACACTGATACTTTCCCGACAGTCCGTCAATTAGGGTGTATCGTTTGACGCATGGCTACGATGAAGGAAATCGCGAACAAGGCGGGGGTTTCCGTCTCTACGGTGTCGCTGGTGCTCAACGGACGCGACGAGGGGCGCGTAAAGTCCGAAATTGCGGACAATGTGCGCGCCATCGCCACCAAGCTCGGCTACCGGTCGAATCCGCTGGCCAGTTCGCTGCGTACAGGCAAGACGCACATCCTCGGTTTCATCAGTGAGGAGGTGGCCACCACCCCGTACGCCGGCGGTATGATTCTGGGCGCGCAGACCGCCGCAAGCCAGTTCGGCTATATGCTCATCACCGTGAGCACCGACGGTGAGAACAGCGAGAGCGAGGAAATCGCCGCACTCAAGCGATACGGCACCGACGGTTTCCTGTACGCCAAGATGTCGAACCGCATCACCCATGCGCCTTCTTCGCTGGCCAAGACGCCACTGGTGTTGGTGGATGCCACCGACTCGCTTGGCAAAATCCCGAGCGTGGAACCGGACGAGTTCCAAATCGGCTACGACGCCACCACCAGATTGGTTAAGGCCGGATGCGCACGTATCGCCTATGTGGGTTGTTCGGAACCGATGATTGCGCAGGATGGTCGTTTGGAAGGCTATCAGGCGGCGCTCAGGGACGCCTGCCTCACTATGACGATCGTCTGGTCGTCAATGTGCTCAATAACGGGCCGGCACTGACCGCAGTCAGCGATTTGTTCGACGCCGAGCATCCGGACGGATTCTTCTGCTTCAACGATGCCCGCGCCTGGTATGTGTACGAATGCGCCGCACGCCGAGGACTCACGGTCGGCAAGGACATCTCCGTGATCGGCGTGGACAACCATCGCGTGTTCGCCGAAACGCTGGAACCGATGCTCACCACTGTGGAACTGCCGCATTTCGAGATGGGCTACTGGGCCGTGGCCAAGCTGGTGTCAATTATCGAAGGACGCTCGATGGACGACGTCTCACGGCCAGCGACCACCGCTCCCCTGCCGCCGATCGACGCGCCGATTCCGGCGAAGATCCACTGCACGCTGATCGAAAAGGCCTCGGTGAAGTAACCGAGGCCCACGCGATTTCTCAAGCCTCCGTTCAGCACGGAGGCCTTTTTGCGTCTCGAACGGGTACGACACGCCGATGACGTCAATCGATTGACGTAAATCGATTGACGTCGCATAGTAATTACTACACAACAACTTCTACAAAGGCACAGCCGCCCGAGCAGAAGCGTCACATAACCAATAACCAACCAAGTAGTAATCAAAGGATGATTATGGCAAGTGCAACCAAATCTGCATGGAAGAATCCTTCCTATCTGCAGAGCTCCTTCGGCATCTTCATGTTCTTCTGCTCCTGGGGCATCTGGTGGTCCTTCTTCTCCCGCTGGCTCACCGACCCGACCCACGGTCTGGGCATGACCTCCGCAGAGCAGGGCCAGATCTACTCCATTAACTCCTTGGCAACCCTGGTCATCATGTTCGCCTATGGTGCCATCCAAGATCAGCTGGGCATCAAGCGCAAGCTCGTGATCTTCGTCTCCGCCATCGCAGCGCTCGTCGGCCCGTTCGTACAGTTCGTGTATGCCCCGATGCTGACTGCCGGCGGCACCACCCGTTTCATCGGCGTGCTCATCGGCTCCATCGTGCTCTCCTCAGGCTTCATGGCCGGCTGTTCCCTGTTCGAAGCGCTCACCGAACGCTACTCCCGTAAGTTCGGCTTCGAATACGGCCAGTCCCGCGCTTGGGGCTCCTTCGGCTACGCCATCGTGGCACTGTGCGCAGGTTTCCTGTTCAATATCAACCCGCTGCTGAACTTCTGGGTCGGCTCCATCTGCGGCCTTGGCATGCTGTGCGTCTACGCTTTCTGGGTTCCGGCCAAGCAAAAGGAAGAGCTCAAGAAAGAAGCCGATCCGAACGCGGCTCCAACCAACCCATCCTTCAAAGAGATGATCTCCGTTCTGAAGATGCCGACTCTGTGGGTGCTCATCGTCTTCATGCTGTTCACCAACACCTTCTACACCGTGTTCGACCAGCAGATGTTCCCTAACTACTACGCTTCCCTCTTCCCGACCACCGAAATCGGCAACGCCACCTACGGCACCCTGAACTCCTTCCAGGTGTTCCTCGAGTCCGCCATGATGGGCGTCGTTCCGATTATCATGAAGAAGATCGGCGTTCGTAACTCCCTGCTGCTCGGCGCAACCGTGATGTTCCTGCGTATCGGTCTGTGCGGCGTGTTCCACGATCCGGTCAGTGTCTCCATCGTCAAACTGTTCCACTCCATCGAGGTTCCGCTGTTCTGCCTACCGGCATTCCGCTACTTCACCCTGCACTTCGACACCAAACTGTCGGCAACCCTGTACATGGTGGGCTTCCAGATCGCTTCCCAAATCGGCCAGGTGATCTTCTCCACCCCGATGGGCGCCCTGCATGACGCCATGGGCGACCGTCCGACCTTCTTCACCATCTCCGGCATCGTGCTGGCCGCCCTAATCTACGGCTTCTTCGTGATCAAGAAGGACGACCAGGAAGTCGGCGGTGATCCGTTCTACACCGATAAGCAGCTCAAGGCCCAAGCCGCAGCTAAAGCAAACGCCTGAGCGCAACCGCCAAAATCGGCAAAAACACAACTAAATCGTGCTGCCCGAAGCGTTTCCCCTTTTTCCGTTTCGGGCAGCATTCTTAAAACTATTATCTAAAAACTCAATAAGCAACAATTCAACAATCGCAAGATTCAACAATCATGAAGAAAGGCTATTCAACGATGACTGGCTTCACTCCGGATGCACCCGTCCTCCACGAAATCAAGAACCACAGCGAAGCTCTGGCACAGGCGGAAGCAGGCGTTGCAGCTATGGCCGCCGAACGCAACAACCGCTGGTACCCGAAGTTCCACATCGCATCCAACGGCGGTTGGATCAACGATCCGAACGGCCTGTGCTTCTATAAGGGCCGCTGGCACGTGTTCTACCAGCTGCACCCGTACGGCACCCAGTGGGGTCCGATGCACTGGGGACACGTCTCCTCCACCGACATGCTCAATTGGAAACGTGAGCCAATCATGTTCGCCCCGACCCTTGAAGAGGAGAAGGACGGCGTATTCTCCGGTTCCGCAGTAATCGGCGACGACGGCGAACTCAAGTTCTACTACACCGGCCACCGTTGGGCCAACGGCCAAGACAACACCGGCGGCGACTGGCAGGTGCAGATGCTCGCCGAGCCGGACAACGACGAGCTGACCAGCGCCACCAAGCGCGGCATGATCATCGACTGCCCGACCGACAAGGTCGACCATCACTACCGCGACCCGAAGGTCTGGAAGACCGGCGACACCTGGTACATGACCTTCGGTGTCTCCTCTGCGGACAAGCGCGGCCAGATGTGGCTGTTCTCCTCCAAGGACATGGTCCGCTGGGAATACGAGCGCGTGCTCTTCCAGCACCCGGATCCGGATGTGTTCATGCTCGAATGCCCCGACTTCTTCCCCATCAAAGACAAGGACGGCAACGAGAAGTGGGTCATTGGCTTCTCCGCCATGGGGTCCAAGCCCAGCGGCTTCATGAACCGCAACGTCAACAACGCCGGCTACATGATCGGCACGTGGGAGCCGGGCGGCGAATTCAAGCCGGAAACCGAGTTCCGCCTGTGGGATTGCGGCCACAACTACTACGCCCCGCAGTCCTTCAATGTGGACGGCCGTCAGATCGTCTATGGCTGGATGAGCCCGTTCGTGCAGCCGATTCCCATGGAGGATGACGGCTGGTGTGGCCAGCTCACCCTGCCGCGCGAGATCACCCTTGGCGATGACGGCGACGTGGTCACCGCGCCGGTCGCCGAAATGGAAGGCCTGCGCGAGGATACCCTCGACCATGGTTCGATCACACTCGACATGGATGGGGAGCAGGTCATCGCCGATGACGCCAAGGCCGTGGAAATCGAAATGACCATCGACTTGGCTGCCTCCACTGCCGAGCGTGCGGGCCTGAAGATTCATGCCACTGAGGACGGTGCCTACACCTACGTGGCTTATGACGACCAGATCGGCCGCGTGGTGGTGGATCGTCAGGCCATGGCCAACGGCGATCGCGGCTACCGCGCCGCCCCACTGACCGACACCGAACTGGCCTCCGGCAAGCTGGACCTGCGCGTGTTCGTGGATCGCGGCTCCGTGGAGGTCTACGTCAACGGCGGCCATCAGGTCCTAAGCTCCTACTCCTATGCCTCCGAAGGCCCACGCGCCATCAAGCTCGTGGCCGAGTTCGGCAACCTCAAGGTGGAGTCCCTGAAGCTGCACCACATGAAGTCCATCGGACTGGAGTAGACCGTAAAGACAACGCCATAAGCAGGCGAGCAATCTCAGGAGTCGGCCACGCTCCTCCCAAAAGCAGACCGAACCCCAAGCATTGAGCCCCGACCACCAGACGGTGATCGGGGCTCAATGCTTACCAGGCGCAGTAGCTGTGATTACTGCTGCTTGGTGCTGGCATAATATGCAGCGCCGACGATGCCGGCCTGATTACGCAGCGTGGCGGGCACGATCGGAGTCTTGATGTCCACATAGGGAAGGAACTTGTCGCTTTGGCGGCTCACGCCGCCGCCCACAGTGAATAGGTCAGGGTTGAAGTACTTCTCCATGAGGCCGTAATACTTGGTCAGTCGCTTGGCCCACTTCTTGTAGCCCAACTCCTCGTTCTCACGCACGGCCGACGATGCATACTTCTCGGCGTCAAGGTGCTTGGGGCTCAGCATGATGTGGCCAAGCTCTGTGTTCGGGATGAGCGCGCCATTGTAGATCAACGCGGTACCGATGCCGGTTCCCAACGTAGTGGCAATCACCAGACCGTCCTGCCCCTTGGCGGCACCGAACTGGACCTCGGCAAGGCCAGCGGCATCGGCATCGTTCACCACGACAACCGGACGGCCGCAAGCTTCGGAGAACGCCTCGGTAACATCCACGCCGATCCAGGACTGATCAAGGTTGCCATGAAGTCAAGCTTCTGGCCAGGCTTGATTGGAGCAGGAAAAGCGATGCCCACAGGTGCGGACTCAGGCACTTCGAAATGGTCGAGCTGCTGCTTGACTATCTTGGCCACCGCCTGCGGAGTGGAAACCTCCGGAGTGAGAATCTTCAGACGGGGTTCGGCGAAATCGCCCTTGGCCAGATCGACGGGTGCGGCCTTGATGCCGGAGCCACCGATATCGACACCGAAAGCCTGCGCAGTTTCAATCATCGTTGATGTCCTTCCCTTCAGTATTGCTTTCGTTAGGATTGCGCCCAGTCTAACGCGAATATCTTTCAAACACGAAACCGACATTCCACCTATTGTGCAAACGTGTGCATTTTTGTTGCGGCACTACGTATCCAGGACTTCGACCCCTTCGCTCCTTAAAAAAATACGGCACAAGGGAACACCGCGCACAGCCATCATTTCCACGTGTCGCGCGCGATAATGGAATACATGACAGAACATACCCAACTTATTGATGCGGTCAACATTCGCACCGCCGTGCGTACCTATGATGACGAACCGATCGATGACGACACGGCCCGTCAGCTCGAGATGGCACTGCAGCCAATCAACCTGCTCGGCGATCTCAACATTCAGCTGGTGCGCAACCAGCCAAAGGTATTCGAGGCCAACGCCTCAGGCCATCTGACCAATGCGGCGAATTATCTGGCCATCGTTGGCCCCAAGAACGATGAGGAAGCCAGGGAACGCGCCGGCTTCTACGCCGAACGCCTGGTGCTTACCGCCACGCTGCGAGGTCTCGGCACACTGTGGGTCGCCGGCTCATGGGACAAGGACGAGGCCGCCAAGCACTGCCGTGTGGCATCCGGTCAGGAGCTCTATCTCGGTGTGGTCATCGGCCATCCCAAGAACCATCTGGAGTATCGGGCGAAATCCTATGAAGATCTCTGCGAGGCCCAGCGCACGCACCGGCCGACCAAATCGTATGAGCAGTTCACCGCCACGATGGGCGATGAAGAACGTGACTCAGCACCAGCGTGGTTCAAGGCCGGCGTCGAGGCTGCGATGAAGGCGCCGAGCGCCATGAACCGTCAGCCGATTATGTTTTCGTACAATCCAGCCGACGACACTGCCGCCGCGCATATCGACACCACAGCCGGTGACGAGCATCATGCGATGAACGACATGGGCATTGCCAAACTGCATTTCCAAATCGGCGCCGGCCAGGGCCAATGGGCATGGGGCGACGGAGGCCTATTCATCCATAAGTGACCGTTATAGTGGCTCCCAGCTTTGAGGGGAGCCACCACTGAAAGCAACTGAGGGGAGTCTCGCAGGTACATCTCCGACAGACTCCCCTCAGTCTCGCTACGCGAGCCAGTTCCCCTCATAGAGGGAGCCAAGTAAGGACTACTTCAGCGGCGGCATGGGCTTCCAATCAGGATCGTGCATCAACTTGCGCGAGTCCCACCAACCTTTGACGATCTGCACCAAGCCGGTCTTGACATGCTCCCGATCCACCATCACCAGACGAATGACTTCCTTGATGGCGGTGAGCACAGTACCCAGAGCAAAAAGCATCGGACGGAAATCGCCATACACCATGAAATACCGGGCCATATAGCCACGGTTGCGCATGATGTGGTAGCGGTTCATATCCGACGTGGAGTTGAGCTGGCGCATGCCGGCTATATCCCAGTTTCCAATCTCACGCGTGCGTCGCAACACCACATCCGGCACCACAATCGGGTTGGTGACCTTGCTGGCACGATAGCCGTAAATCGTGTCATCCCAGTAGATGAAGAATCGCGGATCCGGCAGGCCGATTTCGCTCACCACGCGGCGACTGAACAGACCGCCTTCAAAGCACAGGGTGTTCATTACACGGTATTTGGCAGGGCCGAACGCGGCAGGGGCAATCGGATTCGGAATGCCCAGCGGCACAATGAAGTCATACTGCCAGTAGAACGGGCCGCCATCGTAATCGAAACGGGAGCCCTGAATCACCTCATGCTTATCAGTCCACTTGGCAAGCTTGGCGATGGCATCGGGCAGCACGGCCACATCATCGTCCATCACCCAGAACCATGCGGCACCCAGCTCATATGCCTTGGCCACGCCAGCGGAGAAACCGCCAGCACCGCCGAGATTCTCGGACTGCGGCGCATAGACCACACGCTCCTCATTGCCTGATTGATCGGCCACGGTAGTGCCCCACTGACCGGTCACCTTGCCGGCAAAACCAGCAACCATATCCGCGGTTTGCTTGGACTGCTCATTGTCCACAATGACAATGCGCCACGGCGCCTGCTCCAGTGCCAGAATTGAATCGAACAGCACTTCAAGCAGTTGCTGACGCTTGTATGTGGTGACGATCAATGCCAGTTTGTCGATAGTGGTATTGGGATTCTTCACTTCAGCCATGGTATCCATTGTTGCACTTGACCAGCACAAACCCTCTGAACGTCTGCTGAATCTCAGCTGATTGCTGTTGATTTCCTTGCCGAAAGTGAAACGCAGCTTGCACACGTCCGGCGTATGGCGTATGAATAAGCCTGTCAGTTTCAGGGAAGGTGTAATTCCTTACTGGCGGTGATCTGCACTCCGGGTTTCATAACGGAGATGTCAGGAAGCCCGCGACCCGCGTAAGCGGCTGATCCGGTGAGATTCCGGAGCCAACGGTTATAGTCCGGATGGAAGAAACGAGGGCTCTGATGAGCATATCTTCGCGTATCCGCATGCAAGCAATCCGTTCCGTGGCGCCGCAGGATGAAGGTGCAGGCTCCGGCTCAACCAGCACGTCTTCCAGCACCAAACTCGGCTCACACGCCACCGGCGTGGCCGATTCGGGACGCTGGTCCACACGTCGCATTGCCATGTATGCATTGTTCGTAGCGCTGGCGATGGTGACCAGCTTCATCGAATTCCCGATCACGCCGGTCACATGGCTCAAGTACGACCCGTCCGGCATCGTATGCCTGATTGCCGGATTCGCTTATGGACCGGCAGCCGCCGCGATTGTGTCCGTGCTGGGCTTCGTGCCTCATATGTTCGCCAACCCGTGGGGTTCGCTGATGGCAGTGCTGGTGGCACTGTTTCTGTCGGTTCCTGCCGCGTTCATCTACCGCAAGATTCGCACGCGCAAGGGTGCCGCCATCGGCATTCTGGTGGGTGCGGTTCTGGCTATCGTGGTGGCGCTGGTGGGCAACCTCATCGTCACGCCGATCTACGCGCACATGACCTATCAGGCAGTGGCCGCGATGATTCTGCCGATCCTGCTGCCGTTCAATCTGGCCAAGATGGCAATTCACGCCGTAATCACGTTCCTGATCTACAAGCCGGTCTCCAACCTGCTTTCCAAGCAGCAGTGAGCAACCTGCAGCCATGACTGAATCCACCCATAACCCCGCCTATGCCCACGCTGCCGAGCTGAAGAATATCCGTTTCAGCTACGACCGTGGCAACTCCTGGGCTTTGGACGGTGTGTCATTGACCGTTCGGGCCGGCGAGCGCATTTGTCTGGTCGGCCCGAACGGATCCGGCAAATCTACTTTTGCCCGGCTGATTGCCGGGCTGGCCGCGCCCGACGGCGGCGACATCACGTTGTTGGGGCATCGCGCCTACGCCGATGCCCTGCCGAATGCCGACGAATATCGTGCGGCCCGGCGTGGCATTGGCGTAGTGTTCCAGAATCCGGAGGATCAGCTGGTCACTACCGTGCTGGAAGATGATGTGGCGTTTGGACCGGAAAATCTGGCATTGAACGCAGCCGCATCGGAGAGCGCATCGATGATTCTCTGAAATCGGTTGGATTGGTGTCCTTCCGCCAGTCCGATCCAACTCGTATGAGTGGAGGCCAACAGCAACGCGCCGCCATTGCCGGCATGCTGGCCATGAGTCCGGCCATGCTGGTGCTGGATGAGCCGACCGCCATGTTGGACGAGTCGGCGCGCGCCGAAGTGATGCGTATTCTCGATGATCTGCAGGCGCAAGGCACCACCATCGTGCATGTCACACATCATCAGGATGAGACTGTGCACGCTGACCGCATTGTGCATATGGAATCCGGGCAGATCGTTGGCATCGAAGCGGTCAGCGCTCGGCCGCAAACCATTGCCAACCATCCTTCACCCGACGAGCCCCACCAGCCGGGGCGGGATGTGGCATTCCCCTTACTCTCGGATGCTTCAAACGACGACGCCACAGACCCCATCATCCGGGTTTCGCATGTGACATATCGATATTCCTCGGCCAAGCATGCGACCATCAACGACCTGTCGTTCACTATCGCGCGCGGCCAGACCGTAGCATTGATGGGCGCGAATGGCTCGGGCAAATCTACTTTGATTCGACTGCTCTGCGCTTTGGCCACGCCGAGATCCGGCAGTATCGACATAGCCAACGTGCCTGTGGCAACATCCACAGGCACCGGTACACGTTCCAAATCCGCAACACGGCAGCAGCTTGTGCAGCTTCGCCGTCATGTGGGTTATGTGATGCAGCATCCCGAACATCAGCTTTTTGCGGATACCGTGGCTGAAGATGTGGCCTATGGCCCGCGCAATCAGGGACTGGCAGAAACCGCAGTCGCCGACCGTGTTCACGAAGCACTGGAACTGCTGCACATCGGGCACCTTGCCGACCGCTCCCCTTTCGACTTATCAGGTGGACAGCAGCGTCTTGCGGCCATTGCTGGCGTTATTGCCTGCAATCCTGATGTGCTCATTATGGATGAGCCGACCGCCAGTCTGGATACGCAGGCCAAAGAGCGCATCCATGAACTGCTGCGCACCTTGAAGCAGCAAGGCGTAACCGTGTTGCTCATTACCCACGACCGAGCGGAGGCCGAGGCCCTTGCTGACCGCGTGGTGCGTATGCCGAATGCGGCGGAGCAACCGGATTCTCCGGCAAGCGATGCCCTGAATAACTCCAATACAGAAGCCTCGGTATCTAACACGACCGCCGCCTCTGCCGGTGCCGCTTTCTCGGTGATTCACCGACTTGATCCGCGCGTGAAAATGGTGGGATTCCTGGCCGCCATGTTCACCATGTTCGCTGTGAATACGCCAGTGCAACTTGTCTTGGGTCTCATGGTGACGCTTGCCGTAATCGCAGCTGCCCGACTGAACCCATTATGGGTGCTCAAATCCATTCATCCGCTGCTGATGTTGATGCTGCTTATGGGCATCGTCAACCTGTTTGTGGTGCGCACCGGCACCCCAGTGGTGGCGCTTGGCCCATTAAGCATCACCGATCAGGGCGTGACCATCGCCGTGCTGTATACCTGTCGTTTCATGCTGGTCATCATTTTGGGCACGGTGTTTTTGACCACGACCACACCCACCGCCATGACCGATGCATTCGCCGCACTGATCAAACCACTGAACAGGCTTGGCGTCCACGCTCAGGAGATTGCGTTGGTGATGAGCTTGGCCCTGCGATTCATTCCAACATTGACCGACGAGACCCGAGCCATTATCGATGCCCAATCCGCCCGTGGAGGCTCCATCGAAACCGGTTCTCTGGGACAACGAATCAAAGCCATGAGCGCGATCATCGTGCCCACCTTTGCCGGAACATTACGTCATGCGGATAACCTCAGTCTGGCTTTGGATGCCCGCTGCTATGAGGAGGGCATTCATCGTACGCATTGGCGCGCATTGTCCATTGCTGGCCGCGATATCGTATTCGCCGCGCTCGTCATCGCATACATTGCCTCCATTATCCTGCTCTGACGATTCAGACAGCACCGGTTGCTATGCTTCTTGAGGTATACAGCAGATGTAAGGAACTATTCTCATGGCATTGACCAAGAAACAAATCAAGCAGCTACGCGCAATGGCGAATTCGCTGAAGCCCCTGTTCTATGTGGGCAAGAACGATCTGACCGAATCGGCCGTCAAGCAGGCCGATGAAACCATCGAGAAGCATGAGCTCATTAAGTGCGCCGTACAGGATGGCTCAGGGCTCACAGCCAAGGAGGCCGCCGCGGAACTTGCCGAACAATTGGGCGCCGAAGTGGTGCAGTCCATCGGCAACCGCTTCGTGCTCTTCCGCCGCTCCCACCGCGATGATGTGGAGCATATCAAGCTCGTACGCGAGTGAGGCTTCGCACCACTTATCAATAGGGGTTCTGCTATGGCGTTACCACAGCAGAACCCCTATTTTTGCTCTTGTGCAGGGACGCGCATTACTGATCGATGATGGCGCCAACGATGCTGGAGACGATGGTCAAGACCAGAGAGCCGAGCACGGACCACCGGAAGCCGTGTACAAAGACACCGACACCGAAGAGGCTGACGGCCAGCCAACTGGCTAGGCGCATAAACAGCCAGTTGATAATCAAGGTGACCAATCCAAGCGAGAGAATCGCGAATGGCAACGACACCAAATGCACAATCGGCTTGATGGAAGCATTGATTAACGCCATGAATAAGGCGAATGCGGCGATGCCAAGAATCGGAGGCTCCCCTACCGGGGTCATGCCGGGAATCACCGCAACCATAACGGCAGCGGCAATGGTCATAATCAGCCAACTGGTCAAGAAACTTCTCATGGACCTATCGTAACGTTACTCAACCAGCATGCATCGGCGCATCCAGCACAAAGGACAGAACCAGCACAACACGCTGATGCTACGCGGCTCACGGCACATTCGGCTGCTTGATATGTAGGATTTCCCCTAAAAAAATAAACATTCACTATGTTCGCTTTTTCATAAAGTTAACATCGAAACTCACAGAATCACATACCCCCCCCCCATTGCGTTACCAATTCATGAACAACTTACAAAATGGCTCATTTGAGCCTTTTTCAGTGCTAGCGTTAAGAACCAGCACAGCACATTGTACGGGACTTTTCTCACAAGAGAAAGGTTATATGATGTTCGTTTTATGCACAGAACAAATATCATACTTATGAAAGGAAACACATATGTCGGAAGAAAAAAGTCATCATCGTCAACCCGGATATGTTCGACAAGGATGCAGAATCAAAGACGGACGAAGCCAATACAGTGACCAAAAGCTTTGGAATCAGCGATGACACGCTGGCCGAGGTAGAGGACTTCAAGGCACAGCTCACCAAGCACAACGCCTGGGATCTGCCGTTCATGGGATACGTGAACGAAGACGGATACGGCTATGCTTATGTGCCGGACGCCGCCGTGGTATATGACCCGTACTGGGATTCCCATAAGGCCTTCCTCGAACTGCCGGAAGACGTACAGGCTGCTTTCGCCATCCGCATGCTGTTCGCCCACCGTCCGGTCGACCGTTACGGTGCCAGCATGTTCCTGCACTATCAGCGTGGGTTCAACGTCAAGTTTGAAGGCGTCGGCGCGAACAACTACTGATCGAATCCTTATCCGCTGAAGCACAAAGGCGCATGACAATGAGGCCATGCGCCTTATTTATCTCCCGAACCAGACATCAGCGACTTACGAGATTGAGCAATTCCTGCTGCTTGGCATAACGAGAAACATTGTGCAGGGCAATACGAATAATCTGCTCGGAGGTTTCTTCCAAGTGATTGCCTCCAGCCACGTGCGGCGTAATCAGACAGCGAGGCTCATCCCACAACGGGTGCTCGGCGGGCAATGGCTCAGGTTCGGTAACGTCCAATCCAGCACCATGAATACGTCCCTCACGCAGCGCCACGGCCAACGCGTCAGCATCAATGGCATCACCTCTTCCGGCGTTAATAACTACGGCGGTGGACTTCAGCTTGCCCAGGCGGGCGGCGTCCAACAGGTGGTGGGTCTGCGGAGAGCGCGGCACCGCCATAACCACCACATCCGCCAATGGCAGCAAAGCATCCAAGCGCTCGAATCCATACATTTTCTCGATGCCTTCCGCACGTACTTCCGGATGCCGTCGCACGCCAAACGTATGCATGCCTACGGACTGCGCCAGTCGACCGAAGTGAGAGCCGATGTCTCCAGTGCCAATGACCAGTGCGATGCCACCCTCAGGGCTCAGCGCGGAACCCTCGTCCTGCCAGCGGTGCTCTCGCTGGTTGAAACCATACCGGCCGAAATTCTTCATCACGGCCCACATCATAGCGAACATGTGCTCAGCGACACTACGACCATAGGCACCGGTGGCGTTGGTGATCATGACTCCATGCGGCAACACGCCTGGACGCACATAAGCATCCACACCGGCGCTGAACGTCTGCAGCCATTCCAGACGCTTGTATTGTCCGGCATCGCCGGCAGGGAAATTGCCGATAACAGCAGTGGCCTCGGCACGCAATTCCTCGGGAACGCTGGCTGACCACACCATGTCCCCACGGCGGGATTCGTCACCAACAAATTTCTGCGGCACATCGCGCGCCGCCTTGGCGAACGCCTGGCGTTCGGACTCGTTCAGTGGCAAGCAATTGACAATCAGCTTATGCGCATTCTCGATCCCCATGGTTCACCAACCTAGGCGGCAGTACGGATAATGAGAAGTTGCCGGCATGGTTATGACATCATCGGCCAGCGGGTCAGCACCTCATAACCGTGCAATATGAGTCCGCCCCGAGACGTACACTGCCTTCTGGTTTTGATCCAGAGCGTGCGGCCATGGCACTTCGATTGCTGGCCCATCAGCACGCACAGGTACCTGCGCCGGTTGGTAAACCTTATATTCCACTTTTTGCAACCGAATGTTGAGGAGCACGCATGCCTGAGCAGCATAGTGATAATGAGAAGATTCCGGTCCGTCTGATCGGCGCGATTGTGGCCGTCGGTTCACTTGCCTTCATCGGCATTCTGACCGAAACGGTAATGACCGTGCTCTTCCCCGCCTTGATGCGCGAGTTCCATGTGGACACAGCCACCGTCCAATGGATTACCACGATTTACCTCTTGGCCGTGGCTGCCACGATGCCAATCAGCTCGTTCCTGAAACGACGTTTCACGTTGAAAACCATTTTCCTCGCCGCGGTGATTCTGGCAATCATCGGTTCACTGATCATGATTTTCGCCCAAGCCTTCCCGCTGCTGATAGTGGCACGTATCATTCAGGGCATCGGATCGGTGTCGCCACCCCGTTGATGATCAACATTATTCTTGAGCAGTCTCCCCGAACGAAAATCGGCCGTCTTATGGGTGTTGGCTCGTTGGTCATCACAGTGGCTCCGGCCATCGGCCCGACCGTCGGCGGCGCGGTGACCACAGTGCTGCGTGGCGCGCGATTTTCGTCATCGCCATTCCGCTGGTGCTAATCGCAGCATTCATCGGCATGAAGTGCATTGAGCAGAAGACACTGGCCGAGGCTGCCTATCTTGACCCGATTCAGCTTTGGTCCATTGTTGTCGCGCTGGTCGGTCTGGTGCTGGCGCTGAACCAAGGTGGCGTGGCCATCAGTGCGGCGGTGTCCGGCAAGTCAGCCACACGCTCCGGCATTATCGCCATTGTCAGTCTGATTGTGGGCCTCGCCTTGTTGATCGTGTTCGCCATGAGTTCCAAGCGTGCCTTCTCCCGCTGCTGCGCTTGGCATTCTCAAGGATCCCGCCGTACTGTTACACGCCTGCGCATATCTGCTGCTGCCATTGGTCGCCATCGGCTACGGCTATGTCATCACCAATGTGGCACAGCTTTCGCTCGGCACCACGGCATTTGTGGCCGGCTCTCTGGTGCTGCCCGGCGCACTGGTCGGCGCTGTCTGTGCCCCGCTTGGCGGCTGGTTCTACGATAAGTTCGGCGCGGTCAAGCCGATTCTGATTCCAATCGCATCGCTATTTTGGGCCCAGTGCTTATGCTGGTGTTCTCGATGCAGCTTACGCCCGTGCTGCTCGCCGGATTCTATTTCATTTTCGGTCTGTTCTATTCCATCGGCAATGCGAATGTGATGACCAGTGGCCTGTCGGAGGTCTCTCCCGAGTTCAAGCCGGACGGCAACGCCATTTTCAACACGTGTCTTCAGTTTGGCGGCGCTGCCGGTACCGCACTGTTCTCCACGATTCTTTCCGTGGCTCAGGCCGGCGCAGGAGAAGAAGGCACCGCTGAGTTTGCTCACGCCACAGCCGTCGGCGGCGCTTGGACATTTGCCGCAATGACCATCATCTGTCTGATTGGCTGGGGCTGCTTGGCAGCCGCGTTCCATATTCGCACGGCTCGTAAACGTGTACAGTAATCTTTATGATGCCTTTATGTCTGAAATGACTATGGAATCGTGCGGACTTCCGATGGATTGCAGGGATGACGCCAGATCATTGACCAGCTGTTGAACCTGCACCGTTGACGAGACATCCGCCGCATCCAGACTGGTCTGGGTCTGCTGCACCATATTCGAATAGTCGTTCCGGGACTGCTGCGTAATCTGATTGAGCAGCGAGGCGCGCACCGACGTGATGGATACGCCGGAGAACACAATGGCCACCGCCAAAGTCAGTATTACGGCCAGCGCCACGGTACGGGCCTGCAGCGAGCGTCGGACCTCGGCACGACCATGCCGCAGCAGGCGACGTAAGCTGAACCGAGAATAGAGGTTCAGACGCGGCACATTGGAGGTCTGCCGGATACGGCGTGCCACTTCTGTGCCGTCCAGACCAGGCAGCATGACATCAAGCAATATCAAGTCCGGCTTGACCGTGGGGAACATCTGCCGCACGCAGTCCGTCCATGCAGGTAACGGTATGGAATCCTTTGTTTTCCAATACCAAGCTCAGCATCTCGCCAATGACCTGACCGTCGTCCACAATGAAGATGGTCGTCATGGGTGCTTGCCTTCCCTTTCCCCGCTGTTATCGTTTCGTTATACGCTACTCCCCTGTATTCACTTCTGTTCGGGGGCTTCACCATGCAGTATCGGGCGGATTCTGGCCAGACGCTGACTTACCTCATGCTCGTATCCGCGATCATTGGGATGATAATACTCGGTGCCACGCAATTCCTCGGGCAAGTATTCCTGCGGGGCCACGGCGCCAGGCCAGTCATGGGCGTACTTATACCCCTCGTGGTTGCCCCATTCCTTCATGAGTTTGGTGGGAGCATTTCTCAGGTACAGCGGCACCGCGCCGATTCTGCCGGCGTCCACATCGGCAAGCGCCTGATTAATGGCATTGTAGCGGCATTGGACTTGGGAGCCGTGGCCACGGCGAGCGCGGCTTCGGCCAGAATGATGCGGGCCTCGGGCATACCGACCAAAGCCACGGCCTGTGCGGCCGCCACAGTGACCTGCAGTATCTGAGGTGCGGCCAGGCCGACCTCTTCGCTGGCGGCAATCATAATGCGCCGGGCGATGAAACGGGGGTCTTCACCGGCCTTGAGCATACGGGCCAGGTAATGAATCGTGGCATCCGGGTCAGAGCCACGCATCGATTTGATGAACGCGGAGATCACATCATAGTGATCGTCGCCATCCTTGTCATAGCGCACGGTGGCGGTGTCCATTACCGTGGACACGATGTCCGGGGTAATGATAGGCCGGCGGGCGCCCTTCTTACGAGCCTCATCACCGGTGACCGCACCGGCCGCCGCTTCCAGAATCGTCAGGGACTTCCGCGCGTCGCCGCCGGCCATGCGCACGATGTCCGCCACGGCTTCGTCAGTGGCCTTGACTTCACCCTTGAGTCCGCGTTCATCGGCTAGGGCCCGTTGCACCAGTTCGGTGAGCTGGTTAGGTTCCAAGGACTCGAGTTTGACTACTACCGAGCGTGAGAGCAGCGGCTTGATGACGGAAAAGCTCGGGTTTTCGGTGGTGGCGCCGATGAAGGTGACATCGCGGTTCTCGACGGCGGGCAGCAGGGCGTCCTGCTGCGACTTGGAGAAGCGGTGCACCTCGTCGATGAACAACACGGTTTCCTGGCCACGCGACACCAGCCGTTCGTGAGCGCGCGTGAGCACATCACGCACGTCTTTGACACCGGAGGTCACGGCGGACAGTTCTTCAAACACACGACCGGATTGTCCGGCAACGATGGTGGCAAGCGTGGTCTTGCCCACGCCGGGAGGCCCGAATAGAATCACGGAGCTTGGTGCGGTGAGGCTGCCTTTGCTGGCCGGATTGGCAAGACGACGCAAGGGCGATCCCTGCCCAAGCACTTGGGTCTGGCCAATGACCTCGTCCAGCGTGCGTGGACGCATGCGCACCGCCAACGGCCGGGTCATCGACTCCGGAGCATCGGCCGCCCCAAACAAATCGTTCTCGCTCATAGTGTTCTATACTACCCCATTATTCGAACAGACGTTCGAGCTTTCTCTTGGTTCTCCTCAGTCAGCTTCGCTGACAGCTCCTCTCAGGGAAGGGAGCCAAGGTCATGAGTTACTCACCCGGTAATCGTGGAAGACCACCTCACCGGTGTCTTGGGTGGCGTTGAGATCCACGATGCCTTCGATGGCCCAGTCGTGATCACCGTCGGAATCATCGATAATCTGACGCACCTTCACGTGTGTTCGTCGTTCTCATGCTTGCTGTCCAGCATGAAGAGTTCGGGCGAGCGCGCTTCGGCACCGATGCCCACATACTCGTGTTCGTCGTAATAGTCGTCGAGCACGTCCTCCCATTCGTGCACGCCGTAGCCCCAATCCTTGTCGAGCGCGCCCAGCTTGTCCGGCTGATCGAGATCCATAAGCTGCACACGGCGGAACAAGGCATTGCGCACCAGCACGGTAAGACCACGACGATCCTCGACCACCGCGCTTTTTGCGCCGGGCGCGGCCAGGGATGCCGCAGTCTCGGATTGGCCAGCCGAGTCGCCGGCATTCTCCCATTCGTCCACCAACGAGGAATCGATGGAGCGTACGAGCACGCGCAGCCACGAAATAATGTCTTCGAGCTGTTCATCGCGCTTTTCGGGCGGCACGGTGCGCGCCAATGTGCGGTAAGCGTCCGACAAGTACCGCAACAGCGTGCCCTCGGAACGGGCGATGTTGTAGCGGGCGATGTATCCGGTGAAGTCGGAGGCGGTTTCCACCATGTCGCGCACCACGGATTTTGGCGACAGCAGTAGTCGTTCGCCCACGGCACATCATGGCGATACTGATCGAATGCGGCCTCGAGCATGTCTTCCAGCGGCTTGGGATAGGTGATCTCCTGCAGCTTGTCCATGCGCTCGTCGTAGTCGAGTCCGTCGGCCTTCATGTCGGCCATGGCCTTGTCTCTCGCCTGACGCTCCTGCGCACGCAACACCTGCTTGGGGTCTTCCAGCGTGGCTTCGGCCATCGAGATGACGTCCAGCGCGTAGGTGTCCGATTCCGGATCGAGCAACTCCAATGCGGCCAACAGGAACGGGCTCAGGGGCTGGTCGAGCGCGAAGTCATCCGGCATATCGAGGGTCATGTAATAGTCTTTGCCGCCATCCGCACGATCTTCGGTCTCAATGACCTCGGTATCGAACAAAGTGCGGAAGATTTCATCGGCCCGCTGGTGCAGATGTTCTTTCTGATCCGGGGTCTGTGCTGAATCATCGATAAGATCGTCGATACGAGCACGCGCATCGCCGCCTTGCGCCACTTCATTGAGCACCATAGAATGCGTGATCTTCAGATGCGGGACCAAGGTTTCCGGAGCGGCGTCGATGAGCTTGTTGAACGTGCCTTCGTTCCAGGTCACGAAGCCTTCGGGGGCTTTCTTGCGCTTGACCTTCTTGAGCTTCTTCGGGTCGCCTCCGGCCTTGGCTATGGCCTTCTGATTCTCGATCTCATATTCGGGAGCCTCGGCTACCACCAGTCCTTCGGTGTCGAAGCCCATACGGCCGGCGCGTCCGGCGATCTGGTGGAATTCGCGGGCGCGCAGGCGGCGCATCTTGGTGCCATCGAACTTGGTCAACGCGGTCAGCACCACGGAGTGAATCGGCACATTAATGCCGACGCCCAGCGTATCGGTGCCGCAAATCACCGGCAAAAGACCTTGCTGGGCGAGCTGTTCGACCAGACGACGGTATCGCGGCAGCATGCCGGCATGATGGATACCGACGCCGGTGCGCAGCAGACGTTGCAGAATCTTGCCAAAAGCCGTGGTGAATTTGACGCCTTTGATGGCTTCGGCGATGGCCTGACGCTGTTCCTTGCTGGACACGCCGGTGGAGGCAAGCGCCTGCGCGGTTTCCAGCGCGGCGTCCTGAGAGAAGTGCACCACATATATCGGTGTCTCGCCGTTGCGGAAGGCGAGTTCCACGGTTCTTTCCAGCGGGTCGAGCGTGTACTCATAGCTCAACGGCACCGGGCGTGGCGCATCGGCGATGACATCCACATCAGGTGTGTCGTTGAGATCGGAGAGCTTGTCGGCGATGGCATCCACGTTGCCAAGCGTGGCACTCATCAGCAGGAACTGGGTTTGCGGCAAGGTCAGCAGTGCACCTGCCATGCCCAGCCACGCTCCGGGTCGCCGTAGTAGTGGAATTCGTCCATGGCCACGAGGCCCACGTCGGCATGCGTGCCCTCACGCAAAGCTGGTTGGCGAGAATCTCGGCGGTGCAGCAGATGATCGGCGCGTCGGCGTTGATATGGCTGTCGCCGGTGATCATGCCGACATTGTCGCGGCCGAACACCTCTACCAGGTCGAAGAACTTCTCGGAGACCAACGCTTTGATGGGCGCGGTGTAGTAGGAACGGCGACCGGTGCATAGGGCGGCGAAATGCATGCCCAGCGCCACCAGTGATTTGCCGGAACCGGTAGGGGTATTCAAAATGACATGGTCGCCGGCCAGGAGATCCATAATGGCCTCTTCCTGATGCGGCCACGGCTCGATGCCTTTGACCTCTTCCACCCAGCCGAAGAACCGTTCGTAGATATCATCGGCCGTAAGATTCCGCTCGCGCTCGTCGCCGTCCCATTCGGGAGCCAAACGCCCCAGGGAACCATATTCCTTCTCGTCAGTCATAATGTCCCAGTCTACCCAGCGGCCTGTTCCAGCGGCGCGAACCACCCTCCGCTGCTTCGCAGCACCTCCCGCCAGCGGGAGGAATATTCACGCCAGTCTGCGACGGACCTCGTCGGGGTCGACTTCCGGTTCGAGCGGCGGCCAAGTCATATTCATATTCTTCAACGTGGTGCGCAACAGCTCGGAAACCACGGCGCGTGAATACCACCGGTTGTCAGCCGGCACCAGATACCACGGTGCGGCGGCAGTGCTGGTCTTTTCAAAAACCTCCTGCCAGGCGTCCATGTAGTCGTCCCATCGATCGCGGGCTTCAAGGTCGGAGATATCGAACTTCCAATATTTGGTGGGGTCATCAAGACGGCCGAAAAATGCTTTTTCTGCTCATCCTGGCTGACCACGAGAAAGATCTTGAGAATCGCACATCCGCTGGCGGCCAGCTCACGCTCGAATTCGTTAATCTGGTCATATCGGGCACGCCATACGTCTTCCGGATAGGTGCCGTAGACGTGCGGCATGACCACATCCTCGTAATGGGAACGGTCAAAAACGGCAATCCAGCCCTGCTTGGGCAGTTCGCGCTTCACACGCCAGAGAAAATCATGGTCAAGCTCCTCGGCGCTTGGCTTGCCAAAGCCGTGATAATGGATGCCCATAGGATCGCCCTGGCTGAATACATGGCGCACGATGCCGCCTTTGCCGGAAGCATCCATGCCTTGCAACACGATCAGCAATCTTCGCGGGGAACCTTTAACACCGTTGGCATACATGAGCCGCTGATATCGGGCGATTTCGGAGGAGCTGATGGATATAAACCGTTCCGCATCCTCTTTACCGCCATCAAACCCCGGTGTGGAGTCGCCTTCGACATCAGTGACCTGCGTCCCCGGGTGGAACATCAGTCGTTGTGCTGGCGGCAGAGACCATACGGCACTCAGCAGTTCGCTGGATTTCGCCGCGCGGGCCAGCCGTTCGGACACGGTGGTGCTGGATTCAATGCTTTCTATGCGGTCTTCGGCGAGATTCAGCGTCCAGTCGATGCGTTTATCGCCCTTTCCCCTGCTGGGCTTATCCTTACCGTTTTTGTCTTTGTCGGATTTGACGACACCACCCAACTTGCCGTTTTTACCCACCTTATTTGTCTTTCCGTCTTCCTTGGCCATGCCACCGATTGTACGCTTCGCCGGATTCGCGCGTCCCGGACTTCACCGACGGCTTGGCCTCATAGGACTTCGCGAACCACTCGCGCAAGCACATCCACCGATGCCTCGAATTCCTCGGGCGTGGTGTAGGCATAGCTCAGACGAAGGGAGTTGTCACCTTCGAAATCGTAGATGTCGCCGGGATTAAGCAGCACGCCGCGCTTCAAGGCTGCTTGGAACAGGCGACTGGTGCGCACCGGCTGTTCGAAGGTCAGCCACACATAGAATCCGCCATCCGGCCGGCTCCAGTGGGCCCGGCCCAAGAAATGACGCTCCAGGGATTCCATCGCCGCATCCCTGCGACGGTGTAGCTCCCGTTTGAGGTCAACCAGATACCGGTCATACAGACCGCTGGTCAAGAATCGGGCGAAAGCCACTGGCTGAGCAGACTAGCGCCGTAGTCCATCTGCATTTTCACATCAGCGAGTCGTTGGACGATTGGCTCATTGGCAATAATCCAACCGATGCGCAGTCCAGGAGCCAACGATTTCGAAGCGCTGCCCAAGGTGATGACCATGCCGGTCTCATCCATGGTCTTCAACGGCTTCGGCATCTCGTCGCCGAAATACAAGTCCTGATAGGCGTTGTCTTCGATAATCGGCAATCGATTCGCCACGCAGCAGTCGATGAGGTCATGCCGGCGCTGATTAGTCATCGTCACGCCGGTGGGGTTGTGATTGGTGGGAATGGTGTAGAGCACGGCATCCGCGCCCTTGCCCGATACAGCACGGTATTCTCCCAATGCACGTTCAAGAGCGTCGGCGCGAAGCCCCTGGTCGTCCATCGGCACGCCGGACAAGCGCATTCCGGCCGATTGGAACACCTGCAATGACTTGATGTAGCTCGGAGCTTCGGCGAACACCGTGCTTCCTGCAGACAGCAGACTCACGGAAATCAGCTGCAGAGCCTGCAACGCGCCGGAGGTGATCAGCACCTGGGCCGGCGTGCAGTTCACCCCCGAGCGGCACATATGCGCGGCGATCGCCTCACGCAGCACGGTCATGCCCGCAGGAGGCGGATAGCCCAGCGAATCTATCTCCTGCGCGGCTTCCGTCAGCACCTGTTTCCACATATCGCGCGGGAACAGTCGCGGATCCAGCTCGCCGGTGCCCAGTCGTGCGATATTCGGCGCGAACTCCATGCGATTGATGGTCTGTATCGTGGCGTTGTTCGCTTCAAAGAACCCGGAGGAGACGTAGTCGGCCCAGTCCGGGGCACCCGGCAACATCAACGACCACGTATTGCTGACGATGCGCGTACCAGCGCCATGCAGGCCTTCCACAATACCGTAATCGGCCAGTTCAGTTATAGCGGCGACAACCGTGGACCGATTGACGCCAAATCCTTCTGCCATGGCTCGCTGCGAGGGCAATCGGGCACCGATCGGCCATACGCCACTGGAAACCTGATGACACATGTAGTCCACGATTTGCTCGGTGACCGGCACATTCGACGTGCGATCCGGCTTCCAGTCGATAACCAACGGCGCTATTCGTGCCATACCTCTCCTCTTCCTATGCTGCGAGCGCAGACCCGCAATCCGCACAACTAGGATTACGCCAACGTCTCATGCCCATATCCACATGTTTGGTTGAGCGACAATGCCGCCATTTGGCTGGTTGTCAACCGCAATTCACTCCTTAGAATAATCCACGGAAATATGAAGATGCACGGTTTTATTGAATTATTACGCGCATCGCGCTCAGTCGCACAATATGTTTGGCTGGGTCAGACATGACCAGCCAAACACAATTGGCTGGTATTTAAGGGAGCAGAGATTCATGGGGTTCTACTTGCAGGGACTGACGATGGGACTGGCATACGTGGCGCCAATCGGCATGCAGAATCTGTTTGTCATCAACTCGGCACTGACCAAGACAAGACGCAAGGCCGTGTTCACAGCAATCATCGTCACCATATTCGACGTGGCACTGTCCCTGTCATGCTTCTTTGGCGTGGGCGCACTCATGCAGCGGTATGAGTGGCTGCAGCTGGCCGTGTTGGCTGTGGGAGGTGCGGTGGTAATCCGCATTGGATTGGGGTTGATCTTTCCGGGATTGTTCCGCCATGGCAACGACTCGACATCCCACAGCACCGCATCGACCACTGACGCTGAGATCACGGACAAGCGAGCCGACGGATTGGCGAAAACCGTCACTACTGCATGCGTAGTCACATGGTTCAACCCTCAGGCAATCATTGACGGCACGTTGATGCTGGGCGCATTCAGCGCCACATTGAGCGCTTCGCAGGCATCTCCATTCATTATTGGAGTAGAAAGCGCATCCGCATTGTGGTTCTTGGGACTCACTTTGGTAATTTCGGCGTTCAGCAGCGGTTCAGCCCAAAGATCATCAACACGCTCAACAAGGTGTGCGGCAGCATCATCGTACTCTACGGCATCAAACTGCTCGTCGAATTCATCATGGCCGTACTGTAGACGATTCAGCGCGCTTCTTTTCGCTGCGTTTTCCCATTACGGCCTTGGTCGCGCCGGCACCAAGTATCGTGACCAGCACGCCGGCGCCCACCATCAACGCCGGTCGTTGGGCGGCATGCAAGACGGCAAGGTCGGGGCCGGCTGAGACGGAGCTGTTCTCACCGGCTGCGCTATCCGACGCAGGGTGTTTGCCGATGTTGGCATATTGGGCATTAATCACGCTCGGACCGGTGAGCGTCACATGATCGGCGGTTTCGACTTTGGACACATCGCCGTTCTTGTCTAATGTGACGCGGGCGCATAGGGCCTTGGCCCAGTTGATGCGCTGCCAGCCATCGCTGGATCGCCACAATGGGTAGCCGGAGTCCAAGGCAGTGGCTTTGAGAATCGCATTGCGCTGATCAGCGTGCAGTCTGGGATAGGCCAGTCGCAGCACGTCCGCGGCACCGCGTGGGGCTATGAAATCAGCACCGGATTGGGAGGTATTCTGCGGAAATGTGTAGGTAAGGCGCGCGGTGTACACGCGTACGGCAGAGGCCTGATCTTTGACCGGTTCGCTGGCTACGGAATCAAGAAAACCGTTCGTGTAACCGCCCGCGCCATTGGCTTTGACATTGGCGATACAAGCGGCGAGTGTGCTTCCGTGTTCGTCCGCCTGGCATCGCTCGGTCAGGTAGCCGCGCAACTGACGGGCTGCGGGCACGATGGACGAGCTGAATTCATTGTGCCAGTACTGCCCGTTTTGTGCGGAGGCGCCGATGCGACCGCCCATGATGTCGAGCGGATAATGCACACCCAGAACAATGCGGTTATTGCCGGCCTCCGAAGTGCGGGCCATGATTTGCGGAGCCAGTTCGGGAATCATGCCGGCCAATGCGATACCCCACGAATAGGCGCCAGTAGTATGCCCGGACGGATAGGAGCTGTTCTTTTGCAGGTTCGAGTAGCCGGGCACGTGCTCAAGCCATGAGGCGACTGTTTGATATTCAGTGTGGCGGGAAGCCCGGCAAGATCATTGGTGCCGCCAAAGCTGCTTTCTGCACGGTTCAGATACGGTCTGGGATGCATGGCAGCGCGCTTGGAAGCATAGGTGGACGCCACATTGAAGGAGAACACATCGGCCACAGCGTTGAGTTTGCCCTGCTTGAGGCCTTCGCTCATATATGCGCCGAGCACTGGCCCGAGCGCATCCGGCATGGTCTCCTCGGCTTGCAGATCGGAATCGACAAGGGCTCGTTTGCGCTGAGCGTTGAGACCCTTGTTATCGAGGTCTTCTGCGGCTTTGTGGTTGATCGCCACGGCGAGATTCTGGTCAAGCTCCATCGTTTTGGCGTCGAGTACCTTGCCACCATGCGCGGCATCGGTAGGCGCCTGCCAATAATCCTTCTCATAGTCGGAGAGCAATGCCACCCAGTCGGGGTTGGGCAGCTGGTCGGCTTGTGCGGCGGGAACCGGCATGTCCACCAGTATGAGCGGCATCAGCAGCACAATAACGACAACGGAGGATAGCGCCGGAACATCTTCATATGTTCCAACCTATCCTCCGTTGAGGCTACGTAGCCGAGTCTCAGCCAAACACTTAGTAAATTCTTCGTGCCGGCTTAGCGGTGGCTGAGTTGTGTCAGGCTTCTGGTTTGTCTTCAGACTTCAGAAATGCCGGAAACTCGCCGGTGTTTGGATCGGTTTGCGATTCGGGATGGGTGACGTCATATCCCTGTTCGTACCGGGTGCGACGCCAATTGCGGATCGAGGCATTGGTGCCGCGATGATGCACGTGATACTTGCGCGGTGCACCGCCGAACGGCAGCTCCTCAACTTCCTTGGCCACTGCAATCTGATTGACATTGGACGGGTCACCCGCGGCAATCGGAGCCAACGGTTCAGGTTCGGTGGGCGCGGCCGTACGCTGCTGCATACGTGAAGGCAACCACTCGGCCAGGCGAGAGAGCAGCCAGCAGGCGACGAAGTAGATCACCGCGGCCATCACCAGCGTTTGCAGGATGTTGAAGTACATCGAGCCGAGTCGGCGGGATTCCTGCAGCAGATCGGTGTACATGATAATCGAGCCCAGTGCGGTGTCTTTCAGCACCACGACCAGCTGGGTGACGGCGGCCGGCAGCATGGCGTAGACGGCCTGCGGCACCTCGATCTGAATCAGCGACTGCGTTTCGGTCAGTCCCAAGGCGAGCGAGGCCTCGCGCTGACCGCCCGGCAGGTTGCCAACGCCGGAACGCACTAGCTCGGCGACCACCGAACCGTTGTACAGCACCAGGGCCAGCACCACAGCCCAATAGGACGGGCTGGGCAGGCCCGCGAACGCGAACCATCGCCAGAAGAAAATCATGAGCAGCAGCACGGGGACTGCACGGCAGAACTCGACAATCACGGCGGAGATGCCACGCACCAACGGGTTCGGCAGCAATCGGCCCACGCCGAATACCAGACCGAACACCACAGCTCCCACCACGGCGAGAACGGTGGCCTTGATGGTCATCCATAGGCCCGGCAAGTAGAAGTCAGTCCATGCTTCACGTTCGACGGCGGGCTTCCACAGTTCCCAGCTCAGCTGGTTCTCGCCGTCAGGCGGATTGTGCAGACGCATAAGCACCAACACCAGCACGGCCACGAATATGAGGGCCGCAATCCAGTTGACGATACGAATAGTGCGGCGGCCCTTGGGACCGGGAGCATCGAAGAGTACGGAATTCGAGGCATCAGCCATATCCGTCACCTCCTTACGGCGAGCTTGTTGGACAGATACGTGGTGAGCATGCCGATGGGGATGATCAGAATCACGTAGCCGAGTGCGAAGATCAGGAAGATCTGGACGATCACGTCAGGGCGGAATTCAATCATCTCGCTCATCAGCGAAGACGTCTCGGTGGCCACGGATGCGGCGGCTGCCACGGTGGAGTTCTTGAGCAGTGCGATCAGCGTGTTGCCGAGCGGCGCCACAGAACCGCGGAAGGCCTGCGGCAGAATGATCTCAGTGGCGGACTGCATGAAGCCCAGACCCAGCGCGCGGGCGGCCTCGGCCTGGCCTAGCGGCACGGTATTGATACCGGAGCGCAGCGATTCGCATACGAATGCGGCCGTGTACAGGCTCAGGCCCGTGACTGCCAGCCAGAAGAAGTTCGTGGCGAAGGTGTCGGAGAAGCTGAGCTTCAGCTGCGCGTAGGCACCGAGCACCATGAATACCATGATGATGGTCAGCGGCAGGTTTTTGAACAGTTCCACGTAGGCACCGGCCACGGTTCTCAGGGATGAGATCGGCGAGATGCGCATGACGACAAGGATCACGCCGAGAATCATGGAGAACAGCGCGGACCACAGGGTCAGTTCGATGTTGACCAGGAAGGCGCCAAGTACGTCATACTGGCTGAAGAGTTCCAGGAATCCGTTCATCAGTTCTTCTCCCCCTCGTCTGGAGCGGGCGGGTTGTAGCGCACGTCGGGCGTGTAGTTGGTGCCCTTGGTGTTGTCGCTGATGGCGTTCTCCCACGAGCCGTCTTGGATCATGTCCACGATGGCGTTGTTGATCTTGGTGGCCAGCTGGGTGTTGCCCTTTTTGATGCCCACGCCGTAGTATTCCTGCGTGAATGGCTTGCCGACCACCTTGAGCTTGCCGCGCGAGGCGGAGGCCAGGCCGGCCAGAATGATGTCATCGGTGGTCACGGCGTCCACGATGCCGGAGAACAGTGCGGTGGCGCATTCGGCGTAACCGGGCTGCTCCATAAGCTGGACTTCGGAGGCGAACTTCTCCTTGACGGTGGCGGCGGAAGTCGAACCGGTCACGGAACAGAGCCTTTTGCCGTTAAGGTCTTCGGGTCCGTTAATCGAATTATCATCTTGCGCACCAGCAGATCCTGGCCGGCCACAAAGTATGGACCGGCAAAGGAGACGGCCTTCTTGCGTTCGTCGGTAATCGAGTAGGTGGCGAGAATCATATCCACGTCGCCGTTCTGGATCATGGCCTCACGTTGCTTGGAGGGAGCTTCCTTCCAGATGATTTCATCCTCGAAGTAGCCGAGTTTTTTGGCGATGTACTTGGCCACGTCCACGTCGAAACCCACGTAGGTGCCGGACTTCTTGAAGCCCAAGCCGGGCTGATCGAATTTGATGCCGATACGAATCTTGCCGGGCTCATCCTGTCCGCAGGCGGCCAGCGACATCGTGCAGGCCACAGCGGCGAGCGCGGCGACCACGCGGCAAGCCCTCCGTTTGAATGTATTGGTGAATGTCATATCGCAAACCCCCGTGTCTCAGTGGGTGAGGATCTTCGAAAGGAAGTCCTTGGCGCGTTCGGTCTGCGGATGCTCGAAGAACTCGTCAGGCGTGTTCTCTTCGAGAATCTGACCATCGGCCATGAACACGATGCGGTCGGCGGCCTTGCGCGCAAAGCCCATCTCGTGGGTCACGCAAATCATCGTCATGCTTCGTGGGCGAGCTCGACCATCACGTCAAGCACTTCGTTGACCATTTCCGGGTCAAGGGCGGAGGTGGGCTCATCGAAGAGCATGACCTTAGGCCGCATGGCGAGCGCGCGGGCGATAGCCACGCGCTGCTGCTGACCACCGGAAAGCTGGGACGGCATCTTATTGGCCTGTGAATCGACACCCACGCGGGCAAGCAAATCCATGGCCAGCTGCTCGGCTTCCTTCTTGTCCATGTGACGCACCTTGATGGGCGCGAGCGTCACATTCTCAAGAATGGTCTTGTTGGCGAACAGGTTGAAGGACTGGAACACCATGCCGACTTCGGCGCGGAGATTCGCGAGCTCCTTGCTTCCTGCGGCAGAGGCTTGCCGTCGATGCGAACATCGCCGGAATCAATGGTTTCAAGCCTGTTGATGGTGCGGCACATCGTGGATTTGCCGGAGCCTGACGGGCCGACGACCACCAGCACCTCACCCTTGGTGACGGTCATGTTGATGTCCTTCAGGACGTGTAAATCGCCGAAATGCTTCTCGACGTGGGTCAGCTCGACCAGAGGGCGGTTCGGATCCTCATTACCGGGCACCAGAGGAGCCAGAGGAGCTTCGCCTTGGGATTCTTCTCGCGTCGTGCGCGAACGTACTGCTGTTTCGTTGTTCGTTTCAGACATGAAGAGGAGAATAGCATACAAGGGTTTCCAATGTATACACAATAATGGATGCTCAACCGCGAGGTTTACCCAATGCGGAGACGAACTGGACGCCGGGGATATCGGCGAAAATGGAGCCATCGACCACCAGTTTGGACGGACGAACGCCAGAGCCCAAATACAGTTTCGGAATCGACAGAATGTGCTGGTCCACCAGCAACGGCCAGTCGCTGGGCAAACCTATCGGCGACATGCCGCCGGATTCCATGCCGGTGGCCTCCACGGCCGCGTCGATCGGCGCGAAACTGACTTTGGAGACCTCCAGCGTGTGCTTGACCACGCCGTTCAGATCGGCGAGGGTATCGGCCGTGACGAATGCGGCGGCGAAGTCCGGCGGCGCCTTGCGGTTTTTGTGCGCGTGCACGACCACCACATTGCCGGTGATCTCGAACGGAATGCCGTATTTCGGGCACCACAGGTCGGTGTCCGATTCCTCGTCCGCGTTGATGGTCACGCCCAGAATCTTGCTTTCCGGCACGCCTACCGCCACCAGCCCATTGAGCTTGTCGAACACCGGCTTGGCCAGCAGATCCCCATCATGCCAATCCAAAATCTCCAACGTCATATATGCCTCCCCTTTTTTCGGACATAGTGACCCTCAGAATAACGAAAGCGCCAGCGGCACATGCCACTGGCGCTATTCGTATTACCTATGAAGCGCTATCAGTCTGCGAAAATGAATCTAGCATGCGAAAAACCGCCGTCCGAAGCCGAAGGCGCACTGAGATGCGTCGAGTGCTGAGGAAAGGCGGTATACGCTCCGTAGATTAGTTTTCGTCCGCGTCCGGGTCGTAGTCGACGCCGGTCTCGGCGCGCTGCTCGTCGGAGATCGGGGCCGGAGCACCGGTCAGCGGGTCGCGGCCGCCGCCGGCCTTCGGGAAGGCGATGACGTCGCGGATGGAGTCGGCACCGGCCAGGATGGACACGGTACGATCCCAGCCGAGGGCCAGACCCGCGTGAGGCGGAGCGCCATACTTGAAAGCCTCAAGCAGGAAGCCGAACTTCTCATCGGCCTCTTCCTTGGTAATGCCGAGAACGTCAAGCACACGAGCCTGGATGTCGTCGCGGTGGATACGCACGGAACCGCCGCCCATCTCCTCACCGTTACAGACGATGTCGTAGGAATCGGACATGGCGTGCTCGGGATCCTTGTCGAACTTGTCGATCCAATCCTTGCTCGGCATGGTGAACGGGTGGTGCATGGAGGTCCACTTGGAGTGGCCGACAGCCACATCGTCGTCGTCCGGATCATCGGTGGGCTTGAACAGCGGGAAGTCCACAACCCAAGTGAAGGCGAACTTCTTCGGATCAAGCAGGCCCTCACGGGAGGCGAGTTCCACACGCACGGCACCGAGCAGCAGCTGGGAGGATTCGCGGGAACCGGCGGCGAAGAACACGGCATCGCCTTCCTCGGCACCGACAGCCTCGCGCAGACCGTTGCGCTCTTCATCGGACAGGTTCTTGGCGACGGGGCCCTTCAGCTCGCCGTTCTCGCCAAAGACCACGTAAGCAAGGCCCTTGGCACCGCGCTGACGGGCCCAATCCTGCCATGCGTCGAACTGACGACGCGGCGTGGCGGCACCGCCCTTGAACACCACGGCACCCACATACGGGGCCTGGAACACGCGGAACGGCGTGTTCTTGAAGTAGTCGGTCAGCTCCACCAGCGGGTTGCCAAAGCGCAGATCCGGCTTGTCGGAGCCGTACTTGTCCATCGCATCCTTCCAGGTGATGCGCGGCAGCGGCAGCTGGACCTCATAGCCGGCGGACTTCCAGATGGCAGCGATGACCTTCTCGGTCATGGCCATCACGTCTTCCTGGTCCACGTAGGCCATCTCCATATCGAGCTGGGTGAACTCGGGCTGACGGTCGGCGCGGAAGTCCTCATCACGGTAGCAGCGGGCGAGCTGGTAGTAGCGCTCAACGCCAGAGACCATGAGCAGCTGCTTCAACAGCTGCGGGGACTGCGGCAGGGCGTACCAGGAGCCAGGCACCAGACGGGCCGGCACCACGAAGTCGCGGGCGCCTTCCGGGGTGGACTTGATGAAGGTCGGGGTCTCGACCTCGGTGAAGTCCATGTCCTCAAGCGCATGGCGAGCGGCCTTGGCCATGTCGGAGCGCAGCTTCAGGTTGTGCTGCATGGACGGGCGACGCAGGTCGAGGTAACGGTACTTCAGGCGCACGTCCTCGCCGGGCAGCTTGTTCTCGGACTCGTTCTCGAGCGCGGTGGACACCTGGAACGGCAGGGCATCGGCCTTGGCGAGCACCTCGATGGATTCGGCCACGACCTCGATCTTGCCGGTGGCCAGATGGGTGTTCTCGTTGCCGTCCGGGCGCAGACGCACGTCGCCGGTGACCTGAATCACGAACTCGCTGCGCAGCGGGCGGGCCATGTCCTCGTCGTAGATGACGACCTGCACCAGACCGGTGGCGTCACGAAGGTCGATGAAGGCCACACCACCGTGATCACGACGACGGTCGACCCAACCGGCGAGGGTGACCTTTTGGCCGACCAGGGCCTCGGTCACTTCAGTGGCATGATGTGTTCTGTAAGCCGTCTGGCTCATTGTCTTAGTTCTCCTCGAATTTTCGCGCGAATACGTCAGATTTCGACGGTTTGCTGGGCAACCACAGTATCCGGTTCCCACGACGTGCAATCGGCGGCAACCTGCTCGCCGGTGACGATGTTCTTGACCTCGTCACCGGTCGATTCCTCACCCTCGGCGGCACTGGCCGGGAACCACACGTACGGGATGCCGAGCTTGTCCGCATACTTGATCTGCTTGCCGAGCTTGGCGGCGGTGGGTGCCACATCGGTGGCGATGCCACGGGCACGCAGCTGGGCGGCGATGCGATTGGCGGTCGGACGGTCCTCTTCGTTCCACACGGCGACCAGCACAGCGGCAGGGCTCACACGGTTGGCGTGCGCGCCGGCGGTGTGCAGCATGTAGCTGACCAGTCGGCTCAGGCCGATGGACAGGCCCACGCCCGGATACTTGCGGTTGCCTGGGAGGCGAGGTTGTCGTAGCGGCCACCGGAGCAGATGGAACCAAGCGAGGCGGCGCCGTCGAGGAAGGTCTCGTAGACGGAGCCGGTGTAATAGTCGAGTCCACGGGCGATCTTCAGGTCCGCGATCACGGAGCCGGGGCGGATGGCGGCGGCCTCGTCGACGATCATGGCCAGGGTATCGAGTCCCTGACGGGCCAGCTCATAGGCCTCGGAATCCTCGGCGATGCCGTGCGCCTCGCACAGCGCGTCGAACTTGGCAGCCAGCTCGGCACCATCGGAGGCGGTAAGCTCGGCCAGTTCGAGGCAGGCGCGCGCCTGGGCCTCGGTCGCACCGCAGGTTTCGGAAAGCAGTCGGGCCACCTCGTCGGCGCCGATCTTGTCGAGCTTGTCGATCTCGCGCAGCACACCTTCGATGTCCGTCAGACCGAGTCCACGGTAGAAGCCTTCGGACAGCTTGCGGTTGTTGGCATGCACGGTGGCCTTGGGCAGGCCGTATGCGCGCAGCTCTTCCAAGGCGGAAACCATGACCAGCGGCAGCTCCACTTCATAGTGGTCAGGCAGGTCGCCCGCACCGATCACGTCGATGTCGGCCTGCACGAACTCGCGGAAGCGGCCCTCCTGCGGACGCTCACCGCGCCAGACCTTCTGAATCTGCCAACGCTTGAACGGGAAGGTCAGCGCACCCGAGTGCTCGACCACATACCGGCTCAGCGGCACGGTCAGATCGAAATGCAGACCCAGACGGTCCTCAATCGGAGTGTCGGATTCGTGACCGACCTCCTGCAGACGGGAAAGCAGGTAGATCTCCTTGCTGGTCTCGCCTTTTTTCAGCAAAGAAGCGCCGGTTTCCACCGCTCTCGTCTCAATGCCGATGAAGCCGTTGAGCTCAAAAACCTTACGAAGCGTGTCGATAACACGCTGCTCCACTACACGTTCGGAGGGGAGCCACTCCGGGAATCCTGATATTGATGCACCTTTAGCCACGAAATCAATATAATAGGTGAGGGTTGCGTCAAAGCATGCCGAATTATCGGTATGCGAGGCGTTCCCACTCACTCACTCTATGCTTGTAAGGAGCTGGCCATGGCCGACGAGACTGTCACCGAAACCGAAAACACCGCTGCGACCGAAGAACAGGCAACGACACCCGCACCCGAGGCCAGCCCGGCCACACCGACTCCTGCTTCAATGCCGAAGCCGCATGCGCCCTCCCCCGCCGCTTTCGCTAAGAAGGCCCCCGCGGCCAAGGCCCACGTTGCGGCCCCGGCCGCGCACGCCGCATACTCCGACGCCGACGTCAAGGCCGCTGAAGCCTTCGGCCGCGTGGACGACAACGGCACCGTCTTCGTCAAGGAGGGCGACACCGAACGCGAGGTCGGCCAGTTCCCGGACGCCTCCAAGGAAGAGGCCCTGGCGCTGTACGCCCGTCGTTTCCTGGATCTCAAGGCCAAGCTTGATCTGCTGGCCAGCCGCCTGACCTCTCCCAATGTCAAAGCCCGTGAGATCGACGAGTCCCTGAAGCTGCTGGGCGAGGAGACCTCCGAGCCCGCAGTCGTGGGCGATGTCGCCGCGCTCAAGAAACAGTTCGAGACGCTGAAGACCGCCGGCGAGGCCAAGAAGACCGAACTGTCCGAGGCCCGCAAGGCCGCCGTGGCCAAGGCCGTCGAGGAACGCACCGCCATCGTGGAGAAGGCCGAAGCACTGGCCGCCTCCCTGGGCGACAACACCAACTGGCGTTCCACCGCGGACAAGTTCCGCAACCTGTTCGATGAATGGCAGAATCACCAGCGCACCACCATCCGCATCGACAAGCCCGAGGCCGAGGCACTGTGGAAGCGCTTCTCCGCCGCTCGCACCACGTTCAACCAGTCCCGCCGCAAGTGGGCGCAGGCTCGCGACAACGAGCGTTCCCAGGCCAAGGAAGCCAAGGAAGCCATCATCGCCGAGGCCAACGAGCTGAAGGATTCCACCGCCTGGGGCGAGACCTCCCGCAAGTTCAACGAGCTGATGGACCGTTGGAAGAAGGCCGGTCGCGCCGGCCGCAACGAGGACGACGCCCTGTGGGCCAAGTTCCGCGAGGCCGCCGACACTTTCTTCAACGCCCGTCAGGCCGACCGCGATCAGATCAACTCCTCCGAGAAGGAGAATCTGGCCGCCAAGGAGGCGCTGCTGGTCAAGGCCGAGGCTTTGGTGCCGGTCAAGACCGACGCGGAAGCCAAGAAAGCCCGTCAGGAGCTCGCCAAGATTCAGGAAGAGTGGGATCAGATCGGCTACGTGCCGCGTGACGCCATGCGTCGCATCGAGTCGCCTCGACGCCGTGGACAAGCAAATCAAGCCATCGAGGATGCCGCCTGGAAGCAGACCGACCCGGAGGCCGATGCCCGTAAGTCCAGCTTCGAAGAGCAGCTTCATGCTCAGCTCGCCGTGCTTGACGAGAAGATCGCCGCTGAGTCCGACCCGAAGAAGAAGGCCAAGCTTGAGGCCGAGAAGGCCACCAAGGAGCAGTGGCTGAACGCCATCAAGTAAGCCTTCCGCTTATGCCCCCGCTGGCGGGGGGCTGTCCAACATAGACGGACTGGGAGTGGTTCCATACAACGGCCACCCCCAGTCGACAAACCGACAGCCCCCGCCAGCGGGGGCAAATTTGTAGCTGCTGGCCCCGCCAACGAGCGGGGCTCATTCATATCTACGCCCGTGTGCCGGTTTCAGGCACGGCAGCAGATAGCTTCGGGTGCGCAGCCAGATATTCGTGCAGCGGCTGGGTATAGGACATTTCCAGTTCGCCATAGTTGCTGCCTGCACGGAATGCCGAATAGTTGTCGCCGCCCTGCAGCAGGTAGGAGTTGGAAGCGATGATCACCAGATCGTCGTCAGTGATCGGCCTGCCATCGATGGTGAGGTCCACGATGCCGACGGTGGCCTTAACCCCGGTATGCTGGTTGCCGTTTCCGTCGGAATCCCCGAGTGTGTATGTGGCGCCACCATCTCCGCACTGGACGTACCGGTATCGCACATTCGAGGAGATGCCGAGCCATCGGTGTTCCAATTCACCGTCATCGTTGCGATGAAACTGCTGGGCGAGCACCGCCTTGAGTCCGAGTCCGGTGAGGGTTTCGTGCGCGGCGTGGAACTGGAGGGCCATCAGACTGTCGACCTCACGAATCGTGACCTTGCCGTCCTCGTCCATATCCAGCTGTTTGGTTCTCAGGCTGCCATCGTTTGAGAATCCGACCACGGGCAATCGGGTGCCGGCATACACATTCCGCATGATCGACTCCCGGTTGGCGTCCGCCACAAGCATGCCCACCGATCCTTCATGTCCGACGGACGTGCGCTTGTCGAAATTCGTTCCCGGCGCCAGAGTGCCGATCACCGCGTTCCCCGCCCTGGCCGCGTAGTTGGCCTTCGTGTCGAGCTGCCGCGAGCGCGCTACGCTGCCGTTCGACACCACGCCGGCGGACATCCAGGCGGCCTGACGCGGATGGGCGTCCAGCCCCTCCACGTTGAGCACGCCCGGAACCGCAGTGGCCTCGGTGCCGTTGCCGAGGTTCACATCGGCCACCTGGACCTTGGCATGACGACCATGGCCGGTGATGATCAGATCCTGCACGGCCATGTTCTGGCCGAAGCTACCGGCTCATAGATCGGTGCCCCTCCGTCGGTGACGCCTTGTTTTACGGCGTGGGTGTGGCCGGTGTAGGCGAGGTCCACATCACGTCCGAGACCGGTTGCCGCCGAGGCGTCGGCGTGCAACAATGCGACCACCGCATCGACTTTGCCCGAACGCTTCAGTTCACCGGCCACGCGGTTGAGCGCGTCGACGGCACGTTCGCTCAGATCGGCGTCTTCGGTGATCTGCGGCGTGGCCACCGAGCCAAGCGCGTCCGTGAGCGCGCCCACGAAACCGATGCGCTTGCCATTCACCGTGCGAATCGTATAGTCCTTGACATGGCTCAGTTTGCCGGTAGCTGATTTATTGGCCGAGGACACGTTGGCGCAGAGCCAGTCGATGCCGTTGGCCGGAGCGGCCACACGATTGTTGAAGTCGGCCACGCTGCGATCGAATTCATGGTTGCCCACGGCAGAAACCGTCAGCCCCCACACCTTGGCCATGTCAAGGGTGGGTTTGTCTTGCTTCACGGCCGACTCATAGGGCGATCCGCCACTAGATCGCCGGTGGAGACGGGAACCATATTGTCGGGGTTGTGACTGTCCGCCAAGGTGAAGGCGGCCGCGACATCGGCCCCATGTTCGATATGACCATGGAAATCGGTGATGTCGGCGATGGTCACCGTGCGTGTGCCGGTGGCCGGATCCTCGCCGGAAAAAGGAACGGCTCCTGCGGCACCCGCGATATTGGGTGCCACAAGAGCCGTCATCATGATGAGCGCGACGATGACGCCCATCGTTCTGCGATGTCTGCCCGCCGTGAACCGGCGGCGGTTCGTGTCCCTGTTCACGCTTTCACGGTAAACGCGCAGGTTGAACCGCATGGGCTTCGCATTTGGCCGGCAGATGAATTCCCGGTTATTTCCGCCCACAGCGTCTGGCCGAATCGGGCCGTCTTCGTTGGTTCGGCGGTGCCATTCGCCAAGCTCGGCGGCGCAGATGGCGGCCACAGCGGCGTGTTCCGACTCGCGGGAGCCGAAGCACGCCGACTCGTTTGACCGCCCGACGGGCCTTAGACGGGCCTTATTCGCTGGCGTTCAGAGACATACGAGGAGCCATATGCTCGGCGAAGAAGCTCAGCATCGATTCGACGGCCTCCCGGGTCTCCTTGAGCCAAGGCATGCCCACGATGTAGTTATGGGGCAGGCATTCGCGCGGAGCGGCACGATAGTCCAGCAACTCATGGTCGATGCCCAGCTTGCGCAGCTCGACACCCAGTTCGAGGCTGGTGGCTTCGAGGAAGTCATCAGTGCTCGTGGCCATCCAGACCGGAGGCAGACCAGCATTCACGACCAGCTGAGCGAGCCTTTCGAACTTCGTCCCCTTCACACGCTCAACATAGCGCGTGAAACACGGAGCCAGCTCCTCGACAAGCCCACCGGCATCATAGGCGTTCTCATCGAACAGCCGGTCCAGATCGGCCATCGCGGATTTGAGACCCAAGGCCCTCAGACCAAGCTTCGCGGGATGCACGTCGAGCAGGGAAGCATATTCGTCGTTGTTCATGGCGGCCGTCAGATGCAGCACCAAGGTCACACCCGCCGAATCCCCGGTAAAGAAAACCTGGTTCGTATCCAGCAGATACCTGCCGGAGGATTTCGACACCCACTCCAAGGCCGAGGCCAAGTCCCTCAGCTGCGTGAGGAAGTCCACCGCGGGATACAGGGGATAGCTCACGGACACCACGGCATACCCATGACGGGCAAGCTCGATGGCATGCGAGCGGTTAATCTCCTTGAAGCCATAGAAGTACGCCCCTCCATGCACCTCGAAGATCACCGGAACAGCCGCTCCGCCACGGACCACGGCATCACGGGGCAACAGCACGTCCAACAGGTGTCCACGCGTCGCGTCCGGCAGATATGGGATGTCGCCATACAGCACCACATCATCCGGAATCTCACGCTTGAATGCATACCGAGGCAGGTCGTTATGGGCAAAATTCGTACGATGCTGGAGCACGTCAGCAGCGATGGCCGGATCGACGCCCTCCAAATCCTCGTCGAAATACGTCCAGGTTTGCGCGACCTTCTTCTGTTCTTCGGTCAGACCGTCGTTGCGCTCGAAAAGGAATGCGTCGGCGCCTTGCAGATCGGTGATCATCAAATCTCCGCCTTCATATCCTCAAGCTCAACGCCGTTGGTCTCGGGCAGCTTCTTGGCGATGAACCAGTATCCGAGGACGGCCATCACGGCGTACAGGGCGAAGGTCCAAGTCAGGCCGAGGCTATCACGCAGCGGCGGAAAGGTGGTGGAGACGAGGAAGTTGCCGATCCAGTTGGCGGCGGTGGCCAGCGCCACCGCAACGGCGCGGATGCGGTTCGGGAAGATCTCGCCGATGACGACCCACATCGCCACGCCCCACGTCGCGCAATAGGTCAGGAAGAACCCATAGGCGCCGATAATCATGATGATGGCCCACGCACCGGGCAGCTCGATGCCGCCATCGGCGGTCATCGTGGATTGGGCGAAGCAAACGGCCACCACGACCAGAAGCACAGCCATGATCAGGGACCCGACCTTGAGCATGGCGCGGCGACCGACCTTATCAATGATCAGCATGCCGAGCACGGTGACGGCGGTGGCCAGCAAAGCACGCACCACAGCGATGGTCATAGACGCGGACTCGGTGAAACCGACAGCCTTCCACAGGCTGGAATCGTAGAACATGATGACGTTCGCGCCGGACACCTGCTGGAACAGGGCGACGCCGATGCCGATCCATACCACGGATTTGAGGCCGAAGGTCTTGCCGCGCAGATCGGAGACCTTGGGCTGCGTCTCGCCTTCGAGGCTCTGGGCGATCTGCTCGACCGTCGCGGAGGCGTTGCGGTCGCCCACGACTTCGAGAAGCACCTTCTCGGCGATGGCCTTCTTGCCTTCATCACCAGATAACGCGGGGATTCGGGCAGTGCGAAGGTGAGCGCGAACATGATGACGCCCGGGACGGCTGTGGTCATCAGCATCCAGCGCCAAGTCTCGAGTCCGGCCCAGAACGTCACGGCGGCGCCGCCCGAGCCAAGAAGATAGGAGTCATTGACCACAAGGGAGGCCACGATGCCCAAGGCGATGGCCATCTGTTGGAAGCCGGTGAGGAATCCTCGGCGTGACGACGGCGATATCTCGGAGATATAGGCGGGGCCGATGGCTGAGGTGAATCCGACGCCAAGTCCGCCCACGATGCGGAAGATCACGAACACCCAGATATTGGACGCCAGACCGGTGAACAGGGCGCTGAATACGAACAGCGCGGCGGCAAGCTGCATGACGCGCACACGACCGATGCGATCGGCCAGCGTGCCCGCGAACCATGCGCCGACCACGCAGCCGATCATGGCGCTGGACACCGAGAAACCGCTCATGGCGGCGTTCAACCCGAAGCCGGAGTCGGGGCTGGCGATGGCGTCCACGGCGCCGTTGATGACCGAGGTGTCATAGCCGAACAGGAAACCGCCCACGGCTCCGATGGTGGCGACGGTGATGAGCTTGGCATGCAGTTTCGTTGGCACTTCATTGTTTTGATTCATGGATTGCCTCCTTTGCCTTTCATGAACCTGGTTCGATGATAGAAGCAATTCGGCGGGATGGCATCGGTGGACTGTGACCTATCAGGGACAAAGTGTGACCTATGGTGTGACGCCTTCGTCACAGAGCCACCAGTTGGAAGACGCTCACAACGATTCCGTTCACCGGCCCTTCTTCGAACTGGTCTGTCAATCGTCATCGCAGTTGTGCGAGAGCTCGATGTCACGCCACTGCCCGGGCGTGAGACCAAATTTACGCTCGAAAGCCGCTTGGAACCCCCTTTCATTGGGAAAACCAGCCACCCGTCCCACTTGGCCGATGTCCGCATCGGGCATGCGTAGCCGTTCGCAGGCCACTTTGAGTCGTAACTCATTGACGTAATCCATAAACGAAGTGCCTGAATATTTTTTGAAAAGCCGGGAGAAATACTCACGCGAATATCCGAAGTGCCTTGCCGCTTCGCTGGTAGTGATGGACGAAAGAAAATGATCCCGGGCATAGCGATAAATCAACGATATGGACTGACTGTCCCCGTCGTCAGGTCCATCAATCGCCTTCGACTGCATGAAGTCGTCGAATATCCTGCCCATCAACGCGAAGAACGCGGCATTGGCGTTCACATACTTCATCTGGGATGCGCCGACAAGCTGGTCGTATATCTCATCGCATAACGGGGCAAAGGCCACTCCCCCATGCCTGTTGCAGCGGTCATAGTCCACTTGACGCTGCGCCTGCAGAATCCGTGGAAGGAATGCGGACATCTCAACCGGATTGACCGTGACGGACAACGCCTGCGGCGTGGTCCCCCGGTCCTCATCCTTCACCATGTGAACCGCATGCACGGCCTCCGGCGGAATTACACGCGCCTGTCCCGGCTGCAGCACGGTCATGGCGCCATTCACTACGACGGACATGGGGCAGTCCTTCGCGTACAGCACCTCAAGACCGCTATGCCAGTGATATCTCGCTTTGTCATAGCTTTGATGGGCTATGACCAGCGCCGGAAACTGCGTCGTTGATACCAACAACTCCTGCTTGGAGTCATCGACATAGCGCATACCGCATCCTTTCTCCGAATGGATATCATCTCCGAATGGATATCACCCAACCATGTTCCATCATCGATGTGCTCATCGTATCGACGATCCTTGCCGCAAAACATGAAAGCCAGTCATCCGGCCGGCTTTCATGTTGGAGGGAGGCTACGCTACTCGGCATCGTTGGAAACGGGACCATCGTTCGACGGCTCGGACTCCGTTTCCGCGGGAGATCCCGCCTCTCCATCGACCGCAGAAACAGAATCCCCCGTCTCGGCCTCAGGCTGTTCGAAGGTCTCGCCCTTGAAGGTGAACTCACCCAGCAGACCTTCGCCCTCGGCGTCGACGATAACCTTCTGACCGTCTTCGAGGTCGCCCATCAGGATCTTCTCGGAGATGGCGTCCTCGATGTCACGCTGAATCACACGGCGCAGCGGACGAACGCCGAGCAGCGGGTCAAAGCCCTTCTGCGCGAGCAGATCCTTGGCGGCGTCGGTAAGTTCGAGCGACATGTGGCGGTCGAACAGACGGTCGTTGAGCTGCTTGACATCCAGATCCACAATCTGACGCACCTGCGGCTCGGTGAGCTGCTTGAAGACGATGATGTCATCCAAACGGTTCAGGAACTCCGGACGGAACTGCTGCTTGAGCTCGGAGCTGACCTGATCCTTCATACGCTGGTAGCTGGATTCGCTGTTGGCGCCCAGGTTGAAGCCCGTGTTGGCGGCCTTGGCGATGTCGCGCGTACCGAGGTTGGTGGTCAGGATGATGATGGTGTTCTTGAAGTCCACTTTGCGGCCCTGACCGTCGGTCAGATGGCCGTCATCCAGCACCTGCAGCAGCGTGTTGAAGATATCCGGATGCGCCTTCTCGATCTCGTCGAACAGCACCACGGAGAACGGCTTGCGGCGCACCTTCTCGGTGAGCTCGCCGCCCTCCTCATAACCGACGTATCCCGGAGGCGCACCAAAGAGACGCGATGCCGCATACTTCTCGGAGAACTCGGACATATCGACGCGAATCAGCGCATCCTCATCGTCGAACAGGAACTCGGCCAGCGTCTTGGCCAGCTCGGTCTTGCCCACGCCGGTGGGGCCGGCAAAGATGAACGAACCGGACGGGCGCTTCGGATCCTTCAGGCCCACGCGGGTACGGCGGATGGAGCGGGACAGGGCGGACACCGCCTCATCCTGGCCGATAATGCGCTTGTGCAGCTCGGCTTCCATGTTGAGCAGCTTCTTGGACTCAGCCTGGGTCAGCTTGAACACCGGAATACCGGTGGTGGCGCTGATGACCTCGGCGATCACGTCCTCATCCACGACCATCTTGACGTCGGACTCGCCTTCGCGCCAGGAATCTTCCTTCGCCTTGCGCTCGGCTTCCAACTTCTCTTGGTTGTCGCGCAGTTCGGCGGCCTTCTCGAAGTCCTGGCCCTTGATGGCCTCGTCCTTGTCGGCGGAGATCTTGGCGATCTTGTCGTCAAGCTCCTTGAGCTCGGGCGGTGCGGTCAGACGCTTGATGCGCAGGCGGGCACCGGCCTCGTCGATCAAATCGATGGCCTTATCCGGCAGGTTGCGATCCTGAATATAGCGGCTGGAAAGCTCTGCGGCAGACTGCAACGCACCATCGGTGATGGTCACGTGATGGTGGTTCTCGTAGCGAGAACGCAGGCCCTTCAAGATTTCAATGGTCTCGGCGATGGTCGGCTCATGCACCTGGATGGGCTGGAATCGGCGTTCCAGCGCCGCGTCCTTCTCGATGTACTTGCGGTACTCGTCGGTGGTGGTGGCGCCGATGGTCTGCAGCTCGCCACGGGCCAGCATCGGCTTCAACATATCGGAGGCACCCAGTGCGCCGTCGGCAGAGCCAGCCCCCACGATGGTGTGGATCTCGTCGATGAACAGCACGATGTCGCCGCGGGTCTTGATTTCCTTCAGGACCTTCTTCAGACGCTCCTCGAAATCACCACGGTAACGGGAACCGGCCACCATGGAACCAAGATCCAGCGAGTAGACCTGCTTGCCTTTCAAGGTCTCCGGCACATCGCCGGCCTGAATCTTCTGGGCCAGTCCTTCGACCACAGCGGTCTTGCCCACACCTGGCTCGCCGATCAGCACCGGGTTGTTCTTGGTGCGGCGGGAGAGCACGACCATAACGCGCTCGATCTCATTAGTACGGCCGATGACCGGATCCAACTTGCCTTCGGCGGCTTCGGCGGTCAGGTTGCGGCCGAACTGGTCGAGAATGGCGGAACCGGACTTGTTCTGCTTGTCCGCCACGCCACCGGCGTTGGCCAAATCGCCCTTGCCGTCAGTGGAGGTGCCGGAGTTGCCGCGAATCATATCGATGGTTGCGCTGCGCAGCTCGCCCAAATCAACGTCCATCTTAATGAGCACCTGAGTGCCCACGCCTTCGCCCTCGCGAATCAAGCCGAGCAGAATATGCTCAGTGCCGATGTAGCTGTGGCCCAACTGCAAAGCCTCACGCAACGAGAACTCCAGCACCTGCTTGGCATGCGGGGTAAAGGGGATGTGCCCGTTCGGGGCCGCGTTGCCCTTGCCGATCATCTCTTCGACCTGCTTGCGGGTGGCGTCCAACTCCACGCCCTTCGAGGCGAGTGCCTTGGCGGCCACGCCCTCACCCTCTCGGATCAGGCCGAGCAGCAGGTGTTCGGTGCCGATGTAGTTGTGCTGGAGAGTCCTCGCCTCTTCCTGCGCCAACACGATCACGCGCCGTGCACGGTCGGTAAACCGTTCGAACATGCTTGTCCTTCCTCAATTGACATTCCGTTTTACTCTACCGATTCACAGTGACGTTTATTCGCTGGATTCCATGAATTGCGCCGTGAGAGGAGAAGAAAAACGATATGCTGGTGCATAGATTCATCCTGTGATCGATGGAAGGGAGGCTCACCATGAGCGAAACAACAACCAAGGCCGACATCGTTGTTGGCGTGGATGGTTCCGACGAGTCCTTTGCCGCATTGAAATGGGCGCTGAAGGAGGCCTCACTGACCGGACAGCATGTCAATGCCGTGTTCGGCTGGACCCATTCGTGGGATATGGGTTCCGAACCGGACAGCGATGAAGCCTGGGCCAAGGTTCGTCACGACATCGCCAACGAGCTGAAGTCGTGGGTGGAGAAGGCCGCAGCCGGCATTGATTTTGATCCCGCGAATCTGAAGCTCACCTCGGTCAAGGCCACCGGCACCACCGCTTTGCTGCAGATCGGCAAGGATTCCCAACAGATTGTGGTCGGACGCCGATCCTTAGGCCGTGTGGCACGCTGGTTCATGGGATCGCTGTCCGCATCGCTGGCGGAAACGGCCGAGGTCCCGGTCACGGTGGTGCGCGTCTCCGACAGTGAGGACGAAACGGTGACCGATGCCATCGCCAACGCGCTGACGCCGGACGACCAGACCGTGCATTTCGCCCAGCCCAAACCGGCTATCGAAGAGCACAGCCGCCCAGTGGTGGTGGCGTGGATGGATCACAAGCTTCACGCCGTGCTTTCGAGTTTGCCTCGATGACGCACAGCTGCATGGCGCGCCTCTGAATGTGATGTTCTGCTGGCAGTTGCGCGATCTGGGCGTTATCCCGGGCTATGAAAATGCCGTGGCACCGGTTGAAGCCGGGCAGCAGCGCGCCGAAGCAATACTTGCCAAGATGATGTCCGAGGTTGACATTCCTGAAGGAATCAAAGTCAGCACGAACGCTTTCCACATTCCTGCATCCAAGGGTCTGATTGCGGCTTCTCGGTATGCCCGTCATCTGGTAGTGGGTTCACGTGGCCTCTCCGGTCTCGATGTTCATTTCCTAGGTTCGGTGTCTCGCCAGATTGTGAACTTTGCCGAGTGCAACGTCACCGTCGTGCACTAATCGACCAACCAGCGGTTATCCAAAAAATCATCTAGAGATCTTTGCACTGACAGTTGCTCAGTGCAAAGAATTCTCGTACAAAAGGCTTATTTCGAGAATTTCTTGCGCTGGCAAAGCAGGTAAGACCTCCACAGTTGATTGCAGTCGACTTACTTCTCGTCATCCTCTTCCGAATCGGACTTAGTCTGACGGAGTTTTTCGATCAAATCCACCACGGCTTCAAGTCCGGAAGTCACTTCTTCAGCGGTGTCCGCGGTCTCCGGTTCGTCGTCAACATCATCCTCGTCCTCACCATCATCAACGGTGTTTTCAAGGATGTCCTCTTCGGTGGCTTCGTCCGTGTCGGGGGCGGGGCTTTCGGTGGAGATCAGCTGCTCGTCATCCGCCTCAGGCTTGTCGCTTTCATCCGCCTCATCATCAAGTTCTGCAGGTTCCTGCTTGCGAGGCCGGTGGGCCACCACATCGATGTGCAGGTCATCAAAAGCGGGATTGGCCTGCACCCACAGACGGCTTGGCTCCGGAGGTTCAATCTCGGAATGCTCGCCGCAGCCATGGTCCAGCGAGACCACACGGCCATCATCCGGGCTCCACTTGTTCGCGCATACGCCGAACAAACGGTCGAGCTCGCCCTTAAGCGGCACGAAGAAGCCACAGGTGGAACACAGATTGCCTTCGGCCGTCTTGGTGCTCAGCGCCTTTGGCCCACGAGGACCTTCGTACCAGCGCTTGGCAGCCTGTGCGCGGCCCAATGAGCTCAATACATGGCGACGGGTGAGACGAAACACCTCCACTGCGTCATTGACATCCTGCAGGGATGATTCCTGGACCTCGCCATCTTCGATACGCTCGTCATCCGGATTGGTGCCGATGGAATCGGTGGGAGACAGGTCGGTGGGCTCAAGACGGTCTTTCCACGGAATCCACTTGGGCGGCATCAGCGCGTCTTCGGTCGGAATCAGGGAGGACTCGTTCACCGTCCACGAATCCAATTCCTCATCGTGATACAGCGTTACCGACCACTGCCATCCCTCGTATCCGCGAATGTTCGCGACGAAACGAAAATCGGTGACATGATCTTCAAGCTCATTGGCGACGACAAAGTCACCCACCTGATCAGGCTCGTCGGCCACTTCAAGCAGCACGGCCCGTGCAATGGCATGAGGATCCGGTGTCACGGCGGTTTCGATGGTGTCAGTCATGGGTCACATCAGTCCTGCACGTCGAATTGATCCGCCACGGCACGCAGCAGCGTGGCCAGCTTCTTGCTTTCGGCGGCGGAAGGGTAGCGATGGCGACGCAACGTGTTGCCGGCAGCGTCGAGCATCTTGATGAGGTCCTCGCAGATGGCGGCCATATCATCCGCCTTAGGACGAGTGGCCTTGACCAAGCTGGGGCTGGAGGCGATCAGCTTCACATCCATGGCCTGCGGGCCACGCCGACCGTCCACCACGGAATACTCCACCTTGGCCCCTTTGCGCAGCGTATTGACGCCAGTAGCAGGGCCTGAGCCGGCAGGAACACGTCCTTGCCTTCCTCACTGGTGATGAAGCCATATCCTTTGGCTGCGTCAAACCAACGAACTCGACCGGTGGGCATTGCGAACCTTCCTTCAATCCTCAACAGTAATAATGAACTGAAGGAATAGTGTACCTCACAGGTCTTGACCACACATCATGAGGCTGAGTCGTCTCACGATTTACGCTCACCGCCGAACCACGAGGACTTCTGCTTGGCTTCCTTGGTTTTGCCTGCGGTCTGTGCGGATTGGGCGGCGGGCATCTGCTCGATGGGCAGCACCACGGTGAAGGTCAGGCCTCCCCCATCGGTGGCCGTGGCACAGATAAAGCCATGATGGGCCTTGACCACGGACTGCGCGATGGCCATGCCCAGACCGGTGCCTCCCTTTTCACGGGCACGCGATGGGTCAGCCGTATAGAATCGTTCGAATATCTTTGGTCGGGATTCGTCCGGCACGCCAGGTCCATGATCCACAAATCGGAGCACGGCATACCGGTACCCAGTGCTCATCGATGCGCCTACTTCGGCGGCCTCTACGAAGCGGCGCATTGACGCGTCGGTAGCCGGTAAACCGGAAAGCTGCTTCGGGTCAATAGCCGCCGGCATCACGCCAAGAGCAATCTCCGCGGATGAATCAATCGGCGTGTATCGGTGAATATTGCCCACGATATTGGTCACCACCTGACGCAAACGCGAGGCATCACCAGGCAGGGTGATGGTCGGCCAGTCACCCTCAGTAAGGCTCAACGACGCCGGATGGTTCAGGTCACGGGCGGGCTCAAGCCCAATCAGCATACGGCCGATGGCACGGTCCGGATCGAGGGCGTGCAAATCATCAACGGCATCGGTAACTAGCGAGGAGAGTTTCACCGTGCCGGTCACATCGATGCCACGGCCCTCATCAAGCCGGGCCAGAGACAGCAAATCTTCGACAAGCACGGTCATACGCTGACTGGAACGTTCGATGTGTTCGATGGATTCATCGGCACGATCCAACGCCCCAGGCATATCGCGTTGCATCTTATACAGTTCCGCATAACCATGGATGGCGGCAAGCGGCGTGCGCAGCTCGTGACTGGCGTCGGAGACGAACCGCTTCATCTTGTCGGTGGTCTCTTCCTGCTCGTGGAAGCTGAGCTCTATTCGAGTCAGCATCGTGTTCAACGAAGCGGCCAGAGAGCCGACTTCCGTGTTCTCGGGAGCGGAAGGAATACGCTGGCTCAAATCACCGGCGGCAATCTTCGCGGCGGTTTTTTCCATGCGCTTCAGCGGGGTCATCGTGTGCTGGATGATCAATGTGGCCAGAGAACCACCAAGCAGCACCACGGCAATGCCGACCACGACGCAGTAACGGGAAAGCGTGCTGACGATGTCGATCTGATCGGACAAGGACAGGCCGATATACACCACGGCCCTCTCCTTGCCGTTCTCCGTGAACGTCATCGGCAGAATGCGCCACGGCGAACGCGCGGTACTCACCGCAGCATGATTGGCATTGGAGGAAGGATTGGACAGTATCGTGGTGACGGAATTCGAGGAGTTCGGAGCGTTCTTGGAACCCGAATTGCCGGCATCGTTGCCCGCGTCGTCTTGCGTGTTCGGATCGGTCTGCGGCTTGGTCGTATTGTTGGAATCCGAAGAATTGTTCTGTATCTGGACAACCTGCTTGACCACAGCCTGCGTGGTGAATGGCTGACCGAACGTGATGTCTGAGGTATCGCCGTCGGTGGGCAGCACCGGCACGGAGACGATGCCGTCCTGCAGCTGAGGCATCAGCGGCGTGACCACCAGCGGGTTACCCTCATTATCCAACGTGCCGTCGGTGTATTGAATCTGCAGAAAGTACGAGTTTGGCCCGGCATTGTCGTTTTTGGCAAGCGTCACGATATTCTCGAACACCATCTGGCTCTGCGATTTGAGCTGGTTGTCGGTTTTGCTCAACATATAGTTGCTCACCAACGCGCGGATGGAGAAGGAAATCACTGACACCCCGATCAGCAGCACGGCAATGGTGCAGGCCACAAGCTTGCTGCTCAGGGAGATACGGTCAAAATGGCCGAAGAACATGTTCTTCTTGCGATTGTGATGTTCTTTCATGCGTGCGACCACCTCTGGGGCGGACGCAGGCATATTGGGCCGTGGCGACTTATCGGGCTCACTCATGATGGCTGGACTAGTTCTTCGGTTCGCGAATCATATAACCGATGCCGCGTTTGGTCTCGATCAGCGGCGTCACCTTGCGCTTGCCGCCTTCGCCATCGTCGACCTCGATGCCATCGACCTTCTTGCGCAGATACGAGATATACGATTCGACGATTGCGGCGTCACCGCCCCAGTCGTACTGCCAGACATGGTCTAGGATCTGCGCCTTGGACAGCACGCGGCCTTCATTGTCCATCAGGTAGCGCAGCAACTTGTATTCCGTGGGGCTTAAATCGATGGGCTGCCCGGCTCGCGATACATCATGCGAGTCCTCGTTAATCTCCAAGTCGGCCACACGAATAATCGGATCATCCTCAACCTGTTCGCGGGTGCGACGCAGAATCGCGCGGATACGGGCCACAACCTCCTCGAGGCTGAATGGCTTGGTCACGTAGTCGTCGCCGCCAACGGTAAGGCCCATGATCTTGTCCTGCGTGTCATCGCGTGCGGTCAGAAACAGTACGGGTGCGTCGATGCCCTCCTGACGGATGCGACGGGTTACGGTGAAGCCGTCAATGTCAGGCAGCATTACATCCAGCACGATGAGGTCGGGCTGTACCTTTTCGATGACTTCGATGGCTTCAGAACCGGAGGCCGCGGTGTTCACCTCGAATCCGGCAAAATGCAGCGAGGCGACGAGCAGTTCGCGGATGGAAGGTTCGTCATCAACAACAACAATCGATGCTTCAATAGGCTTACTCACGTACTCCAGATTGGTCTACTTCACTGGACGTTTCCTGAATGTCCTCTTGGAGTTCGTCCGCAGATTCCTGCCCGTCTTCGGAAGCCTGCTCGATTTCGGCTTCGGAATCCTTCTTGACTTCACGGCGACGGCGAACTATCACCATCACCACAACAAGAACGACCAAGGCGGCCAAAGCCACGCCCATGGCGATCACGCCAATCGTCACCGTGGAGGATGAGGTGGATGTCTTCTTGGATTTGGCGATCTGACCCATCATCGCCGTGGCTGCCCCGGACCAATTCGGTGTGCTTTCCATCAGCTGCTGCTGCGCGGCTTCGGATAGCGCATCGACGGTTTTCTGTTGCTTGAGCCATTCGTCGGAATTGGAGGATACCGCCACCACGAGATTGCCATCGTTGGCGGCGACGGCGAGCAACACGGTGTTTGCCTTCGGCTTAGTGGACTCCAGCACCGTGCTCGCCCATTTCTGCGGTGTCTGCTCACTGTTAAAGCTGGACAGATACAGCAGGTGCACATGCACGCCGGTTTCCTTCTCCGTCTTGGCTATGGCATCCGAGACCTCGGTGGCATGTGAGCCGAGCAGATTCTCCGTATCGGTGATGTTGTCGGTTATGGTCACGCTGCTGTTCGCGTCGGTACCCGTGCTGCTGGAATCATCCGCATACGCGTCCGCAGTTATCCACATCGATCCCAATACAGTCGCAACAACCACGGCAATGGCGCAAACAAGCCGTTGGAAGGCCTTTGCGCTTCCGGAAAAACGGCCCCGTACCGAAGCTGGAACCACAATGGTCGTTTTTCCATCTGTCCAATGCAAATCTGTCATATTCTCCACCTTAGCGGCCGGTATTGGCAATAACGGTCGTCATATCAGCGCTCATTGTTTTAGGAAAGGAGCAACAATGCCCCAATATCAAGTGGATTCAGAACAAATCCAAGCCTCTTCGGCCGCGGTGAACAGCTCGATTGCACAAATCAGGCAAGCCGTGGGCGGTATGTATACCAATCTCAACGCCCTGCAGAACGTATGGCGAGGTTCGGCGGCCACCCAATTCACCACCGTGGCGGCTCAATGGCGAGCGGCGCAGCAACAAATGGAGGCTTCCTTGGAGTCCATTCAACGTGCGCTGGCCCAAGCCTCCAACGTCTATGCAGACGCGGAGACGCAGGCATCCCGTTTGTTTGCAGGCTAAGCGTCATCATAGGCCCGCGAAGCGGGTGGGGATGATCCTCTACGCATGCTTCGTGTAACCACCCCCAGTCGGCTGCGCTGACAGCCCCCGCCATCGGGGGGCTAGTGCGCACAAGATAGCAAGAAGGGGAACTCCTTGTAGGAGTTCCCCTTCTCTTTGCCAGCTAGCAACTAGTCGCGTGCGAATCAGTAGCCCATGTCGGCACCGGCGGCCGGGGCAGCGGCCTTCGGCTCCGGCTTGTTGGCGACGACGGCCTCGGTGGTCAGGAACAGACCAGCAATGGAGGCGGCGTTCTGCAGAGCGGAACGGGTCACCTTAACCGGGTCAGTCACACCGGCGGCCAGCAGGTCCTCGTAGGTGTCGGTGGCGGCGTTGAAGCTTCGCCATCGGGCAGAGAACGAACCTTGTTGATCACCACGTCGCCGGACACGCCAGCGTTCTCGGCAATCTGCTTGATCGGGGCTTCGATGGCGCGGAACACGATGGCGGCACCGGTAGCCTCTTCGCCGGTCAGGGAGGTGACGGCCTCAGCCTTCTCGGCCTTGGCAGCAGCCTGAACGAGGGCCACGCCACCGCCGGGCAGCAGGCCTTCCTCAATGGCGGCCTTGGCGTTACGCACGGCATCTTCGATGCGGTGCTTGCGCTCCTTGGCCTCGACCTCGGTGGCAGCGCCGACCTTGATGACAGCCACGCCGCCGGCCAGCTTGGCCAGACGCTCCTGCAGCTTCTCACGGTCGTAATCGGAGTCGGTGTTCTCAATCTCGGCGCGGATCTGAGCCACACGAGCGTCGATGTCTTCCTTGGAGCCAGCGCCCTGAACAATGGTGGTCTCGTCCTTGGAGACGATGACCTTCTTGGCGTGGCCGAGCACGGAGGTGTCGACGGATTCGAGCTTCAGGCCCAGCTCATCGGAGACGACTGAGCACCGGTCAGGATGGCCATATCCTGCAGCATGGCCTTGCGGCGGTCACCGAAGCCCGGAGCCTTGACAGCGCAGGACTTGAAGGTACCACGAATGTTGTTCAGAATCAGGGTCGGCAGAGCCTCGCCGTCAACATCCTCAGCGATGATCAGCAGCGGCTTGCCGGTCTTCATGACCAGCTCGGCCACGTGCACGATGTCCTGCTGGGAGGAGACCTTGCCGGAGGTCAGCAGAATGTACGGATCCTCGAGCACGGCGGTCTGGTCGTCAGCGTTGGTGACGAAGTACGGGGCAATGTAGCCCTTGTCGAAACGCATGCCCTCGGTGAAGTCGAGGTCCAGACCGAAGCGGTTGTTATCTTCAACGGTCACAACGCCATCCTGGCCGACCTTGTCCAGAGCCTCAGCGATCTTCTCGCCGACCTCGGGGTCAGCAGCGGAGATGGTGGCGGTAGCAGCAATCTGGTCCTTGGTCTCAACGTCCTTGGCAGCAACGACGAGCTCCTTGACGATGACCTCGGTGGCCTTCTCAATGCCGCGACGCAGCGCGATCGGGTTGGAACCGGCGACCACGTTCTTCAGACCTTCGTGAACCAGGGACTGGGCGAGCACGGTTGCGGTGGTGGTACCGTCGCCGGCGACGTCGTCGGTCTTCTTGGCGACTTCCTTGACCAGCTCGGCACCGATGCGCTCGTACGGATCCTCAAGGTCGATTTCCTTGGCAATGGACACGCCATCGTTGGTGATGGTCGGAGCGCCGTAGGTCTTGTCGAGCACGACATTGCGGCCCTTCGGACCCAGGGTGACCTTGACGGTGTTAGCGAGCTTGTCGAGGCCCTCCAGCATGCCCTGACGGGCTTCCTCATCATAAGAAATGATCTTTGCCATGGTTGTGTTGTTCCTCCAAATGGCTAGGTATACCAGTTATCACTCGCAAGCGCCGATCCGTGGCAACCAGCCGTCAGCTGCCGGTTATCACTCTCGACCTCCGAGTGCTAACTGAGACATTAGCACTCGCCCTTGCCGAGTGCCAACATGACTATCGGCGATTGCGCTTTGGGCATGAAAAAGCCCCGACCATTACAACGGTCAGGGCCTTGAAGTACGCGTTTCCTTGCGCGCTTGCTCATTCAGAGCGGGCTTCACCGGAGGACAGCTTGACGACTTCCTTCGCCTGCGTGCCCTTGCCGGACGGGGCGGGCGTATACTCCACGCGATCACCCTCGTACAGCATCTTGAATCTATTGGTGCTGCCGTCGTCCTTGATTTCCGCGTAGTGCACGAAAACATCCTCGCCGCCGTCGTCCGGCTGGATGAACCCGAACCCCTTCTTGGCAAGGAAGAACTTCACGGTGCCTTGTGCCATATCTGATCTTTCCTTTGTTCCCTTAGGCGTCGCGACACAAACCTATAGGGAACGTAGAAAGAACCGCATCGCGCTCCCCCTACCTCGCGACTAGTGCACGATTGTACCGTGACGAGGGAACAATACAAACCGAAACAGTAACTATTTGCTCAAGTTTCTCCTATGAAAGTGGCCACCATCACATTACTGATGGCGGCCACGGAGAAAAGGGTACTGTGAATGCCTAGTTCAGCAGCACGACGGTGATGGGAGCGGCAAGCCCCTGAACCTGTTCAACGGCACTGATGCCAAGTGTCGAAGCCACATCTTCGGCGGTGGCCTTGTCCGCTTCATTCTGGTACCACACCACGGTGGAGGTCGGCACCGATCCAGTCGGATTCGCGGCTTCCACGCTGGTATAACCAGCGGTCTGCAACACATCGGCCTTCTGGCCCGCGTATCCGCTGATACCGGTGGCATTAATCACCCGCACTTGGGTGGCCTTGTTCACAGTTGCTGCGGCCTGATCCTGCTGGGCGCTCTGATCGGCATTATCGGTAGCGGCGGAATCGGATTGAGTATTCGAGGAATCAGTATTCTCGGACTTGGTATCAGAAGAGTCGGCGGAATCGGACTTGGCGTCGGACGAGTCCTTCTTTTCTGTACCGGAAGTCTGAGCGGTCTGCGAGGAAGTATTCAAATTCAGGATGTTCTTGTACTCTCCGGTAACCCAGGCCCATGCACCGAAACCGCACAGCGCCGCTACGAGAATCACGATGACGAACGGTGCGATACGCGAAATAACCGAACGGGAACCGCGGTGGACGCCCACCGGCCCCTTGGGGGATTATCGAAGACGTCCTGCTCGTACGATTCGTAGGTCACCTTGTCGCGCGCCATAAAGCCGCCCTCCTTTATACACAAACTACCCACGAGTGTAACCGCCACACGGGAAATGAGCCACCTCGCCACAACCCCATGCACCGTATATGCACGTTTGACTACAGTAATGAACCATGATCAAACCATTGAGAGAACTGGTAGAGCCCGGATGGGCAAACGCACTGGCCGATGTTGAGCCGACCATCCACCGCATGGGCGGTTTTCTCCGGGAGGAGAACGCCGCAGGCAGACCTTGGCTGCCGGCCAGCCACAATATTCTCAGGGCCTTTACCATTCCGTTTGATTCGATCAAGGTACTGATCGTGGGCCAAGACCCCTACCCCACTCCCGGGCATCCGGTGGGACTGAGCTTCTGCGTGGCACCGGAGGTACGACCCCTGCCGAAGAGCTGATCAATATCTATAAGGAACTGGTCGACGATCTAGGCGTGCCGATGCCCCCGAACGGAGACTTGACAGCATGGACCGAGCGCGGGGTCATGTTGCTGAACAGGTGCTTGACCGTGGGAGTCGGACGCCCCAACTCCCATCAGGGCAAAGGCTGGGAAGAAGTCACCGAAGCCGCTATCCGAGCATTAAACGCACGCGTGGACAGCAACGGCAAACCGAGGCCCTTGGTGGCTATTCTATGGGGACGCAACGCGCAGAGTCTGGAACCGCTGCTCACCAACGCCTTTATTATTAAGTCACCTCATCCGAGCCCGCTTTCCGCATCCCGAGGTTTCTTCGGCTCCAAACCTTTCTCTCGAGCTAATCAGGCCCTTATCAACATGGGTGCCGAGCCCGTGGATTGGAGTCTGTAATCCCTCCGCCGTCAGCGTGAGTCGTTAGAGTGGTGGGCATGACTTTGTTCCCTACGCAACCGAACATGCCTCCGAAGCCGGCCGCCGCGCGTCCAGCAGCCGTTCCCACGCCCAGTGCGGCGGCGCCGCTCGGTGCCGATGATGCCAAGCGCGCACGCGCTTGGCAGACAGCATCCGCGCACGCTTTGCCCAAACGCTGGTCGGACAAGACAATCTTCGTGAGTCGTTGATCGTGACGCTGGTGGCGGGCGGCCATATTCTTATCGAATCCGTGCCCGGCCTGGCTAAGACCACCGCGGCACAGACGCTTGCCACATGCGTATCCGGCTCGTTCAAGCGCGTACAGTGCACGCCGGATCTTATGCCTTCCGATCTGGTGGGCACTCAGGTATTCGATTTTGCCTCGCAGAAATTCACCACACAGATCGGCCCCATTCACGCCAATTTTGTGCTGTTGGACGAAATCAACCGCTCCAACGCCAAGACCCAATCCGCCATGCTTGAGGCGATGGCGGAAGGCACGACCACTATTGGCGGCCAGCGCATAGCCCTGCCCAAGCCGTTCATGGTCATCGCCACCGAGAACCCCATCGAGGAAGAAGGCACGTTCAACCTGCCCGAAGCCCAGATGGACCGCTTTATGATGAAGGCCGTCATGACCTATCCCACTGCGGATCAGGAAGCGCGCATGCTGGCCATGCTCACCCGCCGCGGTTCGACATGATCGGACCGGACAGCATCACCGGCGAGCGCATCACCGTTGCGACGTGGACTTCCTGCGTACGGCCGCACGCCGCGTGCATGTCTCCGACGCATCATGCGTTATGCAGTCGATATCGCCGCCACCTCACGAGGGGCCGGTTCCAGGCCGATCAAGGGATTGTCGTCCCTGGTTCGTCTGGGTGCCTCCCCGCGTGCCACCATCGCTTTGATTCGCATCGGTCAGGCCAAGGCATTGCTCTGCGGCCGCGACTACGTGGTGCCGGAAGACATCAAGGCCTTTGCCCACGAAGTGCTGCGCCACCGTATCATGCTCACCTTCGAGGCATTGGCTGATGGTGTGGTCAGCGATCAGATCGTAGACAAGATCGTCGAAACGGTTCCCGTTCCGTGAGTTCCGCTTCCGTCCGTAAGAAGATAGAGGCCCTTGGCACCCAGATGAGTCTGCCTACCGTAAGGAAGGCATTGGGTGTGTTGGAGGGCGAACACGCATCCGGCCGCCGTGGCGGCGGGGGTGACGTGATGGATATGCGCGCCTATGAGCCGGGCGACGAGTCTCGTCTGATCGACTGGAAGACCAGTGCTCGTCAGGGTCGCCCTATGGTGGTGCAGCGCGAACGTCTGTCTACCTCCCGTGTCTGGCTGCTCATGGATGTGGGCCGTGAGATGACCGGCATATGCCCTTCCGGAGAACAGGCATACGAGGTGGCCGCCAATGCGTTGCGCATGTTCGCCGCGCTGTCGATGCGACGCGCCGATGACATCTCTCTGGTGTTCGGCGACGAGTCAAGCATCACGCGCATTCCATTCAATGGCGGATTCGCGCAGTTTGAACGCACGTTGGATACCGCATTGCGCCGCAACTGGAACCATGGGCGCAATATCGATGCATTGCTGGAATATGCACGCCGCATCAAAGACCACGAAGCCCTCATCGTGTTGGCCACCGACGAGCATGCGATGGCCGAACGACACATCATACAATTCCGTCGCATTGCCCGAACGCATCCGGTGGTGCTAATCGATGTGGCCACCTTAAACCCGTTTTTGCCGGTATCTCACGGTCATCGTGCTCCTCTGGATGGCACGACCGGCCGCCGTGTACCGGCATTCCTGCGGTCCCGGAAAAGCGCCAATGAGGTTTCCACTCATCGTGAATACATGGCCGCAGCGTTGGAGCAGGAACTGACCCGTGCTGGCTCTCACATGATTCGTGCCACTTCCAGCGAGGCCATGTTCGATCGCTTTGTCACATTGGTCTCCCGCGCACTGGCAAGGACCACGCGCAACCAGCTTGGTTCCGCCCCCGACCTGATGTTGGCAGGTAACCGATGAGCAATACCGTTATTCTCGCCGTTGACCCCAACGATCTGCAGACGGTTGACGCTTTGACTTTGGCGGGACCATTAACCGCCCTCGTGGCGGTGTGCCTGGTATTGGCCGTGGTATTGGTGATTACGGTCATAGTGATGTCCCGCCCAAGGCGAAACTCCGCAAAAGCCACGCAGCCAAGGGGCGCACATAATGAGGCGGGACCAAAGGCCACATGGCATGCCCGCATCAACGACGTACTGAGCCGTTATGAATCCGGAACGCTCAATCGTGAAGACGCGTTTGTGGAGCTGGCTCTTATCGCCCGTGATTTCGCAGGTGCTTCCAGCGGCAAACGACTGGAGGCCAGCACACTCGCCGATTTGATGCGTCTGCCGCGCACACCGGCGAATCGTCAAGGTCTGGATACGTTGCGTCACACCATCGAAGCCCTGTACCCACCTGAATTTGCCGATCCTTCGTTGAACACGCTGGCCAAGAGCGTTACCGTGAAGGAAGCTGCCGGCTGGGTCTCGAATCTGGTGGAAAGGTGGCGATCATAATGTTGTCATGGCAATGGCCTTGGGCCGCTCTTGCCGGCGTTCTGATCGCCGCAGCGATCATCCTGTTGTTCGTCGCATTCTCCCGTCGAGTCAAGCCCGCGGACGAGGCAGTATTTTCGCTGGACGATGATCTCAACACCGAGCATGCGTCACGTCTGTTCCGCCAATGGCGGGCATTGGGACGACTGGCAGTCGCTCTCTTGGTGATCGCGCTGGTACTGGCCATCGCGTTGGTGGCACGCCCCTCCCAAGTCGATTCCAGCGATGAACGCGCCTCCAGCCGCGACATCGTGCTGTGCCTGGATGTCTCCGGTTCCACACTGCCCTACGACCGCGAAGTCATCGACACCTATCTGGAATTGGTGAAGCATTTTGAAGGTGAGCGCATCGGCATGAGCATCTTCAATTCCACGTCACGTACAGTGTTCCCCCTTACTGACGACTACGAACTGGTCACCGAGCAGCTGACCGCAGCCAGCAAGGCGCTCAAGGGCGTGCAGACACAGGACGACATCGACAAGATGTCAGACGCCCAATATCAGAAAATCGCGGACTGGCTGGAAGGCACGCAGAACCGTAAGGACGCCACCTCGCTTATCGGCGATGGCGTGGTCTCCTGCGCGGCCATGTTGCCCGGCTTCGCCTATGGTGCCGCCAATGAAACGAACGCCAAGCGCCAACGCGCGGCTTCCATCGTGCTGGCCACCGACAATATCGTCTCCGGGCAGGAAACGTATTCCCTCACCGAGGCACTGGACCTGACCGAGCAGACCATGATTACCGTCGATGGCCTGTACTCCGGCCCGAAAACCAGCGAGTCCGATCAGACCACCGCCGACATGAAATCCGCTATCGAAGCTCATGGCGGTGTGTTCCTCACCCAATCGGATGGCGCGTCCGTCAATGAATTGGTACGTGATATTCAGTCGCGCAGAGACACCGAGTCCGACAACCAATCGAAGGCATCCATGACGGACGCCCCCGGACTGTGGGTGCTGGCGCTGGCCGTGATTCTTATTATCTGGATTGCATGCACCTGGAGGCTGAGACGATGAACGGATTCACCTTCTCCCCGCCTTGGGATGGCCTGTTGGCGGCGCTTTGGCAGCCATCGCATTGGTGCTGGCCGTGGTCGAAATCGTGCTTTTCGTTCGCCGCCGTCGCAAAGCCTCCAGCGACGAGACCATTGGCGCCACCATTCGCCGCACATTGATGCTCGTGATTGCGGCAATAATGCTGCTGACCCCCAGCGTGGTGACACCGACCACATCCCGAGCCATCAATGCCACTGATGTGATTGTGGCCGTCGATACCACCGGCTCGATGGCGGTGGAAGATGCCACATACGGCTCCACCGAAGCCATTACGCGTATCGACGCCGCGCGAAAGGCTGTGCACGACATCACGTCAGCCTATCCGAACGCCAGCTTCGCTGCCCTGCGATTCGGTGCCTCGGGCACCTTGGACGTACCGCTTACGCCAGATACTCCGGCCATCAACAATTGGGCGGACACTCTGGCTGTCGAGGCCACCTCCGTCTCCGCCGGATCCAGCCTTGATGCGCCTATCGACCAGTTGCTGCTCACCGCCAAATCAATCCGTGAAGCCCACCCGGACGATGCAATCGTGCTGTATCTCATCACTGATGGAGAGCAGACCTCCAACGTCACCCGCCGCACCTTCTCCTCGCTGCGCCAATATCTCAATGACGGATTCACCGTCGGCGTGGGCTCGACGGAAGGCGGGAAGATTCCGGTCATCGCTGATGGCGTGAGCGCCACCGACGCGAATGCCGCCGACCAGTGGGTCACCGATCCGGATACCGGTGAAGCCGGCATCTCCAAAATGGACGAGCAGAACCTCAAGGACATCGCCGACGAAATCAGCGGCACCTACGTGCCCGTGAATGCTTCATCGGCCTTGGCTGATCAGGTGTCCGCCAAGGCCTCAAAGCAATGGCGAACCACTGTCACCACCAAAAAACGCACTCGCACCACTGCAGTGGTCTGGCCGCTGGCAATCGCACTGGCAGTGCTGTTGGCGTGGGAATTCGGCGCGTGGATAGCCACATCAAGGAGACTGCTATGAGCACAGGCAAGACTTCTCGAAACGCCCGGCTCCCCTTTGGCGCGCGCATCGCATTGGCCATCGCCGCTGCGGTGCTGGTACTGATTGCCGGTGTGGCCGGGGCTAACCTGTCTGCCACCGTTACGTTCAACCGGGCCACCGCATCGCTGAAGGCCAATATCAAGGCCGCTCAGGACAAGTCCACTGACATGGATACGCTCAACGCCCAGCAACAGCAGACCGATGCCCAATTCGCCGAGGCCAACAGCATGCGCGCGGTGCTGCTGCCGCAGATCAAAGATGCCATCGACGCCAATGCCGCAGCCTCCGCACAGCTGACGAAGATCACCTTGCAACAGGTCGAGGCACAGCGCAACGGTACGGATGCCCAGAACAGCACCGATGCACAAAGCTCAAGCACATCGAACGGCAACGCCACCAAGAGCGGGAATCTGACCGATGAGCAGAAAAAGCAGGTGGAGGAGCTGATGAAGGCCAACCAGCAGTCCACCGACACGCAGGCGAATACCGATACTTCCAATCAGAAAGCGGAACAGAACGCGGGCAGCGGCGCTTCCAAACCGTGGTAACGGGTGATGGGTGCGCCATCCATATCATTCATGGCGATTGTGGATAACTGACTGCCTTCGGCAAGCTGGAACCACATAAGTCGTTTCGGCTGGACATGGGCGTCTCCAATCCTTTTAGCTGGGTATATGAACATACCCGGTATCAATCCAACACCAGCAGGTGTCGCCGGCAATTCGGCGGCACCGTTCAATTACGGAGTCTGCCCCTGCCATGCGGCAGTGCAACGCAGCCGTGACCTCGTTGCGACGCAACGAGCCTCCACCATCGCAACGATAGATCGCACTGCGGCCGCTATCGTCTGCTCGAAAGACATCACGTGGGCCGGACCGGCGTCTGAGGAATTCCGCTCCCGCCTGGACGAATTTCGGTCCAAAGCCGCACTGTTGGCTGACGACATGGAGGCTACCCACCGATTGGTTTGGGGGTCGGCATGACGAACGGAAACCATTACTGGCAGGTGGAAGCCAGCATTTACGGTGGAGCCGGCTACGCGCCAGCCACACGCAAGGAATACGCGGCTATCGCCAAATCACTGGAGAGCGAAGCCGCCGCACTCGAAGCGTGTGCTGCTTCGTGGGATGCGGGAGCCTTGCAATTACAGGCACACCGTTCCAGCGCGCCGATGTGCCCCGCACTATCACCAGGGAACTCTTCGATAGCCTACGCTCACACCTCGCTGCCATATGCGTCTGTGGGAGCACGGTGCACTGAACATGCGGCGATGTGCCGGCAGTTCAGTCAAGATCTTGCCAGCACCGCACAGCTGCTGATTCGCGCGCATTCGCTGTATTCCGATGCCGAGCTGGTTGCTAGACGGGTGTTCAGTGAAACGTTGCAGGCCGCCACCCAGCGGTACCCTCAATACGCGCTGCTCGGCTTGGGAGCCGTAGCCGCCGGTGGTTTTCTGGCCGGATGGGCCATTGATGGCAAACCGAACCCTGTGTGGATGTCTACGGCCACCTATCCGTTCCAGGAGGGAGTATTAAGCGGTTTTGGTGCGATGCTCGGCTTCGTGAGGCCGGGACAGGGCATATTAAGCACCAATGAGGTCAATAAAGGCGCCGGCACCATCGCAGTATTCTCAGGGCCGCTCAAAGATCTCTTCCAAGGGAACCAGCTCACTGTGCAGGAGGTGCACACCGACGCCGAAGTCGTTCAGGCAAGCAGCTCGGTGGCCGAATCAATGGAGAACCTGAGGCGACTGGCGGAGGAGCGGCTCGGAAAAATATCGCTCGACAGCGGTTTGGAATACGGCACCATCGCGATTCAACGATACAAACGCTCCGATGGGACGAATGCCTGGCTCGTTACGATTCCCGGAACCGACGGGCAAGACGATTCCCCGTTTGGTTGGGAACAGAACATAGAGCTGATGAGCGCATATGCCTTACGCCGCAGGAAGCGGACAGCGCGCGGATGGTCGCCAAAGCAATACGGCAGGCCGGCATCAAATCGGATGAACCGGTGGCCCTTATCGGTCATTCGCAAGGAGGAATCGCCGCGGCGGCCATCGCCTCGGATTGGGCGGATCAGTACAACATCCAACATGTGGTGACCGCAGGCTCGCCGATAGCGAACCATCCGATTCCGGAACGAACTTGGGTAACCAGCGTGGAAATCGATGACGAACTGGTAGCCGCGTTGGATGGTGCCGCCAATCCGGCCAAGGCCCATTGGCTGACGGTGAGCGGTCATGTCACGCCTGCACCGGCTCCTACGCCAAGCACTGTTGATGCAGATGGCTTCTGCACACCGGGAAGCGTATCCATCGCAGGCCATACCCCATCATGATGCGGCACAGGTTTCCGGCGAGCCCACCGGTGGCCGTGAGATCAGCCACTGGCTCAAGTACCATCAGGCCGCTTACCGGAATGCCTCCGACCTTGGCTCCCCCGCCGTGCAACGCCACGAAGCGCACTTCCAGCACGTTATCGACGGGGAGCTCAAGGAGACCCGCTATTACCAAGGTCGCATGTCTCGGGCACAGGCATCAGGCCATGGAGAACGGTAAGCCCTCCATGCGGAGTAATCCCCCAGTCAGGCGCGACGCTCGATGAGCGCGCGGCCGGAGGCGAGACGGTCGAGCACGCCGGTTTTGGCGATGGCGAGCATCAGATACCAGGCCATCACGCCGCTGATCAGCACGCCGCCGGTGATTTCCGAAATCATGTGCACGATGCCGCGCGGGCTCACGAACGACACACCCACATAGCGGAACAGCATGAGATAAATGCCGTATTCCAAGGCGACCAACGCACCGGACGCAATGGAAATCGGCAGATTGAACATGCGGTAACGCGTCGCGGCAAATGGAAGCTCGGCAAACACGCCCTGCAGCAACGCCGAAATGATGACGAAGCCCAAATCGAACTGGCTGCCGATCACCGTCTCGACCAGTGTGCCGATAAGGTTCACGTACAATGCCGCACCGGGCTTACGCAGAATCAGCACAGCCAGGGTGCCGGAGAAGTACCAGACGGCGTGCACGATGCTGACAAAGCCGGGAAGAATCGCACCGAACACCGAGGAGATCGGCATGTAGGCAAAGTTGAAGCCCCAGAAGATTACGCCGCAGGCCGCGCCCAGCGTAGCGCCGACCGCAATGTCCAACGGCTGCCATTTCAGCGACGATACGGCGACTGGACGTTTGGGAAGAGTATGGATATTGACGGTTTCGGGCATGGTAATCTCCTTGCCTTAAGGGCCGCACACAGTAATCGGATCGGGGGGCGTTCCTTGACCTGCGCGGCTCGGGCGGGAACGCCACACCACAGTATAGCCGCTCGGTTCACGGCTGGAAGTACCCTTGGAGGTTATGAAGCTTACCGATATTTCCCCCGCAATCGCATTGACCCCGCTTGACGGCCGCTACCACAAGACCACCGCTCCGCTCGTTGAATACATGAGCGAACCCGCCCTCAACCGTGAACGTATGCGTGTCGAAGTCGAATGGATGATTCTTCTGGCCAACGGCTTCGAGGGCAACGGCAACCAGCCGATCGTTGACGGCGTCAAACCGTTCACCGAAGCCGAGCAGACCTTCCTGCGTGCCATTCCCGAGGATTTCGGCGCTGAGGGCATCAAGCAGCACGCCGCTCACGAGGCCATCACCCACCACGATGTGAAGGCTGTGGAGTACTACATCGACGACCAGATCGACAAGGCTCCGACCGAGCTGACCAACATCAACGATGAGCTGAAGACCCTCGTGCACTTCGCCTGCACGTCCGAAGACATCAACAACCTCTCCATCGCCCGTTGCGTCAAGAACGCCATGGAGAACGTGTGGACCCCTGAGTTCGAGCGCATCATCGATCACCTTGCCAGCAAGGCCGAAGAGTTCAAGGACATGCCGCTGCTCTCCCTCACCCACGGCCAACCGGCAACGCCGACTACGCTCGGCAAGGAGCTCGCCGTCTACGTCTACCGTCTGAACCGCCAGCTCAAGCACCTCGAAAATCAGGAATACCTGGGCAAGATCAATGGTGCGACCGGCACGTTCGGTGCCCATCTGGCCGCCTGCCCGGATGTCGACTGGGTCGCCGTCTCCCGCGAGTTCGTCACCAACCGCATGGGACTGACCTGGAACCCTCTGACCACGCAGATCGAAAGCCACGACTGGCAGGCCGAGCTCTACTCCACCGTCTCCCACGCCAACCGCATCATGCACAACCTGTGCGTGGACGTGTGGATGTACATCTCCCGTGGCGTGTTCGCCCAGGTGCCGGTCAAGGGCGCCACCGGCTCCTCCACCATGCCGCACAAGGTCAACCCGATCCGTTTCGAGAACGCCGAAGCCAACTTCGAGATCTCCTGCTCGCTGCTCGACACCCTCTCAGCCACGCTGGTGGAATCCCGTTGGCAGCGCGATCTGACCGATTCGACCACCCAGCGCAACATCGGTTCCGCACTCGGCTACTCGCTGCTTGCCCTGACCAACCTTATGGGCGGCCTCGAATCCATCCACCCGAACACCCACGTCATCGAGCGTGAGCTTGACGGCAACTGGGAAGTGCTTGGCGAGCCGATTCAGACCGCTATGCGCGCTTGCGAGCTCAGGGGTCTGCCGGGCATGGACAAGCCGTACGAGAAAGTCAAGGAGCTCATGCGCGGTCACACCATCAACAAGGAGCAGGTCGAACAGTTCATCGACCAGCAGTCCTTCGACCCGGAAACCGCCGCTCGTTTGAAGGCTCTGACCCCCGCCACCTACACCGGCGTGGCCAGCCAGCTTGTCGCCTTCGATCGCTGAGCCCGGCTCACCCCGCACACTCCAACACCATCGAACTGAACCGAACAAGGACAGGCGTCAGGTAGCTATTTCATGACCACTGAACAGGATCAGTCCACTACGGAAGATCGCCCGAGCGAGGCATCTTCCTTCACCTCCGACCGGCCGATTGCCTCTGGCGACGGCCGGTCGGCCGATTATCCCGTCGAACAGTCGGACTCTTCCATGAATAGCTCCGGCAAAGGCTCTGGACCCTATATCGACGACATCGCCCCACGCCGCACCCGCGATTTTGGCGATCTGACCCGCGCCGGGCTGTCGTTGCTCATGGCAGCGGTGGTCATGGTGTTTGCCGTATACCTTGGCGGCGTGACCCGCGGCGTCGAATCCGACGCCCATACCGCAGCCACAGCCATTAATTGGTTGGCTGATTTTCCCTCAACCGTACTTACCCAGCTAGCCACCATCGTCATCGTGGTAATCGTGCTGGCGCAATTGCTGATAGCCCGGGAATGGCTGCAGGCCGCGGTCTCTGCCTTGGCTATGTTTGCCGGCTATGGTGTGGCGGCCGCCATATCCATACTGATTAGTGGATTGCATGATTACACGCTGGCACTGGCTTTGGTCTCTGCCGCCACTTCCTTCGGGTCGGCTCTGCTGCCCAGCATCTATGGTGGCATGGCGGCTTTCCTGACTGCGGCAGGCCCTCGTCGAACCCGCTCCACGGTCAAGTGGGGATGGAATATTCTGTACGCCACCGCCGCAGTGATGGTCGTCCTCTCCTGGCACTCCGTAACCGGCATGCTGGTTTCCATGGCAGCCGGCCGTGCGATGGGCATGCTTATCCGTTTTCTTATCGGCACGCAAAACAAAGGCGTGTGGGGCGATGAGCTTGTTGCCACATTGCACAGCATCGGTCTGGATACGGCATCGCTGATTCGCCATCAGGAGTTGGACGACGGCAAGGGCAAATCCTTGGCCGCCACATTGGACGACGATCTGACCGAGGGATCGCGCATTTATGATCTCGAGACCACGGATAATCGCCGTTTCATCGTCTCCGTCATAGACGCGCAGACGCATACCGCCGGCTATCTCAAACAGCTGTGGGACTGGGCCCGATTCACCAGCGTGTCCATTCGCCGAGACCGTTCCGTGCGAGACGCCGTCCAGCATCATTTCGCCATGCTGCTGGGATTACACAGCATCAATCTACCGGCTCCGATCGTATATGGCATCGCCGATACCGATGAGTCCGCCATTCTGGTGCTGGATGCGCATACCATCGAAATGCCCGCCAATCTCAATACCCTGACCAAGGCCGATGCCGTGGCGTATATGCGCTACTTGTCCGTGGCGAATCGCAGAGGTTACACGCACCGCCGCATCACCCCCGATACGCTTGCCCGACTCGAGGACGGCACCGCAGTAATTGCCGGTTGGCTCAACGGCGACAACGCCTCCGCCTCGGCCAACACCGCACTGGATAAGGTGCAGCTGCTCACACTGTTCGCTGCGCTGATCGGCGTGGAGCCGACGATTGAAGCGGCCCGGGAGACTTGGGGCGACGCCACGCTGACCTCCCTCGTGCCATTCATCCAAAAAGTCGCGGTGCCCTCCCCCACACGCGCACTGGACACTTGGATAAGCAGCTGCTCACAGCATTGAGAAGCCGTATCAACGCCATGGCCGATGAAGACGTTGTGGAATCCACCGAACCGGCGACGCTTGCCCGATTCTCCTGGCGCTCGATGCTGACCATGCTGCTGGTCATCGTTGCCGTAGTGGTGGTGTTCACACAGCTCAATCCCGAAGAAATTATCACTGCGCTGTCCAACGCCAGCCCGTTGATGGCGGTGGTCACGCTGCTCTTCGGTGTTTGCGGATGGATTGGATCGTCGATTTCGCTGGGGTCCTTGATAGATCGTGATAAGCGCGATAATACGGGCGTGTTCATGAGTCAGGTGGCGGGTGGATTCGCCACTGTCTCAATGCCTGCAGGCGTGGGGCCCTCGTTCGTCAATCTGCAATTCCTGCGCAAATCGGGATATCGGAACACCCAGGCCACTGCGATTATGAGTGCGGTGCTGGTGGTGTATTACGCCGTCTACTTCTCCATGCTGGTGCTGATTGGCCTGTTCACCGGGCGCAGCACGTTCTCCGGTTCGATTCCGACCAATACCCTGGTCATTGTGCTGGGAGCAGTGGTCGTGGTGATTTCCGTGGCGATGATGATTCCTCCGCTACGACATCTGGTGACACGCCGTCTGGTACCTCTGGCCAAGACCTATATCAACCAGTTGCTGGACGTACTTTCCCAGCCTCGTCAACTGACCATCAGCTGCCTGGGCGCATTGTTCCAAAACGTGACAACCGGCTTGGCATTCTGGTCGGCGTTGCAGGCTTTTGGCCATACTTCCAACCCCATAGAGACGACTTTCGTGTTCATGCTGGCATACGCACTCGGTTCCGCCGTTCCCACCCCCGGCGGCCTGGGCGGTGTGGAAGCCGCATTGACATTCGCATTCGTGGCGGTCGGCGTGCCACAGGGCGTGGCATTGTCTGCCACACTGCTGCATCGTGTGGTGTTCTACTGGCTGAGAATCCCCCTCGGAGCAGCTGCCATGAAGTGGCTGGACAAGCACAATCTCGTCTGATTTTTGCCCTTGCCCTCCCCTCGAAAAAAACACATAAATCCTATATAAAATGCGGGTTTTCGCAGTCACATGCGCTATTATCATTGATTGAACGGGCAAAGCAACAAATGCCGCCCCCTGACCAAGAAGGATGCTTTATGGCATACAACAAGTCTGATCTCGTTTCCAAGATCGCCCAGAAGTCCAACCTGACCAAGGCTCAGGCCGAAGCTGCCGTCAACGCTTTCCAGGACGTGTTCGTCGAGGCAATGAAGTCCGGCGAAGGCCTGAAGCTCACCGGTCTCTTCTCCGCTGAGCGCGTCAAGCGCGCTGCTCGCACCGGCCGCAACCCGCGCACCGGTGAGACCATCAACATTCCGGCTTCCTACGGCGTTCGCATCTCCGCCGGCTCCCTGCTGAAGAAGGCCGTCACCGAGTGACCTGCCGCTAGCAGCGAGAGTCTCGTAGAGTGACAACGAGATAGCAAGAACCCCGACCATTGTGGTCGGGGTTCTTTGTGTATTGCGACGCAGATTAGGGGGGGGGGCTATTTAAACCTGCACAGGCTCATCAGAACCATTCGGAAGCACTCCCATCAACTGTGTGAATTCTTCGGTCGGCTCGGATTCGAATGGGTCGAGAAGCACGGCTTCGCGGCGTTCGGGAGCCGCCACGGTTAAGTGGGTCCAGTCTGCGGAGAACTGGGCTCCGGCGGCAAGCGCTGCCCTGATGAATTGACCACGCAGGGCTGCACGAGTGTCGGTAGGCGGATTGTGCACGGCGATTGCCACGTCATTGCTCGTCAAGAGTTCGCGCAGCTGGTTGCGAGAGGTCAGTGAACCATACAGGCGGCCATTGGCGATGTCGTGGTAATCGAGCTCAAGCTGTTCCAACTGGGCGAAGGTGACATCCGGTCGACGGTTCCTGAGTGCGTCGAATAGACGCTTCTTGGCAGCCCAGTCCACACGGTCGGCGAGCGCATCGTATTCACCGTGGTCCAGTGCGTCCAGAGCACGGTGCCACTCCCCCATGACGGTCTTGATTCCCGTCACCGGCAGCGAGCCGACCAAGGCATCATCATGATTCGTGATAAAGGCTTCGACCGCTGCATAATACCGGCGCTGCAAATCCAATGCAGTCACGGATTCGCCCGATTCAAGCGCCAGCTCGGCATGTGAGTTGTCCGGGAACCGGCTGACGGCACGGTTGGCAGCCGCAGGGGCAGCAAAGGCATAGTCCTCGAATCCAGAAGGAACTTCATTGCGGAAGGCATCTTCAATCACGCACAGCACGAGGTGCGTCACGGCAAGCTTCATCCATGTGGCCCATTGCGAACGGTTCGAGTCGCCGATGATCACATGCAGCCGACGGAAGGAGTCGGGGTCGGCGTGCGGTTCGTCGCGCGTGTTGACCATCGGACGGGAACGCGTGGTGGCCGAGGAGACGGCTTCGTCCAGGAAGTCCGCACGTTGGGTGATCTGGAAGCCGTCCGGAGTCATGCGGCCGGCGCCGGTGAACAGTTGACGGGTGATGAGGAACGGCAGCAGCTGGTGCTCGATGGTCTCCAACGGCACAAAACGGCGGACCAGATAGTTCTCGTGGCAACCGAAAGCGTGACCGGCGGAGTCGACGTTGTTCTTGAACACGTGAATCATGGCGCGCTCGCCGTGAGTCTCACGCAGTTTGCGCTGCGCCTTCAAAGCCAGATTGCGCATGACCTGTTCGCCGGCGAGATCCTGAGCCAGAGCCTCGCGCGGATCTCGTGCCTCGGCGGTGGCGTATTCGGGGTGGGATCCGACATCCAGATACAGGCGTGAACCATTATCCAGATAGGTGTTGGTGGAACGTGAGCGGGACACGACCGGCTGGAACATGGTCATGGCCACCTGGCCGGCGTCCACCGGCTTGCTGGCACCGGTCACGGACACTCCGTATTCGGTTTCCACGCCGAAAATACGGCAGAACCCGTCCATCTCAGCGGATGGCACGGGTTCCGAAGCATGCAGGGAGCGGGTGCCGCTGTCACGCAGCTGAGGCATCACTCGCCACCTTTTTGCACGAAGCTGTTGACGTATTCCTCGGCATTGGTTTCCAAAGTGGATTCGATGTCGTTGAGAATGTCGTCGAGTACGTCGGACTGGTCCTCAGCTTGGATGTCTGGCTGCACGGAAGCGAGCGTCTCATCTTCCTGAGCCGCCGACTGCTGGGCTTGCGACTGTTCAAATTGTTGTGGCATGTTGCTTCTTTTGTGATTGATTCGATTTGAGGGCTCCCCTCAGTCTCGCTTCGCGAGCCAGCTCCCCTCAGAGAGGGGAGCCAAGGATCCCAAGACAGATCAAGTATTTATCGCTGGTTGATGGAATCGGGCCAGGGGTATCGCTGCAGGTATTGCCGCAGTTCGCGAATGATCAGGCCGTTGGAGGCCACTACGTCATTGTCGTGACGCCAGTGGATGCGTTCGCCGTCCCATCGGCTCAGCGTACCCTGGGCCTCCCACACCACCACGGTTCCTGCGGCGATGGCCGCGATGTCCCACACGTGCAGCATGGGTTCAAAGTAGGCATCATACGTACCGTCCGCAACCTTGCACAAGTCAAGCGAGGCGGGACCGACACGCTTGATATCGGCCGGCTGTCCCGCAAGAGCTGATGCGACATCAAGGGCACGCTGAGATTCGCTGGGGATGAAGGACATGCCATAGCTCAGCACGGAACCGTCCAGCGAGGAGGTCATCGAGGGAACGACTTTGTCGCGCTTTTCACCGACAGCAGTCTTATGAATACGCACGGCTCCCGCTCCCCTGGCGGCCAAATAGGTCAAGCCCAAGGCCGGCGCATGCACCACACCGATAATGGGCTTGGGCTCATTATCCGGCCCGAACTCAAAGAGAGCCGCTGTCAGGGTCCATTCGCTCATGCGGCGCACATAGTTGATGACACCGTCGATTTTGCCGATGTACCAATAGCGCTGACCGGGGCGGCTTTCAGCGGGGCGTGTGGTCCAGAACCCGTCGAAATGGGCGATGTCGGCAAGTCTGGAACTCATGAAACGCAGAATCTTGCTGTCGGTCTCCAGCCTATAGCGAGGGCCGTGTTCGCCATCGTCCGTACTGGGCAGGGCGAGATTGCGTGGGTTGAGCTGATCGTGAAGGGCGTGCTGGCCGGCTTCCTCAAGCAATCCGGCGACCTTGAGCGCCAGGTTGCGCAGGTCCTGTGGGGTCTCTTCGCGTGTTTCTTCCATAGTCATCAAGTTTACCGTTCGCCATTGATGGCCAATGCCTTCAGTAGATCGATGGCGTGTTCGGCTGCGTTGAGCTTTGCTTCGCAACGTGCTTTGCCATAGGCGAGCGGATCGGAGATGTCCAAGGAGAACAAGTGATGATCGGGCGCGGCCATATGCCCCGCATTGCCGTAGAACTCGGTCGCCTCTCCGGCATCGACTGCGTTAGGGTCTCGTGCGGTCAGGCGAGACCAACTGACGGCTGCCACTTCGACGCCAAAGCGCTCCACCAATTTGGCCCTCAGCCATGCGCGGGTATTTTCAGGAGGCTCTGTGGTGGCACGTGCGAGGTCGGCTGCGGCGTTTACCCGCTCGGTACGCGGTTCAAGCTTGGCAAACACGCTATCCCGAGAATCGAGGGCGGCCCACTTCAAATCGATGACCTTCAGACGAGAATCGTCCCAACCGTTGGCGGCATCGGGGGTTGCCGCTCCGGTGATCTTTCGGCGCAACTTTTCCAACAGTTGCCATTTGAGCAGCCATTCAACACGACTGGCCTCGCCGGTCATGGTAAGACGCTGATCGGCGTCGGCATGACGGATGGCGACGCAATCGGCAAGCGCCTGCCCCCACATCGCCATGACGGAAGTGGTGGACTTGTCCGGCCATGCGGGTTCCCCGGAGGTGTCCGTGCCGTCAATCAGCGCAGCGACCTGGTAAACGGCTTGCCTCAGCTTGAGCTGAATCAGCCAGGCGGTGGTCTCACCGCCATTGGCCAGCGGCAGTGCAGCGTCTAACGTGAGGTCATGTGAGACGATGTGCACGGCTCCCACCGGATCGGCCAGCTCAAGTTCGTCAAGAAAAGCGTTGAGATCAAAGCCGGCCTCATCAGCATGCTCGAGCAGCCACAGCAGCATGCTCGTAGTGCCAAGCTTCAACACTTGCGGCACATCCATGCGGTTGGCATCGCCAACGATGACATGCAGGCGGCGATACTCGTCGGTGGCGTGCGATTCGTCGCGCGTGTTGATAATCGGCCGTTCAAAAGTGGTCTGCAATCCGACCTTGGCGTGGATATAGTCGGCACGCTGGCTCAGTTGATAACCGGGCATCTCACTGCGCTCGCCGATTCCCACGCGACCGGAGCCGGCGTATATCTGGCGCGTGACGAAGTGCAGAGTCATCAGGCGAGTGACCTGATCGAAGGGAACCGCACGGGCCATCATATAGTTCTCGTGCGTGCCCCAGCAGGAACCTTTGCCGTCCACGTTGTTGCGATGTAGTTCGATAGGCGTGCCGGTCTGGCTGCTGGCCCGCTCGGTGGCGGCTTGCATGATGAGGTCGCCAGAATGATCGTAGAGGACGGCCTCGAATGGGTCAGTCGTTTCCGGTGCGGAATATTCGGGGTGCGCATGGTCGACGTAGACACGGCCGCCGTTGGGGGCGATCACGTTGGTGATATTCAGTTGCGGTGCATCGGTGAGCATGTCAGGGCGTGCCGCAGCGCGTTCAAGGCGGGTGCCACGCGCATCGTTGACCGGATCTTCCTGCCGGTAATCCCATCGGATGTTCTTGCTATGGCTGTCTGCCGCACCGTTGACCACATCGAAAGACAGTTGCACCGGGTTATAACGACCGGCTCCGCTCAGCGACACCGCATATTCGGTTTCGGTGCCCATCACACGCTTCACACTCATGGATTCCATAATAGACGTGGCTCCCGGCCTTGCCTGAGCAAAGACGGGAGCCACGAGGTTAGGAATGGGTCATATACGACTGATTATGCGCGTGCCTTTTCGCACGCTGCGTCACTTGGCGGTGGTGTACAGTCCGTTGTCGAACTGGAAGCCGGTGCATTCCTCGTATTCGGAGACCATCTGGTTCCAAGAGGATTCGATGTTGTCGGTCAGGCCGAACAGACCGGAGCGTCCGATGACATAAACATCCGGGTTCGCATCGGAAATCATCTTCCAGTGCGCCTTGTTGGTGGAGCCGTCCATCTCGATCTCGTAGTTGTAGCCCTTCTCCTCGCGCAGAGCACGCAGTTCGACGATCTTGTCAAGCGTCGACTCGAGGAAGCGCTGGCCAGCGAAACCGGGGTCGATGGTCATGATCGTGATCTTGTCGAGCAGATCGATGTACGGCTTGATGACATCGATTGAGGTCTCCGGGTTGAGCACAGCGCCAGCCTTAAGACCGGCAGCGTGGATCTTGTCGATCATAGAGAAAGCCACACCGTTGGCCACCTCGGAGGGGAAGCAGATGTAGTCGCACTTGACCTCGATGAGACGATCGACCCAGAAGGGGGCGTCCATCACCATCATGTGGGCGCTCATCGGCACATCGGAGATCTTGCGTACCTGTTCCACGAACCAGGGAGAGAGGGTGATGTTCGGCACGAAGTGACCGTCCATCACATCGATGTGGAAGGAGTTGACCTTGTCATTGAGGAAAGTAATCTGCTCCTTGAACTGATCGAGATCCATGGTCATCAGGGACGGTGAGAGCTGAATCTTGCGAGTCATTACTGCGCTTCTTTCTTGAGTAATACGGGATATTTCCAGGTTTTTGGGCATAAGAAACCGCGCGCCGGTGCCACAGACCTTGTGATTCCGGTTGGCCGGCGCGCGGCCTTACTCTGTTGTGATGATTGCGGTCAGTTACTGACCGATATAACGGTGTCCGCTATCTCGCGGTGCCAATCACATGACCTTGATGTCGTCGAGGTCGAGCTCCTCTTCCTCGGCGGAGGAGGACTGCACGGCATCGAGCTGATCGGCGGGGATGTCCTTCTTAATCAGTGCGTAGACCACGCCGGTGACGACCACGTTGGCGGCGATGGCCAGCAGGCCGACCCACCAGTTGGCGCCCATGGTCGGCAGCATGAGGAAGCCACCGAACGGAACCGTTGCGCCTTCGCCGTTGGCGAGGGACATCAGGATTGCGCCTTCAACGCAGCCGCCGAGGCCAGCAGCCACGATGCCACGCACCAGGTCGTTCATCACAATCGGAATGGTGCCTTCGACGATGTTGACCACGCCCATCGGCACGGAGGACTTCAGGGTCTCGACCTCTTCGCGGGTGTAGATGTTCTTGCGCAGCAGCTTGGCGACAAGGAATGCGAAGCCGAAGCCGATCGGGGTGGCGGTGTTGGTCAGCTGCAGAGCGGTGACGGCGCCGTTGAGGCCTTCAGCCTGCAGGGTCAGGGCGAATGCGAACGCGGTCTTGTTGATCGGGCCGCCGAAATCGACGATGGACAGGGTACCGATCACAGCACCGAAGATGAGGTTGGAGCACCGGACATGGACTGCAGCAGGTTGGTCAGCCAGCTGGTGAACCAGGAGACCGGGGTGCCGATGATGTAGACCATGATCAGACCGGAGCTCAGTGATGCTAGGAACGGCACGATCAGAGTAGGCATCAGCCTTGGCCCAGCTCGGAACCTTCACGAACTTGATGACAGCCACGGCGATCCAGCCGGCGACATAACCACCGATGATGCCGCCGATGAAACCGGCGGAGATGGAGTTGGCCGCGAGACCCACCACAAAGCCCGGTGCGATACCCGGCTTACCGGCAACGGAGAAGGCGATGCCGGTGGCGATGATGACCGGCAGCATGCCCAGGGCCTTGCCACCGAGGGTGGCGAGCGCTTCCAGGAAGTTGAACTTGCCCATCACAAGCGAGTCCTGGCTGGTACCGCCGAAGGCCATACCGATGGCAATGACGAAACCGGCACCGCACACGATTGGAATCATGTACGAGATTGCGGTAAGCAGGTGCCCCTTAAAATTGGCAGCCTTCCAGAAATTCTTCATTGAAATTCCTCCTTGTTTTCTTATCTCTATTGCTATAAGCGCGGAAAGCGATTACTTTTCGGCGATTTCGTGAAGCTTGGCGATGAGCTTGTTCGGAGCCTTGATCGCGGTCTCGGTGGAGACCTTGACGACCTTCTTGCCGGCAAAGCGCTCTTCGTTGGCGATCTTGATATCGATGGCGAGAATCACAATGTCCGCGTCGGCGATGTCCTGGGCGGTCAGCTCGTTCTCGACGCCGATGGTGCCCTGGGTCTCGATCTTGACCTCATCACCCGCGGCCTTGGCGGCATCTTCGAGCTTCTGCTGGGCCATGTAGGTGTGCGCAATGCCAACGGTGCAGGCGCTCACTCCGACGATCTTCATGATGTACTCCTTTGTTGTGTTTATTGGTTGCTATTGGTTCGGGAAACGGTTCAGTCTTGGAACGCGGCGATGACCTCGTCGGCATCCTTGGCTTTAAGCAGCGCGTCAACGACTTGCTGCTGGGCCATCTTGCGGGCGAACATCGAGAGCAGCTTCAGATGATCGTTCGCGCCATCGCCGGAGGCACCGACGGTGAACATGACCACCAGCTTGGCGCCGGTGTCATCCAAGGATTCCCACTCGATCTCATGATCGAGAATCGCGATGGCGACGCCGTTGCGGGTCACAGTCTCGCTACGGCCGTGAGGGATGGCAATGTGATTGCCGATGCCGGTGGCGCCTTCCTCCTCGCGCTTGTGCAGTGCATCGAAGAAGTCATCGACGGAAGAAACGTATCCTTGTTCAAACAAGCGCTCGGCGAGCGTGCGGAACACATCTTCCTTGGTCTCGACCTTGACGTCAGTGAGAATCGTGTTGCGATCGAGAACGTCGTTGAGGGTAAGGGTTGCGGTGTCTGCCACTGTGGTTCCTTTCTCCTAGTTGTTGAAAAAAATCGTTTGGTTCCTATTGGAAAATCTGGGTTACTGACTCTTGGCTGCCGGTACTGAACACGTTCAGCACCGCATCGTCGGCCAGTGAGGTGAAGAAGCGTTTCACGGCTTCCCCATCGTCCGCGCTCGGCTGTTCGGGCACCACGGTGAACACGAACCGATCCACTGCTGCGCCTTCACTCCAATCGAGAAGCGGTTCGGCGAGTTTGACGTAGACGAACGCGCCTTCAGTAACCGCCGGGCATGTGGCGTGCGGAATCGCTGTGTTGGTGGCAATAAGCGTATTGCCCAAATCTTCGCGGGCCACAAGGGCTTCGACCAGCGCGTCTTGCTCGCCGAATGACACCACGCCTTGCTGGGCAAGAGACTCAGCCACGCTGGAGATAAGCGTGTGCTTGTCGTTGGCGGCCAATGCCGGCTCCCATACCATGAGTCGTTTCATCGTCCCATCGCCTCCCTGCGGATGCGGTTGGCTTCCTGTTCGAGACGGTCCTGATCCTCGGTGGTGAGCATCGCGGACACCACCAACGTGGGCGCTGCGACTTCATCCGGCAGGCGGACGGTGGAAACGACCAGATCGATATCCGAGTATTTGGCGAGCGTTTGTGCCAGATTGCGCGACGACACCGTTTCCACAATGTTGAACCCGGAAAAGCGCTTGGCGATCTTGGCCTGCAATAGCTGCGCGGTGCCCAGGCCCGTTGTGCATACCAGTAGCAGGTTGAGCGGCATCGGAGCACGCTCCACGGCCTGCGCGAAATGCACGGTGATGAAACCAAGCTCCTCATCGTCGATGCGGGCAAGCCCATGGCGGCGCTCCAGCTCGCGGCAGGCATCGCTCACCTTGCTGAACAGGTACGGGTATTCAAGCTTGATTTGCTCGAGCAGATTGTTGGCCACACGAATGTTGTTGCGCAAGCGGTTCATCAGCGGCTTCATATGCAGCGACAGGTGAGCGAACAGCGCCTGCTTGTCGATGGTGCGGAAGGCCGGGTCTTCGGCGACATGATCGATGAGTTCATAAGTCAACTCGCGCACGTCATCGGGGATCTCGTGCGGGTCGAGCTGAGCGAAGTCGATGCGCGAGGAAGTGAGGTACTGGTACAGGTAGTAGACCTCGATACGCGGCAGTGCGGTACCGAGGTAGGCGTCGAAGTTGCCGATGACCTTCTCGCAGACCTGCGTGATCTCCTGATGGTGCTCCATCAGCGCTTCGTCAGCGTTGCCCTGCTCGCCTTCGTCGATCAATGCCCCGACGCCGCGGAAACGTTCGATGAGAATGTACAGGTGGGTGAACAGGTTCACGCTGTACGGGTAAGGAACCTGTGCGTGGGTGAGGTCCTCGATGAGGTCAAGCTGGTGAGAGACGAATGCCACGTCACGCTGCTGCACCGTATGGTCAGCGTGCATGAACTGACCGTTGGCGATGTCATCATCGGTGACCAGCAGGCTGGCCATCGCACGACGGATGTCGGTTTCGGTACCGGACACCCAAATGACATCGGCGCTGCGGGCAAGATCCAAATCGAACTTGGCAAGCATGCTACGCAAGGTGCGCACATCCACCGCGATAGCGGATTCGCTGATGTAGAACTTGCCCCACAGATCATTGATGCGGTACTGCTGCGGAGCGGTGATGAGCAGACGCTTGATGATCTCGTCGCGGCGTTCCACCGAGCTCAGCACACCGGGCTTGCCGGCTTCCGCATTGAGGTCTCGCTGGGCGAAGTAATTGGAGGAGTTGAGGCGATAGCCGCGACCGCGCTGCGATTCGATGATCATGCCATTCGTGGACTGTTCGTTGACATGCTTGACGATACGTGACACGGTTTTGGTCGACACGCCAAGTACCGCGGACAGCTCCGTTCCGGGAACGAAATCACGGCGGTTCAACAGGTAGTTGAGCAGTGATTTATTGTAGCCAGTCGCCATTGCCTTGCCTCCTTGACATATTCCAATGTAAGGGGAACACGGAGGCGGACTGCCGTTCTACGGACAAACTGTTGTCCGTTGTCTACGGACACTGCCTCCTGTCCGTAGACAACGGACATCAGACCATCAGCCGCTCCGAGTAGCGCTGCCGCACGAACCTAATATGAGAGTTGAGGGCGGTTTTTCCGCCTTTGCACCTGATGCCTGTTCAATAGGTCTCATGAATCTCATGAAAGGAAACGCGATGAAGGGTTGGCCTGGAGAATCGAAGCTGAATATACCGTTCAATGAAGTGATCGCCTATGACGCCGCTGCGGCTCATGCCAGGCAGCCGATCGCCAACGTCATCTTTGATTTCGGCAATGTACTCGTCGATTGGGATCCGCAGGCACTGTTCATGCCGCGCTACAGCGAGAAGCGTATCGAGGATTTTCTCGACAATGACATATCCGGCTTTTACGACGCCTGCGACAGGATGGATGCGGGAGCCAGCCCGGCCGAGGGTATTGCGTGGATGCGTGAGACTCATGGCGAACGTTGGGCTGAGATGCTTACCTACTATTTCGATAATTTCTTGGACTCACTTACCGGCACCATTCCCGGCATGCGCGTACTGGTGCATGACATCAAGACCGGCGGCCTTGGTGTATGGGGATTGTCGAATTGGCAACGGGAGACCATTGGCGAGGCCGAGAACGCCTATGAGATTCTGCGCATGCTGAACGGACGCGTCATTTCCAGTGAGGTCCATATGCGCAAGCCCGATACGGCCATCTATATGAAAGCGTTGGAGTCCTTTGGCATTGATGCCGAGACAACCGTGTTTGTTGACGACAGGGCGTCCAATGTGATCGGCGCGAACCGTGCGGGGATTCGCTGCATCCGTTTCCGCGACGAGCGCGGACTGCGAGAGACGCTTATCGATGCCGGAGTGCCGATTCCGGCGGTCGCCGAATAGGTATGTGATCGTTCCATTGTGCGGCTGACTTATGGCTATAACTCAGCCGCACAGCTGATTCAACGCCCTACTGCACGGATTGCAGTGACTCGTCCAGCGTCGAAACCATTGACGCGCGCCCATTGCACCGGATCGGCATCCAGCAGCGAATCGCGAGTCTCAGCGAACTCATCTTCGACCGCACGGCCAAGCAACGTGGCATCAAGAGCCACATCCTTGCCTGATGCAATCGATGCTTTAACCGCGTGGGTCTTCGCACGGTCAACGATATTCTTGAGGCTCGCGCCGGAAACCACGTCGGCCAGGAACAGCGCATTCCACGTGCCGCGCTCGTCACGCACGTCGGCGAGATGCCGGCGCTCGGAACGTGTATAGATATCTCGCACAAGCACGCGGGAGAGCGCATCGGCATCCAGACCCTGTTCCAGCGGCAGGTCATCGGTCAGGTAATGACGCACGATGGAGGCGGCTGCCTCGCCGGAAGGCCGGTCTATACGAATCTTCACGTCAAGACGGCCCGGGCGCAGCACGGCGGGATCGATCATGTCCACGCGATTGGATGCGCCAATCACCATCACATTATCGAGCGATTCCACGCCGTCGAGTTCGGAAAGGAACTGTGGCACGATGGTGGTTTCCACGTCGGAGGATACACCGGAGCCGCGGGTTCTTAGCAGCGAGTCCATCTCGTCGATGAATACGACCACCAGCTTGCCTTCGGCGGCGCGTTCGCGGGCGCGTTGAAAAATCAGACGAATCAGACGCTCGGATTCACCGACGTACTTGTTGAGCAGTTCAGGCCCTTTGACGGACAGAAATACGCCTTTGACCTGCTGCTCTCTGCCGTTGATAGAGCCATCGCCATCCATGTCATAGCCGCCTTCGCACAAGGCATTGGCCACGGCTTTGGCAATCATCGTTTTGCCATTGCCGGGAGGCCCGTAGAGCAATACGCCCTTCGGCGGCTTCAAATCATAGCGTTCAAACAGCGCACGATGCTGGGATGGCAGCTGCACGGCATCCCTGATACGGCCAATCTCGCTGTCCAAACCGCCGATGTCGGCAAAGGTGACGTCTGGCGTCTCTTCCAACACCAGATCCCGGTCACTCTCATTGGGCAGCAGTTCGATGGCGAGACGCACGGACGGATCGACGATAATGCGATCGCCTTGACTGATGGCGGTCAAACTGAGCGCGCTGGAACGGCGTACCAACACGGGATTGCCGGAAGCATCGGCAACGATCAGACGTCCGTCATCGAGTATCTGCTTGACTACGCGAATCTGGCCTACGGTATCGGCATCGCGCTGTTCAACCAGCACGAGCTTCTCGTTGAGCACAACGGTGGAGCCGGCGGCGAGACGAGACGCATTGACGTTCGCGGCCACGGGCACAATCATGCGTCGAGTGCCGGAAATCACCTCGGCACTGGCATGCTGCACGCCGTCCTCATCGGTGTGAGTCGAATCGATTTTGACCATCGTGGCGAAGGTGAGCGGCGGCTGTGCGAGTTGCGCCAGCTGCGATTTGGCTTTGGTGAGCTCTTTGCCGGCACGGTTCAGAGCTTCGGCGAGCGCATGGTTCTTGGCCATAAGCCGGTCGTTCAGCTCGGCAAGATTTTCGGCTTCTCCCATATATGCCTTCACTCCCCTATCGGAACCATCCGAACCCTTATGCGGGCTTGGCGTTATTCGCCATGCTGTGCTTTCCTGTTACGCACCACAGTACGCACTTTTTTCACCGCGAACCATACGATGACCACAACCACGGCCACGATGACCACGTCTTCGAACACACCGAGCGCACCTTGAATCGAGCACCATTGGTCTCCGAGCAAATAACCTGCGGACACCAAGATGGTGTTCCATACGGCCGATCCGAGCAGGGTCCAGCCGGTGAACTGCAGGAAATTCATGCGGTTGAAGCCGGCCGGAATGGAAATCAGCGAGCGCACCACGGGAATCACTCGGCCGATGAGCACCGACCATGTGCCGTACTTGGTGAACCAGTCGTTGGCCTTGCTCACATCCTTGCGGCTGACGCCTGGAATCTTGTCCGCCGCGCGGTTGATACGATGCAAGCCCACCCAGCGGGAAATGCCATACAGCGTCCATGCACCCAGCAAAGAGCCAATGGTGGCCCAGATGATCGCGCCGGGCAGACTCAGCGTGCCGCGGGCCGCGGTGAAGCCTGCGAGTGGCAGAATCACTTCGGAAGGGATGGGCGGGAACACCGATTCGAGGGCGATGGCCAGAGCCACGCCAATGCCGCCGATGGTTTCCATCAGGGTGATGAGCCATTCGGTGATGGTGCCGATCAGGCCGCCTTCGGACGTGGTGCAGATGGGTGTGGGGTTAGCCGCGAGTGCAGTGGCAAGCTCCATAGAAAAACTCATAGAGGCATTGTCTCAAGGTTTTTCGAGAATCGAAAGCATGACGCAAGAAGATGTGCATTTTATTGACAAGTCCGCCGAAAGCGAAGTTGGGGCTTTGGGCGGTTCCGCCGATTCCGTACCAACGCTGGCTGAGCCCGGTCTGTTGGTGATGGATGTGGACTCCACGCTCATCGACGAAGAGGTTATCGATGAGTTGGGCGAGGCTGCCGGATCCGGTGAGGAAATCGCGAAGGTGACCGAACGCGCGATGCGTGGCGAGTTGGAGTTCTGCGATGCGCTGCGGGCCCGTGTGGCATTGCTTGAGGGTTTGCCGGTCTCCGTGTTCGACACCGTGCATGACAAACTGCATTTCACCAAAGGCGCGCTGGAACTGATTGACACGCTGCATGCGCATGGCTGGAAAGTCGGCGTGGTGTCCGGCGGCTTCCATGAGGTGGTCGACAAGCTGGCCGCCGAGGGGCATATCGATTATTGGATTGCGAACCGTCTTGAAGTTGCCGATGGGCGCTTGACCGGCAAGGTGTTGGGCGAGATTGTCTGCAAGACCGTGAAACTGCATGCGCTGCGGGAGTGGGCCAAGCAGCTGGATATTCCGATGAGCCAGACCGTGGCCGTGGGTGATGGCGCGAATGATATTCCGATGATTCAGGCCGCCAGTCTGGGTATTGCTTTCTGCGCCAAGCCGAAGACCCAGCTCGCCGCCGACGAGGCTATCAACGACCGCGACCTGATGCACGTACTCGACTATCTGCGCCGGTAGACCGGTAGATAATTACCGGTATTGGCTGAGGCCCTTATAGTTGAGGCATGACTACATCGGACGCACAGCAGCTCACGCTTGACGGGTTGGCCCCGCGCAAGCGGCGCAAACGTGCGCCCGCGGAGCACACGCCCGCCGAGCATGATCCATTGCACAAGTGGTGCTCGATGTGCAGGCGCTGCATCTTGGTCAGACATTCGACTATTTCATCGACGAGAAGGACAGTGATGCCGCGCAACCCGGCGTTCTGGTGCGTGTGCGGTTCGGTGGCCAGCGAGTCAGTGGCGTGATTTGGTCGCGTACATCCACTAGCGATACACCGCGCTCTTCAATTCGCTATATCGAGCGAGTGCTGAGTCCTGACGTGCTAGTCCCCGCTTCGATGCGCGAGGATATCGGGCTTATAGCCAATGCCTATGGCGGCACTCGGGCCAATATTCTGCGTTTTGCCGTGCCGCCGCGCGTGGCCAAAGTGGAGACCGAACAGCGGCTGACCGCATCGTTCCAGCGCCCAGTTGGCGGATCGCTGCCAGATAACATACAAGGAGGGTTTGCCGGTCACGGCACACTTCCGGACGGCACCCACCCATCCGGCTCCTCGTTTGAGGTGGCCAGATCGGTCTCGGAGGGCGCCGCACAAGGATATCGTCGCATCGCCGCCAATTATGGCGAGGCCAATGCGTTGAACGATGCCCTGCACGGGCAACGGTTCCAATCCTTTGTTTTCGATTCGCTGCCCGGAGCCCAGGAATGGCAACGGAATATGGCATGGATGGCGGCCACCTCGCTCAGTGCCGGCAAATCAGCCGTGGTAGAGCTTCCCACCATGCGGGAAGTCGAGGATCTGCTACCGGCTCTGCGCAACTACGGGCTCAAACCGTTCTCCCCCACGCCTTCCGGCGGCTGGATAGGCGATGTCGCAGTGCTGAATGCTCAAATGCCTGCGGCGGACCGATACCGTGCGTATTTGGCCGTGGCATTAGGACAGGTAAAGGTGATTATCGGCACCCGCGCGGTGATGTATGCGCCGGTTGAAGGTCCTGCTCTGTTCGCCATATTGGAAGATGCCGCCTATCAAAACATGGACGGCATGATGCCGTATCCGCAGGCACGCGGCGTGATGCGGCTACGCGCCAAATCACACGGCGGCGTATTCGTGGCGATGTCCAATGCACGCACAGTGCAGAGTCAGTGGGAGAACACTGGCCCAGGCACGGTGGAGACGCCGGTGAGTGGCTATTCCACGGCAATCCATCCGCTTGCCTCACCGCTGAAAGATGCGACGCCGTGGGTTCGCTGGCTGAATCGCGACGAGCTGGCTCGTTTGGCGGATGCGACCATCGGCGCTCGTGTGCCTCATACGGCTGTGCGTGCGCTCAGCAAAGCGTTGGAAAGCGGCCCCGTGCTGCTCTCGATTCCTCAGGACAGTACCAGTGAAGCATTGAGCTGCGCGAAATGCCACCGTCAGGCACGCTGCGCGAAATGTTCCGGTCCGCTGCAATTGCCGGCAGATAGAAGCGAATCCGCGCCTCGGTGCCAATGGTGCGGCGCTGCGGCCATTCATTGGACATGCCCCGGCTGTGGGCATGAACGCATGCGTGTGGTACGTGTGGGGGCGGCCGGCACGGCTGCTGAATTGGCTGGACTGTTCGCAGCGTGCCGATGGTGTTGTCCAGCAAGGCTCAGGGATTGGTCCGCGATGTGCCGTGCAAGCCGATGATTGTGATTGCCACGCCGGGTTTCGAGCCGCGTGTGCGCCCGGTGAGCAATGAGCGGGGGGCGGCTGGCCACGAATACCGCGCCGTGGCGATTCTTGATGCTTGGACCAGTCTGTATGCACTGGGTGTAGATGCACGCTTGGATACGTTGACGGCTTGGATGCGGGCGGTTTCGCTGTGCGCGCCTCGCTCTCGAGGCGGGCAGGCGCTGATATTGGGAGAGACCGATCCGGCCATCGCTCAATCGTTGATGATGTGGGATTCGCGAATTTTGGCATCCAAGGATCTGGACGAGCGCATGGAAACCGGTATGCCGCCGACTGTGGCCGCGGCCTGTGTGTGGGGCCGACGCGATGCGGTGATGACGCTGATGCAGCGCATTGGCGCGCTCGGAGGAGACTGGGCGGTATGCGGCGAGTTGCCGGGCATGCTGGGACCGGTGCCGATTGCTCAGCCCGATACCGTCGATGCGCGGGAGCTCGAAGCCACGGCCGACCGGGTGAAAGCGTGGTACGTGTGCCGCAAAGCCAGCGAGCTGAGCTGGCCATTCGTCTTCACCGGGAAACAGCCCGTCACGTGGCTTCCAGGGAGCCGGGCGAACTCCGTTTCCGCATTGACCCCAAGGATTTAATCTAGGTTCTTCCCCACGTCGATGTCTCTCTGGCTCCCCTGCGGAGAGGAGCTGTATGCGACGACAGACTGAGGGAGGTCCAAGAAAGACCCAATCGTCTCCAACACGTGAAACGATGATTACAGAACAACAACCTCAAAACGGAGGAGGAACCATGAAGGGTTGGCCCGGAGAGCCGGATATGGATTACGACGTGCTGGTCGCTGACGGCGAGGCTGCCGCCAACGCCGGCAAACCAATCACCGACGTGATTTTCGACTTCGGTAATGTACTGATCTACTGGGATCCGGCCGCAGTGCTTATCCCCCGTTACAGCCAAAAGACCATCGACGAATTCCTCGATAACGACATCTCGGGCTTCTACGATGTCAACGACCTCATGGATGGCGGCACCAGCACCGAAGAGGCCATCGCCATTATGCGCGAACGTAAGGGCGACAAGTGGGCTGACATCCTCGACTATTACATCAAGAACTTCCGCGATTCCCTGACCGGCATTGTGCCCGGCGCGCGCGTGCTGGTCGACGACCTCAAGGCCGCCGGCATCGGCGTGTGGGGATTGAGCAATTGGGAGGCCAGCCTGTTCCATGTGGCCGAGGAACAGTGCGATATTCTGCAGGAACTGGACGGCAAGCTGGTCTCCGGATTCGTCAAGCTGCGCAAGCCTCACAAGGAAATCTACGATGCGGCGCTGAAGGAGTTCGGCATCAAGGCGGATGGCGCTCTGTTCATTGACGACAAGGCCATGAACATCGTTGGCTCGAACGCTGCAGGCATTCGTGGCGTTCGCTTCCAGGATCCCGTCAAGCTGCGCGAATTGCTCATTGCCAACGGCGTGAACATTCCCGACGTGCAGTAGGACTCTGTTCCGCACCCCGCTTTTGACACTCGTCAGATGCAGAGCCTGCGCATGTGCGGCCACCGCATTCTCGCTTATCCATTGACAATGACTTTATCCGTGACATGAGCACGGGTTTGTTCCCGCTAAGGAAGAAATATGCTCAAACTAGTGTTTGCCGGCACGCCCGATGTAGCAGTGCCCTCACTTCAGGCGTTCGCCGCCGACTCTCGTTTTGAGGTCGTCGGCGTCATCACCCGTCCGGACGCGCCTACTGGCCGTGGTCGAAAGCTCACGCCGAGCCCGGTCAAAGCCGCAGCCATGGAGCTTGGTCTGACCGTGATTGACGCCAAGCCTCGCTCCCCCGAGTTCATGGAGGCCCTGAACGGGCTACATGCGGATATCGCCGCCGTCATCGCTTATGGCAATATCCTGCCTAAGTCCGTGCTGGATGCCGTGCCAATGGGCTGGTACAACCTGCACTTCTCCAACCTGCCGAAGTGGCGCGGCGCTGCCCCCGCCCAGCGTGCAATCTGGAATGGCGATCCGACACTGGTGCCGATGTATTCAAGGTCGGAGAAGGTCTGGATGATGGGCCAATCATCGCCTCGTTGACGGTCGAGCTGACTGGTCGGGAGACTTCTGGCGAGTTGCTCACACGATTGGCGGAAGAGGGCGCGCCCATGTATGTGGACGCTTTGGCCGCCGTGGGTGATGGCACTGCCATATTCACGCCGCAGCCCGCCGAGGGTTTGGAATACGCGCATAAAATCACCGTGGAAGATGCTCGCATCAACTGGGCTGACCCGGCGGAGGCCATCGACCGCCAGATTCGTGCATGCACGCCGCATCCGGGAGCTTGGACCGAACTGTTTGCAGAGGGGTTGATAGCTGACAGCGGCGAGGCCAACGAGGAATCGTCGAATCTTGCGACCACCGCCAAGTCTCTCACATTGCACATTCTTGCCGCGCAACCGGCTGATCAGACGAATCCCAATACTCCAATCGACCTCGATCCCGGCGAACTGAAGGTCGGCAAGAAGAATGTATGGGTCGGTACCGGTACCGGCGCGCTGGAACTCACCCAGGTCAAGGCCCAGGGCAAGAAAGCCATGCGCGCTGCCGACTGGGCCCGAGGCGCACGCCTCTCCCCCGCTGCCTGCGTGAGGTAAAGCGGCTTCGCTCCCGCCGGCGGGAGAGCCGTATAGCACAGCCCAGTGGGCTGTTTGTAGGCGAGTGTGAGCCGTCAGGCGAACCAGAAAAAAATGGCCATAGGCCATCCGCGATTGCAGGGCTCGGAGAGCTGTCGAACACAGTGAGACTGAGGGTGGTCGTTAGGGCATCTCGCTAGGAACCATCCTCAGTCTTGCTTCGCAAGCCAGCTCCCACCAGTCAGGAGCAAAGCAAAAGGTCCGACACCTTCTTCGTGAAGGTACCGGACCTTTTCAGCTATGCAATCTGCTATCAGGCGAGACCGGAGAGCTTGTTGATAAGCTCCGGGTCACGGGTTGCACCTTGTCGGCCGAGCGGGCGAAGGCGGCGTATGCCTTCAACGCCTGGGAGACGTGACGGTCGCGGTGAGCCACGTAGCCGTCGCCAGCCTCGAGCTCGCGACGACGCTCATCCAGCTGCTCGTCGGTCAGTTCGACGTTCACGGAACGGGCTTCGATGTCGATGTCGATGATGTCGCCGTTCTTGATGAGCGCCACCGGCCCCTTGTTCGCGGCCTCAGGAGCCATGTGGCCAATGGCCAGACCGGAGGAACCACCGGAGTAGCGGCCGTCGGTGAGCATTGCGACCTGCTTGCCGATGCCCTTGCCCTTGACGAAGGAGGTCGGGTACAGCATTTCCTGCATACCCGGGCCACCCTTCGGACCCTCGTAACGAATGACCAGAGCCATGCCGGGCTTCAGGGTGTCGTTCAGGATGACCTCGATGGCCTGCTCTTGGGAGTCGACCACCAGAGCCGGTCCGCGGAACTTCCAGATCTCCGGTGGAACACCGGCGGTCTTGACCACGCAGCCGTCGGGGGCCAGATTGCCGCGCAGCACAGCGAGACCGCTTCGTGGATCTCCGGGTGGTTGATGTCGTGGATGGCGCCGTTGACACGGTCGGTGTCGAGCGAATCAAACAGAGTGGTGTGCGTCCACGGCTCCGGGAGATGATGTGGCCAGGAGCGGCCTTGTACATCTGCTTGGCTTCCTCTGTGCAGGTGGGGCGCATGATGTCCCAATCGGCCAGCTTGGCTTCCAGCGTCGGGTAGTCGATGGAGTGCACGTTGGTGTGCAGCTTGCCCGCGCGCTCGAGTTCGCCGAGGATGCCGGTGATACCGCCGGCACGGTGCACATCGGAGATCTCCACTTGCCGGAGGGGCTGGCCTTGCAGATGCACGGCACGGTGTGCGAGATGCGCTCGATGTCGTCCAAGGTGAAGTCCACATCGGCGGACTGGGCCATAGCGAGAATGTGCAGCACGGTGTTGGTGGAACCACCCATGGCCACATCCATGGTCATGGCGTTCTCGAAGGCTTCCTTGGTGGCGATGGAGCGCGGCAGCACGGAATCGTCGGAATCGTCGTAGTACTGGTGGGCGATCTTGACGACCTGCTGGGCGGCGCGCTTGAACAGGTCCTTGCGGTAGGAGTGGGAGGCGAGGATGGTGCCGTTGCCGGGCAGGGCCAGGCCGATGGCCTCGGTCAGGCAGTTCATCGAGTTGGCGGTGAACATGCCGGCGCAGGAGCCGCAGGTCGGGCAGACGGTCTTCTCGTAGTTGAGCAGTTCCTCGTCGGACACGGAGTCGTCGGCGGTGGCGTACATCACGTCGATGAGGTCGGTGCTCTTGACGGTGCCGTCGGCGAGCACCGTGGTGCCGGCCTCCATCGGGCCGCCGGAGACGAACACGGTCGGGATGTTGAGGCGCAGGGCGGCCATCAGCATGCCCGGCACGACCTTGTCGCAGTTCGGGATGCAGATCAGGGCGTCGGCACAGTGCGCGTTGCACTGGTATTCGACGGTGTCAGCGATGATGTCGCGGGAAGGCAGGGAGTACAGCATGCCGGTGTGGCCCATGGCGATGCCGTCGTCCACAGCCATCGTGTTGAACTCGCGCGGGATACCGCCGGCTTCCCGGATGGCCTCGGAAACGATGCGTCCGACCTTGTTCAGATGAACGTGGCCAGGCAGGAACTCATCGAAGGAGTTGGCGATGGCGATGATGGGCTTCTTGCCCATGTCGTCTCCGCTGACGCCTGCAGCACGGTAAAGGCTCGAGCGCCTGCAAAGACGCGCCCTGACATAATTTTTGCAGATCGCATTTCAGTCATGGTTCTATTCAAGCCTTTGCGAGGGACACGCCACTTGTCAAGAGTCGAATAGTGGAATTTTCAAAAACGTAACGTTTCTCACACATAAATTTTCTTGGAAGAAGTCGCCCCAAACCTCTATACTCGCCTCGTTGAGATAGATTTTCCAAGTCTGGAGATATGAATAATGGCTTTTGGCACTGACCCGACCCTGATGGTCTCGCAAACCCGCCGATCGACGACCTGATGCAGCACGCCGATTCCAAGTACGCTCTGGCCATTTTCGCCGCCAAGCGCGCCCGTCAGATCAACTCCTACTTCACCCAGCTTAACGAGGGCCTGCTGCAGAACGTCGGCCCGCTGGTCGAATACCAGAACAACGAGAAGCCGCTGTCCATCGCATTCCGCGAGATCGACGAGGGCCTGCTTGAGGAGACCCTGGGCGAGGACGACACCAACGAGGGCAACTGATTTCCCGCTGACTTGGGCTTGAGTTAGACACTTACCCGATGCTTGCCGCATAGTTGCCGTCGATGTGCTTTCGACTGATTTAGGGCGACACACTTGCTCATGTTGCGGCAATCGGCTATAACTCAAGTTCAGGAGCGAACGTGTTGTTAAGGGCTCGCGCCACCGTGTGGTTGGCACGAGCCCTTAACTATGTGTGCTTCATCAATAACTCAATACATAACAATCAACGACGTATCATTGTGCCTCGCTTTCCGCGGGGCGATAAGTCTGAAGAAAGGATGATATGACAGAAGAACATCGGCTTATTTCCGCCGAATCCGTGACCGAAGGTCACCCCGATAAGGTCTGCGATCAAATCTCCGACGCCATTCTTGATGATCTGCTGGCCCAGGATCCGTCCAGCCATGTGGCCGTGGAGACCTCCGCCGCCACCGGCGTGTTCCTGGTCTTCGGCGAAGTCACGTCTGAGGGATATTGCGACGTGCAGTCCAAGGTGCGCGAGACGCTGCGCAATATCGGCTACACCTCCTCCGAGGTCGGTCTCGATGCCGATTCCTGCGGCGTTGTGGTGGCCATCACCGAGCAAAGCGCCGAAATCAACCAAGGTGTTGCTCGACTGACCGGCGCGCAAGAGACCGCCGCCAGCCGTGAAGAGCGTTACGAGGCACAGGGTGCCGGCGATCAGGGCGTGATGTTCGGCTATGCCACCGACGAGACCCCGACGTTGATGCCGCTGCCGATCTACTTGGCGCATCGCCTCGCCTTCCGTCTGACCGAGGTCCGCAAGTCCGGCGAAGTGCCGCACCTGCGCCCGGACGGCAAAACCCAGGTGACCATTGAATACGACGACAACGATCAGCCAGTTCGGCTGGACACCGTGCTGATTTCCACCCAACATGACCCTGAGGTTACACAGGATTGGCTTGCGGTTGAGCTGAAGAAACACGTGATTGCCCCGGTGCTTGATGAAGTGCTGGGCTCCAAGGTGCCGCACGACAACTACCGCCAGCTGGTTAACCCGACCGGTTCGTTCGTGCTTGGCGGCCCGGCCGCCGACGCCGGCCTAACCGGCCGCAAGATCATCGTGGACACCTACGGTGGCGCTGCTCACCACGGTGGCGGCGCGTTCTCCGGCAAGGACCCGTCCAAGGTCGACCGTTCCGCCGCGTACGCGACTCGCTGGGTTGCCAAGAACATCGTGGCCGCCGGTCTGGCCCACAAGGTTGAGATCCAGATCGCCTACGCCATTGGTGTTGCCGACCCGGTGTCCATTAACGTGGAGACTTTCGGCACCGAGCAGGGTGTGACGCGAGGCCAGATTGCCGCCGCCGTGCGCAAGGTCTTCGATCTGCGCCCCGCTGCGATTATCGACGAGCTGGATCTGAAACGTCCGATTTATCTGAAGACCGCCGCGTATGGTCACTTCGGCCGCACGGACGTTGAGTTCCCGTGGGAGAAGACCGACAAGGTCGAGGAGCTCAAGGCCGCGATTGCTGGGGAGTGAGCTGAATTAAGTTCCAATTGAATTAAACGGGTGCCTCCCACTTGTTACGGTGGAAGGCACCCGTTTTTCAAGCACTGCTAACATGCCTCTCTATTCAGAGGCATGTTAGCAGTAAACCCAGTAATATATTCCAGTGCGCAGTAGCATGAAAACATATCTCGCCTAAATGCCAAAGGAGCCTAGCATGGAACGCGTCAGACTTGTCGACTGGCTAAAGAGCGAGCGAGACCAGCATGTTGGTGGAGGCCTGTACTACAACTCACAGATTCTATTTGCCTACAATTCCAACCACATGGAAGGCTCCACTCTTTCACCAGAACAAACCGCGCAGCTGTTCAACACGGGTGCCTTGCTCCCCGACAACATCAACGATGAAATCAGAGCAGACGATGTCGCCGAAACAACGAACCACTTCAATGCGTTCAATTGGGTCTTAGATCATGTAGACGACCCAGTAAACAAAAGCCTTGTATGCAGCCTTCATGGAATTCTCAAACGCGGCACCAGCCAAGAATTCGACGCCAACCGCAACGTCGGCGGATACAAAATAGTGCCCAACGTCATCAGCCAACTTGAGGGAATTCATACGGTACTCCCCGCAGATGTGCCTCTTGCCATGAAACAGGTATTCAGCTTGTACTCACAATTGGAAGATGATCCTTTTACAATCGCAAAAGCACATTGGATGTTCGAATCCACGCACCCATTCTCCGACGGTAACGGTCGAATTGGGCGACTCGTCATGTTTAAAGAACTCTTGCGCTTAGATTCCGTTCCAGCTCTGGTATTGGACGAACACCACAATCTTTATACTCGCGCACTAAAGATTTTCCCAAACGAACCCGGATATCTGGTGGACCTGCTTCTTAATGAACGCGATTACTATCAGCGAATGATCGAAACATACGCACCGAACCGTATCCGATACTCATACGTTGACCAGTGGAACCAAGCTGATATCGTTACCCCCATCACAAATCCTTATATCAAGATAGATGGGACGATACCGACATCAACCAACGTATTAATCCGGCATAGGAACCCACGCTCCCCAGATGGGGAGCGACCCGTTGATCGATCCGCCACGAAGATAGGACGTCACATTTCAATCCACGCTCCCCGGATGGGGAGCGACTCCATGGACCCGGCGTCGATGATGCAGGCGTTTCCATTTCAATCCACGCTCCCCGGATGGGGAGCGACAGGGTGATATGAGACTGTATACATGCCGAGTGTATATTTCAATCCACGCTTGTGTCTGTTCAATAGAAAGTGGGCCGTGTGAGCGTGTGGAAAGTCTCCAGATGAGCGGCAGGTTTTAGTCCATTTCAGCGTGTGGCGAGAAATGAACACCGGCCCGTCCTGCCCGTACTAGTTTCCCGAGTCGGAAGCAAACCATTCGGTTTCTCGGGAAAGGAAAGGAATGACGGTACCGGTGTCCGTACAACAACGTATCAGGGTGCTTGACGCGCATGGCGTGTCATGGAGAAGCATCGCAAAAGAGGTGGGCGTGGCCCGCGACACGGTCGCGAAATACGCCGGGAGGGAGGATTGCTCTCCCAAGCCGGAGCACTCCGCATCGAGGCCGTCGAAGCTCGACCCGTTCAAGGCGACGGTCGACGGGTGGTTGGAGGCGGACCGGTTCATGCCGCGCAAGCAGCGGCACACCGCCAAGCGCGTGTACGACCGGCTCGTTTCGGAGAGGGGCTACGGGGGCGCGTACTCGTCGGTGCAACGGTATGTGAAGCGTTGGCGCGAGGAGCATCGGCTCCCGTCGGACGGGTATCTGGAGCTCGAGTGGCATCCGGGCGAGGCGCAGGTCGATTTCGGCATGGCGCGGGCCGTGGTCGGCGGGGACCGGGTCGACGTGCATTGCCTGGTCGTGACGTTCCCGTATTCGAACATGCGCTACTGCGCGGCCCTGCCCGGGGAGAACGCGGAATGCGTGTGCGCGGGACTGCGCACGGTGTTCGAGCACATAGGCGCGGTCCCCCTGACGCTGGTGCTCGACAACGCCACCGGCGCCGGTCACCGGGTCGCGTGGGACAGGGTCAGCATCGTCAAGGTGTTCGAACTGTTCGTGGAGCATTACCGGCTGGAGACCAGGTTCTGCAATCCGAACTCGGGCAATGAGAAGGGCAGCGTGGAGAACGCGGTCGGGTTCCTGCGCCGCAACATCATGGTGCCCCTGCTCAACGCGGAGTCCTACGCCCAGTTGACCCGGTACATGCTGGAGCGGTGCGACGCGATGGCCAAGGAGACGCATTACCGCAAGGGCGCGCCGATCGGCGGACTGTTCGCCGAGGAGAAGGCGGAGATGCAGCCCCTGCCGTCCAAGCCCTACGACGCGATCCGCTGGGAGGTCAGGAAGGCCGACAAGGACGGGCGCGTGCAGGTCGACGGCAACCATTACCTCGCCGGACCCTCGTGGCGCGGCTGGACGTTGGACGTCGCCCTTCGCGCGTTCGACGTGACGATCCGCACCCAGGACGGGCGCACCTGCGCCAGGCTGCCGCGCGTGTACGGGGATTCGCCTGCCACTATCCGCGACCCCGCCACGCTCCTGCCCGCACTGGGCCGCAAGACCAACGCATGGCCCGATTCCACCATCCGCGATGATTTTCCCGACAAACTGCGTCTGGCGATCGACCGGATGGACGCCAAGGCGCGCAGGAACGCGTTCCGGCTCATCTCCAGAACGAGCGACGCGTGCGGGTTCGAGCCGGCCGTCGAGGCTGGTGAGCATCTGGTCGAACAGGGGCACCCGCTCGACGAGGCGAGCCTGACCACCATGGCACGGCGCATCGCCTCCGGCGAGAAGCCATACGAGCAGACCGCACCCGACCTGACCGGATACGACGTGTTCATGCAGCCTCGTGGGACGCGGGAAAGGAAGGAGGCGTAAACATGGGGATCCACCGCCCACCGGTCGTCATGCCCGACATGAAACGCCGCCGCGCGTCCACCGGCGAGAAGATCGAAACGATCATGAACCTCGCGCGCCGGTTGCCCCTGACCCGCCAGATCCTCGCCGACCAGCTCGCCAACGCCACGCCAACCCAGATGGAGTTCGTGGAGGAATGGATGAATGCCGAACTCGAATCCCGGGAACGCTCCAAACGCTCCCGGCTCCTGAAACAGGCCGGATTCCCCGCCGACAAGGAACTCGACGGCTACGACTGGACCCCGATCCGCTTCCCCGTCGACTACGGAAGACAGCGGATCGAATCCCTGGAATTCATCAGCGGCCACGAGGACCTCGTCCTGTTCGGGCCTCCCGGCACCGGCAAGACCCACCTCGCCATCGCGCTTGGCAGGAACGCATGCCGCAGGGGCATGCCCGTGCGCTACCACACGGCCGCAAGCCTGGTCATGCGGCTCCTACGCGCCCAGACGGACAATCGGCTCGACCGGGAACTCGCCATGATCGGCAGAACCCCGCTCCTGATCATCGACGAACTCGGCTACGTGCCCATCGACGAGGAAGGCAGCAGGCTCCTGTTCCAGGTCGTCACCAACGCGTACGAGACCCAGAGCATCATCTACACCACCAACATCGAGTTCTCCGGATGGGGCAGGATCTTCGGCGACCCCAACATGGCCGCCGCGATCATCGACCGCACCGTCCACCACGGCAGGATGATCAGATTCGAGGGCGAGTCCTGGCGCAAGACCCACGCC